>Ga0208138_100001_pt1 | contig 445964 bp, 461 predicted proteins | sample AntRauMetaRauer3_FD_184786 | JGI IMG/M metagenome (GOLD analysis project Ga0208138, IMG submission 184786) | Saline lake microbial communities from Rauer Lake, Antarctica, in enrichment culture - Antartic Rauer Lake 3 Metagenome Rauer3 (SPAdes)... ... | reverse complement strand
TCAAAACACCATTGCATGGTCTATATGGTGTCCGGTCCATCCAGCGACCTGGATGACACCGAACTACCAAGGCTCACATCAGATTTCCTCTTACGCCGGAGCGCAGGGGGCGAAATCCTCATCTTCGTTGAGCCGGATGAACCGGCTCTGCGAAACCGGGCCGAATTGAACGGCCCGAGTTCGCTGATGCGTTCTTCGCATTTCAACCGAACGGGCTTATACACTTAAGCACGTCGGAACGCTTCGACCGGCCGCGGTGCGGCCGACCGTTGTCCCCCACGCCGGGGGACCTTCGCATCTAACACGAATGCCGGGTTGTACTTAACCCCGTCGAACTATCGCCGCCACGTCATGCGGTTTCAATGAGATAGAGTCACACGACAAGCTTCGATCGAGCCGCAATACGTTCGAGGGAACCAGCGCTAAGTGGTAACGATCGTTCTCGGAGGTGTATCCAGTGACTGTTATATTTCGATCAGTTGGTTAGAAGGCTAATGACAGACCACATACCAAATTCTCCCAGGCCGGTATCAACCTGGTCGCAAGTAAAGGACGCAAGACGACACAGCGGGGCGAATAGAACAGACCACCTGTGCCCAACAGGCCCAACAGGCCCACGACCGGTCGCCGATTCGCAACCGGTCGTTTATACCACGGGCGTTTATAAGGGAGGGGGACACATATAAAAGCGAACGATGACGAACCCTGCAGATTCGATCGAGATCCAGAACGTAGTTGCATCGACGGGGATCGGCCAAGAGCTCGATTTGGAAGCGCTCGCTGAGGACCTTCCGGGAGCTGATTTTAATCCCGATAACTTCCCTGGGCTCGTCTACCGAACTCAGGAGCCGAAAGCTGCCGCACTCATTTTCCGTTCCGGGAAGATCGTGTGCACGGGCGCAAAGAGTATCGACGACGTCCACGAGGCACTCGGGATCATCTTCGAAAAGCTTCGTGGCCTTCAGATCCCTGTCGAAGAGGATCCGGAGATTACCGTCCAGAACATCGTCTCAAGCGCTGATCTCGGCCATAACCTCAATCTCAATGCCCTCGCGATCGGTCTCGGGCTAGAAGACGTGGAGTACGAGCCAGAACAGTTCCCGGGTCTTGTCTACCGCATGGACGAACCGGAGGTTGTTATACTACTGTTCGGTAGCGGAAAGATCGTCATCACAGGCGGAAAACGCACCGACGACGCAGAAGAAGCGGTCGAGGAGATCGTCGAGCGGATCGAAGGGCTCGGTCTCCTCGGATAGCGGTTCTCTCGATCGAATTGCTTCGATAGAGGGTGAGCGATCGACAGGACGGAAGGACCAAGAGAAACGAAGCGGGGATAGGACACCTACTCGGCTGTGTCTTCAGTCAGCACTTCTTTTACGACGCCGGGGTCCTCTAGCAGTTGGTGTTTCGTATAGCTCCCTTCCGCGCTCCCCCCGCTGTGTTTAGATTGCTCGATGATATCGAGGAACGCGTGTTCTTTAAGCAGGTCTCGAACCCGGCGCAAAGACAGGCTGTCGGACCCTTCTTGTCGACAAATGTTCTCGTAGATTTCGTACACGCGGCTGGTCCGAAAGCCGTCTTGTCGCCCACTCGACAGCGAGAGTAGTGCGAGCGCTTGGAGTACGTATCGGGAATGAGGTGTCGAGCCGCGGATGAGTTCTCGGAAGCGATCCGTCTCAGCGCGCTCACGCGCCTGCGTAACGAATCCCTCTCTAACGGTTGGTTCACCGTTTGCCTGTGCGATTTCACCGGCGTACCTGAGAATGTCGATCGCTTTTCGCGCGTCCCCGTGTTCGCGTGCCGCGAGCGCCGCAGCGCGGGGAATCGTCGATGGCTCGAGCACGTCGTCGTGGAACGCATCTGCGCGCGCCTGCATGATTTCGCGGAGCTGGTTCGCGTCGTACGGTGGAAACACGAACTCGCGTTCACACAGGCTGGATTTGACCCGTTCGTCCATCCGGTCTTTGTATTGGATCTTGTTGCTAATCCCGACAACGCCAAGTTTGCAATCCGTTATTTTCCCGGCCTCACCCGCCCGTGAAAGCTGCATCAGTATAGCGTCGTCGTCAAGCTTATCGATCTCGTCAAGGATGATCAGGACGACATCGTGCCGCTGGTCGAGGATGCGCCACAGTCGCTTGTAGTAGGTCGATGTCGAGAGACCCTTATCAGGGACGTTGATGCCGGTCGCTTCGGGATCGTTGACGCCCTCGGCGATCGTCTGTACGGCTTGCGTCTCAGTCGTATCTTGTGCGCAGTCGACGTATGCGAACATCGCATTGACGCCCTCTTCGCCGGCCGTCGAAACGAGTCGCTTTGAGACGTATTTGGCACAGAGCGACTTTCCGGTCCCTGTCTTTCCATATATTAGCACATTGCTCGGACTTTGTCCGAAGATTGCCGGATTCACCGCGGTCGCGAGGGCGGCGATCTCGTCGTCACGACCGACGATCCGTCCCTCCCCGGGGAGGTGGCTGATCTCGAGAAGCTCCTTGTTCGCGAAGATGGGGTCCTCCCGTGTGAAGAGGTCATCCGCTGCGTCCATAGTATCGACACCGTGTTTCCGGTGAAATACGTTCTGTTTTGAGCGTGCTGCAGCTGAAGGAGTGTTTTGAGACACACACCGCATTTCCGGTGAAACACGTTCTGTAGCGGGGGGAGGGTGGCGGCAGTTTCACCGGAAATGCGGTGTCGGTTGCCACAGATCACCTCTCGACTTCAGTTGGAATATGTGAAATTAGACGAATATAACCCATAGAAGTGCCTTCAAAAGACGCTCATAAGCACTATACACTGGATTAAGAGTCAGGTTATTAATGAACAACAAACAAGCCGAAGGAATATCCGGTACTGAGCGCACCCGTATTGGGCGTACCGAAGGGAGAACTCAATGGACTGAACTCGACTGGACGACCGAGCTGAGTACTCGATGTATCGCTAATTGTCCACAAAGTCGGTGGTGAGTACATTTCCGGTGAAATCTCTACAAGTATTCGAGCTAGTCTCTACTAGTAACTTAATGGACTATAAACAAAATACCTATTTAATTGTTTGTGTTTGGTGTGGCTAACAGAGGGAATAAGATTTCAAATGTCTTGACAGGAAGACGAATCGTCCCGAGAAGATCGACGCCCCAGCCCACCACCAACACCCATTTCACCGGAAACACGGTGTGTCTCTCCAGTCAACCACCCCAACGGAAAGCGATGATACCAACAGAAAATGCAGACCACAGCTATCAGCGAAAACTGATAGATTAATAACCGTACTACAGTTCACTCAACAGGTGCACTCGACCTCGCTACACCCCACCCGGAGTTTATCGGGGTCTGCCGTGCTTCCCCGAACCTACCGAGCTATTCTTGCGCGTCGACGACGGCGACGCTCGCCAGGTTGACGATATCTTTCACCTCGTCACCTCGCTGGAGGACGTGAACCGGCTTGTCCATACCGACCAGCATTGGGCCGATGGCTTCCGCTCCACCAAGCCGCTGGAGCAGCTTGTAGCCGATGTTACCGGCTTCAAGGTTCGGAAACACGAGGACGTTCGCGGCTTCATCAAGTTCCGAGAACTCGTAGGTCCCGTTGAGGATGTCGTCGACAACGGCGGTGTCTGCCTGCATCTCCCCGTCGACCGGGAAGTTCACGTCGCTATCTTCGTGGAGGATCTCAACGGCCTCTCGCGGCTTTTGAGTCCCTTCGTTGTCCACGCTCCCGAAGTTGGAGTACGATAGCATCGCCGCGCGGGGTTCGACGTTGAACCGCCGAGCGAGGTCGGCCGTGTGTCGGGTGATCTCCGCCAGCGTCTCGGCGTCGGGATCTTGGTTCACGGTCGTGTCCGCACAGAAGATGACTCGGTTTTTGAACGTAAGCATGTACACCCCTGCGATCGTATCCGTGTCGGCGGCAGACCCGATCACCTGCAACGGCGGTCGCAGCGCCGAGGGGTAGTGGTGGGTCAGCCCGGTAAGCATGGCATCGACGTCACCCGATTTCACCATGACGCTCCCGAGGTAGTTCGTGTCCCGCTTGACCAGTTCGTTCGCCTCGCGGCGCGTGATCCCTTTCCGCTTCCGGAGTTCGTGCAACCGGTCCCCGTACGCCGACACGTCGCGGACGGAGGGGTCCACGATCTCAGGCTGGAACGAGAGCCCGAGCCGTTCAGATGTTCGAGCTATCTCATCCGCATTCCCGAGGAGGACGGGTTCGGCAATTCCCTGCTCGGTGAGCTGGTAGGCCGCCCGGATCATCTTTTCGTCAGTCCCCTCAGCCAACGCGATCCGCTTCGGATTGCTCTTGGCCTTGTTTAGAACCACGCGCATCATCTCCCGAGATTTCCCGAGGCGGGCTTCGAGCCGTTCACGGTACTGTTCCAGATCGATCTCGGTTCGTGCTGACCCGGACTTCATCGCTGCGTCGGCGACCTTCGGAGCAACCTCGAACAGCACGCGGGGGTCGAGGGGCTTCGGGATAACGTAGTCCGGACCGAACTGCATGGGGTCATCGCCGTACGCCTTCACCACCGCATCCGGCACGTCCTTTCGCGCCAGTTCTGCGAGCGCCTCCGCGGCCGCCCGCTTCATCTCCTCGTTGATCTCGGTCGCGCGCACGTCGAGCGCGCCGCGGAACAGGAACGGGAACCCGAGTACGTTGTTTACCATGTTCGGGTAGTCCGATCGACCCGTCGCCATGATCACCGTATCATCACGGGCGTCTTTTGCGTCCTCGTAGGTGATCTCTGGGTCGGGGTTCGCCATCGCGAAGATGATCGGATCGGCAGCCATTGCCTGGACCATTTCCTGGGAGACGATTCCCCCGACGGAGAGTCCGACGAAGACGTCGGCGCCGTCCATCGCATCTGCCAGATCGCCGCCGTCGCCCTCGCTGGCGAACTGACTTTTGTACTCGTTGACCTCGCCGTTCGCGACGCGCTCTTCGGTGATGATTCCGGAAGAGTCGCACATCGTGATATTCTCTTTGCGTGCGCCGAGCGACACGTAGAACCGGGCGGTCGCGATCGCGGACGCGCCCGCGCCGGAGAACACGATCTCGGTCTCCGAGAGGTCTTTCCCGGATATCTCCGTCGCGTTCATCAGCGCCGCTCCGGAAATGATCGCAGTGCCGTGTTGGTCGTCGTGGAACACGGGCACGTCCATCTCCTCGCGGAGTCGCTCTTCGATTTTGAAACACTCCGGAGCCTTGATATCCTCCAAGTTCACGCCACCGAACGTCGGCTCCATCGCCTTCACTGCCTCACAGAACGGGTCTACCTCCTCGATATCGAGCTCGATGTCGAACACGTCGATGTCGGCGAACCGCTTGAACAACACACCCTTCCCCTCCATGACCGGCTTCGACGCCGCCGCCCCGATGTTTCCGAGACCGAGCACGGCGGACCCGTTCGAGACGACTGCGACGAGATTCCCCTTCGCGGTGTACTCGAACACCGCCTCGGGGTCCGCGGCGATGTCGCGACACGGGGCCGCAACACCCGGTGAGTACGCCAGTGAGAGGTCTCGCTGGGTGTTTGTCGGCTTCGTCGTCTCGATTGCGATCTTTCCGGGCGGCTCTTGTCGGTGGTACTCGCGCGCGTCGTCGTCTAGTCCCATGTGTTTCTCCTTTCGGTAACAGAGTAAAAAGGTATGTGAACCCGTCGAATATGCGGTTCGACGTTCGACGATGTCGAGAGGTGCGGAACCGAGCGATTCGAGTGCGGGTCGTTCAAGCCCCGAATATCGATCTCAGCACGTTTCGCGGTGGTCAATGAGGCCGAGTGGCTACGGCTTCGCCGGTACGGACGAGTCCGACACCGTTGTTGACTCGGGATCGATCTCAGGGTGTAACAGCGCGAGCGACCGGTCGATCCCGGCAAGCGTCGACACCTCGTACGTGATCAGGTACGTTCGCGTGAGAACTCGAACGGGTAAGAACAGCGCTGTCAGCGCGGTCACCGCTAGAAACGCAACGATCCCCACCGTGATGAAACCCGCCGTCGTTTCGAGCAGCGCACCGATCCCGCCGATGGGAATCGCCGCAATCAGCAACACGGATCCGGCGACGAGAGCAACGAGGGAGCCGATGAGTGCGAAGGCGAGCCCTTCGGCGATCGCGATGCCGATTCCGATGACGAAGTGGACCACGAGATACACCACGACATCGGTCCGATTCGCACGCAGTGAACCCCACGTCCGCCGCCAGCCGGCGAGCACGTCCCGATTTTCGACGATCATCGTGGGAACGACGAACTCGAAGGTCAGCCGGAGCGCGAGAACTGCAGCCAGTGTGACTATCGCTCCCAGAATTCCCAGCGCAACCAGCCAGCCGGCCGAGAACGACGCGATCGACGCGGCCGCCGAGTCGAACAATCCCCACCCGCTCGGATCCGTCGAGAGCCCAGCGACGAGCACCGCGACGGCGATCGGCAGGGCGGCGACGGTCGAAAGCACCACCGACGCGACGAACAGCCCGAACGCCTGCCGGAGCCGGGCGACGAACGGTCGCCACAGCCGAACCGCGTTCGCGTGGAGCGCGTCGTAAAAGACTAATCGAAGCGAGAGCGAGAACACGGAGAGCACGACGGCAGCGGAAACGATCCCGACGAGCAACGCGACCACGAGCGGCCCGTCAAGCGCGAGGCCGCTATCGACCGTGCCCCCTGTGATCGGTCCGGTGTCACCGATCGGGCCGCCCGCTGGCGGCACGTTTAATTCGGCGTTCGGAACGGCGGGAACCGAAGCGTTCGTACTCACCCCACCACCCATCAGGAGTACGAGGAAAGCGAGCTTCGCCCAGCGAACCAGGCTGAACGGGAACAGGAACCGGCGCGTGGCCTCGACCGCGTCGTCCACCGCGTCGACGGCGTGCCAACTCATGGCCGGCGATTCTCACCGATCGCATATATATCATGTCACGCTATCCAACCCGGAGCCCTTTACGCCGACGGCGACGAACGCTCGCATATGAAGGTCCGCGGCGAACGAAAGTGCCAGTCATGCGGTACGATCTGGTCGTACTACGAGACGGGCTCGATCGAGTGTCCGGGCTGCGGGAGTCCCCGGAGCGTCGGCGTCGACGACCGGACCGCACACACCGACGCGCCCGCCGACCTCGACCTCGCCCCGCACCGCACCCGGTTCGGTGACGCGCGCGGTACGCTCCCTGAGGATGGCGTCGACGAACTCAAAAGTGATCTTCGCGCGTACGCGCGCAAACGGGGATTCATTCGCGGCGGCGAACTGCTCCCGCTTGACGCCACGTACCGCACGGCCCGCGAACTCCTCGAAGCGGTCGATCTGTACGACCGCCTGCGAGACCCCACCGATGCCGACGCCGAATACCTCCTCGACCTGTTGACCGGCGCAGCCGACGGCGACCAACCGGACGCCGCGGCGGTCCCAGAAGCCCTCCGCAGTGCGCGCGGGATGGCCGCGGTCCGCGCCGTCGACGAGTACCGGACCGACGTCCTCGCGTTCCTCGACGAGTTCCACGCGAGCGAGGAGGTCGCCGACGGCGCCAGCGGTGTCGATGGCGGACTCGCGGGCGGTGATGGCAGGCGCGAAGACGACGAGGCGGCAGCCACCGTCGCCGTCGAAGGCGCCGACGCCATGGCTCGAATCGGTCCGGCCCGAGACGCGCTTGAACGCCTCCGCGACCGGGCAAAGCGGGTCGAAGCCCTCAACGGCGACGTCGCCCCCGCGGACGCCGACGCCCTCACGGACGCCGCGGACGCGATCGGCGAGTTCGTCAGGAGCGGTGACGAGGCGGCTCTCGCTCGGACTCGAACGCTCCTGTCGGAATCCGCTGAGTGACCCAATACTGGCGGTTTCGTGGGATCTGAGTCTACGGTCTCACGGGACACATTGAAGCCCGCCCGCCCGAACCGCGATCCATGCCGCGTTTCGACGTCCACGAGCACCGACACGCGTTGAAACAGCTCAGGGATACGGGTGCGACGAGCCTCTGGGCGAATCGAGACGCCGTCGCGTGTCCCGTCTGTGACGACCCGTTCGAACGGCTTTTCACCACCCGCGAAGCGGGTGCCCGATTCCCCGAGAACGACGGCGCGCGGTTCTGTCTCCTCCGCGACGACGACGCGATACACCTCTTTCGACACTAGCGAGCGAGAGGACATTCCCCAGCGGTTTCCACGGCGATAGCAACGCCGCGGCCTCCACGGCGGCGGAAGCACCGACTCAGTCGTCGCCAACGAGATCGACGCTCGGATCCGGGTCGTCGATGTACCGCTCCGTCCACGTCCCGCGTGCGAACCACGCGACGCCGACGAGCGCGCCGAGGACGTTCCCGAGCGCCATTCCGACCCAGATACCCGTCTCGCCCCAGCCGGCGACGAAGACGAGGTACCCCACGCTGGCGACCCGACCGACCCAGAGGGTGAGAATAGATATCACCATCGCCGTCTTCGTGTTCCCGGCGCCGCGGAACGCGCCGAGAATCACCTGCGAGACGCCGATAAAGGCGAACTCGACGGATCGGATCCGAACGTACTCGACGGCGTACGAGACGGTCGCCGGCGCGTCCGGAACGTCGCCGAGGAATACCCCGACGATCGGCTCCGTGAACGCGACGGCGATCACGGCGACGAGGAACATCACCCCCGCCCCCGTGCCCGCGGCAAGTTTGACTGATCGGGCCGCGCGGTCCGCCCGGTTCGCACCGAGGTTCTGACCCACCATGGTGTCGATGGCGCGGCCGAGCCCCATCGCCGGGAGGAAGACGAGCGAGATGAGCCGATTCCCGAGGCCGTACGCGGCCACGATCGGCGGGGAGAAGGTGACGACCATCGCAGTGAGCGTGATCATCGCCATCGCGCTCGTCGTCTGCTCGACGCTGGAGGGGAGCCCCAGCCGGAAGATGTCCTCGATGAACCCGAGGTCCGGCTTGAGGTGCGCCAGGGTGACGGCCGGGCCGAGATCGGTCGCAAACAGCAGCCAGATCCCGATCGCTGTGGCGACGCCCCGTGAGAGGATCGTCGCCAGCGCGGCACCTTCGATCCCGTACCCCGTGAATCCCGTTGCCGCGAACAGCGTCGCCTCAATCGCGACGGGATCGAAGCCCGCCACGAAGGGGACCGCCGTCAACCACACGAACAGCGGATTTTCGGCGAACCCGAAGATGAAAAACGGGTCCAAGAGCACGTTTAAGAAGACGGAGACGACCATCACCGCCATCGGCGTGCGCGTGTCGCCGTAGCCGCGCATCAGCGCCGAAAAGACGAAGAAACCGAACATCAGCGGGATGCCGGCGAAGATGACCTCCATGTAGTCTGCCGCCAGCGGAATCACTGTCGCGGCGGTATCGGGATCGCTCGGCAGGATCTCCAGCGCGGGACGGGTGTAGAAGTAGCCGCCGACCCCGATGAGCACTGACAGGACGGCGACGCTGAAAATGGTCTGTCCGGCGACCAGCCCGGCCGACCGGTTCCCGTCGGCGCCGGTGTACTGCGCCACGAGGATCGCCCCTGCGGTGGTGAATCCGCCGGCGACGGCGATCAGCAGGAAGATGAGGGGGAATGCAAGGCTGATCGCTCCGACAGCCTCGGCCGACAGCCGCCCGAGGTACAGCGTGTCGACGACGTTGTACGTCACCTGCAGCAGCTGGATGACGACGATGGGCCACGCGAGGTGAAAGAGGGGACGAACGAGGCTCCCCTCCGTGATCGATTTCTCGGAAAGGCGGTCCGCGGCGCTGTCCGACTGGTCGTTACTTTCGGTATCGTTGCTCTCGTCCGGGGTGTCGTCGCCGTCCGCCGTCGAGGGGTCTGGAGGGTCTGGAGGGTCTCCGTCGGGCGCTGGGGACGACTCTCGGGAGTCGTCGGAGGACTTGTCGCTCACTGATTTATAAGTGGCCGGCTCGGTCTATCAGAGTTCCGATTCCGGCCGTGCGTACCGGAAGGAATCGCGGCCACACAAGGACAACAGTGCCGTCTACTGTCTCCCAGAGCCGTCCGTTCAGATCGACCCGTGGCCGTCCGCTGTGGATCCCTTATCGCCCGGGTTGTTATCGGTCTGTGTGGGCGAGGCTGTGCCCTCGCTGCCGTCGGGTCCCGCGTCATTGTCCTTGGACGACGCCGCGTTCTCGGACGCATGCCCGGCCCGCTCGTCGTCGTCGCGGATGCCGGCGCGATCGGTGTCCGACCCGTCTTCGGGGCCACCGACCCGGGCCACCCCGGAGGTGTCGTCGAAGACGAGGTGCCGGTGGGGGTACGCCATCTCCACGTCGGCGTCCGCAACCCGTTCGCGGATCCTCGTGTTCACGTCGGACTGAACCTTGCTGAGCTTGTACGGCTTCTTCACCCAGTAGCGGAGCCGCAACAGCACGCCATCGTCGCCGAACTCGTGGAGTCGACAGTCAGGGCTCGCCGTGTAGCGTGCGACGCCGACCCGGATGTCCGGCCCGCCGTCGATGACGGCCTCGCAATCCCTGGCGGCCCGCTCAATCTTTCGGCGCGCGTCATCGATGTCGCTTTCGTAGGTGACGAGTACGTCGATGGTTCGCCGGGTACGCTCGTCCTCGGCCGAGAAGTTCGTCACGTCGCGCTCGCGCATCGTCCCGTTAGGAACGACGAGAAACGTATTATCGAGCGTGAATATCTTCGTGTATCGGATCGTGATGTCCTCGACGAAGCCCGTCGTCCCGTCTTCCAGCTCGATCATGTCGCCGATTTCGAAGGGCTGGTCCGCGAGGATGAACACGCCGTTGATGAAGTTCCCGACCAGCGGCGCGAGGATAATACCGATCACGGCCGAGAAGACCGCCGTCCCGAGCAGCAGATCGGCAAAGCGGAACCCGGCTGCCCAGAGCCCGATCAGCGTCGCCATCGTGATCGTTCCCACCCGGACGCCGCGAACGATCGTCTGTGCGACGCTCTGTCGCGACACCCGGCGCGCCACGGGACGCCCGATCAGTCGGACGAGGAACTTCGCGACGAGCGCGCCCGTAGCTACCGACAAGATGACCAAGAAGAGCCCGAAGCCCGGGAACCCGGTGAGCCGCGCAAACCAGTCCGCAACCGGGGCGATCTCGGGCTGTGCCATATCGAAGCGCCGTTGCCCACCGGAAAAAGGGTTTCTCCCCGCGTATCGGATCCGAGGATCGGGCCTCGACCGGGTGTCTCTGGGAAATCACTATCACCTCTCCCGACAAATCGGGGAGCATGTCCGAGTTCACACCTCCACGACCGTCGTTCAGCGTCACGCACGAATCCTCGCCGAGCGACGTGGTCATCGTCGGCTTCTCCTCGTTCGGCCTCGCCGGCCTCACCGCCGTCGACTACCTCATCGACAACCTCGAACTCGAGGAGACTGGTCACGTCCGGACCGAGGGGCTCCCCACAATCACGCCGTTCGCAAAGGGCCGACCGCGTCACCCGATCCGGTTTTACTCCTCGGAGGATGTCGACGTAACCGTCCTCGTCTCCGAACAGTTCGTCCCGCCGGGGCTCGGCGAGCTGCTCGCGACCTCGATCCTCGACTGGACCGAGGCCGCCGACGTCTCGGAGATCGCGGTGCTCGCCGGCGTCCCGATCCCACACGGGCCGGACGCCCACCGGACGTTCTACGTCGCGACCGACGACTACCGTGAGGCCCGCCTCGGTGGCGACTCCGCTGCCGACGGTGACGACGATGCGGTCAACGTTGACGATCCCACCGACGGGGGCGACGATGCGACCGATGTCGACGAGCCCGTCAATGATGACGACAACGACGCAATCAATATCGTCGATTCCGATGCCGTGCCGCCGATGGAGGCGGGCTTTATCGACGGGACGAACGCCTCGCTGCTCGAACGAGGGATGGACTCGCCGCTCGGCGTCGGGGTATTTATCACGCCAGTACACGCGCAAGCGCCCGATGTCGAGGCCGCGGTCCGGCTCGTCGACACGATCGATGAAATATACGACCTTGGCGTGGATTCGGAGCCGCTCGCGTCGTTCGCCGCCGAGATCCGGCGCCACTACGAGAGTCTCGCCGAGCGGATGGAAGAGCGAGAGCCCGAGGGGACCTACGACCGCATGTACATGTGAATCGGCTTGCGGCCCAGAGGACCCGGCTTTGAAAAAGCGTGCAACTCAACTCATAGTAAAAACCTATATCCGAGGGCCGTTTTGAATCGAGCATGACTGACGATCTCCGCGGCACGCTCGATCACGTCGGGGACCGGTTCAACCTCGGCGAGTACGAGATCGACGCGTACCTCGCGGTGTTGGAACACGGCGAGTTGACGGCGAGCGATATCGCCGACCGAACGGACATCCCGCAGCCCCGGGTGTACGACACGGTTCGGAGCCTCTCGGACCGCGGGCTCGTCGAACTCCGCGAGTCCCGACCGATGAAGATAGTCGCCGTCGACCCCGACGACGCGTTCGGCGACCTCCGCGATTCCTTCGCGGAGATGGTCGACGAGCTGGAAGCCCGCTACACCGCGCCGACGCGCGAGACCGAAGCGGTGTCGCTCGTGAAGTCGCGCTCGACGATCCTTCGCTACCTCGAAGAGGTCATCACGGGCGCGGAGTACGAACTCGCCGTCTCGCTGACGCCCGGCCTTCTCCGGCGGTTCCGCGACGAACTCGCGGCGAAGGTCCAGGCGGGCGTCAGCGTCGAACTCCTCGTCACGCCGGCCGCGCGGGCGCCGGACCCCGACGAGTTCGACTACCACGAGGTCGCCACCATCGCCCGCTCGCGGCGCGGGATCACCACCCCGATCCTCGCCGTCGGTGACGGGGAGTACTCGGTGTACGCCACGCAGGACGCGCTCCGAGACGACCGCGAGCGGTACGGCGTCATCTTCAACCGCTCCGCGCTCGGCTTCCTCGTCTCGGGCTTTTTCGGCACCGTGTTGTGGACGACCGCGGAGACGCTCGCGACGAACGGCGGCGATCGCCCGTTCCCCCGTCGGTACGCCTCGATCCGCCGTGCGGTCAAAGATATTCGCGAGTTCGACGGCGAAGAGTTCTACGCGACGGTCGAGGGTCGTGACATCGAGACCGGTGACGCCGTGACCGTTCGGGGTCGCGTCGTCGACCTCGCCTTCGAGGACACGGAGGAAGTCGCGTCGCTGGTCGTCGAAACCGAGGACGGTCGCGTCGAGATCGGCGGGCGCGTCGCCGCCCTCGAAGACGTCGAGGGTCAGGAGATCGTCATCGGCCGCGACGAGCCCCCGGCGCTGTAGGACCGGCGGACTCATTCTACCGTTGGGAACGGCGGACTCATCCTCGACTCGGGATCGACCGTGTCGCCCCGATTTATTACTCGGGCCGCCGCTCGATCCGTATGGAGTACACGACGCTCGGCGACACGGGAACGACGGTGAGTCGGCTCGCGCTCGGGTGCATGAGCTTCGGCAGCGAGCACGACTGGATGCTCGACGAAGAGGAGGGACGCGAACTCGTTGAGCGCGCGATCGAATTGGGGATCACGTTCTTCGACACCGCGAACGTCTACTCGAACGGCGAAAGCGAGGAGATCCTCGGTGACGTGCTCGCCGAGTACGATCGGGATCGGTTCGTCGTCGCCACGAAGGTGTACGGCGAGATGGACGAGTCGAACCCGAACTCGGGCGGCCTCTCGCGGAAGGCGATCGAACAGGAGCTGGCGAACAGCCTCGATCGGTTGGGGATGGACACGATCGACCTGTATCAGATCCACCGCTGGGATTACGACACGCCGATCGAGGAGACGCTGGCGACGCTTGACGACGCGGTCCGTCGCGGCGACGTTCGGTACATCGGCGCTTCCTCGATGTGGGCTCACCAGTTCGCGGACGCGCTTCACACGAGCGACCGCGAGGGGTACGAGCGATTCGTCACCATGCAGAACCTGTACAACCTCGCGTACCGCGAGGAAGAACGCGAAATGGCCCCGCTCTGTCAGAAAGAGGAAATTGGCATGATCCCGTGGAGCCCGGTCGGCGCCGGCTACCTCGCGCGCCCCTACGAGCAGGACGACGCGACGACGCGCGGGGAACACGAGACCGCACTCGGGCGTCCGTACCGTGAGGGCGGCGGCGAGGAAGTCAACCGGCGCGTGGCGGAACTGGCCGAGGAAAAGGGCGTGAAGATGGCGCAGATCGCGCTCCGCTGGGTCGCCGGCAAGGAGGTCGTCGACGCCCCGATTGTCGGTACGTCCAGCGTCGAACACCTGGAAGACGCCGTCGAGGCGCTCGATATCGATCTCTCCGACTCCGACATCGAGTGGTTAGAAGAGCCCTACGAGCCGGTCCGCGTCTCGGGTCACGAGTAGGCTGTCGGATCTCGAGTTAGGATCCGCTCTCACCTCTCGGGTCGCGGGCATCGCAGTCGGGTCCGCCCCTTCCCGTACCCCTGTGCCGCCGTAACACACTTAAGACCCCACTTTGTATCCATACCCAGTGGCATCCCGACAGGGCGGGCCGGGGACCCGCGATTCACCCCGTCCCGGATCGACGGAGCGTCGGACCGCGTCCACGACCGCGCCGGCGGGGGCTCGCCGGCTGTCGGCATCGAGATCGGATCCCCTCCCGCTCGGCCCCGATTTCGACGACCCGCGCGCCGATGCGCCGGCACCGCCGGACCGACCCTCCGTCGCGCGAACGCCGGAAGATCCGCCGATCCGCGACCCGGGGCTGTACGCCCTGACCGATCACTTCCGTGAGCGACTGGAACAGCCCGGCCGCTACGTCTCGACGCGAACGGTAAGCGACGCGATTCGCTGCGGGCAACTCCGCTGGAACCGGACTGACGGATGGCGATTCGCCCTGGTTGAATCGGGGATTCGGTTCGTCGTCGTCGTGAGCGACACCGAGACGAACTCTCCCGTGGTCGTCACCGGCTGGACCGAGGTGGCGGACCGCAACGCTGCCCTCGACGCCCGGCGCTGGGACCCCGTCGACGTCGATACCATCGCCGTGCGCACGGCTCTGAGCGAATCGGCGTCGACGCCGATCCCGGACCGAATCCGTCCCCGGGCCGTGACCCGGCCCTTCGTCGTGGGCGACCACCGGCTTCAGACCGATCCCGGTGACCCGTATGTCCGGTGTACCGACTGCGGCTGTCGCTTCCGCTCGAAGACGGGGATCACGTCTCGCGGCTGTCACGGACCCTCCGGCCAGTAACGGCCGACGGCAGTCAACGGCGGCCGGTGGCGGCCGAGTGACAGTGAGGGCGGTCGATTCGACCCGACCGCGGACGCTACCCATTTCCCCGTCGCGGCCGAACAGAGACCAATGACCGACGACACCGGCGACTCCGCCGCCGGCGACACTTCTCCCGGCGATACGTCCCCCGACGATACTTCCTCCGACGACGCTCCGGAGTCCCTCTCGCTCGACCGCTTCCACGAGGCACTCGAAGCCGAAGAGCGTCCTATCGCGACCGCCAGCGAGGTCGCCCGCCGGCTCGGGACCACCCAGTCCGACGCTCGCGACGCGCTCGCCGCACTCGTGGATCGCGGTGACGTGGACCGACTGGATGTCGAAAGCGACCCGGTCGTCTTCTATCCGACCGACTGGGGGCGGCTGGCAACCCGCGAGCGCGTCGTGACGTTCCCGAAGCGCCGCGAAATCGTCGTCGACCGCCCGACGCAGTTCACCCGCGCGCGCCTCTCGCAGTTCGCGCACCTCGTCGATACGACCGGCACCGATCCCGGCACCCGCGGGTACCTCTACCGGATCCGCCAGGAGGACGTGTGGGCCGCTCCGTTCGACGACGCCGACGCGCTGATCGCGAGCCTCCGTTCGGTGCTCCCGCGCCGCTACGACCACCTCGAAGACTGGATCCGCGACCAGTGGCGCCGCGCGCACCGCTTCCGGCTGTACACGCACCAAGACGGTTACGTCGTCCTGCGGGCGGCCTCGGAGAGTCTGATGGGAAACGTCGCGGACCAACACCTCGATTCGGATCACCTCCGCGCACCGATCTCCGAGACGGAGGCGTGGGTGAACGAGGACGCCGTTTCCGAGGTGAAACGCGCCCTCTACGACGCCGGCTACCCGGTTCAAGACGACCGCAACCTCGATGTCGGCGATCCCGTCGACGTCGACCTGACGACCGACCTCAGGCCGTATCAACAAACGTGGGTCGAGACGTTCCTCGAACGCCGCTCCGGCGTGTACGTCGGCCCGCCGGGCTCCGGCAAGACCGTGGCCGCCATTGCGACCATCGCGGCCGTCGGCGGGGAGACGCTGGTCTTGGTCCCCTCTCGCGAACTCGCCGAGCAGTGGCGCGAGGAGCTGCTGGCGCACTCGACGGTCGATCCGGCCGATATCGGGCTGTACCACGGCGGACGAAAGGAGATCCGACCGATCACGATCGCGACCTACCAGATCGCGGGGATGGACCGCCACCGGAGCCTCTTCGACTCGCGGAAGTGGGGGCTGATCTGTTTCGACGAGGCGCACCACGTCACCGCGCCGGTGTACTCCCGGACCGCCGAACTTCAGAGCAAACACCGGCTCGGCCTCTCGGCGACGCCCGTCCGCGAGACCGGCAGCGAAGAGGAGATCTACACCCTGATCGGCCAGCCGATCGGCGCCGACTGGGACGAGCTGTTCGAGGCCGGATTCGTCCAGGAGCCCGAAGTCGAGATCCGGTACGTCCCGTGGCGTGACGAACTGGCCCGCAACGAGTATGCCAGCGCGGACGGCCGCGAGCGACGCCGACTCGCCGCCGAGAACCCCGCGAAGATCGAGGAGATCCGCTACCTGCTCGCGGCCCACCGGGACAAGAAGGCGCTCGTCTTCATCGAGTTCCTCGATCAGGGTGAGGCGATCGCCGACGCGCTCGGGGCCCCCTTCGTCAGCGGCGAGACGCCTCACTACGAGCGGGCGGAGCTGTTCCGGCGATTCCGCGACGACGGAGACGCCTCGTCCGCCGACCGCGACGGCGGCACTCTTGGCGGAGACACTCTCGACGGCGACACCACCGACGCCCTCGACACCCTCGTTGTCTCTCGGGTCGGCGACGAGGGGATCGACCTCCCGAACGCCGAACTCGCGATCGTCGCGAGCGGACTCGGCGGCTCTCGCCGACAGGGCGCCCAGCGCGCGGGACGCACGATGCGCCCCACCGGCTCCGCGCTCGTCTACGTGCTCGCGACCCGCGGCTCCAGCGAGGAGGAGTTCGCCCAGCGACAGATGCGACACCTCGCGCGCAAGGGGATCCGCGTCCGCGAAACGAACGTGGCGGAGTGACGGCTACCCGAATTAAGCGAGCGCCCGCCGCAGCGCCCGTGCCCCGCGCTCGATCGAGTCGATCGGATTCGCCGGGTCGTCGTGTTCGTAGACGAGCCACGCCGCGTCCGCGCGGTGCGCGCTCGCGACGATCGCGTCGAGGTCCACGTCGCCGTCGCCGAGCGCGACCGACTCGCCGCGCTCGATGTCGACGTCCGCGGCGTGGACGTGCGTGACTCGGTCGGCGTACCGGTCGATGAGAGCCGCCGGGTCCACCCCGCCGACCTGCGCCCAGCCGACGTCGATTTCGAACCCGAGCCGGTCGTCCGTCCGTCCGAGTAGCCGCTCCATCGCGGGCCCGCCGTCGATCGACTGAAACTCCTGATCGTGGTTGTGGTACGCGAGCCGGACGCTCGGGTCGGTCGCAGACAATCGATCGACGAGGGCGTCGAGGCGTTCGGCGGCCGCGTCGACGGTGGTCTCGGTCTCGAAATGCTCGGGATCGAGCCACGGGACGACGAGCGTGTCGGCGCCGAGCGCCTCGTAGAACGCGACGGTCGCCTCGAAGTCGTCTTCGAGCGATTCGATCGGGACGTGCGCGGACGCGACGGCCAGATCGTTGCGATCGAGGGCCGCGAGCACCGCCTCGGTCGGCGACTCGCGCACCCGGTACGCGAACTCCACCCCGTCGAACCCGGCCGCACCCACGCGGTCGAGGAGGTCGGGGAGCGGGGCGTCGAGGGCGCGCAGCGTGTACGACTGAACCGCGATGTCGACCATACCGGTCCTCGCTCGGCGTGTGACGTAGTCGTTTGGGTGGGCCTTGGATGGACCCGACCCCGCCGCGCGTTCGCACCCGCCGAAGGTTTCAACACCCGCTCCGTTGACCTCGCGGTATGGACACGGACGAACCTCCGCGGAGAGAGCGCGCCGGCGACGACCCCGCCCCGACCGTCGCCGAGGCGGTCGTCGACTGCCTGCTCGATCACGGCATCGACACGGCGTTCGGCATCCCGGGCAAGCAGACGCTGCCGCTCAACCGGGCGCTCGCCGACCGGGACGCGCGATTCGTCGTCGCCCGCCACGAGACCGCCGTCACTCACCAAGCGTGGGGGTACGCCGAGACGAGCGATCCCGGTGAGATGGCGGCGTCCGTCGTCGTGCCCGGCCCGGGCGACATGAACGCGATGAACGGCTTGAAAAACGCCCTAAACGACTGCGTCCCGCTCGTTCACCTCGCCGTCGAGACCGAACGCGAGGTCCGCGGCGGCGATGGGATCCACGAGACGCCGCCGGAGACGTACGACACGGTCGTCAAGGAGAACGTTCTCGTCGACTCGCCGGCTGGCGCGGTCCCGGCCGTCGCCGACGCGATCCGAGTCGCCCGAGAGGCTCCGCAGGGACCGGTCCGCGTCGGGATCCCGAAGGACGTGCTGGCCAGTCGGACCCCACAGCCGTCGGTCGGTGACCGCGAGCCAGCCGCCCCGCCGGCCCCACCCGAAGAAGCGGTCGACCGCGCCGCCGCGCGACTCGACGAAGCCGACGCGCCGGTTATTCTCGCCGGCGGCGGGGTTCGTCGCGCGGGTGCGAGCGATGCGCTCCGCGTGGTCGCCGAGAGCCTCGACGCACCCGTCGTGACGACGTATAAAGGAAAAGGGACGTTCCCGGAGACGCACCCGCTCTCGGCGGGCGTGCTCTGCGGGGGGTCGAGCACCGAGCTCCGCGATCTGCTCTCCGGCGCCGACGTGGGGCTCGTCGTCGGGTCTGACCTCGACGCGGTCGCGACCGCCTCCTGGTCCGTGTCGATGCCGGAGTCGCTCGTTCACGTGACGCTCGACGGCGACGACATCGGCTTCGGCTACGAGACCGACCTCGGGGTCGTCGCCGACGCGGAGCGGTTCTGCCGAGCCCTCACCGAGCGCTTCGCGCCGGAATCGACCTCCGAACCGGGCCGCTCCGGCGTCGACCGCGCAGAGTCAGTCCGGGCCGCGGATCGCGAGCGGTTCGCGACGCTGTCGACCGAACGGCGGGACGCGGACCGACCGCTCCGCTCCGTCGAGGTCCTCCGGGAGGTCCGAGAGGCGCTCCCGGAGGATACCGTCGTCACCGCCGACGCGGGCGGATTCCGGCTGTGGACGCTCGTCTCCTTCGTCGCGACGGGGCCGTCCTCGTACGTCAATCCCGGTTCGTGGGCGACGATGGGGACGGGACTCCCGTCGGCGATCGGCGCGAAGCTCGCGAACCCCGACCGCGACGTGGTCGCGCTCACCGGCGACGGCGGGCTCATGATGTGTATCCACGAGCTACATACCCTCGCCGCGGAGGGGCTGGATGTCACCGTCGTCGCGCTCAACAACGACGACTACGCGATCATCAGCGAGGAGGCGTCACGCTCGTACGACTTCCCGGAGGGCGCGTACGGCTGGGGCGACACTAGCCTCGACCTCGTCGCAATCGCATCCGGAATGGGCGTTCGCGCCGAGCGCATCCGTGACCGAACAGCCGTCGGCGACGCCGTGGACGCGGCTCGCTCGCACGACGGTCCCGCCTTGGTCGAAGTCGTCACCGACCCGACCGAACCGCAGGCGAGCGAGTGGATGACCCGGGAACGGTGATCGGCCCGTCTCGAGAAGCGCAGTTCGCGGGGAAGGGTCGTTCTCATGTCTGATCTCCCGCCACAATCCGGAGCGTGAACCTTAACAACTTTCGTGGTGAATCTCGCCCATGACGCACGCGAACGATGTCTCCGTCGGGATCGTCGGCCTCGGTGGCATCGGCCATCACCACGCCGAGAAGTTGACCGAGCGAGGCGCGAACCTGGTGGGCGGAATGGACATCGACGCCGACGCCCGCCGTCGGTTCCACGAGACGTTCGATGTCCACGCTTACGATGACGAGACGGACCTCTACGAGGTGTGTGACGCCGTTCTGATCACGACACCGAACCGCTTCCACGAGGAGTACGCGGTCTCCGCGCTGGAGGACGGCCTCGACGTCCTCTTGGAGAAGCCGCTCGCCCACAACTTAGAGAGCGCCGAGCGGATCGCCGACGCGGCCCACGATGCCGAGGGGTTCTGCATGGTCGGTTTCAACAACCGATTCGCAGAGCCGGTGCAGGTTCTCAAACACTACCAAGCGGAGGGTCGTTTCGGCGAGACCACCCACGTCGAAGCGAACTACATCCGGCGGCGCGGCGTGCCGGGTCGCGGTTCGTGGTTCACCTCCAAAGAGGTCGCCGGCGGCGGCGCGCTCATCGATATCGGCGTCCACGCGATCGACCTCGCGCTGTACTTCCTCGATCATCCCGAGGTCGTCGAAGTGACCGGCGAGACGCGCTCGGAGTTCGGCGCCCGCGACGACTACGCGTTCGTCCACATGTGGGGTAACGACGACGGGGGCGACAACTTCGATGTCGACGACTCCGCCTCGGCGTTCATCCGCGGCGCCGACGGCAGCACGGTGTCGCTGGAGGTCGCGTGGGCGACGAACCGACCGGTGAACAACGAGTTCGTAATTCGCGGCACCGAGGCGGGAGCGACGCTCGACCGTGCGAGCAACGACCTCACGATCCACGAGGCGACCGCCTTCGATGGCGATCAGCACCACCTCTCGGACGCCGCAGTCGAAACGCGCGAGGGTGACAGCCACGGCGCCGAACAGGAGGCGTTCCTCGAAGCGGTCGCCGCGGGCGAGGCCCCCGCGATCAACACGATCGACGAGGCGCTCTCGGTGCAGCGCGTCATCGACGCCATCTACGAGTCCTCCGAGCGCGGCGAAGCGGTCCGACTCGACTGACGGGAACGCGATCGGACGCCGAGTCGGTCTCCGTTATCCGAACCTATTCCACCCTGCACCTCCTTCGTGGGGGTAACTCGTGACCCGAGACGCCGGCCCGACGCCGCCCTCCGACCGGATCGTCAGCCTCGACGCGCTCAGGGGATTCGCCCTCCTCGGCATCCTTCTCATTAATATCTGGGTGTTCGCGATGCCCGAGACGACGCTGTTGAATCCGACCGTCTACGGCGATTTCACGGGCGCGAACTACTGGGCGTGGGTCTTTAGCCACGTGTTCGCACAGAACAAGTTCATCACCATCTTCTCGGCGCTGTTCGGCGCCGGCATCCTGCTGTTCATCGAGAGCAAGGAGGAGAAAGGACAACCCGCGGTGCGGCTCCACTACCGTCGGACTGCGGTCCTCATCGCTATCGGCCTGCTACACGCGTATCTGTTGTGGTACGGCGACATCCTCGTCGCGTACGGGCTGACTGCGCTGTTCCTCGTGACGCTTCGCGATCTGGAGGCCAAGCAGCTCGCAGGCCTCGGCGGGCTCTTGTTGCTGTTCGTCCCTGCGATGGAGCTATTGGCCGCGATCACCCTCGGCGGCGAGGCGATCGCCGGTCAGTGGGCACCGGCGGAGGCGGCGATCCGACAGGAGGTCGCGACGTACCGCGGCGGCTGGGTCGGCCAGCTCGACCACCGGGTCCCCTCCTCGTTCGAGCGCCAGACGACCGGCTTCATTGGGGCGAGCTTCTGGCAGATCGGCGGCACGATGCTGCTCGGGATGGCGCTGTACCGCTGGGGCGTGCTGACCGGCGAGCGGTCGTCGGCGGTGTACCGACGGCTTGTCGCGCTCGGCGTCGTCGGCCTCGCGATCACCGTCGCCGGCGTCGTCTACATCGAGGCCAACGACTGGAGCGCCGACGCCGCGCTGTACTGGCGGCAGTTCGTCTACCTCGGTAGCTTCCCCCTCGCCGGCGGCTACGTGGGGGGCGTGACCCTGTACGCCCGCCGGCGGCCGGAGGGGATCGTGACGCGGGCGCTCGCCGCCGTCGGACGGACCGCCTTCACGAACTACCTGTTGCAGACCGTTATCGCCACCACGATCTTCTACGGGCACGGCTTCGGGCTGTTCGGCTCCGTGAACCGGGTCGAACAGCTCGGGGTCGTCGCCGCGATCTGGACGTTCCAGGTCGTCCTGTCGGTGCTCTGGCTCCGGTACTTCCGGTTCGGCCCCGTCGAGTGGGTGTGGCGGACGCTCACCTACGGAGAGACACAGCCGATGCGGAACCCGAAATAGGCGGACGGCGGGCGCGCTGGCGGGAGTGGTGGAAACTCCGTCGTGAACGCTTATGAAACACCACTCGGCCGTTTATAAATGGTTGCTGTCAGCAACTCGCCGGTGAACACCTCCAAAGCCCCAGTCGATCGCTTATAAGCATCTGATGGCGGTCGACGGCGAACACCACCGAATTCCCAGCCGTTTACTTATAAACCGGTACTACTAGCGCGGTGAACACTTCCAAATCTCCAGTCGGCGGCGGTTTTACGGTCGGCTGCTCCTTTGAGTTCCACCCGACCGCACCGCAACCGCACCTCACGCCTCCCCAGCCTCGTCGGGCGCCCTCCGCTTCGCTCCAGACGCCCGACTCCCTCGCGCTCGGATTCGCGCCTTGGTAAGGCGCTCACCGGAGCGCGCCACCGCGTACCTTTTAAAATGTATCTTGGCTACTCTCCCTCAACGACCCGATTCGACAGCGTACCGACGCCCTCGTAGGTGATCTCGACGCGCTCGCCCGGCTCGACGAGCCCGGGATTCGCCGGGCTCCCGAAGGCGACGCAGTCGCCGGGTTCGAACGTGAATCGCTCGGAGAGGTACGAGACGATCTCGTGCGGGCCGAACAGCATCAGTTCGGTGTTCGCGTCCTGCCGCTGCTCGCCGCCGACGGTCGTCGAGATATCGAGGTTCGTCGGGTCCACGTCAGTCTCGATCCACGGGCCGAGCGGCGCGGAGCCGTCGAACGCCTTCCGCGCGGTCCGACCCTGCTGGTCGAGGGCGTCCACGTCGTTGAGGATCGTGTACCCGCGGACCACGTCGGGAACGTCCTCGACGGCGACGTTCCGGCACCGCTCGTCGATCACCGCGACGAGTTCGCCGGCGTACGTCAGCTCCTCGGTCCACTCGGGATACCGGATCGCCTCGCCGTGCGCGAGCAGGCTCGCGGGCGGCTTGATGAAGAAGTCGGGCTCGTCGGGCCGCTCGTACTCCATCTGGTCGAGCGTCTCGACGTAGTTCCGACCGACGCAGTAGAGCGCGCTCGGGTCGCAGGGGGGCAGCAGTCGCCCGTCACGCCCGACCTCGTAGCGGCCGTCATCGGTGATGATCGTTCCGTCCTCGTACCGACCCGACACTGGGCCGTCCGGCGTCAGCAAGCGAGCGAGTCGCATGCGACCACCGTCCACCCCCGACGGTGAAAAAGCGTCGGTGGCGGCGGTCAGGAGTCGCGCGGGTCGTCTCGGTCGCCCCGGCCGCCCCGCTTCTCGGCTGCGGGGCCATCGGAGAGCCCGATCACGACACCAGACCGGATTTCGAGCGCGGTGTCGAACTCCTCGCGCCGGTCGTCGTCCGTCCCCGCACGCTCGACGGCCGCCTCGTGTGCCCGCGCGACGGCGTCGCGCTCGCGCTTCGAGAGCCCGAGCCGATCGCCGACGCCCTCCCAGTGATCGGGCTCGACGAGGAACGTCTCTCGGTCCGGCGCGGCTGCGATCCGCTCGTACCCCCGCCGGTATTCGTCGATCCGCGGGCCGAGATCCGCCTGTACCCGGGCGAGCAGCTCCGGGAGGCGACCCGCCGGGACGCTGGCGAGCGCGGCCGCCTTGACCAGAGCGGCCCCCTCGATCGGGTAGGGGCCGGGTCGCGTCTCGTCGTCGGTCATCACCCGCCGGCGCGCATGGCCTTCTGCCGGTATTTCGGGAGTAGCTCAGCGAGGGCATCGGGATCGCCCGCGAACGCCGCTGTCACCTCGGTGAGGGTGATTGCGGCGGCGGCCGTCACCATCTCGGCGCTGAGCGCGACACGCCACCCGTCGCCGTCGACGCGGGTCGCCTCCGCGGGGTCGTCGGTGCCGACGAGCTCGCCGCCGAGGTTGACGAGGTAGTGGGCCGCGAGCCGTCGCGAAATTCCACGGTAGGCGACCGTCTCGCGCACCCACCCTTCCTCGGCCGGAGGGAGTCTCTCGGCGTCCGTGTCGGGGTCGGGGTCGGTGCTGGCGTCCAGATCGGGATCGGGCTCGCGGCCCGAATCACTCATGAGCCCCCCGCGACCGGCGGGAACACCGAGAGGCGGTCGCCGTCGTCGAGGGGCGTGTCGAGCCCGTCGAGGTGGAGCACCTCGCGGCCGTTTTTCAGCACGTTGATCTGGGGCGCGAGGTCGCCGTCGACGATCAGGCGGCCGGCCATCCCCCCGTACTCGGCCTCTAACTCGCGTAACACGTCGCCGACGCTCGAACCGTCCGGGTACGTCGCCTCGACGGTCTTTCCGCCGGCGGCCTCACGAAACGTCGCGAAGAACCGCAGCTCCAGGTCCATACGCGCTCATCGGGACGCGTCGGCTTAAAAACGGGCGACAGCGGCGATCGCTCAGAGATCCGAGAGTCGGATCCCGTCTTCGACCAGCCGGAAGTTACGCTCGCGACCCAGTTCGTCGCCGAGCCACTCGTGCTCGGACAGCTGGCCGATCAGCTCGATGTAGAGGTTCCGCCACGCGATCGCGTAGATCGGCGACTGTCCCCACGCGCGCAGTTCCGGAACGAACTCGTGGTACGTGCTCGCTTGCGTCTCCATCCGCTCGACGGCGTCGGCGACGACCTCGGCGGCCTCCGCGGGGTCGGCACCCTCGATCTCGGCGTTGATCCGCGACTGGATCCCGGCGATCGCGCGTCGCATGTCGCGTGCGGCGGTTCCGTCCTCGTCGGGTAGCGACTCGACGACGCCTTTCGGCACGCCGAGTTCGATCTCTGGCATGTCGAAGGTTCCGGCGGCGACGCCCAAAAAACCCGCTCACCCGGCAGGCCGCACCGTGGAGGCTTCCACGAGCCACCGCCCCGTGACGGTCCCGACGCGCTCCCGCATGACCGCCGGGTCGGTCGACACCGACCCGTCTCCGCGCTGTGGCCCGTAGGCGCCGAACCCCGCGTGGTTGACGCCGTCGATTTCGACCACGTGAGCGTCCGAAGGTAGGTTTGCTCGACTCTCATGCTCGCGCTCCGTGTCGATCACGCCGTCGGCGGTCCCGAGGACGGAGAGGACCCGCAGCCCGCTCTCGGAGACGTCGCGGTCGCAGTAGGAGGCGTGGAGCACGAGCCCGTCGAGTTCGGCGGCGTGAGTCGCCGCGTACCGACAGGCCATCGCGCCGCCGAGGGAGTGGCCGCCGACGTACCACGACTCGACGACCGGAAGCGCCGCCCGCGCACCGTCGGCACGGTCCGGTCCGAACACCGCGAGGTTCAGGGGCATGTCGACGATCACGACCGCGACGTCTCGCCCCGTGACCGCCTCCGCGGCGGTCGGGACGTAGCTTTCCGGATTCACGCGCGCACCGGGATAGTAGATCAGTCCACGCGTCTCCGCGGTCACCGGTCCGGTCCGGACCACGGTCAGGCCGTCGAGCCGCTCGATAGTGACGGTTGATGACGACTCGGCCGCGGCCACCGCTGCCTCGTCCGGGCCCGCCCCGACCGCGAAGTAGAGTCCGGCGCTGCCGGCGACCAGCGCTACGACCAGCGCAAACGCGGCGACGACGATGCCGATGGTTCGACGGGAGGGAAGTCGACTGGAGCCGCCGCCCTCGCCGCTCACGGCGTCGGCGCGGCCTTCTGCAGCGCCGTCTCGGCGATGTTGCCACCGTAGTCGGCCGAGCGGAGCACTGAGTCGACGACGAGTCCGAGCAGCTGCGCGCGCGCCGGTTCCAGGTCGCGGAGGAGTTCGTCGATCGCGCGGACCCGCTCGTCGATGGCTCTGACGCCGGTTCGGGCCTCGTTTGCGAGCCGGGTGGCCTCGTCGCTCTCCTCGGCGAACAGCGCGTCCATCGAGGTGTCTATCACCTCGACCGCGTCGGCGTGGAGCTCGCTCACGGCGTCGACGACCGCTTCGGGAAGCGGGTCCTCGATGCTCAGCGTCAGGTGAGCGATCTTGGTCGCGTGGTCGCCGATACGCTCCAGCTGTCGCGCGCTGGAGTGATAGTCGAAACAGGCCTCGCGGGGGAGTCCCAGCTCCTCAGCGGCCTTCGGCGTCCGAAGCGTCGCCCGGAAGATCCGGGAGACGACGAGCCATAGTCGATCGAGGTCGTCGTCCCGACCGATCACGTCGCGAGCGAGGTCGTGATCGTGCTCGGCCAGCGCCGCGATCGCGTCCGACAGCATCGACAGCGAGATCAGCCGCATCCGGGTGACGGCGTTGTGGATCGACAGCTCCGAGGAGTCGAGCAGGTCCTGAATGACGACCCGATCGCGGGTCTCTTCTAACACCTCCAGTCCGACGAGACTCTGGACGGCCTCGCGGATCATCGATCGCTGTTCGGTCGTGATCTTCGGTCCCGAAAGCTCGATGACGTCGAATCCGCTCACGTACATCGTCGTTACGGCCCGCGTGAGCGCTTGCCCGTTCAGCTCCGTCACGTCGAGCGTACCGCGCGTCCGCTCCTCTTCTGAGCGCGGCGAGAGGAACAGGGAGTCGCCGTCCGGGTAGAACTCGACTTCGGTGCCCGCTGACACGTCGTTGTCGGTCGCCCACGTCTTCGGAATCGAGACCGTGTACGTCGAGCCGCCGGTGACTTGCACCTTCCTCGTCTCCATATCGGGAGTACCTCGCCCGTATATATTAACTTTGCCTCGCATATATATTGAGATGGCAATCCGCGCCACAGATCGGAGCAGAATGATCAGCATATCGGGCGCAGTATCGCTATTTTACCACCGACTCACTGATGGGACTATGGAGGACATATAGATATATAGTCTATCAGTAGGCCCGCAAAATCCCCGCATAGAGGCCATCGCGACCAGGGTGACGAGACCTTGTCTCGGAGTCGCACGGAGCGGGAAGTTGAGAAGAGTTAAATTGGGTGGTACACAACACGGAATTGCGCTCGGTTGGTGTAGTCCGGCCAATCATGTTGGCCTTTCGACAGACGCGGTGCATCGGCGCGCCGGTTTGGAAGACAGCCGACGACCAGGGTTCAAATCCCTGACCGAGCACTTCTCACAATATCGCATCGTGACCGGTAGGACCGTCCCGATGATGGTGACGGTCGAGACGATCGCGCCGGCCGATCTCTCTCCGATCGATCCGAAGGGGAAGAATCACCACGGTCGGCGACGACACTCGGGTATGAGCGACCCATCTACTTCGTCTTCGTCCTCGATCGACGGCGAGACCGCCGACGGCGACGACCGCCGCTTCGAGACCCGTGCCGTCCACGCCGGACAGGAGCCGGATCCCGAAACCGGCGCACTGATGACGCCGATCCACGCGAACTCCACGTACAAACAGGACGGCCCGGGCGAGCACCGCGGCTACGAGTACAGCCGGACGGGGAACCCCACTCGGAGCGACCTCGAAGCGAATCTCGCCTCGCTGGAGTCGGGCAGCCACGCCCGCTGTTTCTCCTCGGGGATGGGCGCGATCAACACCGTGCTCAATCTTCTCTCCGCGGGCGACCACGTCGTTGCGGGCGACGACGTGTACGGCGGGACCCACCGCATTCTCACGCAGGTGTACGACGAGTACGACGTGGAGACGACGTTCGTCGACACGACCGACCACGACGCGGTCCGCGACGCGATCGAGCCGACCACCGAGCTGGTGTGGGTCGAGACGCCGACGAACCCCCTCATGAACGTCAACGACATCGGCGCACTCGCCGACATCGCCCACGCCAACGACGCGCTGTGTGCGGTCGACAACACGTTCGCGACGCCGTACCTCCAGCGCCCGCTCGAACACGGGGCCGACATCGTCTGTCAGTCGCTGACGAAGTACCTCGGCGGTCACTCGGACACGATCGGCGGCGCGCTGATCGTCGACGACGCCGACCTCGACGAGCGGATCGGGTTCTACCAGAACTCGGTCGGAGCGACGCCCGGGCCGTTCGACGCCTTCCTCGTGCTCCGCGGGACGAAGACGCTTCCCGTCCGGATGGACCGGCACTGCGAGAACGCGATGGCGCTCGCCGAGTGGCTGGAGGCCCACGACGACGTCGAGCGCGTCTACTACCCCGGGCTGGAGAGCCATCCGGACCACGATCTCGCGAGCGAGCAGATGGACGCGTTCGGCGGCATGCTCTCGTTCGAGTTCGACGGTACTCTCGATCAGGCCTCGACGGTCATCACCGAGACCGAGGTGTTCACCCTCGCGGAGTCGCTCGGCGGCGTCGAGAGCCTCATCGAGCAGCCGGCCGCGATGACCCACGCCGCCATCCCGCGCGAGGAGCGACTGGCGGCCGGGCTCACGGACGGACTCATCCGGGTCTCGGTCGGCATCGAGCACGTCGACGACATGAAAGCGGACCTCCAGCGGGCGTTCGACGCGGCGCTGGAGTGAGGCGGCGGATGCTGGAGTGAAGCGGCGAGTGCGGGAGGGTTCGGGAGGTCGAACGAAGCCGGCACCCCTCGCCGGACGGGCACCCTTTTTATCCATTGCGCCGAGTCACCCGCCATGAGCGATCCAGACGTCGTCGTGCTCCGACAGACGATCCACGGTTCGGGCGCCCGCGAATTGGCAGCGGCGATCCGTCAGCGACTCCCCGGTGCGACCGTCGCGTTGGCCCGCACGCCCGCCGAGGAGCGCAAACTGCTCGAAACCGCACGGGTCGCGGTCGGGCTCGACATCGACGAGGAGCTGTTGGCGACCGCCGAAAACCTGGAGCTGTTCGCCTGCGTGTTCGCCGGCACCGGCCACCTGCCCCGCGAGACCCTCGCGGACCACGGCGTCGCCGTGACGAACGCCTCCGGGGTCCACGGGCCGAACATCGCCGAACACGTGGTCGGGTCGATGATCACCCACGCCCGACAGTGGACCCGCGCACGTCGCCAGCAGGCGGACCGCGAGTGGCGGAGCTACGAGACGACCGAGGTGTACGGCTCCACGGTCGCCGTCGTCGGACTCGGCGCGATCGGCCAGTCGATCGTGGACCGGCTGGAGCCGTTCGAGGTCGACACGGTCGGCGTTCGGTACTCCCCGGAAAAGGGCGGGCCGACCGACGAGGTGTACGGGTTCGACGAGTTCCACGAGGCGATTTGCGACGCCGAGTACGTGGTGCTCGCGTGCCCGCTCACCGATGCGACGCGGAACCTCGTCGACGCGGACGCCCTCCGGTCGATGCGCCCGGACGCGGTGCTCGTCAACATTGCCCGCGGGAAGGTCGTCGACACCGACGCGCTCGTCTCGGCGCTCCGGAACAACCGGATCCGCGGCGCGGCGCTCGACGTAACCGACCCCGAGCCGCTGCCCGAGGACCACCCGCTGTGGGGGCTCGGGTCCGTGACGATCACCCCGCACAACGCGGGCCACACGCCGCACTACTACGAGCGCGTCGCCGACATCCTCACCGAGAACTTCTCCCGACTCGACGCCGGTGAGGAACTGGAAAATCGGGTCGTGTGATCGGCTCACCGGTAACGTCGTGATCGGCTCTCAACCTTCCTGCGTGGCGCGCCTCCGAGCGGCCGTTTATAAACGGCCGCTCGGAGCGCGCGCGAGGTCCTCACGAGCGAAGCGAGTGAGGGCTCGAAAATCTACGATTTTCGGTGGACGCAGTTCTCGCCTTATAAGGCGAGAACTGCGAGGCTGGGGAGGCGTGAGGTGCGGTTCGGTTACGGGCAGGCGGGAGAGAACGCAGGATGACCGCCACCCGTCGGACTTTTGTGCCGGACTTTTGCGCCGGACTTTTGCTACGGTCGCCGTCGAACCGCGGTCAGCCATTTATAATCGATCGCCCACCACCGCGAGAAAAATCCGCGCCCGCGATCGGGCCTAGTTATAAACGATGCCGCAGACGCGCGCTTTACTCGTCGACCGTGACGCGCTCGATCTCGACGGTGTCGCGGGGTTCGTCGCGCCGGTCGGTCGGCACCGAGCCGATCTCCTCGACGGCGTCCATGCCCTCGATGACCTGCCCGAAGACGGCGTGTTTGCCGTCGAGGTGCGGGGTCGCGTCGAGGGTGATGAAGAACTGCGAGCCGTTCGTGTTCGGGCCGGAGTTCGCCATCGAGAGGATCCCCGGACCGTCGTGGGTGAGGTCGTCGTGGAACTCGTCGTCGAACTGGTAGCCGGGGCCGCCGCGACCGTTCTGCTGCGGGTCGCCGCCCTGGAGCATGAAGCCCTCGATGACGCGGTGGAAGACGTTGCCCTCGTACAGCGAGTCGCCGCGCGTCTCGCCCGACTCGGGGTCGGCCCACGTGTTCGTGTCGCGCGCGGGGTCGGCGTCCGCAGCGGGGTCGTGACGGGCCAGGCCGAGGAAGTTCTCGACCGTTTTCGGCGCGCGGTCGGCGAACAGTTCGACGACGATGTCGCCGTGATTCGTGTGCAGGGTCACCTGCGGGTTGTCGGGGTTGGAAACCTCTCGTGCCATACCCTCGAACAGGATCGCCCGCCGGAAAACCCTACCCATCCAAGAACGTCGTTCTTATGACTCGACGCCGTCGACCGGTTGCTATGAGTTCGACCCTGACCCTGACCGTCGCCGCGACCGTCGTCGGTGTGACGGTGGGGGCGCTGTTCGCCTACCTCCGCGTGCCGATCCCTGCCCCGCCGGAACTGCCGGGCGTGATGGCGATCGTCGGCATCTACCTCGGCTTCAAACTCGTCGGCTACACCGACGCCGGGTTCGACCTGCTCGACGCGATCGGACTGTAACGGTCCCTTCTCGGCCGGTCGCCCCACTCACTCACCCCCTCTCGCCGCTCCGACGGCCGGTATCGTTTTGCGTCCGGCGGGAACAGATACCGCCATGTACGACACCATCCTCCTGCCCGTCGCCCCGGGAAGCACCGCGAACGCCGCGATCCCGCACGCGAAGAGCCTCGCCGAACGCTACGACGCGACGGTGTACGTCGTCTCCGCGATCGACACGGTGGCACAGACCCTTCGTGGTCCGCAGGCGGGATCGTTCGCCAAGCGCGTCGAGGACGCGGCCGAAAAACGCGTCGAGACCGTGACCGCCGAACTCGAGGCCGCCGGCATCGACGTGGTCGGGAACGTCCTCCGGGGCGAGCCCCTCGAGGCCATCAAGAACGCCATCGATGATGTCGGCGCCGACATCGTCGTGATGCCGAGTCACACCCGGCGGGGCCTCCAGCGCGTCCTCCTCGGCAGCGTCACCGAGAAGGTGGTCCGCGTCTCACCGGTCCCGGTTGTCACCGTCCCGATCCGCGAGTCGGACGACGGCGACACGGCCGGCGACAGCGACGGGGACGCCGCGGAACGGACGAGAGACGAGGAGTGACCCCACCGTGACCGCGTCGGCCACGACGATGCGCGCGTTCCGAGTCGCATACGACGGCCGCGAGTACGCCGGCTTCCAGCGCCAGCCCCACGCCCGGACCGTCGAGGGGACGCTCCTGCGAGCGCTCGCGAAACACGGGATCCTGGGCCGCGGCGAAGGGCCGACGCACGCGACGCCGCCGGGCTACGCCGCCGCCGGACGCACCGACGCCGGCGTCTCGGCGCTGGCCCAGACGGTCGCGTTCGAGGCGCCCGCGTGGCTCACGCCCCGAGCGTTCAACGGTCAGCTTCCCGGGTCGATCCGGGTTTGGGCCGCCGCCGACGTTCGCGGAGGGTTCCACGCGACCCACGACGCGATCGAGCGGACGTACCGGTATCACCTGTACGCGCCCGTCCTCGACGACGCAGTCGACGACGGTGCGATTACCGACGACGCGATCGACGACGATCGCGTACGAGAGGCGCTGTCTCGGCTCTCCGGCGAGCACGACTTTCACAACCTGACGAGCGACGAGACGGGCACCGTTCGGGACCTGACGGCGACGGCGACGCGGGTTGGCGACCTGCTCGTTATCGAACTCTCAGCCGGGGGGTTCCCGCGCGCGCTCGTTCGTCGGGTCGTCTCGGCGGCTCGAGCGGTTGGCCGCGGCGCGACAGAGCCGGCACGTATCGATCGGCTGCTCGCCGCCGAACCCGTGCCCGGGGAACTCGGCGTCCCGCCGGCGCCCCCCGAGCCGCTGGTGCTGTGGGACGTGGCCTACGACGGCGTGACGTTCGAGACCGACCCGGAGGCGGCCGAGAGCGCGCGGGTCGCCTTCGGGGAGCGGCACCGCGACGCCCGCCACGCCGCGGCGGCGACCGGGGCCATCCGGGATCGACTCGGTGGCGGCGAGGATGCTGACAAAGACGGGGCGAGACAGGTCGAAAGCGGCTCTTAGACCGCCGATCCGCCAGCGCCTGCCTCCATCCCGTCGATCCGCAACAGGAGCGTGTTGCCGTCGACGTTCGTCGCGTCGACGGTGCCGGACAGCCGGAGCCCGGACGCGGGGGTCGGGCCGACCGTCACGTGATCGCCCGCGGTGAACGCCCCGACCGGTCCGCGTATCACGAGTTCGGCACGGCACAGTTCGGGGTTCGTGACGCTCGATAGATCGATCTCCTCGACGTTCACCCCCTCGATCGGGATACCCTCACGTTCGACGGGGGTCCGAGCGGCGCCGTCCATCCGCTCGATGCCCAGCGTCTCGTAGGCCCCGTCAGTCGGGAGGTACCCTCCGTTTGGACCGGCGACGCCCTCTACCAACTGAAGATCGCGAAGGCTCTGCATCCGGTTGCGGACGGTCCCGGCGTTGCGGTCGATCGCGTCGGCGATCTCGCGCCCGCACACCGGCCGATCCGCGTTCTCTGCGAGGTTCACGAGTGACGTGAGCACGCGCCGTTGACTCGCCGTGAGCTGAATCGTCGACATAGCCGACAGCAGTGAATGTGCTCTGATAAACGTTGGGTTCTAACTGCCTTATATTCTTGATATCTGTTCTTTTGTGCGAGATAATCTGAATAACACTGTCTAATTCTCGGGAAAAGATGTTGATCGACGGCAATCTACTGGTATTCAGATATGAAAGTAGACAATCAGTGTCTTATCTATTCTACACATTATATTTATGAGAGATAGAACCAGATATCGTTACAATCGATCGAAGGAAGACTAATACCTTATACAAACGCGACCGTGAGTATTTACTCGTGGATTCGAAAGCGTCGAGCGACCATGAACCTCCAAACCTCCGAACGGTCGCTCCTCCGGCTTGGGCAGGTCGCGAGGACCGATCCGCCTGAGGGCGTCCCCGCGAGCGGCGGGCGAACAGTCGAACACGGAGCCGACCAACGAGCGCGAGGTGATCGGTGATGAACGACCCGAAAGGGACGGCGTTCGATCCCGAGACGGCCGAGGCTCGGTCAGCGGCGCCGCCGAGCGCGACCTCGGGCGACGACCCGGGCCGTGACGGTCCGACTGGTGATGGCTCGACCGCCGCCGGCATCGCCTCGTGTTTCGAGGCGCGAGATCCGGCCACCGAGCGAGGGCGGATCCGGTCGTTCATCGAGCGCGAGACGGCGGCCGCGGGCGCCGACGGCGTCGTGGTGAACATGAGCGGCGGACTCGACTCGACGGTCACGGCCGCGCTCGCGGTTGAGGCGCTCGGCGCCGATCAGGTGTACGGACTGATCCTCCCGTGTAACAAGATCGGCGCACCCCACGCCCGAGACGCAGAGGCGCTCGCTGACGCGCTCGGCGTCGAGCACGACACGGTCCACCTCCAGCCGCTATTCGCGCAGTTCGGTGCCGTCGCTCCGGATCGGTTCGACCTCCACGACGAGCCGACGCGGTCCGGCAACGCGGTCGCGCGCCTCCGGATGGCGATGGCGTACCTCGCCGCCAACGCCGCGAATCGGCTCGTCTGCGGGACGACCAACCGGAGCGAGCGACTGCTGGGGTACTACACCAAACACGGCGACGGCGCCGCGGACCTACTCCCGCTCGGACACCTCTACAAGACCGACGTTCGGGCGCTGGCGGCCGAACTCGACGTGCCGGCGTTCGTCGTCGAGAAGTCGCCGACAGCGGGGTTCCTCCCCGGACAACGGGACGCGGACGAACTTGGTGCTCCCTACGAGGTGATCGATCCGGTCCTCCAGCTCGGCGTCGACCGCGGGCTCGATGCGGCTGCGATCGTCGATCGTATTGTCGCCGCCAAGGACGACTCCTCGGCCCTCACCACCGACGTGGTAACGAAGCTGCTCGACCGGCACCGCGAGAGCGCGCACAAGCGCCTGCTGCCGCCGACACCGATGTCGATGTCGACACCGACCCCGCCCCCGACCCCGGAGGATTCCGATCAATAGCGAATCAGTCCCAGTCGGTCGGCCACAGCCCCGCCGCGCGCATCCCCGGCTCGAAGTCGGCCGCCCTGAACGTCTCGGCGAGCGCGTCCTGGTCGAGCCGGGGCACGTCGCGGTCGGGCGCTGCGAACTCGGCGACGAGCAGGGCGATCAGCATGGCGTGCTCGCGGATGTTCCGATCGTCGACCTTGTCGCGGGTGTCGGCGTGGGTGTGCCCCCAGCCGCGGCCGCGGTCGCCGGAGTCGCTGTGCAGTTGGAGCGCCGGCACCCCCCGCCGGACGAACGGCCACTGGTCGGAGAACGGGTGCGGCTCCGTCTCCACCGCGATCGGGTGGCGGGTCGCCGTCGACACCGCCGTTGCGACCGACGCGGCCGCCGTCGAGGCGTGTGTCAGCGCGACCAGATCGCGGAACCGCCCCGCCCCGTCGACGTTGATCACGCCGCGGACGCGATCGAGATCGACACTCTCCGCCAGGCGTTCCGCACCGAGCAGCCCGATCTCCTCGGAGCCGACGGCGACGACATCGACGCCGATCGGGAGATCCATCTCGGTTACGATCCCGGCGGCAGTTGCGACCGTCGCGATCCCGCAGCCGTTATCGAGCGCGCCCTCCGCGATGTCGTGGCCGTCGAAGTGCGCGAGAAGCAACAGCCGCTCGTCGGTGTCCGGTCCCGCCCGTCCGATCACGTTTCGGCTCTCGCCCGGTTCGGTCGTCGCTTCGACCGCGAGCTCCGCCTCGGGGGCGGTCGACGCTTCGGCGTCGGCGGCGTCGCCGGTGTCGCCGGTATCGACAGAATTGCCGGCGCGTCGTCCCTCGCCGACCGCGTACTCCCGGAGCCACGCGCCGGTCTCCTTCGAGACGCCGACGGCGACCGCGTCGGCCTCGCCGCCGAACGTCAGCGAGCCGGTCGGCGGGAGCTGGCCGTCGAGGTGGTTGACGAAGACGAAGCCGACGGCGCCGGCGTCGATGGCGTAGCCGAACTTCTCCATGCGGTGGACGAACCGCCCGCCCGACGGGGTCGTCGTCGAGGCGACAACGATCCGCCCCTCCACGTCGTGCTCGTCGATCTCCGCGGGGGTGCCGTAGCCGACGTCGACCAGTTCGCCACGCACCGCGCCCGCGGGCGAGTAGGGGAGCGCGATCGACTCGAACGTCCGGGTCGTCTCCTCGCCGTCGCGACCGGGAACCGTCACTCGAAGGTCGGCGCTCCCGCGCTCCCAGGCGTCGATCTCGAAGGGGTCGGTCTCGACGGTTTCGAGCCCGGCGCGCTCGAACGCCTCGGTGATGATCCCGGCGGCCCGGTGCTCGCCGTCGCTGCCGCCCATTCGGCTCCCGAGCGCGGTCAGGTCGGTGATAAAGCGCCACGGTTCGTCGTCGGTCCACGTTCGTCCCAGCGCGGGCGCGAGTTCGGCGCGTCGATCGCGGACCCGATCGACGGCGTCGGGGTCGGCGGTCACGTCGGTTCCGGTCGGCTGCGAGTGCATGCCGCAGACTCCCCCGGCACCGTGTTAAGGGTGTGGCTCCCGGCACCGGAAGCGCTATCTTGAAGTATCGCCGTCGGGTATCCCGAATCGAGCACCGTTGGTCCAGTGGTAGGACATTAGCTTCCCAAGCTAATAGCCCGGGTTCAATTCCCGGACGGTGCATACCCGTGGCGAGCAATATCGCGAGCCACGGGTATGCCAAGTGAATTGAACCCTATCAGTCGCGCGCAGCGGAGCGAGCACGTCTGATTCCGGTTCAATTTCCGGACGGTGCATTTTACTTGGCTCCGAGAGTCGATCGCGTCTTCAAAGTTGTTGCCGCAGTCAGAGAGTCTATCGGTAGCAGCGATCGATTGCGGTCGTACGTGAATCGACGTACTGGATCGGCTGTTTATAAGTAACACTGTGGGGGGTTGCTGTCGGCTGTTTATAGGTCGCTGATCGTGGCATACACGGTACCAACGGCTCAACCGCACCGCACCTCACGCCTCCCCAGCCTCGTCGGGCGTCCTCCGCTTTCGCTCCGGACGCCCGACTCCCTCGCGCTCGGGTTCACGCCCGATGGGCGCTCACCGGAGCGCGCCACAGCCACATCGATTTATAAATGGTTGTCACTGCCGCGTGCGTCTCGACCGTCGACGCCGCCGATTCGGCTCCGCGAGCGGCGGCGTCAGAAGATGTTCGCCTGCCCGTAGACGGATATTCCCGTATCGGTGATCTCGTAGGGCTTCGTCTCGCGGGAGTGGTTCGCGTCGCGGATCTTCTGGATATCGACGGCGAGCCGTGTCTCGCGGAAGTCGGAGCCCCGGATGTACTGAAGCACGAACACCGCGTCGGTGAGGTACTCGACGATCCCGTGCCGGGAGGCGTACGGGTTCCGCTCGCTCGCCTCGGACGTGAGCAGCGTCGTCACCCCGGCCTCCTTCAACGACCGGGTGAACCCGAACACCTCAGAGCGCCGCTTCGCCGGGTGGTCGTACATCATCTCCAACAGCGAGACGGAGTCGAGGACGAGCCGGTCGGCGTCGAACTCAGCGATGAGCCGCGTGAGGTCGTTCCGGATCGACGCGAGCGAGTTCGCCATCTCGATCGGATCGATGGCGACGACCGCGAGTCGGTCCGCCTCGGCGTGCTCGCGGAACGACCACCCCTTCTCTTCGGCCGTCGCGAAGATCGATTCGCGGGTCTGTTCGAGCGTGATGTACACGCCCTTCCGGCCCGCGTCGAGCGCCTCGTTGAGAAACTGGAGCGCGAACGTCGTCTTCCCGGTCCCGGCGCCGCCGATAACTGACAGTAGCGACCGCCGCGGGACCCCGCCGCGGATCATCTCGTCGAGCCCCTCGATACCGATGTTGGTGCGATCGATCGCGGAGTCGAGCTCGTCCGGGTCGACGTCGTACTCGGTCACGCCCCCAGCGCCTCCGCCGGCCCCGCTGTCTGCACCTCCTCCGCCGCTACCGCCCCCACTGTCGCCGCCGAAGTCGGCGAATCCGAACTCTCCGTCGTCGGGCGCCGGCGACGTACCGCGGTACCCGCCAAAGGGGTCCGCCGCGGCGTCGCCGGGGCCGCCAGCCGGTTCGTCGTCGCCGAACGAACCTCCGTCGGACGGCCCGTCCTCGCTGACGGAGCCCCCGCCAAACGGGTCGTCGTCGCCGAACGAATCCCCGCCGAACGGGTCGTCTCCGGAATCGTCGCCCCCGGAATCGTCGCTCCCAGAATCACCGCCCTCCCACCCGGTGCGCTCGGACTGCTGTCTCACGCCGCCAAATGGGTCTTCGTTATCCGCGTCAGCGTCGGTGATCGGCTCACGTTCGGTCTCGGTCGCATCGGTGTCAGCGGGTTTCCCATCGGCGTCGTGAGCGGTCGGCTCGTCGTGACCGTCGACGACGGCCTCGTCGCTATCGCTCTCCTCGCCGCTCTCCTCGCCGCTCTCCTCGCCGCTCTCCTCGCCGCTCTCCTCGCCGCTCTCCTCACCGTCCTCACGGAGGGCGCGCTCGAGCCAGTCGTCCTCCTCGCTCATCGTTCCGGTCGGCCGTGGGGGGTCGACATATCCCGAGCAATGCGGGCGGGCCGCTTGAAACTTTCCGGAGGCCGATCGAGATATTCGGGAGGACGATCCGAGGGCCTCAGTCGGTGATTCGACGGATCGAGAGGAGAACCGGCCGGCGGCCCCGATGTCCGCATCCTTTTGTTCGGGGACCGGGATTGGTGGCGCATGGAGGTAGGTATCGTGGCGCGGAAGGGGAGCGAGCGCGCGGCCGCCGTCGCGTCGGCCCTCCGGGGCGCGGTCGTCGCGACCGGGGCATCCGTCTGGATCGACGAGGTGACCGCCGCAGCGCTCGACGAGCCGGAGAGCGGACGGCCTGTCGACGCGCTCGCCGACAGCGATCTCGCCGTCGCGGTCGGCGGCGACGGCACGTTCCTCTTCGTCGCGCGCAACGCGGGCGACACGCCGATCATCGGGATCAACCTCGGCGAGGTCGGATTTCTCAACGCCGTCCCCCCAGAGTTCGCCGAAGAGGCCGTGCTCGCCGAAATCGAGGCCTTCGACCGCGACGCGATGACCGTCAGAGAGGTGCCGCGGCTCGCCGCCAGGGCGGATGACTGGACGTCGGTGCCGGCGGCGAACGAGATCGTGGTTCAAGGCGACCGCCGCGGCCCGGGGGCCGGCGTCGAGTACGCCATCCACGTCGACGGCGTTCGCTACTCTAGCGGTCACGCTGACGGCGTCCTCGTGGCGACGCCGACCGGCTCGACCGCCTACAACCTCTCCGAGCGCGGCCCGCTCGTTCACCCGAGCGTGCGCGGGCTGGTCGTCAACGAGATGGCCGCCGCCGACGGGATGCCCCCGCTCGTCGTCGGACTCGATGCGACCGTCACCGTGGCGGTCGAGAACGACGACGGCGTCGTGGTCGTGAGCGACGGCCGGAACGCGACGCCCCTCGACGGCCCGATAGAGGTGACTGTGCAACGGACGACGCCGCCGATGCGGATCGCCGGTCCCCCGGCGAACTTCTTCGAGGCCCTCGAAAAGCTCTCGTAGGCCGGGCCGAACTGTCCCACAAAGCGTTTACTACTCGGACGCAGAGCCCACGCCGTGAATCGTCGAGCGCTCGTCGGCGGATACGTCGTCGCCGGCGCGGGGGTCGCTGCGGTCGCGGCGGTCGCGCTGCTGGTCTCGCCGTCACTCGTGTTCGGCCCGCTGGAGTGGCTCGCCGCGCATCCGGTTCGGTTCGGCGCCGCGCTTGTCGCGCTCGCGGCGATCAGGCCCTTCCTCGCGTGGCCGAACACGCTGCTCGCGGTCGCGGTCGGCTACGGGTACGGCTGGATCGGGCTCCCGATCGGGGTCGCGCTGCTCACGCTGACAGCGCTGCCGGCGTACCGACTTGCTCGGATGGGGCGTCCACAGATGCGGGCGGCGCTCCCGGCGACCGACCGCTTTTTCGACGCCGGCGAGCGGTTCGCGACCACGACCGGCGGCGTGCGCGCCGTCGCGGCGATGCGGCTGTTTCCGATCCCGTCCGACGCAGTTTCGGTCGGCGCCGGCGTCGCCGACGTTCGAACCCGGCCGTTCCTGCTCGGCACGGCGGTCGGAGAGCTTCCGTGGGCGGTCGTCGGCATCGCAGTCGGCGTCTCGCTCGACCGACTCGCGGCCGGCGGGCTGTCCGCCGTCGATCCCATCGTTATCGGTGCGATGGCCGGCCTCGGGGCGCTGCTGCTCTCCGGGCCACTGTATCGGACGTTCCTCGGAGAGCAATCCGGATCGACGGTGTGACCGCCCCGATTCTGGAGGCGGACAAACCGACCGCCCGGGCGCAGCGTACTGCTCGGAACGGTCGAATCGTGTGCCGCTGTTCGTGTGCCTCTGCTTGGGAACCGGTCGCAAGCGTGCATTCCCCTCCGGTCCCCGATTCCCGGGACCGCTCCCAGCCCTAACCCCGAAGTAACGACCGGCAGACCGGTACGTGCGCATCGATCTGCCACCCGCCACTTCAACGGGGGACCGAAGGTGTCACGCCGCGTCGGTCGCCGAGACGGCTCGGCTCAGCTACGAATCGTCGCTGTCCGTCTCGTTGCCGTCGCTGTCCGTCTCGCTTCCGTCACCGTCCTCTTCGTAGTTGACTTCGATACCGCTCGGGACGGGTCGAAGGAGGTACGAGCCGTTCCCGCGACGAACCGGCGCGAAGTCGGCGGTGAAGCTCGTCCGCGTGTTCTCGCGGATGTCGAACGCCTCGTTGAACGTGAGCGGGGCGTTCCCCGGAAGATCGACGGTCGCGTCGCCGCCCTCGACGAGCGTGCCGTCAGCGTTCGAGACATCCAGCTGGAGGAACCGATACGTGCCGACCGACAGCTCTCGCTCGTCGATCAGCTGCGTCTCGCCGTTCTGCAACTGGACGAGGTCCGCCTCCTGCGGCTCGTCGAACTCGAAGTATTCGCGGCCGGCGGGCTCGCTCTCGTCGTCGTCACTGTCGTCCTCGTCGTCACCGTCTTGATCCTCGTCGTCGCTAGCGTTGCCGTCGGATTCGTCGTCAGTAGTTTCGTTGCCGTCGGCGCTCTCATTGGTGTCCGCGGTCTCGTTCCCGTCGGACTCCTCGCCGTCCGCGCCGCTCTCGGCGCCTTCGGGCCCGAGCCAGATCCCATCGACCGTGACCACGAGCGACTCGAAGTCGGCGATGTCGGCGGGCTGGTCGGTCACGCTGGTCGCGAGCGTCCCGGACGCTCGTCCGACGCACCCGGCGAGCCCCGCCGCACCGAGCGCGGCGGCGCCGGTCGCCTGTAGGTAGGTCCGCCGGTCGAGCGCGCCGACTGCGGAACCCGACTCGGGAGCGTCATCGGACGCGTCACCGGACACGTCGTCCGACACGTCAGGCACCTCCCTCGTCCGCCGTCTCGTCGCTCTCGTCGTCCTGGTCGCCATCGGCGCCATCGCCGTCGTCGGTCCCGTTGCCGGCGATGTCGCTCACCGTCTCGCCGAGACCGTCGACGCCGTCAGGGACGCCGTCGGCGATCGCGTCGAGCAGGTCACCGACGAAGTCCGGCACCTGATCCGGCAGGTCGCTCGGCGGTCCCGCGTCGCCCGAGGCGTTGTCCGGTCCGGGGGTCGCCGCCACGGCGCCGGCGGCCCCGCCGATCCCGATCAGTACCACCGCGGCGAGCGCCGCGGTCAATGTCGTTCGGATAGCGTTCATGACGACCGGGCCTCGGGGCGCTACCCGTATTAATACTGCAAACCGTTAAGCCGACTTTGACTCGGTTTAAATCGGTTGAAACTGCTGTGAACGCGGAATACAGCCGATATCGGCTGAGCCGGCGGCTGTTTATAAATGGCATCCAAAGAAATCCGACGGGCCGCGTCGCGCGGGCGGTCAAGCGAGACGGACCGGCGGTCGAATCGGCAGTCAAGTCGGCGGTCGAATCAGCGATCGAATCCGCGATCCGGATCGCGGGGTGCCGCCTACGGCTCCAGCCGGTTCGGGTCGCGCGGGAACATGATCGCCTCTTTGATGTTGTCGAGGCCGGCGACTTTCTGAACCAGCCGGTCGATCCCAAGTCCGTAGCCGCCGTGGGGCGGCGTGCCGAAGCTGAGTGCCTCGATGTAGAACTCGAAGTTGGCGGTCTCGACGCCCTCTTCCTCCATGACGTCGACCATACGGTCGACGTCGTGCTCGCGCTGGCCGCCCGACGAAAGCTCCTGGCCCTTATAAATGAGGTCGAACTTCCGCGAGGCGATGTCGTCGCCCTCGACGTCCTGCATGTAGTAGAACTTCTCGTCGGGGTAGCCGACGACGAAGAACGCGGGATGACCCTGCTCCTCGAAGTGTTCGCCCAGCAGCTTCTCGCCTTTCGTGTCGAGGTCCGTCGGGTCGTCCGGGAAGTGGCCGTACTCGGTCTCCAGGATGTCGAGCGCCTCGTCGAAGGTGATCCGCGGGAAGTCCTCTTCGGGCACGTCGAGGTCGACGTCGAGGAGGTCGAGTTCGCGCTCGGCGTCCTCGGCGGCCGTGCGAAGCGCGTGCCGCAGCGACTTCTCTTGGACGTCCATCACGTCGTCGTGGTCGTCGATGTACGCGAGTTCGACGTCGAACATCGCGATCTCGGAGACGTGTCGGGAGGTCGCGAAGTCCTCCGCGCGGAACGCGGTGCCCGTCTCGTAGACGGCCTCGTAGCCCGAGGCCATCAGTATCTGCTTGTACAGCTGCGGGCTCTGCGAGAGGAACGCGTCCTGGTTGTAGTAGAGGATCGGGAACAGCTCGGCGCCGCCCTCCGCGCCGCCCTTCGAGATGAGCGGGGTCTTGATGTCGACGAACCCCTCGTCGTCGAACCACTCCTCCATCGCCGTCATCAGCGTCGAGCGCAGCGTGAACACGGCGAGCGTCTCCGGCTTCCGGAGGTCGAGCGCGCGGTTGTCGAGCCGCGTCGAGAGGTCGACCTCGATGTCCTTCGAGATCTCCAGCGGGAGCGGGGAGTCGGCCTCGTCGATGACCTCGTACTCCGTCGGCGCGATCTCGACGCCGCCGGGCGCCTGGCCGCTCTCCAGGGGCTTCCCGACGACGCGGACGACATCTTCGGCGCCGACGTCTTGGACGGCCTCGAACAGATCGGGTTCGCGCTCCTCTTTAAATACGATCTGGATGAGCCCCTCGCGGTCGCGCACGATGAGGAAGACGAGGCCTCCCAGATCGCGGATCTCGTGGACGTGGCCGGCGATGGCGACCTCGTCCGCGTCCGGTTCGACGTCCGACGTGTGGATTCGCTCGATCATGACGGAGTTTCGGGTTACGTGCACCTGGTCGGGCGGTCGTCATAGGCCTGTCGTCTCGGCGTCGACGGAACCGTCGCCCCGAGCCGTCTGGCCGCCGATCCGCCGCCGATCTACCGTCGGTCCACCGCCGATCTACCGTCGATCCGCCGCGGACCCCGACGACGGGCGCTATTCGTCGAGTCCGTCGAGTCCGCCGGGTCCGCCAAGTCTGTCGTGAACCTGCGCTTCCGCCCGTCGAAGCACGTCTCGGATCGGTGCGTCGGTCGCTTCGGCGACCGTGGCTGCCTCGTCGTACTCGGCACTCACGTCGTACACGTCGCCGTCGAGCGTCGAGGCGACCTTCACCGTCACCTCGTGGGCCTCGCCGTCGATGGTGAGCGTCGCCGTCTCGAAGTCGCGTTCGGCGATCCACCGGTGGCTCGCGCCCGTCTGCCGCACGCCGAGCGTACCCGTCTCGCGGGCAAGTCGCTCCGCGATCGCCTCGGCATCGGCCGGCTTGCAGATCACCGTCACGAGGTGGCCCGGACGGGACTTCTTCATCGTGGTCGGGATGATCGTCACGTCGCGGGCGCCGGCGCGCGTGAGCGTCTCTTGGAGCCCGCCGAGCACCTCGGGGGCGGCGTCGTCGAGGTTCGTTTCGAGGACGGCGACGTCGTCGTGGGCGAGGCCGCCGTGGCCGCCGCGGCCACCGAGGCCGTGTGCCTCGCCGTCCCGAGCGTCGGCGTCCTCACTTTCGCCGTCGCCTCCGCTTCCACCGTCGCCAACGAGCACGCGAAGGACGTTCGGGTGATGTTCGAAGGTCGCGTCGCCGGCGCCGTAGCCGGCGGTGTCGACGTCGAGCGGCGGGATGGAGTCGACGCCCTCGGCGATCGCGGCGAGGATCGCCGCGCCAGTCGGCGTCAACAGCTCCCGATGTATCGGCCCGCCCGTGAGCGCGAAATCGGCACCCGCCACGATTTCGGTCGTCGCCGGGGCGGGGACCGGGTAGACGCCGTGGCTCATCTCGACTTCGCCGCCGCCGCCGGCGACGGGGGTCGTCACGACGCGGTCGACGTCGAGGTCGTCGAGGAGCAGCGCCGCGCCGACCACGTCAGCAATGGCGTCGTCGGCGCCGACCTCGTGGAAGTGCGTCGCGTCGAGATCGGTGCCGTGGACCGACGCCTCGGCGCGACCCAAGCGCTCGAAGGCGTCGAGCGCGACGGTCTCGACGGTCTCGGGCAGCCCCATCGATTCGACGAGGGCGACGACCTCGGGGTAGCTTCGGTGGACCCCGGCGCCCTCGGCGTGGTCGTGGTCGTGGTCGTGGGTCTGGTCGTGGCCGTGTTTGTGGTCGTGGGTGTGGTCGTGGCCGTGGGTGTGGTCGTGGGTGTGGTCGTGGGTGTGGTCGTGGGTGTGGTCGTGGGTGTGGTCGTGATCGTGACCGTGCCCAGCCTCGACCGAGACACTGCCGCCGTCGCCGTCACTGTCGTCGAGGAGCACGTCGACCGTCGTGGACCGGATGCCGTTCTTCTCGGTCTCACCGATTTCGTACCGGATCGGCAGGTGGGCCGTGACGGGCGCGAGGACGTCGGGGTCGGCGCCGGCCGCGATCAGCGCGGCGCAGATCATGTCGCCGGCGGCGCCGGTCCGACCGTCGAAGACGAGCGTTCGCATGGGGTACCCGAGGCGACTGTCGAACAAATACTCCCGGATCGAACGAGTCCGAAAGGCTGGTGCGACTCACAGGAATGATTCTGGATCCAGATCCCACGGGAGGAAGCGGATCGCCTCCAGTGCACCGGTGGCGACCGCGACGAGCAGACACATGTATATCGCGTTACCGAGGCCGGAGAGGAGGATAAATCGCGATCGCGGATACCCGTTCAAGCCGGCGACGATCGTCATTAGCCCCCGGAATCCGGGCGTCGCGTTGCTCATCCAGATGGCGTGACCGCCGAACCGATCGAACTGGCGGTTGATGACGACCATCCGACGGTCGCCGATCCTCCCTCGCACCGCGGACGGGAGGCGATCGAGGCGCGGAATCGCTCGGTACAACCGGCCGTGCTCGCGGTCGTCGTCGAACCCTTGATACAAAAGAAGCTGACCGGCAGTAACCGAAACGAGACAACACGCGGCGACGAGCACCGTCGTCGTGAGCGTCGGCTCCCAGACGAAGACGTAGAGGAGAAACAGGATCGACGGGTGGAGGAGTTTCCCGACCAACAGCCCTTCGAGGAAGTACGCGACGATCAGGAGCGACGGCCCAACGGCGAGAAGCAGCGCGCCGAGTGTCGTGTCGAGCGCCATTCGTCAGGCGCCACCGGCGACGAACAGGGACAGTTCGCCGAAGACGAGCAGTCCGATCATCGCGACGGGAACCGCCACGAGCCCGCTGATGTCGAAGACGTACAACCCCGATCCGAGAAGCGCGCCCGCGACGAAGAAGATGATCCGAGCGACGAATGACTGCATCGGATCTGAGCGCGAATCGACCATACAAGCGGCTTCACACGCGCCGGACATAAATGTCGAACACCGGAGGCAGTGGCGAGAACCGACAGTGACGGGACCACCAGAATAATAGGAAAACTAACAGGATCGCGACGAGGTTTTAAGCCAGGGCTCCGTACCGTGTTACATAATGACACGGATCTGCACTGACGGTGGTTGCGCCGGCATGCATGGCAGCGTCAGCACGGGCAACAGGCTTATTCCCCAACCGGGTGCAGTTATGGACAACCCCCGCGAGGAATCATGAACGAAGTTCAACTCGAAGTGGCGAAGGCGTACCCGAACGACTCGGGGCGCGGCATCGCCCGACTCGACCCCGACACGCTGTTGCATCTCAAGCTCTCGCCCGGCGACATCATCGAGATCGAGGGCGCGGAAACGACGGCCGCGAAGGTCTGGCGGGCCGACCGTCAGGACTGGAACACCGATACGGTCCGCGTAGACGGGTTCACCCGTCAGAACGCCGACGTGGGAATCGGCGAGCGCGTCACCATCCGGAAGGCGGAAGCCAAGAAGGCGGAGAAGCTCGTCTTGGCCCCGCCCGAAGAGGCGTCGGTCCAGTTCGGCTCCGACGCGGCCGGCATGGTGAAACGCCAGATCCTCAAGCGACCGGTCGTCGAGCGCGACATCGTCCCCGTCATGAGTTCGACGAACCACCCGTTCATGCGCTCGCCCGGACAGGCGATCCCGCTGATCGCGGTCGAGACGGAGCCCGACGGCGTCTGTCTCATCACCGAGGACACCGAGGTCGAACTCCGCGAGGAGCCGATCTCCGGATTCGAGAAGACCGGGAGCGGGATCACCTACGAGGACATCGGCGGCCTCCAGTCGGAGATCCAGCGCGTCCGCGAGATGGTCGAGCTTCCGATGAAGCACCCGCAGATCTTCTCGAAGCTCGGGATCGAGCCGCCGCAGGGCGTGCTGTTGCACGGCCCGCCGGGTACCGGGAAAACCCTCTTAGCGAAGGCCGTCGCCAACGAGACGAGCGCGTCGTTCTTCTCGATCGCCGGCCCGGAGATCATCTCGAAGTACTACGGCGAGTCCGAACAGCAGCTTCGGGAGATCTTCGAGGACGCCAAAGAGGAGTCGCCGTCGATCATCTTCATCGACGAGCTCGACTCGATCGCGCCGAAACGCGAGGACGTCACCGGCGAGGTCGAGCGCCGCGTCGTCGCCCAGCTGCTGACGATGATGGACGGGCTGGAGACGCGCGGACAGGTGATCGTCATCGGGGCGACGAACCGCGTCGACAGCGTCGACCCCGCGCTCCGCCGTCCCGGTCGGTTCGACCGCGAGATCGAGATCGGCGTCCCCGACGAAGTGGGCCGCAAAGAGGTCCTCCAGATTCACACCCGTGGGATGCCGCTCTCGGACGATGTGAGCCTCGATCACCTCGCCGACGAGACGCACGGCTTCGTCGGCGCCGACATCGAGAGTCTCACCAAGGAGGCGGCGATGAAGGCGCTGCGCCGGTACCTCCCCGAGATCGACCTTGACGAGGAGGAGGTGCCGCCGAGCCTGATCGACCGGATGATCGTCAAGCGCGACGACTTCTCCGGCGCGCTCAACGAGGTCGAACCGTCGGCGATGCGCGAGGTGCTCGTCGAGCTACCGAAGATTTCGTGGGACGACGTCGGCGGGCTCGAGGAGGCCAAACAGCAGGTCCAGGAGTCGGTCGAGTGGCCGCTCACCTCGCCGGAGAAGTTCGACCGGATGGGCGTCGACGCCCCGAAGGGGGTGTTGCTGTACGGCCCGCCCGGCACCGGGAAGACGCTGATGGCGAAGGCGGTCGCCAACGAGACGAACGCGAACTTCATCTCGGTCAGAGGGCCGCAGCTGCTCTCGAAGTGGGTCGGCGAGTCCGAGAAGGCGATCCGCCAGACGTTCCGGAAGGCGCGACAGGTGAGCCCGACGATCATCTTCTTCGACGAGCTCGACAGCCTCGCGCCCTCGCGCGGGCAGGAGATGGGGAATAACGTCTCCGAGCGCGTCGTTAATCAGCTCCTCACGGAGCTCGACGGCCTCGAAGAGATGGGCGACGTGATGGTGATCGGCGCGACCAACCGACCGGACATGATCGACCCGGCGCTGCTCCGCTCCGGGAGGTTCGACCGGCTCGTAATGATCGGCCAGCCGAACCAGGAGGGCCGCGAGCAGATCCTCGACATCCACACCGAGAACACGCCGCTCGCCCCCGACGTGAGCCTCCGAGAGATCGCCGAGATCACCGACGGCTACGTCGGCTCCGACCTCGAGGGGATCGCCCGCGAGGCCGCGATCGAGGCGCTGCGCGACGACGACGACGCCGAGGAGGTCGAGATGAAGCACTTCCGGGCCGCGCTGGAGTCCGTGCGCCCCACGATCAACGAGGACATCCTCGCGTACTACGAGGAGATCGAACAGCAGTTCAAGGGCGGGAGCGGCCAGCCGCTCCGCGACACGGGCGGCCGGATCGGGTTCCAGTAGGACTCCGCCCGATCCCGTATCGATCTCGCATCGATCTCGCGGACGGCCGTCGATCGGCTCCTGGCGACGTTTTTTCACTGTTCTCTCCGTAGTCGACAGTGACTATGCCAGAAGATGTCACTGTCGACGTGGAGGTCGAAATCGAGGTCGACACCGACGAACTGGAGATCGAGTCCGACGACGCCGAACTGATCGAGGCGACGTACCAGGCGGATGGCGTCGAGATCGAAGTCGAAGCCGAGGTGACGGTTCACGGAGCGGACGCGGACGACGAAACGGACACGGGCGGCGAGAACGAGGTGGATACGGACGACGAGGGCGGGTACCAAGACTACGAGTAGCGTCGACGGCGCTTGCGGACCGACAGCGGTCGCGTTCCGCGTCTTTTAACCCCGACAGCGGCCAACGGCGGGTATGTCCCAGCCGCGCGTCCCCGGCGGTGGCGAGAACACGCTGGAGCTGCCCTGCGGAGAGACGATCGGCCCCGGCGATCTGGACCTCGGGATGCGCGAGTTCGAGTGCGACTGCGGCGAGACGCACGCGGTCGTGATGGACGTGCATCCCCCGGAGCGATTCTTGCCCGAGTTCCTCGTCGACGTGCTCCGCGAGGCGATCGAGACGACCAGCGAGGAGATGCCCGAGTTCGACACGCCGCACCTCCTCGGCGTCGTGTTAGAGGAGTTCCCCGAGGCGGTGGTCGCTCACGACGCCAGCGACGACGCCGACGTGGGCTACGCGATGGCGTGGGTGACGGACTTCGACTCTCGGCGCCTCCACGAGATCGTCGTCGAACTCGTCGTCGAACTCATGGAACACGCCGTGAGCCACGCCGACGACGACGAGGCGCTCTCGGCGTTCGAAGAAGAGATGATGCAGTTCGACGTACGCGAGTTCGTCGAGCAGTACCGCGCCGAGCGCGACCTCTCCGCCGAGGACCCGTACGCCTGACGACCGCCGTCCGGCGGTCGATCGCTCGAACCGCCGCCGAGTCGGCGCCGACCGCTTTTTGCGCGTTCTGAACCGTTTTCCGTGCGCTTTTGCGTGTGATCCGTTCGCCGCTGCGCACCGCGCGATCCCGCCTTGTGCGGTACGTGTCGACATACCTTGCGAAAATCGCAAAGTCGTTGCGAGATTCGTATTCTATCGCCGACCTTATTACGATGAGCGTACTTCGTCGCGATAATGAGCGAGGACCGGACCATTCTACTCATCGGTAGCGGACCGATCCAGATCGGACAGGCGGCCGAGTTCGACTACTCCGGCGCACAGGCGTGTCGCGCGCTCCAGGAGGAGGGCGCCCGCGTCGTGCTGGTGAACTCGAACCCGGCGACGATCATGACCGACCCGGAGACCGCGGACCGGGTGTACATCGAGCCGATCACGCCGGAGGCCATCGCGGAGGTCATCCGGATCGAGGAGCCCGACGGCGTCATCGCGGGACTCGGGGGGCAGACGGGCCTCAACGTCACCGCTGAACTCGCCGAGGAGGGCATTCTGGAGGAGCACGACGTCGAAGTGATGGGGACGCCGCTCGACACCATCTACGCGACGGAGGACCGCGAACTGTTCCGCCAGCGCATGGAGAACATCGGCCAGCCGGTTCCGGCGTCGACGACCATCGCCCTCTCGGAGGGCGAATCGGTCACCGACTTCGACGAGGGGGCGCTCCGCGAGCGCGTGCAAGACGCCGTCGACGACGTCGGCGGGCTCCCCGTCATCGCCCGGACGACGTACACCCTTGGCGGTTCCGGCTCCGGGGTCGTCCACGACTTCGAGGAGCTCGTCGAGCGCGTTCGCAAAGGGCTGCGCCTCTCGCGGAACAGCGAGGTCCTGATCACGGAGTCCATCGCGGGCTGGGTCGAACTGGAGTACGAGGTGATGCGGGACGCCGACGACTCCTGTATCATCATCTGCAACATGGAGAACATCGACCCGATGGGCATCCACACCGGCGAGTCCACGGTCGTCACTCCCTCGCAGGTCATCCCCGACGACGGCCACCAGGACATGCGCGACGCCGCGCTCGACGTCATCCGGGACCTGGGTATCCAGGGCGGCTGTAACATCCAGTTCGCGTGGCGCGACGACGGCACCCCCGGCGGGGAGTACCGCGTGGTGGAAGTGAACCCGCGCGTCTCGCGCTCCTCCGCGCTCGCGTCGAAGGCGACGGGCTACCCGATCGCCCGCGTCACCGCCAAGGTCGCGCTCGGTAAGCGCCTCCACGAGATCGACAACGAGATCACCGGCGAGACGACCGCCGCCTTCGAGCCCGCCATCGACTACGTGGTGACGAAGGTGCCCCGCTGGCCCATCGACAAGTTCGACGACGTGGACTTCGAACTCGGGACGGCGATGAAGTCGACCGGCGAGGCGATGGCGATCGGCCGGAACTTCGAGGAGAGCCTGCTGAAGTCGCTGCGCTCCTCCGAGTACGACCCGGCGGTCGACTGGGTCGACGTCGACGACGAGACCCTCGAAGCCGAGTACCTCGAACGGCCCACGCCGGACCGTCCGTACGCGATCTTCGAGGCGTTCGACCGCGGCTACACCGTCGACGACATCGAGTCGCTGACCGGCATCAAGCCGTGGTACCTCGAGCGGTTCAAGCGCGTCAGCGACACCGCGCAGGCGGCCCAGCACGGAGAGTTTGCCCCGGCAGCCACCTCGGGTCACACCAACGCCGACATCGCGGCGATCGCCGGCGGCGGGACCGACATCGATACCGTCGAGGCGGACGTTCCCGGCCGGACGTACAAGCAGGTCGACACCTGCGCCGGCGAGTTCGCCGCCCAGACTCCCTACTACTACTCCGCCCGCCAGTCGGAGTTCGAGCGCGGCCCGCTGAAAGGCGACGCCGCGGCCGGCGAACTGGTCGTCGACAAGAGCGTCGACAGCGTGGTCGTCGTCGGCGGCGGCCCGATCCGGATCGGGCAGGGCGTCGAGTTCGACTACTGCTCGGTCCACGCGATCCAAGCGCTCCGCGAACTGGGTATCGAGGCGCACGTCGTTAACAACAACCCGGAGACGGTCTCGACGGACTACGACACCTCCGACGGGCTCTTCTTCGACCCGATCACGGCCGAGGAAGTCGCCGACGTGGCCGAGGCGACCGGTGCGGACGGCGTGATGGTCCAGTTCGGCGGTCAGACCTCCGTCAACATCGGCGAACCGCTCGAAGCGGAGATCGAGCGCCGCGGGCTCGACTGCGAGATACTGGGCACCAGCGTCGAGGCGATGGACCTCGCCGAGGACCGCGACCGCTTCAACGTCCTGATGGACGAGATGGGCATCGCACAGCCGTCGGGCGGCACCGCGACCAGCGAGACCGAAGCGCTCGATCTGGCTCACCAGATCGGCTACCCGGTCCTCGTTCGCCCCTCCTACGTGCTCGGCGGGCGCGCTATGCGCGTCGTCGAAGACGACGAGGAGTTAGAACACTACATCGAGGAGGCCGTTCGCGTCTCGCCGGACAAGCCGATCCTGATCGACCAGTTCCTCGACAACGCGATCGAACTGGACGTCGACGCCGTGTCGGACGGCGAGGACGTGCTGCTCGGCGGTGTGATGGAGCACGTCGAGAGCGCGGGCGTCCACTCGGGCGACTCCGCCTGCATGATCCCGCCGCGCTCTCTCGACGACGAGACCATGGCGCGGGTACGTGAGGTCACCGAGAACATCGCCCGCGCGCTCGACACAGTCGGCCTGCTCAACGTCCAGCTTGCGGTGACAGGCGTCGTCGACGACGACGCCGAAACCGAGGTGTACGTGTTGGAGGCGAACCCGCGTTCCTCGCGGACGGTGCCGTTCGTCTCGAAGGCGACGGGCGTCCCCATCGCGAAGCTCGCCGCGAAGGTGATGACCGACGACCTGACGCTCGCGGACCTCGACGTCGACGAGCAGATCCCCGAACACCGCAGCGTGAAAGAGGTCGTGCTCCCGTTCGACCGCCTGCCGGGCTCGGACCCGCGGCTCGGCCCGGAGATGAAATCGACCGGCGAAGTGATGGGCACCGCTCGCTCGTTCGGCAAGGCGTACGACAAGGCGCAGGACTCGACCGGCAAGCCGATCCCCGAGTCGGGCACCGCCGTCGTCGACCTCTCCGCCGAGGAGTTCCCGAACCCGGACACCGAGGCCGGCGAGGCGCTGGTCGAGGGGTACGCCGAGCACTTCGAACTGTCGACGGCGACGGACCTCGTCGAGGCCGCGCGCCGCGGCGAAATCGACCTCATCGTCTCTCGGCAGCGCGAACTGCTGGAGGTCGCCGTCGAAGAGGAGATAACCTACTTCTCGACGCACGCCTCCGCGACGGCCGCGCTCGAAGCGATCGAGCACGCGGACGACGACCTCGACGTGATGGCGGTCTCGGACCGCCCGAAGCGCGTCGAGCAGTGGGGAGCGGCAGAGTAAGCGACGGACGCGGCTCCGTCGAAGGTCGGTCGCGGCAGAATTTTGAAGTGGAGGATCGAACCGAGGCGAACGAGGAGTGTGTCGTATGTTATATGATGTCATATGTCGTCAACATATTATGTTCTCTCGCGAAGTTGCCCCGGCATGCCAATCGAGAGCCGGGCAACAACGTCTCTCCCGGATCGACTACCGCGAGGAGTAGACGAGACGAGTGACACGCTCGACGAGATCCGCACTCGACAGTGACGATGGACCTCGCGTTTTTGGTTGGAATCACGCTGGCGGTGCTTGCTGCCGTGCTGCTGGCTGTCCAAAACGTCCTGATTCGGGTAGCCACCGACGGCGACGATACCAGCGACGCCGTCGTCGTCGTGATGGCAGTGAACTTCGTGCTCGTCGTCCCGTTGGCCGTCGTTCGCCACTACCCGGACTACGGACTGTCACGAGTCGCATTCGGATCGTTCGTCGCCGCGGGGATCGTCGGTCTCGTCCTCGGACGTATCTGTCTGTTTGCTGGGATCAGGACGATCGGTGCGAGCCGAACGACGCCGATCGTTTCGGCCTCGACGTTGGTCGCTGCTGGGTCGGCCGTGTTGTTGTTCGACGAGTCGCTCACCGTCCCGCATCTCGTGGGGATCGCGCTTATCGTCGGTGGAATCGCCGTCATCTCGTGGGTGACCGCCGCCGGCGATCGGGCTACCGCCTCGCTGCGGAGCGTGGGAGTATCGCTGCTGTTCCCGGTGGCCGCCGCGGTATTCATCGGGGTGGAACCGATACTCGTTCGGATCGGGCTCGACTCCGGCACGCCGATTCTGGTCGGGCTCGCGGTGATGATGACTACGGCGTTCGCCAGTTACACCGGGTACCGTAGCCTCCGCGGAAACGCATTTCCAACACTCGTCCGAAACCCACACGCGCGGTGGTATGTCGGTGCAGGGGTAGCGAGTACGATCGGGCTACTCACGTATTTCGGCGCGCTCGCAGCTGCTCCGGTGGTGATCGTCGTTCCGATCACGCACACAGCGCCCCTGATCGTGATTGCGCTGTCGATCGTGTTCCTTCCGAGCCATCTCGAGCGAGTCACGTGGCCGCTGATCGCGGCTGCAGTCGTCGTGGTGATCGGTGCATCTCTGGTCACCCTTTCCGGGTAGCTCCCAACGATCCACGGAGCCGTCTATTTATAACGCCTCCAGCGTCGACCGCTCGACCTCTTCGGCGGCCATCGCTTCGCCGCCGTACTCAGCGACGAACGCGTCGACGTCGTCGCCGTCGCTGAACGGGATCAGTTCCGGCCCCATGGCCCCGACGACCTCGCTGCGCGCGACGACGGTGAGGGTCGTGATCCGCGCGAACGCCTCGCGGTCGACGTGCGAAGAGACCATGGCGTCGTCGCCCTCGGTGAACGTCTCGTAGTCGACTGTCGAGTAATCAGTGAGGAACGTCGCGAGCACGTCCCGTCCCTCGTCTTCGGCGTCGAACAGGTACGTGTACGTGCAGGTGCTGCTGCAGAGTTGACCGGGGCGTCCGCCCTCCGGCTCGTCCTCCGCGAAGTGGATCTGCCCGACCGGCCCGGGGTGATCCCCGATTATCATCCCGCATTGGTCGCAGGCGCGCTCGCCGTCGAGCGAGACGGGGGTGATCTCCGCGCCCCCGTCGCCGCCGAGACAGCCGGCGACGGAGGCCGCGATTCCGCCGCCGAGGCCGGTCAGCAGCCGCCGCCGCGACACCGCCGATCGATCGGAAGTAGGCATATCTCGTGTTCCGATATCGGCGGTCTTAGACCCTCTGGACGCGTTCAGCGGCGCGTTCGAGGAATGAACCAGATCGGCTTTACCCCGAGGGATCGTACCGCCGTCGTGGCAGTTTTCGACCCGTACGGCGACCGGTCGCGGCTCGCGCTCGTCGGCCTCGCCGCAGTCGTCGCCGTCGCCGCGTTCGCGACTGCGGGCGCGTTCCTCGCCGATCCCGCGGAAGCGACCCCCGACCCCGTGCGCTACGACGATACCGTCGCTCTCGGCCTCTCCGCGGAGACCGACGAGCTGATGGCCGAATCGGCGACGGTGCCGCGAGCGCAGGTATTCTACTCCCAGCTCCAGTACGTCGTCGGCTACAACGGCGTCGAGTCGTTCGTCAACCGACTGAACGACGACCGGACCGAAGCGCAGTTCGGCTACCCGCTCGTTGCCTACGTAGAGACGTTCGACGGGACCGAGCCGGACACGACTGACTCGGGGCTGTTCCGGACGGCGGCCGGCCGAGTGCCCGCGTGGACCCCGGCCGACGAGGCCGTCTACGTCGTCGACAGCGACGCACGGACCCCGGCGGGCGGGACGGTCGTTCCCTTCGAGACCCGGGACGCCGCCGCGGCGTTCGCCGCCGATCACGACGGGACGGTCGTCGACTGGGCGACGCTCCGGTCGCGCTCGTTCGACGTCGACTCCGCGGCGGCGGCGCGAGCGATGGCCCCGGAGCGATGGCGTGCGGCCGACGACCGTATCGCGGCCGCCGAGCGCGTCGCCGACCGGCCGGTGTCGGTCGTGGTCGGCGAGGACACACCGACGATCGCGGCGGCCGTCGACGCGGCCCCGCCGAACACGACGGTGATCGTGCCGTCCGGGACCTACGAGGAGACGGTCGAGGTGACGAAGCCGGTCACGATCGCCGGCGACGACGTCCGTGTCCGGGGCGACGGCAACGGCTCCGTGATCACGGTCCGCGCGCCCGATGTGGCCCTCTCGGGACTCGCAATCGACGGAACTGGGAACGAGACGCGCGACCCGGACGCGGCGCGCGCGGTCGCGAGCACCGACGGCGGTGGGGGCGATGATGGCACCGGTGGCGACGATGGCGGCGACGAAACGTGGGACACCAATATCCAACTCGGGTACGGCCACGGCGACGCAGGGATCCGCGCGCTCGGCGCACCCGGACTCTTCGTTGACGACGTGGCGATAGAAACGAACGCGAGCGGCGTCCTCCTGCGCGACGGCTCCGACGCGGTGATCCGCGACCTCCGCGTCGACGGCGCCGACCGCTGGCAGGACGGGTTCATGGGCGTCATCGGGATCGAATCGCGTGCGACGGTGACCGACAGCCGGTTCGTGGACGGGCGCGACGGGGTGTATCTCCACCGGGCCGACGGCTCCGTCGTCCGAAACTCCAGCTTTTCGGGGAATCGATACGGGACGCATCTCATGTACACGGGCGACGCGCTCATCGCGGACAACGCGTTCCGCGACGAGACGTACGGCGGGATCACGGTGATGACGCGCCCCGCGAACAACGCGATCGTCGGCAACGACGTTCGGAACTCCGGCGCGGGGATCCAGGCGTCGGGGACGCGCACGTACGTCGGATACAACACGCTCGCCGGCAACGGGCTCGGGTTCTCGACCAGCTCGCGGGGGTCGCTGTACGAGCACAACGTCGTCGTCGACAACGAGGAAGGCGCGCGCGCGACGACGGTTATCCCCTCCAGCCGCGTCGTCGCCAACGACTTCGTCGGCAACGAGGACCACGCGGGGGCCGGGGCGGGCGCCCTCCGCGTCTGGGCCGACGGCGATCGCGGCAACTACTGGGAGGGCGCGGACGTCGGGCTCTACACCCCCGGAGAGCGGGCCTACCGACCGACGTCGCCGGTCGACGCCGCGCTCCACCGCGAGCCCGCGGCGGTCGCCGTGCGGGAATCGCCTGCGGCCGTCCTCCTCGACCGGCTCCGTGGGACGGTCCCGGGCGCCCGGTCCGGGAGCATCATCGACCCGTCGCCGGCCGCCGGCCCGCACGCGCCAGATCGGGTCGCCGCCGCCGGCGACCCCGACGGCCCCACAGTCCGCGCCGACTGGCTGCCGACGCTCGATCGCACCATGAACGCGACCACCACGACGAACGCGACCGACCGAACCGCCGCGACGAACACGACCGACCGAACAGCCACGACCGACCGAATCACCGCGCCGCGAGGACGAGCGGCGACGGAGGGGCAGTCGCCGTGAGCCGAGACCCCGGCGCTCCCGTCGCGGAGCTTGACGCCGTCACCCGAACGTACGGCGGCGTGCCCGTGGTCGATTCGGCGTCGCTCGCGGTCGCTCCCGGCCTCACGGCCGTCATCGGGCCGAACGGCTCGGGGAAATCGACGCTGCTCGGCGTCCTCGCCGGCACCGTCGACCCGACCGCGGGGAGGGTCCGACGCCCCGCGGTCGACGACAACGAGGACGGTCGGGGCGACGAGAGCGATGAGAACGACGCGGACGACCCCATCAAGCCGGTCGGCTACCTTCCCCAGCGGGTGCCGTTCCGCGAGGGGTTTACCGCCCGCGAGACGCTCGCCTTCTACGCCCGACTGGTCGGCGCGGACCCCGACGCCGCGCTCGCGGACGTGGGGCTCGCTGACGCCGCCGACAGGCGCGTCGAAGCGCTCTCGGGCGGGATGGTCCGGCTGCTCAGCATCGCGCAGGCGACGCTCGGGGACCCTCCGCTCGTCGTCCTCGACGAGCCGGCCAGCGGGCTCGATCCGGGGATGCGCGAGCAGGCGTTCCGCACCGCCGCCGAGCGCGCTGGCGCCGACACCGCGGTCGTCGTGAGTTCGCACGACCTCGACCTCGTCGACGACTACGCCGACGCCGTCGTCGTGCTCGCCCGCGGACGGGTCGTCGCCGCCGGCGACCTCGACGCCCTCTGCGACGAGTACGGCGCCGCGAGCGCGCGGGAACTGTACCGCGCCGTGACCGGTGACGGTGGAGACGGGCCCGACGGAGAGTCGGACAGCGACCGCGACGACGACGCCGACAGACCGAGTTCCGAGCCGGGCGACGAGCGGGACGCGGTCCACATTACGGGGGTGTCGCGGGAATGAGCGGCCGCGGCCGCACCGGGACCTCACTCGGCGATGCCTTCCGTGCGACCGACAGCGTGTTCCGCCGAGAGCTCTCGACGGCGGTTCGAACGCCCGGATACGGCGTCCTCGCGCTCGGACTGCTCGCGGTGCTCGGCGGGATCGTCGCCGTCGGCGGGGGCGGCGGGACCGGATTCGTGCCGGCCGTCGTTGATCTGCTCCTCCCGACGGAGGTGTTGGTGCCGCTGCTCGCGGTCGCGCTGGGGTACCGCGCGCTCCTCTCGGACGCCGCCAGCGGCGAACTCGCCGTGATCCGGACGTATCCAGTGGGCGTCTCGAGCTACGTCCTCGGCGTGTTGCTCGCGCGGTTGGTCGCGCTGCTCGCGATCGTCGCCATCCCCTTCGCGCTGGTCGGCGGGTACGTGTGGTTCACCGCGGCGCCCGACACGGGCATTTACGCGACGCACGCCGGCGTCGACTCGCCGCTGCTGTACGTCCGGTTCGTGGCGCTCGTCGCCCTGCTCGGCGCCGCGTTCCTTTCGCTTTCGGCGGCGCTCTCCGCGGTGGCATCCACCCGACGGAGCGCGCTCGCGCTCGCGCTCCTCGCGCTGGTCGCTGGCGTCCTCGGCGGCGACCTCGCGATTCTGCGGTCGCTCGCGGCGGGCGCGTCACCGGCCGGACTCCCCACGCAACTCGCGCTCACGCCCAACGGGGCGTTCCGGGGACTCGTCTTCGAGACCGTGATCGGCGTCGCCTTCGCCCCCGACGGCGGGGTCGTCGACGTCGGCCGCGCGGTCGGATCGCTCGTCGGCTGGACGCTCGGCGGCGGCGCGGTCGCTGTCGCGTCACTGGCGTTCCGAAGCCGGATCGACGCGGCGATCGAGCGGGTTCGATTCCGGCGCGGCGGGTAGGCGGGTAGCGCTCATCACCTCTTCACCTCCTCACGTCGACTCCGGGAGCGATCCCGGCGCGTGCGCGTAGACGGCGTAGAGAACGATCGCCGCGATCAGGAAATCGAGGCTGTGTTCGAGAAAGTGGTGGACCGGCATCGGCACGTATCCGAGGACGGTCCCCGCGCCGACGATCGATCGCGCCAGCAACACCCCGACGGCGACACTGATGAGGCGGAACTGGTCGCCCCCGCGGCGGCGGGACGCGACGACGCTCACCAGGAAGAGGACGCCCGTGCCGATCCCGGCGACGGCGATGACACCGAGCAACAGGAACGAGCCGACGGGGCCGAGCCCCTCGATCGCCAGCGGTACGGACGACGGCAGCGGAGGGACCGTCGGGGACGGTAGAGAGACTGTTGAGGACGGCAGGGGGAGCGACGAGGACGGCGGGGCGAGTGGCGGGAACGGCACAGTCACGGTACGTATCGTTGTGCGGGGAGCGATAAGAATACCCGTCCCGGTCGCTCCCGCTCGGAGAGAACGTCCGCGCGCTTTTTAGGCGGATATCCGGTACGAACGAGTAGCAACCAATGGCGACGACCAGAGCCCGGGTGCGGCGACACGTCCGTGACACGCCCGGCGTCCACTTCAACCGGGTCGGTCGCGATCTCGACATCGCCACCGGACAGGCGCAGTATCACCTCCGGCGGCTCGTGCGGGACGGCGAGCTCGCCGTCGAGCGCGTCGCCGGCCGTGCGCACTACTTCGATCCCGCTTTCGACCCGTGGGAGCGACGGGCGCTCGCGTTCCTCCGGCGGGAGACCGCCCGCGAGATCATCGTCCGGCTCCACGCCGACGGGCCGACGAAACCGACGACGCTGGCGGACGATCTGGACCTCGCGCGGAGCACGATCGCCTGGCACGTCTCGAACCTCGACGACGCCGGCGTCATCGAGAAGTCCGACGACCGACCGATGACGCTGCGGCTGGCCCGCCCCGACCGGACGGCCGACCTCCTCGACGCGGTGTCGCCGTCGCTGCCGGACCGCCTTGTCGACCGGTTCGTGCGGACCGTCGACAGCATCTTCGAGTGAGGTTCGGGCGGGATGGGTCGCGTTCGTCGATCGCACCAGATCCGTTAGGACGGCTCAGAACCGACGGTGACGCATGCGCGCGCTCCTCCCGACGCAGGCTCCGCTGACGACCACGTGCGAGCCGTCCGGGACGATCTACACGAGCGAGCCGGTCGGTCTCACGGTCTTTCTCCTCATCGGGCTGCTCGGCGGGGCGCACTGCCTCGGGATGTGTGGCCCCCTCGTGACGACCTACGCGGACCGGATGCGGGCGGGCGGCGGGGATGAATACAGTTCCTCAACCGGCCGCCGCGCCGATCACCTCACAGTCCACCAGGTGCGACAGCACGCCCTGTTCAACGCCGGTCGGGCGACGAGCTACGCCGCGCTCGGAGGGCTGTTCGGGCTCGCGGGGAACCTCGTGTTCGTCACCGGGCGGACGGTGACGACGATCGCCGACGATGTCCACGCACTCACCGGGCTCCTCGTCGGCGGCGTCATCATCACCATCGGCCTCCGCTACGCGCTCCGCCTGGAGCTGCAGTCGCTTCCGGTCCCCGGGCTGGAGCGCGCCTCTGGATTCGTCACGAGCCGGATCGTCCCTCGCGTCGACGCGTGGGTGGGAAACTGGCGGATCGTCGGCCTCGGCGCCGCACACGGGCTCTTGCCCTGTCCGCTGTTGTACCCTGCGTTCCTCTACGCGTTCGTCCAGGGAAACGCGCTCGGCGGGGCCGTCGCACTCGGCGCGCTCGGGGTCGGAACGATCCCCGCCATGTTCCTCTTCGGGACGATGTTCCAGTCGATCAGCGTCGAGACGCGCATGCGGATGCACCGGGTGCTCGGCGTCGCGTTCGTCGCGCTCGGGTACATCCCCCTGCAGCACGGGCTCGCGACGCTCGGCGTGCCGCTGCCGCACCCGCCGATCCCGTACTACGCGCCGTTTTGATCGCTGGGTGGGCGTCCGACTGCCGCCCGCCGCCCGCCGGCAGCCGCTCGCCACCCGCCGCCCGCTGCCGTTCGGTCCGCGTTCGTTGATCGCACCAGACGCGTTATGCGGGGACAGTCCGTCGGTTTGAACATGAGACGCCGGACGGTACTCGGAGGCATCGGGGCGATGACGACCGGGAGCGCCGCGGGCTGCGTGTCGCGGCTGCGCGGCGGCGGTTCCGACGGCGTCGTGCTCGGTCCGCAGGAGGACCAGATCGCCGACAGCGAGGACCTCGCGTACCCCGCGTACGGACAGCGGCTTCCCGAGTTCGCCCTTTCGGACCCGATCACGGGGACGACGATCGACACCGCGTCGCTCGATCGGACCGCGCTCGTGACGGGGATATTCACCTTCTGTCCGGCCGAGTGCGGGATCCTCCTCCGGCGGTACGTCGAGGTCCAACACCGCATCGCGGAGGCGGGTCTGACCGACGACGTCGCGTTCCTTCCGATCACCTTTGACCCGGAACGGGACGACGAGGCCGCGCTTCGGGACAACGCCGACGAGCTCGGCGTCGACCTCGACGCCGGCAACTGGCACTACCTCCGTCCCGAGTCGCCCGCCGAGGCGAAGGCCGTCGTGCAGGATCGGCTGGGGATCGGCTTCGAGCGCACGACTGACAGCGAGCGGCTGGCAGGCTATGACTTCACCCACATCGTTGTCACGATCCTCGTCAATCCGGACGGCGTCGTCGAGCGCGCCTACCGCGGCGAGAACATCGACCGCGACCGCGTCGCCGCCGACCTCGAAATCGTCGCAAATGCGTTCGCCGAGTCGTGATCGGCGGCCGACGGCGTGACTACTGAGACCACAGCTTCTGTCAAGTCCGACTCTCGGTGAGGGGAACGCACAAGCCCGCCGGCCTCCTCCGGAGCGTATGCACATCGACATCCTGCTGTACGACGGCTTCGACGAACTGGACGGGATCGGTCCGTACGAGGTGTTCGACTACGCGCTCGGCTACGCCGCCGACGCGGATGACGCCGCCGACGCGGACGGTACGGAGGGCGCGACGACCGGAGGCTCCCCCGGTCGCGTCCGGTACGTCACCCTCGCCGACCGCGAGACGGTGACCGCGAGCCACGGGACCCGTGTCGGCGTCAATGGGACTCTGCCTGAACCGGGAACCGACGCGGCTCCGGACCTGCTCGTCGTCCCCGGCGGTGGGTGGAGCGCCCGCGACGAGGACGCGAGTGCGTGGGCGGAAGCGCGGAAGGGGGACGTGCCGCGAGCCCTCGGCGAGTACCACGCCGCCGGCACGCAGATCGCCGCCGTCTGCACCGGGGCGATGCTGCTCGCAGAAGCCGGTGTCACCGACGGCCGTCCGGCGGTCACGCACGCGTCCGCGATCGACGAGCTTCGGGAGTCCGGTGCCGAGGTCGTTGACGCGCGGGTCGTCGACGACGGCGACCTCCTCACGGCGGGCGGCGTGACCTCGGGGCTCGATCTGGCGTTACACCTCGTCGACCGGGAGTTCGGCGCCGCGATCGCCGACCGCGTGGCGACGGTCATCGAGTACGAGCGCCGGTACGAGGTCGCCGACGGGGCGTCCTAAGGGCTTCGCGGACGGGAAAATCGACGCGGTGTCGGGGTCCCGATCAGTCGTCCGCGGTGTCCTCGGGAAGCGGGGGGTCGCCTGCGGCGCCCTCCCCGGCCTCGTTGCTCGTGGTGCCGCCGTCGGCGTCGACGGTGATCACGGTGCAGTCGAGCTCGCCGCGGAGGTACGTGTCGATGTCGGGATCAGAGAGGAGTTTCTGGACCATGCGGCGCCAGCGTCCGGCCTGTTTCGAGCCGATGACGACGACGTCGGCCCCCTCGGCGATAATCTCTTCGAGGATGGTCTCCTCGACGAGGAACCCCCGGCGGACGACGTAGCGGGCGCGGTCGAACCGACCGAGTCGTCGTTCGACCTCGCGTTTGAGGTCGCTTCGGGAGACGCCGCCCGAGTTCTGATACAGATCCACGTGGAGGATGGTGAGGTCCGCGTCGCGTTCTTCTGCGACGCGAACGGCCTCCCGGAGAGTCGCCTCGGAATGCGACGACGGCGGGTACCGAACTGGTACCACGACGAGAGTCATGTCGAAACGGTTGCGTGCGAGACGTAAATACACTGTCGGTGAGAAAACTCACCATCGGCGAGGGAGAGGGGTCGACGGAGTGAGTTCGTGAGACACCGCGAACGAGGACGTGCGCTGTCGTCGCTCGCACCGCACCTATTCGCCGATCGAGAGCCGATCACGATACCGGAGCGCCAGTGACCGCCGCGAACTGTTCCGGATCGAACCGGACCCCGCCGACGGTCTCGATCCACGCGAGTCGCTTCAGCCGCTGGGCGCGCCCGAACGGGACTCGGACGACGGCGAACCCCGACCGATGGTGCAGGACCAACCGCCCGGACGTGCCCACGAGTCCCAACAGCCCGGTGATGAACGCGTCGTGGTCGATCTCGTCCCGCCGCGTCACGAGGAAGAATCCCTCCGTTTCGGGGTCCGGTCCGGTGACCTCGATCGAGGCGCCGAACCGCTCCGCGAGGCTCATCCGCCTCGAACCATCCGCACCGCTTGTTCGATCCAGTCACCGGCGCGGCTCGTCGACGTCTGTGCGATCTCGGCGACTGATTCGGGATCGAGCGCCGCCAACTGCGAGACGCTGTTGACGCCCGCCTCGCGGAGTCGCTTCGCGTACGTCGGCCCGATTCCCGACACCTCCTCCAGCGCTATCGGTTCCCGATCGCCCCCGAGTTGCTCCTGCAGCGCGACGATCCGATCGGCCGGGATCGACAGCGTTTCCGCGAGGGCTTTCGGATCCTGCCGGATCAGCGATTCGAGGTCGGTCACGCCGGCTCGGCGGAGACGATCGACGACCGCGTCGCCGTGCTCGGGTTCGATCTCGACGACCGCTCGCCGAAACGCCTCCATCCGGTCCGCCTCTGTCCCGGCTCGCTCGTCGTCGCCGGGATCTCGGGCGTCGTCTCCAGAGTCCGACCCCGTTCGCGTGTCGGTTGCGTCGTCCGCGCTCGCATCCTCAGACGATGGGTCCCGTTCGGCGTCGGGTTCGGGCTCGGGTTCTGGATCGGGCTCAACGGCGAGCACGAGGTCCACCGGTGCCTCCGGTTCGGCGACGGTGTAGGGCTCGGGGAACTGCTCGATGACTGTCCCGGGCGCGGAACCCGGGTCGGTGACCTGGTCGACTGTTCCGACGGTCAGTTCGGCCGAGGCGAGCCGCCGTGCCGCGATCGCGTGTGGGACGCCGCGGAGGTCCGGCACGTCGACGTAGGTCGGCCGCTCGCTCTCCGCGCCGCTCCGCGGCGCTCGGAGCCGGAACGAGACCTCGCTGAGGTTCGCCGACATCGACGACTCGTCCATCGACGGCAGGTGCATCCGCACCCCCTCGTCCGTCTGAATCACGTTCGTCTTGAGCGTGAAATCGACGTCGTCGACGCGGTAGCGTTCGCCTTGGAGGTCCTCGTCGACCTCCTGGAGCGCGGCACCGAGATTCGCGAAGACGGTCTTCGGCTCCAGTGCCGGACGCTGCACTTCCAGCTCTCGGACCCGCTCCTGCAGTTGCCCGCGCTCCTCCTCGAGGGTCGAGAGCTGGCGCTCCAACGCGTTCCGCTCGGTTCGAACGTCGAGCACGTCGGTCTGGAGCCGCACGAGCGACTCCTGCTGTTCGGTGATCACCCGTTCGACGGCCGCCCGTTCGACGGTCTCGAACTTCTCGACGTCGAGCTGGGGGAGCTCCTCCAGCTGGAACGTCTCGGTGAGACGGGCCGTGTCGTCGTACGTCGCGTACCGGTCGCTCATGGCTGTCGGGGTTCGGGCGGAACTGGAGCGATGCGGAGTCGCACCTCGCTGGCGATCTCGGCGTCCACGTCGTACTCGTGTTTGGCGCGGTGGTTCAGCGGCAGCGCGCTCACCACCGGCTTGTACCCGCGGACCGCCTTCGTCTCCGGGTCCCTGACCGCTTGTCCCTCGATCGAGAGCGTCAGTTCGAGGTCCGCTTCGACCTCGGAGAACCGGAGCCAGGACGCGTCGAGGTCGTACCCGAGAGTGCCGTCCTCGATCTCGCGTTCGATAGCCTGCTGAGACTGCATCGCCCGGCGGTCCAGTTCCTCTTGGCCTTCCGCGACGGAGAACGCGACGGTGCGGATGAACTCCTTGAGCGGTCGGTCGAGCCACTGGTCAGTTGGCATCTTCGCCCCCGTCCGTCGTCTCGAGTCGCGTCGGCAGCGGCGTCGGTTCGAGCCGTGCCGCGAGTCGAGCGTTCGCGCCGATCGTGCGATCGAACCGGCGCTGGTCGATCACGGCCTGCGTGCCGGCCCGCAGCCCGAACGGTCGCTTCCTCCCCCCGGCGTCGCGGTCGTCCGTGGCCGTGTGATCGCGTGTGGCCTCGTCATCCCGTCCGGTCCGCTCCGTGACGCTGACGTCGACTTCGACCTCGACCGTCGCGTCGCTGAACTGGTACCGCGCGGGCGTGATCCCGAGTTCGAGGAGGGAGCGGGACTCGGCGGAGGCGGTCTCCGTCCGTACCGAGCCGTCGGACTCGATGGTACGGGTGATCGACGGGACCACGTCGACCGCCGTCTCCGCGAGGGTGTCGAGCGTCTCGACGGTGTGGGCATCGAGGGCCGTCTGGGCGTCTGCAACGCCCGCGGCCAGCAGGTAGACGAGGTCGTCGAACGGGACATCGGCGACCGCTCGGGTCGGGCGGTTGGGGGCGGTGCTGCGCGGCGGTAAGTGATGGGCTCGTAGTGGCATGTGAATCGGTGTGGCCGTTCCGTGGTTCGGATGCGTCCGCGGTCCGGCTGCGGTCCGGGTGTCGATCGCGAATCGCCGATGTGGGGCGATCGAGATCGGTCACTCCTCAGTCGTGCGGTTGTCGACGGTCTCGACCTCGGGGAAGAGGTACGGCGGCTCCGGCACCGGGACCATCGTGGTCTTCAGCTTGCTCGTCCCGTGGACCTCCTTGCCGAACTTCCGGTTGTGGCTCACGTCGGTCTGGATGCTCCCACCCCACAGTCCGAACCCGGCGTGCGCCTTGGCGCTGACGTCGATGTCGGTCTCGCGTTCGGTGGTCGTTTTGATGTCCATCTCGACTTCGATGACGGCCTCGGAGAATTGGTAGAACGTCGGGAACAGCCCCGCCTGCAGCAGCGAGACGTCGATCGGGTCCGCGGAGTTGTAGGTGACGTCGCCGTTCGAGCCGATCGTCCGCGTGATCGCTGGGACGACCTCGATCTCGGTCTCCGCGAGCGTCTTCGCGACCTCGACGGAGTTCATGTCTAACTGGTTCTGGGCGTCAGCGATGCCCTGCCCCATGCTGGCCACCATCTCGGGAAACGGCACGTCGAGGAGTTCTTGTCCTACGGACATTCTTAATCAATTATGGTAATAAATATTAAAGTAGTATGTAAGCAATTGGGGAGGAAATTGCCGGTATTTCGTCGCTTATGCGGTCGGTGAGTGAGTCGTCGTGTTCAGAGGACGAGAGGGACCGACAGACTGCGGGGCGTTATCTCTACGGAGGTCACGTCGTCGAGCGCGACGAGTAGGCCGATGAACGCAAAGCCGGCTCCGGTCGCCGGGTAGTAGGGCCAGATCGACGTAAAGCCGAACAGCGACAGCGCGACGCCGACGTAGAAGTGGTGCGGCGCGAGCGCGTCCCCGCCGGCTCCTCCGACTCGAACAGAACACCCCACTGTCGCTCACGAGTATGAAGAATCAGTCCGCCCTCCCCGAATTGAACGGGGGACAAGTCGATCTACAGTCGACTGCTCTACCAGGCTGAGCTAAGGGCGGTTACCGTATTCTACCCGCTGGATCCAACTTAAGGGTTCCCTTTCAACCCCGGTGTGATCCGCCGTACCGCGGGGCAGATCGATAGCCCGGACCCCATTCACCGATCGTCAGGACTCTGTCAGCGCACGGTTTTTAAGTCGCTCGCGGCGGGAGCAGGCGTATGGCCGACGGCGACGACAGACAGGCGACGTTCGGGTCGGACGGGAGCTTGGAGACCGACACGACGCCGGACGCGACCGGCGAGAACGACTTCGGCGAGCCGAAGGAGTCGAACGAGACGGACGGCGGGTACAGCCGTTACACCGTCTCCAGCCTCCTCCAGAAGGCCGTGCGTCGCTCCGACGAGGAGGTCGCCGCATGGGCGGCGTGGGAGCTGGCCCGCTCCGGCTACGCGTGGAACCTCTGGGACCGCCTGAACCTCTACGTCGTCGAGGACCTGCGCGCGGGCAGCGACGCGGCCCTCACGATCGAGCGCTACGAGGAACTCGCCACCGAGCGCTGGGAGCCCGCCGAGTGGAAGGGCCGGCTCTGTGCGATCCACGCCGCGCTGGCGGCCGCCCGCGCCACCTCGACCCGCGAGGCGTCCAACGCCGACGCGTACTTCTCGGCCGTCGCCGATCAGTGCGCCGCGGCCCGCGAGCGCGGCGAGGACCCCGCACACGACTTTCCCGTCGGCGATCTCGAACCCGGTGGGACGTTCGACGCGATCTTCGACGGTCACACGGGCGAGGGATCGCGGCTCGGCCGCGGCACGCGCTTTTTCAAGACCCACGGCGCCCGCGTCGGCCCGGAGGGCGAAGACGAGCAGAGCGCCCGATGGCAGCGGCTCGCGATGCTGCTCGACGAGGACCGCGACTACGACCCGGACGAGCTCGACCGCGCCGTCGAACCCGTGGACCCCGACGATCCGTGGGGCGAACACGACGATTCCGACGGGCGCGATGACGGATCCGATGAGCCCGACGACCGTGACGACGACGCCGGCGACCGCGGCTCGCTGTCCGACTTCTCGGCGTAACTCGTGACGTGGCGTGTTCTGCTCGTGTCGATGACCGCTTTCGCCAGTCCTTATGAGCGCGAGGCCGTATGACGCGTATGGTAACTGTAGCAATCGTCGGCGGTGGACCGGCGGGACTCAGCGCGGGACTGTTCGCGGGCAAGAACGGACTCGACACCGTCCTCTTCGACACCGACGGCACGTGGATGCACAAGGCGCACCTGTTCAACTACCTCGGCGTGGGCTCCGTCGGCGGCAGCGAGTTCATGGCGACGGCCCGCCAGCAGGTCGACGACTTCGGCGTCGACCGCCGGCAGGACGAGAAGGTCACCGCGGTCGAAGCGAGCGGCGACAGCTTCGCGCTGACGACGGACGACGGCGAGTACGAGGCCGACTACGTCGTGTTGGCGACGGGCGCGAACCGCGACCTCGCCGAGTCGCTCGGCTGCGACTTCGGCGAGGACGACACCGTCGACGTCGGCGTCTCGATGGAGACGAGCGTCGAGGGCGCGTACGCCACGGGCGGGATGGTCCGCGCCGAGGAGTGGCAGGCCGTCATCGCCGCGGGCGACGGCGCCGCCGCGGCCCTCAACATCCTCTCGAACGAGAAGGGCGAGCACTACCACGACTTCGACGTTCCCGACACCGCGAGCGCGGTGTTCGGCGGGCTGATCGACGACGAGTAATCAGACCGCTGTAGCGCCGGTTCACGTGGCCCGCTCGCGATCCAAAGTGGGCCTCGTAGTCCGTTGTCGTCGTCGACTATTTATAAGTGAACACGACACCGGTGACGACTGTTTATAAGTAACTGATGCAGTTAGCGCGGTCAGTGCGTTCGCTGGCTTCCGATGATCGGCCTGGATGGCTGCTGCCGGCAACTGACGCCGGAAATCGACACCGATGCCGGAGGCCGACCCGACTCAGGCGGCGCCGTCGACGAACTTGTCGGCGCCCTCGTAGAACCAGTAGCCGTTCTCGCGCATCGCACGCCCGAGTTCCTGGTGGAACTCGACGAAGTCCGCGAACTCCTCTTTTTCCACGCCCTCGAAGATCTCCGCGACGGAGACGACCGTCTCGAAGTCGATTCGGATCGGATGGTCGCCGTACTGATCGACGTAGTCGGCGGCGGACAGCGGGAAGTCCTCCTCCTCGTCGATCTTCTTCGCGAGCACGGCATGACCGTACTGTCGCATGCCCTCGCTCCCCTGTTCGCCGTCGGGGTCGTGTGGCCAGTCCATGCGCGGCGCTTTGCCCGGACCGGGGATAGTCATTTCGGAACTCCCAACGATCCCCGCGTTCGGGCGGCACTGTGGTGAGGCTCTGGTGGCGACGACTGATCGCGCTGCGGTGGCGACGGCTAATCGACGCCGTCGCGCCCGGTACGGTCCAATCCGGCGTCGAAGGTTAGTTGAATCTTCCCTCAATTTGTTAATGGTATTGCATAATGTAAAAACATTTAGAACGTGTCACGTTCTCTGTTAACCCGGATCACATCATGAAAGCCGTAGTATACCAAGGACCGTATGAGGTCGCCGTCGAAGAGGTCGATGACCCGGAGATCAACCACCCGAACGATGTCGTCGTCGACATCACGACGTCGTGTATCTGTGGATCGGATCTCCACATGTACGAGGGACGAACCGCAGCCGAGGAAGGGATCGTGTTCGGCCACGAGAATATGGGAATCGTCACGGAGGTCGGCGAGGCGGTGTCCACGCTGGAGGAGGGCGACCGCGTCGTGATGCCCTTTAACGTCTCTTGTGGATTCTGTCAAAACTGCGAGGAGGGATACACCGGCTTCTGTACCAACGTCAATCCCGGATTCGCCGGCGGGGCGTACGGCTACGTCGCCATGGGGCCGTATCCGGGCGGACAAGCCGAGAAGCTGCGTGTCCCGTACGCCGACCACAACGCGCTGAAACTGCCGGAGGGGGACGAACACGAGGACGCGTTCTCGCTGCTCGCGGACATCTTCCCGACGGGGTGGCACGGGACCGAACTGGCCGACCTCGAATCGGGCGAGTCCGTCGCAATCTTCGGCGCCGGACCCGTCGGTCTGATGGCCGCCTACAGCGCGAAGATCAAGGGCGCGGCCGAGATATACATCGTTGACCAGGTACCGAGTCGGCTCGAATTGGCCGAGGAGCACTGCGACGCCCACGCGATCGACTTCTCGGAGGGCGACCCCGTCGAGCAGATCCTCGACGAACACGGCGGGATGGTCGACAAGGGGGTCGACGCCGTCGGGTATCAGGCGACCGACCCCGAAGACGTCGACACGGAGACGGAAGACTACGCGTACGACCCGGCCAAGGAGAACCCGGCCGTCGTCATCAACAACCTCATCCGCGTCGTCCGGCCGACCGGGCAGCTCGGCATCCCCGGCCTGTACGTCCCCGAGGACCCGGGCGCACCCGACGATATGGCCGCGCAGGGGCGGCTCGGCATCGACTTCGGGAAGTTCTTCGAGAAGGGGCTCAAGTGCGGCACGGGCCAGTGTAACGTGAAGGCGTACAACCGGTACCTCCGCGACATGATCATCGAGGGCCGCGCGGACCCGAGTTGGGTCGTCTCCCACCGGGTCAGCCTCGACGAGGCGCCGGAGATGTACGAAGCGTTCGACGCCCGCGAGGAGGGTGTCACGAAGGTCCTCTTAGAGCCGTAACCTGCCGAGGCTTCGCTTCGCCTCTCTTCGTCCCCCCGTCACCGTTCCGAATTCTTTTACCTCGTTCCCGTCAGGTCCGGAGCCACGCCTTCGGGTGTTCGTCCCGGAGATGCGACTGATACGCCGCGATGAGATCCGGATAGCCGTCAGCCACACGGTGCCAGTCGCAGTGTTCGCAGAATCGCTCGACTCCGTCGTCGCCGCCCTGGACGTGTCCGCCTCGTCTGTACGTTCCCATGTGATATGCTCCCGCGGTTCCCCCGCGGGTTACAACTCGATAGAACGCCAGTGAGGTTCACTCTGTCGGCGATTCCGGCGAAACCGGTATGTCGCTTCCGGGTGTGGGTAGGTGTATGTGTCAGTACTGTAACTGGGCGTTCCACGACGGCTGGGGTGAACTGTTGAAGTACGACGACGTGTACCAGTCGGCGATCGGCGCCGAGACCGAGTCCACCCACGGGTTCCACGAGGACTGGGACGACCTGCAGGCCGAGTTAGGGATCTGATCGAGACCGAGGTGGGGACCTCGCCGACCTCATTCAGAGTGGGAAGACGTCGGCGGCGTCAGCGGCGTCGGTGGGGTCGCCGGCGGTGGTATCCTCACGTTCGTCGCTTGCCGCCAGTTCGTCGAGTTCCCGGCGGATCCGTGACTCGTCCATGTCACTGCCGATGAACACGAGCCGCGTCCGTCGATCGTCGTCCGGCCCCCACTCGCCGATGGGTCCTGCCTGCACCGACGGTCCGGCCTGACTCACGCCGATGACGTCGTCGGTGCCCGCGACGTTCGCGACGCCCTTCGCCCGTACGATCGCACCGTCCCAGTCACCGAGCCAGTCGGCGAACGGCCTCGGGGCGAACGGCTCGGTCGACCGATAGACGAACGAATCGACCCCGTGGGCCGCGGCGGCGCCCTCGGTGTGGCCGTGATCGTGACCCCCGGCGTGGCCGTGGCCGTCGCCCTCGGTCTCTCCTGACTCGCTCGCTGCGATCTCGCGTTTCCAGCCCGGCGAGCGCGTCGCGGTCTCGAAGTCGAACAGCCCGGTGCCGAGAACCGATTCGGGGTCGACCTCGGAGTGGCTGGTCCGGATCCGCGTCGCTCGCGGGCCGAGTCGCTCGGCGACCGACTCGATCTCGTCGAGCACGTCGTCGGGGACCATGTCCGTCTTGTTCAACACGAGCATGTCGCAGAACTCGATCCCTTCGACGAGCACGTCCGCGAGCGGGCGATCGGTCGCGGCTCCCTCGCCGCCGGGGAGGCTCTCGCCAGCGTCGAACTCCTTCCAGAAGCCGTAGGTGTCGAGGACGGTGACCATCGTGTCGAGCCGGAAGCGCTCGGTCGGGTCGATATCGGAGTCCTCGGTCCCCTCGGTGAACGCCCGCGCGATCGGGATCGGCTCGGAGATTCCCGACGATTCGACGAGGAGGTAATCGAACTCCCGCGACTCCGCGAGCGCCGCCGCCTCGGTCAGCAGGTCGTCTTGGAGCCGACAGCAGATGCAGCCGTTCGAGAGGTCGATCACTCCCTCCTCGTCGTTCTCGCGGGCGACGAGCTCGGCGTCGACGTTCACCTCGCCCATGTCGTTCAGGATGACGGCGATCCGTCGGTCGCCGGGATTCGCGAGCAGGTGGTTCACCATCGTCGTCTTCCCGGCGCCGAGGTACCCGCTGAGGACGGTGACGGGAATTCGGTCGTCGTCGCTCATGTATGTTACCGTGAGACGTGCTAACAGTATGAAACGATCGGTCAGCGAGGTTTCGTCGCCACCGACGGCGACGCGGAACCGAACCGACTGCGGTGGCGCGTGCCTGCGAGCGGCCGCAGGCCTGCGAGTAGCACGCGCGAGGGAGTCGGTGCCGGCGCTTATAAGCGCCGCGCCGACGAGGCTGGGGAGGCGTGAGGTGCGGTGCAACCGGGCTGGGGCTTAGGAGGCGTTCATCGCGGAGAAGTCGATCACGTAGTGCCGAGCGATCGGACTGTGGAGATGTTCTCCGTCGACTGGTAAACTCCATTTATAAGTAGACTGCTGGAACGCCGGCGACGGTGCGGGTCGCGGCGTCGGTCACTTCACGCTGAGCGTCATGTTCGGACGAACTACGGTCACAGATCCCCGTTATAAATCTACCAGCGCACTTGGCCCCTATCGCTCGATCCCGCCCTGCGCTTTGATCTGCATGATGTGCCTGACGTTCAGATATATCTCCTCGGGCGAGGTCTGCTCGTCGGGGTCGTACAGGTCCGACACGCGGTAGATAATTGCCGAGAGCTGCTTGCTCTCAGAGCTGTCACCGCGCACGTCGGCGGCGATCTCGCGGAGGAACGCGCGAACCTCGTCGTCGCCGGGAAATTCCTCGCCAGCCGCGTTCGCGGCCGATTCCGGAATGACCGGGTCGACCCCGGCGGCGTCGAGGGGGTCGGCGGACTCCTCGCGCTGGTCGCGGGACTCGGAGTTTCCGGGCGCCTCCCCGCTCATCGGCCCTCGCTCACCCCGCGACGGCGCACGACCCCGGCGTTGTTCGCGACGTTCTCCACTATTACCTTGAACGCGTCCGCCGTCTCGCCCTCGTTGAGCACGACCGGTTCGCCGTCGTCGCCGCCGGTCCGAACCGCGGGATCAAGCGGGACGCCCCCTAAGAAGGGAAGGTCGTGTTCCTGCGCCAGCGCCTTCCCGCCACCGGAGCCGAAGATATCGTGGAATCCGCCGCAGTCGGGACACCGGAAGCCGGCCATGTTCTCGGCGATCCCGAGCACGTTCGTGTCGTGTTTGCCGAACATCCGGAGTCCCTTCACCGCGTCGTCGAGCGCGACCGCTTGCGGAGTAGTGACGATTACGGCGCCGGTCAGTGGCAGCGTCTGGAGGATCGTGAGTTGTGTGTCGCCGGTCCCCGGTGGGAGGTCCATCACGAGGTAGTCGAGCTCGCCCCACTGCACGTCCTCGACGAGTTGGGTAATGATCTTGTGGACCATCGGCCCGCGCCAGATCACCGGGTCGTCCTCTCCGGTGAGAAAGTCCATGCTCATCAGCTTCACGCCGAACCGCTCCGGCGGGACGATCGTGTCGCCGTCGGTCCGAGGCCGCTCCTCCGCCGCGACCATCCGCGGGACGTTCGGCCCGTACACGTCGGCGTCGAAGAGGCCGACGCGGGCGCCGAGCGCCGAGAGCCCCGCCGCGATGTTGACCGCCATCGTCGACTTGCCGACCCCGCCCTTGCCGGAGGCGACCGCGATGACGTTTTGCACGCCGGGGAGCACCTGCTCGGCGGTATCTAACTCGTCGGGGATCGACGCCGACAGCGACACCTCGAACTCCGTGTCCGCGAGCGCCTCGCGAACGTCGTCGGCGATCGCCGACTCGTGCGGCGAAAAGGGCGCGCCGAGGGCGAGCGAGATCCGAATCTCACCTGCGTCGTCGTCGACCTCGACGTCGTTCACCAGCCCGAGCGAGACGATGTCGTCGCCGAGGTCCGGGTCGTCCACGCCCGTGAGCCGCTCTCGCACGTCCGCTTCGTTCATGTCCGAAGGGAGGTCGGTGCGTCGAATAAGGGTTCTGTCCCTCGATCAGTCGATCCGCGTTCCGGGGTCGCCGCCGCGCAAGAACGGGTCCAACTCGTCGGGGCCGAACACGTACGCCGGCGCCTCCAGTGCCAGTAGCTCTCTGACTTTCGCCGCCATCCCCCCGGAGACGTCGGTGGCATCGCTCCCGCCGAGCGCGTCGGCGACCGCCTCGAACGAGTCGATGACGGGGATCACCTCACCGCCCTCCGGCGCGTCGAGGACCCCCCGAACCGTCGAGCAGACGCCCACCCGCTGAGCGCCGAGTCCGACCGCGAGTTCGACGACTAACTCGTCGCCGGAGACGACGGTGACCCCCTCGCCGGCGGTCGCCACGCCGTCGCCGTGGAGGACGGGAACGAACCCCTCGTCGAGCAGCGTCGTCGTCGAGGAGAGCGGCAGGTCGAGGGCTCCGTCGGGGCCGTCCGGACGCGCCGACAGCGAGAGCGGGTGCACCGGCACCGCGGGTACGTCGCGCTCGTGCAGTCGCGAGAGGACGCGCTCGTTCAACGTCGTCATCGCGCCGTGGATGTCCATCACCGCCCTCGCGTCGCTGGTCCCCGCCGTCGTCGAGACGCCGTGCTCGCTGGCGTGGTGGTGCCCGAAGCTGCCGCCGCCGTGGACGATCACGAGCCGGTCGACGGCACCGTCCGACACGGCGGTCGCGATCGCCTCGCACGCCGCGTCCAGCGCGGCCGCGTCGAGTGTCTCCGGCTGGTCCTTCTCGGTAATCAGGCTCCCGCCGAGTTTGAGCACGATCGGCGGATCCGCGGGTCCGCCATCGGAGCCCGTCCTGTCGCCCGTCACGACTCGACCACCCGGACGCCCTCGGTCGCCAACTCGGCGCGAAACGCCTCCTCACACCCCTGCGTGAACGAGAGCGCCGTCTCGGTGGCGTCGCTCGCGTCGAGCGCGACGATACACCCGCCACCGCCCGCGCCGGTGAGCTTCGCGCCGTGTGCTCCGGCGTCGCGGGCGGCCCACACCATCGAGTCCAGCGAGCGCGCGGAGACGCCGAGCGCGGAGAGCAGCCCGTGATTGAAGTCCATCAGCTCGCCAAGCTCGGCGAGCAGCTCGCGTTGCGGGTCCGATTCGGGGACCGCGTCCGCCAGCAGTTCCTCACCGGTTCGGACGATGTCGCCGATCGACTCGACGGTGTCGGCGGCGAACCCGTACTCCTCCCGCAGTTCGCCCACGCCGGCCACCAGCTCTCCGGTGTCGCCGGCGCCGCCGTCGAAGCCGACGACGAACGGGAGGTTCGGCGCCTCGATCGGCTCGCAGTCGTCCCCTTCGACCCGGACCGCCCCGCCCATCGTCGAGCAGAACGTGTCCGCCCGGGACGCCTGTCCGTCCTGTACCTCGAACTCGGCGCGGTACGCGCGGTCCGCCAACTCTCTACGGTCCAACTGGACGCCGAGCGCCCGCGTCGCCGCGTCGATCCCTGCGACGACGACGGCGGCGGACGACCCGAGCCCGGCGCCAAGCGGAATCTCGCTCTCGATGGTGATGTCGAAGCCGGCGTCCGGCGCGTCGGCGGCCGCTCGGGCTTCTCGAACCGCGGCGTCGACGTAGCCCATCGCAGCCTCGACGAGCGGCGTCGGAACGTCCACGTCGGGGTGGTCGCCGGTTCCTCCGGAGTACTCCACGGTGAACCCGTCGAGCGAGAGGTCCTCGGCCTCGACACGGACGTGGTCGTCAGAGCGCGGCTCGGCGGTCACAGTGGCGCGGCGCTCGATCGCCGCCGGAACCGCGGGCTCGCCGTAGACGACGGCGTGTTCGCCGAAGAGGTACACCTTCCCCGGCGCTTCACAGACGGTCATACGACGGATCTCTCTCCGCGGGCTTACAGGCGTTGCGCTTGCCGGGTCGTCGCCGACGAGGGCCGATCGCGGAACGGCAAGCCCCACCGACCCCGCCAGCTTTTCACCGCGCCTGTCGTTATGCGCGACATGACGACGCTTCCGTCGCTGCTGACACGGTCGCTCACGAACTTCATCGAGAGTCTGGCGGTCGCGATACCACGACTGCTCTCGGGACTGGTCTTCCTCACGCTCGCGTACGTGACGGTCCGAATCGTTCTCTCGGTGGTCCGAAGTTCCATCAACAGGCTATACGTCGACGACCGCGAGCTCGTGGGCGATCTCCTCGTCACTCTCGTGTCCATTTTCCTGTGGTTCGGCGTCGCACTGACGTTCCTGAAAGTCATCGGGATGGGCGATATCGCTGCAAGCCTCGGTACCGCAGTCGGGTTCATCGCGCTCGGCGTCTCCTACGCGCTCTCCGAGATGATCGAAGACACCGTTGCCGGCGTGTACTTACTCCGCGATCCCGACTTCAACCCAGGGTACCAGGTTGAGGCGAAGGGCGTAACCGGAACGGTCGCCGCGATCGAACTCCGAAAGACCCGTATCGACACCGATGACGGCGACCGTGTCGTGCTCGCGAATCGAGAGATCGAGTCGCGGTGGACCCATGACGTGCCCGCGAAGCCCGGGACCGAAGACGACGCCCGGGATACGCAAGAACACCCAAGCTAACAGTTAACTGTCCCCAGTCGGATCTCAGAGCCATGTCCTCCGCTTCCGAAGGCGCTGAGAGCACCGCGCCCCCCGAAAACACCCCGACCCCCGAAAGTGCACCGCCCGCCGGAAACACCTCTATGGCTGCGATCACGCATATCCTCGCACTGTTCACGTGGCTGATCGGGCCGCTCGTCGTCCTCCTCGTCAGCGACGACGAATTCGTGAAAGCGAACGCCCGAGCCGCGATCAACTGGCAAATATGGCTCACGATCTACTCGGTGATCGCCGGCGTTCTGATCCTCGTCGGCATCGGGCTGCTGCTCCTCCCGCTGCTCGGCCTGATCGATCTCGTGTTCGTCGTCATCGCCGCGGTGAAGGCGTCTAACGGCGAAGTGTGGAGCTACCCGCTCACGATCGATCTCTTGTAACCCGCAGAAAAGTCGAACTCGACGTCGAACGGCCGCGTTACAGCTCGTCCTCGAAGTCGTCGAGGGCGAACACGGTGTCGGTGCCGCGGCGGTCGAGCGTCTCGTTGGCGAGCAGCCAGTAGACGACTGACAGGGCACGACGACCCTTGTTGTTCGTCGGGATAACCAGGTCGACGTTCGACAGCTGGTTGTTGGAGTCGCACATCGCGATGACCGGGATACCGACGGTGATAGCCTCCTTGACGGCCTGCGCATCGCCGATCGGGTCGGTCACCACGACGACGTCCGGCTCGATGTAGCCGGCGTAGTCGGGGTTCGTCAGCGTGCCGGGGATGAACCGTCCCGTGCGGGCGCGAGCGCCGATGGCGTCTGCGAACTTCTCGGCCGGGAAACGGCCGTACTGCCGCGAGGACGTGACGAGGATCTGCTCGGGGTTGTAGTTCGAGAGGAAGTCCGCCGCGGTGCGGATGCGCTGGTCCGTCATGCTCACGTCGAGCACGTACAGGCCGTCGTCACGGACGCGGTGGATGAATCGCTCCATGTCCGCCGTCTTCTGCTGCGTCCCGATGTGGACACCTGCAGAGAGGTAGTCCTCGACGGGGATGAGCAGGTCAACGTCGTCATCGGGCATGACGTCGTCATCGAACGGGGAGGCTTCCTCCTCGGCCTCCTCCTCGTCGCCGGCCGTCTCCTCGACGGCGGCAGTCTCGGCGTCGGCAGACGCCGCGTTGGCGTCCGCGTCGGCGGTCGGTTCCTCGGTCGTGTCGGCCTCCTCCTCGACCGCCGCGTCGACCGCCTCGGTCTCCGCGTCGTCGTCGAGTTCGACCGCGTCGTTGTCTTCCGTCATACTGCGTCGTCCGCGATGCGGACTAGTTCGTTCAGCTTGGCAGTTCGCTCGCCGCCGACCGTCCCGGTCTTGATGTAGCCGGCATCGGTCGCCACGGCGAGGTGTGCGATGGTCGTGTCCTCAGTTTCGCCCGACCGGTGTGAGATAACCGTCTCGTACCCGTTTCGGGCGGCGAGTTCGACCGCGTCGAACGCGTCCGACAGCGTCCCGATCTGGTTCGGCTTGATCAGGATGCTGTTGGCCGCGCCGACATCGATCCCCTCCTGGAGCCGCTCGACGTTGGTGACGAACAGGTCGTCACCGCAGATCAGCGTCCGGTCGCCGACCCGGTCGGTCAGTTCGGCGAACGCCTCGTAGTCGTTCTCGTCGAGAGGGTCCTCGACGTACGCGAGGTCGTACTCGTCGACGAGTCCGGCGACGTACTCGACCTGTTCATCGGTCGATTTCGTCTCGTCGCCGTACACGTACGCGTCCTCGTCGTCGTCGTACAGCTCCGCCGCGGCCATGTCGAGCCCGAAGCGGATCTCGAAGCCGACCTCGTCTTCGACGCGGTCGACCGCTTCCTCGACGACCTCGAACGCCTCTGCGTCCGAGATTGGGGGCGCCCATGCGCCCTCATCGCCCTTCGCCGCGGGCACGCCGCGCTCGTCAAGCACGTCTGCGACCGCCGCGTGGACCGCGGCGTTCGCGAAGACGGCCTCCGAGATGCTGGGTGCGCCAACGGGCGCCGCGAGGAACTCCTGAATGTGGGTCGCCTCCTTGGCGTGTTCCCCGCCGCCGACAACGTTGCCGAGCGGAATCGGGAAGTTCTCACCACGGAAGGCACCGCCGAGGTGCTGGTACAGCGGCGCACCGAGCACGTCGGCCGCGGCCTTCGCAGCGGCCATCGAGATGGCGACGGCGCTGTTGGCGCCGATCGCAGAGAAGTCGTCCGTCCCGTCGGCCGCCCGAAGGGCGTTGTCGACGGAGCGCTGATCGCCCGCGTACAGCCCTTCGAGTCGAGGCACTGCATGTTCTCTGGCCTTCGCGATGGACTCGCCGGCCGGCAGTTCGATCGCCTCGTACTCGCCGGTCGACGCCCCGCTGGGCGCAGCGCCGCGACCGAAACCACCGGACTCGGTGAGCACGTCGGCCTCGACGGTGGCGTTCCCGCGGGAGTCGAGCACTCGTCGCAGTGAGACGCTGGTGATTCGCGTCATTAGTTGGACTCCCTCCGGACGGTGAAGGGGAGCGCACCCGCGTCGTACTCCTCGGCAGCGACGAGGATGGGCTCCGTCTGGTTCGTCTCGATAAGCACGGGCGCCCCGTAGGACACCTGCAGCGCTCGCGCGCCGAGGATGCGTGCTTTCTCGTATCGATTGTATCGCTGTCCTGACATGGTTACTGGTACGGTGAGACGACGTCCACGAGGTCGCGGTGGCTTATCAGCATCCGGCGACAGCAGTGCCGGTCGACGCCGAGGTCGTCGAGCACTTCGCCCGGGTCCTCGTCGCCCTCGCGGGCGCGCTCCTTGAACGCTTCCCAGTGTTCACCCACGACGTTGCCGCACGTGAAACACCGGACGGGGATCATCATGACTGGATCACCTCAGCGGTAGGACTTCTGGTAACGAGCGCGCGCACCCGGTCCGCCCCATTTCTTGGGTTCGGACTGGCGAACGTCGTTGACCAGCAGCGTGCGGTCGAAGTTCATGTACGCGTCGCGCAGCTCGGCGTCGCCGAGGTGCTGGACGAGACCGCGCGCGATGGCGGTCCGGGCCGCGTCGGCCTGACCGCTGAAACCGCCCCCTTCGACGTTGATATCGATATCGACGCCGTCACGGAGCTCCTCGCCCGCGATGCGGAACGGTTCAAGCATCTTGAGCCGCGCCTGCTCTGGTTCCACCAGCTCGACTGGCTGGGAGTTGATGCGAACGCGACCGGCGCCGTCGCGCACGGTAGCGCGGGCGACGGCCGTCTTCTTCTTGCCTGAGGTGTTAGTTACCATGTGACGTTGGCTCCCAGAGACTCGGAGATGTCTCCGAGCGTCGTGAATTTGATGTTCGAGAGACGGTCGAGCGAGGTGCCGTCAAGGACGACGCTCTCGGAGTCCTCGTCGCGCTCGTAGGGGTTCCCGACGTACACGCGCACGTTCGAGAACGCCTCGCGACCGTCTTCCGTCTTGTACGGCAGCATGCCGCGGATAGCGCGCTTGAAGATGCGATCGGGCCGTTTGGGGTAGTACGGACCACTGTCGGAGCCGAGCTCCGCGCGCTTGTGGTACGTCTCCATCGTCGCTTCTTCGTTGCCGGTGATGACCGCGTGCTCGGCGTTGACGACGGCGATCGTCTCCCCGTCGAGGACGCGCTGGGCGACCTCCGAGGAGACGCGACCAAGGATGCAGTCGCGGCCGTCGACAACGACGTCGGCGTCAATTTTTGCGAGACTCATCGAATCACCCGGACGTTGCTGCCTTCGGGATTTTGTTCGACGAACTGTTCAAGCGACACCGCTTCGCCGGTCTGGTCGATCTTCGTGCGGGCGGTGCCCGAGAAGTCGACGGCGGCGACGGTGACGTTCTTTTCGAGCACACCGCTGCCCAGCACCTTGCCGGGGACGACGACCGTCTCGTCTTCCTGAGCGTACCGTTCGATGCGACCCAGGTTGACCTCAGCGTGCGTGCGCCGTGGCTTCTCGAGTCGGTCGGCGATATCCTGCCACACGTTGGCACCGGAATCACGCGAGACCGACTTCAGATCGGCGATGAGGTTCTGTAGTTTCGGATTCGTCTTGCTACTCATAGCTGTCCCTCCTGTACGGAGAGTTCCTGAAAAACGGAGTGCAGGGAGCAGGATTTGAACCTGCGGACCTCTACAGGACAGCGCCCTGAACGCTGCGCCGTTGGCCTGACTTGGCTATCCCTGCGTGCACTCCTGAGTAATCCGGTCCCCTTCAAACCACTTTCGGTCCCGCCGTCGGCGGGACGACCCGATTCGGCGTCGAATCGGACTGCGGCGCCGCGGCTGCGAGCAGGGGCGAGCGCCGGACGAGTGGTCTGAAGGTCCGTCATTACGTTATACTGCGACTTTCGTCTGTAGTTCGTCCGCGCGCTCCTCGATGGAGTCGATCGCGCGGAGCAGCAATTCTTCGACGCTGAACGAGCCGTCCGTCTCGATGTGGAAGACGAAGGCGCCGGGGACATCCTCGACGCTGACTTCTTTCCCGGGGAACCGCTCCGAGAGATCGTTGTCAAACTCGTCGGTGAGCACGATTTCGCCGTCAGGAGTCTCGATGACTCCGCGGAGAATTCGCGGCTCGTCGTCGTCGAACTCGCCGAGGTCGCCCTCGACGGTGACGCGCTGAAGGTGGCGGTAGCCGACGGAGACGCCGCCCTGGTGTTTGGCGTGCTCCTTACCGGAGTCAAGGACTGCAGTCGCTTCGAACTCCAGCCGCTGTCCCTCCTTCAGTTCGATGATCGGGACGTTCTGGTCGGCGACCTCGACGAGCGGGTCAGCGCTCTCGATGTCGCCGGAGTACGCCGTTGCAGGACCTTCGACGTCGAGCGCGAGGGTGACCTCGTCGCCGATCTCGAAGTCGTCCAGCGGCGTCGTCAGGGGGATGAGCCCCAGACGAAGGCCGATCATCTCGTCGAACATGACGGAGGAGTTCTCGACGAAATTGACCGTATCGATCGAGAACGTCGGGACATCGGCGATCATCGCACGGCGAATGCCGTTCGCGAACGCCGGCGTGAGCCCGCGGATCAGTACCCGCGCGCTCCGTTCGTCCCGTTCGACGTACTCAACGTCGAAATCTGCTTCCGTCATATCAGACTCGCTTGTTCTTGGGCGCCTTCGTCCCGTCGTGCGGGATGGGCGTGACGTCCTCGATCCGGCCGATTTCGACGCCGGCGCGCGAGAGTGCGCGGATCGTCGCCTGTGCACCGGGACCGGTGGACTTGTTCAGGTTGCCGCCGGGACCGCGCACGCGAACGTGCACACCTTCCAGGCCGGCGTCCTTGACGCGCTCGGCGACGACCTCCGCCATCTGCATGGCGGCGTACGGCGACGCCTCGTCGCGGTTCTGCTTCACCACGGTACCGCCGGACGACTTGGCGATCGTCTCGGCGCCCGTCTCGTCGGTGACCGTGATGAGCGTGTTGTTGAACGATGCGTACACGTGGGCGATGCCCCACTTTCCGTCTTCGGATTCACTCATGGTTGGTTACTCCTGTGACTCCGCGCGCTCGGGGTGGAGATCGTCCGCGAGCGGGCTCGTCTCGTCGAAGGCGATGGCGCCTTCGTCGTCCACGTCGACTTTCACCGAGGGGCGCGTGACGCGCGCTCCGTTGACGGTGATGTGGCCGTGGACGATGAACTGGCGGGCCTGTTGGGTGGAGGACGCGAATCCCTGCCGGTAGGCGACCGTCTGAAGACGGCGCTCGAGCAGGTCGGTCACGTCCAGCGAGAGGACCGCCGAGATGTCGTCGTTATCGCCGAGGATGCCAATGCGACGGAGTCGCGTAACGAACTCCGCGCCGGCCTCCTGTGCGACGTCGACGTCACCCTGGGCCTCGCCGAGCAGGCGCCGCGCCTCGCGGCGCATACTGCGCAGCTCGGACTGAGCGCGCCAGAACTCCTCTTTGTTCTTCAGGCCGTACCGCGAGAGGAGATCGGATTCCTCGGCGATCCGCTCGCCCTGGTACGGGTGGTTCGGCGTCTCGTAGCCCTTGGTGTTTTTCCCGGTGCTCATTCCTCGTCACCCGCTGCTTCTTCTTCCGCCATCTCCTCGCGGATCTCCTCGACGTTGACGCCGATGGTGCCCTCGGACCGACCCGTGGACTTCGTGCGCTGGCCGCGTACCTTCTGGCCGCGCTTGTGGCGGACGCCTTTGTACGATTCGATGATCTTCATCCGGTTGATATCGTGGCGACGCTTCTCGTTGACGTCGGTGCCGACGAGGTGCGTCGTCTCTCCGGAGTAGAAGTCGTTCTGTCGGTTCGTCATCCACGACGGGACGTGGTCTTCGAGGTTCTCGGCGATGTCGACCACCGCGTCGATGTCACCCTCGTCGAGGAGGCCGAACGTGGCACTCTTGTCCACGTTCGCCTTCTCGGCGACCAGCCGCGCCGTGCGCGTGCCGATGCCGTCGAGTTCGGACAGGCTTCGCTCGACCGTCTTCGTCCCGTCGAGGTCAGCGCCCCCGATACGGACGAAGTACTGGAGGTCTTCTTCCTCCTCCGGTGAGTCGTCCTGTGATTCTTCCGTGCTCATGTGTTGGTTGTGGTGAGCCCTACCGGCGCGAATCCGGCGGTACTCGGTCCGTTCGAGCGTTGCGGCGGGGATTCGAACCCCGGAGGCAGTGACGCCACAGAGTTAGCAACCCTGCGCCTTGGGCCAGGCTTGGCTACCGCAACTCGCGTCGTATCATCGCCCTCGTGGACTCGGGACCTGGTGCCCCTGCAGTTCGTGCATCCGTACGGTCCCGCTTTCGCTACTTAAACATCACGGAACGCAGGAGGGAATGAGGGCCTCTCGCACGATCTGGGAGGACAGGGAGCGAGCAGGTTGAGCGCGCCGCTCGGGACCTCCCGCTTGGATGCCAAGCCGTTCGAGCCCATCCACTCGAGACGCCCACCCGCCCGGTACGAGCAGCGGGCGCCGTTTGGCGTACTGTTTAGTGGGTGCCGCGAATGGGTCTGCGCATGAAGGCCGTTCAGTTCGACGCTCACGGCGACCGCGACGTGATCGAGTACGGCGACTTTCCGGATCCGGAGCCCGACCGCGACGAGGTGCTCGTCGACGTCAAGGCGGGCGCGTTGAACCACCTCGACATCTGGACACGACGGGGGCTCCCCGGTGTCGATCTCGAGATGCCGCACATCCCCGGCAGCGACGCCGCCGGCGTCGTTGAAGCGGTCGGAGAGGGCGTGAAGCGGTTCGAACCGGGCGACCACGTCGCCGTGAGCGCGGGCGTCTCCTGTGGCGCCTGCGAGTTCTGTCGCGACGGTGAGGAGTCGTTATGCCCGTCGTTTCACATCATCGGCGAACACGTTCGCGGCGTTCACGCCGAGCTCGCGGCTGTCCCGGCGGAGAACCTCGTTCCGGTCCCCTCGGGCGTCGACTGGGAGGTCGCCGGCTCCGCCTCGCTCGTCTTCCAGACCGCGTGGCGGATGCTTCAGACGCGCGCCGACATCGAGGCCGGCGAGAAGGTGCTCGTACTTGGCGCGTCCGGTGGCGTCGGTCACGCCGCCGTCCAGATCGCTGACCACGCGGGGTGTGAGGTGTTCGCGACGGCCTCCACCGAAGCGAAGCTCTCGCACGCCGAGGCGTGCGGCGCGGACCACGTGATCGACTACGAGACGAACGATTTCGCCGACGAGATCGCCGAGCTGACCGGCCGGCGCGGCGTCGACGTCGTCGTCGATCACATCGGCGAGGCGACCTACCCCGACTCGCTGAAGTCGATGGCGAAGGGCGGACGGCTCGTCACCTGCGGCGCGACCACCGGACCGAACCCCGGCGCCGGGCTCAATCGGATATTCTGGAACCAGCTGTCCGTGATCGGCTCGACGATGGCGACGCCGGGCGAGGTCGACGACGTGCTCGAACTCGTCTGGGATGGGACCTTCGAACCGCGGATCCGCGAGACGTTGCCGATGAGCGAGGCCGCGCGCGCCCACGAGATGCTCGAAAACCGAGAGGGCTTTGGCAAAGTGGTGGTAAAACCCGACAGTGAGTTCTGAGACCGACGACGGTGGCGACGCCGACCGCACCGCAGACGGCGGCTACGTTCACGCGCCAGAGGGGAGCCATAGCGGCGCCGCTCACGTTTCGGGGGGCCCCGACGAGCCGGACGCCGACGGCTTCGGAACGCGGGGGTGGGCGCTGACGGCCGTGTTGTTCACCTGCGTCCTCGTCATCCCCGGAGTCATCTACCTCTACCCGTACGCGGCCGGCGCGTTCGGGTTCACGTTCTTCGCGACGTACCTCGCGCTCCCGCTCGTTCCCGCGCTCCTGCTCGGTCTCGTCGCGGTCTGGTCGATGACCGCGGCGACCCGCGATCAGTGACGGAACCACCGCCGAACGGCAACCGTTTTGAACGGCACCCGCGCAGTATCGATATGTTGATCACCGTCTCCGGCCCGCCGGGAAGCGGGAAGAGCACGAACGCCGCGGGGCTCGCCGATCGGCTCGGGCTCGATCACGTCTCCGGCGGCGACATCTTCCGCGAGATGGCGGCCGAACGAGACATGACGCCCGTCGAGTTCAACGAGTTCGCCGAGGACGACCCCCAGTTCGATCGGAACCTCGATCGACGGCTCCACGAGATCGCCACGACCAGCGACGACGTCGTGCTCGAGTCGCGACTCGCCGGCTGGCTCGCGGCCGACCACGCCGACTTCCGGTTCTGGTTCGACGCCCCCGTTTCGATCCGCGCCGAACGGATCGCCGAGCGCGAAGCGAAGCCCGTCGACCGCGCAAAAGCGGAGACGGAGCGACGCGAGGCCTCCGAGCGGAAGCGGTATCTGGAGTACTACGACATCGACATCGACGACCTCTCGATTTACGACGCCGCGTACAACACCGCCCGCTGGAGCCCCGACCGCTTCCTCGACGTGCTCGTCGCGACGGTCGAGGCGTACGATCCCGTGAATGACGAGGGGAAAGCGCCGATCGAAGGCGTGAGATACGACTTCTGACCGCCGCGAACAGTATTCCTGCATGACCAGACACTCCGACGACACCGACCGCGATCCGCTTCGTGCCCCGCCCAGCGAGCGCTCCGTGCCCGAACTGCTCCGGTTCGGCGTCGTCAACGTCGACAAGCCCGCCGGCCCGTCCTCTCACCAGCTCTCCGCGTGGGTCCGAAACGCGATCAACGACACGCTCTCGGCGCTGGACCCCGACGGCGAGGCGATCGACGGGGTCGCACACGCCGGTACGCTGGACCCGAAAGTCACCGGCTGTCTCCCGACGCTCACCGGCGACGCGACGCGGGCCGCCCAGGTCTTCTTGGAGGGGGGCAAAGAGTACGTCTCGGTGCTCGAACTCCACGGTCCCGCCCCCGCCGACTTCCGCGCGGTTACCGCCGAATTCGAGGCCGAAATCTATCAGAAACCGCCGCGCAAGAGCGCGGTGACCCGCCGGCTCCGGACGCGAACGATCCATGATCTGGACGTGCTGGAGGTCGAGGAGCGACGGGCCCTCCTCCGGATCGGCTGTGAGTCCGGCACGTACATCCGGAAGCTGTGTCACGACATCGGGCTCGCGACGGGTGTCGGGGCGCACATGGGCCACCTCCGCCGGACCGCGACGGTCCCGTTCGACGATGGTGATCTCCATACTCTCCAGGACCTCTTCGACGCGCTCGCGTGGGCCGAGGACGGCGACGACGCGTTCCTCCGCGAGGTCGTCCGGCCCGCCGAGGACGCGCTGGTTCACCTTCCCTCGGTAACCGTCGCCCCCTCCGCCGCCCGCAACGTCGCCACCGGTGCGCCCGTCTACGCGCCCGGTGTCATCGACGTTGATGCTGCCGATTTCGGTGCCGACGCCGATGACCGCGACGCGACTGGCGGTGCGGACGGGGACGACGCGCCGCTTGTCGCCTGCCACACTCCCGACGGCGCCGCGATCTGTCTCGGACGGCTCGTCGGCGACCCCGACGCCGACTCGGGTGTCGTCGTCTCCCTGGAACGCGTCCTCGTCTGATCGGACGACTGCGACGCGATCGGTGGCCTGTGACGGATCTGGCGACCGAAGCGAAGTCCTTAATTACCGGACTCTCATGTTTTCGGATGCAGACAGGGACCGTGGGGTAGTGGTATCCTCTGCGGATGGGGTCCGTAGGACCTGAGTTCGACTCTCAGCGGTCCCATCAGAAATTCTTCTGGTTACCATAAATAAGAGCTTCAGCCACCTCTACCGCCCGAAAATCGCATTCGGGGGTGCGCTATAAATCGCCTCCGCGGTGTACCCAGTGCGACCACCAAAACCTCTCACCCGATGAGAGATTCCATCAAGGCCGCCTGAACGCTATTGACCTTCGACCAGTCTTCGGAGGTGTTCCGGCGGTACTGCCCCACGAGCCGCTTGGCCATCGTAAACGAAGGTTGGAACGCCTGTGATCCCAATCCGACTTGCTTCCTGATGTGCAGATTCGAGGCGGGTTTCCCATTCATCATCTTCCAGAGCATCACGGATTTCCTCTGGGCGAAGCCCTACGTCACTCGCGAGTTCGGCAAGCACGTCAGGGTCTCCGATGTCGCGTGAGTCTGTCCAGAGTGCCTCGAAGATCGCATCGTCGAACGCTTCCCACTTCTCTGGGTGCTCCTCTCGCACGTATAGAGAGGCCTGCTGGGCGTTCCACGAATCGATATCACGACGGATATCTTGGGCCATCTCAACGTCATATTTCTCTTGGAGGCGGCGAACGTTCTCGCGGGCCTGGCTGTAATACTTCTCGTCCTTCCCGTCGTCAATATCGGTGTTGATGCTTCCGTCAGGGCGCCGCTTTCCTGATCGGAGGTCAAATGGACGCCATTCAACAGTGAGCGGCTCTTTGCGTTGATCCCGATACTGTGATAGTACACTTCTGCCGAGGTAACAGAACGGACACACGTAGTCCGAATACACGGTGATCTCGTCGTCTGTTTGCGCCATTGATCGCGGGTACGGTCGCCGGCCTGATAAGGTCCCCAGTGAGCCGAACGTTACCGCGGGCGACGCCGACCGGGCACCGCTCCGGAACCACTAAACGCCGCACAACCGTACCGCCGGTAATGGCCGATTGGACGGAAAAGTACCGCCCGAACACGCTCTCGGAGGTCCGTGGCAACGACAAGGCCCGCGACGCGTTCGCGGCGTGGGCGCGCTCGTGGGACGACCACCGCGAGGCGGTCGTCCTCCACGGGAGCCCGGGCGTCGGGAAGACGAGCGCGGCCCACGCGCTCGCGAACGACATGGGCTGGGAGACGGTCGAGCTGAACGCCTCCGACCAGCGCACCGCCGACGTCATCGAGCGTTTCGCGGGGCGGGCCGCCCGCAACGCTACTCTCGGCGGGAGTGCGGCCGGCGGCGGCGCCGCGGGCGGCGACACGGCCTCCCGCCAGCTCGTCATCTTGGACGAGGCCGACAACATCCACGGTAACTACGACCGCGGCGGCGCCTCGGCGATCACGAAGCTGGTCAAGGAGTCGGGCCAGCCCATCGTCCTCATCGCCAACGACTACTACGACATGGCGCGCGGGCTCCGCAACGCCACACAAGAGATCGAGTTCCGCGACGTCTCCGCGCGCTCCATCGTCCCCGTGCTCCGAGATGTCTGTCGGAAAGAGGGGATCGAGTTCGAGCCCGACGCCCTCCAGCGGATCGCCGAGCGCAACCGCGGCGACCTCCGCGGCGCGATCAACGACCTGCAGGCCGCCACCGAGGGCCGCGACTCGATCACGGTCGAGGACGTGGTCACCGGCGACCGCGACAAGGCGCTCGGTCTGTTCCCGTTTCTCGATGCGGTTCTCAAAGAGGAATCCGCCGAGGAGGCGCTGCAGTCGGCGTACGCGGTCGACGAGACGCCCGACGACCTCACGAAGTGGATCGAGAACAACGTCCTCGACGTGTACGACCCGATGGAGGCGGTCCGAGCGTACGACTTCCTCGCGAACGCCGACGTGTGGTTGGGTCGCGTGCGCGCCACGCAGAACTACACCTACTGGCGCTACGCGACCGACAACGCGGCCGCCGGAGTCGCCGCTGCCCGCGACGGGACTAAGGGGGGGTGGACCCGCTACGGGCGCCCGCAGTTCTGGGCCCCCTCGGACGCGACCGCGGACGAAGTCGTCGGACGGATCGCCGCCGCGAGCGGGTGTAGCATCGCGACGGCCCGCCGCGAGGTGTTGCCGTTCCTCCAGACGGTGACGCACCACTGCAAGCCGCGCGATCTGACGATCACGATGGCGGCCGCCTACGACCTCGACGAGGCGGGCGTGTCCTTCGTCACCGGATCCGGCGAGACGACAAACAAGGTCGAATCGATCGTCACTGACGCACAGGCGCGACGCGACCAGCTGATCGAGGACAACGCCGACGGTGCGTTCGCCGGCGTGGCTCGCGAGGTCGACGACGGGACGATACCGGAGCCGGCGGAGCCCGAAAGCTCCGCCGGCGGAATCGGCGACGACGAAAGCGGCGACGATGAAAGTACGGATACCGAAAGCGAGGACGACGGACAAGCCGGATTGAGCGACTTTCTCTAGTCACCGATCGTCACGCCGTCGGCGTCACCGCGCTGCTCGCAGTCCACACCGGTGAATTCGAAGCGTGCGCCCCCATCGCGACCCTCCGTGACACTAATCGACCAGCCGTGCGCCTCGGCGATTCGCTCGACGATTGCGAGCCCGAATCCGGTCCCGCCATCGGCGGTGGAATGACCTGGGTCGAAGACGGTATCACGCTCGCCCGGGGGGATCCCGGGACCGTCGTCGGCGACGTAGAAGCCGTCCGGCAGAGGGCCGACAACGATCTGGACTGCGGGATCCGAGCGGCCGCCGGACTGTGTCCGCCCGTCAGTGGAGCCGTGTTCGATGCTGTTCCGGAAGAGGTTCTCGAAGACCTGTCTGAGCCGACTCCCATCGCAGTCGACGGCTGGCAGCGAGTCGTCGACGACGAGCGCCGCGTCCGCTTCGTCTCCGACGGTTCGCCACGCTGGGCGGACGATATCTTCGAGGGCTATCGTCGTCGTTTCCTCGACGGACCGTCCCTCTCGGGCGAGCGCGAGCAGGTCGGAGATGAGGTCGTCCATCCACCCGAGCGCGTCGTGTGCTCGATTCAGTCGCTCGTCGGCCGCGTCGCCGTCGAGATCTGTCGCCAGTTCGAGGTTGCCGACGGCGACTGAAAGCGGGTTCCGGAGGTCGTGCGAGACGACGCTCGCGAACTCCGCGAGGCGTTCGCGCTCCCGTTCGAGTTGACGGTGGCTCTCGAACTGCTCGCCGGCCGGAAACAGGTACCCAACGACATCGCCTCCTTCGGCGCGCTTCCCGCACTCGTGGACCCACGTCGGCTCGTCGTCGACGGTGAGTCGGTACGTGACATCGACGGCCTCGCCGTCGAGTGCCGACCGAAGCCGATTCCGATCCGATTCGGCGACGACGTCCAGCCAGCCGGTCCGCGGGAGCGCCTCGACGTTCAGACGCGGCTCGTCGGCCGCTTCGACAACGAATCGGGTCGGATCGCCGTCTGGACGACGATACGCGATCCCCGGTCGACGCTCCATCGGCTGAGACACATCTGGAATTTTACATTGTGTGGTGATAAATCTTGCTTGAATATCATTTCTATCTACGCCTGTTATTAGCTCTGTGGAGGCTGAATACAACGATATCATTGCATAAATTCAGTCGGTACGCGAGATATGGAAAGAGTCAAACCCGATCTGACCCCTTTCCTATCATGAACCCCGCATATGTCTGACGCGTCGATCGGTCAGGGAACGGTTTTACTCTCTCAGGGTTGTCATACGCGGTATGCAGGCGGCGATCCTCAGAGACTACGGCGAACCGTTGACGATCCGCGAGGTGCCCGCGCCAGAGCCCGGCCCCGACGGGGCGGTGGTCCGCGTCGAGGCGTGTGGCGTCTGCCGGAGCGACTGGCACGCGTGGATGGGTCACGGCGAGTGGGCCGACGATCAGGTGCCTCGCGGACAGATTCTCGGGCACGAACCAGCGGGAGAGGTCGTCGCCGTCGGCGACGCCGTCGATCGATTCACGCCAGGCGACCGGGTCGTCGTCCCGTTCTCGCTCGGCGACGGCACCTGCCCGTACTGCCGGCGCGGCGCCGGCAACGTCTGTGTCGACGGGCAGGCACTCGGCTTCGAACCGGCGGCGCCGGGCGCGTTCGCCGAGCGGGTACGGGTTCCCGACGCCGACTACAACCTGGTCGAACGACCGCCATGGCTCAACGCAACCGACGCGGCCGCGCTCGGCTGCCGGTATATGACTGCGTATCACGCGCTCGCCGAACGGGCCGGTCTCGCGGGCGGTGACGCCCTCGCGGTCCACGGCTGCGGCGGTGTCGGCCTCTCCGCGGTTCAGATCGGCGACGCCCTTGGGGCGAGCGTCATCGCGGTCGACGTCGACGACGACGCGCTTTCGGCGGCGACCGATCTCGGTGCCGACCGCACGGTGAACGCCGCCGCCGACGGCGAGGGGGTTCCAGACCGTGTCCGAGAACTGACCAACGGCGGCGCCGACGTCTCCGTCGACGCGCTCGGAATCGCCGAGACGTGCCGCAACTCGGTCCGATCGGTTCGACCGCGCGGGAGCCACGTGCAGGTCGGACTAACGACCGAGGCCGAGCGCGGCGAGGTCTCGCTGCCGACCGATTGGATGACCCGCTGGGAGGTGTCGTTCATCGGTGCTCGGGGGATGCCGCCAACGAGCTACGACGACCTGTTCGCGCTCGTCGAAGCGACCGACGTTGACCCCGGCGCGCTCGTGAGCCGAGAGATTCCGCTGTCGGCGGTGTCCGATCGGCTGGCGGCGATGGGCGCGTACGACGTTCGCGGCGTCGAGGTCGTCACGGAGTTCGCGAAGTAAGGCGCCGTTGGCAGCCTCCCGCGGGCTACCGTTCGCGGTCGACGCCGAGCCCGGGGATCGAGACGCGGGATTCGACCCGTTCCATCAGCTTCGAGGCCGTGAGCACTAACGCGAGGTACGTCACGCCCGTCACAATAAAAATCAGCGTGTAACGGAACGTCTCAGAGGCGATCTGATCGGCCCGGTAGTAGAGCTCGGGAACGGTGATGAACGCGGCCAACGAGGAGTACTTGATCAGGTACACGAACTCGTTGGTCCACGAGGGGATCGCGTACCGGAGCCCCTGTGGGAGGACGACGTAGTAGATAGTCTCCAGCTTCGAGAGGCCGATCGCGCGGCCCGCGGTGATCTGGCCTTCCTCGACGCTCTCGATGGCGCCGCGAATGTACTCCGCCTGATAGGCGGCGCCGTTGAGCGTGAACCCGACGATCGCCACCCACACGACGTTTCGAGCGAACACGCCCGAGAGCGCAGCGGGGACCTCGCTCCCGAGATTGAGCCCGTAGTGGAGCACGAACAGCTGTGCGAGGAGGGGCGTCCCACGCAGTAGCTCGGTATACGCCAGCGACGCCCACGCGGAGAACCGACCGTACACCCGCGCCACTGCCAGCGGGACCGCGATGAAGAAGCCGACGACGAGGCTCGCGGCGGTGATGACAACCGTTAGCCACGTTCCGCGGGCGATCTCCGGGGAGAGCTCAACGACGAACCCGGCGTCGGCCGCGTACGCCGCGAGCCCGGGGATCGCAGCGATCGCCGTCTCGACCGCACCGGGTGGAACGATCGGGTCGCCCACCGGGACGACGGGGCCGCCCAGCCACCGGTTGATCCAGCTGAGAGTTAGCCACCCCCAGAACAGCGCCCCCGCCGCGACGAGCAGGATCCGCCCGACCGAGCGATCGGCGTCGGTCGCACGTTCCCGAACCGTCGTCGACCCCGTCGCGCCCGCCATCAGTCGTGACTCGCGATGCGTTCGAGGAACCGGCCGGTTCGCTCCCGTTCCGGTCGTTCGAACAGCTGGTCTGGCGGACCGCGCTCGACGACGCGGCCGTCGTCTAAGAACACGATCTCGTCGGCGACCTCCCGGGCGAAGCTCATCTCGTGAGTAACGACGAGCATCGTCATCCCCTCGTCGACGAGCCCGTGCATCACCTCCAGCACCTCGCCGATGAGCTCCGGGTCCAGCGCGCTCGTCGGCTCGTCGAACAGCAGGAGCTTCGGCTCCATCGCCAGCGCGCGGGCGATGCCGACCCGCTGTTGTTGCCCGCCGGACAGCTCCGCGGGGTACGAGTCGAGCTGATCGCCTAACCCGACGCGTTCGAGCTGTGCTTCGGCGCGTTCGCGGGCCGCGTCCTCCGAGAGGCCGAGCACGCGCCGCGGGCCGAGCGCGACGTTGCCAACCGCGGTCAGGTGCGCGAACAGGTTGAATCCCTGAAAAACCATCCCGACCTCCCGGCGGAGGTCGTTGACGTCGAGATCCGGGGACAGCACCTCCTCGCCGTCGAGCAGGATCGAGCCCTCCTGCGCCTCGGCGAGCCGGTTGACGCAGCGGAGCATCGTCGATTTACCGGAGCCCGACGGACCGATGAGGACGGTCACGTCGCCGCGGTCCATCTCGAAGGAGACGTCGTGGAGCACCTGCTCGTCGCCGTACCACTTCGAGACATCCGCCACCCGGAGGAAGCCGTCGTCACTCACGCCGACTCACCCTCCGGGATCGCGTAGTAGTCGCCGAGATAGTCGAGCGCGCGGTTCGTCGTGAACGTGAGGACGAAGTATATTGCACTGATAAAGAGGATGACTTCGAGCACTGCGGTCGTTCGCTCCGAGAACAGGTCGTACCCGCGGGTCAACAGCTCGGCGAGCCCGATCGCGAAGACGATACTCGTGTCCTTCAAGACGATCGTGAACTCGTTTTGGAACCCGGGGATCGACCGCCGGAGCGCTTGCGGAACGACGACGTACCGGACCGCTTCGAGCCGCGAGAGCCCGATCGAGCGGCCGGCCTCCAGTTGGCCAGCGTCCACGCTGGCGAGCGTCGCCCGGAATATCTGCGACTGGTACGCGGCGCTTCGCAGACCGAGCCCGAGTATCCCAGCGGTGACCGCCGAGGAAATCGAGACGACGCCGAGATTGATCTGCGGAACCCCCACGACGAAGTACATCACGATGAGGATCACGACGATCGGCGTGCCTCTGAGGACGACGCCCGCGACGTTCACGGCCCGCTTGAGGTAGCCGTCGCCGTACACCTCGACCGCGCCGGCCGGAAATCCGACGACGAAGCCGAGGAGGATGGACGCGATCGTGAGCCCGACGGTCAACAGGACGCCGACGCCGAGGTAGTCCGCGTTCCGGAAGACGAACTCCCAGTCTGCGGCATCACCGATGATCGCGGGCGCACCCCCGATCGGCGGAGCCCCGACGGCGACGCTCTCGATCGCGGCGAGCGCGACGGTCCATCCGGCCGACATCCTACTCCTGCCCGAACCAGGTGGTGGTTATCTCCTCGTACGTCCCGTCGTCGCGGACGGTCGCGAGCCCGTCGTTCAGCGCCGACTGGAACTCCGACTCGCCCTGCCGGAGGCCGAAGCCGAACTGCTCGCCGGTCTCCTCGACGAACGCGACTTCCACGTCGCGGTTGGCCGCGAACGTCTCCGCGACCGGAAGGTCGAGGACGACGGCGTCGATGTTCTCGTTCGCGAGGTCCTCGACCGCGAACACGTAGCTGTCGTACGAGGAGTAGTCGTCCTCGGAGATGATGCCGGGATCGATGAGGTTCGCCGTCACCTGGTCGGCACCGGTCGTCCCGGACTGTGCGCCCACGCGGGCGCCCTCGAAGTCCGCCCACGCCCCGGGCTGGAAGTCACCGCCCTCGCGGACGAGGATCGCCTGATCGGACTCCCAGTAGGGGTCCGAGAAGGCGATCGTCTCCTGGCGGTCCTCGGTGATCGTCATCGCGGCGGCGATCACGTCGATCTCCTCATTCTGCGTGAGCGCAGGGATAAGCGAGTCGAACTCGAAGGTCGCCCACTCGCCCAGTTCGTAGTCGGTCTCCGCGACGACGGCCTCCAGCAGGTCGATGTCGAACCCGATCAGCTCGCCGTCTTCCTGCATCTCGAACGGCGGAAAGCCGGGCGCGGTGCCGGGCGTGATAGTGGTGCTGTCGTCGCCGAGACAGCCGGCGACTCCTGTTAATCCGACGGCGCTCGATGCACCGGTCAGCTTCAGGTACGCCCGCCGACTCATGTCGGTTTGCGTGCGGTATGGCATACCTGTGCGAGAACGGGAAGCGATTTCAACCTTTCCTCCTCGGGCGATGCGCCGGTGCCGACTCAGTCCCCGGTGACCGGCCCAGCAGTCGCCTGCGTGCGGTCGATCGAACGGGCGACCCACGCCGCGCCGGCCGCGAGCGCGACGGCGACGCCAAGCGCGACGAGGTTGAACTGCTGCCACAGGGTCGTGTACAACACGAGGTCGCGACCCAGAAGCAGCGTGACGAGGAGTGCGGTCATCGAGCCCGCGGCGAGCGTGCGAACGGTACTGGCGGTGTCACGGTCGACCCCAGCGTATCCGGCAGCGACCGCCTCAGTGGTGTATGCGATCGTCGCGACGAGCCCGAGGTGTCCGGCCAGCCCGGTGACGTAGAACGCCGCTTGTGCACCCGGTGAGTAGGTGACGAAGGGGACCGCCCGCGAGACGATGACGCTACCGAGGATCCCGACGAGAGCGATCCCGGTCGCGATCCGGAGCAGCTGCGGCGACCCGCGGCCGCCGCCCCAGATGGTCGCGAGAGCGAGCAGCGTGAAGATCGCCAGCGCGACGATCAGATGTGCAGCGTGCGTCGACACGGTGTACCCGCCGGGGACGAGCCCGCCGAGGGTGACCGTGATCGCACCGACCGTGATCTGCAGGGGCAGTATCGCGACTGCAAGCGTCGCCGCCAGTCGGGTCCGACGATCGAGGTCGCCGAGCCACGTCCAGCCGGCGACCCCGATGATCAGGAAGCCGGTGACCATCGCCCACACGCGGTGGAACCACTCGATGAAGTCCGGGTTGATCACGAGCGCGGGGATGAGCTGATCGGAACAGAGCGGCCACTGGGCCTGACACGCCAGTCCCGAGCCGGTCGCTGCGGTGTACACGCCGAGCGCGAACAGTGTCAGCGTCATCCCCGTCGTCGCCGCCGCGTACCGTCTGAACGTCAACCACGCGGGCCGAAGACTCATTGGCCGAATTCAGGTGTGCGCGTACTTAGACCGTTCGGCCGCTCCATGCGGTCGGGAACGACAACACGGACGGGAGCGCGGATCTCGCAGACTTCGGTGGCAGTGCAGTATATAAGTGAACAAGCGCGGCGGCGATAGTTGTTTATAAAAACGGAGCGTCGGCGCGCTCCGGTGAGCGCCGCACCGCGGCGCGAACCGAGCGCGAGGGACGCAGCGGTCGGTTATAAGCGACCGCTGCGAGGCTGGGGAGGCGTGAGGTGCTGGGCGGTTGCGGGGCTGTGCGGATCAGGGGCTTTGAAGCCGCTCACCGCGCCGCCGGCGATTTATAAGTGATCGACGAGGGAGTCCGAGACTCTCACTGCCCCGTCACAGGGGAACACACGACCGCCATCACCGCCGGAACCACCCGCGATCGCGCGCTCGCTCACCCGGACAGTTCGCGCTTCGCCCGACGCGCCCGCTCGGACATCTCCTCGTTGCCCTCGACGTCCGCGAGCGTCTCGATCGCCTCCAGGTTGCGGACGGAGTTGTCAAGGAAGGAGAGCACATCGCCGGTGTACGCGTACACCATGTAGTCGTCGGTCATCACGTCGACGATTGCCTGCGGGCCGAGCCCCTCGGCGCGGAGTTCGAGGACGTACCGCATGAACTTCTCCTCGGGACAGCCGCAGTAGGGGTTCGCCTGACAGTCGCAGTCGAGGAAGTCCTCGGCGAAGTCGAGGATGCGGTCGCGCGTCGTCGAGTCGAGCTTCGAGAGGCCGTCGCCGCTGTAGAGGATGTCGAGGGTTGCGCCGGCGAACGCCCCCTTCGGGATACTCGTCTCCAGCTGTGAGGCGAGCTGTCGGTGGTTCTTCACGTAGATCTTGTCGGTGAACGCCACGGGTTGTCGGCAGTACGTCGGCGGGCGGCAAAAGGCGTGTGGTCGGTGGGACGCGCCGCGAGACCGCGAGGGTGCCGTCGACGACGCCCGAACGCCACCCCGTCACACGCTCGTCCGGGAGTCGTAACCGTTATTTATCAAAGCGGGATAGATATCGACGCGTGTCCGGGTTAGGGTAGTGGACTATCCTTCAGCCTTGTGGAGGCTGAGACGCGGGTTCGATTCTCGCACCCGGACCTTCTGCGGAACGTAGTGACGAGGCAGGACGGACGGCGAGATCGAATCACGCGAGACGAGCGGAGCGAGTCTCGCCTCGGGTTCGATTCTCGCACCCGGACCTTTTGTGGCGAGCAAATCCGTGAGCCACGAGGCTCCGTAGGGAGTCGAACGGGACGTATTCGAACGGATCGCGACGCGAACGCGAACCGACGAGCGGCGATCGAATACCGTCAAACCGTCCCGGTACCGGCGGGGTTTTTCGTCGTCGCCGCACACGGATCGGTATGGAGCTGTTCGCCGTTTCGGACCTCCCGGAGATCCGGGACGGAGACGATCTTGCGGCCATGATCGACGAGCGCGCCGACCTCCGCGAGGACGACGTGGTCGTCGTCGCCAGCACCGTCGTTTCGAAGGCTGAGGGCCGGACCTACGACCTCGACGACTTCGAGCCGAGCCCCCGCGCGAACGAGGTGGCCGACCGGCTCGCGGAGATTGCGGGCGAGGAGAAGGATCCCCGCTTCGCGCAGGCGGTCCTCGAAGAGTCGACGGAGCTGATCATGGAGGCGCCGTTTCTCCTGACGGCGACGCGGTTCGGCCACATCGGCGTCAACGCGGGCATCGACCGCTCGAACGTCCCGGGCGGCGACCTGCTGTTGCTCCCGGAGCGCCCCTCCGAGAGCGCGGCGCAGATTCGCGAGGGAATCGCGGCCGACCGCGTCGTCGTCAGCGACACCTGCGGTCGCCCCTTCCGGCACGGCCAGCGCGGCGTCGCCATCGGCTGGGCCGGGCTGCCGGCGAGCCGTGACTGGCGCGGCGAGCGCGACCGCGACGGCCGCGAGATGGGCGTCACCGTCCAGAACGTGATCGACGAACTCGCCTCGGCCGCCAACCTCGTGGCCGGCGAGGGCGACGGCGGCACCCCGGTCGTCGTCGTCCGCGACTGGGCGTTCGGAGACCACGAGGGATCGGACAACCACTTCCGCGAGGTCGAGGGCGACTTCGTCCGGCAGGCGCTGCGCGACTGGAGCTACGAGGACCACTGACATGCTCGGCATCGAACTCACCCCCGAACACGACCTGCATCGCCTCGTCGATCTCGGCGTCCGCGCCGAAGCGGCCGGCTACGACGCCGTCTACTCGACGTGTCACTACAACAACCGCGACCCGTGGGCGTTCCTCTCGCAGCTGGCGACCGCGACGGAGTCGGTCCGGCTCGGCCCGGGCGTCGCCAACCCGTACGAGACCCACCCCGTGACGCTCGCCTCGCGAGTCGCCACCCTGGACGAACTCTCCGAGGGCCGCGCCGTCTTCGGGATCGGTCCCGGCGACCCGTCGACGCTCGCGAACCTCGGGCTCGCAGACGAGCGCGGGCTCCGCTCCGTGCTGGAGGCGTTCAAGACGGCCCAGAAGCTGTGGGCCGGCGAGCGGGTCGACCACGAGGGCACCTTCGACGCCAGCGAGGCGGGACTCAACTACGAGCCCCCGCAGGGCGCGGAGATACCGGTCCACGTCGGCGGCGAGGGGCCGCACATGTGCCGGATGGCCGCGAAGCACGCCGACGGGCTCCTCTACAACGGCTCGCACCCGAAAGACCTCGCGTGGGCTCGCGACCAGGTCGACAACGGGCTCGCCGACCGGCCCGATCACCGCGGCGATTTCGATCTGGTCGCGTACGCCGCGGTCTCGATCGACGAGGACGCTGACGCGGCTCGCGAGGCCGCGCGGCCACCGGTCGCGTTCATCACCGCGGGCGCCGCACCGCCCGTCCTGAAACGGCACGGCATCGATCCGGACACCGCGTCCGCGATCGGCGAACGCGTCTCGGCCGGCGAGTTCGGCGCGGCCTTCGAACTGGTCACGCCGGAGATGATCGACGCGTTCTGCATGGCCGGCTCCCCCGAGACGGTCCGCGAGCGAGCAGCCGCCGTGGCCGAGCACGCCGACGGGCTCGTCGTCGGGTCGCCGATCGGCCCGGATCTGGAGGGAGGCGTCGACCTCGCCGCCGAGGCGGTCGACGGGCTCTTCTAGCACCCTCCGGATTGTCACGGACCGGGAATCGAGAATCGCGCCTGATAACTTCGGGGAGAGGTTCATAACCCGCTTTCGTCGAGTGTCGAGTATGTCGAACACGCGACGGCGACCTGCGGGGCTCCGGGGTCGCTACGAGTCCTTGCTCTGGGGAACGATGGACCGGCTCGGGATCTCGGAGTCGATAGAGCGGAAGGTCGTCACGGCCGTCGGGATACAGTTCCTCGTCACCGTCGGAATCTTCCTCGCCCCGTTTCTGCTCTCCGGGACGCGCTCGTACATCGTCTCCGGCATCCTGTTTCTCGGTGCGGTAGTGGCAATCTACAACACACTCCTCATCGTTCGACGTGATTTTGTGGCGCCACTGCGCCAATTGGAGGCCGGTGCCACCGCGATCGCGGCCGGTGATATCGACGCGGCCAGCGATAGCGGTGTGGACGGGATGACCGCGGGATCCGAGACCACCCTCGCCGGCAGCGACCAGCCGGACGAGATCGGCAACCTCGTGAACGCGTTCACCGAGGTGCAGCGGTACCTCGGCACCGTCTCGGCGCAGGCGGAGGCGCTCGCAACCCAGTCGTTCGACGACCCCGCGCTCGACGACGACGTGCCGGGCGCGTTCGGCGACTCGTTGTCGGAGATGGCCGCGAACATGGCAGCGTACACGACCGAACTTGAGTCACTCGTGGACACTTTCGGCGACACCGCTGAACGAGCACAGGACGGCGACCTCACGGCGACGATCGACGCCGACGACCTCGCCACCGACGAGGACCGGTACGCCGAACTCGTCGCGAACTACAACCGGCTCGTCGCCACGCTCGGCGGGACGGTTGGCGATGTGCAGTCGTTCACCGGCGACGTCGCGGCCACGAGCGACGACGTGCGAGCGAGCATGGACGAAGTCGACGACGCCAGCGCCGAGGTCGCGCGCTCGGTCCAGGAGATCTCCGACGGCGCGGCCGCCCAAACCGACCAGCTGGAGGCCGTCTCCGGTGAGATGAGCACACTGTCGGCGACCGTCGAGGAGATCGCGGCGTCGGCGGACGACGCGGCCGCAACCGCGAGGAGCGCCGCCGACCGCGGTCGGGCCGGCCGCGAGGAGGCCGCAGAGGCCATTGGAGAACTGGAGACGCTCGAAGCGCGAATCGCTGAGACCGCGACGGCCGTGGCCGACCTCGTCGATCGGATCGAAGAGATCGACGAGATCGCCTCCGTTATCGACGGGATCGCGGAGGAGACGAACCTGCTCGCGCTCAACGCGTCGATCGAGGCGGCGCGGGCGAACGGCTCCGGCGACGGGTTCGCGGTCGTCGCCGACGAGGTGAAGGCGCTCGCCGAGGAGACCCGATCGGAGGCCGCCGAGATCTCCGGACGGATCGACGAGGTGCAGAACGCGTCGGCCGGGACGGCCGACGACGTCGAGGCGATGGAGGCGCAGGTCGCCGAGAGCGTCGACACGATCGAGTCCACGCTTCGGGAGTTCGAGGAGGTCGTCGAGGACGTGACGACGGTGGACGAGACGGTTCAGGAGATCAGCGACGCGACCGACGATCAGGCGCGAACGACACAGGAGGTCGTCGACATGGTCGACGGCATCGCGTCGGTGAGCCGGCAGACGGCGACCGAGGCGGAGACCGTCGCTGCGGCCGCCGAAGAGCAGACGGCGACCGTCTCGGAGGTGACGCGTCGCGTGCACACGCTCTCGGACCAGTCCGACGAGCTGTTGGCGACGCTCGACGAGTTCACGGTTCCATCGGGGTCAGGCGAGACGCCCGATCAGCGGGATACGGCGACTGACCAGCGAGACGCGGCGACCGGCCAGCGGCCGGAGCGACAGCCGACTCCGAGCGACGACTGACGCGGTGAGGAGCGTCCGACAATTGGGGAGCGCTCGGCTACTCGACTCGACCGCGATCGCCCAGCGAGGGCAGCGTCACGCCGATCTCGTTGAGGAGCGCACCGACGGCGGCGTAGCCGAAGGCGGCCACCGACGCGAGGATGAGCACCTGTCCGACGAGCACCAGCAGCACGGACAGCGGGTCGGCGGCGCCGAGGATCAGGTCGTTCAGGAAGATGTCGACGAACCGGCCGACGTCGCCGACCAGCCGCGAGACGAAGTCGATGAGCGCGATCATACACGGTCGTTGATCCGGGGGGTACTTGGGTGTTGAGTTCGCGGTCAACTCTCGGGCACGGATACGGTAACCGAACGGCTTACACGCGGGCGACACGACCTACCCGTCATGAACACGCTGTTGGACCTGTTCGCCGAGAACACGCTGTTGTGGGTCCTCACGGGGGTCCTCGCGTACTCCGCGGCCGCGATGTGGCTGCGGAACCGCGGCATCCTCCCCGACTCGATCGGCGTCTCCGGGCCGGTACTGACGATCCGCACGCTCCGCGGGCGCATCTTTCTCGACCGGCTCTCTCGCCCGAAGCGGTTCTGGCGGGCGATCGCGAACCTCGGGCTCGGCGGCGCGCTCGTCGCGATGGTCGGATCGTTCTTCCTCATCATCTCCTCGGCGATTTCGGCGTTCTCGGCCGCCCAACCTTCCGCGATCCAGCAGCCGCAGAACTTCCTCATCATCCCCGGCGTCAACGACTTCCTCCCGCTGTCCGTCGCCCCGGAGATCGTCGCCGGGCTCGCGATCGCGATGGTGATTCATGAGGGCGCTCACGGTCTGCTGTGCCGGGTCGAGGGGATCGACATCGAGTCGATGGGGCTCGTCTTTTTCACGTTCCTGCCGGTCGGGGCCTTCGTCGAGCCAAACGAGGAGGCGACGCAATCGGTCTCTCGCGGCGCTCGCGCCCGGATGTTCGCGGCCGGCGTGACCGCGAACACGATACTCACGATCGTCGTCTTCGCGCTGCTTTTCGGTCCGGTCGTCGGTGCTATCTCGCCGGCGCCCGGCTACGCGGTCGGCGAAGTGAAGCCCGGCTCGCCCGCCGCCGCCGCGGACCTCGCGCAGGGTGACCGCCTCATAGAGGTCGACGGCGCCCCCGTCGACACCGCGGCCGAATTCGAAGCCGCCATCGCCGAGGCCGGCGACACCGTGGCCGTCACCGTCGACGACGGCGACGGAACGCGGACCGTCGAACTGGAGCGCGAACTCCAAGTCATCGGTTCGGCCGGCGGGAACCCCCTCGGCGTCACGATCGGCGGCGAAGCGGTGACTATCGAGTCGGTGAACGGCGAGGCGGTCGCGACCGAGCGCGGGTTCTTCGCGGCCGTCGGCGAGGACGAACGGGCGACCGTCACGATCGACGCTCAGGAGGGGAACGAGAGTGACGGCGCCGCCTCCGAGACGGAGATTCCGATCGGCGCCTACATCGTGGGTGTCCAAACCGACGGCCCGATCCACGACGCCGGCGCCCCGCTCGACCAGCCGATGACGATCGTCGAGATCGACGGCGAACGGGTCCACGACAACGAGGACCTCGCGACGGTGCTCGGCGACCGTGAGCCCGGCACCACCGTTGAGGTCGTCGCGTACGGCCCCGACGACGAGCGCGTGGCTTACGACGTTGAACTCGACCCGCATCCGAATCGCGACGGCGGGTTTATCGGCGTGAGCGTCTTCCCCGGAACGAGCGGGCTCGCGCTCGACGACGTCGGCGTCTCCGAGTACCCCGCCGGCGCCTACCTCGAATTGCTCGGCGGCGACGGCGGCGAAGGGGCGACGGACGGCCTCGCGCTCGGCGGACTGACCGGTTCGCCCCTCGGACTCGTGTTCGTGGCGCTCATCCTCCCGCTCGGCAGCCTGTTCGGGCTCCCGTTCAACTTCGCGGGTTTCACCGGGGAGATCACCAACTTCTACGCGGTGGAAGGGACGCTCGCGGCGCTCGGCGGCGGCACGTTCCTGCTGGCGAACCTGCTCTTCTGGACCGGCTGGATCAACATCCAACTCGCGCTGTTCAACTGCCTCCCGGCGTTCCCGCTCGACGGCGGCCGTATCCTCCGGATGGTCGCCGAGGCGGTCGCGAGTCGGATCCCGATCGACGACCGCCACGCCGCGGTCCGCACGGTCACGGTCTCGTCGGGACTCGTCATGCTGTTCGGGTTGATCGCGATGGTCTTCGGGAACCAGATCCTCGCGGCGGTCGGTGCCATCTGAGCCGCTCTGGAACGGATCTCGCCGGGGATCGCGGGTCCCGGGCGCCGACGGGCGACGTTCGCCGAATGGGAAACCGGTTTCTCCGCGCGGCGAAACGGTGAGGTATGAGCCACTCACGCACCGTCGAGATTGAGGGCCACATCATCGACAGCGGGACGATGCAGCGCTGTTTCGGCGCGGTGATGGACCTCGGCGGCTCCTTCGACGTCGAGCAGTTCGACGTGGGGACCCACGAGGAGGCGGAGTCGTACTGCCGGATGGCCGTCTCCGCCGACGACGCGGAGACGCTACAAGCCATCCTGCACGAGCTACACCAGAACGGCGCGGTGTTGGAGAATCCCTCCGACGTCGACCTCGTCGAGGCGCCCGCGGATAAGGTCGTTCCGCCCAACTTCTACTCCACGACGAACCACCCGACCGAAGTGCTGTACGACGGCGAGTGGATCGACATCGAGCGCATCGAGATGGACTGCGCGCTGGTCGTGGAACCCGAGGGGGGACCGAACGACGAGCCGCGGGCCTACACGAAGGTGCTCAACGCCGTCGAGGAGGGGGACCTGATCGCGACCGACCAGTCCGGGATCCGGGTGCACCCGCCCGAGCGTCCGCGCAGCGGCGGCGGCGCCTTCGGGTTCATGCAGGGCGGCGTCTCCGCCGAGCGCCCCTCGGAGTCGACGATCCGTGAGGTCGCAGCGGAGCTTCGCGAGGTGAAGGCCGCGGGCGGCAACGTGATGGTCGTCGCCGGTCCCGCCGTGATCCACTCGGGAGCGGGCGACGCGCTCGCTGATCTCGTCGCCGCCGGGTACGTCGACGCGCTGTCGGTCGGCAACGGCTTCGCCACGCACGACCTGGAGCGCTCGCTGTACGGCACCTCGCTCGGCATGGACGTCGAGACGCTCGAACACCCGCGGAAGGGACACAAACACCACATCTGGACCATCTCGGAGATCATCCGCGCCGGCGGGATCGAGGCGGCCGTCGAGGACGGGATCATCGTCGAGGGCGTGATGTACCAGTGCGTGAAAAACGACGTCGACACCGTGCTCGCGGGCTCTATCCGCGACGACGGCCCGCTCCCCGATACGATCACCGACGCGGTCGAGGCGCAAAACGCCATCCGCGATCAGGCTCACGACGCCGACATCGTGCTCATGCTCGCGACGCTGCTGCACTCGGTCGCCGTCGGGAACTGCCTCCCGTCGACGACGAAGACGGTCTGCGTCGATATCAACCCCGCCACGGTCACCCAATTGCTCGACCGCGGCTCCGCGCAGGCCGTCGGCATGGTCACCGACATCGGCACCTTCGTCCCCACGCTCGCGAAGTTCGTCCTCGATCGGGACGCGCCGACCGACGGGAGCGTCGAATCCGTCGACACCGAGGGGGAGTGACGTGAGCGTCTCGCTCCGCCCCTACGACCGCGCGATCGACGCAGACGGCCTGTACGACTGCAAACTCGCCTTCGAGCGCGGCCTCGGTGAGAACACCGGCGGCGACGAGAAGGCGACGGCTTACGAGGGAAAGCTCACCGACGCCTACCGCGATCGGTGGCTCGCGTGGGTCGATCGCTGCGTCGACGACGACCCGCGGTGCGTGACGGTCGCGGTCGACGAGGATGGCGTCTCGGCCGACGAGAACGGCGGTTCGGTCGACGAGAACGACGGATCGACTGACGGGCGGGATCCCGACGTCATCGGCTACGTCTTCGTCCTCCCGGAGCGTCTCGCGGTGGTCTGGGACGCCGCCGTGATCAACGAGCTGTACGTCGCCCCCGCACACCGCGGCACCGGCGTCGCCGACGACCTCATGACCGCCGCCGTCGACCTCGCGGGCGATCAGACCCTCCCGCTCGATCGGATCGTCCTCGACGTGGACCCGAAGAACGGCCGCGCCCGCGCCTTTTACGACCGCTACGGCTTCGAGCCGTGGGGCGAGATGGTCGCGCGACCGCTCGGCGACAACTGACCGGGCGTCCGCGGTCATCCCTCCGCGATCGACCTCCGAAACTACAAGCCTCCATACCCGTTTTGCGGATCTATGTACGACATCGGCATCGTCGGCTGCGGCGTGATCGGGGATCGACTCGCCGCCGCGATCGACGCCCACGATCGCTACGAACTCGCCGCCGCCTGCGACCTCGACGCCGACCGCGCCGCGTCGCTGGCGGCCGAATACGGCACCGACACGACCGCGACGACGACCGACCACGACGCCCTCGTCGCGACCGAGGGGCTCGACGCGGTCTACGTCGGCGTCCCCCCGCTCGCGCACCGCGAAGTCGTCGCGAGCGCGCTCGACGCCGGCCGACACGTGATCTGCGAGAAGCCGATCGCGGCCGACGCCGAGACGGGCCGCGAGATGGTCGCGCTCGCCGCGGCGACGGACCGCGTCACGGCGGTGAACCTCCCGTTCCGGTACACGCCGGGGTTCGCCCGACTTCGCGAGTTGGTCGCCGAGGGGGCGATCGGCGACCCGCGCCGCGTCGAGTTACGCTTCCGCTTCCCGCAGTGGCCCCGCGAGTGGCAGGACGTTTCGTGGCTCGAATCCCGCGAACAGGGGGGCCCGCTACGGGAGGTCGGGACTCATTTCCTGTTCGGCGTGCAAGAGCTGTTCGGCCCCGTCGACGCGGTGAGCGCCGACGTCGGGTACGCCGGCTCGACGGCCTACGAGGACGACGCTGTCGCGACGTTCCGGGCCGACGGCGTCCGCGGGACCCTCGATCTGTTGTGCGACCACGACGGCGCCGAGGAGAACACGATCACGGTCGTCGGCGATCACGGGTCGCTGTCGCTCACGGAGTGGTACCGGCTCGTTCGCGACCGCGGCGGCCCGGACGAGGCGGTGCTGGTCGGCGAGCGCGGCGACACCACGGCGGCATTGCTCGACGAGTTCGCGGCCGCGATGGACGGCGAGTCGGGCGACCTCGTCTCGTTCGAGGCGGCGGCGCGGGTCCAGGGGGTGCTCGACGCGATCCACGCATCCGACGGCGACCGGATCGGCCTCGACGACTGACGTCAATATCGACTCGAAACCCCACGGCGCGAGAACCCCGGGCAGGAATTATGTGCTCGCTCGCAGTACGTCCAACCATGAGCTATCTGGTTGCCACCGACGGGTCCACAGAGGGCGACAAGGCGGTCCGGTACGCGGCCCAGCAGGCGGTCGCGTTCTACGAGACGCTGGAGATCGCGCACGTGTTGACTCCGGACTCGGAGCTCGTCGACGGGATGATCATCCTCCCGGGCGAGGAGGCCGCCGTCGAGGCGGGCGAGGACATCCTCTCGAACGCCCGACGTATCGCCGACGAGGCGGTCGGCGACGAGCCGATCGACATCGAGACGCAACTACTCACCGGGAGGCCGGCCGACGCGATCACCGAGTACGCCCGCGAGCAGCCGGTCGACGCCATCTACGTCGGTCACCGCGGGCTGAGCGAGGAGCGCGAACAGGTCGTCGGGAGCGTCGCGAAAAGCGTCGTCGACAAGGCGGATGTCCCAGTCACGGTGATCCGGTGACTCGGTAATCCCGTGACGGGGTGATCCGACAACTCGAGAACTCGATATCGCGACCCCCGACGCCGAGCGTCCGAGACGACGGCAATGACCACCCATACCGGACCTTCAAAACCAGTTGGGTGCGTAACACAATCCGATGACGGACGATGTACTCGTTACGGCGGACTGGGTAGAATCGAACCTCGACGCGTTCCAGGACGACGACTCGGATCTCCGGCTCGTCGAGATCAACAACCCGACCGTCACTGACGAGTCGGAGTATACGCCCTACGAAGAGGGGCATATCCCGGGCGCGCTGAACTTCGAGTGGGACGAGGTCTTCACCGACGAGACGGAACGCGACATCGTCTCGAAGGAGAACTTCGCAGATCGAAACGGCGCCGCCGGCATCGACGCCGACACGACGGTCGTCGTGTACGGCGGCGGGCGCGTCCCGAACTGGTTCGCGCTGTTCGGCTACTGGATCTACACGTACTACGGCCACGACGACGTTCGCGTGATCGACGGCGGGAAGGGGTACTGGGTCGATAACGACTATCCGCTTTCCACCGAGGAGCCCGACTTCACGCCCCGTGAGTACGAGGCCCGTGGTCCCTTCGAGAGCGTCCGCGCGTACAAGGACGACATCGACAAGGCCATCGAGGAGGGGATCCCGATGGTCGACGTGCGCTCCCCCGAGGAGTTCAGCGGCGAGGTCATCGCGCCGGAGGGGCTCAACGAGACGGCCCAGCGCGGCGGCCACATCCCCGGCGCGAGCAACGTCCCGATCGGGACCACCCTGAACGAGGACGGGACGTTCAAGAGCGCCGAAGAGCTTCGCGAGCTGTACAGTGACGCCGGCGTCGACGGCGACGAGTCGACGATCACCTACTGCCGCGTCGGCGAGCGCTCGTCGATCGAGTGGTTCCTGCTCCACGAGCTGCTCGGCTACGACGACGTCCGCAACTACGACGGATCGTGGACCGAGTGGGGGAACCTCGTCGGCGCGCCGATCGAGACGGGCGAGTAGGCCGCCAGCCGACACACGACGTCGTTCTTTTTAAACACCACCGACGGCGAGCGGTGGAAATCCTCGGCCGTCTCGACGCTGAGAGACGGCGCAGTCGACCGGTCCCGACCGCAATCGCGGGCGGTTGTGCGAACGTATATACGGTTGTGTGTCATATTGTGCAGTATGGACCAGAACGTCGGCATCACAGACAAACGCGTGAGAGTGGCCCTGGGCGCAGGCTTCGGAACCATCTCGTTAGCGACTCTCGCTGGTATCGCCCCGCTTTCCGGGATCACAGCGCTCGTACTCGGCGTCGCCGCCCTACTCATGCTCGGCACCGCCGCAACGGGATTCTGCGGACTCTATGCGCTGCTCGGCGTCGACACCTGCCCGGCGTCAGCCGGCGGATCGCGGTAGGCGACTGATCGACCCGCGACGGCCGCGACGATCGCGCTCGAACCTCGACCATTTTAAGCCCGGACGGAGAGACCGGATACCATGAGCGACGAACGGATCGTCATCCTCGCCCACGAGAAGTTCCCCGACCGCGCGAAGACCGCTCTCGGCGTCATGCGCTACGGCGACCAGGACCTTCGAGCCGTCCTCGACCGCGACCGCGCCGGCGACCGGGTACGCGACCACGTCCCCGACCTCGCCGACGCGCCGATCGTCGAGTCGTTCGCGGACGCGTACGCGGCCGCCGACGGCGATGTGGACGCTTTATATATCGGGATCGCGCCGATCGGCGGCGGCTTCGACGAGTCGTGGCGAGGAGACGTTCGGGCTGCCATCGAGGCGGGCTGCGACGTGGTCAGCGGGCTCCACTACTTCCTCAACGAGGACGCGGAACTCGCCGCGCTCGCCGATGAACACGGCGTCGACCTCGTCGACGTCCGCGAGCCGGACGACGACCTCACCGTCGCGACCGGCGCCTCCGGCGACGTCGACGCCGACGTGGTGCTCACCGTCGGCACCGACTGTTCGGTCGGGAAAATGACGGCCTCACTCGAAATCGTCGCGGCCGCCCGCGAGCGGGGGATCGACGCCGCGTTCGTCCCGACCGGCCAGACCGGGATCATGATCGCCGGGTGGGGGAACCCGATCGACCGAGTCGTCTCCGACTTCACCGCCGGCGCCGTCGAGGACATGCTCGTCGAGATCGGCGACGACCACGACCTGCTCGTCGTCGAGGGGCAGGGCAGCATCATCCACCCCGCCTACTCGGCGGTCACCTGCGGCATCCTCCACGGTTCGATGGCCGACGGGCTCGTGCTCTGTCACGCCGCCGGCCGCGAGGCCGTCCACGGCTACGAGTCCTTCTCGCTGCCGCCCGTCTCGGAGTACCTCGACCTCTACGAGGGGCTCGCGAACCCGGTCCACGAGACGAGCGTCGTCGCTGGCGCGCTCAACACGAAGGACGTCGCCGACGACGCGGCGGCCACCGACGCGGTCGCGGCGTTCGCCGCCGACGCCGGCGTCCCCGCGGCCGACCCCGTCCGCGACGGCGCGGATCGCATCGTCGACGGCATCGTCGCGGCCGGGCTCGGCGAGGACCAATGAGCCTTGACGCGACGTTCGAACGGGTGTCAATGCCGCTCGCGGACCCCTTCACGATCTCGCGGGGGACGCAGACCGACGCCGAGAACGTGATCGTCCGGATCGCGGACGAAGGCGGGATGACGGGCATCGGCGGCGCCGCGCCCGCCACGCACTACGGAGAGACCGCCGACACGGTCGAGGCGGTCCTCCCGGACCTGCTCGCGGCCGTCGAGGAGGTCGGTGACCCGCACGCGTTCCACGAGATCGAAGCCAAGTTGGCGACCGTGGTCAACGACAACCCGGCCGCGCGAACGGCCGTCTCGATCGCGGTTCACGACCTCGCCGCCAAGCGGCTCGGCGTGCCGCTGTACCGGCTCTGGGGGCTCGACCCCGCCGCCGCGCCGGCGACCTCGTTCACCATCGGGCTCGACGAGACCGAGCGCGTCCGCGAGAAGACCGCCGCCGCGGTGGACGCGGGGTACTCCGTGCTGAAGATCAAACTCGGCACCGACCGGGATCGCGAGCTGATCGATGCCGTTCGCGACGCGGCGCCGGACGCCCGAGTCCGAGTTGACGCCAACGAAGCGTGGACACCGCGGGAGGCAGTCGCGAAGACCAAATGGCTCGCCGACCGCGGCGTGGAGTTCGTCGAACAACCCGTTTCAGCCGAGGACCCCGAGGGCCTCCGGTTCGTCTACGAACGATCTGCGCTCCCGATCGCGGCCGACGAGTCCTGCGTGACGCTCTCGGACATCCCGGCGATCGCCGACCGCTGTGACATCGCGAACCTGAAGCTGATGAAGACCGGCGGTCTTCTGGAAGCGCGGCGCATGATCGCCGCCGCGCGCGCCCACGGGCTCGACGTGATGTGCGGCTGTATGATCGAGTCGAACGCGTCGATCGCCGCCGCCGCACAGCTCGCGCCGCTGCTCGATTACGCCGACCTCGACGGATCGCTGCTGCTCGCCGAAGATCCGTACGACGGGATCGAGATGCCCGCCGGTGAGATACGACTCGACGCGCAGGAGCGGGCAGGGACCGGAGCGCGTCCGGCGGACGAATAACGACGTAGAAACGATCTGGTTAGTTCCGTTGCACGAGCCGACTCCTTCCGCTGTGCGGGCCGATCAGTTCCGCTGTTCGTCGGCGTCGGCCTCGGACTCCTCTAGCTCGACATCGACCGCTTCGTCGGCTTCCTCGTCTCCGTTCTCCTCGATATCCGCTTCGAGATCGTCCGCGTCGATCTCCGTCTCGATGTCCTCGAGCTCGGCCTCTATCTCCTCGTCGGTGCTGGCGTCGCCGCCGCTCGCCGGCTCGCCTTTCCCGAGCTCGCCTTTCAGCGTCTCTAACTCGGCGTCGACCTCCCTGCTCGACGAGAGCCCCTCCAGTTCGCGGTCGATCTCGTCCTTGTCTGAGAGCGCGTCCTCGAAGGCACCCGACTCCTCGAGTTCGTTCATCGCCTCCGAGCGCGCCTCCATCTCCTCGGTGCGCTCCTCGGCACGCTCGATCGAGCGGCTCACGTCTGCCATCTCGTCGCCGACGCCGGTCATCGCCTCCGAGACGCGCGAGGACGCCTCCGCGGCTTGGTAGCGGGCCTTCATCGTCTCCTTCTTGGTGCGGAACTCCTCGATGCGGCTCTGCAGCTTGTTCTTCTTCTCGACGAGCTGCTCCTGCGTGTCGTTTAACTTCGCGATCTGGCCCTCAAGCTCTTCGATCTGGGCCATCTTCGATTTCTTCTTTTCGAGCGCCTTCCGCGCGAGGTCGTCGCGGTCCTGCTGGACCGCCTCGCGGGCCTGTCGGTTGTGCTTCTCGACGTTCTCATCGAGCTTGCGCTTTTGAATCTCCAGACGCTTCTTCTGGGTCGTCAGATCGGCGATCCCCTGTTTGACGTCCTGGAGCTCGTCGCGCATCTGTTCGTACGAGTAATCGAGCGACTCCGTCGGGTCCTCCGCTCGATTGAGGAGGGCGTTCAGCTTCGAGCGGATGACGTAGGAGGCGCGAGAGAGGATTCCCATACGCGCCATACACGCTCCACCCGTTAAAACCTCATGTGGTTCAACGGGTTCGACGGACGCGACGGGCGCGACGGCGAGCGAAACCGTCGCCTGCACAGATGAGGTCGATGCCGAACTGGACTCGTCGCCTTCGACGGCCCGGCGCGCTGCCCGCGGGAACGCAACTTCCCGAATATTTATTCGGGTTGTTGTAATACGTCCAACCATGGACATCGGCGTGTTAACCGTCCCCTTAGGCGGCGAATCGATCGACGACGCGGTCGCGTACCTCGAGGAAATCGGCGTCGACGCCGTCGAACTTGGCGTCGGCGGGTGGCCCGGCGAGGACCACGTTGACCGTGAGGCGACGCTCGACGACGCGGACGCGCAGGCGGCGCTGCTCGACCTGCTCGACGAGCACGACCTCCGGGTCTCCGCGCTCGCGACCCACAACAACCCCTTGCATCCCGACGAGGAGCGGGCCGCGGAAGCCGACCGAGAGCTTCGCGAGGCGATCGAGTTGGCCGACCAGCTCGACGTGGGTACCGTCACTTGTTTCTCGGGGTTGCCCGCGGGGGCGCCCGACGACTCGACGCCCAACTGGATCACGGCGCCGTGGCCGAGCGAGCACGCCGACGCCCACGCCTACCAGTGGGACGAGGTCGCGATCCCCTACTGGCGCGAGCTGGCCGCCCACGCCGAAGACCACGGCGTCGATGTCGCCATCGAGATGCACCCGAACATGCTCGTCTACGAGCCGACCGGTATGCTCGCGCTGCGGGAGGCGACCAACGAGCGTATCGGCGCCAACTTCGACCCCTCACACCTCTACTGGCAGGGAATCGACGTGACGGAGGCGATCCGATTTTTGGGCGAACACGACGCGATTCATCACGTCCACGCCAAAGACACAAAGGTGTACGACGCGAACGCGCGCGTAAAGGGCGTGCTCGACACGACGAGCTACACCGAGGAAGCCGACCGCTCGTGGCTGTTCCGGTCGATCGGCTACGGCCACGACGAGGCTCACTGGAAGGACCTCGTCTCGACGCTTCGGATGGTCGGCTACGAGGGCGCGCTGTCGATCGAACACGAGGACTCGCTCACCTCCTCGCGGGAGGGACTGGAGAAGGCCGTCGACGTGCTCGATCGCGCGGTCTTCGCAACGCAGTCGGGTGACGCCTACTGGGCGGAGTAAGCGGCGGACACACCAATGACACAGAAACCACTCAAAATCGGCGTGTTGGGGTATCGGTTCATGGGCAAGGCGCACGCGAACGCGCTCGCGAGACTTCCGATGTTCTTCCCGGACGCGCCCGACATCGAGCGACACACGCTCGTCGGGCGCGACGAGGAAGCCCTCGCGGAGGCGGCCGAGCGGTTCGGCTTCGCGCACACGGCCACCGACTGGGAAGACGTGCTTGACGAGGTGGACGTGTTCTACAACCTCGGGCCGAACCACGTCCACGCGGAGCCGGCGATCGCGGCCCTCGAAGCCGGCGTCCCCGTCCTCTGTGAGAAGCCGCTCGCGCCGACGCTGGAGGAAGCGGCGGCGATGCGCGACGCCGCAGCCGACGCCGACGTGCCGACCGGAACCGCGTTCAACTACCGGTTCGTCCCGGCGATCCGGTACGCGAAGCGACTGATCGAAGACGGCGAACTCGGCGAGATCCGGCAGGTTCGCGGGCGGTACCTCCAGGACTGGCTCGTCGACCCCGAGGCGCCGTGGGCGTGGCGGATGGACGCCGACCTCGCGGGGTCCGGCGCGCTCGGCGACCTCGGCGCGCACACGATCGACCTCGCGAACTTCCTCGTCGGCGACGAGGTCGGCGAGATCGACCGCGTCTCAGGGCACCTCGAAACGTTCGTCGACGAGCGGCCGGTATACGACGACGACGGGGCGGTCGACGAGTACCGCGACGTGACCGTCGACGACGCCTACACGGCGCAGGTCGCCTACGAGTCGGGCGCGATGGGGAGCTTCGAGGCGAGTCGGTTCGCGACCGGACACAAAAACGACCACACGATCGAAGTGCACGGCTCAGAGGGGAGCCTGAAGTTCTCCTTAGAGCGGCTCAACGAGTTGGAGGTGCTCAGCGGGGACGCCCGCGGCTACGAGACGGTACTCGTCACCGACGAAACGGACCCCTACGTCGACCACTGGTGGCCCCCGGGCCACGTGATCGGTTGGGAGCACACGTTCGTGCACGAGAACTACGAGTTCCTCACCGCCGTCGCCGAGGGCGGCGAGTTCGAACCGTCGTTCGCGGACGGCTACGACGTCCAGCGCATCCTCGACGCGATCGCGGAGTCCGACGAGCGCGGATCCTGGGTGTCGCTCGGTTGAGGCGATCGAGCGGATAGCGAATACCCGAAACGCTCAGAACTCGCCTCCACCGAGCGGGTCGGTACCGTCCTCTTCGTCCGCCCATTCGCTGATCTCCGAGTCCTCCCCGTCGTACTCGGTGAGCGTCTCTTGGGTGGCGAATGCCACGGGCTCCCAGACGATCTCCAGTTGTTCGTTGCCCGTTGCGTTCGGGACCGCGACCCGATCACCGGGTCGGACGACCCCGTCTCCCGGCCACGACCCGAACTGAACGTTCTCGTCCGGGTCGGTCCCCCGAACGTACAGCTCCTCCGCCGCGACCGGGTCGGGGCCGAGCGCGACGACGACGAGTTCGCCGCCGTCCTCCTCGACCTCGAACTCCGCGTCCGGCGGGGCGACGCCGTCGATGAGCCCGAACACCGCGGCACCGACGATCGCTAACAGCAGCACGACGATGCCGACGAGCAGCCCCGTGCCGGCTATCGGGGTGAACCCCCGCTCGTCGTTCCGAAACGCGTGCATTCGCGTCTGACTCCGCGACGGGCGATATAAGGGTTTACCTGCCGAGTATCAGGCGAGATAACGGACCGGCGCGATCGCTGGTCACCCGATCGTCGCTGTCGGCTTCGTCGATGCTGTCGGTGCTGTCGGTGCTGTCGGTGCCGTCGGCGGTGCCGAGAGTGTTACAGGAGAAACCGGAACCCGGTTATTCCACCCGCTCGAAGAACGCCCGTGACATCCTGGTTCGAGGATCCGGACGGCGGGCGGGCGCGCGGTCCTCGCGGCCTCGTTCGAGCGTGGATGGAGGCGCTGGTCCGGCCGCGACGCCTCTTCGCAAACGGGGTGGCCCGGGGCGATCAGGCGCCGGCCTTGACCTTCGCCATCGCCGTCGCGGCGGCGTTCACTCTCGGCTGGATCGCGGTCGACCCGTCCGTGATACCGGGGATCGTCGAGTCCGTGTCGTTGTCGGCGGTCGTGCTGTTCCTTGTCGTGGTCGCGTTGGCGGCACCGGTCGGACTCCACCTCACCGCGGCAGTCGCGACGGTTTCGGTGATCGTCGCCAGCGTCGAGTTCGACGACGGACTCTCGTTGCGCGAGCGGGGTGGGGTGAGCGAGACGGTCCAAGTTGTCGCGTATGCGAGTTCGCCGATGGCGTTTGCCGGGCCACCGATACCGGAGGTCAGAGTGCTCTGCGGCGCGTACGCGACGGCCCTCCTGTTGATCGGATTTCGAACCGTCCACGGGACGACTCCGATTCGGACTCTCGTCGCTGGCCTTCCGCCATCCGTCCTCGGGTACGGTATCGGCTACCGAGTCATCGCGTCGATCCGCGCGCTCGTCGGCTGATCGGTCCGGGAGACAGCTGATGAGTCCAGAGAGGCAGAGCGGGAGCGCTGGCCGCATCCATGACGTATCCGCGCCGCGATCCCGACGCCCGCTCGTCGCCGACTTGTCGTGTTTCCTGTCGCTCTCCCGTCGTCGATTCGTTGCCGGTTCGTCGCCGTCGGCGCTCCCGCGAAGGTTTCGACAACAGTTTTAGGCCCGAGGCTCTCGGTGTACTCAAATGGGATCCTGTATCATTTGTGGCGCCGACGCCGGTGGTGGCGGGCGCATCTGTGACCCGCACCAAGAAGACGTCGTGTTCGACTTCCGTGGTGACTCTCCGAACCAGCTCGTTCCCTCCCGATTCTACCGCGGTATCGTCGACGGCTACGCCGATTTCGGCGTGTTTATCGACCTCGCTCCGGGCGTGACGGGACTGCTTCACCGCTCCGAGCTCGATCGCCGACTCGACAGCCTGGGCTGGGAGCCCGGCGACGAGGTGTTCGTGCAGGTGAAAGGCGTCCGCGACAACGGGAACATCGATCTCGCGTGGTCGATCCGGCAGGCCGACCGTGAGTTCCGCGGCGTCCTCGTGCAGGACGGCGACTCCGAGCACCTTCCGGACGAAGACGCCGAAGCCGACGCGGACGACGCTGAGGACGAATCCTCCGACGAGCCCGCCATCGAGGACGACACCGATGAGGTCGACACCGATGAGGACGAGGCGAACGGCGAAAGCGACGACTCCGGCTCGAGCAATGTCGACGCGGACGAGAGCGACAGTTCGGCGTCCCCCGACACCGCCGAGTCCCACGACGCCGTGACCGACGATGGAGACGACGCGGCGGACGAGTCGGCCCACGAAGCCGACACGGACGCGGAAGATGACCTTGCCGACGGGCGCGAGCGCGTCGACATCGGGACGCTCGCCGACGCCGTCGGCGACGAGGTTCGAATCGACGGTGAAGTCGTCAGCGTGCGACAGACGGGCGGGCCGACCGTCTTCGAGGTCCGAGACGAGACCGGCGTCGTCGACGTCGCCGCCTTCATCGAGCCTGGCGTCCGGGCGTACCCGACCGCCGAGATCGGCGACGTGGTCCGGATCGACGGCGAGGTCGAAAGCCACCGAGGCGACGTGCAGGTCGAATCCGAGGCGCTGGTGCTCCTCGACGGTGCGGACGCCGACGCGGTCCGTCGCCGGCTCGCGGAGGCGCTCACCGACGAGGCGCGTCCCGAGGGAATCCAGCCGCTCGCGGGCGATGAGACGGTCGCCCAACTCGCCGACGGGCTACTTGATGCCGCCGAGGCGATCCGCCGAGCCGTGCTCGAATCGCGCCCGATCGTCGTCCGACATCCGGCCACCGCGGACGGCTACGTCGCCGGCGCCAGCGTCGAGCGCGCCGTCCTCCCGCTGATCCGCGAGGAGCACGCCAAGAGCGACGCGGAGTATCACTACTTCACCCGCCGACCGCTCGACGACCCGGTGTACGACATGGACGCGGCCACCAACGACGCGACCCGCATGCTGCAGGACCGCGACCGCCACGACGAGAAGCTCCCGCTCTTCCTGCTCGTCGGCACCGGCTCGACGACCGAATCCGCGGACGGCATCGACCTGCTGTCCGTCTACGGCGTCGACGCGGTAGTCGTCGACGCCGCGGTCGCGGACCCCGAGACGCGCGACGCGGTCGACACGCTGGTCTCGCCCGACATCGAGTCGATCGACGCCGACCTCTCGACCGGGGCGCTCGTCGCGTCACTGGCCTCCGCGGTCAACGACGAGATCCGCGAGGACCTCCGGCACCTGCCGGCCGTGAGCTACTGGGCGGACACCCCCGAGCGGTACGTCGACCTCGCTCGCGACGCGGGATACGACGTCGAGCGCGTCGCCGAACTGCGCGAAGCGATCGCCCTGGAGGCGTACTACCAGTCGTATCAGGACAAACGCGAACTCGTCGCTGACCTCCTCTTCGAGGACAGCGGCAACCTCGCGGCGCACGTCTCCGAGCAGTTCCGCGAGAAGCTGGAGACGGAAGTCGAGACGGCGACGGCGAACATCGTCACCGAGGCGGTCGACGGTGTCGAATTCGGCGTGCTCGACACCGACGGCTACACCCACCGCTACGACTTCCCGCCGACGCCGCTCCTGCTCGACGACCTCCACCGCCGGAACGCGAACGGCGAGCCGTACGCGACGGTCGGGATCGGCACCGACGAACTGTACGTCCGGGCGACCACGGACGTCTCGATCCGCGACGTCGCGGACCGGGCCGCCGAGCTGGCGCCCGCCGCCGACATCACCACTGCCGGACTCCGCGAGGGGAAAATCGAGTTCCTCTCGGGCGAGCGCAACGCCGTCGAGGACGCCATCGTCGCGGCCGTCGCGGAAGCCTTCTGAGGCCACCACTGACCGCTACCGTCGCGTGAACGGGCCCGGCGGCAGAATCAGGTCGTCGAGTTCGGCGCGGTGTTTGACGTTGAACACAATTTTGAGCTCGTCGGTGACGGGATACCCGTTACACGAGAGACGGAACCCCCGCTCCGCGAGGTCGTCGGGCATGATGTGGTTAGCCGGCTGCGAGAGTTCACCGTCGACGACGTAGACGGCGCAGTTCGCGCAGGCACCGCCGCGACAGGAGAACGGCCACCCGAATCCACGATTCTCGGCCCCTTCGAGCAGACTCTCGTCCGGTTGCACGAGTAGCCGACCGTGTTCGTCGTCGTCGAGATCGGCGTGTGAGGCCTTCCGAAAGAGGTCCTCGTCGTCGAGCGACCAGCCGTAGTCACCGAGCACCTCGTAGTCGAGGAACTCGACGCGGACGGGCTTCGCCTCGGCGCCCGCGCCGTCGTCGTCATCCAGGTCGATGTCGGTCGGATCGGTCGCATCTCCGTTACGGTCGCCGCTTCGGTCTCGCTCGTCGAGTTCGCGGTAGGCGCGCCTGACGAGCTGAAACTCTTCGAGCGTTCCGCCTTGGTCCGGATGGGCCCGTTTCACTCGCTCGCGGTACGCCCGCTCGATCGCCGCGTCGTCGGCGTCCTCGTCGACTTCCAACACCTCGAACGGCGAGACCATTCGCTATCCGTACCTAGTCCGCTGACACACATAAACGCTCCACACGCCGGCAGCGACGGGGGACGACACGGCGATCGTGGCAGTCCCCACGATCACGACGATCACGGCGATCACGGCGCCGACCGACCGTCGCGAGTCGATAGTTTAAGAACCGTGCACTCGACGGGATCGCTAATGGGAAACGCGGACCTACGCGATCTCGCGGCCATCCGCGAGGTCGCCTTCGAGGAGATCGAGGGGAGCGTCGTCGCTGTCGACGCGCACAACTGGCTGTATCGGTACCTCACGACGACGGTGAAATGGACCGCCGACGAGAAGTACACGACCGCGGACGGAGTCGAGGTCGCGAATCTGATCGGAATCGTCCAGGGGCTCCCGAAGTTCTTCGAGCACGACCTCATTCCGGTGATGGTGTTCGACGGCGCCGTGACAGACCTGAAAGCCGACGAGGTCGCGGACCGACGGGCGAAGCGCGAACAGGCCGAGGAGCGCCGCGCGGCCGCGGCGGAGCGGGGCGATACGATCGAGGCCGCCCGGCTCGAGGCCCGGACGCAGCGGCTCACCGACGCGATCCACGAGACGACCCGCGAACTGCTCGAACTGCTCGACGTGCCGATAGTCGAGGCGCCCGCCGAGGGGGAAGCACAGTGCGCGCACATGGCGGCGACGGGTACCGTCGACCACGCCGGCAGCGAGGACTACGACACCCTGCTGTTCGGCGCCCCGACGACCCTCCGACAGCTCACGAGCAAGGGGAACCCGGAGCTGATGGACCTCGCGGCGACGCTCGACGACCTCGGAGTGGACCGACAGGGCCTCGTCGACATCGCCATGCTGTGCGGCACCGATTTCAACGAGGGCGTCCGCGGCGTCGGGCCGAAGACCGCGGTGAAGGCGATTGCGGAACACGGCGACCTATGGGGCGTTCTTGAGGCACGCGGTGCGGAGATTCCGAACGCGGCGGCGATCCGCGAGCTGTTCATGGACCCGCCGGCCGTCGACGCCGACATCGACACCGCGGTGAATCCGGACGTCGAGGCCGCCCGGGCGTACGTCGTCGACGAGTGGGGCGTCGACGCCGACGAGGTCACGCGCGGGTTCGAGCGTATCGCGGAGTCGCAGGTCCAGACGGGGCTCGATCGGTGGACCTGAACGAGAGCGGTGACCGCGGACGATAGCCAGACGACGAGAACGGCGGCTATGCGGTCGACGGCGTGGCCGACTGCCGGGTCAACGGCGGCGCCGGTTGCGGGGTCGACAACGGTGTCGGCTGCGGGACCAACCGCGAGGCGTGTGGTCGCCGGGAACACACCTTTTATTTCCCCGTCGTCAGAAGGGTGACGTACAGATGTCGTGGACGACGCTTCGACCCGGCAGACCGCCCGTCAGCGGCCGCTCTGGCGGCCATCACCGACACGGAGATCCGGGTCGACATCCGCCGAATCAAGCGTCCCGCGACGACCTTCCTTACCAATGAGCTTCGAAGTTCCCGACGAGCTACGATACCTGGAATCGCACGAGTGGGTGACGACCGGCGGCGACACCGTCCGGATCGGCATTTCCGACTTCGCACAGGACGAACTCGGCGACGTGGTATTCGTCGAGCTACCGGCGGTCGGCGATGAGATTGTGGCCGACGAGTCGTTCGGCGTCGTCGAGTCGATCAAGGCCGTCTCAGACCTCTACTCGCCGATTTCCGGCGAGGTCGTCGGCGTCAACGAGACGCTGTTCGACCGGCCGGAACTCGTCAACGAGGACCCGTACGGTGACGGGTGGCTGCTGGAGGTGGCGCCGGCCGACGATGGAGACGCCGAGGCGCTGCTCGATGCCGACGAGTACGACGCACAGATCGCCTGACGACGGGTATCAACAGCATCGGTCGCAGGATCGATGAGGCCGATAGAGAGGGCAACCGAATCGACAGAATGGACACCTGCGGACACACGATCATGAGTAAGCCACTCGCTGACGAACGGGACGGGAATCAACCGAAAAATCATCGCGACGGAGACGGAGTGAGCCGATGAGCGGGCGCGGACGCGGCACTCCGTACGCGCCGCACACCGAGACCGAGACCGCGGCGATGCTCGACGCCGTCGGTGTCGAAGACGAATCGGCCCTCTTCGACATCCCGGCCGATGTCGCCTTCGACGGCGCGTTCGGCATTGAGTCGCGGACAGAACGAGAGATTCGCGAAGAGTGCTCGCGAATCTTCGGACGCAACGATGACCTCGTCGAGTTCCTCGGGCGCGGCCACTACGGTCACTACGTCCCGAGCGTCGTCGACCACCTCTCGGACCGCGCGGAGTTCCTGACGAGCTACACGCAGTACCAGCCGGAGATCTCACAGGGGTTCCTGCAGGCGCTCTTCGAGTACCAGTCGATGCTCGTCGAACTGACGGGTCTGCCGATCGCGAACTGCTCGATGTACGACGCCGCGACGGCGCTAGGCGAGGCGGCGACGCTGGCCGACCGCGTCCGATCGACCACGGGCGACGCGGTGCTCGTCCCCGAGCACCTCCGCGAGGGGAAACGGGAGGTGCTGGCGAACTACTGCGCCGGCGCCGGGCTGACGATCGAGACCTACCCGATGGACGACGGCACCGCCGATGTCGACGCGCTCGCCGACCGCGTCGGCGACGACGTCGTCATGGTGTACGCCGAGAGCCCGACGGTCCGCGGCTGCATCGAGGAGCGGCTCGCGGCGATCGGCGATCTCGCGAGCGGCGCCGACGCGCTGTTCGCGCTCGGCTCGGACGTGGTGTCGCTATCGGTCCTCGAACGCCCCGCCGATGTGGGTGCGGACGTGGTCGTCGGCGAGGCCGGAGCGCTCGGTCTCCCAACCGCCTACGGCATGGGGCTCGGGATCTTCGCCTGCCGCGAGGAGTACCTCCGGCAGGTCCCGGGACGGCTCGTGGGCGCGAGCGAAGACGCGCGCGGCGACCGCGCGTACACGCTCACGCTCCAGACCCGCGAACAGCATATTCGGAAGGAGCGAGCGACGTCGAACATCTGCACGAACCAGGCGTGGGTCGCGCTCCGCGCGGCGATCCACGCCGCGACGCTCGGCCCCTCGGGGCTCGTCGACCTCGTGAATGACTGTGTGCGCGAGGCGGCCGACCTCGCCGACCGAATCGACGAGCTCAGCGGAGCGGTCGCGCCCGTTCACGACCGTCACCATCTCCGCGAGTTCGTGGTGCGCGTCGACCAACCGGCGCCCGCCATCGCCGCGGACCTCGAAGCGGAAGGGTTCGCCGTCCACGTCCTCGACGACCACCTGCTGCAGGTGTGCGTCACCGACCTGAACGCCGGGCAAGCGGACGGGCTCGTCGCGGCCTTCGAGGAGGTGATCTGAGTGATCCACGACCAAGCCAGATACACGCGAGACGGAGAGGACATCCACGAACCGCTGCTCGCCGAGAAAGGCGAGACCACCGTCGACGTGACGGAGTCGTCGCCGCTGCCCGACGACCTGACGCGCGACGAACTCACGCTTCCCGAACCGTCGGAGCCGGAGATCGCCAGACACTACACCCGCCTCTCGCAGATGACCTGGGCGATCGACTCCGGGCCGTACCCGCTCGGAAGCTGCACGATGAAGTACAACCCGAAGTTCACCGAGGACGTCGCCGCCGATCCGAACGCGGCGGTCCATCCCGACCGCTCCGAGCGGTCCGTCCAGGGGAATCTCGAACTCCAGTACCGGCTGCAGGAATTCCTCGCGGCGATCGGGGGAATGGACGCGGTCACGCTCCAGCCGCCCGCCGGCGCCGCCGGCGAGTTCACCGGAATCCTCGTGGCGAAGGCGTACCACGAGCATCACGGCAACGACCGTTCCGAGGTCGTGATCCCGGCGTCGGCCCACGGGACGAACTTCGCGACCGCCGCGACGGCCGGCTACGACGTCGTTGAGCTTCCTTCCGGCGAGGACGGGCGTGTCGACGTCGAGGCGCTGGAGGCGGCCGTCGGCGACGACACCGCCGCTCTCATGTTGACCAACCCGAACACGGTCGGGCTCTTCGAGCGCGACATCGCGGAGATCGCCGACATCGTCCACGACGCCGGCGGGCTCCTGTACTACGACGGCGCGAACCTCAACGCCCTACTCGGTCGCGGTCGACCCGGAGACATGGGATTCGACGTGATGCACTACAACGTCCACAAGACGTTCGCGACCCCGCACGGCGGCGGCGGCCCCGGCGCCGGTCCGGTCGGCGTCGTCGACGAACTCGCCGAGTTCCTTCCCTCCCCGCAGGTCCGAGAGAACCCCAGCGGCAGCGGCTACGAGCGGTTCGAACCGGACCACACGATCGGGAAGGTCCACGGCTTCACCGGCAACTGGCTCGTCCTGATAAAGACGTACGCGTACATCGCACGGCTCGGCGACGAGGGGCTCTCGGACGCAGCCGCGAAGGCCGTGCTCAACGCGAACTACCTCGCCGAACAGATCGACTTGGACGTGCCGCACGGCCCCTTCCATCACGAGTTCGCGGCGACGGCGGGCAACCGAGACGCCGCCGACGTGGCGAAGCGGATGCTCGACTTCGGCGTTCACCCGCCGACCACGAAGTGGCCCGAGATGGTTCCCGAAGCCATGCTCACCGAACCGACGGAGATAGAGAACAAGTCGTCGCTCGACGACCTCGCGGCAGCGTTCAACCTCGCGTATGCCGACACCGACGAGGCGCTTGACGCCGCCCCGAACCGAACCGCCGCCGGCCGGATCGATCAGGTCGGTGCCGCGCGGAACCCGCGGCTGTCGTGGCAAGCGCTCGACGAGGAGTAGCCGCCCGGACGCAGACGAGTGTTGTTCGATTTCGTTTTATAACGTATCCCGCGTCCCTGCGTTTCCGGGCGACGCCCGTTTCTCCGTTCGCCCGCCGAGCGTCTCGAACTCGAAGTTCTCGAACTGCGAGGGCGCCCGCCCCTCGGCCGCATACACGTACAATGCCGTCTTCGCGACACCCCAAATCGTCTGGCTGAGGAGGTAGGTGGTCGCGAGCGCGATGGCGACGAGCAACATCGCGAGCACTCCACCCGCGGCGGGGAACACGGCCGCGAGCGGCAGCGAGACCGCGAGCGCGACGACGGCGAGAGCGACTCCGAAGAGGCCAACGACGAGGGTGACGCCGAAGCCGGCGCCCAGCGTCTCACCCCACGTGGCGCGGAACGTCTCGGCGCTCCGCGAGAACATACCGGTGACGGAGACGTCCTCAAAGACGATCACGGGGACGATGAAGAACGTCATGATCGCCCACCCGACGGAGAAGAGCACTCCGAGGAGTCCGGCGAGCGGATTGTCCGAGTCTTCGAGGGCCTTGAGCAGGACGCTCACCGTTGCCGAGATCAGCGACCACGCAACGATCGGGCCGAGCCGCCCGCTGACCGCCGACAGACTCTCGCGGACGCTCGGATCGCGTCCGTGGAACGTCTCGTTGGTCGCGTGGACGAGCGCCGCCGCGGCGTAGGTGCTCAGGAAGGTCGTGACGAAGTACCAGCCGAACAGCGCGAGGTACTCCAACCCGCTGCCGACGAGGTTCGCGATCAGCATCGGCACGAAGAAGACGACGAGGAACGCGGCGCTCGCGACGCCGGCGAGCAGCGGGAAGGCCAACAGCTCCGGGCTGTCGCGGATGACGTTCGCGCTGTCTTTCGTCAGGGTCCACCCGGTTCGGATCCGGTCGAAGAGGCCGATCCCGCGGGAGGGCGTTCGAGTTACCATGACGGTCAATGGCGTCGGCGGCGTATTTATACCGTCGGGTCGAACGGTCGCCTCGAGATGCGGTCGCTCCGCGAATAACGAGCCGTCCGGCGTCGGACCGGCCGGCATCGTCACCGTCGAACGGGAACGCCCCCTCGACGAAGCGCCGCATCACGCGGCCCTCGGCTCGGTGGAGGGTCTCGCTACAGGTCGATTTCGCGATCTCGCGTTCCACGGCCAACTCGGTGAGGGTGCGCTCGCGTGGGGTGTCGTAGTAGCCGGCGTCGACGGCGGCGGAGGCGAGGGCGACGCCGTCCGAACCGGAACCACTACGGCGGGGGGTCGCCACCCCTCGCGCATGGAACTCGGCGTCATCGGACTCGGACGAATGGGACAGATCGTCGCGAACCGGTCCATGGAGGCGGGCCACGACGTGGTCGCGTTCGACCTCTCGGCGGAGGCGACGGCGACCGCGGCGGAGGCGGGCGCGGAGCCCGCTGATTCGATCGCAGACCTCTGTGACCGACTCGGTTCGGAAAAGCGCATCTGGCTGATGGTGCCCGCGGGCGACGCGGTCGACGCCACCCTCGCGGATCTCGAACCGCACCTCGACGCGGACGACGTGGTCGTCGACGGCGGGAACTCGCGATTCCACGAGTCGGTGCGTCGGAGCGAGGAAACGGACGCGGCCTACCTCGACTGCGGTACCTCCGGCGGCCCGGCCAGCGCCGAGGAGGGCTTCTCGCTGATGATCGGCGGCCCCGAGTGGGCCTACGAAGACCTCGTTCCCGTCTTCGACGCGGTGGCGACCGGCCCGGACGGTCACGATCGGATGGGTGAGTCCGGATCGGGCCACTACGTGAAGATGGTCCACAACGGCGTCGAGTACGCGCTGATGCAGGCGTACGGCGAGGGGTTCGAACTGCTCACCGAGGGTCGGTACGACCTCGACATGGAGTCGGTCGCGCGGACGTGGAACAACGGCGCCGTGATCCGGTCGTGGCTCCTCGAACTGTGCGAGGAGGCGTTCCGCGAGGAGGGGTCCGACCTCGGCGACGTCGCCGACCACATCGCCGGCGGGTCGACGGGGACCTGGACCGTCGAGGAAGCGCTCGATCAGGAGGTGCCGGTGCCGATCATCTACCAGGCGCTCGCGGAGCGGTTCGACTCGCGCAACGAGGGTCGCTTCTCGCGGCGGCTCGCGAACCGGCTCCGATACGGCTTCGGCCGTCACGAGGTCGCCCGTCGATCTGACGGGCAATAGGCAAACGGCGAAGCAGCGGTCGGATCGGGTGGGGTCCGTCGTCACCGACGATCTGCTTCGGTCTGTTGTTTCTACTTTTCGGCGTTATCACGATCAACTGATCGCGATCGGCTATATATACTGAACGCTCGGCCGCCGAGTAATGTTTATGTGCTACCGTGACAGAGAGTATCATGCACAGAATGTTCGAACGCTTTTCCAGCGGCTACTATCTGGGGGAACTGTACGTGGAACCCCACGACGGCGATCGGGCCGTCATCCAGCGGGTCGACCACGAGCACGTCAATGAGCAGTTGTACGCGGACGGCGAGGGGGTCGAGCGGCTCGACGCCCCCCTCGTGATGAAGGTCGACGGCGGGCACATCCCGGTCGGCGGCGACGACGACGTTCCGAGCGGCACGCTCGCGATCCCCTACGCGCTCGCGGACGAGGCGCTTCCGGATCGCCGGAACGTGTTGTTAGCGGACGCGGACCGTGCCGAGACGCTGCTGCGCTGGGAGGGGTGGGAGCCGTTCGGGAACGCGTGACGGACGGTGTTCGTTGTCGGATTTTCGGCGTCGACGTTCTCGACGGTCGTTTATAAACAGTCGCCGCGAGTGGTTCGGTGAGCATCTCCGATGCGCAGTCGTCTATTTATAAGCGATCTGGCGCAGATCGATGGGAGATGTCGTCGCCGGTCCGCGCCGCCCGCGACCGCCCGGCACCTCACGCCTCCCCAGCCTCGCCGCGACGGCGCTTATAAGCGCCGTCGCAGGCTCCCTCGCGCGCCGCTCGTGCCTTTATAAGGCACTCGCGGGAGCGCGCCACCGCCTCGTTCATTTATAAGTAATCCCTCATTCGTCGCCGTCGTAGACGCATCTTTTAGGTCGCCGGAGGTCGCGGATTCGGTATGATCGACAGGCTGCTCGGGCGCGCCGGGCTGAAAGAGCGGATCGAGGAGTTGGAGGAGGAGAAGCGCCACCTCGAACGACACGCGGAAGCCGAGGAGGAGCGCCGGTCCGACGCCGTCGCCGACCGCCAGCGCGCCGAGGAGCGCGTCAACGAACTCGAACACCGGATCGAGTCACTGGAGGAGCGCCTCGATCGCGCCGACGGCGACGAGGACACCGTCGGCTTCCGTCGCGTCACCGACGCCCGCGGGGGCCGGCTCGAAGACGCCCTCGACCGGTTTCGAGTCGTCGAGAGCGCCGATCCCGAGGGGTTGCTCACGGCGTTCGTCCCGGACGACGATTCCGTGCCCGCGACCGTCGCGGACTGGTTCGGCGACCGGACGGGACTTATTAGACGGGCCGCGCCCGCGGTCGTCCTCGCCGACGACACCGGGATCGTGAGCGCCGCGATTGCGCCCGCGATCGAACCCGACCCGTTCGACGGGTGGGCCGACACTTTCCGGCTCGACGACGCGTGGTTCCGACCGACCGGACGGTTCGCCTTCGCGCTGGTCCGGTCGGACACCTTCGCGCTCGGCACCTACGAGGGAACCGATCGGGTCGCCTTCGAGGGATTCACCTCCGACGTGAAGGGGGCGCACTCGAAGGGGGGATTCTCACAGGGACGCTTCGAGCGCCGGCGCGAGGGGCAGATCGACGACCACCTGCGAAAGGCGGCCACCGAACTGGCCGCCGTCGCCGACGACGAGGACGTCGAGCGCGTCATCGTCGTCGGCGAGCGCAGCGTCCTCGGCGACCTTCGGAAATACGCCGACGTCTCCGACGTCTCCGACGCGACCGGCAAGCCGAAGCCCGCGTTAGCCAACGCATACCGTGACTTCTGGACCGCGCGGATCCACGCGATCTGACTGGGGTTCGTGGGACGTAACAGGGCCGTCGCGCGAGCCGCCGACGCCTCCGGTAAGGGGCGCATACCAATGTGGGGTGTGTACATACCGTAATACAGAGGGCACATCACGCGCTCTCTTCCCCTTTTTTGGTCCCGATAGACAGGTCTAACTTCGCGTCGTCGATAGCACCCGTATGAAGCGGCTCGACTCTCCGTCGATGGCTCGCGTGATCGCCGTCGCGTGCCTCGTTGCGGCACTGGCAGGCGGTGGGGTCGCAGCCACCGGCGTGGGCGTTGGTGTCACTCCCGACGTCCCCAGCGTCCCCGCCGCTCCCAGCGCCTCCGGCGATGCCACGTTTTCCGGGTTCGTTGGCGGCGAGCGCACCGACCCGATGGCGAGCGCCCCGGTGGATGCGGAGAGAACGGGATCGCTCGGGACCGACACGGTCACCGACATCGACGGTGCCGACACGGTCACCGGCACCGACGACGCGGACACCATACGTCTCCGGCACGGTCTGTCTCTGATCGACGAACCCGGCGCCGTCGGGGTCACGACACGCGCGACGATCCCCGATCGGGTCACGTCCCTTGAACTCACGCTGCGCAGCGCGAACGACGCCCCGGTCGAGGCGGACGGGTTCGAGCGCGCGACCGATCCCGGATCCGGCGAGCCGGTCTGGACGTGGGACGGCGAGACGGAACGCCCCTCCCTCACCTACGCGATGGACGCGAACGACACGGTCGAGCAGGCGGGACCGATCGGGACGGGCGGCACCTACCGGTTCGTCGACGCCGGCGACTGGGCGCTCGTGCAGACCCCGCGGACCGCCGCCGCGTGGTCGTACACCGGCCAGTACAGCGGTCAGGTTCGACTCGAACGCGAGACCGCCGTCGACGGACAGGGCACCGCCTCGCAGTCGATGGCGTACCTCGGTCCCTACGAAGAGCACGTCCACGAGGGCGACGGCGGCCGGTACCGCCTGATCGTCCCCGACGCCGCCGATCCGGTCGCGACTCCCGAGGAGGTGTTCGGAGTGTTCGACGGCGCGGCGGCCGCCCTGCGAGTGGGGCCGCCCGACGAGGAGGTGTTCGCGGTCGTGGCGCCGACCGGCGACGTGTCGTGGGGGGTCCGTGGGCTCCAGACCGGCGACGCGGACCTGTGGGTCCGTGACGAAGAACCCGTGACGACGGCTGACGACGTCTGGACCCACGAATACGTCCACACCCGCCAGGCGTACCGCGCGGAGCCGAGCGGGCGGTGGATCACGGAGGCGGCCGCTACCTACTACGCCGCGCTGTTCGCGCTCGAACGGGGCGACACCGACTTCGACGCCTTTGAACGGACCCTCGCGCGTGGCGAGCGGGAGCCGGCCGCGTCGTCGACCCTCGCCGACCCCGGCACGTGGGCGGGCAACGCCAACTATGCGAAGGGGTCGCTCGTTGCGGGCGAACTCGACCGGCGCATCCGGATTGCGACGGACGGGAGAGCCTCGCTCGCGACGGTCCTTCGGGACTTGAACGATGCCGCCGATCCGATCACGAACCGTGACGTGCTCAACGCGGTCGAATCGGCTGCGGCGGCGGGCGGCGACGACGACCTCGCCGCAGCGATCCGAGCCGACGCCGACCGGCTGACGACAACCGACACCGCCCCCCGGACGTGGGACCGAACGGCCCACGCCGAGGCGTTCGGCGAGACGCCTGCACGAGTCGGGTACGGCCTCGCCGAAGACGGCGTCCGAGCGACTGGAGAGTACCGCGACCGCTCCGTCGACCGCGGGCCGGTCGAACTCGTCACGAACGAGACGCTCGATCTGTCGGTGCTCGTCTCGAACACCGGCGGAACCGCCGGCGACTACCGGTTGACCCTGACGGTCGACGGGGAGCGGATCGAGACGCGCGCCGGGACGATCGGGCCGGGCAACGAGACCGTCGAACGGTTCGAACGCGCCTTCGACGAGCCGGGCGAACACGAGGTGAGACTCGGAAGCGAGACGCTCTCCGTCGCCGTGACCGACCCCGCGCCAGTGCTCGTCCGGGATATCTCGACGGACCGGGCGTCCATCGAGACCGGCGAGTCGGTCCGCGCGACGGCGACCGTCGTCAACGACGCCGGCATCCCCGCCGGCGGGGACGTCGCGTTCGTCGTCGACGGCGAGCGCGTCGGGACCGAGTCCGTCCGGCTCGACGCGAACGCCGAAACGACCGTCGAACGCGACGTGCGGGTGAACGGGTCCGTCGGATCCGAATCAGTGACCGTACGCGCCGTCGGCCCGGCCGACGAGGCGTCGACGACGGTAGCGGTGACCGGCGGCAACGTGATCGACGGAGCTACCGACGGCGAGGTGCCCGGGTTCGGTCCGGTGACTGCGATCGCTGCGCTGCTCGCGGCGCTCGCGGCCACTCGTTTCTCCCTCGACAGGGGGAGCCGCTAGAACGGTGCGTCAGGGCCTTCGTCGGTTTCGCTGTCGGTCTTGCTCTCCCCATCGTCGGCGGTGTCGTCCTCGGCCGTCGTCACCTCCAGTTCCCCGACGTCGCGCTGCCACGCCTCGATCCCGCCACGAAGACTTTCGACCTGTGCGGTTTCGGTTCCGGCGTAGCTGCCGATGAGTCGCGCCGCCTGTTGGCTGGCGATCCCGTGTGGGCAGACGGTGACGATCCGGGAGGTGCCCTCCAGTTCGGCGATACGGGTCGTCAGCTCCGGGAAGGGGATGGACTCACTCCCCGGGAGGTGCCCCCGATCGAAGGCACGCCGGTCGCGAATGTCGACGATCCGGAGGTCGGCGTCACTGTCGTCCAACAGGGCCACCAGCTCGTCGGGATCAATCTCGCCGTCCATCACGGAAGCGGGCAGAGGCTCGCCGTGATCACGGCTCGCTCGTCGGTGTCGTTGTGGACGCCGTGGACGGTCCCGCGCTCATTGGGGACGACAGCCGGCGCCGCGAGCGGTTCCTCCGCGCTTCCTCTGCGGACGGTCGGCCGCCCCTCGACGACGTGAAAAACGTTGGTGGCGTCAGGGTGCTCGTGCGGCTCCACGGTCGCGTCCGGACCGAGCACGAACGCCTTGACGAGCACGTCGTCGGTGACGACAAGTTCGGCCGTCTCAACCGCACCGGGAGCGGGATCCAGCCCGGAAACGGCCTCCGCATATCGATCGATCGTCATGCAGTGTCGTCACACCCGTCGGTACAAAAAGCGTCCGGCGGGCGGCCATCGAGTCGCGTGCGTCGGCGACTACTCTGAAACGGTCGTCTTCACGATGCTCACCGGCGCGGTCGACTGCCGAGAGACGCGTTCCGTGACGGAGCCGAGCATCCGTCGGTAGTTGCCCGACCGCGTCTTCGAGCCCATCACCGCGAGGTCGATGTCCTCGTCGTCGATGTACGCGAGGATCTCCTCGTGGGGGACGCCGTACACGAGTTCCGTGACCGTCTCGACGCCCCCGTCGGCCGCGTGAGCCGCCACCGTGTCGAGCGCGTCGCGGCCGCGCTCTTCGAGGGTCTCGGCCGCGCCCTCCGAGCCGTCGACGAACTCGTCGCCGGAGTACGCGTTGACAATGTCGCTGTCGACGACGTAGAGGACATGCAGGGTCGCTCCGTACCGGTCGGCCGCGTCGACGGCGTGGTCAATCGCGCGGTCGACGCCCACGCTGCCGTCGGTGGGGAGCAGTATCCGATCGTACATACCACGAGATTCGTCACGGGATCGAATAAAACGGTCGGCGATTCTCACCTCGGACGGACGGCTGCTGTTCTTGGTTCGCCCCGCATTTTTGCCCGTCCCGTTTCTCTCCGTCCGTCCCGTCTCGCATCTCTCAGCCCGGTCCGTCGCCGCCGACTGCTTCCCGAACGATTAACACGCTCCCTGTCGCGGATTCGTGCATGACCGACGCCGCGGATCGACTGTTCGTGAACGGAGAGATCCACACGCTCGCGGGGGACGTGGGGACGGACGGCATCGCCGAAAGCACCGAAACGATCGCGGCAGACGCAACGGACGCCACGTCCGCCACTCACGAGGCCGTCGCCGTCCGCGACGGCGAGATCGTCAGACTCGGACGCACCCACGATGTGGCGTTCCTCGCGGGCGTCGAGACCGACATTGTGGACCTCGACGGACGCGTCCTCCTGCCCGGGTTCATCGACGCGCACACCCACCTGACGACGGTCGGCCGGTACCTCGTTCACGCGGACCTGTCCGCGGCTGACTCGCCCGATGACGCCGTTTCCCTGCTCGGCGATCGGGCGGCGGAACTGGCGGCCTCAGAATCGGGTGACGACGCGGCTGACGGCACCGACGCTGGCGCCGACGCCGATACCGCCGCCGCTGCCGACTGGGTGCTCGGCTACGGCTACGACGAATCGACGTGGGGCGACAAGCGCTACCTGACCCGGGACGACCTCGACCGCGTCTCGACCGACCGACCGGTCGCGGCCTTCCGCGAGGATATGCACGTGGCCGCGGTCAACAGCGTCGTCCTCGACCGGTTCGACGCGGAACTCGCGGCCGCGCCCGACGAGACTGTCCCCGCCGACGGTGCGGGGACGCCGACGGGCGTCCTCCTCGAAAGCGCCATCGACCCGATTTACGAGGCGGTCGAGCCCGGTCCCGAAGAGACCAGAGAGATCGTCGTTGCCGCGCTCACCGACTGCGCGAAAAAGGGAATCACCGGCTTTCACGACATGGTCCGCGGCTCGCACGCGCCCCGAGTCTATCGCGACCTGGAAGCAGCGGGTGAACTGACTGCACGCGTCCGGATCAACTACTGGAGCGACCATCTCGACGCCCTCCGGGAGGTTGGACTCGCGACGAACGACGGGAGCGAGATGGTCGAAACCGGCGCGATAAAGTCGTACACCGACGGGAGCTTCGGCGGGCGCACCGCGAGGCTCTCGGAACCGTACGCCGACGCGCCCGACGAGCGCGGACAGTGGGTCGTCACTCCCGACGAGCTCGCAGAGACGGTCGCCGACGCCACCGCGTCCGGGTACCAGTTCACCGCCCACGCGATCGGTGACGAGGCGGTCGACACCGTTCTCGACGCGTACGAAGGGGACGCAGTCGGTGAGTCTCCCGGCACCGCCCGCCACCGGATCGAACACGTCGAACTGGCCGACGACGAGGCGATCGACCGGCTCGCGGAGACCGGCGTCGTCGCCAGCGCCCAGCCGAACTTCCTCAAGTGGGCGGGCGAGGACGGGCTCTACGACGCCCGTCTCGGCGATCGTCGGACGGAGACGAACCGCTACCGCGACATGCTCGACGCGGGCGTCCACCTCGCGTTCGGCTCCGACGGGATGCCGATGGACCCTCTCCTCGGCGTCCACTACGCCGTCAACGCCCCCGCCGAGTCGCAGCGACTCACCGTCTCGGAGGCGTTGCAGGCGTACACCCGCGGCGCGGCGTACGCTGGATTCGACGAGGACCGACTCGGAACGATCGAAGTCGGAACATGCGCCGACTTCGTCGCCCTCGACTCGTCGCCCTGGGCGGCGCCCGAGGCTATCCGAGACATCGATGTCGCGATGACCGTCGTCGACGGCGACATCGTCTACGACGGACGGTGAACTGGGACTTGGCCTGCGAGCGGCTGACGCGGTCGCTTCGCAAGCGCTGCCAGAAGAGGGTAGTTATTAATCGTGTAGTTCGTAGTGCCGGGCATGGCAGAGATAGCAATCGAGTATGCTGTCGGCAGTCGTCTCCAGCCGGAGGCGGAGACGGCCCGCCGCCTGATCGACGCCTACCTCGGCGACCGGCCGGACGTCGACGGGGTAACGCTATCGCCCTCTAGCGACTCCGTGTTCTGCGTCAGCGTCGAGGGCGACCGCATCTGGTGTACCGACCCGCGCGAGTGGATCGACTCGATCGAGGCGGTGACCGCGGTCCGGCGACGGCTCTCGGAGCTGTCGTAGCCGCGATCTGTTTCTGGTGGCGGCACCGCCCCGCATCACCGCCGCCTTCCATCATCACTCTCCGCCGCAGTCCACCGCGTGCGTCCGGACGAACTCCCGGAGGAGCTTGCCCGCGAGCGCCGCTGCTTGGCCGTCGTCGCGGTCGTTCACCTCGACCACGTCGAAGCCGTCGGCGTGGGGTGCGACCGCGCGAACGAGGTCGCGAGCCTCGCGTGGATCGAGCCCGAACGGCTCCATCGTCCCGGTACCCGGTGCGAATCCCGGATCGAGTCCGTCGATATCGACCGAGCAGTACACCGACTCGTCCGCAAACGGGTCGTCATCGCCTCCGAGGAGCCCGTCGAGCCACGCGCGGGCGTCCTCGGGGGCGACGACCTCCACGTCGGCTTCCGCGGCGCGGTCCCACTCCTCACGCGACCCGGTGCGCGCGCCGACGATCACGGCGCGGTCGACGCCGAGGTCGTCCAGAGCGCGGCGCGTGACGCAGGCGTGGCTCCACGGGTTGCCGTCGTAGGCGTCGCGCAAGTCGAGATGGGCATCGCAGACGACGAGCACGTCCGGGTCGACCGCCTGCACACCGGCGTACGTGACCGTGTGCTCTCCGCCGAGCAGCACCGGGACCGCGTCGTCGTAGGTGACGCTCCGGAGCTCGGCGGCGAGGTGATCGAGGTACGCCTTGACGTCGTCCCACGGGTGTACGTCGCCGGCGTCACAGACGCCGAGCGCAGAGAAGTCGCTCTCCGTTCGTCGGTCGTAGTCATCGTAGGTCCGTGCGAATTGCCGGACCCGGTCCGGTCCGAACCGGGTGCCCGGCTGAAAAGTGGTCGTGGCGTCGAGCGGAGCGCCGACGACCACGTAGGAAGCAGCCTCGCGATCGGTCGTCGCTCCGGGAAACATCGGCCTCGACTATCCGACGACCTTGCGCTGGCCTTCGTATTCGAGGTACTCGATGGTGTCGTCCGACGAGAAGTCCTCGCCCTCGGGGATGCGCATGGTGAACGTCTCGTAGGTGTCGAGGTCCATGACCTGCGCGTCGTCGCCGGAGACGGAGACGATCTGGCCCTGCTTCCGCTGGATGATCGGGACCCAGACCTTCGCGTCGACGGGCTGCGAGAGCGAGCGCTTCTTCTCGTCGAAGACGCCTTTGCCCTCGACGCGCGCCTTTGCGCTCCCGTGTTTTCCGGGCTTTGCTGTGCTGTAGTGGTTAATCTTGCAGGGCGAGCTGTCCATCATGACGTAGCTTCCCTCCTGCAGTTCGCGAACCTGCTTCTGCTCTCGCGGCATGAGCGCTACTTTCCCCGGCGCGGGTATAAACGGTTTGGAACGACGCCGACACCGGGATCGACACCGAGATCCACACCGGGATCGACGCCAGGAACGTCACCGAGATCGACGCAGTGATGCGTCCGCTTCCTCGTGTCTCTCAAGGGTCGAGTTCGTCGACGTACTCCTCCACGTCGTCCTCGTCGCCGGCGTTGCCGTCCGGCGGGACGAACTTCCCGGTGAGGAGGTAGCTCGCGATGAACAGACCGATAAACCCGACGCCGACCGCCGCCGTCGTCCGCACGACGAACGGGAACTCGACCCAGTAGAGCGCGCGGTCGGCGATGATCATCACGACGACGGCGACGAACAGCGCCTTCTGTTCGTCCGTCGGATCGCGGACGAACCCGACCACGTCGGCTTTCAGCTCGCTGAAGAATCCCATCTCAGGCACCTCCGTCGGCCTCGGCGCCCGCTTCGGCGTCCGGTTCCGCTTCGGCGCCTCCCTCGATGACTCGGCTCACGCGATCGAGCCCCTCCTCCAACTCCTCGGTCGGGAGCCCGAAGCCGATCCGGAACCGGTTCGGGAAGCCGAACAGATCCCCCGGCGCGAGCACGACGCTCTCTGTCTCGACGACCCGGCGACAGAACGACTCGCCGTCTTCGAAGCCGTCGGGAACCGTCACGAACCCGTTGACGCCGACCGGATCGTGCCAGTCGAGGTCGTGGCGATTGAGCCAGTCGGCGACGATCGCGCGGTTCGTCGCCGCTAGCTCGCGGTTTTCCTCCAGGATGCGCGGTTCGCGCCGCCCGAGCGCCTGCTTCGCGACGTGCTGGCCGAATAGTGACGGGGAGATGGTGGTGTAATCTTTCCAGCGCCACGCGCGTTCGACGACCGCTTCGGGGCCGGCGATCCAGCCGAAGCGAAGTCCGGCGAGCCCGTACGCCTTGGTGAGGCTCGTCGTCGAGATGCCGTGTGCCCCGAAGCTCGCGACCGGCGGGTGCGGTTCGTCGGCGAGCAGGCGGTACACCTCGTCACAGAGGAGGTAGGCGTCGTGTTCGACGGTCACGTCGTACACCGCCCGCATCGCGGCCTCGTCGTGGTACCGGCCGGTCGGGTTGTTCGGATTGTTCACGACGACCACGGCCGTGTCGTCGCGAGCGGCGTCGGCGATCGCGTCGGGATCGAGCTCCCACTCGGGAGGTTCGAGTTCGACGCGGGTCACCTCGCCGAAGGCGTCGGGAACGGCGTGGAGGGCCTGGTACGTCGGCGTGACGACGACGGCGTGGGTTCCGGACCCGATCCCCGATGCACCGCTCCCCCCGTCGACAGCGTTCTCGTCGCCCAGAAGCGAGAGAAACGCGAGGAAGTTCGCCTCCTGCGTTCCGCAGGTGAACAGGACCTCGTCGGCACTCCGGCCGTAACGGTCGCCGACCGACGCCCGGAAGCCGGGGTCGCCGTTGGTCGGGATGACGTAGTCGAGCCGGCCCGGGTCGAGATCGAACCGGCTCGCGTCGAGCGAGCGGATGCCGCTCTCGGCCAACATGATGTCGGCCTCGTGTTCGTACTCCGCGAACCATCGTTCGAGGCCGAACGGGTCGATGCGCATACCCGGGACTCGGGGTGCAGCGAGGTTAGGTGCTACGGTCCCTCATGACGCTCCCGGCCCCACCGGAACGGTTTTGCCGCGCCATTACGACACGGCAGCATGGTTCTCGACCGTCGCCGGCTCCTCGGCGTGCTGCTCGTCGCGATGGTCGCGCTCGCAGCAACCATCCTGGCGTCGGTCCTGCGAACCGTCGTCTTCGCGATCACCGTCGCGTACGTTCTCTATCCGCTTCGCCAGGTGCTCGTTCGGCGCGGGGCGTCCGACCGGGTCGCGGGCGCGGCTTCGACCGCTGTTGCGTTCCTCGTCGCTGTCGGGTTGGTCGCGCCGGTGTTGTACGTCCTCTACCGGCAGCGAACGCAACTGATCGAGGCGCTCGGGCGGATTCCCGAGACGATCCCCCTGAGCGCGGGCGAGTTCGACGTGGTCATCGAGATAGAGCCGCTCGTGGTGTCGGCACAGGCGTTGGTCCGCCAGGTGGCGATCGACGTCACCGCCGCGGCACCGCGGCTCGTCCTCGAACTCGCCGTGTTCACGTTCCTCGTGTACGGGCTTCTCCGCCGACCGAGCGCGGTCGGAACTGCCGTCTTCAAGGTGATCCCACCGGAGTACCACGACATTCCGACCCGGCTACACGTTCGGACGCGGATGACGCTCTACTCGATTTACGTCCTCCAGGCGGCGACAGCGGCGGCGACGTTCGCTCTCGCGCTCGCGCTGTTCTCGCTTCTGGGCTACGGCTCGCCGATCCTGTTGGCCGTCATCGCGGGCGTCCTCCAGTTCGTCCCCATCGTCGGTCCGAGCGTGCTCGTCGTCGCACTGGCCGCAGGTGACCTGCTGATCGGCGAGACGACTCGGGCGATCACTGTGCTGGCGCTTGGGCTGATAGTCGTCTCGTTCATCCCCGACGCCGTGATCCGGACCCAACTCGCCGACCGAACAGGGAAAATCTCCTCGGGGTTGTACTTCGTCGGCTTCGTCGGTGGCATCCTTACCGTGGGTGCGATCGGGCTCATCGTCGGTCCCCTCGTGGTGTCACTCCTGATCGAAGTTATCGAGATGATCGCCGAAGGGAACGGATCGGCAGTCTCTGCCGACGCGGCTGTCGACACGGCTACGGACGCGACAGACGCCACAGATGCGACAGGTTCACCAGACTCGACGGACTCAACGGACGCAGTGAACTAACCGTCTCGACGCCGTGGTTTGGCGGTATCGGCTCACCGGCACGGCTTTGCCGACCCCGCCGTGGGAGCGCTCATTCGCCGGGACGTTCTCGGCACGCGGATTCAAGAGTGTGGCCTGCTATGTTCAGACATGGCAGGACCGGATCCCGCCGAACTGCGGCGGGTCGTCGACGCGTTTCCGGCGGTGCCAGAGGCCGACGGACCGAACCGACCGGATCGATCCGGTTCGGATCTAACCGATCGCGTCGACGACCTTCTCGACGGCACGTACGGGAGGCTGACTGGTGAGTGGTACTTGGAACTCAGGGACCTGACCGACGCGTACCTCGACGGGGGAGTGCTCAGAGAAGACGTGCTCGAACACGTTGAGGCGGTGCCGTCGTTCCGCCTCTCGGACGGTGCCGCGCCGCTCCCCGAGAAGCGACGAGCGCTCGCAACGGCCGACTCGCTGCTCGACTCCGTGACCCAGATCGCCGGCTGGTACGAGACCGTTCGCTCGATGCTCGACGACGACCCGGACGAGTTGACCCGCTTCGAGCGTCTGCTCCACGGCTTCGGGTACGTCTTCGCGCACGGGCTCTTCCTCGGGGTATCATCACCGGACCGGATCGCGCGACGGCTCCGGTTGGCCTACCGATCCGTCGGCGTCGACATCGACGAGACCGCCGTCGACGTCGGCGCCGAACGGACGACGTTCACCTGTCCGTACCGGAACGTCGGAGCCGGGCAGTGCGGCGAGAAGTGGGTGTGCCACGAGAAACTCGACCGGGTCGACGACGGGTACGTGACGTACTTAGCGGAGCGCGGTATCGACTACCAGCGCCCGCGGGCGTGTTCGGCGACCGATCAGTGCTACTCGACTGTGGCCCGAGACGGCCCGGAGCATTGGTGGCCGAAGACCTCGCCCGCGGAACTGTGTGCGCTATCGTGAGCCGAGCACACGCGCGGCGCATCCAGCGCGGCTACGCCGAGTGGGCCCGGGTCTACGACTGGTTCGCGCGAGCGACCGCCTCGGTCGGCGGGGTACGCACGGGCTGTGTCCGCGCACTCGATCTCGACCCCGGCGATACTGTCGTCGAGTTCGGCTGTGGCCCGGGTGTCAATCTCTCGGCGTTACGCGAGGCTGTGGGGCCGACTGGGCACGTCGTGGGAGTCGACCTCACCCGCGCGATGCTCGACCGAGCACGCGGTCTCGTCGACCGAAAGGGGTGGGAGAACGTCTCACTGGTCCAGGCTGACGCCACCGAGCCGCCGATCCGGAGTGCCGACGGTGTGGACGGTGTCCTGGCGACGTTCGTCACCTCGCTGTTTCCGGACCCGTACGCGGTCGTGAGCGGATGGTGTGACCTGGCTGATAGCGTCGTAGTCGCCGGATTCTCACCGCGGGGGAGCCGCCTGGCGAACGCGGCGCTGTGGGCGTTCGTCCGACTGAACGATCGGCTGTTCGACGCCCGGTCCGAGAATCCGCTCGACCTGCTCGCCGAGCGGACCGCGGCGTCGCGGCGCGCGCTCGACGACCGCATGGGACGGGTAACGACCGAGCGATACCTCTTCGGGACCGTCTCGGTGTTCGCCGGCCACGGGAGCGACGATGGCGAGGGAGTCGGGCCCGCAGAACACAACGTTTAGCGCACCGCCGCGCGCACCACCGCCCATGAGCTTCTTCGAGACGCTCGCGGATCGGATCGAGACCGCCGACAGCGTCGTTTCGGTCGGGCTCGACCCCGACCCGAGCCGGCTTCCCGAGTTCGTCGCCGACGCGGACCTGCCGCGGTGGGCGTTCAACCGTCGGATCATCGACGCGACCCACGAGCACGCCGCCTGCTACAAGCCGAACGCGGCCTTCTACGAGGACGCCGACGGCTGGCGCGCGCTCCGAGAGACGATCGCCTACGCCCACGGGAAGGGCGTCCCGGTCCTCCTCGACGCCAAGCGCGCCGACATCGGGAACACGACTCGACAGTACGCCGAGGCGCTCGACGAAGCCGACGCGATCACCGTGAACCCGTACATGGGTCGCGACTCGCTCCAGCCGTTCCTCGACCGCGCGGACAAGGGCGTGTTCGTCCTCTGTCGAACCTCGAACCCCGGCGGCAGCGACCTGCAGGACCTCGAGCTCGCCTCCGGCGAGCCGCTCTACGAGCGCGTCGCAGCGCTCGCGGACGTGTGGAACGGGAACGCCAACGTCGGACTCGTCGTCGGCGCGACAGCCCCCGAAGAGCTCGCGGAGATCCGCGAGATCGTTCCGCGGATTCCCTTCCTCGTCCCCGGCGTGGGCGCGCAGGGCGGTGACGCCGAGGCCGCCGTCGAGCACGGACTCGCCGAACACCCAGACGCCGCCGTCGACGTCGGGCTCGTCAACTCCTCGCGCGGGATCATCTTCGCCGGCGAGGAGTCGAGTCGTCCCGACGAGGAGGCGACGTACTTCGGCGCTGCGGGCGACTCCGCGAAGCGCCTTAAAAAGCGGCTGAATCAGTACCGGTAGACACGCCCGTCGATCCTCACCTTCCCCACCCCTCCGCTCCGCTCGACGGCTGCGCCTCGTCGTGCGACACTCACTGCTGCTGGCCCTGCAGACAGGCGGTACAGGCCCCCTCGGCGTCGTTCCAGTGGTCGTCACAGACGACGCGTCCGCACCGACTGCAGGCGTGCCGCGCCATCGCAGCCTCGCAGATCTGACAGAGTCCAGTGACGCTCATACCGGATCTCGGGTCGGATTCCTTATCAGTATCGGGGTCGACCCCCGCGTATGCGCCAGTTCGTCGTCATCGGCCACGACGTCCCCACGGACCCGGACGCGATCTCGCTGTCGGACATCCCCGGGGCGGGCCGCCTCGACCTCCTCTGTCGGTGTGTCGCTGCCGGCGTGTTCCTCTCGCACGGGATCCGCGAACGCGTCCGCGTCCACCTCGTCGTCGCCGACGAGTTCACAGTCACATTCGACGCCGACACGCTCCGGCACCTCCACCCCGACGAGCGGAACGTCGCCGCCCGGGTGCGGGACGCGCTCGCCGCGAAGCCCGACGCTATCGGCCACATGCCCGCGGACGTCTCGCCCGGCGTCGAACTCCGTCGGATGGGGCTGTCGGCGACGCTGGACCGCCTCGTTGGCGACGGCGCCGGAGCCGACGGCGGCCCCGCGGACCCGACGCTCGTGCAGCTGCACGAGAACGGCGATCCCCTCGTCGACGCCGAACCGCCCGAAGATCCGGTGTTCGTGCTCTCCGATCACAACGACTTCACCGAGGAGGAGTCGGCGGCGCTCGAAACCGCGGCCGAGCGTCGGGTGCGCGTCGGCCCCGAACGACTCCACGCCGATCACACGATCACGGTCGTCCACAACTGGCTCGACACCGACGGGTACGCCTCCTACTGATCGATGCCCGCGTCTTCGCCCGACGAGCGCCGGACCACGACCGCTCCGGCGACCGACAGCCGATTCGACGTTCCCCTCCGGGGCGTCGATGTCGGACCGGAAACGCGGTGTGTCCACTGGGACGGACCCGTCGACGTCGTTGCGCTCCGGTTCGGCTGCTGTGAGATCTACTACCCCTGTGACGCGTGCCACGAGGCCGCGAGCGACCACGACTCGGAGCCGTGGCCCCGCGATCGGTTCGATGAGCCGGCGGTGCTGTGCGGGCGATGCGGCGAGACGCTGTCCGCGACCGAGTACCTCGACGCCGGCGACGCCTGCCCGCACTGCGGCGCCGGGTTCAACCCCGGCTGTCGGGCTCACCGCGACCGCTACTTCGAGGCGTGAGCGACCGGTCGGATCGGGGACCGGCGCCGGTCCAGCGGGCGCCGATCCGACCGTCTTCCCCCCGACTTTCGGAAAGGTTAAAAGAACGAACGGCCTTCGTGGAGATGCGGGCCGGTGGGGTAGCTTGGTATCCTTCGGCCTTCGGGTGGCCGTAACCACGATTCAAATTCGTGCCGGCCCACTTCTCCCGCATCCGTTTTGGAGCCGACGAAACCGCAACACAGCATCGGCTCCACCATCACAGCCCTGCACCGCCGTGGTTGATTCGAATCGCGTCGCATCCTGGAGTCCCCGTCTTCATGTGGTTTGCTCTGGAATCGAACATCTATCGCGTGCGAATCATGACAAACCCTCTCACTACCTGAACGAGGAGATCTGCCACTGAGCAACCCGAACAGAAGACACACGACAGCAGTTTGATTCAAGGGCGAGGGATATACTGACGAAATGAAGATGACAACCCATGTGCTCACGCGGTTAGCGCGGCAACGAAAATAAACCGGGAGTACAATCTAACCTACACTCAAATGTCTGACCGGCCCGTCGTAGTAGATGCCGACGAAATAACGCACAACGAAGACCTTCCGTACCCGGTCGTCGCGTATCCGTCTCATTATGGCACGTTCATCGGATTCAAACGCGACCCAGACGACGATCTGTACTTCTGCTCGTGCGCTCGTGAAGCCATCGAGAACTATGTTGACTGTCAATACGAGTACCTTCAGGGTTCACACCGAGATGCGACACCGCAGAATATCCTGAATAGCGACTTCCCTGAAGAGACAAAGAGCATTATTCACCACGCTGGTATTAACGACGTTCACAACATCGTCGATGCGCTTCTTTTCGAAGAGGGACTGTGTCACAAGTGCAACGCAGTCGTTCCGAGACGTCGTTATTGCCACGAAATGTACGGCACGGTTTTTCGGCAGAACTACGGATGGTACGTGTTTCAGAAATACTACGAATACGGTATCTGCAAACCGAAATCCCAGACGTTACTCGTCGATACAGACTTCGAGAAACTCCCTGGGGAAATCATTGACGTTGTTGACGACGAGCTTATCGAGGACATCGTTGAGACAGCGACGCGGTTCAAAGTGCTCCGACAGAAACGACGTGAGCGCGATCGCGAAATAAACGCCGCAAAGAAAGAAGAGATGCGCGAGCTTCGAGAGGAGTTCGGTGATGAGAGGGGTTGCGAATTGTACTACCAGCGGATCGAGGAGATTCGGGAAGAATACGAATCAAAGACGCCGCTCAAACCGGAGGAGCAAGACGAGTTGGAAGCGTTGCGTGAGAAGCTATCTGAAAACAGTGCGCGTGTTTCAGATACCGTGGAGAATGAAGTGCGGAAAGCAGTTGGACATTACAAAAAGGGTAATCGGTGGACGAGCGAGACGATTTTATATCAACTCATCAAGTCACGGTACGGTGACGAGTTCACGATCGAACGGCATTATCGCCCAGACTGGTTAGACGGGCTCGAGCTCGATGTGTTCCTCGTTGAGCCTGATGTTGGTATCGAGTATCAAGGCGTACAGCATTACGAGACGGTCGATCACTGGGGTGGTGAGGAAGGGTTACGGAAACGGCAGGCACGAGACAAGCGAACGCGTGAGCTGTGTCGTGAGCACAACGTAGAATTGGTAGAAATCCGTCACGATGAGGAATTGTCCGCCGCCCTCGTAGCATCGAAACTTGACCCAGTTGTTAATTGAAGAATATCTAGCCCTGTAAAAATTCCCAGAGATTGATAGATACTGGTTACTAAATATAGAGGAGACATCCAGCGCGATGTTTTTATCAATCGCGGAGGTGTTTGACAGAGCCGTAATCAATTAACGTGGAACATTAGCTCTACGTTTTCACCCACATCATTTTCGTCACTTCCAACTTGGCTTAGTGGAAGAACAAAACGCCAATCTTCGTCAGGTACTCTGCTATCTCCTACAAAACCCGCGTGAGTTATCCACCCAGAACTGTAGGTAACAGCTTGTATCTCAATTCTCGTTTCATCTTCTTTATCGTGACTCACGATTCCCCTTATAGCGGATCTCTGTTGGTCAATTTCTACGGAACGGGTCTCAAGTTCTTCGTATGAGTATCGTGGTTGGTAGTCTACGTATGCGTCATATGCAGCGACTTCAAAAGGAGCGGTCGTTTCGACTTGAATAAACCAGCTTCCTCCACTACGGAGAGTAGGAACCGACACCTGATCGTTTCCAATATAATTTCCGTCTTCGTCGTACCATCTTGTGACCAGATTAATTGAACCGCTTTGCCCTTCTCCGTGGTTGCCAAGTATGTACTCTACCGATTCCCCTTCCACAACCCATTCATCGCTTTCTATGCTGATCTCGGCTTCCGGTCCCACCTGTTCCGTTTCGTCGTCGTTCTGATTCTCTACTGTATCCTGTGGTGTATCAGTTTCTGTCGGTTCTTGGATGTCGTTACAACCTGCTAGAAGACTAGCTCCTGACGTTGTCAAAAACACTCTCCGTTTCATAGAGGTGATCCATACTGACTGATATTACGTCTTGTTAGTCCTACTCAAATGATGAACAATTTTTGGTGGATACTCTAAATTTACGCGCTGGGAAATGCCACTCTCAGCCAGTGTCATTGTCTACTTTTCGGACTCTTATTTTGAGTGACCACTGTTCGGCTCAGAACCCCACCCACTCATCGGGCCGCGTCGCATGCGGCGGCTGGGGACCGGGAATAGGCACATCTAACCCGGGATCGACATCGGCACTGAGGAACAACTCGTCCCAGGTCGTGATCGACCAGTACGTCTCAACACGCCCGTCGACGACCGCTCGCTCGTAGCATTCGACTCTCACCGGCGACCGACGAGTTCCCCAGCCGTTGTCACAACGCGACAGGACGATCGAATTATCGGTAAGTTTCACATTCTCCGAGGCGTTGCGATCACGTACATGAAGCTGTTCTCCTCGCCGGCGGACCGTCGGCGAGGCGTCGTCGTCGCGCTCGTCGTTATCGCCGTCTTCGTCTCGCTGTCCCTCTTCGTGCGTCGGTACGGCGGGTTCATCACCGACGTCGACGCGCTCCGCGCGTGGATCAGGCAGTTCGGCGCGCTCGCCCCGCTCGTGTTCATCGTTATTCAGGCCGTGCAGGTCGTCGTCGCGCCGATTCCCGGACAGGTGGTCGCGCTCGCGGCCGGCTACCTCTTCGGGCCGGTGGCGGGCACCGTCTACAGTCTCGTCGGGGTGATCATCGGCAGCGCGATCGCGTTCTCGCTCGCGAAGCGCTACGGGCGCTCCTTCGTCGAGGACGTGGTCCACGAAGACGTCGTCGCGCGGTTCGACGGCTTCGTCGACACCGTCGGCGTCCCCGGGCTCCTCGCGTTCGTCGCGATTCCCGGCCTCCCGGACGACGCCGTCTGCTTTCTCGCCGGTCTCACGAAGCTGTCGCTTCCGACGTTTCTGGGCGTCATCGCTATCGGTCGGCTGCCCGCGTACGTGTTCACCGTTTACGCCGGGGGCGAACTGGCGAGCGGTCGGATCGGCTCGGCGGCGGTACTTATCGCGGTCGTCGTCCTCGCGTCGGTCGTCGGGTACTACAAACAAGAGTCGATCCGCACCCTCCTCGAGCGCGTCGAACCGCGGCTTCCCTTCCGCTAGCCGGCCGACCGCTGCCTCCCTACCCTATCCCCACGTCCACTGCGCGTCCAACACGAACCGATAGATCCCGCTGAGGAAGATGGCGACTGCGTTGGCGATGAGATACATGACGTCGCCGAACTCCACGAGCCCGAATAACACGCCGAGCTGGAGCGGGATCGCGCTCCCGCGAACGACGTTCGTTTTGAGCAGTCCGGCCAAGTACTCGCGGACGCCCGTGTTCTTGCTCGCGCGGAACGTCCAGGCGTTGTTGAGCACGTACGTCAGGATGATCGTGATCTCGATGGCGATCGTCGCACCGACGAGGTAGTTCAGTCCGCCGAAGTCGACGAACAGCCACAACAGCGCCATCTGGATGCCGGCAGTGACCGCGCCCACGATGACGAACCGGCGGAGCTGTACCGTGATCGGACCGCTCACGAGATCGCGGAGTACAGCGCGGACCATCAGCGATAACCGAGCGCTTCAAGTCGCGCTTCGAGGTCCTCGTCGACCTCGTCGTCCGAGTCGCCGTCTTTTACCCGGTCCGCTTCCCGGTCGCGAAGCTCCGCGACGTGCGCCGCCGCGATCGGCGCGAATCGCTCGATCACCGCCAGCTCCTCGTCGGTCGGATCGTCGGACAGGTCGGTCTGTTGTGTGGGGTCGGACGGCCGGTGGTACAGCTCCGTCGACCCGTCGTCTGCGTTTTCGATATAGGTCCACTCGGCGTCGCGGACGCTCACCAGCAGGTCGCCGTCCGCCATCGATCGCGGGATCGGCTGGTCGGTGACCTCCTCGCCGCGGACGGTCACCGAGACGACAGGGTCCTGATCGGGATCCGCGTCGTCGCCGAGTGCGGGCGCGAGAGACTTCCCGCGCCAGTCGTCCGGCGCGTCGACGCCGAGTAGGTCCGCGATCGTCGGCGGGATCGCGTCGAGCCCGACGTGCTCGGAGACGCGTCCGCCGTCATCGCCCGGGACGTTCACGATCAGCGGGACGTGGATCAGCTCGTCGTACAGCTTCGGGTAATGCGCGAGGTGGCCGTGTTCTTGGAATTCTTCACCGTGGTCGCCGGCGACGACGATCGCGGTCTCGTCGGCGATGCCGGCGGCGTCGAGCTGGTCGAGCAGGCGACCGACGCTGGCGTCGACCTGCCGCACCGTCGCTTGGTACAGCGTTCGGAGGTCGCTGAGCGTCCGATCGCCGACCTCCAAACCGAGGCTCGTCCGCGTGTGCGCGTGGAGCATCCGATGGGTGCCGACCAGCCCGTCCGACACCTCGCGGATGTACCGCGGCGCCGGGACATACGGGGTGTGGGTGTCCATGTAGTGGACCCACAGGAAGAACGGGTCGTCCGTGTCGTCGATGAAGCCGGTGGCGGCGTCCTCGACGTCGAACATCCGCGAGGCGTCGAGGAACGGCCGGTCGTCGCTCTCGCCGCGGAGTTTGGACCCGAGCCGGCGGATCGGCGACGTCGCGAGTTGGATCCACGCCTCGACGGTCGGGTGCGCCGCGAGGTATCGGCTGTATCGGCTAGAGCCGACGCTCGTGACGAACGGTTCGAACTCGTCGAATCCCTCCGGGTACCCCCAGTGAGACGTGAGGAACCCGTTCGCGGCGTTGAACCCGCCAGTCGCGATACCGGCCTCGGAGAGGACCGAAGCGAGCGTACGCGACTCCGTCACACCGATGTTTCCGTTCCGGGCGAACACCGGCTCCGACGCGAGGATCGACGGGAACGAAAACGGCGTCCAGTTCCCGTTCGCGAACGATCGGTCGAAGACGGTCCCTGCGTCGGCGAGACTGTCCAACACGGGAGAGCTTCGGGTCTCGTCGTAGGGGCCGATCGCGTCCGCGCGAAGCGAGTCGATCGTGACGAGCAGGACGTTGGAGATCCGAGATTCGGACGCCGCCGCGTCATCGCGTCCGCTCGCGTCAGCCGTCTCTGCGTTTGCGGCCGTGTCCCTCGTCTCTGTCTCCGTGTTCGCGGTCGTGTCGGCCGTTTCCGACTCCGGTACTCCCTCGTCCGATGCAGCCCCCTCCGAGTGTGACGTGTCCCGTACCATGTTATGCGAGTGGTGTCTCCGACGTCGTCGAACCACAGATCGACCGGATCGGGCGAGCCCAGCCCCGTCCGCAGCCGGAACGGGTCGGGGGTGTCCGTCGAGGGGAAGGGCCGGCGGGAGGCCCACGCCTCGTCTGGCCGAACGTCAGAATCACTAGTTACGTATAAATCGTCTGCCAGCGGGTTGAGGATTTCGATCACCGAAACCGGCACGGACGTAGCTATTTGCCGCTGGCTGTCGATAAGCCGGTATGAGCGACCCATTCACGGAGGCTGGAGGTTCGGGGCCGGTCGACAGCCCCGAACCCGGAGGTGTCGCGCCCGACGGCCGAATCGTCGACATTGCCGACCTCGACACGGCCGTGCCAGCAGACGAGATCCCGGACGAGATGCCTGGCACGTCGCGGGCGGTGGAGACGAACGGCGTCCGGCTACACGTCGTCGAGGCAGGCCCAGAAGACGGGGAGTTATTGGTGCTGCTTCACGGATTCCCAGAGTTCTGGTACGGCTGGCACGAGACGCTCGTGCCGCTGGTGAACGCCGGGTACCGCGTCGTCGTACCCGATCAGCGCGGGTACAACCTCTCGGAGAAGCCGCCGAACGTGAGCGACTACCGGATCGACGAACTCGCGCGCGACATCATCGGCCTGATCGACGCGTACGACTACGAGACGGCTGCGGTCGCCGGGCACGACTGGGGCGCCGCGGTCGGCTGGTGGCTCGCGATCCATCATCCGGCTCGCCTCTCCGCGTTCGTCGCCGTGAACGTCCCGCACCCGACCGTCTTCGAACAGACCCTCCGACACTCGTGGGACCAACGGCTGAAGAGCTGGTACGTGCTCGCGTTTCAGCTGCCGATACTGCCCGAGGCCGTCGCCAGCGCGGGGAACTGGCGGCTCGCGGTGCGCGGTCTCCGGGAGTCGAGCGCGCCGGGGACGTTCAACGAGGAGGACTTCAGGCGCTACCGGCGCGCGTGGAACCGTGACGGCGCGTTCGAGGCGATGGTCAACTGGTATCGCGCGATCGTCCGCGACCGTCCCGCGCCGGCGACGACGCGCGTCGAGGTCCCGACGCTCGTGATCTGGGGCGCGAACGACCGGTTCCTCACGAAGCGAATGGCCGGGCGCAGCGTCGAACACTGCGCTGACGGCCGATTGCTGACGTTCGACACCGCGACCCACTGGGTAGTCCACGAGGAGCCGCATCGCGTCGCCAAAGCGATCGCCGATCACGCCGACCCGCTCCCGCCAGGCGCGCGCGAGTAGCGTTAGCTCGTGTCATGTTTTCTCGTGTCATTTCGCCTTGTGAGACTCCAACTCACACCGCGGCGAGCGTCCGGACGAACGGGATGCCGACCGCGTCGCTGACGCCGGCGAACGGGAGGATCGCCAACACGAGGATCGCCGATCCCCACGCGATGAACCCGATGACCCCGGCGTGCATCCACGACGTGCCGTAGCGGCGGCGGATCAGCCAGACCCACGCGATCAACGGGATGAACTCACCGACCAGGGGGACCCATGAGAGCAGGAACGCCGACAGCCCCCAGATGATCGCGCCGAACAGCGCCGTGAACACCGCGTGCCTGTAGTCGCGCGTGCCGGTGACGACCGCGCCCCCGATGAAGATTGCCAACCCGCCAACAAGTAGGCCGACGAGGAATGTGGCTGCCGATCCGAGAAGCGTCATGTTCCACCACTTACCGGGCCGAGCACTTGGAGGCGTCGGCATGGCGGTGCGACACAACACCGCGCAGCGCTCGCGGAGCGCCCCATGCGTCGACGACCGTAGCGAGCTCCGGGCCAAGTTGGCTGCGGCGAGTTCTGTGCCGAGTTCGACCGCGCGTATGGCGGACTGAGGCGGTGACCCTTTGTAAGTCGGTCGGCTACTGCTGCCGATGGACGTCCGGCTGACCTACGAGAACGGCACGATCCGTGTTGACGCCGGCGGGGACAACGATCCGACGGTGTCGCTCCCGCCGTTGCCGGGCGTTGAGACGGACCCGCGGTCTGGAACCTCTCGGGCTCCCGCCTACCGGTACGCCGCGATCCGTCGGGCGCTCGCGGTCGCGGGTATCAGCGTCGATGACCACGTCCTCGACGCGAGCGACCGGGCGGCTGCGGACGCCGGGCTGCCGGACACGCTCGCGACCGACTACGACCTCCGCGAGTACCAGCGCGAGGCGCTGGACGCCTGGTTGGATGCGGGCGACCGCGGGGTACTCGAACTGCCGACTGGGGCCGGAAAGACGGTGATCGCGATCCGCGCGATCGTCGAGTTGGGCGTCCCGACGCTCGTCGTCGTGCCGACGGTTGATCTCCTCGACCAGTGGCAACGGGAATTGGAAGCGGAGTTCGACGTTCCGATCGGGCGATTCGGTGGGGGCGAACAGCGGCGAGAGGCGATCACGGTATCGACGTACGACTCCGCGTACTTGAAAGCCGAGAGCGTCGGTGACGCCTTCGAACTGGTCGTCTTCGACGAGGTTCACCACCTCGGTGGTGAGGGGTACCGGGACGTGGCGCGGCTGCTCGCGGCGCCGGCCCGGCTCGGGCTCACCGCGACGTTCGAGCGCCCCGACGGCGCCCACGAGACGGTCGCGGAGCTGATCGGCGACCGGGTGTACGCGCTCTCTGTCGACGACCTGGCCGGAGACCATCTCGCGCCCTACGACATCCGGCGGATCGAGGTGGAACTGACGCCCGCCGAACGGGAACGATACGACGCGAAGCAGGGCGTGTTCGTCGAGTACGTGCGCGACGCCGGGATCACGTTCACGAGCGGGAGCGATTACCAGAAGCTCGTCAAGCGCTCCGGGAACGACCCGGCCGCGCGGGAAGCGCTCTTAGCGAAAAACGAGGCGCGTGAGATCATGATGAACGCGCGTCGAAAGGTCGACCGCCTCGAATCGATCCTCGACCGCCACCGCGACGACCGCGTGATCGTCTTCACCGCGCACACCGACCTCGTCTACCGCCTCTCCGAGCGATTCCTGCTGCCCGCGATCACGGCGGAGACGGGTGCGAAGGAGCGCCGCGAAATTCTGGAACGGTTCCGCGAGGGAACCTACGGGCGCGTCGTCGCCGCCAACGTCCTCGACGAGGGCGTCGACGTGCCCGACGCGAACGTCGCGGTCGTCCTCTCCGGATCCGGCAGCGAACGCGAGTTCACCCAGCGGCTCGGACGCGTCCTCCGGCCGAAAGACGACGGCGGGCGCGCGGTCCTGTACGAGGTCGTCAGCGCGGAGACCGCCGAGGAGCGGGTCGCGAGCCGACGGCGGTAGGGGCGCTCCGCGCCGGCGACGCCACCGCCTCGGTCGTTTATAAAATAGCCGTCGCCGTCGCTCGCATCTATTTATGTACTGCATTGCTGGCGATCTACTGCAACGCTGGCGACGGGTTGGAACGCGGTCGCAGTCACACGTTTCGCCCGATCCGGTCCGCTCAGTCGTCGAGCGAGCGCTGCTCGCCGAGCTCCTCTTCGAGGCTGCCACGTTCCCAGCTTCTGACGGCGTCGCCTTCGACCTCGGCGCGCAGCTTCTCTTCGAGGAGGTTGATCGCGACGCTGTTCGCGCCCTCCGGGATGATCACGTCGGCGTGTTTCTTCGACGGTTCGATGAACTGCTCGTGCATCGGCTTCACCGTCGAGAGGTACTGGTCGATGACGCCTTCCAGGTCGCGGCCGCGCTCGATGACGTCCCGCCGAATTCGGCGGAGGATACGGACGTCGGCGTCGGTCTCGACGAACAAGCGGAGGTCCATCATCTCGTTGATCTCCTCGTCGTACAGCGCGAGGATCCCTTCGAGCACGATGACGTCGGTCGGTTCGACGGTGATCCGGTCCGGCTTGCGGTTGTGGACCTCGAAGTCGTACTGGGGCATCTGCACGGACTGCCCTTCGAGGAGCGCTTCGAGGTGCTCGCGGAGGAGCTCCCACTCGAACGCCGACGGGTGATCGTAGTTGATCGACTGTCGCTCCTCGAAGTCGAGGTGCGAGAGGTCCTGGTAGTAGTTGTCGAGCGGGATGCGGGTGACGCTGTCGCCGAGGTCGCGGGTGACGAGACGGGAGACCGTCGTCTTCCCCGCACCCGTTCCCCCCGCGATCCCGATCACGAACGAGGGAATGGTCATACCGCCGTTCGGGCGCCGGACGGTTTGAAGCCTCCTTTTTGCCGGCGCCGTTCTGGCCGCTGGCGACCGCCGTTTCCGCGCCGATCGACCGTCTACGCCGGGAATTCTTATAACGATACCGGGGGCAGCTTTTAGCCGGTCGCGTCGGATCCACGTCGTATGCGAACAGACACCACGGTTCGGGACGTGATGCACCGCGAGTTCCTCGGCGTGAGCGAGTCCGACCCGCTGGCGGAGGCGGCGGCCCTGCTCGTCGACGAGGGCACGAACTGTTTGGTCGTGTTGCGCGGGGGTGAGCCGGTCGGCCGACTCGGCTGCCGGGACGCGCTCGGCGCGCTGCTCGACGCTGGTTCGCTCGACGCCGACGGGCTGACGGTCGGATCCGTCATGGGGCCGCCGTTGCCGACGGTGGCGCCGGACGACGCGCTCGCCGCGGTCGAGGAACGCCTTATCTCCGAGGGCACGGACCGGGTCGTGGCGGTCGACGATGGGGCGGCTGTCGGCGTCGTCACCGCGGAGGACGCGCTCGCTGCGGGAGCACCCAGAACCGGTAACGGTGCGCACGACGTGGTCGTCGACGAGCGCGCGGTGGAGGACAACCGGGCGGCCGACGCGTCGATGACGGGCACGAACGACGATATTGACCCCGCCGTGCCGTCGTCGACCGACGCGTCGGAGTCGTCGACGCAGGGCGTGTGCGAGAGCTGCGGCGCGCTCGCCCCCGCGCTCGTGACCGCGAACGGACGGGCCGTCTGTCCGGAGTGTCGAGAGGTGTGAACCGCCGGCAGGCTCAACACGCGCCGCCCCGAACAACGCCTGAATGAGCGACGGCGACCGCGCGCACGTCACCATCGAGCCCGCAACCGTCGACGATGTCGATCCGGTGACGGACCTGTGGGTCGCACTCGCCGCGGGACAGCGGCGATACGGCTCCAAGCTGCTCGCGGACGGCAACCGCGGCGCGGTTCGCGGGTGGGTCTCGCGAGCGGTCGTCACCGGGGAACTGCTCGTCGCCCGGACGACGGTGGACGACGACATCGTGGACGGCGGCACGGACGACGACGATACAGACGACCGTGACGACCGTGACGGCGATCCGATCGGCTTCGTCGGCTTCGCGGTTGATCGCGACGGCTACGAACGCGACCGAACGCGAGGGGTAGTGAGCAACCTGTTCGTCGCACCCGACTACCGCGGCGAGGGCGTCGGCGGTGCCCTGTTGCGCGCGGCCGAGTGTGCCCTCCGGGAGGCGGGCGCCGACGCGGTTGCGCTGGAGGCGCTCGCGGACAACGAGCGAGCCCGCGCGTTCTACGCCGACCACGGCTACGAACCGCACCGCGTCGAATTGACGAAATCGCTGGCGACCGACTCGGACGGCGCGGCGTCCGGTTCTGACGGAGACATGACCGGCGCGAGCGACGACCCCGCGTGACTCTCGACTCGGCGCCGTCGCTCGCCGAAAGCGACACGCACTCATAGGAGGACCGAGTACGCCCGCCTGCGCCAGGGGAGCATGGGCGGTTCATGCACTCGACTTGTAATCGAGACTTCCGGGGTTCAAATCCCTGCCCTGGCTTGATACGGCCCGTTTTCCGGCTCTCGACGCCCTTCTCTCGGATCCGTTTATATGGACTGAGGCCGGATCGGCCCCATGGATCGGACCGATTCCGCGCTGCTCGGCGTCGCCGGCGTCGTCGCCCTGCTCGTGCTCGCCGCGGCGCTGTCGGCCGGCGCGCTGTTCGGGTTCGACGAGTCCGTTGCCCGTCCGATCAGGTTGCTGGCCGCGGAGCCGATCGCGTGGATCGTCGTCGCAGCGCTCCTGGTCGCGGTCGTCGGCAACGCCTACATCGAGTGAGACGGCCTCCAGAACTCGTCTCACTCTCCCGTCTCACTCTCTGTTTCCATCTCACGAATCGTCCGCACGAGGGCGTCGAGCGCGGTATCGGCGGCGCCCCGTTTCACCGCGGCGCGGTCGCCGTCGAGCACGACCCGCTCCGTGCGGACGAACGACTCTTGGGTTCCCCACGGGGCGGCGTACGCCACGCCGACGTACGTGAGTCCGACGGGCTTCGCCTCGGTGCCGCCGCCCGGGCCGGCGATGCCGGTCGTGGCGACCGCCCAGGTCGTGTTTGCGCGATCGCGCGCGCCGGCCGCCATCTGCTCGGCGACCGGAGCGCTCACGGCTCCTTCAGCGTCGAGCGCCTCGCGCGACACGCCGAGCACCTCGCGTTTGGCGTCGTATGCGTAGGTGACGAACCCCCGGTCGAAGTAGGCGCTCGCGCCGGGAACGTCCGTCACCTGGGAGCCAACGAGCCCGCCGGTCAGCGACTCCGCGACCGCGAGCGTCTCCTCGCGCTCGGTCAACAGCGCGCCGAGCGTCGCCTCGATCGGCTCGTCCGTGTCGTGGCTCATGTCCATACGTTCACTCCGGCCCCCACCGCCGTGGGGTTTACGCCCGGTCGGACGTGATCGATCGCATGACCGACTGGGACGAGCAATTCGCTGCCGACCGGGCGCTCTCGACTGCCGGCGGCAGCGACCCGGGGCTGATCCTCCGACGGCTCGTCGCGGCGGCCATCCGCGTCGATGTCGACGCTTCCGGTGAGGCCGACGGCCGGCTCGACGTGGTCGAACGTGGCGATTCGCCAGCGCCAGCGGCGCGGGCGCTCGATCTGCTGGCCGGCGGTGACGAACCGATCGTCGGGGTCGTTCCCCGAATCGATCCGGCGCTCGCCCGCGGGCTCTCCGGATCGGTTGACGGCGACGTTCGGCTCGTTCTCACCGGCAACGCGGGCGAGCGGCTCACCGGCGCGTTCGGACTTGCGATTCGGAACGCGCTCGGGGACCGCGGCGTCAACGTGTTCGTTCACGACGGTGACTCGCCCGTAGCCGTTCTGCTCGTCGCCGAACGCGCCGTCGTCGGCCTGTTCGACGGCGACGGGCTTGCCGCGCTGGCGTGGTCCGACGACCCCGTGATCCGCGAGTGGGCGGCCGCCACGTGCCGTCGGTATCTCTCGGCCGCCGATTCGATCTGATCGGAGCGGGAACGGGAGCGCCGCAATCGGGCCCGCGCCCGTCCGACACCGGCGCACCGTTTTTGTCCACTCGTGTCGAACGAGGAGGTATGAAAGCGTTACTCCTGCTCGTAACCGGTGTCGTCGGATTGATCGAGACACTCGCCCCGCAGTCGATCGTCCGCCTGTGGACGCGCGCCATGTACCGGGACGCCGACGAGGCCGAGCCGAGGGGATGGGTACCCGTCGCCGCCCGGATCGAAGGCGCGGTGCTGGTTCTCGTCGCGCTCGTCGGACTGTTTCGCGTCGCGACTGCGGCGGACGACCCGAAATCCGACACGTCAGACTCCGTCGACGATGCCGACGTGGACCCGTTCGACGCCTGACCAGAATAGCGGCTGTCAGTCGTCGGTCACGTCCTCTGTCTCTCTCCGATCGGCTCCGTCGGCTGACAGATACGGATGCTCGCTCGCCGTCCGCTCGCCGGTTCGAACCACGTGACAGTCGCGACACCGGGCCTCGTAGGACTCCTCGGCACCGACGAGAATTGTTGGGTCGTCGGTGTGGGCGGGCTCGCCCTCGATGAGTCGCTGGTTCCGCGAGGCCGGCTCGCCGCACTGCGTGCAGATGGCCTGTAGCTTGTCGACGTACTCGGCGGTCGCCATGAGCTGAGGGAGCGGCTCGAACGGCTCGCCGCGGAACGTCTGATCCGTCCCGGAGACGATCACGCGGACGCCGTTATCGGCGAGGACGTTACAGACTTCCACGAGGGCGTTCGAGAAGAAGTTCGCCTCGTCGATCGCGACGACCTCGGGGTACGGATCGTCGTCGAGAATCTCCAGCGGGCCGTCCCCCTCGTTGGCGACGACCCGAGCGTCCCACTGGCGGCCGTTGTGAGTCCCGATAGTCGTCTCGCCGTAGCGGTCGTCGACCGCCGGCTTGTAGACGGCGACCGACTGTCCGGCGATCTCTGACCGGCGGAGCCGACGGAGCAGCTCCTCCGTTTTCCCCGAAAACATCGATCCCGAGATGACCTCGATCCAGCCGGATCGAGTGATCGCGTGCATATACCCACCGGCACGAGCCAGCGACTAAATCGTTTCTTTCCCGGCCGCCTCGCCGCCGATGACGACCCGCGAGACGTCGGCGGCACCGGCGCGCCGGACGATCGCTCGAACGAGGTCGTGGGCGCCGGCGAGATTGTCCGAGTCGCCGTCGAGCACGAGCAGATCGGCGTCGGCGCCCTCCGCGATCACGCCGCAGTTCTTCCCCGCAATTTCCGCGCCGTTGACCGTCGCCATCCGGAGCACCTCGCGGGCGGGCAGGTCAGCGAGCTTCGCGGCGAACTCCATTTCTCGGAACATCGACGGCGAATCGAGCATCACGTTGTCGGTGCCGAGCGCGACCGTCGTCCGCTCGACGAGTTCGCGGATCGGCGGAACGCCGACGTTCGTCACGAGGTTCGACCGCGGACAGACGACGACTGGCGTCCCGCGGTCTTCGAGCCGGTTGAGATGGATCGCCTCGGCATGAACCATGTGGACGAGAAAGTCGGGGTCCAGGTCCATTGCCGGGTTGATGTCGTCGGCGTCGCGCTCGCCTGCGTGGATCCCGAACAGCTTGCCGGCCTCGCGGGTGTCGGCGCGCACAGCGTCGAAATCGGCGTCGCGGGCGCCGGAGGCCCCGTATCCGTCGGCGACCGAGAGCACGTCGGGATCGTCGCGACCGAGCGCGACCACATCGATCGCGCGCTCGTCGAACGCGACCCCGTCGCCAGCGAGGGCGTCGCGGAGCGCGTCGATTCCCGGAACGCCGCCCTCGCGGAATTCGATGAACGTCCCCGTCCCCGTCGACTCCATGTATCGGAGCGTGCGCGCCATGGCGGCGACTTTCTCTTCGTGGCTCGCCGAGCGAAGGAGGCGGTGTTTGAGCCCGTCGGGCGGCGCGACGAGGTCGTCGAGCGACAGCCCCTCGCCGGCCTCTTTGGCGATGGAGTCGCCGATGTGAGTGTGTGCGTTGACGAACGCGGGGAGGATCACGTCGTCGCTGTCGACTGACCGCTCTTCGATCCGGACGATCTCGCCGTCGGCGACGACCACCCGACCCTCGACGGGTTCGAACTCCGTGCCGACGAGTACCGTCCCCTCCAGATGCATACCTCACGGTCGCCAGCCCGGGGTTAAAACGTCACGGGAACGGATCCGCTCCCGTTCAGGACGCCCGACTCAGAACTCGTCGAGCGTCGTCGGCATCGCGGCGCGGGCCTCGGCGACGAGCCCGTCGGGGTCGATCCCGAGCACGTCGGCGGCGGCGCGGCCGACCCGATCCGTCGCCGGCGCGGGCGCGTACACGCCGAGGCGCCACTGGTTGCGCTGGGCGGTCCGGAGCGCGGACACGAGCGGCGACTGCCGCTCTAACCGACGCACCTCTCCGTTGACCGTGACTCGCGCGGTCGACTCGCGCATCGACGGCTCCGGCGGCACGTCGAGGATGACGTGATCGTGGTCGACGCCCGCCTCCTCGGCTATCTCGCGTTCGAGCGCTACCTCGGTCGCGTGGTCGGCCTCGTGGACTCGGCCGGGAACATCGCCGTACTCCGCCCACACCGCCAGTTTGTACAGGTCGCGCTGGTCGTAGCGGCGGGAGAGTTCGGCCGTCTCTCGGCAGTCGCGGATCGCCACGAGGAAGTCGTGATCGTCCATCCGACGGAGTTCGTCGGCGGTCGTCGACGTGGCGTCGAGGAGGTCGGTCGCGGCCCGCCGCAGCATCGCCTTCGAGATGCGCGCGACGTGGTGGGTGTAGACGACGGGGTTCATCAGCGCGCGTGCGAGGAGCAGACTCTCCGCCGTCTGGACGTTCCCTTCGTCCAACACGAGCCGCGGGCCGACGCGCGTGCCGGCGTCGTCGGGGGCGTCGACGAACGTCAGCTCGCGAACGAATCGCTCGGTGTCGATGGTGCCGTACGGGACGCCCGTATGGTACGCGTCGCGCACGAGGTAGTCCATCCGGTCGACGTCGAGCTCTCCCGAGACGAGCTGGCCGTACTTCCCCTCTCCGGCGACGAGCCCGGCAATCCGGTCCGGATCGAGATCGTGTGCCCGCAGAACCGCACCGACCTCGCCGGTCGCAAGCAGCTCAACGACATCGTCGTGGTACTTCCCGGTGCGGCGGTGTGTGAGCGTCTCGAGGTTGTGGCTGAAGGGGCCGTGCCCCACGTCGTGGAGCATTGCGGCGGCCTCGATCCGGTCGGCCTGCTTCCCGCCGACCCCGAGGTGATCGAGCGCCCGGCTCGCGAGGTGGTAGACGCCGAGGCTGTGCTCGAAGCGGGTGTGGTTCGCGGAGGGATAGACGAGCTGGACCGTACCGAGCTGTTTGATGTGGCGGAGCCGCTGGACGGCCGGCGTGTCGAGGAGGTCAGCGGCGACACCGTCGATCTCGATGTGATCGTGGACAGTGTCTTTGACCGTGATCATGGGTCGCCGTTCGTCGCCATCCGATAAAGAGGCGGGTGATCGGGGGGATCGCGCCGACTCGCGCTGTGAGAACTCCGGTACGATTTATACACCCGGTATGCAAACGGTCGATCATGTATGACGTGATCATCGGCATCGATACTGCGGACGATCGGCGAGCGATCGCACAGGCCGCGGCGATCGCGGATCTGCCCACGGCGGCAGACGAGGTGACCGCACATCTGTGTCACGTGTTTCAGGACAACCCCGAAGGCGCCTCGGTCAACCAGCTGTCGGCGGTCCGCCGCGCCCGCGAACGCCTTACTGAGGCTGGTGTGAACTGCAGACACTACGAGGCGAGCGGCGATCCCGCGGACGAGCTGCTCTCGGCCGCGGAGGGGGTCGACGCCGACGCGATCTGCGTGTCGGGCCGCAAGCGGAGCCCGACCGGGAAGGCCGTCTTCGGGAGCGTGACGCAGGACGTGATACTGGGTGCCGATCGGCCGGTTATCGCGGTACCGGCGCCGAGGTCGGAGTAACCTCACCGGCGGCAGACGCCGCAATTCTACGCCGCCACCACGCCGTCAGAGGAGTGATCCTGAGCCCGAGCACGTCGCGATCGGCCTCGCTTACCGCGACGACCGCCGCGATTCGCTCGATCTACTCGTCGACGATCTCCACGTCGAGCCGCTCTTCGAGGGCACGGACGACGGAGCCGCCGACGCCTGCGGTCGCGGCCCGACCGTCCTCGACCGCAAAGAGGTCGTCCTCGTCGACATCGAGTTCCTCGGCCAGTTCCTCGACCGTGAGCCCGGCGTCCTGCCGCGCCTCGGCGACAGCGTCCCCGTAGCCGGAGACGAGGTACGGGAGCCGGTCCGATTCGTAGTTGGTGCCGCCCTCCTCCCAGTGTTTGGAGTCGCCCGTCGCCGAATCGTACATCTTCGCCTGCTTCCGGGCGATCTCCTTTTTGCGGCTCTCGGTTCCGGTCGAGCCAGCACCCGCGCCGCCAGGGCTGCCGCCGGCGCTTCCGCCGCCCCCACCAGATCCGCCGGATCCGCCGCGCCCACCGGGGGCATTCCCCGCGTCGTCGTGCGGCCGGCAGCTCGAACACACCAGCAGCTTCGCCCCGGCGACCGTCGCCCGCTGGAGGTCGGTCGTCTCGCGCCCGCAGAGCTCACAGGCGTCGCCGTCGTCGCCGCCGCCGCCGTCGCCCGTCGAGTACTTCGCCATACCGCGAGTAGTGGACCCGGACCGTTAAAAAGTCGTGGAGCCACGGCGGCCGAGCGGCGGACACCGAACCCGCGGCTCACTCCGCGTGCGGGCCGAGGTACCCCCACGCTTGCAGTCGATCCCCGTCGCCGTCGATCCAGCGCTCGCCGATGTCGTCGCGATAGTAGAGGTTGGGGATCACGATGTCGTCGACGCGGTCGTACGCCTGCTCGCGCGCGGCCTGCATCGTCTCACCCTTACCGGTGACGACGAGCGGCATCCCGCTTTCCCCGGCGACGCGCCACTGCCCGTCGATCCGTTTCGTGTCTTCGAGGTGGATTCCGTCACGACTCTCCGTGTCGAAGACGACGGCGGCGTTCCGGGAGTTCTCGTCGTACGTTTTCTCGTCATCGAACGGGAACGGTGGAAGGACGACCCGCACCGCGATCTGGTAGCCGTTGTGCACGGTTGCCTCGGGGTCGTTGCCGTGGGCGAGATCGTAAAAGAACTCGCCGGTAGACGATTCAATTGACTCTTCTTGCAGCGCAATCGTCGGGTACCCGAACCGCGGCGTGAACTCCAACGGGTAGATCCCGTTCTCGTTCACGATACAGTTGATGTCGATGCTCCCGACGTAGCCCTCGTTGGCGAGCCAGCCTTCGATTTTGCCGAAGGTCTCTTTGAACAGTTTGTTCTGGCCCGCCCAGAACATCGACGTCCCCATCTCACCGGTAGACGGACCGATATTCCCCGGAAACAGTTTCTTATGCTCAAAGTTGAAATTAACCTGGTCAATGAACTCGTTCCCGTTGAAAAACCCGCAGATGGCGACTTCAACCCCCTCGACTTTTCGCTGGAGCTGGAAGCCCTTCATGCGGTGACCCCACGCTTTCTTATACGCCTTTAAGACGTCCACGACGTCACTCCCGTCGTCCTCGTTACCGACGTACAGCAACCGTTTGACGTTCTGAACTTCGCCGAGTGGCTTGATCACGTACGGGGCGGGGTTCTTTTGGACGTGCTGGATACCGGCATCGAAATCGTGGAAAATGTGGTGTTCGATGGTATTCACACCGTGTTCTTCGAGGACGTCCATCGCGTAGCCTCGGTCCTCTTCCAGGCGGTCGGTGTTCGGCGTTCCACCGACGACCGCCTTCCCCTGCTCGCGAAGTTCCTCAGCGAGCGCGCCGGTACCGATGTCGGAGCCCACCCAGATGTCGTCGAAGATGATCACGTCCGCCCAGTCGACCTCCGCCTCCCAGTCGTCGATCTTCGGGACGAATCCGTCACCGATCTCTCGATCGCTTTCGGCCTCGATATAGTACTTGACCTCGTGTCCCTCCTCTCTGACCTGCCACGCCAGATCGGTGATCAGCGCGGCGTCCGCAGAGACGAACAAGAAGTGTTTGGGTTCCATACCCGGTCGTCACGCGGGTGGAACTTGAGTCTGTGTACCGACTCGGAGTCGAGTGCGTGTATCGATGAGACAGGCGGGCAGGACCGTCCGGGACGAAACACCGGTTCAAACACCGAAAACAAATATTCTTATATTAGAAATATAGGTTGTTTTTGCTGCGTCATTCGAGCGGGAGTAACCAGATTTTTATCGCCAGTGGCTGAAGATCCGATGGTAACTGATGTCTGACGACACCGATAATACGACAGGCGGTTCTGGATTCTGGGAGGACACTCGATAATGCAGGGGCGCAACCACGACTGGTGGCCCAACCAGTTAGACCTGGAGATTCTCGACCAGAACGCCCGCGATGTCGGACCCTACGAGGACGACTTCGACTACGCCGAGGCGTTCCAGTCGCTCGACCTCGACGCGGTGAAAGCGGATCTTGAGGAGCTGATGACGAGCTCGCAGGACTGGTGGCCGGCTGACTACGGCCACTACGGGCCGCTATTCATCCGGATGGCGTGGCACAGCGCCGGGACGTATCGGACGGCGGACGGCCGCGGCGGCGCCGCCGGCGGCCGACAGCGCTTCGCCCCGCTCAACAGCTGGCCCGACAACGCGAACCTCGACAAGGCGCGCCGGCTGCTTCTCCCGATCAAACAGAAGTACGGTCGCAAGATCTCGTGGTCCGATCTGATGATCCTCGCCGGAAACGTCGCCATCGAGTCGATGGGGTTCAAGACGTTCGGCTACGCCGGCGGCCGCGAAGACGCCTACGACCCAGACAAATCTGTCTACTGGGGCCCGGAGTCCGAGATGGACACCCAGGAGCGATTCGACAAGCCCGGCGGTATCGAGAAGGGACTCGGCGCGTCCGTGATGGGGCTCATCTACGTGAACCCCGAGGGGCCGGACGGCAATCCCGACCCCGACTTGTCGGCGAAGAACATCCGACAGACGTTCGACCGCATGGCGATGAACGACGAGGAGACGGCGGCGCTCATCGCCGGCGGCCACACGTTCGGGAAGGTCCACGGCGCCGACGACCCCGACGGGAACCTCGGCCCGGAGCCGGAGGCGGCACCCATCGAGGCGCAGGGTCTCGGCTGGGAGAACGAGCACGGCTCCGGCAAGGGCGGCGACACCATCACGAGCGGGATCGAGGGTCCCTGGACGTCCTCCCCGACCGAGTGGGACATGGGGTACATCGACAACCTGCTGGAGCACGAGTGGGCGGCCCAGAAGGGTCCCGGCGGCGCGTGGCAGTGGGTCCCGGTCGACGCGGGCGACGTCGAGAGTGCCCCGGACGCCCACGACTCCGACGCGGAAGTCACGCCGATGATGCTCACGACGGACGTCGCGCTGAAGCGCGACCCTGCCTACCGCGAGATCATCGAGGAGTTCCAAGAGAACCCGATGGCGTTCGGCATGAACTTCGCGAAGGCCTGGTACAAGCTGACCCACCGCGACATGGGCCCGCCGTCGCGGTTCCTCGGTCCCGAGGTCCCGGACGAGGAGATGATCTGGCAGGACCCGATCCCCGAGGTCAACCACGACCGGATCGGCGACGCCGAGATCGACCGGCTCAAAGCGGATATCCTCGACACCGACCTGACGCGCCAGCAGCTCGTCAAGACCGCGTGGGCCTCGGCGTCCACCTACCGCGACAGCGACAAGCGCGGCGGCGCAAACGGCGCTCGCGTCCGGCTCGACCCCCAGCGTAACTGGGAGGCGAATGAGCCGGAACAGTTGGAGGCCGTCTTGGAGACCCTCGAAGGGGTCCGAGAGGAGTTCAACGCCTCGCGCGACGACGACGTGCGCGTCTCGCTCGCCGACCTGATCGTCCTCGGCGGCGCCGCCGCGATCGAGCGGGCGGCCGCCGACGCCGGCTTCGACGTGACGGTGCCGTTCGAGCCGGGCCGAGCCGACGCCTCGCAGGAGCAGACCGACGCCGACGCGTTCGAGGCGCTCAAGCCGGGGGTCGACGGCTTCCGGAACTACATCGGCGACACCGGCGACGAAGAGCCCGAGCAACTGCTCGTCGACAAGGCGGACCTCCTCGACCTGGACGTCAGCGAGATGACGGCCCTCCTCGGCGGCATGCGCGCGATCGGCGCCACCTACGGGGACACGGACCGCGGCGTCCTCACGGACAGCCCCGGGACACTGACGAACGACTTCTTCGCGAACCTGCTCGACATGGGGACGGAGTGGCAGCCCGTCGATGAGGACGCGGAGACAGCGAACGTGTTCGAGGGGATCGACCGCGAGACCGGCGAGGTCGCGTGGGAGGCCACCCGGCTGGACCTCATCTTCGGGTCGCACTCCCGGCTCCGCGCGATCGCGGAGGTGTACGGGAGCGACGACACCGACGAGAAGTTCGTTCGGGACTTCGTCGACGCCTGGACGAAGGTTATGCGGCTCGACCGCTTCGACCTCGAATAGGTCGAGAGGTTGCGGTCGTCGCAGGTGCGGTTTTCACGCACGTGATCGATCCCTCAGGCGGTCGGTTCCGATTCTGACTGACTACGAGTCGGTCACCGAAGAACGCATATCGGCCCAGTTCAGGGAGGGGTAATTAGCCGTGCTTGCAACAGCAACCTGCGATTATTTTGGGAGGGAACGGCTATCGCTGACATGGCGTATCAGACCACAGTCGGTTGGTCGCTTTTCACATCCGGGCTAGTGACGCTACTGCTCTTTCTGTTGCCCGGTGACTCTCTCTATTGGGGAATCGGGCTGCTCATTGCCGGACTCATTGTCCTCTATATCCGGCGGGACGACATTCTCTGATCCGGTCTTCGGACGTGTGTCGACCGCGCGAACATTCGTAGTCCTCTGCCGGAACTCCGGTGGGCTGTCGTAGCGATCGCCGTTTCACTCCCTCCTCACCACACCGGTGCGAGTAGCAGCGCGACCGTGATCGATATGAAGACGAGCTTCAGACCGGTGTTGACGGCGATCACCTTTGTACCGAACTCGGCGCCCCAGATCCCGTACTGGAAGGGGATCGAGCGGCGGAACGTGGAGACAGCGAAGGAGAGAATACCGCCGATAAGCAGGCTCGCGACGGCGGTGCGGACGGTGAAGATGCCGGCTTCCGTTCCGGCAAGCGTCACCGCGCCGGCGGTCGTATCGAGCGTGTAGACGGCGATCACGGGGACCGCGGCGCCGGGAAGGCCGAGGACACCGGTGATCGGTTCTGCGACGCTCGTCAGCGCCTCGACGTCGTAGTTGGTGACGAACGCGATTACGAGCGTGTACACAACCGCGAGCCGCGGGACGACCCGGCGGAGCGTCGACCACGATTTCTCGGCCGCCTCGCGAACGCGCTCGCTTCGGGTGCGGTCGTCGCCCTCGGGGCCGCTCGCGTCGACGTCGGCGAGCGCGTCGCGGTTCACGTTGCGCTCGGACAGCAGCACGCCCCCGGCGAGGACGCCCGTGACGGTGATCGCGAGCGCGATTCCGGCGCGCGCGGAGACGTAGACGGCCCCCGTGCGGATCCCGAGGATCGGGATCAACACCGGGATGTAGTACGTGAACACGTGCTGGACGAACCCGAAGAACGTGTTGATGGTCACGGCGACGAGCGTCGCCCGGTCGTCGAGCAGCCCCGACTCGCGGTACTCGGCGAGCGTGGCGTACCCCGCGGTCGTCGAGGCGGCGGTCGTGAGGATCGCGGTGCCGACCTCGTCCGGGAGGTTGGCGGGACGGGTGAGGCTGCCGGAGAGGCCGGCGACGTACCGGATCAGCCCGAACGCGACGGCGACGTTGGCGACGAAGACGCCGACCGCGATGAACGCCGTGATCCGGGCGAGTCTGGGGGCGACATCGGCGAGCAGGGAGCCGAGATCGGCGGCGACCGATTGCACGATCAGCGGTACGCCGTCGTCGACCTAATGGGCATCGGAACGGCCGCCGCGACGAGCGTATGAGGACTGCCGCGGGGGGCTTATCAAGGCCGCCGCCGAACGCCTCGCCAATGGCACCCGCGGAAGACGACATCTCGATCGAGGAGAAACGCGTGTACGCCGGGTCGGCGGGGAGAACAGACGCGTACGTCGCCACCGAGAGCGGCGTGATCCGGGTGGCGCTGTCGGCGGATAAGGTCGGCGCGTTCGACATGGTCGCACGCGACCCCGCTCGCGGCGTCGCCGTGCTCCCCCGGCGGACGGCCCCCGATCTGCTCGGCGTCGCCACCGACGACGGGCTGCTCGTCGCGCCCGTCGGCGACGATATTGCCTTCGAACCGATCGAGGTCGGCCCGACCCCGGCGGTCGCCGTCGGCGTCCACGACGGCGCCTTCCTGGTCGCCGGCGGCGACGGCGAGATCGATCGGATCGCGATCGGGTCCGATGCGACGGCGGACGAGGCGACGGCGACGCGGATCGGGTCGGTTCCGGACCCGAGAGCTATCGACGGTCCGCTCGTCGCCGCCGCGGACGGGGTCCACCGGATCAACGAGGACGACGCCGCCGAGTCCGGGCCGAGCCTCGTCTCAGTCGGTCTCGACGACGCCCGCGACGTGGCGGGATCGGGGATGCCGCTGGCCGCGACGGCGGACGGTCTGTACTGGCTCGGGAACGGCTGGATGCCTGCGCGGGAAGGGGACGCCGAGGCGGTCGCGGCCGACGGCGACGGCCACGCGATGGCGGTCGTCGACGGCGACCTCCTCGTCCACGCGGGCGACGCCGGTCGCGGATCGATCGGGTGGGAACCCGAGACGTGGTCGCGGGCCGATCTCCCGGTCGACGAGCGGGCCGTCTCGCTCGGCTACGGTCCCGGGCTCTCCGTGGTCGTCACCGCGGCCGGAACGCTCTGTGTCGACGCCGGCGACGGGTGGCGACACCAGGTCGTCGGCGTCCGCGGCGTGACGGACCTCGCGCTCGCGGTCGTGGAGTGACTGCTGAACGGTCCCGATCTCTTCCTCAGGCGGTCGGCAGGTCGATCTCCTCGCCGTCGGCGAAGACGGTGGGGTGCCGGAGGATGCCGTCGAGGTGGATCGGCGCGTCGGTCTCGCCGCCGATTCCGGCGTTGTCGCCGATGGCGATATGGACGGTGCCGCCCGCCTTCTCGTCTAAGAGGACGGAGCCGACGAGTTCGTCGACACCGACGTTCGTGCCGATTCCGAGTTCGGCGAGGTTGTAGGCGGCGTCGCCGACCGCTTCCGCGGCGGCCTCGACGTCGGCGCGGATCGCGTCGTCGGAGATGGCGGTCACCTGTCCGTCCACGACCTCGAAGGTGAGCGTGCGGCCGTCGTCGAGCAGTCCGTGGGGCATCATCGTCCCGTCGACGACGAAGGTGCCCGTCGCCGTCGCGGGCGCCACGAACACCTCGCCGGCGGGGAGATTCGAGAAGTCGCCGGGCTCATGAACCATCCCGGTGTCCGCGAGCCACTCCCGATCGCCGATCCCGAAGGTGATGTCCGTCCCTTCGGGGGAGGTGACGCGGATCTCGTCGGCGTCGTCGATCTGCGCGAGCACGTCGTCGCAGGCGGCGTCGATGGCGGCGTAGTCCGCGTCGAGCCCGGTCGTGAACACGTCCTCGGTGATTCCGGGGAGAGTTGCGCCGCGAGCGCCAGCGTCGCACGCCGCGCCCCGCGCCCGGGTGTGACTCAGGCTCTTCGTGGTCGGCGCGAGGAACACGTCGCTTTCGGCCATCGCGGCCGCGACGGGCGCCGGCGGCTCGGTCCCGTGCTGTTCGGCCGGCGGATACCGGAGGATGGTCGCGTCGTCGGTCACGTCGGTTGCGGCCGCGTACAGCGCCTCGCCAATCGGCGCGCGCTTGTCGTCGGTCACGACAACGACTGTCTCGCCCGCGGTGACGTTCAAACACTGACCGATAGCGGTGTCTGCGGCCTCGGAGAGGTCGGATGACATGGCAACCGCTCGGTGACGGCGGGCGTTAGTCCTTCGCATCGATCGCGATATACCCAATTATTTACTCTGTTTCGAAACTCAGTTACAGACTCACATCGCGCGAATTAACCGACCGATTACTCGTGGCGTAGTTAATTTCTTTCTAAAATCCTCGAAAGAATTATGCCGGTTCCTGAGCGAGTAGAAGATATGACACGCGTGGGCGTCAACGGTTACGGCACGATCGGGAAGCGGGTCGCAGACGCGGTCGCGGCCCAGCCCGATATGGAACTCGTCGGCGTGACGAAAACGAGCCCGACGTACGGCGCGGAGGTGGCGATCCGCCGCGGATACGACCTGTACGCCGCGATCGACAACCGCGTCGAGGAGTTCGAGGCAGCGGGAGTCGGCGTCGCCGGTACCCTCCCGGATCTGCTCGACGCCGTCGATGTTGTCGTCGACTGCTGTCCGAGCGGCGTCGGCGAGCGCAACCGCTCAATCTACGAGGCCCACGACACTCCTGCGGTGTACCAGGGCGGCGAGGACGCGTCCGTCGCCGACGCCTCGTTTAACGCCCGCGGCAGCGACGAGGCGGTCGCCGAGGCCGACTCGCTGCGGGTCGTCTCCTGTAACACCACCGGTCTCTCGCGACTCCTCGCCCCGCTGGAGGAGGCGTACGGCGTCGAGAAGGCGCGGGTAACGTTGGTTCGTCGCGGCGGCGATCCGAGCGAGACGGGCCGTGGCCCGATCAACGATATCGTGCCGGACCCGACGACCGTTCCCTCCCACCACGGACCGGACGTGAACACGGTGCTCCCCGATATCGCGGTCGACACGGCGGCGCTCAAGGCACCAGTGACCGCGATGCACACCCACAGCGTCAACGTCACGCTCGAAACGACGCCGACCGCGGCGGCGGTCCGTGAACTGCTCGGCGGGGAAAATAGGCTGTTCCTGATCCCCGAGGGCGCGGGTATCGATGGCGCTGGCGCGCTCAAAGACTACGCGGCGGACGTGGGTCGTCCGCGCGGCGACCTCTGGGAGAACTGCATCTGGGCCGAGTCGATCAGCGTCGAGGGACGGGACCTCTATCTCTTCCAGAACATTCACCAAGAGGCCGATGTCGTCCCCGAAAACATCGATGCGATCCGCACGCTGACGACGGATCTCTCCCGGGAAGAATCGGTCGCGCGGACGAACGAGACGCTCGGTATCGGGCTCGACAGCCTGCTCTCTGACGACGGATCGACTCGAAGTCCGGTCACCGCGGACGATTGATCGATCGCCCGCTTGACTGATCGATCGCCCGCTTGACTGATCGATCGCCCGCTTGACTGATCGATCGCCCGATCGATCGCCGGGTTGGCGACTCGCTACTCTGCCGGCGTCGTCACGAGGAACGTTCTGCCGCCGCGGCGTTCGAGGTGGACCTCGCTTCCGCGAACGCGGTTCCTACGGACGCGGTCGGCGATCCGATCGGCCGGGCAGTCGGTGACGTCCACGCGCGTCGCCGTCGCGTACCGTGGTCGGTCCTGAATGATCGCGCTCATACCTCACGATCCGCCCGATACGTACGTATATCCGAGCCATCCCCGGAGCGGAAGTGAAAGTGAATGCCTCGGGCACGCACACCGGCGAGCCGCTCGCCGGGTGCAGTTGGAGCGCGGTTGGGTCGCAGTCGGGGCGCAGTCGGGGGGTTCTGCCCTATCGTCGGAGGCCGGCGGTTTCGTCGTCTTCGACGAAGCGGACGGTGAAGTAGTCGTAGCCGCCGTAGGCGACGTCGAGGGCTCCCAACCACCAGTTCCAGCGCTCAACGAGTGACGACCCCTCGGGGGCGTCGCTGAGGTTGTCGATCACACCCGGCACGGTCAGCGCGTGCCCGCGATCGCGGGACGGGCGACCGGAGTCCGCGAGGTCTCGGGCCGCTCGGGCTACCGCCCGTCGCTCCGCCGCGGTTCCGCCGAATTCCCGTTCCAGCGCGCCGTCCAGACGCTGTGGGTCCATGGTTCGCCTACGCGGCCCGAGTATTTGAGTCGCGTGGTAGGGGGTCCCACAGCCGAGGTCGAAACCGATTCAGCGCAGGCGATCGCCCAAGCGGAAACACGGACTCCGCCTTACAACCGGACGGCGAGCGTGAGAAAGAGGAGGCTAAACGGTCCCGTGAGCAGCGCCAGCGCGATCCCGCCGGCCCCCTCGCCCGCTGCGAGCGCCATCGTCGCGCCGACGACGAGAGACGACGAGCCGACGACCGCGAGGACGACCCGTTCGGCGACGCTCGCACGGTCCGGGCCGTCGCTACGCGCGAGCACCTCCCGGAGCGCCGACTCGACGGCGTCAGCGCGATCGGCCGGGACGAACGTCCACGGCGTCGAGCGGAACCACGCATTCCCCCGGTATGCGAGCAGAAAGACGGTGGTCCCGAACCACGGCAGATCGATTCGGCGGGTGCGGACGACGGCGACGAGGTCGTCGGCGCGCGTCCGATCGTCGTTCGCTCCGGTCCGTTCGAGGGTCATCGCCGCCGGATCGAGGCGGTGGGTAGCGCCCGATTGGGAGGCGATCATCGGGACCAGCCACACGAGCGGGATGAGCGAGAAGGCTCCCGGCGCGAGCCACTCGGGGGCTATCCACCACGCTACCGCGGGGGCGACGGCGCCGGCGACGATCCACCGCGGTCGGAGCGACGACGGGTCGAACCTACCGTCGTACGGAGAGAGGAGGTCGGATGCCGATTCCGAGAACTGAAAGAGGAGGAGTGGAGTGAGCGCGATCGCGGCGACGACGAGTAGTACGACAGCCAGGACGATGCCGCCCGAAGAGACGTTCGCGACGAGCGCTGCGGGGCCGGCGGCGAGGAGTGCACTCCCGAGAGAACTCATCAGCACCGCGAGGACCGTCGCGAGGGCGGCGAGGAGGAGCAGCCCGAATCCCGCCGCGAGGGATCGGATTCGGTCGTAACGGACGGGACCCCATTCGATCGTCTCGTCGGACGTGGAGCCGGCCGATCGGTCAGCATCGGTATCACTGGAGGCGTCGTCAGACGCATCAGCGGCCGCATCGCTGGCGGCGTCGACGGTCGCGGCGACGCTGCGCTCGGAGGGCATTCGATGTTGCTACGTCGACGCCTCGGATAAATTGTCGGTCGAACGATCTGATCGCCTTCGAACGACCGAATGGATCGGGGACTCAACGGCGGCGAGTATTTATTTTGTCGTCGGCTAGTGGACGGTATGACTGACTGGCGCGCCGTCGGGTACGGATTCGTGGTGATGGTGATCGCCGGGCTGCTCGCGTCCTTTGCGCCCGTGATCGGCCACATCGGTGCGGGGCTGATCGGCGGGTTCGTCGCCGGCTACGTCGCCGGCGGCGGGCTGCTCTCCGGCACGTGGCATGGGCTGCTCGCGGGGTCGGTGAGCGGGATCGTGGTCACGCTGCTGCTCGCGGCCTTCGGCGGGCTGCTGGGACTGGCCGGGGGACCGGTCGGTAGCCTGCTCGGCGGAGCAAGTGTGTTCGTCGTCGGGCTGTTCCTCACGCTCCTGTTCGCGATCGACTCGGCGCTCGCGGGGGCGATAGGCGGCGTGCTCGGCGACTGAGGAAAACAATCGGTGCGGCGGTGTTTTTTATCCGTCAGGCGGACTCAGCAGCCTTGAGGACCGCCTCGTAGTCCGGTTCGTTCGTCGGATCGTCGGCGATCCAGCTGTAGACGACCTCGCGGTCGTCGTCGAGCACGAACACCGCGCGGTTCGCGACGCCGTGGAGGCCGAGATCGGTGATGTCTATCTCGAGGCCGTATGCCCGGATCACGTCGCCGGCGGTGTCGCTCACGAGGTCGAACTCGATGCCGTGTTCCTCGCGAAACGCGCCGAGCGAGAAGGGGGAGTCGGCGCTGACCCCGAACAGCGTCGCGCCGGCCGCCGCAAAGGCGTCGGCGTGGTCCTGGAGCGCCACCATCTCGCTCGTACACGGCGGGGTGAACGCGCCGGGGAAGAACGCGAGCACGACCGGCCCGTCGCCGAGGTGGTCGTCCAGGTCGAACGATTCGTGGTCGCTCGTGCCGACCGTCGCGGTGAACGTCGGTGCGGTGTCGCCTTTGGATACCATCGGGAGGATATACGGTCGATCCCGGCAAAAAGATTATTCCGTCCCCGATCGAGTTTGGTACCGATACCGACCTTGGCGTCGTCTCGATCGGCGTTACTCCCGATCGAGGTACTCCTGCTGGACGGCGACGATCTCGGCAGAGTCCTCACAAGCGGCGTACCGTCGCAACGGCTCCTCGTTGAGGTCGAGGAACGTTTGGCCCCACGTGAACTTCGCCATGATCCGTTCGGCGTGCTCGGGCTCCCCGAGGATCGAGAGTGCGGCCGCGAACGCCTCCACCGTGGTGAGGCGCATCGGTCGGCCGAAATTGACGGGGTTCCCGGCGACGAGGTACGGCAGCGCGCGGTGCTCGCCCGGCAGCGAGAACATCTTCTCGCCGGCCGACTCCCACGAGCAGTCGAGCGCGACGAGCGCATTCTCCGCGGCGACGTCGGCGTCCGCCGGCGAGAGCGCCCGCTCGGCGTGGGGGTTCAACACGACGCCGTAGGGGGTCGCCCGGTCGGACCGATGAAGCTCGGTGAGGTCGAACCGCGCGAGCTTCCGGGCCGTACACTTGTCGGGGTCGTCGTCGCCCTCGTATCGAACGTGGAGGTCCACGCCACACGTTCGCCTGAACGGCTAATAAGGCGTGCGGAGCGTCCGTGTCAGTCGTCCACGGCGTCGGCTTCACCCGGTTCCGTCGCGGTGTCAGCGGCTTCGTCCGACTCTGTCGCGATGTCGCCGCTGGCCTCCGGTCGATCTGCCAACTCGGCCGCCGCTTTCGGGAGCTCAACCACAAACGCGGCCCCTCGCGGTTCGTTGTCCGTCACCCACACGTCGCCGCCGAACTGTTCCGTGAGGACGTGAACAAGGTACAGTCCGATCCCGGACCCTGCGCTGTCGATGCCTTTCTCGCCCTTTCCGAATATCTCCGCTTTGGCGTCATCGGAGACGCCGGGCCCGTTGTCGGCGAACCGGAGGCGGATGCGGTCGTCGGTCTCCTCGCAGGTCACCGTCACCTCCGGCTGGTCGGTGTCGTTGTGCTGGACGGCGTTGCTCAGGAGGTTCCTGAACACCGAGGAGAGCATCTCGTTACCGCGAACGGTCACGGCCGGCGGATCCGCGGGGATCCGAAACGTGGCTTGCGGGAACGAGTCGCGCGCCGCCTGCACCTCCGTTTCGAGCAGGCCGCGGAGGTCGATGGGTTTCGTCTCGGGTACGGCGTCCCCCGTGAGCGAGTCGACGAAGTCGCGGGCGGTCTCCGTCAGTTCGATGACGTGCGTCGACTTGCGGAGAACGCGCTCGAGCGCGTCCTGCCCCTCGTCGTCGACGTGCTCTCGGAGTGTCTCGGCCCACCCGTGTACCACGGCCATGTCGTTGCGGATGTCGTGTCTGACCACGCGGTTCAACGCTTCGAGCTGTGCGGTGCGCTCTTCGAGCCGGAGCCGGTACCGCTCTCTCTCGGTGACGTCGTCGACCGTGATCAGCTCGCCGACGGTCACTCCGCCCGAGGTGAAGGCGTTTCGCGATACCTGATAATACCGGATCGACGCATCGTCATCATGGTGTCCGTCGCGCTGTCCGTCGCGTTGTTCGCCACGTTGTCCGTCGTGTTGTTCGGCGGTTTCGACCGCGATCACGGCGTCGTCGTCGGGGTCGACGGCGAGCCGCGGAAGCACCGCGACGAGTGGCTCGCCGATCGCGTCGTGAAGCGCCGGGAACAGCACGCGTGCGGCCCGGTTGTAGTCGCGGATGCAGCCGGCTTGATCCAAGAAAATCGCCGGATCGTCGCTCTCGGCGGCGAACTGGATCGTCTCGAACCGCCGGAAGTAGACGAACATGGTGCCGACTGCGAACAGGGCCACGCCGGGCGGCTCGTACATCAGTGGGAGCAGCCACGAGAAGCTCCCGCCGGCCACGGTGGCGGCCGTGGGGATCGCGGTGGCCGCAATGAGCGCGATCAACGGTCGACTGTCGGTTCCGGTGTAGTGGAACTGTTCGAGGAGCATGAAGAAGCCGACGGCGATCACGGCGTACGAGAGCCCGAGGACCAGCCAGTACAACAGCCCGTGGTGAATCGCGAGGTGCGGGAACGGCTCGGTGGCCCACGCGGTCGTGAAGTAGAGCTCGTGAAGCGGGTTCGTCACCTTCAACAGGCTCATCACCGCGAACACGGCCACGACGAACCACCGGTAGGGCGCACGGCGGGGCGATCGGCCGGTGTAGGCGGCACAGAAGTAGAGCCACGCGCCGACCGAGAGCAGCGCGAAGACGAATCCAACGATGTACGAGGCTTCCTTGGCGGCCTCGCCCGGTAGGAGGAAGTAACCGACGTAGCCGCTCGCCCAGAGCGCGACCGTCACGAGGAACGCGACCATCCCGTTGCGCGTCTCGGGATGCCGGATCTGCCGCGCCCGCGGGACGGCCGCGATGCACGCGAGCGCCGAGACGGCGAAGATAGAGACGTGCGCGAGGAAGACGGAATCCATTCTGCGTCGGGTTACCCCTCACTGCCGCGTCCGATAACGGTTCGGGTGTCGGTGCGAAAGTGACAATTATCTATGAATAGGCGGCGCGTCGACCGGTTGGTCCGTCTCAGTCGTCCACCGGCCCTCTCGGCGACGCCGAGGCAGGCGCCGGCGGCTCGTGGCTTCCGAACTCTGGGTGGGTCTCCTCCATCCACGCGTAGACGACGAACCCGGAGGCGAACATCAGAATCGCCGTCAGGTAGAACGCCGCTTCGATGTTCACGAACTCCATCGAGAGGCCGATGAGGACCGCCCCGACGGCGTATCCCGAGTCGCGCCACATCCGGTAGACGCCCATCCCGGCCGAGCGCCACGTCGGGTGCGCGGCGTCGCTCGGGACGGTCATCAGGTTGGGGTAGAGCAGCGCCATCCCGAGCCCGGACGCGGCCGCGAAGAGCGCCCACGAGAGGTACCCCTCGACGAGGACCATCCCGAGAACGCCGCCGCCGGCGAGGAACATTCCCCAGATGACGGGCGGGCGCCGACCGATGCGGTCCGCGAGTTCGCCGGTTCCGATCTGCAGGAAGTACATCGCGCTGTGGACGCCGACCACGACGCCGACCGCCGCGATCCCGAGCCCCTCGCTCGTGAGGTACAACGGCACGGCGATCCAGAACAGCGTGTCGACGAAGTTCTCGACGTGGCCGGCCTGCGCCGCCGCGAAGAGCGTGCGGTCCCCGTAGGTCGCTCGCTTGACGACCTCCGTGAACGGGAGGTTCGCGTCGCGGTCGCTGTCGTCGCCCTCGGCCTGCGCGTACTGGACGGTTTCTTTGATGAGGAAGACCGAGACGAGCAGCGCCAGCACGACGACGACGGCGAGGAAGTAGAACGGCTCCGGGCGGAGGTTCCAGACGCCGGCGATGACGCCGGTTATCCACGCGCCCACCGCCACGCCGGTGTAGCCGAACGACTCGTCGATGCCGACGGCGAGCCCGCGCTGGTCCGGTCGCGCGAGATCGATCTTGGCGTTGATCGCCATGCTCCACGTCAGCGCCTGATTGACGCCGAGAAGCAGGTTCCCGGCGACGATCCAGCCCCAGCTCGGGGCGAAGATCAGGATGACCGGCAGCGGGAGCGCGGTGACCCACCCGGCGACGAGCACGGGCTTCCGGCCGTAGTCCTCGCCCCACTTGCCCGCGTAGAGGTTGAGGATCGACTTGACGATCCCGAACGAGACGACGAACGACCCGATGACGAACAGCGACTCGACGCCCAGCACGTCCTCGCCGAGCACGGGCACGACGGTGCGCTGCGACCCGATCGTCAGTCCGGTCGCGAACACCAACAGGACGTGCAGCGAGAACTGGCCCTTGTGTTCGCGGATCCCCTGTGTGATGTCGGTTGCCGTGCTCATCGATCACTCCGCCGCGCAGTTGTTCGGGCCGAGTTCGAGTTCGGCCAGTTGGCGTTCGGGGACCGACTCCCGCCCCACGTTCACGCGCTTGACGCGCTCGAAGTTCGGCGGGTGGTCCGGAAGGTCGGCGGCCAGCGTCTCGACGAACGACTCGCGGTCGCGCCGGAGGTCCTCGTTGCGCGCCCGGACCTCATCGAGCGTCGCCGCCACGGGCGGTTCCGGCGATCCCGGGTCGTGCGACGGGAGGACGACCGCGTCGTCCGGGCGGTCCTGGAGCCGTCGGAGGCTCTCGTAGAGCGTCGCGGCGTTCGATTCGACGTCCGAGTCCTCGATGCCGGCCTCGACGCCGAGTTCGACGCGGCCGACGCTCCCGTGAAACAGCGTGTCCCCCGTGATCAGCGCCGCGCCGTCGACGTCGAACGAGACGCTGCCCTCGCTGTGGCCGGGGGTGTGAACGACCTCGACCTCGACGCCACCGACGGGGATCGCCTCGCCGTCCTCGATGGGCGTCGCGTCGATCCCGAGCGCGTCTTTCGGGTGAAGGTAGTACGGTACGTCGTGGCGCGCCGCGAGCTCGGCGCCGTCCGTCTGCAACCGTTCCGCGAGTTCGTCGGGACTGATATCCGGCATGTATCTGTGTCATACGGACGGAACGGGGATACCCGCACTGCCGGACATGGACGGCACTCTTAATTTTCTGTGTGTCGTCTCGATCGGTATGAGCCTGTACGAGGCCTCGTTCCGCGTCAAACACGAGTGCCCCTACCGAGAGATCTCCGAGCGGTACCCGGACCTCACGATCCGCGAGTGGTACCTGAGCGACTGTCAGGTGATCGAGGTCACCGGTCCGGGGTCACCGCCGGACGACTTACTCGACGAGATCGAGGGGCTGGGGACCGTGCTCCACGAGTCGATCGACGGCGAGGCCCTGCACGTCGTCACGCAGTCGTGTCTCTGCTCGTTGGAGGACTCCATCATCGAGCGGTTCGAGCGGTACAACTGCCTGTATCAGCCGCCGACGATCCACCGGCAGGGCTGGGAGCACTACACCGTGATCGCCTTCGACGAGGGCGACGTTCGGGACCTCGTCCGCGACCTCGAAGCCGACCGGCATATCGAGGTGCTCTCGAAGACGGAGATCGCCGAGCGGCAGGTCCCTCACAGCATGCTCGCGCCGGTCGATCAGCTGTTCGAGGACGTGACCGATCGTCAGCTGGCGGCACTCAGGTTAGCCCTCGAATGCGGATACTACGAGCAGCCCCGACAGACCTCGCTCCGCGAACTGGCGTCGATGACGTCCGTGGCGCGCTCGACGTACGAAGAGCACCTCCGGAAGGCCGAGAACAAACTGCTCACGAACGCGGGGGCGTACCTCCGACTCGTCACGGCGGAATCTGGCGCGAACCCGCTGGAGATCGACCGGTCCGGGCGAGCCGAGAGCCTCGCGGACTGAGCACCGGACGACGCCGCGGTCTCACCCGAATATCCGCAGCAGGCCGAGCACCCACCGGGCGAGTTCGCTGAGAACGAAGAGACCGCCTTCGGGCCGCGAGAGCCGGCGGCCCGACCAGAGCGCCCCGACCATGAGCACCGTGATCACCAGCAGCCAGAGGAGGCTCTCGATCGCTGCGCCGCCGACGGTGAGCGGTCGGATGATCGCCGCGAGGCCGAGGATCCCCAGCACGTTGAACACGTTGCTGCCGACGACGTTCCCTGCGGACATCCCGACGTGTCCCTGCCGCATCGCCACGAGCGAGACCGCCAGCTCCGGCGTCGACGTGCCGGCGGCGACGATCGTTCCACCGATCATCCAGTCCGAGATGCCGACGCCCCGGGCGAGCGTCGACGCCGCCTCCACCATGTAGTGGCCACTGATCAAGACGATCCCCAGCCCGCCGACCAGGAGGAGCGCGTCGCGGCCGCGGGCCGAGAACCCCTTCGGGACGGCTCCGGAGATCGCTCCGGTGACCCGGGAGTCCGAGTACTCGGTCTCGATCGAGTGTGCCGACTGCTCGTCGCGAACGAGGTCGGCCGTGTACGCGGCGAACAACCCGGCGAGGAGGACCCCTTCGAGCCCGATCACGGTGCGATCGAAGAGAACGGCGAAGGCGACGAGCGTCGAGAGAACCAGCGCGACGCCGTCGCGGTGGACCAACGACCGCTCGACCGGGATCACCCGAAGCAGCGACACCGCGCCGAGGATGAACGCGAGGTTGTAAATGTTGGACCCGACGACGTTGCCGACGCCGATTTCCCCCAGACCGGCGAGCGCGGCGTCGACCGTCACGACGAGCTCTGGAGTCGAGGTCCCCATCGCGACGATCGTCAACCCGATTGTGAGCTCGCTGACGCCGAAGCGCCGGGCCAGCCGAACCGTCGCGTCGACGAGCGCGCGGGCGCCGATCCACAGCCCGAGGACCGCCACGATGAGGACGGCGAACTGAACGAGCAGCGGCGACGACGACATGGCCGGCGGTTCTCGACGGACGGTACTAAACCTGAGCCACGAGCCGCCGCCGTCCGCGACGCCCTCGCTATCGGTGCGAGTCGCCCCCTGTCTCTATACGTGTCGTCGTGGTATCACGAGTATGAACCGACGAGACGTGCTCCGCGCGGGAACGGCGGTCGCCGCCGGCGGGATCGCGGGTTGTGCGGCCGGAATCGACGGCCCGGCGTTCACCGAGGGGTTCGAGGACGGCATCGGCGAGTGGGAGGCTGGTGCCGCGATCGGGCCCGAGGTCGACGTCGACGCGTTCGACTGGGAGGTCGACGTCTCCGATGCGGAAGCGGCGACCGGCGACCGCTCGCTCCGGATCTGGAACCAGGGCGACTACGATGACGGCGTCACGTGGGTCGTCCACCCGGTTCCCGTCGAGCCGGGCAGGTCGTATCGGATTACGGTGAGCGGCCAGTTCTGGAGCGAGTCGGAGTCGTTCAACACGATCCGACACGTCGTGATGCGGCTGGGGCCCGAGCCGCCGAAGGCCGAAGAGGATTTCCCGCAGCCGGGGCTCAACACGACGGAACTCGGCGAGACACCTTCCGGTGGGCTGCGTGAGCCGCTGTGGCTCGCCGACGGCTGGCGGGAGTACGCCTTCGAGTGGACTCTCCCGGAACTGTCGACCGACACGCTTCACCTCGCCGTCGGTACGGCCGTGATCTGGGAGGCGGACGCGACGCACTACGTCGACGACCTCTCCGTGAGTATCGAGCCACGATGAGCGATGACCTGGAGGTGGCGTCGAGCGCGGACGACGCCGACGACGCCGACGACGCTGACGACGCCGACAGCGATGCGAGTACTGCCGACACGATGCGAGAGCGTGCTGGCGAGAGCCGGGTGAAGCTCTGGCTGCTGTTGCGCGCGAATCGACTTCTCGTCGCGGGAGTGTTGACACTCGCCATCTTCGTCGCGTTTGTCGCCGTGGCGGTCGTCTTCTCGCCGTCTCTCGCTGAGAAGGTCGGGTCGAGCGACCCGATCGAGACGCTGTTCGCTTCGATGATCACGGTGATCGTCACCGGGGCGACGCTCGTCGTCACGATCGGTCAGGTCGTGCTCACGCAGGAGAACGGCCCGCTCGGTGACCAGCAGGGGCGTATGAACGACACGCTCACGGTTCGGGACGCTATCGCGGAACTAACCGGCACCCCGGCACCCACGGATCCCGCCGCGTTCCTCGACGCGATCCTCGGGGCCGCGTCCCGCCGCGCTCGGGACCTCCGCGAGTCGGTCCACGAACGACGTGGTGACGAACCCGCCGAGATCGCGCTCTGGGAGGATGTCGACGAACTCGCCACGGGCGTCGTCGAGAACGCCGACACCGTACGCGGCCAACTCGACGGCGCGGAGTTCGGCTCCTTCGACGTGGTGTTCGCCGCCCTCAACTTCGACTACAGCCCGAAGATCGGACGGGCCGAGCGCGTCCTCAACGACCACGGCGAGGCGCTCACCGACGACGAGCGGGAACTGCTCGAAGAGCTGAAGGAGTCGCTGTCGCTGTTCGGTCCCGCTCGCGAGCACGTCAAGACGTTGTACTTCCAGTGGGTGCTGATCGACCTCTCGCGGCAGATCCTCTACGCCGCGGTGCCGGCGCTGGTTGTCGCAGGGCTCATGCTCGCGGTCGTCGACGCCGGAACGTTTCCGGGACGAACCCTCGGCGTCGACCATGTGACGCTCGTCGTAGGGGGTGCGTTCGCGGTCACGCTGCTCCCCTTCTCGCTGTTCGTCTCCTACGTGCTCCGCGTCCTCACCCTCGCGAAGCGGACGCTCGCCATCGGACCGTTGGTATTGCGGGACTCGGGGTCGGAGTGACCTGTCGGTATCGAGGATAGCGACGTGTCGCCCGCAACACTAACGACCGGTCTCATCTCCGGCGGCGTGCCGCGTCAACCGGGAAACCCTCGTGGCGGGCGGTCGCCTGCGCGGCGACGGGCGGGTCGCGTCAGCGACCACATATCACGCGCCTGGGTTCTCCGCGCTGTCATCGCTCCCATCGGGGAGTACTCGGGCGGGGACTGAGGGCGCGCAAGCGGAGATAGCCGGTCCGCACTTTTAAAACGTCCGCCTGTCGCCGTCTATCGCCGTCAGTCGTCCTGTTCGCTCCCGGCGACGACCACGCGCTCGCCGTCGTCCGTCTGCGGCTCCGAGACCGACACGGGATCGATCCCACGGCGGGAGGCGTCGAACTCCGAGAGCAGGTACACGAGTCCGACGAGCAACAGCGCGCCGAACGGGAGCAGCACCAGCGGCGTCACCCGCGTGACGCCCCACACGACCAGCAGGAGGGCGACGACGACCGCGACCGTGACGGCGTAGTAGATCTGGGTGCGGACGTGGTCGATCAGATCGGCGCCGGTGAACGTCGCCGAGAGGACGGTGGTATCGGAGATCGGCGAGCTGTGGTCGCCGAAGATGGCTCCGGAGAAGATGACGCCGACCATCGCCGCGACGAGGGTGTGTCCCGCCGCGCCGCCGCCGCTGATCTCCCAGGCGATCGGGATCGCGATCGGCGTGACGATCCCCATTGTCCCCCACGAGGTCCCGGTCGAGAAGGCGATGAGGCCGGCGACCACGAACACGAGGGCGGGCAGCAGAGCGGGCGAGACGGACCCCACCGCGATGTTCGCGACGTAGGCGCCGGTGCCGAGCGCGTCGATCGCCTCGCCGATCCCCCACGCGAGCACGAGGATGGAGGCCGCCGTGAGCATGATCCCGAACCCGTCGATCGTGTACTCGGTCGCGTCGCCGAGCCCGAAGATACTGTACGCCCGCCCGAGGACGAACCCGCTCGCGACCATCGCGAACGAGCCGATCATGAGCGCCACCTCGTACGAGGCGTTGAGCGCGGCGTCCCACAGCCGCCCGCCTGCCGCGCCGAACTCTCCGCCGAGGAGGTCGCCGCCGAAGCCGACCGGCGAGAACTCGCCGGACCACAGCGCGGTCCCGATCGTCACGGCGATGAGCACCGCCACCGGGACGAAGAAGTTGACGAGCCGCGGCGTCGACGCTGGCGGCTCGCCGAGTTCGCCGGCGACGTCCTGCATCGGAACCGCCTCGTCGCGCGTGACCTTGCCGGCCGTCCACGAGCGGTGTTCGGCGGTCAGCATCTCGCCGTAGTCCCGCCCGGAGCCGACGATCAGGAGGACCATCACGATCGCGAGGATCGCGTACATGTTGAACGGGATCGACGAGACGAACACCTCAAAGACGCCGGGGCGGTTCGCGGCGTCGACGCCGGCGGCCTCGTACCCTTCGGTGATGAGGGAGAGCTGGAACGCCACCCACGAGGAGATCCCCAGCGTCGCCACCGGCGCGGCGGTGGAGTCGACGATGTACGACAGCTTCTCGCGAGAGATCCGGAGCCGGTCGGAGACGTCCTTCATCGCGGAGCCGACGATCGCGGTGTTGGCGTAGTCGTCGAAGAAGAGGACGATCCCGAGCCCCCACGCGACGAGTCCGGCCTGCCGCTGGGAGTCGAGACGTTCGAGCGCCCAGTCGCGGACCGCGGCGGTGCCACCGAGGTTCCACACCATGGCGACGCCGGAGCCGAGCAGCAGGGTAAACACGAGGATCGTCGCCTGGAACTCGTCGGAGACGGCCGCGACGATCCACTCGAACGTCTGAACGATCCCCAGCCCGCCTGTGTAGATCACCGCGCCCGACCAGATGCCGAGGAACAGCGATAACACCGCCTTGCGGGTGAGCACCGCTAGCACGATGGCGAGCAACGGCGGGACGACGGAAACCGCGCCAAACTGGGTCATTGTCATAACGTTTCACGCTAAAAACATATATTCTCTCTGGGGGCGACGGGTGACGGAGCCGGACCGATCGGCGGTATCGGCGCGTATCCGAACGCACTTACGTCCCTGTGACTGACCCACGCGCAATGTCTGTACGAGTCGGCATCCTCGGCGCCACCGGCGCCGTGGGCCAGCGATTCATCCAGTTGCTCGACGATCACCCGACGTTCGACCTCGCCGCGGTCACCGCGAGCGCGGACAGCGCGGGCAAGACGTACCGTGAGGCGGCCAAATGGCGCGTCGACACTCCCATCCCGGACGACGTCGCGGAGATGACCGTCGTCGAGACGTCGCCGGACGGCATCGCCGACGCCGACGTGGACCTCCTCTTCTCGTCGCTCCCCTCGGGAGTCGCCGCCGAAGTCGAACCGGCGTTTCTGGAGTCGGGATACGTGGTCTCCTCGAACTCCTCCAACGACCGCATGGCGACGGACGTCCCCCTCACGATCCCCGAGATCAACCCCGATCACCTCGACCTGATCGAGGTGCAGCGCGACGAGCGCGGCTGGGACGGCGCCCTCGTGAAGAACCCGAACTGCTCGACGATCACGATGGTTCCCACCCTCGCCGCGATCGATCAGTTCGGTCTCGAACGCGTTCACGTCACCACGCTGCAGGCCGTCTCGGGTGCGGGGTACTCCGGCGTCACCTCGATGGAGATCATCGACAACGCCATCCCGCACATCGGCGGCGAAGAGGAGAAGATGGAGACCGAATCGCGCAAGCTGCTCGGCGAGTTCGACGGGGCAGAGGTCCGCCTTCACGGCGCCGATGTCGCCGCCTCCTGTAACCGCATCCCAACCCTCGACGGCCACCTGGAGAACGTCTTCGCCGAGTTCACCGAGGACCCCTCGCTCGGCGACCTCCGCGAGGCGATGGCCTCGTTCGAGGGCGCCGGCGCGCTCCCGAGCTCGCCCGATCAGCTCATCAAGGTGTTCGGCGACGACGAGCCGGAACGCCCCCAGCCCCGCCTCGACCGCACGTACGCGGACGGGATGGGCATCGTCGCCGGCGGCCTCCAGGAGACGAACGCCGGCGTGAAGTACAACTGCCTCGCGCACAACACGATCCGCGGTGCGGCGGGCGCCTCGCTTTTGAACGGCGAACTGCTCGTCGAGGAAGGGTACGTATAAGCGAAGACGTTTCGGTCGGCTCGAAACCGACCGGTGGTGACAGTGAGCCACCGATTTTATTTTTAAGCGGACGACTCGCGAACGCTCAGCGAGCGCGCTACTTCCCTTCGAACTCGGGCTCGCCGTCGCCCATGAACGCCGTGATCCCCTCCATGAGGTCGTCGGTGTTCATCACGTGGCCGAAGCCCATCGCCTCCACTTCGAGGCCAGCCTCCGCGTCGGTCCGACCGGCGTGCATCGCGCGCTTCGTGTACTTCTGTGCGATCGGCGGGCCGGCGGCCAGCTGTTCGACCAGCTCCCACGCGCGCTCGTCGAGTTCGTCGTCGGGGACCACGTCGTTGAGGAAGTCGTACTCCTCCATGGTCGTCGCGTCGTAGCGATCGGCGGTGAAGATGATCTCCTTCGCGCGTCCCTCGCCGACGATCCGGGCGAGCCGCTGCGTGCCGCCCCAGCCCGGCAACAGGCCGAGGTCGTGTTCGGGCTGGCCGAGTTCGGAGCGCTCGGAGGCGATCCGCATGTCGGCCGCCGTCGCGAGCTCCATGCCGCCGCCGAGGCAGTAGCCGTCGATGGCGGCGACGACGGGCTTGTCCGACTCTTCGAGCTTGCCGAACGTCTGCTGGCCCTGTCGCGAGAGCTCGACGGCGTGGATCGGGTCCGCCCCGCCGGCGGCCATGCTCTGGACGTCGGCGCCCGCGGAGAAGGCGCGGTCGCCCGCGCCCGACAGCAGGATCGCTCGCGCGTCGTCGTCCGCGTCGAGCCGGTCGATCGCGTCCGCAAGCTCGTCGAGCAGCTCACCGCTTATGGTGTTCATCCGGTGCGGGCGGTCGATCTCGACGTGACCGACGCGGTCCTCGACGGCGACGTTGAGGGTGTCGTAGCTCGCGTAGGGGTCCGCGCCGTCGCCCCCGCCGGCGCCCGCTGCGTCGCCCTCTCCGGTGCCGTGGAAGCCGCCCGACTCGGCGGCCTCGCGGAGGTAGTCCGTCGCCGCGTAGCGCTCCTCGCCGGTCTCCTCGTGGAGGTCGTCGAGGACGGCGACGAGTTCCGCGAGCCCTTCGTTGTCTGCCAGCTTCGCCGGGCCGTCCGGGAAGCCGGCGCCGAGCATCACGGCGCGGTCGATAGCGGGCGCGTCGGCGACGTCGTTGCCGATCAGGCCGGCGACTTCGTTCGCCATCACGGCGAGCAGTCGCTTGCGCACGTCGGCGTCGATCGCGTCGGTCGGGACCTGCGCGCCGCCGTCCTCGTAGTCGTAGAAGCCGGAGCCGGTCTTCTTGCCGAGCTCCTCCGCCTCGACCTTCTCGACGAGCAGCGGGCAGGGACGGTACGCCTCGCCGAGAACCTCGTGCATGTAGTCGAGGACGTGGTACCCCACGTCGATGCCGACCTGATCGGCGAGTTCGAACGAGCCCATCGGGAGCCCCATGTCGAACTTCGTCGTCGAGTCGACCGTCTCGATCGTCGCGTCGCCGGACTCGACGATCCACGCCGCCTCGTTCATCAGGGGAACGAGGATGCGGTTGACGATGAACCCGGGGCTGTCCTTGCGGACGCGCACCGGGGTCTTCCCCATCGACTCCGCGAGCCCTTCGATCAGCTCGAGGGTCTCCTCGGACGTGTGCTTCCCGGAGATGACCTCGACGAGGTCCATCCGTACCGGCGGGTTGAAAAAGTGCATCCCGCAGAAGCGCTCGGGGCGGTCGGTGACCTCCGAGAGCTCGGTAATCGAGAGGCTGGAGGTGTTGGTGACGAAGACGGCGTCCTCGGGCGCGTACTCGACGACCTCGTCGTACACGTCCTTTTTGATCGGCATCTTCTCGGGGACGACCTCGATCACCACGTCGGCGTCGGCGAGCGACGCTTCGAGGTCGACGAACGGCTCGACGCGGTCGAGCGCGGCGTCGGCCTCCGCGTCGCCGATGCGGTCCTTCTCGGCGAGTTTACCGAGCGACCACTCGATCTGGTCGTACCCCTTCTGAACGAACTCGTCTTCGATGTCCCGCAGCGCCACGTCGTAGCCGGCGAGCGCGGCCACCTCCGCGATGCCGTGGCCCATGTTTCCGGCGCCGAGGACCGTCACGTGCTGGACGTCTTCGAGCTGCATGTCCGATCGGTCGGAACCGTCATGGTTGAACGTTTCCATCTTCCAAACGGAAAACTTACTGTAAGTTTATTCGGGTGGGCGCTTGGAACGGGAAACGTACAGGTCGCTCCGGGCCGAAGGGGAACCGATGGACGACCGAGTCGCGGCGACCCTGCGCGAGGACCCGACGATGGCGCGGCTGATCGACCGGCACGGCCCGCTCGCGATCGAGCCGGCGGACGACGCGTTCGCGCGGCTCTGCACCTCGATCGTGAACCAGCAGCTCTCGACCGCCTCGGCGTCGGCGATCCACGGGCGGATGGTCGATGCGCTTGACGGTGCGGTGGCCCCCGAGAGCCTGCTCGCGGCCGACGAGGCGGCGCTCAGGGAGACCGGCCTCAGCGGAACGAAGGTCGAGTACCTGCGAAACGCGGCCGACGCATTCCGCGACGACGATCGCGACCTGACGCGGGCGGGCCTCGCCGCCGTCGACGACGACGCGGTCGTCGACCGACTCACCGAGATCCGCGGCGTCGGCGAGTGGACCGCGCGGATGTACCTGATCTTCGCGCTCGGCCGCGAGGACGTGCTCCCGCTCGGCGACCTCGCGGTGCGAAAGGGGATCGAACAGGTGTACAACGACGGCGACGACCTCTCGCGCGCCGAGATGCACGAGATCGGTGCGGCGTGGCGCCCGTACCGGAGCTACGGCACACGATACATCTGGGCGGAGTACGAGTCGTGATATAAGTGATCGAGCACGGTCCGTGCTCGATCACTTATAAACAGCCGCTCGCGGTCGGCGACGACGGCGCTGCGTGCCGACCCCGCGGTTTCGTTGTCCTGTTGAAGCCCTCTTGTGAAGCCATACTTCGGGGTTGAACAGCCGTTCACTGAAGAACGCGTAGTGAGCATCTGAGATAACATGCTGTTTGATATTATCTCGCACTCATTGTTGTGAGAGAGCGTTGTTCATTTCGGTATCGCGCCCGCCCCGTTGACACCGCCACGCTAACAGCCTCCCCACACGCCTACGCCGGTCGCGAATCGCTGCTTGGGTAGCTGGCAGGACACGCTCCGCGGTCCCTGAATGGAAGTCCAGCGATCCACCTTCGACTGGAAACGTCATGCGCAAGAAAGAACTCGTTCACACGCACACGCTGCTTCGGGAAGTCACGCACTATCTGATCGAGAACGAAAACATGCCGGCCAAGACGACTGCCACGTACGACGCGCTTGAGGTACGCCCGTCGAGCATCCACAAATCGAAACGGAACCATCGCGAAGCGATCACGGTTCTCGGCGACTCGATCGAACGGTGGCTCGAACAGGCACCCGCTACCAACGTGGACCGTCCGGTGAATTGATCGCGATCGGCCGACGTCTCTCATCTCTTGTGGATCTCGACAGAGCCGTCCATTTATAAACAGCCGCCGCTCTCGCACGTATGAATGATAAACACCGTCGCCAGCGACAGACTCCGGAATCGCACTCGGAGCGCTCGCGAGACGTTCTATTCCTCTTCGAGGATTTCGCCGGCCTCGTCGCGCTCGGCCTCGTCGACGTCGGCGCGCCGGCGCACGTCGACGCGGTAGTCGCTGAGGATGTCGCGGCCGAGAAGCAGCGGGTACTCCATGTGCCCGCGGTCCTCGACGCTGGCGGTGACGGTGTGTTGGTTGCCGCCGATGCCGATCACGAGGTCGACGACCGGGCGCGCCTTCCCGCCCTTCACGCTGCCCGACTTCACGCGCGTCATGCTCTTGATCGGGCCGGCGCCGATTTCGGCAGCCAACTTCGTGTCGATGCTCGTTCGGGTCGCGCCCGTGTCAGACTTCGCGAGCGCCTGCGTCGATCCGGAGGTGCCGGTGACGACGACCTCTTCGATGTAGCCGATATCCGGCTGCTCGGAGTTGGTCTTTTTCGGAATCGGCGCACAGGTGGGGCGCGAGTCGTCGAGCGTCGCTGCGATGCGTTGGACGTCGTCCTCGTCGACCTCGCCGCCGACCGTCTCGATCGCGAGTTTCGCGATGTGCGGGGCGGGGCTGGTGCCGGTCGCCTCGAACAGTCCTTTAAACCCGGCCGTCGGATTCACTTCGAGCACGTACCAGCCGTCGTACCCCTCGACGAGGTCGACGCCAGCGTAGTCGAGTTCCATCACGTCGGCCGCGTACAGCGCGGTCTCGGCGGCTTCGTCGGGCATGTCGTCGGTCGCGTCCTCGACGGCGCCGCCGAGTGCGACGTTGGTTCGCCAGTCGCCTTCGGGGGCGTAGCGGTACATCGACCCGATGATCTCGTCGCCGACGATGTACACGCGCAGGTCGCGGTGCTTCTCGTCATCGCGGTCGATGAGTCGCTGGAGGAACGCCTGGCGGTTGCCGACCTTCGGGTTCACGCGCTCGGTGAGGTCGACCTTCCACGTGCCGCCGCCGTGGGTGCCGATCGCGGTCTTGTACACGCCCACGTCGCCGAAGCGCTCGCGGCCCTCGTTGAGCCGGTCGTTCGACAGCGCGAGCAGGGCGTCTGGCACGCGGATGTTCCAGTCGGCGAGCGTCGCGGCCGTCGCGAACTTGTGGATCGACGCGAGCACCGCGTCCGGCTCGTTCAGCATCGGTCGGATCCGCTCGAACGTCGTCGCCAGCCCGAGCAGCTCCGCGGGCTGGTCCGTGTTCGACAGCAGCAGCCGATTGGCGATGATGTCGACGGCGGGCTCCACCGACACGTCGCCGTCCTCGACGCTTATCGCCGCGTTCTCCTCGCGGAGCCACACTGGCTCGTGGCCGAGGTCCTCGACCGCGTTGCAGATCGCCTTCGTTTCCTTGCTGTTGTGTAGCGACAGCACTCCCACCCGTACCGGATCCGAACTCATGGCCGGACCTGCGCGGGCCCACCTAAAAGTTCGCCCGATTTTCGACCGGCCATCGTCGGGCCGCCATATATATACTCTCTGCCCTGCTCCGGTGTGACATGAGTGACGACCGGGTGTTCACGTACAACGGCGGGGCGGTCCCGCCCGGTGAGACGCAGAACATCCGCTACGGAATCAGCGAGACGTACCTCGGCGACCCGGTCCGGATTCCCGTGACGATCATCAACGGGGAACGCGACGGGCCGACCGTCTTCCTCACGGCGGCCGCCCACGGCGACGAGCTCAACGGCATCGAGGTCGTGCGCGAGGTCGCCCACGAGTGGGACCTCTCGTCGCTTTCCGGCACGCTCGTCTGTCTGCCGGTGCTCAACGTTCCGGGATTCATCGCCCAGCAGCGCTACCTCCCCGTCTACGACCGCGACCTCAACCGATCGTTCCCTGGGAAGGCGGGGTCGACGAGCTCCAACCGCATGGCGAATCAGATCTACTCGAACTTCATCGCGCCCTGCGACTTCGGGCTCGACTTCCACACCTCGACGCGCGGCCGGACGAACATGCTCCACGTCCGCGCGGACATGGCCGACGCGGGCGTCCACCGACTCGCGATGTCCTTCGGCTCGAAGGTGGTCATCGACAGCGAGGGCCCGAGCGGCACCCTGCGCGGCGAGGCGACCGCCGACGGAATCCCCACGATCACCATCGAGATGGGAGAGGCCCACCGGTTCCAGCGCCCCCTCATCGACGACTCACTCGGCGGAGTCCGCTCCGTCTTCGCGGAGTACGGTCTGCTCGAAACGGACACCGTGCGCTGGCCCGGCTGGCGGACGATCGTCGCCGGCGCGGGCGAGAAGACGTGGCTGCGGGCCGACTCCGGGGGCATCGTCGACACCCACTTCGAGAGCGGCTCGCTCGTCCGCGAGGGCGAACGGATCGCGACGATCACCAATCCGTTTAAAGAGGACGCCGTCGCCATCGAGGCTCCCTTCACCGGGCTGCTGATCGGCCTCTTGGAGAACCCCGTCGTCTACCCCGGGAACCCGCTGTGTCACCTCGTCGAGATCGACGAGTCGACGCGACGGGCGATCGAGACCGGCGACGCCCCGCAACCGGTCGGGCAGCCGGTCGCGGTGGACGGGGCGGACGGATCGATCGGGATGGACTGAGGCAGATTGAGGCGGACGGGCGGCTGAGGTGGACTGAGCCGAACGCGGCGGACGACCGGCCCCCGACCCTTCTCCCAAGGCGTGGTGTATATGCGCAACCCGGCCGTGTCGCCGGTATGATCGACGATCTCGACACGCCGGTACTCGACAACCACCTCCACCTCGATCCCCGTCACGGCCGCGGGATCGACGCCGTCGAGGACTTCGTGCATCTCGGCGGCACCCACCTGCTCGTGGTGAACAAGCCGTCGTGGCATCTCGGCGTCGAGCCCGACGAGCCCGCGGATTTCCGGCCCGTCTTCGAAGAGACGGTCGACGCGGTCGACGCCGCGACCGAGGTCCTGCCGGGCCGCGCGTGGCCCGTTCTCGGCGTCCACCCCGGCCTGATAACCCGCCTCGTCGACGAACGGGACTTCACGCCCGCGGCAGCCCGTGACCTGATGCAAGGTGGCCTGGAGGTCGCGAGCGAGTTCGTCGCCGACGGCGAAGCGCTCGCGCTGAAGTCCGGCCGCCCGCACTACGAGGTGAGCGACGCAGTCTGGGACGCGTCGAACGCCGTGACCCGGCGCGCGTTCGAACTCGGCGCCGCCCTCGACTGCGCCGTGCAGCTCCACACCGAGGCCACCGAGGACCTAACCGATCTCGCCGCCGTCGCCGAGGAAGTCGGTCTCGACCCTTCGAAGGCGGTCAAACACTACGCCGAGGGCCGGCTCGCGGGTCCGACCCCGAGCGTGATGAGCGAGAAGGACCGGCTCGAACGGGCCGCCGAGTCGGGTGAGCCCTTCCTGATGGAGACCGATTTCGTCGACGACCCCGAGAAGCCGGGGATGGTGCTCGGCCCGAAGACGGTTCCCCGCCGCGTGCGCTGGCTGCTGGAGAACGGTCACGACGAGGCGGTTCGTCGCGCCCACGTCGAGACGCCGGCCGCCGTGTACGGGATCGACACCGAAGCGACGCTGGAGTGACCGCCGTCCACCGAACTGCCGAATCTCGCCGGATCGAGGGTGCGAAACCGTCTCGCGCGGCGATCGATAGGAAAGGCATTTGAGTTGGCCGGGCGACGTACAGCACATGACCGACGACGACGCCGTTGAAACGTTCTATACCGACGAACGCTGGCAGAACTGGCTCGACCGGCTGGAAGAAGAGGAGCTTGACCCCGAAAACGAGGATTCCGCCCGCCTGCTGTTGAACCTCCAAGACGACGCCGCTATCGCCGTTGTGAAGGTCCTCACGGCGCTCGACGAGGAGCGCATCGACGAAGAGCGCGCGGTCGAGGAGCTTCGCGATATTCGCGAGATCGTGCTCGCCGAGGTCGCGTTCGACGACGAGGACAAGCTCATTCTGATCGACGGCGTCCAGACTTCGCTCGTCCCCGTGTTCTACGCGGCCGAGGAGTACGTCGTCGGCGGCGTCGTCGACGGCGACGTCACCGAGTTCGTCCACGCGGCCGCCGACGCCGAGGCCGAAGAGGACCTCGACGCCGCGCTCGGCTACATCGTGCAGGCCGGTACCCGCGTCATCGACGGCGAGCCGCTCGACATCGAACTCGTCGACGAGCTGGAGTACGGACTCGTCTCCGAGTGGGTCAACGGGCTCGACTCGCTGCAGTCGGCCATCGAAGACCCGGAAGTCGTCGAAGAAGACTGACGACGGCGTCGTCTCACACCCGCTGAGCGCCCTCTCGTTCTCTCACTCCTCGCGCACCCGATATTCCGATCCCGCACAGCGACGTCTGTGGTCCGCTCCACCCGTCACGCCTCAATCGAACCTACGCCGCCACTGAAAAGAGCAGCAGGTTGTGCGCCGCAGGCCCGAGCCCGACGGCGGCGATGAATCCCAACAGGAGGTACCCTTCTGCGGGCTCGTCCTGCACGTACGGCGTGAACAGCCAGACGACGGCGCTCGCAACTGTGAGCTTGACCAGCAGGAACAGCCACCCCTCGCCGAGCACCGGAATCGAGGGGAGCCCCTCGATCTCCAGGATAAGCCGCGAGATGGGCGTCCGCTCGCCGAACCCGAGGTGGGTCGTCCCGACCGCGGTGGAGACGCCGTCGAGCGCGTGTCCGAACACGGCGAGCGCGCCGACGCCGCCGGTTATCGTCGTCTCCGGACGAGCCCTCGTGAGCCCGGTCCAGACGAGTGCGGCGATCGGAACGGTCACCGCGAGCGAGACGGCCGACCAGAACGCGCCGTCGACCGAGACGCCGTCGGCGACGGCGACGGCGACGACCGGAACGAGCGCGAGCGTCCCGACCGTGGCGAGCGCCCGGGGAACATCCGATCCGGACGGGCCGCGCTCGGCTCCGCGACCGTCGTCGGCGTCGGTCGCGCCGTCGTCGGCCGCGTCGGCGGCGAGCCAACTCGCGCCGGCGAGCGCGCCGATCGTGAGGTACACCGTCGGCGACCCCGCGAGCGGCGTCACGGCCGGGGGGAGCGCGTCGATCACGTACAGGACGTGGGCGGCCGATCCGAGGATCACCCAGGGCGTGAGCGCGAGGACGTGCCGACCGGTGACGGCGGGCGGGCGGCGGCGGAGTGCGAGGGCGACCGCACCGGTCACGAGGAGCACCGCGAGGAGGTAGGGTGCTGGCGGGAGCGTCGTCCCGGCGGGGAGAAACGGGAGGGTGGCGAGAGTGTCGAGAGGTGAGAGGGCGACCGCCATCACACCGACAGCACGGGCTGGCTGGCGTACAACAGGACGTACTCCGCGGCCTTCCCGAGCACCTGCCCGGGGTCGCCGCTGACGGGCTCGCGCGGGACGACGATGAAGTCGGAGTCGAGCTCTTCCGCGGTGTCGAGGACGACGCTGCCCGGGTGGACCGTCTTCACGGTCGTCGAGAAGCCGTACGCGATGGAGTTGCTGTGGGCGACGCCGGCGGCCTCGGCGCGCGTGGCGACCGAGTCGGTGAACGCCTCCGTGTCGTCGGCGACGTCGGCCGTCTCGACCACGCCGTGGTCGAGCGCGCGGACCACCTCCTCGTCAAGCACGTACAGGGCATGGACGCTCGCGTCGTACTCGCTCGCGACCGTGATCGCGTAGTCGACTGCCTCGTGGGACTGTTCGCTCCCGTCGACGGGAACGAGGACGAGGTCGATGTCGAGATCGGTCATACCTGGACGTCGTCGGGGGAGTTCAAAAAGCCCGCCCCATGCGATCGGGGTGAGAGACGACGAACGGCCTCCGGCCGTCAGAACTCCGGCAGCCCGCGCTGGCCGACGGCGAGTCGTTGGTCGGGCGGCACGTTCGTCGCGACGATCTCGTCGACCGCGTCGCGGTTGTCGGGATCGCTGTTGATCGCGCGGGTCGCCCCTTCCACGTCGACGTGGAGGCCGGCGTCGGCGTACGGCTCGTACATCACGCCGCTGTTGCTCACCACGACCCACACCCCCGCCTCGTCGAGCGCGCTCACTACGTCGAGCAGCCGACGCTGATCCTCGCGGTCGAAGCCGTCGGCGCTGTACTCGTTGAAACTCGCGGTCGCGCTCATCGGCTCGTACGGCGGATCGAAGTAGACGAGGTCGCCCGCCTCGGCGGCGTCGAGCACGTACGCGAAATCGTCGTTGCGGATCGTCGCCGCCGCGAGCACGTCGCTGGCCCGTCGGATCCGGTCGCGCTGGACCCAGTCCGGGTTCGCGTACCGGCCGATAGGGACGTTGAATCCGCCGTCGGCGTTCTCGCGGTAGAGCCCGTTGTAGCAGGTCCGATTCAGGTACAACAGGAGCGCGGCCTCCGTCAGCGGATCGAACGAGCCCTCGTACGGCCGCCGGTTGAACCGCGCGCGCTGCTGGTAGTAGTAGCCCTCCACGTCTCGTCCCCGAGCCGTCGTCTCGTCGTACGGGAGCGACGGGTCCGGGTCGGCCTCGGGATCGTCGAACGACGCCAGCCGATCGATGAGCGCCTCGGGGTCGTCTCGGACCCGCTCGTAGAAGTTCACCAGCCGGGGATTCGCGTCGTTGATCGTCGCGTCGGGCGGTTCGAGGTCGAAAAAGAGCGCGCCGCCGCCGACGAACGGCTCGTGGTAGCGGTCGTAATCGGTCGGGAACCGGGCGTACAGCTCGTCGAGGAGCTGTCGCTTCCCGCCGGCCCACTTCAGGATCGGCTCGGCCATGCGATGTCGAGATTCCCCGGCGCCGGCGTATAAACGTCTCGGGCGAGGCGAGGCGAATTTAAAAGATAGAGACGGTGGCGGAGGGCAGCAGGCGACCGACCGGGCCCCGATCAGTCGTCGGCCGGTTCTCCCTCGGGGGAGTCGCTCTCGGCCACGTCTCCGTCAACGACCTCCCCGTCGACGACCTCGCCGTCGGCGGCGGTCTCGTCAGGGGCCCCGGGATCGGTGGCGGCGACATCGGGAGTCGGGAGATCGTCAACGTGGGCGGCCGCCTCCTCGAAATTCGGCCCGGGCTTGATTGTGCCGGCCTCGCGGTCCCACTCGATATAGCCGGCCTCCTCCAAGGCGGGGAGGTGTTGCTCACGGAGTTCGGCGGCGATCTCGTCGGCGCGGCCGCGGAGGTGGAGGTCCGCGACCGTCTCGACGGTCCCGTCGGCGAGTCCGGCGATGACCCGCCGTTGCTCTGGCTCCGCAACTGCCGCCGGCCGTGAGGTGAGGGTGTTCTGTGTCATGCTGTGTCGTTCCGTATCTTATGATCAACTGAACTGAAATAAATGTATGGGGCGCGGTGTCGGACACCGCGGAGAGACGCGCGAATCTGGTACCGCACGAGTGACCTCTCCTTACTGGACTCGCAGTCCACGATGCAGGGTGTACCCGGCGATCACCAGAAAGATGAACGGGAGCCCGGTAAGCGGGTGCGCCAATAGCGCGCCAGTTGCGAGGATCAGGTACCCTTTCTCGGGCGGTCGCCACGCCGTCCGGCGCCGCATCGAGCCGAGTTCGGCTCGGAACGCGACGAGCAGCGCGCCGCCGACGAGAAGCCACGCCCCGCCCCCGACCGCTGCGGCGAGAACGCCCCCGGCCTCGGCAACGGGGCCGGCGACGGCGTCGAGGGCGACGGGGTATCCACCCTCTCCCGGGTCGATCAGCGACGACGCCGCGAGCGACACGGGCAGGTACAGCGCGGCCAGTGCCACCACCGTCCAGAAAGGGACATTCGCTTGCGCGCTCGACGACGAGTGTTCGGCCATGGATACGCAAGGAGCCGGGCAGACAGGTATCCTCCGATTCCGATGCTATCGGCGATTTCGGCACCGAGTTCACAGATATGTGAGGAGTGTACGACACTATACCATGGTATAGATTACACCACGTTAACAACCGTTTTAGACCGATCTGGGAAATGATTCATGCTAACACTTCTCAAAACATATTTGGAATATGAAAGGTATATATCGGCGGAGTACGTACCCGTTAGTATGCACCCCACGACCATCGGATCGGCGGCTGATCGCCACACGAGCGGCTCCGGCGTTCTGTCCACTGGCAGCTCCCCGAAAGGCACAGCCGCGTTCATCGCGCTTTTTACCCTCCCGCTTTTCATCGCGGAGCATCCGCTGGCCGCGGTGGCGCTCCTCATCAGCGGCGTCGCCGTCGCTGCCATCTCGCGATCGATCGCCGACCACGTCCGTCGACACCGAGGGTCGGTGCGGCACCTGACGCTCCCCGGACTCGGCACGGTCGAGTACCGGTTCACCCGGACCTAACGCGAACCGCGCCGCTCCGTCTTTCTTTTTATGTTCCGTCTGCCACGCGCTCGCCGACGGCGAGTCCGTTCGCGAGCGCGGCGTGGAGCCGTCCTTCGCCGGCGACCCAGTCACCGGTCAGAAACAGCCCTTCTTCGCGTGCCGATTCGACCGGTTCGTTATCGATGCGTGTCTCCGGCTGTGCGTACCGCCAGCCCTGGTGATCCGACCAGTCGGGCGCCGCGAGCCGGTCGTCGTCCATGATCGCGGCCGCGTGCTCGGCGAGGGCCGCGACGTTCGCCGTCGGGTCGTCGTCGTAGTGCTCGACCGACCATTCGTGGTTCGCCTGCGCGATCAGCAGCGTCTCGCCGTCGGGGACGTGGCCGGCCTTGCACTCCTCGCGGGAGATCCACCCGACGGCGTGCTCCTTGTCGGTGTTGACGAGCCCGTAATAGGGGACCTCGACCGCGAACGGGTAGTGGAGCGCGGCGGTCCAGACGGTTCGGAACGCGACGTCGCCGACGGCGTCGACGAGCCGCTCGCGGACGGGCGCGTCCCACTCGGCGTCGCGGAGTAGCTCGGCCGTCTGCGGCGCCGGCGGGTTCAACAGAAGGGCGTCGAACGGCCCCCATGTCGCTCCGTCCGCGTCGTCCAGTTCCCATCGCGCGCCAGTCCGTCGGATCGTCTCGATGCGAGTCCGCCGGTGGACTGTCGCGTCGGTCCGGGCGAGGAGTCGCTTCGCGATCTGGGTGAGTCCCTGCCGGTAGCTCCACTTGTGCTCGTCGGCGTCGCGTCCGGGCGATACCGTCCCGTCGCTGTCGAAGGTGTAGATCGGTTCGGCGACGTCGACGAGACCGTCGTCGTCGAGCGTGTTCGTGATCAACTCGACGACGCGCTCGTCGTCGGCTTTCAGGTAGTTCGCGCCGTAATCGTACGTGCAGTCGTCGCGGCGACGCGTCGCCGCGCGGCCGCACATCCCGCCGGACTTTTCGAGGATCGTTACGTCCGCACGGGGAGCCGCGTCGGCGAGCGCGAACGCCGCGGCCGATGCCCCGGCGCCGGCGCCGACGATACCGATATGTGTCACACTACTCGTACGTATTCGGACCACTTAATCGATGGCTCGATGAGGGCAACGCGCCCGAAAACAGACAAAAACGTCGAGGTGATCGCCAACCGCCGAGCGCTCATTGCGCCGCCGGGGCGGTCACCGAGTCGTCGGAGCGCTCACCGATCGTCCGGGCCGACCACCATGACGGGAACGTCGGCGCCTCGCTGGACGCGGACGGGAAGCGTCTCGGGATGGACCAGCCGGTCGAGACCGGTGCGGCGCGCGGAGCCGACGACGATCAGATCGGCGTCGTGGCCCGCGGCGAAGTCGAGCACCTCGTCGTGGGCGGTGCCGTACCGGAACCATTTGTCCACCTCGACGCCGGCGGCCGCACCGCGAGCCTCGACGTCCTCGACGAGCGTCTCGCCGGTGCGCTCGCGGCGCTCGACGGCCATGTCCCAGTGTTCGGTCGTGTCGACGACGTACAGCGCGTCGACGACCCCGCCGTGGGCAGCGGCGACGTCGAGCGCGGTTCCGGCGGCCGCTCGGCCCGCGTCGTCATCGCGGACGACGACGACCACGCGATCGAATAGTCCGGACATGGGAGACGCCGACGAAGGCGCCGTACCGGCCGTCGACGCGCTGTCCGTCGGCGACGAGGACGACGATGCGGACGGCGACGAGGACGAGGACGCCGGGACTCTGGTGGTCGGTGCGATGGGGTCGGACTCCGCGAGATCTGGATCGACTGACATGGATACGTGCGCCGGTTGCCGCGCCGAAACGGCCCCGGACTGTGCTTACTCCGATAGTGGAGGAGACGTTACTTAACAATTTTCGACAGGATAGACGATTATCATTATCTATCGACTCGTCTGCGATGGTTTACATGGCAATCGTCGAATGAATGTGCGAATTCATGACGAACGTAGACAAAATTCTACATTCGAAACTGCCGGATTCACACGACGCGGCGTCGGCGGAGGGCCGTCCCGTGGTCTCCGCCGACGATGGGGGCAAGAACCTCCCGAACGACGCGTTTTAATCGGTGTGTGTGCCGAGTACGAGACGAACGCGGTCACAACCGAGATCGACGCGGTTGCGGTCGCCAACGATATCGACACGATCTCCATCGACATGATCTCCAACACCACTGCAGGCGCGACACACCGCAACGATGGGTGACGAACCGGCTTCCGACGGCGACGGCGTGGATTACGCCGGACGCGCGTCCGAGATACTCGGCTTCTCCCGGTGGTGGCAGATCCTCGCTGCGGCCGGGATGATGGCCGCCGTGAGCCCGTACCAGTACGTCTGGTCGTCGATCGAACAGCCCCTCGCGGAGAGCCTCGACATCGCGCTCCCGGCGCTCGGTGCGGTGTTCTCGTTTTACGTCGTGTTCCAGTCGCTCTCGCAGTTCCCGGCCGGGAAGTGGCGCGACAACCGCGGTCCGGGCGCACTGACGTTCCTCGCGGCGCTGCTGGCCGGCGGCGGGTACATCGGCCTCGCGTACGCGACCAGCGTCTGGCAGCTGTACGTGCTATACTCGCTCGGGGCGGTCGGCGTCGGGATCGTGTACACGGTCGCGGTCAACACCGCGGTCAAGTGGTTCCCGGACCGCACCGGGCTCACCACCGGGATCGGCACGATGGCGTTCGCCGGCGGGAGCGCGCTCGTGGTCCCCTACGTCCGCGCGAACGCGACGGTCGCCGCCTACAGCGACGTGCTCCGGAACGTCGGGGTGGCGATCCTCGTCGTCACCCTCGTGGGGGCGTTCTTGCTGCGGGACCCGCCGGACGACTGGCTGGGCCTGGACGACCGAGACTCGGACGGGAACGGCGGCGACGAGGATACCGACGTCGACAACGGCGACGCGGGGCTGGCCGCCTCGCTCCGAGGGCGCGCCTACACGACGCGCGAGATGCTCTCGACGTGGCAGTTCTGGCTGCTGTACGCGATGTTCATCGCGACCGCCGGCGCCGACCTCATCGTCATCGCCAACGTGGTTCGGTTCGCCGACCACTTCGGGCTGGCCGCCGGGATCGCGACCGCCGCGGCGACCCTGCTCCCCGTTGCGGCCGGCGTCTCGCGGATGATCCTCGGCGAGGCCTCGGACCGGTTCGATCGCAAGTGGGTGATGGCGCTCTCGTTCGTCTTCGCCGGCCTGTTCCGGATCGCGCTCATCGGTGCCGGGTCCGCGGGGTCCGGGGTCCTCTTCATCGTGCTCGTGATGGGGGCGATGTTCTTCTCTTCCCCGCTGTACGTCTACTTCCCGGCGCTGCTCGCCGACTACTACGGCGCGCGGCACTCGTCGGGTAACTACGCGGTGTTGTACACCGCGAAGGTCGGCGGCGGCGTCTTCGCCGGTACCGTGACGGGCTACCTCGTCGCCACCTTCGGCTGGACCCCGACGTTCGCGCTCGGCGGCGGCCTCGCGGTCGCGGCCGGCGTCGCCGCGCTCCTGCTCCGCCCTCCGAGCGACGCCGGACTCGGAGAGACTGGCGCGACGCCGACCGACTGACCGCTCGGCTCAGGCCGGTTCGGCCATCGCCCGCTCGATCCGATTGACGAGCGCGTCCAAGCGGTCGCCGACCTCGCCGACGGCCGCGAGGGCCGGGTACGTGACGGCGAGGTCTTGGTACAGATACGCCGGGAGATCGATATCGTCGCCGAGCGCGAGGTCGATCCCGTGAGCCGCCAATTCGCGCTGACGACGGGCGGCGATCCGGTCGCAGTCGCCGAGGAGGGCCTTCGATCGGGTTCGAGACGCATCGAGCGCGCCGAATCCCACGTCCGGATCCGCAGTCCCCGCCATCGACTCCGCCTCGGCTGCGATTGGCGCAAGCCGGGCAGCGGCTCGCTCGACGGACTTGGTCTCCGAACGGACCGTCTTCAGGAACCGTTCTCGCTCTTCGATCGCGGTGTCCGCGGCGGCGAGCAGCGATCGCTTGTACTCCGCGTGGAACCGGGAGGTCCGGGCGAGCGCGTACGCCAACTCCGGACCGAATTCGGCGGCGACGCTCCGTTCGTAGGTGTCGTCGTACTCCTCCTCGTAGTGCGGCACGGACATCACCGTCTCCACGTAGGCGTCTCTGACCGCGACCAACCCGGAACCGGGCGCGGGCGCCGTCTCACGCATTGCGCCACCGCCTCGCTGGATCGGCTGGACGGTTTCGGCCGCGATCGAGTCCACTCGGCTCCGGAAGGCGCGAAACGCCTCGCGCTCGTCGACGACGCGCCGCCGTTCGATCCGAAGCCGCTCTCGCGCCGCACCGAGTCGCTCTTCCCAGCCCGCCGACGATCCGGTACCCGTTGCCATACCGCACCCGTCGGGAATCACCGCCGTAAACGCTGCTATGAGGGGTATCCGGCGCGAAATAGCGATAGTGACTCCTCTATAGCGCTCCCGAGTTGGCGGGGAGACGAGGAGACGGGAAACGCACATCCGTCGCCCGGTCCAAGAGGCGGTAATGGACGTCGCGTTGATCACGGTCGGCGACGAGCTGCTCTCGGGGGACACGGTGAACACGAACGCCAACTGGCTCGCGGCCGAGCTGAGCGATCGCGGGGTCGCTGTCCGGCGAATCCTCTCCGTCCCCGACGACCAGGCCGTCATCGCGGACCGCGTCGGCGAGTACGCCGCCGTCTTCGACGCGGTGATCGTGACGGGCGGGCTCGGTAGCACGCCCGACGACGTGACGATGGAGGCCGTCGCGGACGCGTTCGACCGAGAGATGGTCCCCACCGACCTGACCCGGGAGGCGGTCGAGCGTCGGCTCGCCGAGATTCGTGACCGGATCCCCGACCGGGAAGTGGACGTGGATGTCGAGGCGGAGGCCGCGATTCCGGTGGGAAGCCGAGCGCTGCTGAATGAGGCGGGACTCGCGCCCGGCTGCGTCATCGAGGGCGTGTACGTCATGCCGGGGATCCCGAGCGAGTTGAAAGCGATGTTCGATTCCGTCGCCGACGAATTCAGCGGCGACCGGCGCTCGCGGTTCCTCTACACGGTCGAACCGGAGTCGAACATCATCTCGGCGTTGACGGAGAGCATGGAGCGGTTCGACGTCGCCGTCGGCTGTTACCCCGACCGCGAGGCCGACCACAACCGCCTGAAGGTGACCGCCACCGACGACGAGGCGCTCGACGGCGCCGCCGAGTGGCTGCTCGCGAACGTCGACGCGAGCGAGACGCCGGTGCGGCGCGGGTGGGGCGATGGGGGCGACGGCGGCGCATGACGGTGCCGCCGGACCTCGCCGACCGCGTCGTCGTTCTCACCGGCGGCACGAGCGGTATCGGTCGCCTCGCGGCGGTCGCCTCGCGGCGGTCGCCCTCGCGGAGCGCGGCGCCACCGTCGCGGTCGTCGGCCGAGACCGCGGCCGCGGCGAGTCGCTCGTCGACGAGACCGCCGACACGCCCGGGAGAATCCGGTTTCACCGCGCCGACCTCGCGACGGTCGCGGCGGTCCGGGACCTCGCCGTCCGGCTGCTGGACGCGTACGACCGCGTCGACGTCCTCGCGCACAACGCCGGCCTCTCGACCGGATCGCGGACGGAAACGGCGGACGGCATCGAGCTCACGCTCGCCGTGAACCACCTCGCGCCGTACCTGCTCACCCACGAGCTGTACGACCGGCTCGCCGCATCGGCCCCCGCGCGAGTCGTCGTCACCGCCTCGGACATCCACCGGCGCGCCGCGTTCGACTTCGACGACCTCCAGTTCGCCGCCGGCTACGACGCGCTGGACGCGTACGCCCGGTCGAAGCTCGCGACCGTGTCGTTCACCCTGGAACTCGCGGCTCGAATCCCGAACGACGACGCGGTCACGGCGAACTGCGTCCACCCCGGGTTCGTTCCCTCGACGAACCTGTTCCGTGACGCGTCGCTCCCGACGCGACTTATGGTCCGCGCCGCCGGACTGTTCCCGGGCGTCGGGACCTCGGTGGACGAGGCCGCTGCTCGGGTAGTCCGACTGATCGCCGACGACGCGTTCGCCGAGCGAACCGGCGCGTACGTCGGCGACGGCGACTTGACGCCGTCGACCGCGGCGAGCGATCCGGCGGCGCGCGAGCGGCTCTGGGAGGCGAGCGCCGAGTTGGTCGGCGTGGACGCCGACTGGCCGTGACGGCGTCGATTACAAGCGAGAGAGTCGCTCGTCGCCCCCTGCCCCGATGGCGCGCTCCGGTGAGCGCCTTCTAAAGGTGCAAATCCGAGCGCGAGGTCCTCGCGAGCAGAGAGGGACCGAAGGTCCCTCATGCAGCCGGCGCGCAGCGCCGGCGACGAAGCGAGTGAGGGCTCGGAAATCGCAGATTTCCGGTGGACGACGCGAGCGAAGCGAGCGGCGGAGGTTGGGGAGGCGTGAGGCTGCGGCGCGGTTGTAAAGGGGATCACCCCACCATCAACGGTTTATAAACGGCCGACAGCAACACCGCCCGTCCGCTTATAAATGACCGTTCGTGTCATCGAGATTTTGTCGACACGGGTCACTCGCTGGCGCTCGTCGTTACGAGGAACCGGAAGTGGGTTGGGGCAGATTCGAACCACCGGAAGGCGGTCCCGCTCGCTGTCGCTCGCGGGCTGCGCCTTCCGAGTCCGCGCCTCGCACTACTCGGCGCGGATGCCGACCTCTAACGGACTAAGTCGAAAGCAGAAGTGGGTTGGGGCAGATTCGAACTGCCGACCTGCTCCGTGTGAAGGAGCCGTCATAACCTGGCTAGACCACCAACCCGCTCGTGTCGACGTATCCGACCTCGGGACTTAAGAGTTACTTTGTCGCGAGGATTCATTCGTCGAGCGCGCCAACAGACCGCCGTGACTCACGAACTCCGCTTCCTCGAGCGCCTTCGGCAGCGCATCACGAGCCTGCTTCACCTGCCGCTCTCGGTGGTGGGACTGTACGCCGAGCGGACGACGCCTCGCGACCAGTACGCGCTCACCCTCCGCGAGCCGTATCCCCTCGTCGAGGCGCGGCTCCACCGACTCGGGTTCGTTCGCAACCTCGTCTCCTCGCTGAAGGTCCGCGGGGACACACTTTCGGAGACGACCGTCGCAAGTTGGGTCTGCTACCCCGACGGCGCGATCGCGAGCGACGACCAACTCCACCTCGCGCTGTTCGTCGGCCCGAACGACGAGACGACCGACGTGTACGCGCACTGGGAACCCTCATGGATCCGACATCCGATCCGCCACTACCGGGCGACCGCCGTCGACGCCGCCGCCGGCGTCGAGCGGACCCGCGACCTGTTCGAGCGCGCCGGGATCGAGTACGTGGTGGTGCCCGCGAACAACCGACTCGAAGTCGACGTTGACGGACCCGAAGAATAGCCGTGTGGCCGATCGGGGGCCGAGTCGATCCTTTACTCCTCCGCGGCGGCGTCGCGACCGCGGTACGCGTTCACGCGCTCGCGCGCCGAGGCGATCGCCTCGCGGGCTTCGCCCTCCGCGCGCTCCTCTAACTGCTTCAGATCCGCTTGCAGTCGGTCCAACCGTGAGGACTCGGGCTCCTCGTCTTCGTCGGCGCCGACGAGGTCTTTCACGCGGGCCTCCAGCGGCTCCAACTCTTCTTTCACGCCCGCCTTCGCGTGTTCGGCCGCGCGACCCAGGTAGTACCGTGCGTCTTCGAAGTGTTTGCTCATATCTGCCCTTTGGCGGACAACGAATATATCCTTTGTGGCTGCTCACAGAGGACAGAATTTGGCGGGCGTCCGCGATCAGTACGACGGGGACTCCTCGGGTTCACCATCGCGCGCGTTCGCGACCCGCCCGAGGGTGAACAGCAGGTCAGACAGCCGGTTCAGGTACGTGACGACCGCTTTGTTGATCGGCTCCGAGCGCGCAAGTTCGACGACCCGACGCTCGGCGCGTCGCGTCACGGTCCGCGCGTGGTGGAGCCGGGCACCGGACTCACCGCCGCCAGGGAGGATGAACGACCGAAGTGGTTCCAGTTCCTCGTCGAACTCGTCGATTCGGTCTTCGAGGCTCGCGACGATCTCGGCGTCCATCTGCGGATCGTCGGGGTCGGGATCCGGGTTCGCGAGGTCCGCTTGCACCACGTGGAGATGGTTTTGAACCGTCTCCAGGAGGTCGTCGAGGTCGTCGTGGCCGGTCGGGCGAACCGTACCGATCAGCGCGTTCGCCTCGTCGACGGTCCCGTACGCCTCGATCCGCGGGCTGGACTTCGACACCCGGCTCATGTCCCGGAGGTCGGTGTCGCCCTCGTCTCCGCGGCCGGTGTAGATGGTCATTCGAGGCTCCGCTCGACGTACTCCAGGATGTTCGCGCTCTCGGACATGGTCACCCCGCGCGCCTCGTCGACCAGTACGGGAACACCGCGCTGGCCGCTCACCCGTTTCACCTCGTTGCGGTCGGAGTGAAGCGCGTCGACCCACTCGGTCTCATACGCCACGTCGGCGGCATCGAGCGCGTCAGACACCTTCTCACACCAAGGACACCCGTCGAGGGCGTACAGTTGCACAGTCATACGCAAGCGATCGGCGCGCGGGAGCAAGAAGGTAGGGTGTCGTCGAACGGGTCGCGGCCGACAGGGGAGGTCCGGCTACGTTCGGCTACAATTCGGCTACGGTTTGGCTACAGTTCAGCTACTGTTTGGCTACAACCCGTGGTACGACTCCATCTCCGATCGGCGCGCCTCCGGGATCGGTGCGGGCTCCCCGGACTCGGGGTCAAGTGCGACGAGCGTCGCGTCCGCCTCGGCGACGACCGTGTCGTCCGCGCCGGTCCGGATCTCGTGTGTCATCGTCACGCTGGAGCGGCCGATATCGGCGATATCGACCGAGACGGTGATCGATCCGTCCGTCAACTCGACCGGTTGACGGAAGTCGATCGAGAGCGACGCCAGCACGGTGGAGACGCGGGTGAGGTCAGCGTCGAGCACGTCGCGGAAGTACTCGCTTCGCGCCTGCTCGACGTACGTCGCGTAGACGGCGTTGTTGACGTGACCCATCGCGTCGATGTCGCGGAAGCGAACGTCGATCTCGGCGGTGTACGTGCTCATGGTTGCCACTCTCCAGGGCGCACTATGTAGGCGTCGGCATTGATCGGTGACGGTGGGTTTCATCGACGATCCGCCGAACCACGGAGCCGCCGAACCACGGAGTTGCCGAAACCGCGGAACCGCCGGTCAGTACAGCAGTTCGTCGTCGTTCTCGATCATGTACAGCGACCGGGCCGCGATGTTGACTGCGTGGTCGCCGACGCGTTCGAGGTCTCGGATCGTCAGGAGAAGCCGGGAAACGTTCTGCATCGTCGCTTCCACATCGTCTTCCTCACGGAGCTCGTCGCGCTGGATAAGGTCACGGACGACGAGGGCGCTCGCGGCCTCACAGGCGGCGTCGACGTCGTCGTCGGCCTCGGCGACCGCGAAACAGCGGTCCGAGTCCGAATCCGCGTAGGCGTCCATCGCCTCGTCGAGCATCGCTAGTGTCTTGTCGCCGATGCGCTGGACGTCGACATCGGGGAAGACCTCTCGGTCCGCCTGCTTGGCGTATTCGCCGAGATTCGTCGCGAGGTCGGCGATCCGCTCGAGGTCGGTGATAATCTTGAACGACGCCGCGATGAATCGCAGATCGCCCGCAACTGGCTGCTGGAGCGCGATAAGATCAGTGCACTCGCCCTCTAACTCGAGGTAGAGGGCGTTGATCTCGGCGTCGCCGGTGATGACCTCCTCACCCAGCTCGGAGTCCTGCTGTTCTAAAGCGTCAAGGCCCATGCGGAGTCGCTCGGCGACGACCTCGCTCATGTAGAGCACGTCGTCGCGGAGCCCCTCCAGTTTCTCCTGGTACTGTTCGCGTGGCATTGTGTTGGCGTATTTGCCTCACTCGACGTATAAAAACACGTCGCCGACCGCCTCTCGAGGTGGGCAGCGGCCGCGCTAACGGATGCGATTCGCTGTAAGCGCTGTCGGGAGCTATCGTCTATCGACATCGCCCGTCGATTGGTGCGTGGTGGTCCGTCGCACACGTCGTCGACGCCGCGAAGGTCCATTAGCGCCACGTGCCGAGAGCGTGAACTAGCGAACTACTTGCGGGCCGATAAGTCACATACAACGGAATTACTTCGAGTGTGCCCAGAATACCGGGAGATGGCGTGACCGCGACCAGAGTCCCAGCCGAGTTGGTAACGCGTCATGCTCGCGTTTGTAGGCCGGATAGTGCGAATAATACGAGATATATAACAAAGAACTGACCCGCCTTACGGTGGGTTGTGGTGAATCCGAACGCAGACGACAGCGAACGATTGACGGACAGTGCGGCGATCAACACGCGACGAAAGTTCATGGTCGGATCGGCCGGTGCGCTCGGCGGTCTCGCGCTCGGAGGCGCGTTCGTCGGGTCCGCGGTCGCCCAGACAGATGATGAAGAAGAGAGCGAGGGCGAAGGCGACGAGCCGGTCGAGGAGCCGGTCGAAAACGAGTTCGAGGACGACGTCGACATCCTCAACTACGCCCGAACGCTCGAGCTCTTCGAAGCGCGCTTCTACGAGGAAGGGCTAGACAACATCGGTGAGGAGGCCTTCATGGAGACCCTCAGCGAGGAGGACCCGCTCCGTGATGGGATGTTCGGGGAACTCGAGACGATACAGGCTCACGAGGAGGCCCACGCCGAGGCCCTCGGGGCAGCGGTCGAGGAGCTCGGGGGCGAGCCGGTCGAGGAGCCGGAGTTCGACTTCGGGATGGTAGTGGAGGATCCGATGGCGTTCCTCGAAACGGCCGTACAGATCGAGGAGGTCGGTGTCTCAGCGTACGCCGGTGCCGCGCCCTACATCGAGAACCAAGATGTTCTCGTTCCGGCGCTTGGGATCCACAGCGTCGAGGCCCGTCACGCCGCGTACCTGCGGACGCTCAACGGCCTGTCGAACTTCCCGGATGCGGTCGACGCACCGCGATCCCGGTCGGAGGTTGAGGAGATCGTCACTCCGTTCATCCCCGATATGGAAGAATCGGAAGAGAGCGATGAGGAGGGGAGTGATGAAGAAGAGGGCGATGGGGGAACCGACACTTCCGACGAGAACGGCACCGACACTCCCGACGGCAACGAAACCGACACTCCCGACGGCAACGAAACCGACACTCCCGACGGCAACGAAACCGACACTCCCGACGGCAACGAAACCGACACCTCGGACTGAGCAGGGCAGCGAAAGGGACCACGGCGGAGCAGAAGTAGCGTCTCCGCCTTGTGGTACCGTCGGTCGTTTATCCCCATTGGCGCCGACAGCCACTCCACGCTGAGAACCAGGCCGTGTCCCGACGAAACTGAGTCGGTCTCGGTTGAACTCGACCCGCGTATCCCAGTTGGTCGAGCCTACTCGGAAGTAGCATTGTCTTGTGAGCCGTGCGACGCAAATTCCAGAGAGATAACAAACCCCGCAATGATCACTTCGTAGGTCTCATCAGAGTCCTACCGTCACGATCGTCGTACGCACTATTTGCTGCCGTGGCGGTGATTGAGTTGTCACCGTCGAGTAGAAGCGCTGAAGAAGTGGGTTGGGGCAGATTTGAACTGCCGGCCTCCTCCATGTCAAGGAGGTGTCATAACCGGACTAGACTACCAACCCGAGTGGGGCTTTCTGACGCATTTTCGTGTATCCGGGGGATATAATTGAACCTTTCGTTTCGATCGCCGGCACGAGGGTGCGGTCCCTCGATCGACCGCCGGTCGCGTGAGGCGACCTACGGCGCAGTGGCGGGATACTCGCCGTCACCGGCGTCGATCGCGGTCCGCTTTCGACCGGTTTTACTGGATTGACGAGAGCCGATCGGTATGATCGATCTCGCCGCCCGCACCGACAGGCTCGACGCGTACCTGGACGAGCGCGGGCTCGAAGCGGTCTGGTTCGCCAAGCCCAACGGGTTCGCGTGGCTCACTGGCGGCGACAACGTCGTCGACGCCGACGCGGACTTCGGCGTCGCCGCCGCGGGGTACGACGGCGACCTCCGCGTCGTCACCGACAACATCGAAGCGGACCGTCTCGCCGACGAGGAGCTTCCCGACGCAGTCGCCGTCGAGTCGTTCCCGTGGTACACCGATTCGCTGGCCGAGGCCGTCGCCGAGCGCTCGCCCACCTCCGCTGCGGCCGACTTCGACGTGCCGGGCTTCGAGCGTGTCGACGGGAGTCGGCTGCGCCAGCCCCTCACCGCCGACGACATCGAGCGCTACCGCGAGCTCGGACGCGAGGCCGCCGTCGCAGTCGAGACCGTCTGTCGCAATCTCGAACCCGAGGACCCCGAATACGAGGTCGCCGCCGGGATCGACATCGCGCTCGCCTCCCGCGACGTCGACACCCCAGTCGTGCTCGTCGGCGGCGCCGAGCGGGCACAGAAATACCGCCACTACACCCCGACCGACGCTGCGCTCGGCGACTACGCACTCGTCTCCGTCACCGCCGAGCGGGCCGGGCTGTACGCTTCCCTGACGCGGACCGTCGCCTTCGACGCCCCCGACTGGCTGAAGACGCGTCACCGCGCGGCCGCTCGCGTGGAGGCGACCGCCCTCGCCGCCACCGAGGCCGCGGCCGCGGGGGAGCTCACGGACGCGTCCGGCCACGACACCGCCGGCGACGTGTTCGACGCGATCCGCGAGGCGTACGCCGCCGTGGGCTTCGCGGACGAATGGGAACGCCACCACCAGGGCGGCGCCGCCGGCTTCGCGGGCCGCGAGTGGATCGCCACCCCGGACAGCGACGAGCCGGTTCGGCAGCCGATGGGCTACGCGTGGAACCCAACGGTGCAAGGCACGAAAAGCGAGGATACCCACCTCGTCGCGGCGGACCGAACCGAGACGCTCACGAAGACGGGACAGTGGCCGACCCACGAGGTCGAGCCCGTCGACATCGAGGGGCTCGCCGCGACACCCAGAGAGCTGACGGCGCCGGTGATCCGGTAGGTCGGCCTTGATGGCTGATTAAAGGACGAACCGCCCTCAGTACACGTACTCGCGCTCGTCGATCCCGACGTAGTCCTTCTTGACGCGCCGCTTGTTCCATTTGTACCCGAGCAGGAGCTTCGCCGACTCCCAACCGGAGCGGTACGGCTGCGAGAGCAGGCCGCCCCCGGTATCGGCGGCGAGCATTGCGTCGGCCGCGCCGATGATCCGGTTCCAGTCGTCCGGGTCGTAGTCGGCCACCATGTCGGCCATCGTCACGTTGCGGACGATCTCGTCGCCGATCGCCTCCTTCCAGCGCCGGTTGTAGGGCGCCAGGTCGCCCGCGGCGGCCAGCTCTCCGGCGATGGCACCGGTGCGGACCGCGACGTGGTCGCCGCCCTCGTGGAAGGCGGAGGTCGTCCCCATCGCGCCGCCGACGACGGCGATTCCGGCGTCGGTCGGCGAGTCGATCGGCCGCGTCGAGGAGATCGGGTACGTCTCCGTCCCGTTCCGCTTGCCAGCGTCCTCGACGATCGGGAAGTCCGTCTCGATGTCGTACTCGTCGCCGTACTGCCACTCCAGAAGGCGTCGGACGTACTCCCCGCCCCGCGGGATCGACTCGTCGTCCGCATCGAGAAGGGCGTACGCCTCCCGGTCGAACTCGTCGATGTCGAGACCGATCGGCATCGTCAGCCCGATCCGGCAGAGACGGTCGGCGTTCGGGAATATCCACGGATAGGCGGTCTCGCCGGGCATCACGCCCCACCAGAAGACGATGGCGTCGTTGACCTCCTCGAACACCGCTTCGGGGACGCGCCGGTACTCCTGATACGCGATGTGGTTCGCCGTCCGCGAGGCAAGGCGGTCGGAAGCGGCCGCGTCCGCGGGCAGATATTCGTCCAGCACGCGGTTCGTAACGGTCCGCTGGGGGCCGTCGGCGAGCACCACGAAATCCGCCCCGATCGACCCGCCGGAGGCGAGTTCGAGGGTGTGTCGAGGATTGTCGCCGCTCGCGTCGCCGCCGTCGCTCGGCGTCACGGACAGATCGGTGTCGACGCCGCGGACGGACTCGCCGACGCGGTACTCGGCGCCAGCGTCTTCGGCGCGGTCGCGGAGCCAGTCGTCGAAGCGAGCGCGCTGGAAGGTGTACCCGAACTTGTCGTACGAGGAGTCGATACCGGTCGAGGTGAGCGTCGCGGCCTCCTCCGGGCCGCGAAACTCCGCGCGGTTCAACTCCCGCTGGACGATGCCGTCGTCGAACTCGTCGGGGTGGATCCCCATGATGTCGACCCAGTAGTCCAGAATGCCCGCGGCGTCCGTCGAGTCGGGACCGAGTCGGTCCCTGTCCGCTCGGGGGACGCCCTTCTCTACGACGAGGGCGTCGGCGCCGCCAGTCGCGGCCGCGTGCGCTGCGGAGGCCCCGGCCGGTCCGCCGCCCACGATCGCGACGTCTACGCGTTCCATATCCCGTGAGGTAACCCTCCGGCTATTAAATTCACGGTCCAGTCCGGGACCGGCGGTGGAAAGACGCACCTCGGCCCGCGGCCAAAGTGTATCCATCAGGGACGTTCATTACTGGATAGCGCACCGGAGAGACACGTTTTTACCGGGGGGAGGAAGTCGATTCGATACCAATGCCACGTGAGACATGGGCAACGCGAGCGGGGTTCATCCTCGCTGCGGTCGGCAGCGCGGTGGGACTCGGGAACATCTGGCGGTTCCCGTTCATCACCGGACAGGAGGGCGGCGGCGCCTTCCTCGTCACCTACCTGCTTTTCGTCGCGCTGATCGGCTTCCCGGCGATCCTCATCGAGTTCGTGATCGGGCGGTACACCAACCTGAACCCGGTCGGCGCGATACGGGAGCTCGGCAGCGGGGCGTGGAACTACCTCGGCTGGCTGTTCGTCGTCACCGGCTTCGTCATCCTCTCGTACTACAGCGTCGTCGCCGGCTGGTTCCTCCGATACACCCTGCGCGGGATCACCGACGGCTACGCGCTCGCTGGCCCCGAGGAGGCCGGGGCGCTCTTCGATACCGTCGCGACCGGCCTCGACTCGCTACTCTTCCACGCCGTGTTCATGGCGCTGGTCATCGCGATCATCGCCGCCGGGGTGCGGAACGGCATCGAGATCGGCGTGAAAGTGATGGTGCCCGCGATCATCGCGCTGCTTCTCGGGCTCGCGGCGTACGCGTTCACGCTGGACGCGTCGACGGCCGCGTACAGCTACTACCTCTCGCCGGACTTCGGCTACCTCGCAGCGAACTGGGCGAGCATCCTGCCGGCGGCCGCCGGACAGGCCTTCTTCACGCTCTCGCTCGGGATGGGCGCGATGATCACCTACGCCTCCTACCTCGGCGAGGACCGGAACCTCGCGGCCGACGCGAGTATCATCGTCACGCTCGACACCCTCATCGCCGTCATCGTCGGCTTCGTGGTCTTCCCGTTCCTCTTCGCGGCCGGGATCGAGCCCGGCTCGGGCGGCCCAGGATCGATCTTCGTGAGTCTCACGACCGCATTCGCCGGGATACCCGGTGGTCGCGTCATCGGTGTCGTGTTCTTCGCGATGGTCGGAATCGCGGCGCTCTCCTCTGCGATCAGCATCCTGGAGGTCCTCGTCTCGTACCTGATCGACGAGCTCGGCGTCGCCCGCGTGCCGGCGTCGGTGGCGATCGGCGTCGCCGTCTTCCTGCTCGGCGTGCCCGTCACGATCGACCTGATCTTCCTCGACTTGTTCGACCTGCTCGCCGACGGCGTCCTCCTCGTGTTGGGGGCGCTGCTGCTCGCGCTGTTCGTCGGCTGGGTGATCCCCGACATCGCCCGCGAGGAACTCGAACAAGGGATCGGAACGCTCGGGGGCTTGGGCGACGCGTGGATCTGGATCGTCCGGATCCCCATCGTGATCGTCGTATTCGTCTCACTGTATCTCGGTATCATCGACTACGTCGACTTCCTCACCGGCGACCTCGCCGAGTGGCTGGCGGCGCGCTGAACTCGCCTTACGCGCCTCGCGCGTCCCGTTCCGATTTTGGTCTCCCTCGATTTTCTTGACTCACGCGAAGCGATGCCGCTCGACGCCGCTCAGCACCATCCGACGCCGCCTCCTCTCGCTCAGGAGCGCATCACCGTCGAGTAGTCGGCGATGAGCCCGTCGACGCCGGCCGCCTCGAGCCGGGCCGCCTGATACCACGTCCGGACGGTCCAGGCGTTCACGGCGCGTCCCGCCTCGTGAGCGACTGCGACGAGATCCGGGGCGTCGCCGAACCGAGCCGCGTCGAAAAACGGCGTGTGTCGAACCATATCCATCGGTGGGTGGATCGCTGTCGCGTCGTACTCGCGCGCGATGGCAAGCCCGTCGTCGATCGAGTCCGACAGGATCGGCGCGACCGGTCGCGCCGATATCTCGCGGACCGCCGCGAGCGCGGCCTCGCAGAACGACGAGAACAACAAGTCGTGGCCGTACCCATCCGTGGTCGCGAGCACGCGCTCGACAAAGGGCATCCAGACCGCTTTCCGTGCCGCGAGCGCGTCACCCGTGAGCTTCTCGCCAGGCCGAAGCGATCCGTCGCCGGGGTTTTTGAGCTCGACGTTCACGCCGACATCGGGCGGGATCGCGTCCAACACGTCCGCGAACAGCGGGACCGACTCGCCGCTGTCGAGCACGTTCGCGCCGGTGACCGTCGCGGTGTCCGTCTCCCAGACGACGCCCGCGGCGTCGGTGAATCCGAGGCCGGTGGTGTCCGCGGCGCTTTCCTTGCTCCCGTCGCTTCCCTCGCATCGGCGGCCCGAGAGGTCGTCGTCGTGGAACGCCACCACGTCGCCGTCCGCGGTGGGGACGACATCGATCTCGATCCAGTCGGCGCGGCGGCGGGCCGGTGCGTCGGAGGTGGCGCAGGCGTTGACCGTGGCGGCGCCAGGGGCGTCGGGGGACACACCCGCGGCCGCCTCGACGGCGACGACCGTGTTTTCGGGGTTCTCTCCGGCGAACCCGCGGTGTGCGATCAGGGTCGGATCACCGGCGGCTGCGCGGTCGTCCATCGATCGGCGGCTCGGCGGGGCGGGAAAAATAGCTGTCGCCGCGCTCGGTAGGTGTCGAGCCGCGAACTAGACGTGCTCTTCGTACGGCTGCACGACAACGAACCCGTCCGAACCGTCGAACCGCATCTGGTACCGCTCGCCGGACTCCTGGCCGACCATGTCCGAGAGGCTGCGGTTCACCTCGACGTTCGGGGTGGTCTCGCCCCAAGCGACGGTCGCGCTCGGATCGGTCGAAACCGGCGGTTCGAGGACGATCGGATCGCCGTGGGTGGTGAGCGCGACATAGCCGGGGCCTTCGAGGTAGACGTTGCTGAACCCGCCGGCGAACGCGCCAGCGAGGCTGTCGATCGTGTTGATCTCGTACGAGAGCGACTCCTGGAACGCGAGGACGTCCTCGCCGTTGACCGTGATCGATTCGCCGGCAGCGAGTTCGACGACCTGCACCTTCTTCCCGTCGTCGGCGAGGTACGCGTGTCCCCGCCCCTCGACGGCCATGACGGGGGTCCCCTCGCCGGTTGTCGCCTGCTTGAGAAATCCGGTGATGCCGCCTTCGGCGGAGGCCTTCCCGGTGAACGAGAGGTCGCCCGTGTACGCGACCATCGATCCCGCCTTCGCCATCACGGTGCCGTCGACGCTGACGTCGAGGGTGTAGCTGTTCTCGCGCTGAAACGGCTCGTCGCTCGCCGTCGGTGCGTTCTCGGAGGTGAACTGATCGAGATTCATGTACGGGGACCGAACCTGCCGGTTCGGCTGGCCGGTGATTCCGCGCCATCGAATATGAATGTGCGGATCGGTGAGACTCCCGTCCGCGGCCGCGGCTCTCGTCCCCGGGCGCAGCAGGTCAGTAGACGACCAGCGAGAGGTACAACTGACCGATGCCGGCGACGATCATCACTGCGCCGGCGAGGCGCTTCAGGGCGCCCGCGTGCGCCATCACCCGATTCGCGTTGCTGATCAGCCCGACGCCAGTCGCGACGGTCGTCGCGGCCATCAGGACGGCGACGACGCCGGCATAGACGAGTAGAACGAGCGCCGCGGCGTCGGTCGGCAGCGCGATGGCCCGCGCGACGACAGCGAGGAAGATCGGTGCAACGCAGCCCGCCCCGGCGAGCGCGTACCCCGCACCGAACACCCCGAACCCGAAGATGCTCGACCGCCGCTTCGGCAGCGACACGGAGATCGAGGGGCCCCAGCCGGCGACGACGAGCAGCCCGAAGACAATGAGCAATCCGCCGACGAGCGTCTCGAAGGCGGTGATGTTCGACAGCGCCGACTGCCCCACCTGCACGGTGGCGCCCGCGAGCAGCGTGAACGTCGCGAGCACGCCGATCGCGGCCGCGAGGCCGCGCACCCCCGCGCCGGTCACCGAGGCCTCGTCGGCGTCGACGGAGTTCACGTAGAACCCGACGTATCCCGGCAAGAGAGGGTACGCACACGGTGAGAAGAACGTCGCGACCCCCGCGGTCACGGCGAACGGCACGTTGGTCGCGAGCGAGACGTCGGTCATCGGACTCGTCCCGTCATCGGTCGATCGCTCTCTTGATGCCGTCGACGAACTCCTCCGTGGTGTGGGTCCCGGAGGTTGCCCAGCGAACGCGTCCCGTCGCGTCGACGGCGCGCGCGCTCGGGTAGCCGCCGACGTTGAGCCGGGCCGCGAGCTCGGCCGAGACGTCGGCCGCGACGAGCCAGTCGCCGTCGTGTTCGGCCCACCACTCGGCGACCGTCTCCTCGCTGACCGCGCCGCCGACATCCTCGTTCGTCACCGAGACGAACAGCACCTCGTCGCCGATCCGGTCGTGCGCCGCGACGAGGTCGGGCATCTGCTCGGAACAGGGCGCACACCACGTGCCGAAGAAGTCGATGAAGGTCGGGCGGTCCGGAGCCGGAAGGGTCACCTCGCCGTCGCGACTGCCCGAAGCGTCGAGCGTCTCAAGCGTCACCGGCTCGATCGGCTCGGACTCGCCCCCGCCGCCGAACGCGGTCGGCGCGTTCCCGGTCACGACGGCCCCCGCGCCGCCGAGCGCACCCACGCTTGCGAGCCCGGCGAGGAGGTGGCGTCTCCTCACGACGTGACCACCCGCTCCACGTCGTCCACGAGCATCTCGATGTCCGTCTGCGGACCCCTCGGGTACGCGCGCTCGACTATACCCTGCTTGTTCGCGAGCAGCATCAGCCCGTAGTGTGGGAACTGGTACTCCAGATTCTCGTAGTCGTCGGCGTCTCGCTTCTCGATCACCAGTCCGAAGTGCTCGTCCAACAGCTCCTGGCCCCGCTCGTACGACTCCGGGCGGAGGAAGTGCCAGTTCCCGGCGTCGAGGTCGACCCCCTGTTGGCCGGCGTACTCGCGGAGCGCCGCCTCGGTGTCGCGCTCCGGGTCGAACGTCAGCGGGAGGAACGTGATTCCGTCGCCGTACCCGCTCTCGGCGGCGGCCGCCTGCGCCCGACGGAGTCGGAGGATGAGCGCCGGACAGACGCCGTCGGGGCAGTTGGTGTAAAACGAGGTCCAGAGGACGGCCCGCTCGCCCTCGAACGACCCGACCGAGATATCCTCGCCGGCGATCGGATCTGGGACGGTGAAGTCGGGCATCTCGTCCCCGTAGCTCGGGTGGGACGCCTCGCTCAGGTCCTGATCGGGCGGCCCGAGGATCGTCCCCTCGGCGCCGGAATCTACGAGTCCGCCGAGCCCGCCGAGGCAGCCGGCAGTCGCGGTGGTGGCGAGGGTCGCGGTCGCAGCGCCGATCGACCGGAGGTACGTGCGGCGGTCCATGTATATACGCTAGCTACGTGGACGCTCGTAAATGAACCTCGCGGCTGGTTGCATCTGGTGAGCACAGACGCGACGCGGCAGCGGGAACGCCACGATCGTGACAAACGTCCGGGAATGGTCATGGTACCACGACCCTCGCAAGCGTTATCCCCGAAACGCCTCTACGTTTGGTTGTAATGGCAAACGGTAAGGTTGACTTCTTCAACGACACTGGCGGCTACGGTTTCATTTCGACTGACGACGACGGCGTGGACGACGACGAGGACGTGTTCTTCCACATGGAAGACGTCGGCGGCCCGGACCTCGAAGAGGGTCAGGAAGTCGAGTTCGATATCGAGTCGTCCCCCAAGGGACCCCGCGCGACGAACCTCACTCGTAACTAATTTCGGATCTCGGCCGTCGGTCTGCGTGATCGATAGCTGATCCGTTTTTCACACTCTCAATCCTCGACGAGCGACGCGTCAGCGGACCGCTCGCGGACACTCTTCGCCGACAGAATCGACTGTTTAAGTAGGAGCCCGTCAGAACGACCCGGTAGTGAGCGATCCGATTCCGACCGGCTGCCGACCGGTCGACGACCTGTTGGGCGGCGGGTTCGAACGCGGCGTCGTGACGCAGGTGTACGGTCCGCCGGCCGCCGGTAAGACGAACCTCGCGCTCGCGGCGGCGGTCGAAGTCGCGGGGCGGGGCGACCGCGCGCTGTACATCGACACCGAGGGGCTCTCCATCGACCGGTTCGAGCAACTCGCGGCGGGGCGAGTCGACCGGCCCGACACCGACGAGACGGTCGAGGAGCTCGCCTCGCGGCTCGTGATCTCGGAGGCGTACGACTTCGACGACCAGCGCGAGGCGGTCCACGACGCCGAGGAGCTCGCCAGTGAGGTGGACTTAATCGTGTTAGACTCCGCGACCGGCTTCTACAGACTCGAACGCGCCGACGACACCGAGGGTGGCGAGTCGCTCCGAAAAGTCGCTAAACAGGTGACACACCTCCTCTCTCTGGCTCGCCGGCACGACCTGGCCGTCGTGATCACCAACCAGGTGTTCACCGACCTTGACAGCGACCGCGACCGCGCACTCGGCGGCAACACCCTCAATCACTGGACCGGCGCCATCCTCCGGGTCGACCGGTTCCGCGGCGGCAACCGGCGGGCGACGCTCGAAAAACACCGATCGAAACCCGCGGGCGACACGGCGACGTTCCGGATCGTCGCCGACGGGCTCGCCGAAGGGGCGGAGTCGTAAGTCAGGGAGTGAGAGAAAACGGGACGTGCCGGACGGAACGACTGTCTGTCGCACCGTTTCGAGGCGGTCTACCCTACCGGCTCACAGCTCGCCGAGCTTGCGCAGCAGCTGGCCGCGGTACTCCTCGTCGGCGTTGACGCCTTTGATCTCTAAGACGTTGCGCTCCAACTTGTCGAGCGCGACGTGGAAGGCGTGTTCGGCGCCGTACCCCTCGCCGGAGCCGCCGACCTGTCCCTCGTTGGTCCGGAGGCGGATCTGACACTGGATCAGCGGCGTGCCGCGGAGCTTCTCTTTGTGCGCGTGGAACCGGACGTGCGCGTGGATGACGTGCATGTCCGCGTACTTGTCCGCGACCTGCTCGATCGACTCGACGATGTGACCGCGGGTGGTCGTGTCCAGCAGATCGACGTTGGTGATCTGAACGTCCATCGACTCCTGTTCGGTGAACGTGAGGGCACGGAGCACGTCGGTCTTCGTCACCATCCCGGCAACGGTCTCGGCGTCGTCGGGGGTGACGACGAGGCCGGACACGTCGTTGTCGAACATCCGCGAGACGACAGTCTGGGCCGTCTCGTCGGCAGTCGCGGTGACGACGGGGCTCGACATGATATCGTAGACGGGGATGTCGAGCATCCGGTCGATGTCGCCCGCGCGGTCGCCGCTGCCCTGACGCTCGTGGTCGCGAACGACGAACTCGACGATGTCGTTCGTGGTGACGACGCCGACGAGCCCGCCGTCCTCGTCGAGAACCGGAAGCCGCGAGATGCCGTTCTCGCGGAGCCGGTTGATCGCGCGACCGATGCTCTCTTTCTCGTTGATCCCGATCACGTCCTCGGTCACGACCTGCCCGACGGTGATCGCGTCGAGACTGTCGAGGACGGCCTCGAGGATCTGGTCGACGGTGACGATCCCGTAGAGCTTTTCGCCCTCGTAGACGGGTGCGATCTTCACGTCGCCCTCAACGAGGAGCCGGGCCGTCTCGCGGACATCCTCGTGGCGATCCACCGACGGTGCCGGCTTCATGACGACCGACACCTTGGTGTCGTCTTCCATCCGCGATCGCAGGAGCTGCTTTTCTCCGACCACGCCGGCGTACTCGCCGTCTTCCATGACGATGATCCCCTTCGGGTTCTCCCGCTCGAAGATGGACCGGACCTTCGCGAGTCGCTCATCGGCGTCTACCTCGATGTATTCCGGCACTGCGATATCAACAATGTTCATGGTCCAAGCAGAAGGTTGGACGCGCCGGGTATTGAAAGTGCGGGAGGCATGGCGGTCGGTGAGAGTTCGATCCGACTCACCGAGATCGACCCGGCGTCCCAGTGAAAGCTTTTTGCCGGTTACCGACCGATATCCACCCGTGTACGACGCCGTTGTCTTCGATAAGGACGGGGTCCTCGTCGGGCGGACCTCGTTCGACACCCTTCGGGAGGCCGCGTGGGACGCCTTCGTGAGCCTCGGCGTCGAGGACCCGGACTTGGCCCACGTCGACGACGTCGCCGTCGGCGTCAACCCCGCGACGCTGACCGACATCTGCGAGCGCTACGGGATGGACCCGACGGAGTTCTGGCGCATTCGCGACGAGACCGCCTCGGCCGCACAGCTCGCCGCCGCTCGGAAGGGACAGAAGACCCCCTACGACGACGTCGACGCGATCCGACACCTGGACGCGTCTCTCGGCGTCGTCTCCTCGAACCAGCAGGCGACCGTCGACGCCGTGCTCGACCACTTCGACCTCGCTGGACAATTTGAGGTCGTCTACGGGCGTGAGCCGTCGATCGCGAGCCTCTCACGCAAGAAACCGTCTCCGTACTACATCGAGCGCGCGCTAGAGGACCTCGACGCCGAGACCGCCATCTTCGTCGGCGACAACGAGTCCGACGTGCGCGCCGCCGACAATGCCGGAATCGACTCCGCGTTCGTCCGGCGTCCGCACCGCCGCTCCGCCGACCTCTCGTGTCAGCCGACATATGAGATCGCCGATCTCCACGACCTCGTGAGCATCTGCGGACGAGCGCCGGTCGATCCCGAGTAGTCGGCCTGATCGGCCGCGCCCTTTTGAATCGGTAGACGATTACGCCTCGGAACCGCTCAGACGACGAGTTCCGTCTTGGGCGCGTCGACGACCGTCCGGGAGACCGCCTCGTCGTCTTCGATACCGCGGAGGGTGACGCCGCGGAGTCGGAGCGCGAGCGCCGCGTTCGCTCGTTCCGCATCGTTTCGGGGGCGGATCGTTCGCTCCGTCTGATCGTCGTCGGTCCGGTACGCGATGATGATCGCCCCATCCTCGAACGTCGTGTGCTCGATAGCGCGGAGCGGGATCGCGTCGGCGCCCGGCCGCAGTGACGTGATGAGACCACCGCTGAAGACGGTGATGACGCCCAACAGACCGAGAACGAGCTGTGCCGTCATCCCATCGCTCCACGCCCACTCCATCGCGACGGTCGCGACGGCCATGACGAGCGCAAGACCCGACCAGCCGCCGTGTCGGATGACCGGCGGAAGCCGTCCCGTGGCCAGCGCAGCGAGGCTCCCGGCGACGGTGTCCCTCACGCCGTGGCGAAAGCGGAGTTCGCTCGGCCCGACCAGCACCGACCCGCGAGTCGTTTCGAACGCCCACGTGTCCGTCGCGGTCATCGGCGAGGGGGACGCGGAGAGCAAGCGAGACGGTGCGAGAACAACGTCGCCTTCAGGCGTGTCAACTCGGGCTCGAACCGGGATCTCGAACCGAACGCTCGGCGGCGAGGGAGGGCGGGTACGACCATTGCGGGATGGTGAATCGTGTCCACGAAACGACTTAAAAGGGATCCCGCGGTCGGCATCGCGAGTCGGGCGTTTTTATTCGGCCCAGGCTGTGGTTCGAATATGGACCTCCCACCCGTCGGTCTCGGAACGATGGGGATCGACGATCCCGAGCCGATCGCGACGGCGCTGTCGGTCGGCTACCGCCACCTCGACACCGCCCGGATCTACGACAACGAGGCCGTCGTCGGCGAGGGGCTCGCCGCCGGACTCGCCGCGACCGATGTGACTCGCGAGGACGTGACGGTCGCGACGAAGCTCTGGATCGACGATCTCGACGCCGGTGACGTGGGGCCGACGGCCCGCGAGAGCGCCGATCTGCTCGGCATCGAAACACTCGACCTGCTGTACGTCCACCGGCCGCGCGGCGCGTACGACCCGGAGACGACGCTGCCCGCGCTCGACGCGCTCGTCGACGACGGGCTCGTCCGAAACGTCAGCGTCTCGAACTTCGAACTCGACGACCTCGACCACGCGATCGATGTCCTCGACGCGCCGCTCGCTGCCCACCAGACGGAGCTGCACCCGCTGTTTTATAAGCCGGAGCTGCTCAAACACGCCCGCGAACACGGGTACACCGTCGTCGCGTACTCGCCGCTGGCCGGCGGGCGAGTCGGCGAGATCGACGCCGTCGTCGACGCGGCGGCGGCACACGACACCACGCCGGAAGCGGTCGCGATCGCGTGGGCGACCGCGAAGGAGCCGGTCGTGACGATCCCGAAGGCGTCGAGCGAGCGACACCTCCGGGCGAACCTCGCCGCCGCCGATCTGGAGCTCTCGCCCGCGGAGACCGCCGCAATCGACGCGGTCGAACGCGAGGAGGAGCTGTTTCCGGAGTAGTCGCCGACAGACCCAAGCGCGCCACTCTTGTCACGATCGATCCAGTATTGTGTATATATCTCCCGGCCGATAACCGGAGATAACCATGATCCCGCGTCGTTTTTATATCGCCTTCCCGTCCGTGTCGGTATGACCGAGACCGCCGACGAGACGGAGATCATCGACGGCAACGCCGTCGCCGCGGACGTGCGCGCGGATGTCGCAGAGCACGTCGAGACGCTCGAAGACGCCGGCGTGACGCCCGGGCTGGCGACCGTGTTGATGAGCGACGACCCTGCGAGCGAGACGTACGTCTCGATGAAACAGCGCGACTGCGAGGAGGTCGGCATCGAGGGGATCCACGTCGAGATCGACGCCGACGCCCCCGCCGAAGAGCTGTACGACACCATCGACGACCTGAACGCACGCGAGGACGTTCACGGGATTTTGGTACAACTGCCCGTGCCGGACCACGTCGACAAGCGGAGCGTCCTCCGGCAGGTTGCGCCCGAAAAGGACGTCGACGGGTTCCACCCGGAGAACGTCGGGCGGCTCGTCGCCGGCGACGCCCGGTTTAAACCCTGCACGCCGCACGGCGTCCAGAAGCTGTTGGCCGCGTACGACGTGGAGACCGAAGGCGCCGACGCGGTGATCGTCGGCCGGTCCGACATCGTCGGCAAACCGATGGCGAACCTCCTGATCCAGAAGGGGCCGACCGGCAACGCGACCACGACCGTCTGTCACTCGCGGACGAAGGACTTGGCGGGCAAGCTCGCGGACGCGGACATCGTGATCGCCGCCGTCGGGGTGCCGGAGTTCATCGACGGCTCGATGCTGAAGCCGGACGCGACCGTCATCGATGTGGGGATCAACCGGGTCGAGGCGGACACCGAGAAGGGATACGCGCTCGTGGGCGACGTCGAGTACGAGTCAGCGAAATCGGTTGCGGGCGCCATCACGCCCGTCCCCGGCGGTGTCGGCCCAATGACGCGCGCGATGCTCCTGTACAATACGGTGAAGGCGGCCGGGTTGCAACACGACGTCGCGCTCGACTTGGAGTGAGGCGGAAACGCGGCGCGTCGACCGTCGTTTGTTTATAAGTAGTCGCCGCGGCTTACTGGCTCTCGTCCGCGACCGCGACCCGGTTTTTGATCTCGATCCGGCCCTCAATTTCGGGGTCGATCCCGCGTTCGTGGGCGTAGTCGGCGAGCACCTCGTACTGGATGCCGGCCTCGTCGATCCGGTGACGCTGTGCGAGCGTCGGGAACTCGTGCTCCGAGTGGAGCAGGTACTCCGAGACGGCGACCGTGTAGCGCTCCTCGGGGGCGATTGGCTCGCCGCCCACGGTGGCTTCGAGGATCAGTTCGGCGTCGGCGTCCCAGACGACCCGGGCGTTCGAGATGTGACCGTGCCACCAGTCGTCCTCGCCGAAGTCGACGTCGGGGGCGGCCATCTCCCGGAACACGTCGTGAAGCTCCGCGCCCGTCACAGAAGCGAGCGTGACGGGCTCCTCAAACGGGATGAGGCTGATCAGATTAGCCTTCGTCACGTCGCCCGCAAGGGGATCGCCCTGCCGAAGTCCGCCCGCGTTCGAGAGCCCGACGTCGGCGTCGTGTACCCACCGGAACGCGTCGGCGACGAAGTTACCGACGCGGCACTCCCCGCCGTGGACGACCGCGCCCGCGCGCTCGATCGGTTCGTCGACGACGTCGACGACCTCGCCGAGGTCGGCGGCGGCCATCCGGTCCGCCAGGGCCGCGTCGAGCCCGGGAACGGGCGCGGCGCCGTCCGGCTCGTGAAGCATTGCGGTTGGGACAGCGGGCCCCAGATCGATCTCGGCGACCGTCTCGCCGTTGACGCCGGGACGGACGAGCCTCGTGTCCGCGACGACCTCGTTGCGCCGGCTGTGGACGTGTCCGCCGAGTACCGCGTCGACGTCGAGTTCGCGCGCGAGGTCGTCGTCACCGGCACCGAGGTGCGAGAGCACGACGGTGTGGTCGAGCGGTCCGGCGTCGCCGTCAGCGGCGATCGCCGCCCGCATCTCGTCGAGCGCGTCGCGGGCGGCGGTCACGGGGTCCGAAAAGGAGAGCTCGGCGGCCATCGGGTTCAGCGAGTCGGTCGCGGGATCGGTGACGCCGACGAACCCGACCGTCGCGCCGTCGACCTCGCGAGTCGCCCACGGGACGACGCCCTGCTCGCGGCCGAACGGCTCGCCGTCCTCGTCGCGGACGTTCGCCGAGACGAAGGTCGCGGATGCGTCCGCGACGAGGTCGCGGAGCGCGTCGGGGCCGTAGTCGAACTCGTGGTTGCCGAAGGTGTCGAGGGCGGTGTCCGTCGCGGCGTAGAAGTCGTGAATCTGCCGTCCCGTCGCGACCAGTGAGAGGACGCCGGGGGCGGTCGTGTCCCCGGTGGCGACGACGGCGGCGTCAGGGCCCGAGAGTTCCGTGATCCGGCCGGCGAGCTGAGCCGCCCGCTCGGGGGCGTCGAAGACGTTCTCGATGTCGGAATAGTGGACGAGACGGACCATTCGATAGTGGCTCAGAGGGGCGAGTGGCGCTTAAAAAGCGCGGAGTTGCGGCGTCGATCCAGCGTGTGCGTCCCCCGATCGAAATATCCCCGAAACTGTCACGAACGTCCCGACGTGAGCGGGCCGCCGTCGCCGTGATCCCCGCTCGCACACCCGCAGGACATTGAAAGCGCTTTTATGGATGTCCGGACTACGTCGCTTCACAGCCTCTGCGGGGTTGATGATGTGCCGTTCCGATAGGGACCGACCACGGGACGGACACGCGAGCCCACGCCGAGGATAGGTGAACAACATATGCCCGTTTACGTAGACTACGAAACCCCAGCCGACCTCGCCGAGCGATCGCTTGAATCGCTTGAGGTCGCCCGAGACACCGGTACCGTGAAGAAAGGAACGAACGAGACCACGAAGGCCGTCGAGCGCGGCAACGCCGATCTCGTCATCGTCGCCGAGGACGTCTCCCCCGAGGAGATCGTGATGCACCTCCCCGAACTCGCGGAGGAGAAGGGCATCCCGGTCGTCTTCGTCGAGACGCAGGACGAAGTCGGTCACGCCGCCGGCCTCGAAGTCGGTTCGGCCGCCGCCGCCATCGTCGACGCCGGCGATGCCGACGACGACGTCGAGGATATCGGCGAGAAGGTCGCGGAGCTCCGATAACCACCCATGAGCGCAGAAGAGGGCACCGGCGATTCGACCACCGCCGAGGTGATCGAGGTCGTCGGCAAGACCGGGATGCACGGCGAGGCCATGCAGGTCAAATGCCGCATCCAGGAAGGATCGAACCAGGGCCGGATCATCACCCGGAACGTCCTGGGCCCCGTCCGCATGGGCGACGTGCTCCAGCTCCGCGAGACCCAGCGCGACGCCGACTCCATCGGAGGCCGATAACCAATGGTCGAGACACGCACCTGCGATTACACCGGCGAGGAGATCGAGCCCGGAACGGGCACGATGTACGTCAAGAAGGACGGCACCATTCTCCACTTCGTCGACTCGAAGGCGGAGAAGAACTACTTCCTCGGCCGCGAGGCGCGCGACCTCGAGTGGACCGAGGAAGGGCGTAAGCAGGGAGGCGAGTAATGAGCCACCACGACGAGCGCACCTTCGTGATGGTCAAGCCCGACGGTGTCCAGCGCGGCCTCATCGGCGAGATCGTCTCTCGCTTCGAGGACCGCGGCCTGAAGCTCGTCGGCGGGAAGTTCATGCAGATCGACGAGGACCTCGCGCACGACCACTACGGCGAGCACGAGGACAAGCCATTCTTCGACGGTCTCGTCGAGTTCATCACCTCCGGCCCCGTCTTCGCGATGGTGTGGGAGGGCGCGGACGCGACCCGACAGGTCCGCGCGATGGTCGGCGAGACCGACCCCGCCGAGTCCGCCCCGGGCACGATCCGCGGCGACTTCGGCCTCGATCTCGGCCACAACGTGATCCACGCGTCGGACCACGAGGACGAGGGCGCGAACGCCCGCGAGATCGACCTGTTCTTCGACGAGGACGAACTCGTCGACTACGGCCTCGACACCGCCGCGTGGGTGTACGAGGACGAGCAGCACTGAGCCGGCGACCCCGACGCGACTTCGCCGGCGTCATCTCGCCTCGCCCGTTTTTGAGACCCGATGTAGGACTGCGATAGCGGCTGCTTTCGCGACACACCGCGTTTCCGATGAAAATTCGGTGACAACTCGCCCTTGTCTGTCGATTTCGGGCACACGTCGACTGATAAACCGGTGCGATTCGACCCCCCCTGGCTGCCGGCCCACACCCTCGGCGCCGTTACCGCGCCAGCGCGACGATCCGGCCGTCTTCGGTGACGACGATCACCTCGTCGCTCCCGTCACCAGTGACATCGGCGAACAGGGGCCCGGCGTAGACGACGGCGGAGCCAACATCGCCGCGAGAGAGCGCCTCACCCGTCCGGCTCATCACGAGTGTGTCCCCGTTGCGGTTCACCGCGACCGGCGCCACCGTTCCGTCACCGTCGATGTCACCGACTCCCGGCGCGTTCACGCGGGTTTGGGCGCCGTACTGCTGCTTCCACGAGACCTCCCCATCGAGGAGGTCGACCGCCCAGACGCTCCCGACGCCGCCGACGAACACCCGTCCGGGGCTGGCGTCGCCGACGGAGACGGGGCGGTCCTGCAGACCGATCTCGTATCGCTGTGACCCGTCCTCGGTCTCGATGGTTTCCAAGTTCCCGTTCGCCCCGCCGAGTGCCAGTATCGGTCCGTCTCTCGTGTCTGCCGCGTTCCAGTTGAGCGGCGTGACCGCTGGTGTCGTCATCCAGCGTGTCTCGCCCCGCTCGTCGAGCAGGTGGACCGTGTAGTTTCCGTCTCTCTCCGTCGCTACCGCGAGCCCGCCGAGATCCGCGCCGTCGGTGGGGGTGGCGTCGGTGGGCTCGACGATCAGGGGCCGCCTGTCGACCGACCCGCCGAGGGCAGTCTCGAACAGCCGGTCACCGTCACCGTCGAGGACGAGCACGGTGCCGTCCCTCCCGGTCGCAGCGATTTCCGATTCTCCGTTGCCAGTGAGATCACCGATCGCCGGCCGGGGCCCGTCCGATGCGTCGGTTTCGACGACGAACCGCTCCGCGCCGTCGACCGCGTCGAGAACGACAAGCGACCCGGACTCCGTGGTGAACGCGACGACTGGGTCGCCACCGAGGGTGCCCGAGGAGAGACCGCTGATCGCCGCGGGGTCGTCGGTTCCGTCGCCCTCGCGGTCGCCGACAGCGATCGCAGAGAGCGGCGTCGTCCACGCGACGCCCTCGCCGACGGTCGTCGCGCGCACGGCGCGTTCGCCGTCGACGACCGTCGACTGGAGGACGAGCGAGTCGCCCTCCATGGAGGCGATCACGGCACCGCTGCCGTCATCGCCCTCGACGGGTTCGGTCTCCCAGACGATCTCCGTGTCGATCGAGGTGTCGTCGATGCCGACGAACGCGAAGAGGGCGACCCCAACACCGGTTGCGCCGCCGGCGAAGAGGATCAGGCTCGCAAACAGAACGCGGCGGTCCATGTGCTCGGAATTCGGTCGGAGCGCTGATACCGCTGTCGAATGCAGCACCGGGATCGAATAGGGGAACGGACGGTGGAGCAGTGGGCCAGTAAAGCGGGCTACAGCAGGGTCGCGACGTGGTCGGTTCGTTCGTCGCCAACGAGGTCGCGAAGCGCGGCCGGGTCGCGCTCGCCGTTCGCGTTCACCAGGTAGGCGACGCCGTCGCGGTCGCCATAGGCCTGGTGGAAGTCGTAGACGAACCCGTACACGTCGGTCTCGGCCCCTTCGGCGGTCGCTAACGCGGCCGAGACCTGCTCGTGGACGTTGTACTCGACGAGTCGGTTGCGGCGGCTCGCACCGGTGTCCGAGTCGTCTGCGGCGACGGTGTCGTCGGCCAGCCCGCGCTCGACGATCGGTACGATATCCTCCACGTCGGCGCGTACCCCCGGTTCGGCCGGGTACTCGCCGGTTTGGACCGCCGAGAGCGCGGCGCCGACCGCGCCGCAACCGGTGTGACCGACGACCGCGAGCACGTCCGTGTCCGTGTGGGCGAGGGGGTACGCGACGCTCCCCGAGAGGACGCGCTCGCCGTCGACGACGTCGCTTACGCGGTTCCCGATGTTGCCTGCGGTAAACAGATACCCCGGCCGGCCGATCGCCCACATCCCCTCTTGAGAGACACGAGAGTCCGAACAGCAGACGGAGACCACCGGCGGTCGCTGGGCGTCGCGGCAGTCGGCGAACGCGTCCGCGTCGAGCGAGTCGACGTGCTGATCGTTGCGGTCGAGGAGTTCGGTCAGCAGACCGTGGGTCATGCGGGTCAGTTCGGCGAGTCGAAACAAAAAGGGACACAAACTCGGCACGGACGGATCGCCACGACGGTCGTGAGGCGGGAACAGACCGCCGAGGCGACCGCGGAACGACTCTCGAGTCGGTCGATCAGACGATCAGGCCGATTCCGAACACGACGAATCCGACGACGAAGACGGCGAGCACGGCGATCGTCGCCACCACGACTGCGGGCGCGAGCACCTCGTCGTCTTCGTCGAGGATGATGGATTCCATGTCTTCCATGTCTCCAACGAGCGGCGCGGTGGGATTTGAACGCTTCGCTCGGCGTCGCCCCTCCCAAGAGGAGCTTCTTTGTTTCCTCCGGCGACAGTCGACACGCGCCGTGCGCTCGCCGTCAACTCGCACCCTTCATTCACCGCCAATTTATGGGAAATATTGCCACGAGACACGCGCACACGGATCTCCCACCACTTATACGGCAGAACCTCCTACGGGCTGTATGAGCGAAGAATCCGGGCGTCGGAACCTCCGAATGCCCTCGGACGACGAAGTGTTCGCCGTGGTGACTGAGCATCTCGGCGGAAATCACGTCCGTCTGCGCTGTGCGGACGGCGAGACGCGGCTCGGTCGGATCCCCGGCCGCATGAAGTACCGCACGTGGATAAGCGAGGGCGACGTCGTCCTCGCCGAGCCGTGGTCCTGGCAGGACGAGAAGGCGAACGTCGAGTGGCGGTACACCGACGAAGACGCGGACCAGCTGCGGCGCGAAGGCCACATTCAGTAGTTTTTCCACTTCTGTCGCGGAGCACCTGATCGACGGACCCGAACACGGTCGGCCGCCGGAGAGGGACGTGCGTTCCCGAGAGCGAAGCCCTATGTAGTTCGCCCGAGCGAGTCTCATCATGCTCGCCGGCGCGTCGACAGGCACGCTCGTGGTGTTCGGACTGATAGCGGTCGCGCTCGTTCTGTTCGTCACCGAACGCATCCCCAGCGATGTCACTGCGATCGGGATCGTCGTCGCCCTGGCGGCGCTGGAGCCGTGGACGGGCGTGAGCGCTCGGGGGGCCATCTCCGGGTTCGCGAACACGGCGACGATCACGATCGTCGCGATGTACATGTTGAGTGCCGCGATCTCAGACACCGGGCTCGTGGAGCGGTTGGGGATCCACCTCGCGAGGCTGACCCGCGGGAGCGAGACACGAGCACTCGCAGCGACCGTCATGACGACGGGGCCAATCGCGGGCTTCATCAACAACACGCCGGTCGTCGCGGTGTTCATCCCGATGATCACCGATCTCGCGAAAGAGACCGGGATGTCGCCGTCGAAGCTGCTGCTTCCGCTGTCGTACGCCGCGATCCTCGGCGGGACGCTCACGCTTATCGGTACCTCGACAAATCTCCTCGCCAGCGAATTCGCCGCCACGCTCCTGCCGCGCGGCCCGATCGGGATGTTCGAGTTCACCGCGCTGGGACTGGTCGTGCTCGTCGTCGGCATCGCCTACCTGATGACGGTCGGCCGGCGGCTCACGCCGGCGCGGATCCCCGCCGACGCGGACCTGTTGACGGAGTTCGACCTCAACGAGTACCTCACTCGCCTCCGAGTCCCCGCGGAAAGCGACGCTGTCGGGCTCACGATCGACGAACTGGCCGACCGAGACGATCGCATCGAACTCGGCGAGCGCACCCGCGCGAACGAGGATAGAGAAGACGAGGGAAACGAAAACGATGAGGGCGAAACGGCCGCGAGCGACGCGACGGTGCTACAGATCCGGCGAAACGGCGAGACGTTCCTTGCGGCCGATACGGATCAAACCCTGGCAGCCGGCGACATCCTCGTCGTTCACGGAACGAGCCAGTCCGTGGACGCGTTCCGCTCGGCTCACGACCTCCGCCGGCTCGGCGGACGTCGAGTGAGCGACGCGACGCTCGACGACGACGCGACGGAGGGAGTTCTCGACAAAGCGATTATCCCCGAGACGTCGGCGTTCGTCGGCGAGACGGTCGCCGAGACGCGGCTCCAAGCGGTGTACGACACGACAGTCCTCGCGATCCGCCGGGAGGGGGACCTGATCCGGACGGAACTCAGCGATGTCAGGCTCGCCGTCGGCGACCTGCTGCTGGTCCAAACGACGCCGGAGTCAGAGGCGCACTTCGCGGAGTCCGGTGACCTCATCACGGTCGACGCGGAGACACTCGACAGGCTCGACGACGAAGGGGTCGAGACGCTCGCGCCGTTGGCGCCGGAGACCCCCGTCACCGTCGGGATCATGGTCGGCGTGGTGACCGCAGCCGCCCTCGGAATTCTCCCGATCGTTATCGCCGCGCTCGCGGGCGTTTTCTTGATGGTCGTGACCGGGTGTCTCTCCCCGTCGGACGCGTACGACGCCGTCTCGTGGAACGTGGTGTTCCTGCTCGCAGGAGTGATTCCCCTCGGGCTCGCGATGGAGCGAACCGGCGGTGCATCGCTGATCGCGGAGGGGCTAGTGGCGATCGGTGCGGTGGTACCCACCGTCGCCGTCCTCTTGTTGTTCGCGCTCGTCACTGGCCTGCTCGCGAACGTCATCACGCCGGTGGCGACCGTGGTGCTCATGATCCCCGTCGCCGTCGACGCGGCGGCGCAGATCGGCGCGAACGGGTTCGCGTTCCTGCTCGCAGTGACGTTTGCCGCCGCGACCTCGTTTTCGACGCCCGTGGGCTACCAGACGAACCTGATGGTGTACGGCCCCGGCGGCTACGAGTTCACCGATTTCCTCCGGGTCGGTGGTCCGTTGCAGTTACTTCTGGCGCTCGTCACGACCGCTGGCATCGCCCTCCTGTGGGGCGTGTGAGCGCGTCTGACGAGGCGGGTGGACCGGGTGGGCGGTCGACCCGTGACTCGCGCGAGCCGATCGACGCGGCAGCGCCGGCTCAGGCGTACGCGAGGATGATCACGGCGACGAACAGCAGTTCGCCGACGATGAACAGGCCCGCGAGCAGCCAGTAGCGGTTCGTCCAGACCCAGTCGACGGCGCGGTCCCGGAGCCCCACGCCGGGCGATTCGTCCGCTCGTTCCGTCGCGTACGCCTCATCGAGGCGCCATCCCGTCTCCAGGTCGTACGTCGCCGGAATTCGCGTTCCGACCAACTCGTCGACGTCGAGCGGCGAGACGCCGGCGGCGGCGAGGAACTTGAGGAACGCCGCCGACTCGGTCAGCGATCCCTCTCGAGGGGCGGGGAACCGCTCGGTGTGTGTGGCCCCGCCGTATGGCGGTTCGAGTTCCACGACGACCGCGCTGCCGACCGACCGGACACCGGTCACGATCAGGGTGCGCTCCTCGTCATTGAGGTACGCCTCGCGCAGGCGACGTTTTACCGCCTCGTCGACGTGGCCGTCGTCGGCGTCGTCCGCGGTCGTCGATGCGCTCGATTCGGTCGATTCGATCGTTCGCCCGTCTCGGGAGGGTCGGTCGGGCATTCACGCCGGTGTTGACCCCGCCACACAATAAGCGCGCGGCAGGCCGGCGGCGCGGAGGCTCGAGTGGCCCGCGTCCCGACCCGCCGCAACCGGTATATCGTTCCGCGCGTATCCGTTCATATGCGTGAAGTGACGTTTCGGATCCGCCACCACGGTGGACCGGAATCGGATGTGAGCGCCCGACACCCCGAGGTGACGTTCCGGTCCGTCTCCTCGATGACCGGGCGCGGGACCGAACGGAAGCGGATCATCGAGCTTCGAGGGCCGACGGAGGAGATTCAGTCGTTTATCGAGGAGTTCAGGGAAGCTCCCGCGGTGATCGAAGCGGAGCCGCTCTCGTCGGTAACTGGCAATCACACGTATCTCGCGTTGATCATCGACACCGTCGGCTGGGGCTCTATCCGCGGGCGATTCGCCGAGATGGGTATCCACTACCGAATGGGGACGACGATCACCGGCGGGATCGAGCGATGGACGGCGTACCTGGACGACGACGACGACCTCTCGGAAGTGATGCGTCGGCTCGAAGAGGACGGGAACGAGGTCGAACTCGCCCGAAACGTCGAGCTGGCGTCGATAGAGCGCCCCCCGTCGCTCCCGGCGTCCGGGATCCTCGACGGGCTCACGGCGAGACAGCGGGAGGTACTGGCGACGGCCATCTCGATCGGGTACTACGACCACCAGGGGGGCGTGGGTGTCGAGGACGTCGCCGACGAGCTCGGGCTCGGGTCGACAACGGTGTGGGAGCACCTCTCACGGGCGGAGTCGAGCGTGATGAACGCGCTGTTCGACCGGTTCGAGACCGAGTGAGCGGACCGTCCACCGGAGCCGGAGGCTGTCGATCTCCCCTCGAAGCGGCGCGTTCACGGCGATTTTCGAACAATACTTTTGTAGCTTCGGGACGGAGCGCCGCGTATGAACGAGGGTTCGGTGTCTGTTCCGTCCGAGCAGTACGAACGGCTCACGGCGCTCGCGGCCGCCCGCGGGATTCCGCCAGAGGCCCAACTCACCCGTCTCATCGACGACGCCTACGAGGGATTTGACGGCGACGTCGAGGCGGCGGACACGCTCCCGCTCGGCGTCTGTGACTCTGAAGAGACGTAGGGATCGCGGCGTGGAACGGAGGCGGAAACGAAAACGGAGGCGCAAACGGAGCCGCGGACGGAGACGCGGGCGCAGGATCGACCGGACCGAAGTAGTCACTGAGAGTAGGGCCACCGTCCGCCGGTCTTGAGTTCTTGGACGTACCCGCTGGGGATGGATCGGCGGATCTCGTCTCTGGAGCGGTGGTTGATCGCCCCGCCGTGCGCCGCATTGTCGCTTGGACTCGCGAGCCGGTAGGTCGCCTCCGCGATCAGCGTCGCCACCTCTCGCAGGTCGCGCGGGTCGAGTTTATCCAGCGTGTCGGCGTGGGTATGCCCCCAGCCCCGACCGGATTGATCCGAGGTCGTCGACGCCATCACCGCCGGGATTCCCTCCTGAACGAACGCCCACTGGTCCCCGTGCGGCGAGATCGTCTCGCCGACCGAGAGCGGCGCGTCGAACGCGTCGGTGACCGCCTCGAACACGGCTCGCATTCCATCGAAGCCGTTGGTGCCGATCCGGAGATTCCGGGAGCTACACGCCCCGTCGAGATTGACCACGCAGGCGATCTCGTCGCGGGGAGTCGTCTCCGCGGTGTGGTACGCGCCCCAGAGACCGATCTCCTCGGAGCCGAAGGTGATCAGGCGGACGCGGGTGTCGAGGTCGTCTTCGACCGACGCGAGCAGACGACCGACCTCGGCGACGAGCGCGGAGCCGGCGCCGTTGTCGTTCGCCCCGTCGCTCACGTCGTGGGCGTCGACGTGCGCCGTGAGCAGCACCGCCTCGTCGGTGTCCGGCCCCACGTCGGCGACGGCGTTGACCGAGGTCGTCGGCTCGTTTCGGCAGTCGACCTCGACGGTTACGTCAAGCCGGTCGGCGGTGTCCGCGCTCGTTTCGGCTCCCTCGGCGAGCCGCGCGAGTCGCTCACCGACTTCCTTCGAGACGCCCACGGCAGGAATCGGCCCGGGGCGGTTGTGGTACCCGATCTCGCCGGTCGGCGGGAGCGCGCCCTCGATGTGGTTTCGGAAGACGAATCCGACGGCGCCGCGCTCGGCAGCGTTGACGTACTTTTCCATCCGGTGGATCCAGCGCCCGTGTGACTCCGGCGTGCGCGAGGTGACCATCGCGACGGCGCCGTCTAGGTCGTCATCGGCCGCCTCGAACGACTCGTCGGTGCCGTCGCCGACATCGACGAGCGGCGCCGTCACCTCCCCGGCAGGTGTGCCAGGGAGCGCGATAACCTCGTGGGAGTGTTCGTGTCGGCGCTCGACGGCGCCCGATAACTCGATCGCAGAGTCCCCCCGCCACCAGCCGGGGATCTCAAACTCGTCGAGTCCGGCGTTTCGGAGGCCGACCTCTTCGAAGGCCGCGACGACCCGCTCCGCGCCGCGACGCTCGCCGACGGACCCCGCCATCCGGTTTCCGATGTCCGTCAGGTCCGTGAGGAGGCGCCAGCCGAAGTCGCTCGTGCGTGCGTCGCCGACGACGCGATCGGGGAGTGTGACCATGTACATAGCGTCGGCCTAGCGACAAAAGTGATTAGGGGAAGCGGCGGTTTCGGAGGGGCGGATCAGTGACCAGTTCGTCCCGGAAGCGGTGGGCGATCAGACCGGATCCGCCTTCGTCACTTCGACCGACACGGTATCAGGGTCGACACCGATCCGGGCGAACTGCGTGCGGACGTGGTCTTTCGCGGCGTCGATTGCGGCGGTCTTGGTGTCGAACCCGCGGGGCATCGGCTCCTCGAACGCGACTCGGATCTCCTCGCCGTCGACGAGCAGCGCGGAGCCGCCGCTTTCGACTTGGTAGAAGGAGTCGCACACCCAGACGTACGGCGCGTCCTCGTTTGGTGCGCCCTTGTACGTCGGCGGGTCCTCCCCGCGCTCGAACACCGTCCCGGTGAGGTCGGTCCCCCCACCGCTGCCGCGAACCAGTATCATACCGTCGGTAAGGGCCCGAGGCTGAAAAGAGGCCCGCGAGCGGGATTGATCCGGAGTCGCCATCGCTCCGTCACGCAGGGCGAAACGCTTTCGGGGTGGCGGGCGGTGGTTCGCCCATGACGCTGGAGGACTTCACCGAATTCACCGACGACGAGGGCGACGGCGGGGGAGACGCCGCCGGCACGCCCGCCGACCGTGACGCCGACAGCGCGCCCGAAGCGGAGCGGGAAGCGTCGGGAGGCGCGGCGGCCGGCGACGGTGGGAGCGCGGTGGCCCCGACCACCACCGGCGGAGACACCGGCAACGACGGCAATGACGACGACGAGGCCTCCGACGGGTTCACGGCATACGACGTTACGCCCGCGGGCAGCGACCAAGGGCTCGGCGTCGTCTCCGTCTCGCAGGGGCTTCGGGTCGCCGAGGAGGCGGAGGAAACGACGCTGAAGGCGTTCGTCACGACCGGCAACCGCGAGGCGGTGCGGCTCGGCAAGTACCTCCTCGTGCCCTATCCCGACGGCGAGCGGTTGTTCTGTCGGATCACGGGCCTGGAGTACGCACAGGAGTTCCAATCGGACGACGCCACCGAGATCCACGCCCGCAGACAGATGCGCCGCGACGAGTTCGCCGAGCGCGACTACAAGTTCATGGCCGAACTGGAGCCGATGTCGGTGATATACGGCGCTGGCGACGACCTGACGCGCCGGATGACGGACCGGGTCCCGAAGCCCGGCGCGGTCGTCGAGGAGGCCGCGGACGACGCCGAGATCAAGACGGGACTGAAGATCCCCGACGACGGCGTCTTCTTGGGCCACCTCTCCGTCGGCGGCGAGAAGGTGCGGACCGCCGCGGAGCCGCCAACCGTCGACTATCGGGTGAAAGACGACTACACCGACGGGGACCCGCTCGCGTTCCGACACACCCTCGTCGCCGGGGGTACCGGCTCCGGGAAGACGCACGCCTCGAAGAATCTCCTCCGGCAGTACCTCGATCCGGACCGGACGTATCCGATGGGTGACGGCCGCGAGTCGCGGATGGCGGTCGTGCAGTTCGACCCGCAAGACGAGTACGCGCAGATGCACGACGACAACCCCGACCTCGACGCCGATTTCGCCCGACGACTGGAGCGCGAGGGAATCGCTCACGGCGGCCACGACGATACCGTCGCGTTGGTTCCGAGAGCCGCGAACGCGACGTACCCCGGGGAGGGCCACCGGGCGGAGCGCGTCGAGTTCACGATCCCCTTCTCGCTCACGCAGGACATGCCGTGGCTCGTGGCCGGGTCGGGGCTCAACGACAACCAGTACCCGGCGCTCTTGACGCTCATCAACCGCTTCTTCCGCGACTACGGCGACTCGGGGACCTACAGCCAGTTCCTCTCGTACCTTGACGACCCGGCGCTCAAAGAGGAGCTCCACGAGAGCGGCCGGATCCACGAGGCGACGTTCGACGCCGTCAAGCGGCGGGTCCGCGGCGTTCCCGGCGGCGTGTTCGATCAGGACGCAAAGCCGATCACGGAACTGGACCACACCCTCGTCCGGCCCGGCGGGCTTTCGGTGGTTCCAACCTACCATCTGCCGACCTCGCGACAGAAGGAGATCGTCGTCCTCGCGGTCGCGGGGCTGCTCGTCGACGACAAGCTCTCGAACGACCCGGACAGCGATCGGATCAAGGAGACGCCGCTGCTGATCGGGATGGACGAGGCGCACAACTTCCTCGCAGACGCCGACAACGTGCAGGCGCAGAAGGTCGTACAGACATTCACGGAGGCCGCGAAACAGGGTCGAAAAGAGCGGCTCGGCCTCTTTTTGATCACGCAGGACCCGCAGGACGTGGCCGAGTCCGTATTTAAACAGGTGAACACCAAAGTCGTCCTCAACCTCGGCGATGAGGACGCGATTGCCAGCGTGAACATCCCTTCGAATCTCGCGGGGAAGGTCCCGTACATGGAGAAGGGGCAGATGGTGGTCTACTCGCCGGACAACTCCGAACCGGTCGAGCTGATCGGGCTCTCGGAGTGCGTCACGCGACACGACTGACGATCCGCCGCCCGCCTGCTGCCGACCCGCCGCCCGCCCGCGTTTTCACCGCCCCGGAGCCGGCAACCCCTTTTTCACCCGCCACTGAGAAGCGTGAGTATGGGAAAACGAATCCTCGTCGCGGTCGACGGGTCGGCGGAGGCGATCGAGGCGCTGCAGTTCGCCGCGTCGGAGTGGCCTGACGCCGAGGTGACGGCGCTACACGTCATCAACCCGGCTGACTCGATGACCGGCTCGGAAAGCGGGTTCGCCGGTGCGGTCGACCAGTGGTACGACAGCGCCACGAAGCGCGGCGAGCGGATTTTACGGGAGGCGACAGACACGATCGACCGCGATATCGACACCCGGATGGCAGTCGGCCGTCCGACCTCGACGATCCTCGCGGTCGCGGGCGGGAAACGAGCGGCCGGGGATGCGGCCGACGGCGGCGATACCGACGCAGACGGCGAGCGCGACGCGGTCGACGCCGAGCCCTTCGATCACGTCGTGCTCGCGAGCCGCGGCCGGACCGGGCTCTCTCGCGTCGTGCTCGGGAGTGTTGCCGAGGGCGTCGTCCGCCGTGCCGAGGTCCCGGTGACCGTCGTCAGGTGAGCCGATTCGGACCCGCGAAGCGTCGGGACCCTCGCTCAGTCGTCCGCGCGCTCCGCGGCGGTGACCTCGCCGACGACCGTCCAACCGTCTTCGTCCGGCCCGGATCGCCCGAGCAGCACCGACTCGTAGTCGTCAGACGTGATCAGCCGGAACGCGGCCTCGACGTCGTCGTCGGTACGGACGCCCTCTCCGCGGAACTCCCGTTGGAAGAACTCCGTCGACGAGAACTCGAACACACCGGTCTCGTCGGCGTCGATTGTGAGCCGGACCGGCCGCGGCTGGACATTGTGAATCCGCTTGGCGATGGGATTGAGGTCGGGCATGCTCCCGTCTCCGTGTGTTTCGGAGATAAAAGCGCCGTCCGCGCGGCGTCGACTGGTCCGCACAGCGTCACCGTACGAGATTAAGTCCTTTCACTGCGTTACTACATGGGATCACCCATGATATCAGCATCCCTGAATTACCTCAGAGACGGCGAAGACGCCGTTATGACGGTCGTCATCGGCGGATTACTCCTGCTCGCGAGCCCGCTCGTCATCCCCTCGGTTCTCGTGCTCGGGTATCTCTCTCGCGTCGTGCGGCGGACGGCCGAGAGCGATGATGCGCCGCCCGCCTTCGAGGCGTGGGCGGACCTCCTCGTCGAGGGGCTGAAAGCGTTCGTCGTCACGTTCGTCTACTCGCTGCTCCCGCTCGCGATCCTCGCGGTCGCCGCGGTGTTCGGCGTCGGCGCGGCCGTCGTGGGGGCGGGAAACGGCGGCGCAGCCGGGCTCTTCGGCGGCCTTCTCGGCGGCACGCTCGCTCTGCTCCTCGTCCTCGTCGCCTTCGCCGTCTCGCTTGCGGGCCTCTACGTGACGCCCGCGGCGCTAGCCGCGGTCGCCGACTCGGGGCGCGTCGGTGACGGCTTCGCCGCCGGCACGCTCTGGAGCGTCATCACGAAGCGAGCGTACGCCGTCGGTTGGCTCTCGGCGGCTGCGGTCGTCCTCGCCGGTATGCTGGCGATCGGGGTCCTTTCGGTAGTCCCCATTCTCGGCACGATCGCCGGGTTCTTCGTCCAGTTCTACGCGCTCGTCGCCGCGGCCGCCATCATCGGCTGGACGTGGGCGGACGTGCGCCCCGTCGCGACCGATCTGACGGAACCCGAGCCCGCCGAACGGCCCGCCGTGTAAGCGGTCGGCGGGAAAACGAAGACAACGGCTCCGTTTGAAACCTATTTCCAGGCGCGAAACAGCGTGAAACAGCCGTTCGATGAGGATTCCTTCTTGATTAAGTGCGGGAGTGGGTGAATCGATCCGGTGGCGCGGTCCTTTATAAGTGGATCAGCGGTGTTGCTGTCGGCAGTTTATAAATTGTTGATCGCGGAGTGAACGGTACTAACGGCTCAACCGCACCACAACCTCACGCCTCCCCAGCCTCGTCGGCTCGGCGTTTATAAACGCCGAGCCGATTCCCTCGCGCTCGATTCGCGCCGCTTCGCGGCGCTCACCGGAGCGCGCCGACTGCACCGCCTCGTTTATTTATAAGTGATCGTCGCTGTCGCTCTCGGCTATTTATATTTCAGCCGCCGTCGACGATTTGCAACACCCACTCCCGCACTCGATTATCGTGGTCCCTGTCTCGAACGTAGCTGGATCAGAACGCGTCACGTACTGAGTTCCAAAGAGACGGCAAAACGAAAGCCTCGACCGCGAACCGTGGCGTTACTCGTCGAGAACGTCGTCGTAGTCGCCGGCGTCGACGCGGTCGTCGAACGTCCGGGCGTCCTCACCCTCGATGGTGACACCGAGAGAGGCGCAGGTACCGCCGACCTCTTTGGCGGCGTTTTTCACGTCGTACGCGAGCAGGTCGCTCGACTTCTGCTCTGCGACCTTCTTCACCTGCTCGATCGACATGTCCGCGACGAAGTCCTTCTGGGGCTCACCGGAGCCCGTCTCGAACCCGACCTCGTCTTTGATCAGTTCGGCCGTCGGCGGGACGCCGACTTCGATCGTGAAGGAGCCGTCATCTTCGTATTCGACGCTGACGGGGACCTCCATGCCGTCGAACGCGGCGGTCTCCTCGTTGATTTGCGCCACAACGTCCTGTACGTCCACCGGCGTCGGCCCGAGCTCGGGACCGAGCGGCGGGCCGGGATTGGCCTGCCCGCCAGGGACGAGCGCTTCGATAGTTCCAGCCATACCCATAGGAACCCGGTGGCGACTTTTAACGGTTGTTCTTTCGAGCAGCGGGAGCCAGCGGTTCGCATACGGCGGTCCCGCTCGCGTACGGCGGCCCAGGCTACGATTCCGCCCTCGTCTCTCCTGCGGTCCGACCGGGCAGGAACGTTCCCGTCTCTCGACGAACGCCGATGAGGAGCGCGACGCCGGCGGCGAGCGGGACGACCGCACAGGCGGCGTAGATCGGCGCGAACCCGACCGTCTCGACCAGCGGCAGCGACACCATGGGGCCGAGACCACCGCCGACATCGCCGAGGACGTTGTTCGTCCCGGAGGCCCGTCCCATCCGCTCGTCGGGTGTGAGGTCGGCTAACAGCGCCATCATCGGCCCGCTCGTCCCGCCCTGTCCGGCGCCGATGAAGACGCAGGCCAGCCCGAGGTCGACGACTGAGCCCGCCCGCGCAAGCAGCAGGAATCCGACGAACGACACGATGAGGAAGGCGAGAAGCACCGGCGTTCGCGAGTCTCGCGTGTCCGAGAGCCGCCCGCCGAGGAGCATGAACGCGGACGCGGAGAGCACGGTGCCGGCCATAAACAACCCGGACGTTCCCTGCGGATCCAGTCCAAGCAGCGAGAGGTTGTTCTCGTTCAGAAACAGCACGAGCGTGGCGAACAGCGCGCCGATGTACGCGAACAGCAGGCCGAAGTTGACGAGCCCGACGGTCACCGCCGGGACCGAGGTGTCGATGTCCCACGGCTTGATCGACTCCCCGGACCGATCGCCCGTCACGTGGGTCTCGGGGACGAGCCGGTAGGCGACGACGCTCGCGGCGAGCGCGAACGCGGCCGCAACGGTGAACGCGGCGGCGTTGCCCGCCAGCGATGAGACGATTCCCCCGAGGACGAGGCCGGCCGGGAATCCCATCGTGATCCCGCCGCGGACGACGCCCATGTTCGTCCCGCGCGAGCCGCTGTCCGAGAGGTCGGCGGCGATGGTGTAGGCGGTCGCGAACACCGCAGCGGAGCCGAGCCCCCACAGGACCCGAGCGAGGAGGAACCACGTCTCCGGTGCGACGGCGGCCGCGATCGGCGTCATCCACCAGTCGGCGCCGACGACGAGGGGGCCGATCGCGAACGCCGGCAGCGACTCCGCGAACCACCGGAGCGACGCCGCGGACGGCAACACCAGTGCGAGGACGTACCCGAAGGTGGCGATCCCTTCGATGAGCAGCCCGTACACGAACGGCTTTCGAGTTCCGTACCGGTCGACGAGTGCGCCGGCTGGTGCATTAGCGACCAGCCGTACCCAGCGGTTCGCCGAGAGGATGACGCCGACCATGAACGCCGAGATGCCGAGCACCGCACCGAGGTTCGGGAGGATGGGGAAAACCACGCCGCCGCCGAACCCGACGAAGAAGGTGCTCGCGATGACCGCGAGCAACACGGTCGGCGGGCGGTCGAACCCGAGGCGACTCATCTTAGCGCCCCCGTTCCGGCGTGACCTCGGGCCGCTGGCTCGTCGGGCTCACTCGTACCCCTCTTCGGGGGTCATCGCTTCGATACCGTCGGCGAGCGACGGGAGTTCGACGCCGTCGGCGAGCAGCGGACCGATGATCCGATCCAGCGTCGCCTCCGCAACTGTCCGCGTGTAGCTCGCCCCGGCGCCCTCGGTCGCCGCCTCGCCGTCGTCCGGTGCCCCGTCGGGTCCCTCACCCAGTGTAATCTGTCGCGTGCGCGCCCCGTCGAGTGTCGCGACGAGCAAGGCCGCCGTCTCCTCGACGTCGACGTCGCGAAAGACGCCCTGCTCGATGCCCGCTTCGAGGATGCTGGCGACGGTGCCGCGGAGCAGTCGATCGCTCCGGGCCAACTGGTCGCGTATCCGCTCGTTGAACGGTCCCTGCGTGCGGAGTTCCAACAGCGCGATGTGGAACGCCTCGCGATCGACGGCGTCCGTTTCGAACACGAACCAGCCGACGAACTGGGCGAGCCGATCCGTCGGCGGATCGTCGGCGTGGGCGTCGATTCGTGCCTCCGAGTCGGTAATGACGTGATCGAGGAAGGCCACGAGCAGGTCCTCCTTGGTGTCGTAGTGGTAGTGAAGCAACGACTTACTCTTCGAGCACTCGTCGGCGATGTCCTGCATCGTGACATCGGCGTACCCGTGGGTCCGGAGCGCACGATAGACTCCGTCCATGATCTCGTCGGCCGCGCTCGGCTGATCGCTCATTGACTGACTGGTCAGTCAGCGTCCGATAAATCCCTATCGGTCGCCGAGGTCAGTTGTCGGCCGTCGATGAGCCGACGGCTCGCGGGCGTAGAACAGTCGAAAAGCCGATACAACTATGGAACGTCTTCGTCAGCGGTTACAGACGGGTGACGTTCGTCGCGCGCGGACCCTTGTCCGCTTCCTCGATGTCGAACTCGACTTCCTGACCTTCTTCCAGGTCCGGGCCGCCGACGTCCTCCATGTGGAAGAACACGTCCTCGTCCGCGTCGTCAGTCTCGATAAATCCGTAGCCGCCAGTGTCGTTAAAGAAGTCGACCTTGCCTGTCGCCATTGCATCCGTAAGATCGCGTCACCGACATAAAAGGCTTCCGCGACCGGCATTGGCATGCAAATTTGACGCATGTGTCTCTGTGCTCCGACGCGCCCAAGGCGACCGGCACTCCGAACGAGCGATCGAGACTGTCAGAATCGGACGATCCACATCCCTGATTCAGGCACTTCGGCCCGACGTCGATCAGCGGTGAATGACGGGAGATGAACCGACCGTCTCGAATCGGGTTCTCCCTGCGCGCCCCGCCGTGTTAGAAACTACTATACGACCCCAGTGCAGAACCGTTAGATATGAGTCAGTCGTACAATCGAGGCCTCATCGAGGACTTCAGCCGCTGGCGGGAGTTCGAGGCGGGGATGTGGGCTTGGATCTTTCACAAGTTCACGGGATGGGTGCTCATCGGCTACCTGTTCACCCATATCGCCGTGTTGAGTACCGGTATCCCGGCAGCGGGCGCGAGCGAGGCCGCGCTAATGGCGGGCGAAGACGTGTACACCCAGACGATCGTCACGCTGGAAGGGTTGCTGTTGGTCCGAATTCTGGAGGTCGGGCTGCTGGCGGTCGCCGTCTTCCACATGCTGAACGGGACCCGACTCCTCCTCGTCGACCTCGGCGTCGGGCTGGAGGCACAGGACAAGAGCTTCTACGCGTCGCTCATTCTGACCGGCGCGATCACCGTGGCATCCGTGCCGACGTTCATCGCGGGGGCGTTCTGAGATGGCCGAGCGCTACTCCTCGTTCAACGCCGGCGGCCGGATGTGGTTCCTCCAGCGCGTCACAGCGGTGTTCCTGCTGGTCGTGTTGGCGTTCCACTTCTTCCTGCTCCACTTCGTCAACCACGCCGACGAAGTCTCGTTCCTCGCGAGTCAGGCACGTATGACGACGCTGAGCTACTACTCGCTAATGATACTCTTCCTCGTGACGGCGACGTTCCACGGGGTCAACGGAGTGTACAACGCCTTGATCAATCAAGGGTTGGCCGGTACCAAGCGCACGGTGATCAAGTGGACGCTCGTCGCCGCGAGCGCCGTGTTGATCGTCCAAGGAATCCGCACTGCGAACGCGTGGGCGGGCATCGGACTCTACTGAATCGACCATGAGCACGCAACTACCCAAACAGACCGAGGAATCGAGCGAGACGGAGACCGAGACGGAACCCGCCGTCGCCTCGAAGGGCGACGAGCGCCGCGCCGAGAAGCGACGCCGGGCAGATGAAAAGCGGCGTCAGCGACAGGCCGAAGAAGCCGAGAAAGCGGCCGCCGACGAGGAGACGGTCGAGCTGAAGGTGTTCCGGTACGACCCCGAGATCGAGGGGAAACAGGAGCCGCGCTTCGACACGTTCCACGTTCCCTTCACCAAGGGGATGACCGTCCTCGACGCGTTGATGTACTCGCGGGACACCTACGACTCGTCGCTCACGTTCCGGCACTCCTGCCGGCAGGCGATCTGCGGGTCGGACGCGATGTTTGTCAACGGCGGACAGAAGCTCGCGTGTAAGACTCAGATCTCCGAGCTCGACCAGCCGATCCGCGTTGAGCCGCTCCCGCACGCCGAGGTAACGAAGGACCTCGTCGTCGATATGGAGCACTTCTACGACCAGATGGAGGCCGTCGAGCCGTACTTCCAGACGAACGATCTCCCGGACGGCGAGCTCGAAGAACAGCGACAGAGCCGGGAAAACCGCGAGAAGGTGAAGATGTCGACCCGGTGTATCTGGTGTAGCGCATGTATGTCGTCGTGCAACATCGCCGCCGGCGACAACGAGTACCTCGGTCCCGCCGCGATCAACAAGGCGTACCGGTTCGCCATGGACGAGCGGGAAGGCGAGGACATCAAACAGAAACGGCTGGAGATAATCGAGCAGGAACACGGGGTCTGGCGGTGTCAGACGCAGTTCTCCTGTACCGAGGTGTGCCCCAAAGACATCCCGCTCACCGAGCACATCCAGGAGCTGAAGCGCGAAGCGGTCAAGAACAACCTGAAGTTCTGGTGACAGCGGGAGACACGCTCAAGGGACTTCGAACCTAAACGAGATACCATATTACAATGCACGAACACGACGTTATCGTTGTCGGCGCTGGGGGGGCGGGACTCCGAGCGGCGATCGCGGCACAGGAAGCCGGAGCCGACGTGGCCATCGTCTCGAAGCTCCACCCGGTCCGCTCGCACACGGGCGCCGCGGAGGGAGGAATCAACGCGGCGCTGCGCGACGCCGACTCGTGGCAGGACCACGCGTACGACACGATGAAGGGATCGGACTACCTCGGCGACGCCCCGGCGGTGGAGGCGCTCTGCCAGGAGAGCCCCGAAGAAGTGATCACCCTCGAACACTGGGGGATGCCGTTCTCTCGCGAGGACGACGGACGCGTCTCCCAGCGGCCGTTCGGCGGGCTGTCGTTCCCGCGGACGACGTACGCCGGCGCCGAAACCGGCCACCAGATGCTCCACACGATGTACGAGCAGGTGGTCAAACGCGGAATCACGGTGTACGACGAGTGGCACGTGATGGATCTGGCCGTTACTGACGAGGACGACCCAGCTGATCGGACCTGTCACGGCGTCGTCGCCTACGACATCCAGAGCGGTGAGATCAGCGGATTCCGCGCCGACGGCGGCGTCATCCTCGCGACGGGCGGGATGGGGCAGGTGTTCGATCACACCACCAACGCGGTGGCGAACACCGGCGACGGCGTCGCGATGGCGTACCGCGCGGGCGTCCCGATGGAGGACATGGAGTTCATCCAGTTCCACCCGACGACGCTCCCGTCGACGGGCGTGCTCATCTCCGAGGGCGTCCGTGGGGAGGGTGGGATCCTGTACAACCGCAAGGGTGAGCGGTTCATGTTCGAACACGGGTACGCGAACAACGACGGCGAACTCGCCTCCCGCGACGTCGTCTCACGCGCGGAGCTCACCGAGGTCAATGAGGGCCGCGGCATCGAGGACGAGTACGTCCATCTCGACATGCGCCATCTCGGTGAAGAGCGCATCCTCGACCGTCTGGAGAACATCCTCCACTTGGCAGAGGACTTCGAGGGCGCCGACGGGCTCACCGAGCCGATGCCGGTCAAGCCCGGCCAGCACTACGCGATGGGCGGCATCGAGACGAACGAGTTCGGCGAGACAGTCATCGGCGGGCTGTACGCAGCGGGCGAGTGCGCCTGCGCGTCCGTTCACGGTGCGAACCGCCTCGGCGGGAACGCGCTGCCCGAACTCATCGTCTTCGGCAAGCGCGCCGGTCGCCACGCGGCCGGCGACGAGATGGGCGAAGCCGAGATCCCGACCGGCAAAGAGGGCGAGTGGGAACCCGCCGACTACGAGTTCGAGGTTGAGGTCGGCGAAACGAGCGGGAACGATCCCGCCGCAGCCGACGGCGGTGCGGTGGCGACGGACGCCGACGGCGTCTTGAGTGCCGAGGTCGAGCGCGCCCAAGCGCGCGTCGACGAACTGCTCGCTCGGAAGGGGCGGAACCACGCGGAGATCCGCTCGCAGGTCCAGCAGACGATGACCGCGAACGTGAACGTGTTCCGCGAGCAGGAGGGGCTCAAAGAGACTCTCGGAGACCTTCGAGAGGCGCGCGAGGCGTACAAAGATGTCGCCGTCTCGGACCCGTCTCGGACGTTCAACACCGACCTCATCCACACGATGGAGACCCGGAACATCCTCGACATCGCCGAGGCGCTGACGATGGGCGCGCTCGCGCGCAAGGAGTTCCGCGGCGCCCACTGGCGGAAGGAGCGGCAGGAGCGCGACGACGAGAACTGGCTGAAACACACGCTCGTCTCGTGGAACGACGGTAAGCCCGAACTGTGGTACAAGCCGGCGATCCTCGAAGGCGAGAACAAGACGTACGAGCCGAAGATCCGGTCGTACTGAACGCGGTCACATCGATCACGATCCATCCGGATCCATCACGGTCCCTTATCCGTCAGCGGTCGAAACCGCACGGGATTCTGCTCCCGCTGTCTGACGGACACACTCTGCTCGCGACATCGAATATCCCGTTTTTCGCCTTGTACGACCGTCGAGCCGCTCGTATTCAGCATTTCGACGATTGTTGAATAGGGGGTTTATTATCGTCGAACTCATTGCATTGAGCAAGATGATTCAGACAGAGACCGCACGGACGGCGGCCCCGGCGTTGCCGCCGGAGCTGCAGTCTCCCCGTGCGAAACTGGTGTACCTGTACCTGACGACGAAGGGCGATGCGACCGTCTCCGAGATGGGTGACTCGCTCGGTATGAAGAAGATTTCTCTGTACAGTATTCTGAAAACCCTCAAAAAGGAAGGGATGGTCGCCTACGATGGCGACACCTACGCGCTGAACTAACCTGATCCGGAGCGGATCGACCGTCGCGGTTTTGTTTCCGACGTCGCTCGATAACTCTGTTCGATGCCGCCGTTCGAGACGCCCCGCCCAGCGGAGCGTTTACCAGCCCGCGGCGCTCACTGCAGGCGTGGACGCGAACCAACAGGAGTTCGAGAATCCGTTCGGGATGGACGAGGCGTGCGAGAACTGTCCCGAGCTATGCGGCCCCCGCGACCGCGTGGTCCACGGCTACGGCGACGTGGGCGCGGAGTTCGTCGTCATCGGTACGCGCCCGACCGCGGCCGCCGAGGCCAACGGCGTCCCGTTCACCGGCTCCGGCGGCGGCGAGCGAGTCCAATCGATATTCGGTGATCTCGGGTTCGTCCGATCGCCGCCGGACGCGACGGCGCCCGACGTGCAGAACGTCTTTTTCACGACGCTGACGCGCTGTCGTCATCCCGAACGCGATCCGACCGACCGCGAGGTCGAGACGTGTGAGCCGTTCGTGAACGCCGAGATCCGGATGATAAACCCGCAGATCATCGTTCCGGTCGGCGAGCGTCCGCTCCGCGAGCTCGCGATCGAATACACGACGCGACGGCCGGACTCGTTCGACGTCGACGCCGAACACGCGACCACGATCCGAGGTCGGGGGTTCGAGTTGGTCCCGATGAAGGAGCCGGACGCGATGACCGACGCGGACGCGGACGCCTTCGTCGCGCACATGCGCGAAAACGTGCTCAGTCGGGACTACCGGCAGACGAAGGGACGACAGAGTCGCTGACTGAGTCGACCGGTCGGGATGAAGCTCGTCGCCGCGCGCGCCGTGGGTGTGCGTTCAGTCACTCGTTTCGTCTGACTCGGTCGCGTCATCGAGGTCTTCCACGTCGTCGAGCGCGCTGCCGAGCAGATCCGCCGTCGCGTCGGTGCTGTCCGCGCCGAACGCGCAGTCGATCAGGATGTGACCGCCCAGCGTCGTGGGCGAGATGACCTGGTCAGCGCCCGCGCGACGGAGCTTGTTCACGTTCTCGCGTTGGGTCGCGGCCGCGACGATCCGCACACCGGGGTTGAGTTGGCGGGCGGTGAGGATCGCGAGCGCATCGCGCGCGTCGTCTTCGGTGGCGACGACGACCGCGCGGGCGCCGTCGAGGTTGACTCGTTCGAGCGGCTCGACGTCGCTGGGATCCGCGGTGAACACCGGGATGTCGCGCTCGCTGAGCCGCCGCGCGGCGGTCTCGTCGGTCGTCACGACGGCGTACTCGACGCCGTCGCGGGCGTCGAGCTCTTCGAGTATCGGTTCGGTCAGGTCCCCGTAGCCGAGAACGAGGACGTGGTCGTCGAGGAGGTCGATCTGTTTGTCGGTCATTTTTCCGAGTGCCTTGGAGAGTTGTGCCTCGATGGCTGGGGTGAGTATCACCCCGAGCGCCACCGCGAACGCGGCGACGTTCATCACGAGCGAGGAGAGCACGAACAGTTGGGCGATGTCGGCGGCCGCGCCGGTCTCTGGGGTGACATCCCCATAGCCGACCGTGGACGCGGTGACGACGGTGAAATAAAACGCGTCGACGATCGTCTCGATCCCGTTGAAGTGGTCGCGGAGCGCGTACGACCCGACGGTCCCGTACGAGATGGCCGTCACGAGCGCCGCGCCGGCCGCGAGCTGTGTTGGCGACGGCGAGAAGGTCCGATCGAACCGACTACGGTTGTACACGAGAGCCGGCGCCGACACGACGGACAGCGCCACCAGCGGGAACGACAGCACCGAAGCCTGCATCAGCCCTTGAATCGCCGTTAACGGGAGGAGAACGGCCGTCGAGTACCACCCGACGCGGTATCCGTTTTTCAGCGCGAAGCCGCTGCCGAACATCGCGAAGCCGGTTATCGTCCCCGTGAACCCGACCGTCTGTCGGACGACGTCGGGAACGTAGGGAGTGAGGGGGCCGTCGACGCCGAGCCCGCCGATCTGCGCCAAACCGGCGAGGATCGACAGGACTGCGACCGCGAACGTGAGGGCGATCGACGCCCGCACTGTCACCCAATCGCGGGTCAGTTCCATACCGGTCCGTCGCCGAGGTCGGCCTTAAACTTCGCGAGAAGCGGTGCTCGCGGACCGATCGACTCGCCGGTGGAGACGATCGCTTCGTCGATACTGGTTTAACCGACCCGATGGTTGGACGGCGTATGTCACTCCCCGTCGAGATCCTCTTCGGGATCTATCTCGGGATCATCACCGGAATCGTCCCCGCGCTGGTAGCCGGTGTACTCGGATTCGTGTTTAAATACGTCACAGATGTAACCATACCGGGACTCGGTGTCGTCGTTCTCGCGCTGGCGATCGCGGGGATCAACGGCGGGCTCCTCGCGCTCAACGACGAGACGATCCGCTCGTCGGAACGGGCGCCGGCGATTCTCACGGCGATCATCATCGTGCTGATGATCTCGCTGTACGCCCACGCGCAAGGCGACAAGCTTGGCGCGAGCGTCCCGAAGCGAATCTCCTTACAGCAGCTCCGAAACCGAACCCTCTCGACGGACGTCGTCGAACTCGTCGGCGGTCGCGGCCGCGTGACCGTCGAGATCGCGGGCGAGGTGGGCGACATGGAGGGATACCCCCCGCTCCCGCCCGAGACCCGCCGCGCGGTCGTCGAGGGGGAGTGGACGTTCCCGGCGGACCTCCCGCTCGTCGAGCTCGAAGACCGGCTCGCCGAACGTCTCCGGACCGAGCTCGACCTCGCCGACGTCGCCGTCCGCATCGACGAGCAGGCCCGCGCGACCGTGGCCGCCGCGCCTCCGATCGGCGCCCTGTCAAAGCGGGTTCCAGCGGGTAAGCGGGCGGTGTCGTTTCCGGCACTCGTGCCGACCGGGATCGCTCGCGGGGACGTTATCCGCGTGCTGACACCCGATCTGACGGCGACCGGGACGGTGCTCGCTGCCCGGTCCAGCGGGAACGTGGAGAGCGTGCCGAACGCGGGAGACGAGACGCCGACCGGGACCGCTTCGTCAGACACCCCGCCGACCGACGGTCCACCGGACGACGGCGCCGCTCGAACCGACGGCGGATCGGAGGCGTCCGAGCCGCTGCCTCCGTCAACGGCGCCGACGACGACCGGCGGAGAAGGGCGGGTGACCGTGGCCGTCGACCGGTCCGAGGCGGCGGCGCTCTTGCGCGCAGATCGGGGTCGGATCCTAGTGCTCTCGCGCGGGACGCGCCGGGAGTACGAGCTCACGACGCTCCTTCGGCGCGCGGGCAAGCGGTTCCGAAAGGTCTCGGTCGCCGCCGACGGCCCCCTCGACGGTCACACCATCGGGGAGGTCGGCGTGCGAGAGGCGTACGGCGTCGCCGTGCTCGCCGCGCGCCACGAATCGTGGACGATCGCACCGGGGGGGTCGCAGTTGCTATCGGCCGGCGACGACTTGTTCGTCGTGGGGAGCCGCGACGCGCTCGATCGGTTCGCGGAGGCCGCGGCATGAGTGTCGTGCTCGGCGCGATCGGCGTCGCCCCTCCCACCGCTGTCGTCGCCGCCACCGGCGCCGAGATCGTCGGCGAAGCCGGCTTCGCACAGCCGCGTCAGGCCGCGATCACGCTCGTGACGTTCGCGCTGATATCCGCGCTGGTGTCGGCGTCAGCGTCGCTGACGTACCGGTGGTACTTCCGGACGGAGATACCCGAGGGCGTCACCGCGTTGCTCGGCGTGGCCGTCGTCGCGCTGTACCTCAACACCACGTCGCTCGGCGCGATCGCGATCGGCGACAGTCCCGGGCTGCTCGAACCGGAGAGCGTCTTCTTTAACATCGTCTCGCTCGGGGTCGCAGCGGTGACCGCGCCGATCGGCAGGCAGATCGGCGACCGACTCGCCGTCGACGTGTTCGCGCTCTCCGGTGCGAAGCAGTTGGAAGGCGAACTGAGCGGCATCGTCCGCGCTGTCGGCCGGTTCACGGCAGTCACACTCCCCGAGGCGACGGAGATCAAGGACATGGACACGTACGACCCCGTCTCTCCCGAGAAGAAGTCGGAACTCGCCGGAAAAACCCTGTTGTTCGCCCGGAAGCTCTCCGGTGAGGAACTCCGCAAACGCCTCGTTGAGCGAGTGAAAAGCGACTACGGCGTCGCGTACGTCGACGTCGACGTGGCCGACGACGGAACCGTTGACTACTTCGCGGTGGGATCGCGCGCCGCCGGGCTCGGCCCGACGCTCGCGCCCGGATCGGCCGCGGTCGCGGTCGTCGCCGATCCGCCGAACAACGCCACCGCCGGCGACGTGGTCCAGGTGTGGCAGACGGAACCGGACGCGAAACGCGTCGCGACGGGTGAGCTTCGCGGCGTCGCCGGCGACGCGGTGACCGTCGCGCTCGACGAGTCCGACGCCGAGAAGCTGTCGGAGGGACGGTATCGACTCGTGACGCTGCCGGCGGCGCCGCAGGCGGACCGGGAGTTCGCCTCGCTGTTGCGCACCGCCGACGAGACGATGGCAGCGGTCGCGGTCGGTGCCGGGAGCGACCTCGTCGGGAGTACGGTCGGCGACGCCGAAGTCGTCGTCGCGGCCGTCCGACCGGCCGACGGCGCCGTCCAACCGATTCCTCCGCGAGCGTACGCGTTCGGCGACGGCGATCTGGTGTATCTCGTCGGCCGCCCCGACGCAATCCGGCGGTTCGAGGCCGCCGCGAAGGAGGACGGGCGCGGCGGCGCGCTCGACGCGGACGAGCTGATCGACGCGCTCGACACGGAGTTGGCCGTCGAAGAGCGCACCCCAGACGAGTACGCCGAGGTCGCTAACGGCGAAGCGACAGACGAGGGCAAAACGGCGGACGAGACCGAAGCGACGGACGGAGACGAAGCGACAGCCGCCAATGCGGGCGACCGCACGCAGCCCGACGGCCTGCGAGACGACGGGACGCAACGCTCTTGAGGCGTCCCCGCGGGGACCTACGTATGGAGTGGAAGCTGTTCGCCGACCTCGCAGAGATCGCCGGCGACCGCGTGATCGCGGTGGACGCGGAGCCGGGGGACACGGTCGGCGACGCGCTCGACGCCCTGCTCGCGGAACGCCCGGCCCTCGGCGATCGGGTACTCGACGCCGACGGCGAGGTCGCCGACCACATCAACGTGCTCCGGAACGGCCGGAGCGTCCACCACGACGAGGGGCTCGACGCCATCCTTGAGTCCGACGACGAGCTCGCGCTGTTTCCGCCTGTGAGCGGGGGATAGCGCCGATATCGACGCCGGGGGCCGAGGAGACGAATCGGTCGTTTCAAACGGTCGCGTGACGGAGTTTGCGACATGAGCGACAGCGACGAGTCCGGGGATGCCGACGCCGAGGCCAGCGGCGACGACCCGCACCGCGAGGAGTTCCACGAGGACCCGGTCGGACACACCCGTGCGACCGCCAACATGACCGTCGGCGAGCTGGTCGAGGGATACGGTGATGCCGGGATCGGCGCGGCATCAGTCAACGAAGCCGGCGACGTGCTCGCTGAGATGTTCGGCGACGACGACTGCACGGTCTTTCTCTCGCTCGCGGGTGCGATGGTACCCGCGGGGATGCGCCGGATCGTCTCGGATCTAATCCGCGACGGCTACGTCGACGCGCTGGTGACGACGGGCGCGAACCTGACGCACGACGCCATCGAGGCGATCGGCGGGAAACACCATCACGGCCGGACGCACGACCCCGAAAAGAGCCTCCGCGAGCACGACGAGGGACTCCGCGATGAGGGCGTCGACCGTATCTACAACGTCTACCTGCCACAGGAGCACTTCGCGGCGTTCGAAGGCCACCTGCGGTCGGAGGTCTTCCCGGCGCTCGAAGCGGACCCGGACGCCGGAGACGGCGACGCGACCGACGGCGTCATCGGCATCGCCGATCTCACCCGGGAGCTCGGCCGCGCCAACGCCGCGGTCAACGAGCGCGACGACGTGGCCGAAGACCCCGGCGTCGCGGCCGCCGCGTACGAGTGCGACGTGCCCGTGTACTGCCCCGCGGTCCAGGACTCCGTGCTCGGCCTGCAGGCGTGGATGTACGCCCAGACCGCCGACTTCACGCTCGACGCGCTCGACGACATGACCGACCTGACCGACCTCGCGTTCGACGCCGAGAACGCCGGCTGCCTGCTCGTCGGCGGCGGCGTCCCGAAGAACTTCACCCTCCAGACGATGCTCGTCACGCCGCGGGCGTACGACTACGCCGTCCAGATCACGATGGACCCGGAGACGACGGGCGGGCTCTCCGGCGCGACTCTCGAAGAGGCCCGGTCATGGGGGAAGTTGGAGAAGGACGCGCGCAACGCCTCCGTCTACGGCGACGCGACCGTCATGCTCCCGATGCTCGTCGCGGCGGCGCGCGAGCGCGTGGAGTAGCCGCCCGGCCGAAGACGGCGGGAGCGGGAGTCGGAGCTGTGAGGAACGAGAATCGAGGCCGAGTTGTCACGCGGTCGGACGGAGGCGATCCGAGCGTTCGAGGGGGCAGCCGCTCACGGTGTCGAAACGAGAGCCGAAAGAGTCCGCGTCGTCGTCAGTTGTCGCCGTTCTTCGACTGCCACGAGTAACCGCGCTGCTTCGCCGACTTCCCGAAGCCGCAGGAGGAGCAGCGCTCCTTTTTCGAGTGGTAGGACTTCTCGCCACAGCGGCGGCACTTCACGTGAACCGTCTTGTTCTTTTTCCCTTGAGAGGGCGTACCGGAGCCGGTCATGCTTTGATCGTGACGACGTTATCGCCGCGTATAATCGTTGTGTCTTCGATTGCGACGGCGAACTCGCCGTCGATGTCGTCATCGACGCGGTCGTCGACGTCGGACTCCGGTTCGATGACGACGTTCATGTGCTGGTCGTAGCCGGCCAGGATCCCGTAGTACGTCGTTCCGTCTTTCAGATGTACCGTCACCGGATCCTCGAGCGACGCTTCGAGCACGTCGAGGGGTCGTCCACTCATTGTTACTACAGCCGCCCGTCGCACTATTAAAAATACCGGGACGGAGGGCGATCCCGTGACGAAAATCGGTTGCACGCGAGGTTCAAGTCGCCGTGTCGGTCGATGCCACGTGCGCACCGTTCCCGAGACGATTCGGTGATCGACGACCGCCGACCGAACCCCGGTGTTTTTAAGATGCGCACCTGTACGCCCAGACACCACACTCCCGCGGGACACGGTGAGCCGACGTCGGCTCGGCCGTAGCGGGGCCTCAACGACGCGCGGTAGGACGTAGCGCTGACGGCTCCTTGCGGGGTTTCAGTGATGGACGCCAGTTAGGGCGTCTGACATCGACAAACCATGGAAATCGAAATTGCGACACTCGGCGGTTACGAAGAGGTCGGTCGACAGATGACAGCGGTTCGCGCAGGCGACGACATCGTCATCTTCGACATGGGCCTGAACCTCAGTAAGGTCCTCATCCACGACAACGTGGAGACCGAAAGCATGCACAGCCTCGACCTGATCGACATGGGCGCGATCCCGGATGACCGCGTCATGAGCGAACTGGAGGGCGACGTCCAGGCGATCGTTCCCACCCACGGTCACCTCGACCACATCGCGGGCATCCCCAAACTCGCGCACCGGTACGACGCCCCGATCGTCGGCTCGCCGTACACGATCGAACTCGTCAAACAGCAGATCGCCGACGAGGGCAAGTTCCAGGTCGACAACGACCTCGTGAAGATGGAGGCGGGCGGCACGATGCGAATCGGCGACTCCGAGCAGGTCGAGATGGAGTTCGTCAACGTCACTCACTCGATCATCGACGCGATCAACCCGGTCCTCCACACCCCCGAGGGGGCGATCGTTTACGGGCTCGACAAGCGACTGGACCACACGCCCGTCATCGGCGACCCGATCGACATGGACCGCTTCCGCGAGATCGGTCGCGAAGACGAGGGCGTCCTCTGTTACATCGAGGACTGCACGAACGCCGGCCGAAAGGGTCGAACACCCTCTGAAGCGTACGCGAAAAAGCACGTCGAAGACACGTTCACCTCGATGGAGGACTACACCGGCGGCATCATCGCCACGACGTTCTCCTCCCACATCGCCCGCGTGAAGACCCTCGTCGAGTACGCCCGCGAGATCGGCCGACAGCCGGTCCTGCTCGGGCGCTCGATGGAGAAGTACTCCGGCACCGCGGAGCGGCTCGACTTCGTCGACTTCCAGGGCGACGTCGGCATGTACGGCCACCGGAAGTCTGTCGACCGCGCGTTCAAGCGCATCATGAAGGAGGGGAAGGGCAACTTCCTCCCCATCGTGACGGGCCACCAGGGCGAGCCGCGCGCGATGTTGACCCGTATGGGCCGCGGCGAGACCCCGTACGAAATTGACGACGGTGACAAAGTCGTCTTCAGCGCGAGCGTCATCCCGGAGCCGACCAACGAGGGCCAGCGCTACCAGTCCGAACAGCTGCTTCGGATGCAGGGCGCGCGCCTCTACGACGACATCCACGTCTCCGGCCACCTCCGCGAGGAGGGTCATTACGAGATGCTGGACGCGCTCCAGCCCCAGCATGTCATCCCCGGTCACCAGACGCTGAAGGGCCGCTCGCCGTACGTGGACCTCGCGAAGTCGCAGGGGTACAAGCTCGGCCGTGACGTGCACGTCACGCAGAACGGGAGCGTCATCCAACTCGTCGAATGACGAACGAGACGAAGGAGGCGCGGGTGCTGGACGCCATCCGCGAGCGGCGTGACTTGGTCAACGCCGCTATCGACGAGGAGTTGCCGATACAACACCCGGAACGGCTCTACGAGGCGACGCGATACATCCTCGAAGCGGGCGGCAAGCGGCTCCGTCCGACGGTGGCGACGCTCGCCGCCGAGGCGGTCACCGGCGCCGAACCGATGGGCACCGACTTCCGGGCGTTCCCGTCGCTGGACGGCGTCAACGTCGACGTGATGCGTGCGGCCGTCGCCATCGAGGTGATCCAGTCGTTCACGCTGATCCACGACGACATCATGGACGAAGACGAGCTCCGGCGCGGCGTGCCGGCCGTCCACGAGCAGTACGACACCTCAACGGCGATTCTCGCCGGCGACACGCTCTACTCGAAGGGGTTCGAGTTCATGACGGAGACCGGCGCCGACCCCGCCAACGGGCTGGAGGCGATGCGGATGCTCGCGACCACCTGCACGGAGATTTGCGAGGGGCAGGCCCTCGACGTCTCCTTCGAGGCGCGCGACGACATCCTGCCCGAAGAGTACCTCGAAATGGTCGAACTGAAGACCGCCGTGTTGTACGGTGCGTCAGCCGCGACGCCGGCGATCCTGCTCGGCGCCGACGACACGGTCGTCGACGCCTTGTACCAGTACGGGATCGACTCGGGACGCGCGTTCCAGATCCAAGACGACGTGCTCGATTTAACCGTTCCGTCGGCAGATCTCGGTAAACAGCGCGGCTCGGACCTCGTCGAGGGGAAAGAGACGCTGATTACCCTCCACGCTCGCCAGGAGGGCGTCGACGTCGACGGACTCGTGGACGCCGACACCCCCGCCGACGCGACGGAGGAGGCGATCGACGACGCGGTGGCCACACTGAAGGAAGTCGGCTCGATCGCGTATGCCAGAGAGACGGCCGAGGACCTCACCGAACGGTCGAAAGAGCACCTCGAAATCCTCCCCGAGAGCGGCTCGCGGGAGCTTCTCGAGGACCTCGCGGATTACCTGATCGTCCGCGGCTACTGATCGTCCGCGGCTACCTCCGTTTCTCTCCCGACACGGCACGACCGCGGTTCAGTTGTGAACCCGCCGCCGCTGGCCGGAACGAACACCGGTTTATCCTCGGCACCCGTCCGTCGGAACGTGTCTCGATATCGCGATATCGTTTTGTTCTTCCTGCTCGCGCTGTTGTGGGGCGGCTCGTTCATCGCGATCGAAGTCGGCCTCGACTACTACCCGCCGGTGTTGTACGCCGCCTACCGGTTCGACGTCGCGGCGCTGGTGCTCGTCTCGTACGTCCTCCTCACGGAGCGCAGCCCGCTTCCGCGAAGCCGTGGCGATCTGGCCGCGATCGGATTCAGCGGCGGGCTCTCCGTGGCGGCAAACAACTCGCTCTTGTTCGTCGGCCAGCAGTACACCACGAGCGGGATCGCCTCCATCACCTACAGTCTCGTCCCCATCGCGACGGCGGCGGTCGCGGCTCTGTGGATCGGCAGCGATATCCTCGACGCGCCCGGCGCGCTCGGGGTCGTGCTCGCGTTCGTCGGGGTCGGGCTCGTCGCGCAGCCCGACCCGGCCAACCTCGCCGGCGGCGTCACGATCGGCGTCGCGCTCATCTCGGTCGGCGTAATCGCGGTGGCGGTCGGCAGTGTCGGGCTCCGAACCGTAGAGACGACGTTTTCGAACATCGCGCTCACCGGGTGGGCGATGCTGTTCGGCGGCCTGCTGATCCACGGATTCAGCCTCGGCCTCGGTGAGACCCAGCAGCTTCCCGTCACCGAGCTCCCGGCGCTCGCCGCGCTGCTGTTCCTCGGCGTGTTAGCCTCGGCGGTAGCGTACACGATCTACTTCACGCTGCTCGACCGGCTCGGCGCCTTCGAGATCAACCTCGTCTCCTACGTGGTCCCGGTGGTCGCGACGACGGCGGGGGCACTGCTGCTCGCAGAGCCGGTGACCGCCATGACCGTCGCGGGCTTCGCCGTCATCGTCGTTGGCTTCGGCCTGTTGAAACGGCAGGCGATCGCGACGGAAGGTTCGAAGCTGTTCGCGGTGTTGGGCGGGTTGTTCTGATCGGCTCTCCTTCTCTCAGCTCTCCGCCTCTCAGCTCTCCTTCTCTCAGCTCTCAGCTCTCCGTCTCTCGGCTCTCCTTCTTCGATCTCAGTCGTCCAGCGCCGCGAGGTCTGCGACGATCTCCGTCGCGTGGTCCTCCGGCGAGACGCCCTCGTAAGCGAGCACGACGGTACCCTCGTCGTCGAGCACGTACGTGTTGCGGAACACGCCGTCGAAGGTGTTGCCGAACATCTGCTTTTCGCCGTACGAATCGTACGCGCTCGCGACCTCCCCGTCGGGATCGGAGAGGAGCGAGAACGGGAGGTCGTGCTTCTCGGCGAAGGGTTCGAGGTCGTCGACCGGATCGTCGCTGATTCCAACGACGGCGATGTCAGCGTCTTCGAACGCGTCCCACTCGTCACGGAATCCACAGGCCTCGGCGGTACAGCCCGGCGTGTCCGCGCGTGGGTAAAAGTAGACGACGGTGTAGCGCGCTGCGGCCGGGTCGACGGTGATCGTGTCACCGCGGTGGTCGCGCAGCGTGATCGTGGGTGCGGAATCGCCCGATTCGAGCATACCGGCCGTGGTGTCGGCGCTGCCTTAGGACATTCGGTCCGGTTCCTTTTTATCGGGTACTGACATCCACCCGGTATCGATGGTGTGGCAACCGACGCCGTACACGGCTCCGTTGCTCGTGGCGGCGATCGCGTCGTTCTCTTTCGTCATCTATGTGGTCCGACACCGATCTCGTGGCGATCGCTCGCTCGTCTACAGTTTCGCCGGCGTTGCAGTCGGAAGCGGGGTCTGGTCGCTGGCGTACGCCGGACAGCTGTCGGCGGTGACTCTCGGCGACACCCTCCTCTGGAATCGGCTCGTTTGGGTCGGTGTCGGCGTGCTCGCGGTCGCGTGGCCGGTGTTCGTGCTGGCGTACGTCGACTGGACGGCGTGGCTCCGACCGGGGCGGTTCGCGGCGATCTGTGCCGTACCGATGGCGGCGGTGGTCGGCACCTTCGTGATCGGCGCCAATCCGCTGTTTTACTCGTCGCCCGCGCTCGTCTCGCCGAACGGATACCTCGTCATGGCGTTCACACCGACCTCGGCGCTGCTCGGTTTCATGGCGTACACGTACGCCGTGAACATCGCGACGTTCGCCGTGCTCGGCTACGCCGCGCTCGTCCGGGACGGCGTGTTCCGACGGCAGGCCGGGCTGCTGTTCCTCGCGGGCGTCGCGCCGATGCTCGCCGGAATCGTCGGAATCTGGGGCGGAATCGGTCCGACGTTCGTCGATCTCACGCCGGTGACGTTCGCGGCCACTTCCGGCGTGCTCGGCTGGGTCGTGTTCCGGCACCGCTTGTTCGATCTCTCGCCTATCGCCCGCGACACGGTATTCACGAACCTCTCCGACGGGATCGTCGTCGTCGACGGGAACGGCCGGATCGTCGACTGTAACGACCCGGCACGTGGACTGTTCCCGGCGGTCGCGGTCGGGCAGTCCGCAGAGGTCGCCTTCGCTGAGTGTCCGCCGGTGGTCGCCGCGGTGGGCCGCAATGCGCCCCCCGGCACGGCGGACGACGAACTGCGAGTGACGCTTGACAACGAGAATGTTTCCCGATTTCTCACGCTGGACGTTCACGCGATCGACGACGGCTCTGCGATCGGCGGGTGCGTGCTGTTGTTCCGCGACATCACCGAACGCGAAACGCTCCAGCGGCGCTATCGGGCGCTCATCGAGAAGTCGCCGAACGTCATCGCGGTCTGTGGGACCGACGGTCTCCTCCGGTACGTGAGCCCGTCGATAGAGCGACTGCTCGGGCACACGCCCGCGGAGGTCGAGGGACGACCGATACTCGACTTCGTTCACCCCGAAGACCGGGTACCGGCCCAGCGGGCGTTCGAACGGGCCTTCGAGAGCGCCGACCCGCAGCCGCTGGACCATCGGATCGCGCACGCGAACGGGAACTGGCGCCGGTTCGAGACGGTGATCGAGCGCCTGTTCGACGACACCGAAGAGGTAGTCATTACTGCGACCGACGTGACGGAGGGGAGGCGGTACGAACAGCGCCTACAGGTTCTCAACCGCGTGCTCAGACACGATTTAAAAAACGACACGAACGTCATCGGTGGCTACGCGGACCTGCTTCGCGACCACGTCGACGACGAGGGCGACGAGTACCTCGACATCATCGACCGGAAGGTGGAGACGCTGACCCACCTCAGCGACCAGGCCCGGCAGATCGACGTCGCGCTCCACAGCGAGGTCAGCCGGACCAGGATCGACCTCGCGCCGCTCGTCGAGCGGCTCTGTGAGTCGCTCGAATCGTCGTTTCCGCACGCGACGGTGCGGGTGTCGTGTCCCGACTCGGCCCCGGTGTGTGCCGATGAGCTGTTGGAGTCGGCGATCCGGAACGTCCTCGAAAACGCCGTCGTCCACAACGACGGACCGGAGCCGACCGTCGAAGCGACCGTGGAGGCCGACGGGGACGGATACCGGATTGTCGTGGCCGATAACGGGCCGGGAATCCCGGCGGTCGAGCGCACGGTCTTCACCGAGGCCCGCGAGACGGCGCTCGAACACGCGAGCGGTCTCGGTCTCTGGCTCGTCCACTGGATCGTCACCGAATCCGGCGGCGACCTGACGATCGACACCCGCGAGCCGACCGGCACGCTGGTGACGATGCGGCTTCCCGGGGCCGACACGGGACGCTGACGGGAGGATGGTAATAGCAGGGCGCCGCGACGAGGCTCCCTCACGGTCCCTCCGCAACCTCTTTGCGGTCGGTCACCGAACCGACGGACATGAGCTACGGATCCCTTGACGAGGACGCGATCGAGAGCTATCGGGAGGCGGGCGCGGTGTTGGTCGAAGCGATGAACGAGGCCCGCGAGATGGTCGAACCGGGTCGAACGCACCTCGAAGTGGCCGAGTGGGCCGAGGACTTCGTCCGCGAGTCGGGCGCCGGGCTCGCCTTCCCCGTCAACATCAGCATCGACCCCGAGGCGTCACACGCGACGCCGGCGCGCGACGACGAGACCGAGTTCGGCGAGGAGATGGTGTGTCTCGACATCGGCGTCCACGTCGACGGCTACATCGCCGACGCCGCGGTGACCGTCGACCACACGGGGACCACGGAGCTCGTCGAGGCGGCCGAGATGGCGCTTGAGGCCGCGATCGACGAGGCTGGACCGGGCGTCGAGGTCGGCGTGGTCGGGCAGGCGATCGAGGACGTGATCCGCGGGTACGGCTACACACCCGTGCTCAACCTCTCTGGACACGGCGTGCAGCGATACGACGCGCACACGGGGCCGACGATCCCGAACCGCGGCGTCGAGCGCTCGACGACGCTGGAGCCGGGGCAAGTTGTCGCCATCGAGCCGTTCGCCACCGATGGTCGCGGGAAGGTCGGCGAGGGGACTGACGAGGAGATCTTCGAACAGCAGGGCTCCGCGAGCGTCCGAGACCGCCGCGCGCGACAGGTGATGGAGCAGATCGAGGCGTTCGACGACCTCCCGTTCGCGGCGCGGTGGCTCGACGGCGACCGCGTCGGAATGGCGCTCCGCCGGCTCAAGCAGGCGAACGCGATCAAGGGCTACCCCGTCCTGAAGGAGGCCGACGACGCGTTAGTGAGCCAGGCGGAACACACGCTGCTCGTCACCGATGAGGGCGTCGAGGTGACGACCACGGGGATCCACGACTTCGACTGATGGATCGCATCTACGCCCCGTGGCGGATCGAGTGGGTGGAACGCGAGACGGACCCGATCGAGGGCTGCCCGTTCTGCGTGCTGCCCGACCGGGAGAACGACCGCGAGTCCCGGATCGTCGCTTACAGCGACCGCAACTACGTCCTGTTGAACAACGCGCCGTACAACCCGGGACACGCGATGGTGATCCCCCGCGAGCACCGCGAGGACCCGACCGACCTCGACGACGCGACCCTGTTCGACCACGCGAAGTTGAAGCGGGCGACGCTGGAGGCGGTGCGCCGCGACGTCGATCCGCACGGGATCAATACGGGCCAGAACCTCGGCGACGCGGCCGCCGGCGGCTCCGTCGATCACCTCCACACCCACGTCGTCCCGCGGTGGAACGGCGACACGAACTTCATGCCGGTAACGGGGGAGACGAAGGTGATCGTGGAGGCGATCGACCGGACCTACGGGCACCTCCACGCCGGGTTCGCCGCCGGCGACGACGTAGTCGATCCGGGCGACGCCGAGGCGGGCGAGGCGGTCGAACTCGACTTCGACATCTGAAGAGACGGATCTGGTGAAACCCGCTACGGGTGATAGCTTTGCACCCTCTATCTATCGCTTAGTGCAGGTGGAGCAGAGATCGGTCAGCACAGACAAAGCATTTAACAACTGATATGAGATGGGGGATATGGTTGATGAAATGAATCGTCGAACAGCCATCGCTTCTACAGGCACATTGGTGCTGGGAACAGGCTGTATGTCAAATTTAGATGGTGAATCTGTAGATGTTATTGTCCACAACCTCGATAATATCCGCTATCGAACTATTGTGTCGGCAATTGGGAACGACATGGGGGGAAATGCCGAAACACAGTATATTACACCGGGCTTGAGGGCGACATTTGAGGAAATGATCCCAACTCTCGATTACCCTCACGAGTTTACCATCGAGATCGTACTCAATGGCGACGTGAAGTATTCAGAAACACAGCAGTTGGATGACGGTTTTGAGCCTCAGTTTACGATCAGAGACGGTGAGGTTACTACTGATCGACAGGGCGAATCCAACGACTAGCTGACGTAGAAGCAGCTCTCATCGACCGGCTGTTGCAGGCGAAAATCTGTCTGAAGAATAGGATTTCAACAGAGCCCCTCATTTGAAACGAGTTGTCGCCGAAGCGTGCTTCTCGATCGATGTCGGCAGCGGGAGACGTAGATCGATGGGAGGATACAGTATTTAAACAGCCGTGAGCGATAGCGACGGTCGCTTATAAACAACCGATGCGGTGGCGTCGCCGGCGCGCAGCGCCGGCTGGGGAGGTGTGAGGCTGCGGTTGCGGGGCGTTGGCGGTGTCCACCGCGAGCCCGTCGATCAGTTATAAATAGCTCACCGGATTCCAACCGATTCCCAGTCTCTCCTCGGTGCCCCGCCGTCAGTACACCAGTTCGCCGGAGATGAACTTCCGGGTGCGGTCGTCGGATGGTGTCTCGAACACTGTCGCCGTGGGGCCGATCTCCGTGATGCCGTCGTCGAGTAGCACCGCGACGCGATCCGCGACGCGCTCGGCCTGGTGCATGTCGTGAGTCGCCACGACGACGCCGATTCCGCGGCGTCTGGCCTCGGCGATCGCGTCCTCGATGACGGCGGTGTTCCGCGGATCTAGATCCGACGTGGGCTCGTCGAGCAGCAACACGTCCGGGTCGTACGCCAGCGCCCGGGCGAACGACACGCGCTGGGCCTCGCCGCCCGACAACGAGTCGGCGTGTTGGTCCGTCTTGTCTGTCAGCCCGACGATGTCGAGCGACTCGCGAACGGCGGCGGTCCCGTCCGAGCCAACGTCCGGGCCAACGACCGAGCGGATCTCCGCCCGGATCCGCTCCGACCACGATCGGCGGATGCGCAATCCGTACTCGACGTTGCGGGCGACCGACGCGTCGAAGAGGCTCGCCGCCTGAAACACCATCCCGATGCGCCGTCGGAGGGCGAGTCGGTCGGACTCCGGCACTGCCCACGCCTCCGTGCCGTCGAGCGTGACCGTCCCGTCGTCCGGTTCGAGCGAGAGCGCGAGCGTCCGAAGCAGGGTCGACTTCCCGACGCCCGACGGGCCGATCACGCTGAGGACCTCGCCGGCGTGGACGTCGAGCGAGAGGTCGCGGAACACCAGTTCGTCCCCGTACGACTGCGTCACGTTACGTACACGAAGCATCAGGGCTGTACCTCCTGATCGCCGAGCCGGACGACGATCGCGTTGACGGTCAACACGAGCGCAACGAGGATCGCGCCGAGCACCATCGCCGTCTCGTACTGTCCCTGTCGGGCTTCGAGCTGGATCGCGGTCGTCAGCGTCCGGGTCTTCGAAATCCCGTCTGCACCCGTGATGTTGCCACCGACGATGAGTACGGAGCCGACCTCGCTGATTGCGCGGCCGAAGCCGGCGAGGATCGCCGTTGCGATCCCGTATCGCGCCTCCTTGAGCACTACGAGCGCCACGTCGAGCCGCGTCCCGCCGAGGACGCGCGCGGCGTCGCGGACGCCCTCGTCGACGCCCGTGATGGCCGCGAGACTGATCGCCGTGATCGGCGGCGTCGCGAGCACGAACTGCGACAGGATCATCGCCTCCGGAGTGAAAATCAGGTTCAGCGATCCGAGCGGGCCCTGATTCGAGACGGCAAAGAGCACGAGGAGCCCGACGACCACGCTCGGAAAGCCCATCCCCGTGTTGATGACCGACTTGACGAACTGCTTGCCGGGGAAGTCGGCGAACCCCATCGCGACGGCGACCGGCACGCTGAACAGCGTACTGAGCGTCACGGCGACGACGCTGACGTACAGGGAGACGAAAATAATGCTCCGGACGTACCCCTCCCTGAACGGGAGGTCGAAGACGACCGGGAGCAGTTCCACGACCGGTTCGATCGGCACGGGTGTCAGTCGGACGAGTCGCTACTCCAACCTTCCGGAACGTACTGCTGGAAGTCGGGGTTCTCCGAGACCGCCTCGGGGAAGAACAGCTGCTCGTCGTTCACCTGATACTCCGAGATGGATTCCTGGACGTCCGGGCTCGTGATCCACCCGATGTACGCCATCGCGAGGTCGTAGTTGGCGCCGTCGTGGACGCCGGGATTCACCGCCATGACCCCGTAGGGGTTCGCGAGGATCTCCGGGCCGTCCTCGATCGGCCCCTGAACGAGGATCGTGAGGTCGATCTCAGAGCGCTGGGAGATGAACGTCCCGCGGTCCGAGAGCGTGTAGGCGCCCTGCTGGGTGGCGATGTTCAGCGCCTCGCCCATCCCGGTGCCCGTCTCCTGGTACCAGTCGCCGCCGGGGTCGGTGCCGGCCGCCTCCCAGAGGTTCAGCTCCTTCGTGTGCGTCCCGGAGTTGTCGCCGCGCGAGACGAACGAGGCCTCCGCGTCGGCGATCGCGGTGAGCGCCTCGGTCGCCGAACTCATCCCTTGGATCCCCGCCGGGTCGTCTTCGGGTCCGACGATCACGAAGTCGTTGAACATCAGGTCGCGGCGGTTGACCCCGTAGCCGTTCCGCAAGAACTCGTCTTCGAGGCCGCGAGCGTGGACCATCACCACGTCGGCGTCGCCGTTGCGGGCCGACTCCAGGGCCGCGCCGGTCCCCTGCGCGACCGCGTCGACGCTGACGCCGTACAGGTCCTCGAAGTCCGTGTGGATCTCGTCGAGCAATCCGGTGTCGTAGGTGCTCGTCGTCGTCGTGAGCGTGAGCGTCTCGCCGACGACGGTGGGTCGGTCGGCGCCGTCGTCTTCCGACGATCCGATGCTCCCCGCGATACCCGAGCAGCCAGCCGTGCTCGCGATCGTTCCCGCACCCACCGCCGCGACGAATCGCCGCCGTTGTATCGGCATAGATACATCGATCTGTGGGAAGTCATATATATCTTCTGCCGTTCGATCAACCGCGGCCGGTTATGTGTCGGTGCGGAGGCGAGCGCCCCATTCGGAAATCCGGGCTCAGTGGGAGGTGGATCGTACAACTTACTCGGCGTACGGCTCAACTGAGTAGCCATAATTGGTTACGTATCGGCGAGGGAAAACGCCAACAGGGTTCGGGCCGAGCGTCGTCGTATGGACGAGACGGCAGGCGCCGACGCGGAGGCGGACGCGGAAGCGAGCGCTGACGGAGAGCCGGGGGGTGACTCGAGAGCGGGCACTGGTGCCGGAGTGGGTCGCGGTCGGGCCGCGCTCATCGAGGGGGACACCGAGTTCGACGGCCGCGACGCGGCGCTCCTCCGAGCGATCAACGAGGCGGGATCGGTCGCGGGTGCGGCCTCGGACCTCGGCCGCTCGCGCGCTCGTGCGCTCTCACGCATCGAAACCCTGGAGGCCGCGTTCGGTCAGCTAGTTGAGCGTCGACGCGGCGGCTCCGGGGGCGGCGGCAGCCGCCTCACAACGGCGGGGCGCGATCTCCTCGGCCGCTACGACCGCCTGCAGGCCGTGGTGGCCGCGACCGCGAGCGTCCCTGAGACCGTGCTCGACGGGACAGTCGTGAGCGTCGACGGAGAGTTGGCCGACGTCGACACCGCGGTCGGTACGGTCCGCGGGCTCCACGGCGGCGTGGCGGCCGGCGACACGGTGCAGGTGCGGATCGGCGCCGACGCGGTGACGGTTTATAAGGGCCACGTAGATGTGGACCCGGACTCGACGAGCGCCCGAAACCGGCTTCGCGGCGCGGTGGGCGGCGTCGACGCGGGCAAGACCGTCTCGACGGTTCGGGTCGAAGTGGATGGAGTGGTCTTTCGGGTGCTGATCACGGCCGACAGCGCGGCGCGGTTGGACCTTGAGGAGTCCGACAAGGTGGCGATTCGCTGGAAGGCGACCGCGACGCGGGTCGTCAGGCAGTCTGCGGTGTCGGGACGCGAGTAGAGGGATCGCGACGGTTGTTCCTGTCAACGAAAGTGATTTAACTGCAGAGAGGCATGATAACTCATGACGAACACATCCGAAGCGGCAACGAGCAAGACCGTGGCCGGGATCGAAACCGATAACCTCGGACCCGCAGCGCTTGCGTCCATGGGCTCCGTCGTCCTCGCACTGTACTTCTATTACGTCCGCGGTGACAAGCAGCGCGGCCAGTTCGTCGGCCTGTGGCCGAGTACTATACTCGCTCTGGCCACCTACCTTCGATTAGAGCAGATCAAGCAAACGCTCGACGAATACGACGACAACTGATACCCGTCCCACACCGCGGCGCGTGACGCCCCTTTTTCCATCCGTACTCCCGCCGGAGCGCACGCTCTCCCCATCGTCCCGCGAGAAGGATGACCCCGACGTTCGTTGCGCTCGTCGCCGGTAACGGGTATAACTCAATTCGTGTGTAGGGACAACGCATGACTCACGATGTGCCCGGCAACGAGGAGAGGGCGCGCCGGTGGTGTGAGAACTGCCGGATTGCGGTCGAACCGGTCGACGGGGACCACGGCCCCGAGTGTCCGAGCTGTGGCAGGGAGTTCTGAGGGGGTCGGCCTCGGCAGTGGCTCCGTGGCTGAGTCAACGATCGACGGCGGTCACGAGTCCGGGACGACGCTTCGACTCACTTCCCCCAGAAGGGGTCCCGCTTCCGCTTGGTGTCGAGGTACGCCGCGAGCGCCTCGCGCTCGTCGGCCGTGATCTCCTCTTTCAGCTCCTGTTCGAGGATCTTCGCGTGCTTTTCGGGCACCTCCGTCCAGAGGGTGTCGCCCTCCTCGATGTCGCGGCCGACGGTGGGGCCGTCGATGGCGATGCTCACGCGCTCGCCGGCGCGCGCTTCGTCCACGTCGTCGCCCTGTTTCTGGATCCCGGAGAGCTGGCCGACGCGCTCGAACTCGTTACCCTCGAACAGCCCGACGTTGCGGTTGTTCTGGAGCGTCCCGGAGATAATCTCGACGCCGACGACGGCAGGGTTGTTCTGACGGAACGTGTGGTCGGGGAGGATGCGGAAACGGGAGGGGCGGACGACCTTGTCCAGTACCGTCTCCTGTTGGGCGCGCTGTTTCTCCTCGACGTAGGTCTCGTAGTCCTCTATCAGCTGGTAGATGACGTCGTTCGTGAACAGCTTCACGTCGGCGTTTTCGAGGTCCGACTCCGCGTTCGCCAGCAGGTCGACGTTGAACCCGAGGATGGCCTTGTGCTCGTCCTGGTTCGCGGTCTCGGCGACCGCGATGTCCCGAGGCGCGATGTCGCCGACTTCCGCCCGGAGAATCGGGACCTCGGCCTCTCGGAGGGCGTTCGCCATCGCCTCCAGCGAGCCGAGCGTGTCGGCTTTGACCACGACGCCGTTGTCGGCCGTCTCGACTTCGATCTCCGCGAGTTCGGCTTTCACCTCCTCGATCACGTCCTCCAGCGGCCGATCCCGGACGACTCGGACGGGCGCGCCCGCCATCGCCTGATCGAGGTCGGGCGCGGCGATCTTCACCCCGGCCGCGGCGCCGACCGCCGCGACCTTCTCGAACTGCTTTTCGGTGCGGATCTCTTCGAGCGGCCGCGGCTGGAGCAGCGCCCGGATCTCGGTGACGATCGGCTCGTTCTGTCCCCCCACGACGATCGTGTCGCCGTTGCGGATCACGCCGTCGTACACGACGGTGTCGATCGTGGCGCCGAAGCCGCGCTCGTCTTTCACTTCGAGCACCGTTCCCTCGCCGGGGCCGTCGACGTCGATCGCCATCTCCTCTTTCATGAACCGCTGAGAGAGCCCCATGAGAACGGTGAGCAGGTCGGGGACGCCCTCGCCTGTGAGCGCCGAGAGGGGGACGACGCCGATGTTCTTCTGGAAGTCCTGAACGCGCCAGTACATGTCTGCCGAGAAGCCCGCGTCGGAGAGCTGGCCGATGATCTCGTAGAGGTTCTCGTTGAGCATGGCCTCGGCCCGCTCCGACTGCGCCTCCAGGCTGCGCTGGATCGGCTCGCCTTCCTGTGGGTTCCATCCCGGCGTCGTGTCCACCTTGTTCGCGGCGACGACGAACGGCGTGCCGGTGCGCCGGAGGATGTCGATCGCCTCCTCGGTCTGCGGCTGGAAGCCGTCGTTGACGTCGACGACGAGCACCGCGATGTCGGCGAGCGCGCCCCCGCGGGCGCGCAGCGTCGAGAACGAGTGGTGGCCGGGCGTGTCGATGAAGAGGAGTCCGGGAAGGTCGAAGTCGGTCGGATCGATGAGCTCGCCGGCCATCCCGGAGATGGTGTCGAGCGGGATGTCTGTCGCCCCGATGTGTTGGGTGATCGCGCCGGCCTCGCCCTCGCTGACGGCGGAGCCGCGGATGGTGTCGAGCAGGCTCGTCTTGCCGTGATCGACGTGGCCCAGCACGGCGACGATCGGTGTCCGAAGGGTGTCCGCGTTTGTGTGGTCGGTCATAAGTGATCGCCCCGAAAAGGTCGGTTACCAAACGTTCGGCCCGGCCGTCAGTTAAGTGTTTCAAAACGCGTCCGTCGCCCGTCGGACGCCCCCGTGGCGTTTAAGACCGTTGCACGGGACGATGCGCACATGGTAGACATCCTCGCGGAGAATCTCTCCGGGAAGGCGGTGATGAGCTCGGACGGAACCGAACTCGGCGACCTGTACAACATCACGATGGACCTCAAATCGGGCGAACTCAACGACCTGCTCGTGAGCCCCCACGAGCACCTCAGCCCGGAGCGATCGGGCTTCGACGTCGACGATCGAGGGCGACTCAAAGTGCCCGTCGCGAACGTGCAGGCGGTGAAAGACTACATCGTCGTCGCCCGCTGATGGAAGTCCTCGACACCTCGGCGTTCATCCACGAGTACACCACGGACGACGACGCCGTCTCGGTACCCGAAGTCCACGACGAGCTCACCGGCGGCGGCGCGCTCCGCTTCGACGCGATGGAAGGCTCAGGGATGACGATCCACGTCCCGGCCCCGGAGGTGATCGACAACGTGCGGCGCGCGGCGCGCGGGTCCGGTGACGCTGCAGAGCTGTCCGACACCGACACGCGACTGATCGCGACCGCGCTCGAACTCGGCGCGACGCTCGTCACCGACGACTACGCGATGCAGAACGTCGCCGAGCGGCTCGACATCTCCGTCGAACCGATCGCCCGCGACGGGATCACGGAGGAGCGCGAGTGGAAGTTCCAGTGTGTCGGCTGCAACCGGACCTTCGACGAGAACAAAGAGCGGTGTCCGATCTGCGGGAGCGACCTAACCCGAAAGAACCCGGCGTAGCGAACTCGAACCGCGGGATCGACACGCCCCAATCGCTGTCAGTCCGCGAGTTTCGACTCTCTCTCGGCCGACGCTGACTCGTTGCGCTCGTTGTTCGAGTCGCCCGAATCGTCTGGGGCGCCAGCGTCAGCCGGCTCGTCTCGCCCGGCACCTGCGTCCGCCGAGCCGTCTCGCCCGTCGTTCTGGTCCACCGAATCGCCCGAGTCGCGCTGATCGTCAGCGCCACCGGCCCCGCCCGGCAGCGCCGCGTCGAGCAGGTCGCCATCGAGCCGCGGGACGCGGTCCCGAAGTCGGGCGGCGACGGCGTGCGACTCCGCGAGTTCGACCTCCGCGACCGCCCGCACGAGCGCGACGGCCCGCTCCGCGCGGGCCCGCTGCCACGACGCCTCGCGCGCCTGGTAGGTACGAATCGCCCGCAGGAACTCCGCCTCTGAGAACTCCGGCCAGTACGGCGCACAGAAGTACACCGCCGCCTCGTTGCCGTTCGCGTGCCACGGGAGGAAGTTGGAGGTGCGTTCGTCGCCGCCGGTCCGAACGATGAGGTCCACGTCGCGGAGTGGCTGGTCGTACAGACGATCCTCGACGGTCTCAACGTCGACCGCTTCCGGGTCGAGGTCCCCGGCGGCGACATCCCTGGCGATCCCGCGGGCCGCGTCGAGCAGCTCCGTTCGCCCACCGTACGCGAGCGCGATGTTGAGCGTGAACTGGTCGTTGTCGGCGGTGCGGCGCTCCGCGTAATCGACGGCGTCGCGCACGCGCTCGGGGAGCCGGTCGACATCGCCGATCGCCCGGACGCGGACGCCCTGATCGTGGACGCGGTCGGCGTCGGCGAACTCGCGCAGTTTGCCTTCCAGCAGGTCGAACAGCGGTCGGAGCTCTTCGTCGGGACGTTCGAAGTTCTCGGTCGAGAACGCGTACAGCGTTAGCTCTGCGACGCCGAGGTCCGCACACCAGTCGAGCACGCGCTCTGTGGTGTCGGCGCCCGCCCGGTGTCCCTGGGGGGCGTCGTCGCCCCGTTCGCGGGCGTAGCGGCGGTTTCCGTCCTGTATCACGGCGACGTGGGTCGGCACCGATTCGATCTCACGGCGGAGGTGCTGGCGATACGCGCGGGCCGCGAGGTCGCGGAGACGGTGCAACATACATCCTATTCGACACGACCGACCGGTATGTACTTTTATCCTCTCGGAAGCCGTCATTTCGGCAATGGACGCTGAGTCGACTGACCCGCCGATAGCGGCCGACGGTCCCCCCAACGCCGCCTACGTGTTCTCCGTCGCGTTCCGAGTTGACCCGACGGGCGCCACGGTCGACCCCGACCAGTTCGAGACAACGATGGAGATCCCCGCGAGCGCCCCCGGAACGGACGGGTGGCTGTTCTTCCGCGATCGACTCTGGCGCGGCGAGATCGGCGACGAGCCGTCGTTCCGGCGGTTCGCCGGCGACCGCCTCGGCGTCGAGGTCGTGGCGGCGTCGTTCCGCGAACTCCGCACCGACGAGAGCCACCTGGCGGCGCTGAAAGCCGCGATCGACGCGGACCTCGACCGCTTCAACGCCGATTCAGTCGACAAGGTCCTCCACAAATACCTCGGCTCGTCGATTCACGTGCGATCGGAGTAGGAACGTGCGACCCCGAAGCGCACTTCTCGACCGCCCACAACGCACTTGTCGGTCGCCCGCCTACGGACGGGTCCATGGTTCTCGCGGACTACGACTTTCACCTGTTCGACCTCGACGGCACCCTCGTCGACGCCGAGTGGTCGTACACGCGGTCGGTGTTCGACCGCGTCGGTGACCGCCTGGGCCGCCGCTTCAGCGACCGCGGGGCGTACGTGCTCTGGCACGGGCTCGGCGGCGCGCGCGGCGACACCCTCCGCGAGATCGGCGTCGATCCGACCGCGTTCTGGCCCGCCTTCCACGACGTCGAGGACCCGATCGCCCGCGCCGAAGCGACCGCCCTCCACGACGACGCCGCGCGTCTGCTCGACCACCTCGACGACGTCGGTGGGCCGGCCGGGCTCGTCACGCACTGCCAGCGATTCCTCGCCGATCCCGTCCTCGACCGGGTCGACCTCGACGGCCGGTTCGACACGGTCGTCTGCTGTACCGACGAGACGGGGTGGAAGCCCGACCCCGACCCGATCGAGTTGGCGATGGCGGAGCTCGGCGTCGACCCCGAAACCCAGCGCGGCTACTACGTCGGCGACGGCGAGAGCGACGTGGGCGCCGCCTGGAACGCCGGGCTCGACGCCGTCCACGTCGAACGCGTGGGCCACGAGGACCGGGGCCGGTGCGTGCTCGGCGACCGTCGTGTCACCCGACTCGACGAACTGCTCGACGCGACGTGACCGAAACGGTCGTCAGGCGGCGGACGAATCCGAATATATGACGAAGTGGCTCCACAGCGGGCGCCGGCGCGACCTGTGTGCGCTCCTGTACGACGCCGGCGAACTGCGGGCGCAGTCGTTGAAGAACCGCCTCGAATCGCACTACGACGAGCGGATCGATCCCGGGTCCTTCTACGCGACGCTGAACTCGCTGGTCGAGTCCGGACACCTCGACCGCCACACCGAGGGAATCGCCGACGTGTACGCGCTCAGCGACACCGGCGAACGGGCGCTCCGCGACCACTACGACTGGCTCTCGGCGTTGCTGGCGGAGAAGTCGTTAGAGGAGGACGACAGCGAGGGCGGCAACGAAGCCGACGAAGACACCGATGCCGACGACGGTCCGACCGACATCGCTCGCTCGAACCTCAAAGATTAACAAGATCGATGCCTTCGATTATTATATGACGGTCGTCAGCGTTTCGATGCCGGAGGAGTTACTGGAGCGACTGGACGGATTCGCCGACGAGCACGGCTACACCGGCCGGAGCGAGGTCGTTCGGGAGGCGTCTCGGAACCTGCTCGGCGAGTTCGAGGACGCGAAACTGGAGGACAGAGACCTGATGGCGGTGGTGACCGTGCTCTTCGACTACGAGACCACGAGCGTCGAAGAGCGCATGATGCGGCTCCGCCACGAACACGAGGGGCTCGTCGCCTCCAACTTCCACAGCCACGTCGGCTCGCGATACTGCATGGAGCTGTTCGTCTTGGAAGGGAAACTCGAAGACATCTCGGCGTTCGTCGGCAAGATCCGCGCGACGAAAGACACCCTCACGGTCGACTACAGCGTCACGCCGGTCGACGAGTTCGGCGCCGACGAAGCGGCCGCCAGCGGGCACGGTCATGGCCACGGCCATGATCACGACTGATAGGGAGTCGCTCGCACCGCGGTCCACACCGCCCACAGACTCTCGAAGACGCTCGCACCGGCCAGCGAGAGCGCCACGCTACGCCGCTGACCCCGGAACAGGCTCACGGCTCCCTACGGGCTCGCCGGCTGGATCGCCGCCAGCGCAGCCGTGAAGTCGTCGTCGGTGATCCCGACCTCGTCGGCGTGGTCGTTGGCGGTCGCGCCGTGCTCGTCGGTGATGCGTTCGATGGCTTGAAGCGCGGCCTCCCGACAGAGTGCGGCGATCTCCGCGCCGGAGTAGCCCTCCGTCTCGTCGGCGAGTCGTTCGAGGTCGACACCCTCGACGAGGGGTTTCTCGCGGGTGTGTACGTCGAGGATCTTCCGACGAGCGTCGCGATCGGGCTCCGGCACTTCGACGTGCGTCTCTAACCGCCCCGGGCGGAGTAGCGCGGGATCGAGGGCGTTCCGCCGGTTCGTCGCCGCCAGCACGACGAGGTTCGGGTTGTCGCTCGCGCGGTCCAGCTCCGTGAGTAGCTGGGAGACCACGCGCTCGCCCACGCCCGAACCGTCGCCGCCGGGACGGTCGCGGTCGGTTGCGATCGCGTCGATCTCGTCGAAGAAAATAATCACGGGAGCGGCCTGACGGGCGCGGTCGAACAAGTCTCGGACCGCCTTCTCCGACTCGCCCACGTACCGGTCGAGTAGCTCGGGGCCGGCGACCTGGATGAAGTTGACGCCGCTCTCGCCCGCGATCGCCCTCGCGAGCAGCGTCTTCCCGGTGCCCGGCGGCCCGTGGAGCAGCACCCCGGTCGGCGGCGCGGCGCTGGCCGCCTCGAACAGCGGCCCGTACGTGAGGGGCCAGGAGACGGCCCGTTCGAGCTTCGCTTTCGCCTCCGGGAGCCCCCCCACGTCGGCGAAGTCGGTGGTCGGCTGCTCGGCGACGTACTCGCGCATCGCGCTCGGCTCGACGGCGGCGTGGGCCGCCTCGAAGTCGGCCCGCCCGACCGTCACCTCGGATAGCGCCGTGGCGTCCGTCTCTCGGGCCCGGCGGAGCGCGGTCATCGCCGCCTCCTGTGTCAGGCCCTCGATATCGGCGCCGACGAAGCCGTGGGTCCGGCTCGCGATGCGGTCGAGGTCGACGTCGTCCGCGAGGGGCATCCGGCGCGTGTGGACGTCGAGGATCTGCCGGCGGCCCGCCTCTCCCGGGACGCCGATCTCGATCTCGCGGTCGAAGCGACCGCCTCGGCGCAGCGCGGGGTCGAGGCTGTCGACGCGGTTGGTCGCGCCGATGACGATCACGTCGCCGCGGGCGTCGAGCCCGTCCATCAGCGAGAGCAACTGGCCGACGACGCGGTTCTCCACGTCGCCGCCGTCGTCGCGCTTGCCCGCGATCGAGTCGATCTCGTCGAAGAAGACGATCGCGGGGGCCTCCTGACTCGCGCGCTCGAACACGTCTCGGAGGCGCTCTTCACTCTCACCTTTGTACTTCGACATGATCTCGGGGCCGTCGACGGTGATGAACGTCGCGTCCACCTCGTTGGCGACGGCGCGTGCGATGAGTGTCTTCCCGGTCCCCGGCGGTCCGTGGAGGAGGACGCCCTTCGGCGGGTCGACCCCGAGGCGAGTGAACACGCCCGGTTCCGAGAGCGGGAGCTCGATCGTCTCGCGGACCAACTCCAGCTCCTCGTCGAGCCCGCCGATGTCCTCGTAGGTCGCGCCGGCGGTGTGCTCCGCGGGGGGTGCGGCGCCGTCGGAACCGCCGGTTCCGGTGCCGGCGGAACCCCCGTCGACCCCCGTCGACGCGGTCCCGGAGTCGCCCGTCGAGGCGGCCGCCCCAGCCTCCTCAATCGACCCAGCCTCCTCGGCCGTTCCGATCGTCCGGCTCTCAGCGCCCTCGTGCTCCTCGTACACGACCGACACGTCGGTCTGGTCGGTGACCCGCACCGTGCCGTCGGGCCGCGTCTCGGCGACGACGAATCGGAGCCCACCGAGTCGCTCGACGTGGACCGCCTCTCCCTCGGTGACGGGCCGATCGCGGAGGTCCCGGGCGAGCGCGCGCTCGACGACCTCGCGGCTCACGTCGACATCGGCGAGCCGAGCGGGCGCGGCGAGGACGACGCGGGTCGCGTCCTCGACGTCCACGGGGCCGACCGCGACGGTGTCGCCGACCTTCACGCCGGCGTTCGCGCGGGTGTCGGCGTCGATGAGGACGGAGCCGTCGCGGGCGTCGGCGCCCCCGGGCCACACCTTCGCCACCGCGGTCCGCTCGCCGCGGATCTCGACGGTGTCGCCGCTGAGGAGGCCGAGTCGCTTGCGGGCGGATTCGGGAAGCCGAGCGATGCCGCGGCCCGCGTCCCGCTTCTCGGCGGCGCGGACGGTGAGCCGGAGGGCGGCGGTCTCGTTCATGGCCGTCGTAATCGCCGCCGGCTCTTTATCCTTGTCCGGCTCGGTCGCCGACCGCAACCCCCTTCCCTCCCGCGAGCGGGCGGGTAGGTATGCAACCGACAGGGCACCTGCGCGACGGCGCGGTCCGCGTCGCCGGCGACGCCCGCCAGCGATTCTACGACTCCCGCGGCTACGGGCGCCCGCTCGACGGCAACGAGATCGAGCTCTCGCGCGTCGAGGCCGCCCACCTGCTGTTCCGCGGGGACCTGTCCGGCGTCACCCTCGATTCCGACGGCGGACGCGGCACCGACACCAACAGCAACGGCGACCCCGCCAGCTTCGAGCGCTTCTTCGTCGAGAGCGCGGCCGCCGCCGACCGCTTCGCGGTGCGCTACCTCGTGTACGCCGATCTCCGCGACCGCGGCTTCTACCTCTCGCCGGCCCGCGACCCGTGGCCCGGCGGGGACGCCCCCGTCGCCGACGCGGTCGACTTCGTCGCCTACGAGCGCGGATCGACGCCCAATACAGGGAACGTGAAGTACCCGGTGCAGGTCGTCGGCGAGCGCGAGTCGGTCTCTGCGGCCGGGCTCGACGGCCGGACCCTCGCCGTCGTCGACGAGGAGTCCGACATCACGTACTTCGCGGCGGCCCGCGCAGACCTCGCGGGGACGACCGAGTACGAGCCCGCGGAGCGCGTGACGGGCGTCCTGCTCTCGGATCGGGTCGTCGTCTGGGACGCCCCGGAACCGCTCTACGAGCGCGGCTTCTACGGCCAGCCGCTCACCGGTCGCGCCGCAGCCGTCGAAGGCGCGATCCAGCTCTCGCTGGTCGAAGCGGCGTCGCTGGCGGCCGACGGGGCGTTGTCGCTGTCGGCGTCGGTGGACACAGCGGGCGAATCTCTCAGCGAGGGCGCCGCAGAGACAGACGGCCCTGCCGCCGCCATCGTCGCCCGCGGTCGCGCGGTCGAGGGCGAGCGCTTCGACCGTCGACTCGCCGTGTATCGGCGGCTTCGCGAGGCCGACGCCGTCCCGAAGACCGGCTTCAAGTTCGGCGCCGACTTCCGGACGTACCTCGACGTGGAGACGGTCGACGACCTCCCGCACTCCGAGCACCTCGTGCGCGTCGTCGACCCCGATCACCGGTTCTCGCCGCGCGAACTGTCGCTCGACGTGCGACTCGCTGGCGGCGTCCGCAAGGAGATGGTGTTCGCGCTGGCCGGGGTGGGGGAGGACGACGGCGACAACGTAGCCCACGACGCCGACGTGGAGTGGCTCTCGATCGGGCGGCTGACACCGTGACGATCGCTGGTGTAAGTGGACGGAACTGACCTGGAGACGAACGGAAGGATTTTTTCCGAACCTGGTTCTCTTGGAACCCATGAGCGAGCCCTCCGCATTTGGATCGACGGCGACCGCGTACGACATCTCGACAGTTGACCTCGACGACGACCGGTACGAAGTCAAGCAGTCGGCGATCCGGAACAAGTACGCCGTCCGCGACAGCGACGGCACCGTCGTCTTGCGCGGGAAACAGAAGATGTTCAAGCTGAAAGAGGCGTTCCCGTTCGTCACCGGCGACGGCGACGACGCGTTCACCGTGAAGGCGGGCGGCATCATGGACATCGCCGCGAACTACGCCATCATCGACGCGGGCACCGGCGAGGAGGTCGTCGTCCTCGACGAGGACTACTCGCTGTTCGTGGAAAACTGGACGATCCGCGACCCCGACACGGGGGAGGCGCTGGCGACGATTCGGTCGAAGAGCAAGGCGATGTCCGCGCTCCGACACCTGGTCTCCGTCGCGAACCTCGTCCCGAACAAGTACGAGATCTTCGACGCCGACGGCGGTCACGTCGGCGACATCGAGGGGAAGTTCTCACTGCGCGACGCGTACACGGTCACCATCGACGACGCGAGCGACGTGCCGAAGGAGGCGGTGGTCGCCGCCGCGTGCGTCCTCGACGCCCTCGAAAACCAATAGCGACGCGCGCGATGCGCCGTCAGAGAAGAGCGACGGTCTACTCTCCGCCCAACTTCGTCTCGCCGACGGCGTCGTGCCCCTCGATGGTCTCGGTCCCGCCCATGTACGGGCGCAGCGCCTCGGGGACGGTGACGGTGCCGTCGTCGTTCTGGTAGTACTCCAAGATGGCGACGACGATCCGCGGGACCGCGAGCCCCGAGCCGTTCAGGGTGTGGAGGTACTCGGCGGACTCGTGGTGCTCCTCGCGGTACTGAATCCCGGCGCGGCGCGCCTGGAAGTCCTCGAAGTTCGAGACCGAGGAGACCTCCAGCCAGCGGCCGCCCTCCTCGGGGCCCTCGTCCATGTCGTCGCCGGGCGCCCACACTTCCAGATCGTACTTCTTCGCCTGCGTGAACCCGAGATCTCCGGTGCACATCTCCAGCACGCGGTAGGGGAGCTCGAGGCGGCGAAGCACCTCCTCGGCCTCGTCGACGAGCCCCTCGAAGCGCTCCTCGCTCTCCTCGGGCCGGACGAAGTTCACCATCTCCACCTTGTTGAACTGGTGGACGCGGACGATTCCGCGCGTCTCGGTGCCGTGTTCGCCCGCCTCCTGCCGGAAGTTCGGCGTGTACGCCTGGTACTTGAGCGGGAGGTCCTCGCCGAGCAGGATCTCGTCGCGGTGGAGGTTCGTGACGGGCACCTCCGCGGTCGGGAGCAGCCAGAGGTCGTCGTCCTCGTAGGGTTCCTCATTCGTCCCCTCGATCCGGTAGGCGTCCTCGGTGAACTTCGGGAGCTGACCGGTACCCCGCATCGAGTCGGAGTTGACCGGAATCGGCGGGAACACGTCGTGGTAGTCCTGCTCGCGGTGGACGGCGAGCATGAACTGGATCAGCGCGTGTTCGAGCCGGGCGCCGTCGCCCTTCGCGACGTAGAAGCCGCCGCCGGCGACCTTCGCGCCGCGCTCGAAGTCGAGGATCTCCAGCTCTTCGCCGAGATCGTAGTGCGGAATCACGTCGTCGGGAAGCTCGCGGCGGTCGTCGAACCCCTCGCGGCGCCGTTCGACGTTCTCCGACTCGTCGGCGCCGACGGGCACGGAGTCGTGAGGGATCTGCGGGAGTTCGAGCAGGGACTGCTCCAGTTCGGCCTCCAGCTCGTCGGCGCGGTCCTCGATGGCCTGGAGTTCGGTCTTGAGTTCCTGCGAGCGCTCGATCGCCTCTTGCGCCTCCGCCTCCTCGCCGGCCTGTTTGAGGTCGCCGATTTTCGAGGAGACCTCGTTGCGCTCGTGGCGCAGGTCGTCGCCGCGCTGTTTCAGCTCTCGCCACTCCTCGTCGACGTCGAGTATCCGGTCGAAGTCCACGTCGACGCCCTTGTTGGCGAGCGCCTCGCGGACGATATCGGGGTTCTGCCGGACGAACTGTCGAGACAGCATTTGTCGGGAGTTCCGCCGGACGGCCCAAAACCGTATCGGAGCGTCGGCACCGTCTCGCCGGAACGGCAGGTCGGGATTGCTCGGTGAGTGCGGTGCGCGGACACGAGCCTCGCGGTGGCCGCTTATAAATGGTTGCCAGCGGCGGTGCGGTGAGCGGTACTGCGCTCCGGTTGATCGCTTATAAATCGCCGGTGGAGTGATCCTGTCCAACGCCTGTAACACCTCAATCGCCCCGAAACCGCCTGCAACCGTCCCGCTCCGCACCTCACGCCTCCCCAGCCTCGCGGTTCGCGCTCTCCGAGCGCTCACCGCGTCCCTCGCACGCGCTCCTCGTGGCCGCTTATAAGCGGCCACTCGAAGGCGCGCGCCACCGCGTTGTCCATTTATAAGTGATTGTCGCCGCTGCGTCCGGTCCTTTATATATTACGTCGTCATCATCGCCGTCGCCGCTGGCATCGATCGACGGACGCACCGAGGTTCTCGATCAGTACCCACCGGGAAGCGCGAAGACGACGGCGAGCGCGAACAGCGGCGCGGCGGCGACCGCCGCGTACCACACCCCGGCGGCGACGAGCAGCGCCCACGTACCGAGGCCGTAGCCGGTCGGGTCCCAGTCGACGCCGAGCCGCGGGAGCCCGAGCACGGCGGCCGCCGGGGCGACGAGCGCGACGAGGACGCCGCCCGCCAGCGCGGTCTCGACGAGACCGTTGCTCCAGCCGGGACCCGCCGAGTCGACGAGCCCGACCGTGAGCAGGAGGCCGGCGACGTAGGGGACCGAGAGCCCGATCGCGACGCCGACGTACGACGGGACGAGCCGCCCGGCGGGCGGGAGCGCGACGCACAGCGCCCGGAACCGCGCCGCGAGCAAGAACGGCGACCACAGCACCGCGGCGACGAGTCCGGGGAGCGCGAGCAGCGCGAGCGTCAGCAGCCACCCGACCGCCGCGTCGACGACGGCGAGGGTGGGGAGCGTGGCGGGAAGTGGGGCGAGAGCGGGGACTGGAGCGGGAGGGAAGACCGGAGCGAGAGCGGGGACCGGGGCGAGGGAAAAGACCGGACCGATGGAGGGAACCGCCATGCTCGAAGGGCCGCCGCACGCGACAAATCTTTTTGGGTCGATCGCGGTCGGCGCCGCCCGGATCACCACGATTTAACCCGACCGGCGCGAGCGCGTATCCATGCTCATCACGGGTGCAGAACTGGCTGACGGACGGGTCCGCGACGTCCGGATTCGGGAGGGAGCGATCGAGACGGTCGGGGAGGGACTCGACGCCGACGCCGGCGAGCGCGTCGTCGACGCGCGGGGGAGACACCTGCTGCCGGGCGCCATCGACGTCCACGTCCACTTCCGCGAGCCCGGCGGGAGCCACAAGGAGACGTGGGGCTCCGGGTCACAGAGTGCGGCCGCCGGGGGCGTCACGACCGTCGTCGACCAGCCGAACACCTCGCCGCCGACCGTCGACGGCGACGCCTTCGACGAGAAGGCCGCCCTCGCGGCCGCCTCCCACGTCGACTACGGGATCAACGGCGGCGTCACCGCCGACTGGGACCCCGAGAGCCTCTTCGAGCGCCCCTTGTTCGCGCTCGGCGAGGTGTTCCTCGCCGACTCGACCGGCGACATGGGGATCGCGCTCGATCTGTTCGAGGAGGCGCTCGGCGAGGCCGCCGCCCGCGACCTGCCCGTCACGGTTCACGCCGAAGACGAGACGCTGTTCGACGAATCGGCGCTCGACGGCGACCTCGGCGGCGTCGGAACCGGCGCGGCCGCCGACGCGTGGTCCGCCTACCGGACGGCCGAGGCCGAAGTCGCGGCCGTCGAGCGCGCGCTGGACGCCGCCGCGGCGAGCGACGCGCAGGTGCACATCGCGCACACGTCGACGCCGGAGGGGATCGACGCGGTCGCCGACACCGACGCGACCTGCGAGGTCACGCCCCACCACCTCTTTCTGTCGCGAGAGAACGCCGGGCGGCTCGGCACGTTCGGCCGGATGAACCCGCCGCTCCGGTCCGAGGAGCGCCGGACGGCCGTGTTCGAGCGGCTCCGCGACGGCGACGTCGACGTGGTCGCCACCGACCACGCGCCGCACACGGTCGCCGAGAAGCGGCAGGGGCTCCGCGAGGCGCCGAGCGGCGTGCCCGGGGTGGAGACGCTGTACCCGCTGCTTCTCGAATCCGTCCGGACCGGAGAACTACCGATCGAGCGCGTCCGCGACGTCGTCGCCGCCAACCCGGCGTCGATCTTCGGCATCGAGGGGAAAGGCCGGATCGAAGCCGGGGCCGACGCCGACCTGATCCTCGTCGACCTGACGAACCCGCGCGAGATCGAGGCGGGCGCGCTCCACAGTGCGTGCGGGTGGACGCCCTTCGAAGGGGTACAGGGCGTGTTCCCGGAACTGACCCTCGTCCGGGGCGAGGTCGTCTACGAGCGGGACCCCGTCACGGGCGCGGAGTCCTTCGGCGAGCCGGTCGGGCGAAACGTCCGCGAGCTGTAACCGGTCCGAGGCACCCGCGATACGGCGACAACGGCCCAGCCACCAGTATTTCGGCGAGACTGGCCTGAGTGCCGGTGAGGCCGGCGGAACGCATATGCCGCTGCTTCCCGTAGTCAAATACTACCAATGACCATGGGCAATGTTCGCACGACTTTCGTCGAGAATGCCCCCGCTGACACCCGCTCAGTCGTCTTTCCCGACGCCCGCGGCCGACGGCTGTTAGTCTTCGACGGTCAGTCACATGACTGACCCGATAGAGACGGGTTCTGTCGGCGCCGCGGCCGGCGCATCCGATTCCGACCGATCTGATACCGATGCCGCTGACGCCGACGCGGCAGACACCGACGCGCCGACGCAGATGACGGTCACCGACGTTGCCGCCCTCGTCGACCGCGTCACGGACAACGTCGAGGAGGTGATCGTGGGGAAGCGGGAGGCGGTCGAACACGTGCTCGTCACCCTGCTCGCCCGCGGCCACCTCCTCGTCGAGGACGTCCCCGGAGTCGGGAAGACGACCCTCGCGAAGGCGATCGCGCGCTCTATCGACGGGTCGTTCACGCGCATCCAGTTCACGCCCGATCTCCTCCCCTCGGACGTGACGGGAGTCAACGTGTTCAACCGGCGCACCGACGCCTTCGATTTCCATCCGGGACCGGTGTTCGGGAACGTCGTGCTCGGCGACGAGATCAACCGAGCGCCGCCGAAGACGCAGTCGGCGCTGCTGGAAGCGATGGAGGAGCGGCAGGTGACGACCGACGGCGTGACTCGCGAGCTGCCGGACCCGTTCTGCGTGATCGCGACCCAAAACGACGTGGAGCCCGGACAGACGTACGAGCTTCCGGTGGCCGAGGTGGACCGGTTCACGAAGAAGATCCGACTCGGCTACCCCGACACCGACGAGGAGGCGGAGATCATCGGCCGGATGGTCGCCGATCACCCGGTCGACGCGATCGAGCCGGTGGCGACCGTCGCGGACGTGCGAGCCGCCCGCGCCGCCGTCGGCGCGGTCGAGACGACGGAGTCGGTCCGCCGATACGTCGCTCGACTGGCGGTCGACACCCGTCAGCACGCTGGCCTCGGCGTCAGCCCCCGCGGGAGCCTCGCGCTGCTCCGATGCGCGCAGGCGCGAGCCGCGCTCGACGGGCGCGGGTACGTGATTCCGGACGACATCCAGACCGAAGCGCAGACCGTGTTCGCCCACCGAATCAGAACGGGCGCGAGCGGAACCGACGGCGCCGACATCGTCGCCGACGCGCTCGAACGCGTCCCCGTGGAGTGAGCGGTCGTGGCGACGATCACCCTCACCCGCCGGGGGCGGGTCGTCGTTGGGGTCTGCGCGGTCGCAGTCGTCATGGCGCTCGCGGCCGGCACGCGCTCGCTCAACGCGGTCGTGATTCCAGGTACCGTCGCGCTCGCGGGCGGCTATTATCAGGTCGCCAGGCTCGACGACCCGAACGTCCGTCGGACCGGGCCGGCGAACGGCGCCGTCGGAGAGACGCACGAGGTCGGTCTCCGGCTGTACGGCGACACCCTCGGTGAGCCGGTGTCGCCGGCGTTTCCAGCGCTCGTCTCCGATCGGCTCGACGACGGGTTCGCGGGGCCGACGGCGCCGATAGCGACCACGGCGGGCGCGTCGGGGCGCGTCTCGTACACCGTTCGATATCTGCGGCGCGGCGAGCGCCGGCTCGGCCCCGTCACGGTGACGGCGATCGACGTGTTCGGGCTCTTCGAGCGGCGGATCGTGATCGACGAGGTCGACACCGCGCTCGCGTACCCCACCTGTCACCCGATCCCGGCCGAATTTCGTCGGCGACTGTCCGCCCCCGACGCGCTCGGTACCGGCCGGCAGCGGGAGGAGTTCGACCGGCTTCGCGAGTACGCTCGCGGCGACGCGCTCCGTGACGTTCACTGGCCGGCGACCGCGAAGCGAGACGAGATCGTCGTCAAGGAGTTCGCCGCGGAGACGGACCGCGGCCGGGTGTCGATCGCGGGCGAGACCGTCCGCGACCGCGCGGGCGACGACCATCTTGCGACCGCGACCGCCAGCCTCGCGATCGCGCTCTTGAACGACGGCGTGCCGGTCGACGTGGCGCTTCCGGCCGGGACCGTCGCCGCCGACCCGGGCCAGCGAGGACAGCGAATCGTGCTCGAACTCGCCGCGCGGACCGGGCCGGGACGGGTCGCGGTCGAAGACGCCGACGTGCGCGTGGTCGCCGACGCCGACGGCGCGCGGTACGACCTCGGAGACCGGACGGTCGGCTTCGAGACACTTACCGAAACCTCGGCGCGCGGCCCAGCAGAACGGGATGAACGGGCGACCCGCAACGCGGGCGGTGCCCCAGGTGCTCCCGACGCTCCCGGCTCCCCCGGCACGGACCGACGAACCAGAGAGATGTCAGGACAATGAGCGACCGAACATTTCTCGATCGAATGCGATCGGACCGGGAGCGGTCAGATCGAGAGCGGTCGACCAGCGACCGCTCGGCGGGAGAGCGATCGGCACCAGGTGGTGTCGGACCGTTGGGTGTCCTCCCGCCCGGTGTAGCCGATCCCGCGGTCGTCGGTGTCGCGCTCGTCACGGCAGCGTACCTCTCCGTGTTTCTCGCCGCGACGGACATCGTCGGCGGAACGGCTCGGACGGCGGCCGCGGTCACCGCGGCTGGCGTCGCCGGCGTGGCCCTCGCCCGAGTCGTCCGCGAGCGCACCGCGATCCGATTGACGGCAGGGCTGTTCGTCGCGACGCTGGCGGGCTACTACTTCGCGATCCCCGCGAGCCAGCGGGCGGTCTTCTCGGCCGAGAGCGTCGCGTACGACGTCGTCGCACTGCTGACCGGGCTCTCGGTACTCCGACTCGCGCTCGCCGACGTGTGGATCCTCGCGGTCGCACCCGTGCCGACGTTCCTCGTCGGGTATCTCGCCGGTCGCGGGCGACACGTGTCGGCCGCGGCGGTCGCCGGCGGGACCCTGTCGTTCCTCGTACTCACCGGCGATGCGGGCGGGGTCGTGACGCTCGCCGGCGTCGTCGGCGTCGCGCTCGCTGTCGGGCTCGACACCCTCTCCGCGCCCGGGCGGCTCCGGTCGCACGGGAGCACGCTCGCCGCGGTGCTGGCCGCGATGATCCTCGTGAGCGCGACCGTCACCGTGCTCCCGGCGGGCGCGGCACAGCCCTGGGCGCTGGACCGCGGGAACCCGACGCTGGAGTCGACGCTGGGGGCCGATGATCAGGTGGAGATCGTCGGCCCGACGCGGCTCTCCCCCGAGGTCAGATACACGATCGAGAGTCCGATCGCGTCGAACTGGCACGCCAACGCCTACGACCGGTACACCGGCGACGGGTGGGTGCGCTCGGGCGAGCAATCCCCGCTTGAGTCGCCGCTCGACGGGCCACCGGGCGAGACGACGACGGCGAACGTCACGATCGAGCCGGCGTCGGAGACCCGGTTGCTCCCGGCGCCGTGGCAGGCGGTCGATGCGCGCGGTGCGGGGAGCTCGACCGCGCAGGTCGACGAGCGAGAGACGATTCGACTCGGTGCTCCGTTGCTGCCCGGCGACTCCGCGACCGTCGAGAGCCGGGTGCTCGACGCGGAGCCGGCCGAGCTGCGGAACGCGAGCACGGAGTACGACCCCGCGATCGAGGCGCGGTACACCCAACTGCCGGAGAGCACGCCGGACCGGGTCGGCGATCGGACAGACGAGATCGTCGCCGAGGCGGATGCCGAGAACCCGTACGACCAGGCCGTCGCGATCGAGCGGTACCTGATCGAGAGGTACGACTACTCGCTGACCGTCGAGAAGCCGGAGGGCGACGTTGCGGACGCGTTCCTCTTCGAGATGGACGCCGGGTACTGCACCTACTTCGCGACGACGATGGTCGCGATGTTGCGCTCGCAGGGGATCCCGGCGCAGTTCGTGACGGGGTACACGACGGGCGAGGCGGTCGATGAGGACCGGTACGTCGTTCGCGGACAGAACGCCCACGCGTGGGTGAAAGTGTACTTCCCGGAGCACGGCTGGGTCGAGTTCGACCCGACGCCACCCGACGACCGCGACCGGATCCGGCAGGCACAGCTCGCCGAGGCGCGGGCGGACGGCGACGAGGGCGTCGACACCGAGGAGTCGGCGATCGATACGCCGATCGAGTTCGAGGGCTCGTCCGCCGATGGCGATCCGTCAGCGGACAACGAATCGATCACGGAGACGAACACGACCGACGGAGACGGGAACGACACCGCCGCGACCGACGACGGCCCCGCCGGAGCGGTCGGTGGCCAGGTACCCCGGCGCGAACTGTCGCCCGTGATCGGCGCGGCCGATGGCGGGGGCGGTGACGGCGACGCCGGGATTGGCGACAACGGGTGGCTGCCGACGCCTTCAGGAGACAGGGCCGTCATCTGGCTGCTCGTCGCTGCCGTCGCCATTGTTGGAGCGCACCGCGCCGGGGCGGCGACGCGCGTGCGACGCGCTGCCCGGCTCTGGCTCCCGTCGCGGGCGACGCCGTCGGAAGACGCTCGCTGGGCCTTCGCGACGCTGGAACGGCTGCTCGCCGGCCGGTATCGGCCCCGTCGCCCCGGGGAGACACCCCGACAGTACCTCAACGCGGTTCGCGTCCGCGGTGCTGACGGACGAGTGCAGGCGGTCGGCGATATATACGAGCGAGCGGCGTACGCCGGGGAGGTGACCCGGAGCGAGGCGGAAGAGGCGCGGCGGATCGTCAGACGGCTCACGCTGGAACGTCTGCCGGGCGTCGGTCGGCTGTTCGGCAGTCGGTGATCGACGGTCGGCTGTTCGGCGGTCGGTGATCGTTGCCCGTTCGGATCCGGGCGCGTGTGAGTGTGGCGCACGGATCGGCGGTCCACGCCTGCTGTTCGACGTAGATCCGGGTCGCACTCCCGACACTATTTAATACGGGCACCATGTAGATTTGACCGTAATGTCGGAAGTCTGCTCGACGTGCGGACTGCCCCAGGAACTCTGCGTCTGCGAAGACGTCGCGAAAGAGTCCCAGCAGATCAGCATCCGCATCGACGAGCGCAGGTACGGTAAGGAGGTAACGGTCATCGAAGGATTCGACCCGAAGGACGTGGACCTCAGTTCACTCTCCTCGGATCTCAAATCGAAGTTCGCCTGCGGGGGCACCGTCGAGGACGGCGCCATCGAGCTACAGGGGAACCACTCGGGTCGCGTGGAGGACTTCCTCCGCGATAAGGGCTATAACGTCGCGTGACCGTCACCTAACCGTCCGCCGTTGGAGCGGTTCTTTTTAAATGTCGAACCGGCCCACAGAGCTACCGCGCTGTTCCCAGTCGCCTTCGCTACTCCATTTCGAGCCTCGGGACCGCCGTCGTCGTTGAGTCACACGAACAACGCCGCCCGCCCGACCACGAACGCGAGCGCCGCGAGCAGCGTTCCGTATTTAAACCGCTGCTGGGCGGCGGTCGGGTCCGCGAAGCTCTCGTAGCAGGCGAACAGCATCACCGCGTCCGCGACGGCGACGACGAGGAGGTACACGACGCCGAACGTTCCCGCGAGGTACGGGACCGGACTGGCGACTACCGCGACGACGAGTGCGGCCGTCGCGATCCACAGCGCTCGGACCTCGCCGACGGCGACGGGCAGCGTCGTGAGCCCCTCCTCGCGGTCGCCGACCACGTCCTCAACGTCTTTGATCACCTCGCGGGCGAACGTCGAGAGCCCGGCGAGCAGCGCGAGCACGACGACCGCCCGGGGCGCCCCGACGGCGGCGCCGCCGAACAGGAACGTCGAGCCGACGAGATACGAGACGAGCAGGTTGCCGAGCCCCGGCGTCCCTTTAAATATCGTCGTGTAGGTGACGAGCGCGGCGAGGTTGACGGCGGCGATGGCGAGCGCCAGCGGCGGGAGCGCCAGCGCCAGCGCGACCGCGGCGGCGAACCAGCCTGCCGAGACGGCCAGTGCGCCGCGCGCCGAGACGGCGCCGCGCGGAATCGGACGGTCCGGCTGGTTGATGGCGTCAATGTCGCGGTCGAAGTAGTCATTGATCGCGTTGCCCGCGGCGACCGCGAACGCCGTCGTGATCGTCGCGATCGCGGCCGCGACCGCGGCGCCCTCCGCCCCGGCGACGAACGCGCCGGTCGCCGTCAACAGCCCCGCAGCGACGCAGTTTCCCGGACGGGCTAGCTCCACCACCCCGCGTGCTGTGTCGTTCAACTCGTCTCCGACCACCGCGTCGTCGCACATAAACGGCCCGGGATGGCGTCGACGAGGCGACCCGGGATGAAGTCAACCGGGCGGCCCGAGATAGAGTCGAGCGAGCGACACGCCACCGCCACGAACGTTTATGATGGGCGGAACGAAACGTCCGCCTATGGCTAAAGGCCTTGACGTCGGGACGATGAACATCCTCTCGGCGCGACAGGAGGGCGCGGAGACGGTGTTCGTACAGCAGCGCAACTCGTTCGTCGAGATCGAGTACAGCGATATGGCCGAACAGATGCTCTCCCGCAGCGAGGTTCTCCACATCCGGAAGGACGACAAGGTGTACGTCGTCGGCGACGACGCCCTCAACTTCGCGAACATCTTTAACAAGGAGACGCGCCGCCCGATGCAACACGGCATCCTCTCCAGCGAGGAGGCCTCCGCGATCCCGATGATCAAGCTCATCACCGAACAGGTCGTCGGCCAGCCGTCGCGGCCGAACGAGCGCCTGTTCTACTCCAGCCCCGCGGACCCGATCGACTCGCCGCTCACGACGCTGTACCACGAGAAGACGCTCGAATCGATGCTCGGCGACATGGGGTACGACCCCGAGCCGATCAACGAGGGGATGGCCGTCATCTACTCCGAGCTCGCCGACAACAACTTCACCGGCCTCGGGATCAGCTTCGGAGCGGGGATGACGAACGTCTGTCTCGCCTACTACGCCGTGCCCGTGATGAAGTTCTCCATCGCGCGCGGGGGCGACTGGGTCGACGAGCAGACCGCGCAGGCGACGGGCACTCCCGTCGACAAGGTGACGAGCATCAAGGAGGACGACTTCGAACTCGACTTCCGCACCGACGTGGGCGGCGTCGAGGGCGCGCTCGCCATCTACTACGAGAACCTGATCGACTACGTCATCGAGAACATCTCCCGCGAGGTCGACGAGGAGGACGTCGAGGAGGGCCTCGACGTGCCCGTCGTCGTCACCGGCGGCACCTCCAGCCCGAACGGGTTCACGGACCTGTTCGCGGACCACCTCGACGACGCCAACATCCCGTTCTCGATCAGCGGCGTGCGCTCGGCCGAAGAACCGATGTACAGCGTCGCCAGCGGTGCCCTCGTGGCCGCCCGCTCCGAGGAGGGCGAGGCGCCCGCCGAAAGTAACGGCGCGAGCGACGAGGGCGATGAGGCGGCGGCGCCCGAGACCGAGGACTGACCGCGGCCGTCGCATCCGGGCTGTCGTCTCCGGATCGTTGAGACCCGACCACGATTCTCCAGATCATCACATCTGGCCGTTGTTTCGACTACATCCAGGTATCTGGACCACTTGACATCCTCCCCGTCCTGAAGGGTGAGGGTTTAGCCTTGCAACGTCTATAAATGGGATATCGATATAGCGAATAACCGATCGCGCCGATAGTTTCGATTGAAGCCGTCGGCCGCCCGAACGGACCGAACCGAAATTAATCGTCCGCGACAGCAGAAACGACTGGTTTCTCCGAGCGGGTTTCAGGTTGTTCGAACAGCGGACTCCACTCCAATTCTTTCTCGTAGTGGAACGCGCGGTGGTCCTGCGTCGGGTCGACGACCGTCAGCGACAGCCAGTCGTTGTCCAGCAGTTCGGTCAGCTCCTCGTGGTCAGCCAGGACGTCGGTGACGCGGTCGACCGGCGCGTGAACGATCGTCGAGAGGCGGAGCGGCTGGTGGTGTGGCTTGTCGTCGGCAGCCATCAGCGACTGCAGCGGGAGGCCGGTCATCAGGTCGCCGCCGTTGCCCTGATAGACACCGACGTTGCCGACGGGGTTTTGGGTTATCTTCGACCCGCTCCCGTAGACGGCGTTGTCGACCGTCGAGAAGTAGTACTGGGTATTGATCCACTGGGTGACGACCATGGGGCCCGTGAAGATCGCTTCGAGCGCGTCGCCGTCGGGGTCCGTTGTCCAATCGTACGAGTGGAGGAAGGCGCGCCCGTCGAGATCGACGTCGCTCGTCAGTTCGCGGGGGCCGACGACGAAGCCGGCGTTGCCGGCCAGTCCCCACTCGGGACGCGTTTCGGCCCAGTCGGCGGCGCGGCGTGCCGTCTCATCGACGCTCGTCGAGCCGTCGGTCCCCATCGACGCGGCGCGCTCGGCGGTCGCGTTCTCACGGGCGGTCGCGAGGTTCGCACGTAACTGTTCGAGGTCGTCCGCGTGGCTCTCGGGCACGTCGTCGGCGAACAGTTTCACGTCGTCGGTCGTCGTGTTGTGCTGGCCAGCGACGAAGACCGTGTCCTCGGGGACGTCGAACCCGCGGTCGCGGAGTTCAGTCGTGACGGCGTCGTCGTTACAGATAGCCGCGAGAACACGGGCGTTCGGGCCGCCGGAGTTGCCGGCACAGGCGCCGCAGTCTAAACTCGAGTCGTAGGGGTTGTTCGCCGTCTCGCTGGTGTGGCCCGTGAAAACGACGAGGCGGCCGAACTTCTCCCAGCCCATCAACTCGAACGCAGTCATCGCGTACTCGACCTTCTCCTCGTGGGTCAGTCCCACCGGGAGATCACCAACGTAGGTGTATTGATGGTGGACGGTCTGCTCGCAGAACTCGTGGGTGTCGGGGCTCGCGTCGTCGGTAGCTTCGAGCAGATTGTAGACACGGCCAGGCACGAGAGTACGGGCCGCAAGCGCCAGCCCGTACCCACTGCCGGCACTCTCGACGAAGCCGAAGGCGGTGGCAGGATTCGTCTTCAGCGTCTCTATCACCTCGCTCGCGGTCTCGCGGAGACCTGACCAGCGGTTGTGACTCGCCTGTGCGTCTCTGTCGGTCGGGATCTCGGAGACGCGGTGTTGCGGGTCGAGGATCGGTGGGCAGGCGTTGACCGACAGCTCGGAATCGTATCCTTGGTACTGCATGGGGATTCCGAAGAAGCCGGCGTACCCGTGCGTCTCGTAGTCGCCGGTCTCCTCGATGTGACGGCGGAGCACCTCCGAGCGCGTGTCGATACAGAAGACCAGCTGCGCGTCTGGGCGGTCGGAGGAGTCGCTGTCGGCGATGGCCGCGCTCTCTTCGGCGACGCGTTCAACGACGTCGCCACGGTAACTCGCTTCCCACGCGCTCAGGAACGCGTCGGCGATCTCATCGGTGGCTTCGCCTCCGACGCTGTCGGGACCGGTCGACGGTTCGATATCGACGCCGAACCCGTCCAGTAGCGCGAGGCGCGCCGCAAGATACCCGTCCAGCGTGATGGGGTGCGTCGACTGCCATGCGCCGTCGTCGGCGGCGCGTTGTTTGACGAACCCGGCCCATCCGGGGAGGGCGGCGAACTGCTCTTCGAAGATGGGTGCCCACTGACTCTCGGGATACGACTCCACCACCGACTCGATCGCTTCGATCGGCGATTCGGGCAGGTCGGCGACGACCCCGTTGTCGGGTATCTGGCCGTCGTGCGCCGCCACTGACCGGAAGGCGCTGTAGAACCCGTCTTCGCGGTTCGGCATCGACCACTGCGCCTGGTTCTCGTCGAGGAACGCCGACAGCCACTTCGTCAGCACGTGGTCGGCCTGCTCGACGTCGGTGTTCGGACGCTCGGGTTCGACGGTCGTGTCCATGCGGTCCAGCAGCGTTTCGGGGTCGTCCTCGTACCCGCGCGCGGCCAGTTCCGAGGCGAGCAGTTCGGGGTCGATCCGCTCGTCTTCGAGGGCCGCGTGGAACGTCTCCGGGGTCGGGTAGCCGCGACCGCCGAACAGGTCCGCGGCCTGGGTGACGGCCTCGCTGAACGGTATGTCTTCGAATCCGGAGAGCGGGTTGGCCGTCACGAACGAATGAATCGGCCAGACCGACCCGACGGTGGTCGCTGCCGTGTCGATGCTGTCTTCGAGGGTGTGTTCAGTACTCATTGTAGTCCTCCCTGGCAGTCAGCACGGTGCCGGACGCAGGCTGACTCGCGTTCAATAGTGCGACGTAGAGGCGCTGGCTGCGTTCGTGGACTCCGATTTCTATCCCGACGTACGTGAGGAGGAAGACGACGGCGACGAGCGCGTGGAGCACGCTCAGTTCGGTCGGGGCCGCGACGACCGGAAGCCCGGACAGGACGCCCGAGACCGCTTCGTAGACGAGCGCGTAGACGGCGATAGCCGGGATGAAGACCAGCGGAACCGCAACGTAGCGAGCCGTCGACGGAAGCGAGGCCTGTTCGACGGCGGTGCGGGCGGCGTGCAACGTGGTGAGCACGACGAACACCGCGAGCAGGAGCCCGCTGTCGACGCTCGTTCCCTTCCCGGTGAGCACTGCGAACAGTACACCACCCGCCAGACCCGTTAGCAAGACGACCGCAACGCCCGTGATGCTCGTCTCGCGAGTGTCGCTCGCAGTCGGGCTGGTGTGCTCGACCCGTTCGCCCGCGCTGAGGAAGTGATACGCCTTGTAGAAGCCGTGGAGGATGAGGTGAGTGATCGCGGCTCCGAAGAAGCCGAGGCCGGCCTGCATGATCATAAAGCCCATCTGACCCACCGTCGAACAGCCCAATTCGGTCTTGACGTCTGACTGGATAGTCTTGAGTAGCTTCCCAATCAACGCGCTCGTGGCACCGACGGCCACGATACCGAGCATAAGGGTGCCGTCGACGGTCACAACGGGAGCGAAACGCGTGAGCAAGATGCCGCCGGCATTGACGAATCCGGCGTGCATCAGCGCCGAGGCGGGCGTCGGGGCAGTCATCGAGGAGAGGAGCCAGCCGTGGAACGGGACGAGCGCGGACTGAATCATCGCCGCGAGGACGAGTGCGATTGCGGCTACGAGCCACACCGATCCGCCGAGGGTGTCGGCGGTCGCGGCGACGCCGGAAACCGACGTCTCGCCGGTCGCCCACCACAGCGCGGTCAACGCGACGCCGAGGAGCGCGCTGCTGGCGAGGAAGTATTTGCGGGCGACGCTCGCGGCGGCCCGTGCCTGTGCCCAGCCGTCGACGGTGCCGATGAGCCGCGCCATCACCAGACCCATCGCCAGCCACAGGAGGGCGAAGGCGGCGAAGTGGTCGGCGGCCACGAGGCCGATCACGGTGACCGTGAAACCGAACACGGCGAGGAAGAAGTCGGTTTCGTGGGCGCTACCGGCCATGTACCGACGCGAGTAGCTGTGAACGATGCCGCTGAAGAAGGTGACGACCACCCACATCAGTACGGTCAGTCCGTCGATGGCGACGACGTCGGGGATCTCCCACGCGCCGCCGATCCGGACTCGGGCGATGAGGACGGCGACGCTCGCCGCGAACAGAGACCACACGGCCCACGTTAGTGCCACGGGCACGAACGACGACTCCACCGTCGTGTCCGGGAGCGCTCCGACAGTCGGTTTCGAACTGTGTCCTGACATCGTTCAGTCCATCATACGACCGCTTCCGGTAGCCGAGGGGATACCGAACTCCGTTTTTGGTCGTCTTCGTTCACTTTGGAGAACAGAATAGCTATTAAATCTGCCTATAAGAACAGTTCGTTCGGAAAACTAGCATTATAGAACATTATGGTTCCGCAGTATTTGCGAACAGACCGCTCACCGTGGAGGGCAGACCATTAAAAAAACCACATCGTTGCAGATCGACCGCGCGTCGTCGCCTAGCTACTGTCCTCGGGATCGAACTTACCAAAGGGTGTTGTCTCGTGGCTCCGCACGAGGACTTCATCGGCGACGGTCAGCCCCATGTCGAGGAGTTCTTGAGCGACGGGCGTGATGTCGCTATCTGACTCCCCGACGACTGTCACGAGTAGGTTCTCTTCCCCAGTGACCAACTCTTGGACCGAGACGACACCGTCAATCTCCAGAATTTCGGAGATCAAGTTACCGCGTTCGGGGATTGATGCAGTACAATAGAGCAACATTCGGAGCGGGTATCCCGATCTCTGATAATTGACGTTGACGCTGTATCCCTTGATTATATTACCAGATTCCAGACGCTGGATACGTTTGCGGACGGTGCTGTCCGAGGTACCAGTCCGCTCCGCGATGTCACTGGACGACATATTCCGCGCGTCTTCTTGGAGCGCGTACAGGATGGCTTTGTCGACGTCGTCGATCTCCTCGTCAGACATACCACGGTGTCCGCGACAAAGGCACTTTACCTTTGTACGTTGCTCGGTCATTCCAGAGAGCGCTGTGCTTTTGGTCCCCAACAGACCGGTCACCGGTCCCCGACCAACGCGTTATACCCTCTCAGGGCGTACACGGCGGTATGCGCGAACTCGTCTTCGCTCTCGAGTACGAACCCGGGTGCAATCGGGTGGCCGACGCGCTGGCCGAGCATCCGGACGCGCGGGTGCGATCGCTGTCGCTGCACGCGACCGCCGACCAACTCTGGCGCGTCGATCACGCGACGGGGAACCCGGCCGCACTCGCCGCCGTCGAGGCCGCGTTCACGGACGGTGACTACTACGCGGACTGCCTCGCGAGCGACGACTGCGGGGCGACCCAGACCACCCGCGTCCTCGATCGCACGGGCGACACCCTGATCTTGTACTCCGACTGGGAGCGCACCCCTCAGTGCGCGTCGGTCCCCCACATCGCCCGCGCGCACCTCGGAGAGGGAGTATTGTTCGAGACGCGCCACGAGGGGCGCCATTACACCTGGCGGCTCATCCACTCCGGCGCGGGCGACGTGGGGGCGTTCTTCGACGACGTGCGGGCGGCGGTCGGCGACTGCGCTCGGATGGAACTGCTCCGAACGGCGACCGCGACGCCGGACGATTCGATCGACGGGAGTCCCGACGGCGCCGCAGAGCTGTCTCCCGAACAGGAGGCGACACTCCGCGCCGCCGTCGAACACGGCTACTACGAGTCCCCGCGCGCGATCGACGCGGGCGAACTCGCGGAACACCTCGACGTGCCGCGCTCGACGCTCACCTACCGGCTCCGCCGGGCCGAAGCGAAGGTGATCACCGAGCGCTTCGCCGGTGAAGCGGTGGCGAGCCCGCCGATGAGTGGTCGATAGGTGACTATCGGTAGATGCCTCCAGACTGCCCCAGATCGTCGATCCGCCCCAGACCGCCTTGGTCGACGGGACGAGTGTGGTCGAGTGTGATGAAGTTGGAATATTCCAACAAAGGCTTACCCTGAGGTGACGCCTACCGGTACGCGATGACCGATCACTCGAAGCCGGAAGGCGGGGCGGACAACCCCGAGTCCGGTGGAGGTCCGACGCTGACTGTTCGCCTCGCCGTTCCGGAGATGGACTGTCCGTCCTGTGCGGGGAAGGTGGACAAGGGGATCCGGCGCGTCGACGGCGTCGTCGACGCCGTGCTTCAGCCGACCACCGGCACGGCGGCGATCACGTATGACCCGAACCGGACGACCGAAGCCGACGTAGTCGCCGCGATCGAGGGCGCCGGCTACGAAGTGGTCGACCGGGCCGGATCTGGATCTGGTAGGGCCGACGGGCTCGACGGGTCCGATGATACCGGTCCCGCGGTCGCGCCGCCGTTCGAGACCTGGACGAGTCCCCGTGCGAAGAAAACGTGGATCGGTGCGGTCCTCGTGACGCTCGGGCTCCTCTTCGAGTTCGTTCTCACGACGTCGAACGTCGGCGTGGCGAGCGTACTCGGCGCACCGATCACGGTCGCGGACGCGCTGTTCCTCGGCGCCGTCGCGGCCAGCGGGATCCCGATCGTCCGGGCCGGTTATTACTCGGCGCGGGCGCGGAGTCTCGACATCGATCTGCTGATGGGGACCGCGATCATCGCCGCGACCGGGATCGGGTACTTCGTCGAGGCGGCGACGCTCGCGGTGCTGTTCAGCGTCGCCGAGCTGTTAGAGGACTACGCGATGGACCGCGCCCGCGACTCGCTGCGCGAGCTGATGGAGCTGTCGCCGGAGGAGGCCACCGTCCGCCGGCGCGACGAGGAGGTGACTGTCTCCACCGACGCGGTCGACATCGGGGAGACCGTGCTTGTCCGGCCGGGCGAGAAGGTCCCGCTCGACGGTACGGTCCTCGAAGGGGAGAGCGCGGTCGACGAATCGCCGATCACCGGCGAGAGCGTGCCGATCGACAAGACGGCCGGCGACGAGGTGTACGCGGGCTCGATCAACGCCGAGGGGTACCTCGAGATCGAGGCGACCTCGACGGCGGGAGAGTCGACGCTCGCGCGGATCATCGAACTCGTTCAGGGCGCACAGGCGGAACGGACCGAGACCGAGCGGTTCGTCGACCGGTTCGCGGGGTACTACACGCCGCTCGTGGTCGTCCTCGCGATCCTGACCGCGGTCGTCCCGCCGCTGCTCATCGCGGACCCGATATCGGTCGCCGTCGCTGGATACGGGATCACGTTCGTCGGCGACTGGGGGACGTGGTTCGTCCGGGGGCTGACGCTGCTCGTCATCGCGTGTCCCTGCGCGTTCGTCATCTCGACGCCCGTCTCGGTCGTCTCGGGGATCACGAGCGCGGCGAAGAACGGCGTGTTGATCAAGGGCGGCACTCACCTCGAAGCGATGGGCGAGGTCGACGCCGTCGCCCTCGACAAGACGGGGACGCTCACGAAAGGCGAGCTCTCCGTCACCGACGTGGTCCCCTTCGGCGGCACCGACGAAGCGACGCTGCTCCGGCGCGCCGCCGGCATCGAACAGCGCAGCGAACACCCGATCGCGACGGCCGTTCTGAATCGGGCTGGCGATGACGGGATCGCGGACCTCCCGCAGCCGACCGGCTTCGAGAGCCTGACGGGGAGGGGCGTCCGCGCCGAGTTCGACGGCGAAACGTACTACGCGGGCAAGCCGGCGCTGTTCGAAGAGCTGGGGTTCGACCTGTCGAAATCGCGGGCAGCGACCGACGGCGGGGTCGCGGCGGAACGCGACGCGACGGCCGACGAGTCGACGGCGCTCGGCGCCGAGACGATCGACGCACTGGAGCGAGAGGGGAAGACCGTCGTGCTCGTGGGGACGAAAACGGAGCTGTCGGGCGCCATCGCGATCGCCGACGAGATGCGCCCCGGCGCGCGGCGGGCGGTCGAGCGGTTACACGATCTCGGCGTGGCGCACGTCGTCATGCTGACCGGCGACAACGAGGGGACCGCGCGGGCGATCGCCGAACAGGTCGGGGTCGACGAGTACCGCTCTGAGCTCCTCCCCGAGGACAAGGTGGCCGCGATCGAATCGCTGCAGGACGCCTACGGCACGGTGGCGATGGTCGGCGACGGGATCAACGACGCGCCCGCGCTGGCGGCCGCCGACGTCGCCGTCGCGATGGGCGCGGCCGGGACCGACACCGCCCTCGAAACCGCGGACATCGCGCTGATGGCCGACGACATCGAGAAGCTCCCGTACCTGTACGGGCTCTCGCACACCGCCAACGGCGTGATCCGGCAGAACATCTGGGCGAGCCTCGGCGTGAAGCTGCTCCTCGCGCTCGGCGTGCCCTTGGGACTGGTGAGCGTTGCGATGGCCGTCGTTATCGGTGACATGGGGATGAGCCTCGGCGTCACTGCCAACGCGATGCGACTCTCCCGGATCGAGCCGGAGTAATCTGGAGTAAGCGCCCGTCGCAACACCCGTTTCAACATAAACAATTATTAAGGACACGTCCATTGAGAAGATCGTGCCACCAGTAGTACACGAGTGACGCAGGCTCGGAATCGGCGCCGGCGAGCGGCCCCGAGGGTCCGAGTACGCGCGAGGCGGACCGAACCGACTCGACGACCGACCCGGCGGCTGATAAATCCGAGAAATCGGGAGAAGCCGAGGAAGCCGAGAAAACCGAGGATCCCGACACGCTGCCGACCGCGGCCGAGGCGGTCGCGCAGTGCGCGTCCACCTTCGACGCGGCGGACACCGGTCGGCTCCCGAACGGGACCGATCGGTGGAACGCGTACGCGGGGTCGAGCCACGGGGGTGACTGATCGTCCCGACGCGAACCGCGAGCGGCCCGTCCCCGGTCCCTTTTAGGCGACGAGGCGACTACGGGAGAGCGGCCGATGACGATGCACCGCTCCGAGCTGCCTCGGCACCAGCGATGACGAGCCCTATGAGTGCCGAGGCCGCTATTTTTGCCGGTAGACACCCTCTCTGAGGGCATCTGGGTGTGGCCACAGTAGACACAGGCCCCGATGAGTTCCTGACAGTCAGGGCTCCTCTGTCGAACACGGATTTACGAACGTTGCGGGGCGACCGTACAGTATGGCCGCCGAAATTCCCGACCGGGTTCGAGAGGTCACGGAGGCTCGCGGTCTTCCGGAGTCCGAAGTGTTCGAACGGGCACTCGAACGAGGACTGGACGGGCGCTACGGCCCCTGAAACGGGGGATCTCTGCTCCGTGCACGGTGCCGGAGCCCGAGGTCAGTCCAGTGTTGCCGAGACATCACCGCGTGCCGCACTGAGCGGGGCGCCCGCCACCGTCTCCTCGTTGCTGGCCACCCAGCTGAGAAGCAAGTACGCGAAGACGTACTTCGATCCGATGTCGAGCAGCGAGTAGCCCCAGGAGGTGAGCGCCGTCGAGTTGACGAGCGCGAGTCCCTCGACACCCAGCGCCCAGACGACTGGGTAGCCGATCCACAGCACCACGGTCAAGGTCCGCAGCGTGTCGAACATCTCGTCCGTGCCGGCGGCTACCGCCGAGTCAGGCCACCGGGTCAGGAGCGCGTACAGCACCACGAGGAAGAACGCCGAACTGACGCCGTAGAACGCCCACCGGAAGGCGTACGACGAGACGGTCAGGGCTGCGGCGAGGCCGGTCACGCACATCGCGATGTCGGCCGCAATCACGGCAGCCAGATCCACCGGGTCGGCATCTGCCAGCAGTCCCAGCGCGAGCAGAATGAGCGGCGTCGAGAGCGTCCAGGTGAGGTAGCGGCCCCACTGGACGAGCACCTGTTCGCCGGCGAGTGTGTGCCCGGCCGGCATCGGGAGGAAGCCGACCGTCAGCCCTGACAGCAGGCCGAGATAGCTCGACAGCGACACCAGCGGGATGAAGATCGTCGCCGCAAAGATGAGACGGGCACGCCGGCTTCGAACGTTGCGGGCCATGTAGAGGAACAGCAGTACCGAGATTCCGGCCAGTGCGACGTTGATCCACAGTGACGCGCTCAACAGGAGGTCGTCCCGGATGCGAGCCAGTACCTCACGCTGTCCGAGTTGCAGTGGGAGCAACGTTGCTTTCGATAGCGATGAGACCATACCGACCGGAACGGTCGAATGGGGAAAGTAAGTAACACGATACCGAAGGCCTCTGCGCGTTGGACGGGCCGGTCACCGACGGCCGTCTCGCTGTGGATAGTGAAAGGTTTGTGGAGACGGTTCCGAGTCGTTTCGTCGAGTGCGACCGAGGTTCGTTCCAGACGTTCACATAGACGTGATGAACAGCAATACCGGGCTGGAAGCGGCTTGAAGAATAGTCGATTACCCAGATATCGACTGTGATTGGCTAAGCAATCCCAATAGAGCCGTAAACCACATTCACTATGGATAGGTTGTGAGTCGTGAGTGCCGAGGCCGACGACTATCGGACCACTATTGATTTTGTGGCTTTAGAAATCAAATTATAGCAGACACAGTCTCGGCGATTAACGTTATCACACGTTATTCGCTCAATAGGTCTAAAGCCGGGATCGCTGAGAAATTGAGACGACTTCTGACCCGGCTCGAAGCCGCTCCGGAGAGCTGTCCCCGGAGGCGACGACCGACGGTTGTTCATGAATCGACACTCAGCGGGAGCTTATATTGTTGACCGCTGGAACCAGATTCGTCGAGGGGCAGGGGAACCAACAGTACCACGTCTCACAGGGTCGACAGGTGGCTGACGCCGGATAGTCCACGTGGACGATCGGCGGATTGAGTGGCACAACCATGCCCTGTACCGACGTCCGGTTGTCCCGACCGCCGGCGCTCTCCCAGACATCGTTCGCGAGGAGTCGACGTTTTCTCCCGTCACCGTAGGCAGCCGGCAGGAACTGTTCGACCGCCTCGTTCAGGGTCCCGTCTTCGCCTACTTCGCCGTCGTAAGTCACGGAGCCGAGTCGGCACCGTTCGTCGCAGCTTTCGGTGTCCAGCCCCGACAGGATAGCCTGTCGCATATCCTCGTCGTCCCCGTCCCGCTCTTCGAGGGCTAGCGCGACGACTTCGGGCGCGGTCTCGGCGGCCAGTATCGTCACCGAGTCCTGGTACAGGGCGTTGTCGTTGATCGTCCAGCCGCCGACGTAGATACACTGGCCCTCGTGACGGATGCGCTGGACGAAGAGCAGTGCCGGTATCGGTTCCGGGCAGCCCTCGGGCTGGGCGGACACTGACGCGACGAGCATCGGCGTGAGCCTGGCCGCACCGACACGGGTCTCCTCACCCCACGACCCCAGCTCGTCCCACGTGAACCCGGTGACAGCACCGTTCGCGATCGAAACCCCGTCGTACTCGTTGTCGTTTCGGGCGGGGTCCAGCAATGGACCGACGTTGACGGTCGGAGAGTCAGTCTCGCCATCTCCACCGACGGCGAGCAGCGTCTCGTTCGGATTGAACGGCCCGGTCGTTCCGAGCGGTGGCCACGGGTGGCTGATCCGTGCCGAGAGTCGCGGTACCGCCGACTCCCACCGGAAGACGTTGCCGTCGTCGTCCTGCGATGCGCGACCGATCGGCTCGCCGGTCGTCGACCGCAGTAGCCGTGGCGGCGTCACCTGGCTGGCGAGCGCCTGGTCACTGTCCCGGAGCCGCGCGTCCGGGAAGGTGACGACGAACCGCTCACAGACCGTCGCCTCGCCGTCGAGATAGTCGTACAGCGCCTGTGCCCGCTTCTGGTTCTCACCGTTGGAGTCAGACTCACGGATTTCCTCCATCCGGTCCGCCCGAGAGGCGTTGTGGTTCTCCGCTTTCATCAGCGAATTGATATAGTCACCGTAGAGTTTGATCGACGATTCGGTTCCCTGGTACTCGCCGGAGACGACGATCTCGAACTCTTGGTACGTGTGATCCATCTCGATCAGCGTGCTGTCCGGCCGGGAGTCGCCCCCGAACAACGCTGCCGGGAACACGTCCTTGTTCGATACTACGTTCTCCGCAGCCGACTGACCGACCAGACTTATCGCTCTATCGACACATCCTGCCAACCCGATAGTGCTAACCCCGGCACTTGCCGCAAGAATCCGCCGCCTGCTAATCTGCGCTGATTTATTGTCACTATCCCTATCAATCATACTACTTATATGATTCATCAGGACAGATAACTCTTCCTACGATTAAGACCTTCAGACGCATGTTGGTATAAGTCGAGATCGATGAATCGAGAACGTCTCCGTGTCGTAATCAGACGGGCTTGGAAGTTCGTCGACGAACGCCCAGTTATCATTACTGCTGGCAAGTCAGCGACCAAACACGATATATACGGACCGAGGCACCAACCATCGCAGATGTAGAATTCGTTTCCTGAACGGTCAGACCGCGCTTGCCGTCGGCCTCTTCCCGTGGGCAATCGTCGTCGGCGTTGCTGATGAGTACCTCCGACTGATCGTCTCTGATCGGTACGCAAAAGCCGACTCGAGTCTCATTATCTTCGGCGTCCTCAACGTCTTCGGCGTCCTCGACGGCATCTACGTCAGCGGCTTCATGCCCATCTTCTTTGGTCCCGTTGTCATCGGTCGAACGCCCGGATTCACTTCAGATGCGGCTCTCGAAGCACCTCTCGCCCCTCCGCAGTCCTCACGGTGATCGTGTCACCGTCGTCGCCCCAGACCACGCTCGTGGCGCCCCAGTAGACCTCGGTCTCGGTGTCTAACCCGCTGCCGCTGTGCACCGTGACGTTCTGGCCGGAGTCGAGGGTGAATCCGTCCGGGAAGACGAACCGCTGGCCGTCTTCGTTTTTGACGACCCAGCCCGAGAGGTTCAGCGTATCGTCGCCCGCGTTCCGGAACGTCACGTACTCGTCTTCGACGTCGTCCCCGAGCCCATGCGTCTCGTGAATCCCGTCGAGGACGAACGCAGCTGCCTCGTCACTACTGGCGGCCGTCTCGCTATCGATCTGTGTGACACCGGTTCCCTCCGTCCCCGGTGGAGTCGGCTGACTCTCGTCGTCCTCCTCGTCGGTGCTTGTCTCGGGGGAGTCGAGGGCCTCCGCTCCGCTGCCTTCCTCTCCGGTGATCTCGTCTCCGTCCACGAACTCGTAGGCCGGTTGGCCCTCGCTCATCGTCGCTGTCTCTCGGTACCGGAGTGCCAGCGATTCCGTCTCGAAGCGCTCGAAGAACTGGTCCCAGGACAGCTGTTCGCCGCGGTCGTCGTCCGGGTTCGAGAGCAGTCGCAGGCCAGAAGCACCCGTCTCTTCGGCGAGTACGGGCACCGCCTCGTGCTCCTCAGCCCACTCTCGTATCTGTTCGCGGTCGGTCGTCACCTGCCACGCAGCGCCGTCGGTGTTATCGGACATAGTAGCGTCTGTAGGGCGGGTCACCAGTTAATTACAGACACCATTTTGCGAGTTATTGAATAATAACACGTGATTACTTTGGGTAACCCGCACTTACAGAACGATCTCGATCATTCTGCGGTTCGAGAAGCCGCCGTTCCAAGTCTCAGCGATACCGTCTCAGAGGCGGCTATGCAAACGGGAGTGACGTTTGCGCCGCTGGCTGCCGCACGTTCCGTCCCGCTTTGAATTCGATCACGAGAACGACGGAAGAACGTGCTCCTGATACAGATCGATCATAGCCGCCTGATCGTCGCCGATCTGCATGGTGTAGACGTGGTCGTAGCCGGCGTCGATCGCCACCTGAATGCTGTCGATGTGAGCCTGCGGGTCGGGGTTCGTTATGATACTCCCTCCGGCGACGTCGTCCTCCGAGACCATCTCGACCGCCTGTTCGAAAAGTGACGGCGTCGCCAGCTCCGTGCTCAGCTCTCCCGGTAGCGCGCTGTTGGGCCACTTTTCGTGAGCGGTTGCGACGGCTTCGTCCTCGGTGTCGGCCACGCACGCCTGAAGCTGACAGAAGCGGGGACCCTCCCCGCCTTCGCCTTCCCAGACGTCGATAACTTCCTGCGGGCCGACGGACCAAAACCCGTCACCGAATGCAGCCGCGGCGCGGGCAGTCCGCTCGCCGTACGCAGAGACGCAGATCGGCGGGGTCTCCTCGGGGAGGGTGAACAGTCTCGCGTTTTCGACGGTGTAGTGCTCACCGTAATGGCTGACCTCCCGACCGGTCCAGAGCTTCCGGATCACGTCGATGGCCTCCTCGAGCATCTCCAAGCGAACGGCGTGCGCGGGCCAGTGATCGCCCAGTACGTGTTCGTTCAAATTTTCGCCAGTTCCGACACCCGCGTAAAAGCTGCGGTCGTCGAACATGGCCGCGGCGGTGGCGGCGGCTTGTGCGTATATCGCCGGGTGGAAGCGGATGATCGGCGCCGAAACTCCCACACCAACATCGATATTCTCGGTCGCGGTCGCGACCCCGCCCAGCGTCGACCACACGAACGGAGAATGGCCCTGTTCGCTGACCCACGGGTGGTAGTGATCTGAGACGGAGAGAAAGTCGAAACCGGCTTCTTCCGCCCGCTGCGCGTACTCGACCAGGTCGGTCGGGCTATGCTCCTCACTCGATAGCGTGTATCCTATCTCTACCATTGTGAAATTCTACCGTTGTGAAATCGGGAGGGTATCCACACGGGGCATAGCTAGGCGACCGCTCTGCGTGTGAAATTACTGCTAGCACGTGAAAGGACTGGTAGTCTCTCGCGACTCGGAGCAAATCCGGTGGGGCGCAGCGGGAGTTCGGTATCCAGTTTGCGCTCATTTCGTTGCTCGAATGCAAGTGCAAACGAGAGGGGACACACTTCGTGGTCGTCAACCCAGGGGGGACGGCCAAAGAGTGGGAGGCGTCGATGTCTCGACCGAGAACCGTTGTGGATCCGTGAACACTTCTGCCCCGCTTGCGGGTTTAAGGCGGACGGGGACGCGAACGCGGCGTGGTACATTCTTTCTCGCGATCTCGAAGTAGAGTCAATGGGACGCTGCGAATCAACGTCCTCAGAATCGCAGTGCGATTCTGATGTGCGGACGAGAGTTTCGCTCTCGTCAACGCCTGTGGAGACTGCACTTTCTACGGACGCCAATTCGGTGTCTGCAAAACGCGTCTTGGAAGCAGGAAGCCTCCCTCAAGGAACGAGCCGCGTTAGCGGCGAGTGAGTAGGGTAGTTACGTGTCTCCCCCGTCTGCCTCTTCCTCGCCGTTTTCGTCGTCCCCGTTCTCGCCGTTCTCATCCTCTTCGTTCTCGCCGTTTTCGTCGTCCCCGTTCTCGCCGTTTTCGTCCTCACCATTCTCATCCTCACCATTCTCATCTTCGCCGTTCTCATCCTCACCATTCTCATCCTCACCATTCTCATCCTCACCGTTCTCATCCTCACCATTCTCATCCTCACCATTCTCATCCTCACCGTTCTCATCCTCACCGTTCTCGCCCTCTCCGTTTTCGTCCTCTCCGTTTTCGTCCTCTCCGTTCTCATCTTCGCCGTTCTCGCCCTCTCCGTTTTCGTCCTCTCCGTTCTCTCCATTCTCTCCGTTCTCATCTTCGCCGTTCTCGTCCTCGCCGTTCTCGCCATTCTCATCTTCGCCGTCATCGTCCGCCGATTCGACAGTCAGCATCCCCGTTGCGGAGTCGTCGTCGGTGGAAACGACGTACTCGTACTCGCCGGGATCGAGATCGTCGGTTTCAATCCCTCTGACGGTGAGAGTTCTCGATTCTCCACTATCGAGCTCCACTTCTCGGTCGTTGATCAGCTCGCCGTCGAAACGGAGTTCGACCGTCTGCGTGCCAGCCGCCTGGCCGACGTTTTCGATCGTCGCGGAGAGGCCGAACTGTTCCCCTTGGGTGACGGTTTGTTCCTCCGGATCGAGGGTGACCATGAACCCGGCCTCTTCGACTGCTTCGACGGTCAGTACCCCCGTTGCGGAGTCGTCGTCGGTGGAAACGACGTACTCGTACTCGCCGGGATCGAGATCGTCGGTTTCTATCTCTTCGTAGCCGAGCGCTGTTGATTCTCCACTATCGAGGTCCACTTCTCGATCGTTGATGAGCTCGTCGTCGAGACGGAGTTCGACCGTCTGCGTGCCAGCCACCTCGCCGACGTTTTCGATCGTCGCGAAGAGGCCGAATTGTTCCCCTTGGGTGACGGTTTGTTCCTCCGGATCGAGTTCGGTGACCGCGAACTCGGCCTCTTCGGCCGCTTCGACGGTCAGTGTCCCCGTTTCGGAGTCGTCGTCGGTGAAGATTCCGTGTTCGTACTCGTCGGGGTCGAGTTCGCTCGTCTCTATCTCCTCGAAGGTGATCCGCCTCGACTCGCGTCCGTCGAGTTCTAACCGCCGGTCGGCAACGGTCTCGTCGTCGATCCGAAATTCGACCGTCTGTGTATCGGAAACGTCGCCGACGTTTTGTATCCTCGCAGAGACATCGATCTCGTCTCCACGGGTGACGGTGACGTCGTCCGGGTTCAGATCGGAGACTCTGAACTCCGCCGGTCGAAGGACGGTGAGCGTCCCCGTCTCCGAATCGTCGTCGGTGAATACACCGTATTCGTACTCGTCCGGGTCGAGATCGTCGATGTCGACATCTTCGAATCGAACCCTCTCCGACGAACGGCAGGCTACCTCCAATTCGCGCTCTGCAACCACCTCGTCGTCGATACGGAGTTCGACGGTTTGGGTATCGGTGATGTCGCCGACGTTTCGGATCCGCGCGGACACGTCTATTTCCCTGCCGCGGGCCACTTCGATATCTTCCGGATCCAGTCCGGAGACCGTAAATTCCGCCGGCACCGGTTCGAGTTCGGTTTCTTGGCCGAAGTCGAATCCGCGGATCTGTCCGCGAATCTCCCCGTCCGGATTGCTGACCGTATGTACGTTAACGTAGTAGGCTCCCGGATCGTCCAAGATGGCTTCGACGAGTTCGGAATCGTCGACGACTGTCCCTTCGATCAGCGGGACGTCCGGACGGGTGGTAAGCGGATCTCCGTCACCGCTCCCGTCTACTTCCTCGGTGTATTCGAGAAGTGGCGCCACAACCGGCCCATCCTCCCCTCGCTCGCCCTCGTGGATGTGCGCCTGTGTGACGCATTCGATATCCTCGAGTACGAGATCGACCATGAGCGTCCCCTCCTCGCCCGGCAGCAGGTGTGCACAACCACCCGCATCGGTTTCCACGTCAGCTTGATACCCGGATAGAACGGCAACGTATGCTTCCCAGATATCCTCTGGGGGCCACGCTTCGGATTCGTCATCTGTTTGCGCTTGCGCTTGGCCGCTGGCTTCCGATCCGAGTGCACTGAAACTCGCACCCGCTGCAAGCCCCCCCATTACCGTTCGGCGTCGGTACGTACGTTTCCTCACGGACGGTTCATCCGGCTGGTTCGGTTCATTAGACATCGCATCCGACGTACGTAGATCAATTGTTTAGCTATACATCTACTATTTAATATAATGTGTAATTTCACGGGAACTCGGTCTGGTGTCGACAACGTCGGTGCACAAGGTCGGTGAATAAGCCGATTCAAGCGGCTCACGTTTGGGCGTTTTCGCGTCATCGCGGGATCCGTTTGTTGACGGCTTACCGTTGACTCGTCTCAGCTTATCTCCGGCCCACACGATCCATACCGTTTCGAGAAGAGCGGGCAAACAGCAGAGAATCACGCGTGCCGTTCTCACGGTATCTGCATCCTACCGCCGGTAGCAGCCAACTAGTGATTAGCACACCCCGGCTTAGTCCAATCAATCGGGTTGATTGTATTATTTCCGACCAGCTCACAGAGACAGCCGCTACGGGAGCTGATTCCGACCCTTCCAGGATCGATCCCCGGAATCCGGTCACCTGGGCGGTTCGGTGGGTGCTCCTGTCCGGGGATCGACGAGTGCTCGCATTTGTCACAGAGATTGTCATTCTGGTGGCGCTGCTGGTCGTCGGAACCGTCTGGGAGTTCGAGATGGAACGACTGGTCACCGAGACGCGAGCGGTCCAGACCCTGTTCAACACACTGCTCGGTGGGATCATCCTCTTCGTCTCGGTCGTCCTCTCGATCAACACTGCCGCCCTCGCCCAGGAGTTCGCCCCTCTCCAGGTCAAGCTGGCCAGCATCGAGGACTCCATCGATTTCCAGATCGAGCTGGAGGAACTCGTAGAGGACGGCATCAGTCCGGCCGGGCTACAGCCATTTCTTCAGTACGTTATCGGAGCGATCCATTCCGAAACAGAATCGATCCGGACCACCGATGGCTCGACGACCGACGAGCAGGCGCGGCCGAACCTGCTTGCCTTCGTCGACGATATCGACACGCGATTGTCCCAGATCGAGAAGCGCATCGAGCGAAGTGACCCTCGCGTGTCGATCCTCCTGTTGAGCACGCTCGATTACCCCTACGCCCGCCACATCAACGTGACCCGCCGCCTGAAAGCCACCTATGGGGACACGCTCACGGAATCGGATCGCGAGTCGCTCGCGACACTGCTCCGAATACTCACGATCCTCGCGTCCGGTCGTGAGTACTTCACGACGCTGTATTTCAAGCGGGAACTCCGGAACCTATCGAGTGCGCTCCTCCTCCTCTCGCTCCCGGTCATCGTCTTCACGTCGTACGTGCTGCTCGCGATGGATACCGGCCTCTTCCCGCAAACGACGCTCCCGGGAGTCGGATCGCGACTCCTCTACGTCAACCTCGCGTTCGTCATCGCGCTGTCCCCGTACGTCCTTCTCAGTTCGTACATGCTTCGCATGCTTACCGTCTCGAAACACTCCCTCGAATCGACGGTATTCACGCTCAACCCCGACATCGGACTGGAGATCGACAGTTAGGCGAGATCGACCAGCCCGACCCCGTCCTCACGATCGATCGTCGTCCCGTACGGTGCAGAGAGCGCCGCGAGCCGGTCGAGGATGGTCTCGGCCTCGGCTTCGTCGGCGCGGATCGGCGTCCCGCGATCGGGGCGCGCTGCGGTCCGTCCGAGCGAACAGGGGAGCAGCTCGATCCGATCGACCCGGCCGTCGTCGCCGAACTCACAGGTCGCGACCACGGTGTGCCAGTACTCGGGGTACGCGAGGTTGCCGGTCGGCTCACCGTTCTCGTAGTATCGCGCGTCGAACACTGCCGAGGGATAGCGGTCGTCTTCGACACCGAAGTAGTCGAAGGTCTCGGCCGGGAGCCGGTCGAGCGTCTCGAACTGACAGAAGAAGTTGCCGAGCGAGTAGAAGATCGGTTTCCCGTCGTACACCTCGATCCCGCGGAGGACGTGCGGCCCGGTCCCGATGACGGCGTCGGCGCCGGCGTCGATACAGTCGCGGGCGAACGACTCGACCATCGCCGGGGTCTCGGGAACGTTCCGGGTCCCCGCGGGTCCCTGGTGTGCGTGGAGAGAGACGACCGTCCAGTCCGCGGTCGCGTTCGCCTCCCGCACTCCCGCGAGCACCTCCTCGCGGTCCCGTGGGTGCAACGAGTGTGAGATCCCCTCGTCGCGCTCGTCGTCGACCGCCTCGAAGGCCATGTGCATACAGTGGTACGTGTCGTCTCCGCCGTCTCCGGCGTCCCCGCCGTCTGCCGAGTCAGCCCGCTCGATCCAGGTGTCTTTCACGTCGTCGATGCCGACGGCGCGTCCGATCTCGCGTATTTGGTCGAGACGCTCCTCGGTCACGTGGTACGTCCAGTTCACGTGAAGCGGGCTGATCCCCGGACGGCCCGGGAGAAGTGACGACGGCGGGCCCGCCTCGCTTTCGGGAGCGACGCTCGCACAGGCGCTCACCAAGCCGATTCGACCGCCCGGAGTCGTCTCGTACGCGGGGGCCCGCGCGGCGGGGAGGTCGCGTCCGAGGCCGGCGTAGGGGATGGACCGGTCTTCGAGCTCCCGCATCGTCGAGCGCATCCCGCGTCGGCCAAAGTCGCGGGAGTGGTTCGAGGCGGCCGACACGAGGTCGATCCCCATCGCCGTCAGCTCGTCGAGGAGGGCTGGCGGACACCGAAGCACCATCCCCGGAAAGGCGGCGAGGTACTGGTACTGATCGCGAATCGCCTGCGGCGGCGTCGCGTAGGACGACCCGTCGGTGACGACGGCCTCGAGGTTCGTCAGCGACGCGTCCGCGTCGCGAAGCCGGTCGAGGATCGCGTCGAATCGAGGGTCGCCTTCCCGCTCGACCACCGACCGTGTCAGAATCGAGTCTCCGGTCGCAGCGAGCGTGAACGACCGGTCCTGTGGCGAACTCATGGCTCCACTTTCGAGGAAGACTGGATATAGATATGGTTTAGGTTCACATGGGGGACGGTCCCACTGCCTCCACCGCTTTCACACCGTTGCGCTCCAACCGCGACACCCTTCTGTGAATAAACGTCATTAAGAATACATCAGTATTATATGTTATACATACGAAACGAAGCGTGTATGGCAACAATCAACTTGGAGAGCGAGGAGGGCCGTCTCGAAGTCCTCGAACGGATGCTCACGATTCGCGAGTTCGACGGTATGGCCGGCGATCTCTTCGCGGACGGGGAAATTCCGGGATTCGTCCACCTCTACATCGGGGAGGAGGCGGTCGCCGTCGGCGCGTGCGCCGCGCTAGACGACGATGACTACATCACGAGCACCCACCGCGGACACGGTCACTGTATCGCGAAGGGACTGGACCCGAACTACATGATGGCCGAGCTGCTCGGCAGCACCGAGGGATACTGCAACGGCAAGGGCGGATCGATGCACATCGCCGATGTCGACGCCGGCATGCTCGGCGCGAACGGAATCGTCGGGGCTGGGCCGCCGATCGCGACGGGGGCAGCGCTGACCGCGGACCGGAACGACGAGGACCGCGTCGCGCTGGCCTTCTTCGGCGACGGCGCGGTCGCACAGGGACAGGTTCACGAGGCGATCAACCTCGCGTCGACATGGGATCTTCCCGCCATCTTCGTGAACGAGAACAACCAATTCGGAGAGGGGACGCCGGTCCAGAAACAGCATAACATCGAGAACCTCAGCGAAACCGCTGAGGCGTACGGCATCCCCGGGTTCACCATCGACGGGATGGACGTAACGGCCGTCGCGGAAGCCGTCGGAGAGGCTCGCGAGCGAGCGTTGGCGGGCGACGGCCCGACGTTCATCGAGGCGGAGACGTACCGATACCGGGGACACTTCGAGGGCGATCCGCAGCCCTACCGCGACGAGACGGACATCGACGCGTGGCGTGAGCGTGACGCGATCGAGACGTTCAAGAACCGCCTGATCGAGCGCGGCGAACTCACCGACGAGGAGTTCGAAACGCTCCAGGACGAGGTCGAACAGACGGTGGCGGACGCGGTGGAGTTCGCCCGAGATGCCCCGGATCCGGCCCTCGAGGAGGCCTACGAAGACATGTTCGACGTCATGCCGCCGGAGATCGAACGGTACGCGAACAGTCCGCGTGCGGACGGCGGATCGAAGCGAGGTGATCACCAATGAGCACGAAAACAGGAGCTGATGCGGAGATAGACGCGGAAGAAACCGAGACGATGACCGTTCGCGAGGCCATCCGCGCCGCGCTTCGCGAGGAGCTGGACGCCGACGAGGACGTGTTCGTCATGGGCGAGGACGTCGGGACCTACGGCGGCGTCTTTGAGGTGACCGCCGGGCTGGTGGACGACTTCGGCGAAGACCGGATCCGCGACACGCCGATCAGCGAGGCCGGCTTCGTCGGCGCCGGCGTCGGGGCCGCGGCGACGGGGAGCAGGCCCGTTGTCGAGGTGATGTTCTCCGACTTCCTCGGTGTCGCAAGCGAACAGATCATCAACCAGATGGCGAAGATGCGCTACATGTTCGGCGGGAAGACCGAGATGCCGGTCACCATCCGGACGACCGAGGGCGGTGGCATGGGCGCTGCGAGCCAGCACTCGGGAACCATTCACACGTGGTTCGCGCACTTCCCGGGCCTCAAGGCGGTCGCACCCGGGACGCCCGCCGCGGCGAAGGGACTGCTCAAGTCGGCCATTCGCTCGAACGACCCCGTGTTCTTCTTCGAGGACAAGATGACCTACGAGCAGACAGGTGAGGTCCCGGTCGGAGAGGACTTCACCATCCCCATCGGTTCGGCGAACGTCGAACGCGAGGGCGAGGACGTCACCGTCGTGGCGACTCAACGGCTCGTCGGCGAGTCGCTGTCGACCGCGGAGGCCCTCGACGACGAGGTGAGCGTGGAGGTGATCGACGCCCGCTCGCTGTATCCCCTCGACACGGACACGATCGTCGAGAGCCTCGAGAAGACCGGTCGTCTCGTCGTCGCCGACGAGAGCCCGATCTCTTACGGAGTCCACGCCGAGATCGCCGCTAGGGCGGTGGAAGAAGCCTTCTTCAGCCTCGATGCACCGATCGAGCGCGTCGGCGTCCCGGACACGCACGTCCCCTTCAGCCCGACACTGGAGGAGGAGGTGCTGCCGGGAGAGGAGGACATTCAAGCCGCGATCCGCCGGATCTCCTGAGGCCGACGCGTGGCTCTCGTTGGTCTCATCGTGAACCCGGCGGCCGGTCGCGACATCCGCCGCCTCACCGGCGGCGCGAGCGTGAGTGACAACTATGCGAAACGGCGCTCCGCCGAGAGCGTGTTAGAAGGGCTCACGATCGTCGACAATCCGCCGGGCGCGCTGGTCATGCCGGACAAAGCCGGCATCGGACAGGACGCGGTCGAGGCGGCCCCGGACGGACTTGACGCCCAGGTGTTGGACGTGTCGGTAACGGGTGAGCGGACCGACACGCGCCGCGCCGCCGAGCGGTTCCGCGACACTGTCGACGTGGTCGTCGTGCTCGGTGGCGACGGGACGAACAGAGACGTGGCGGCGGCGATCGGATCGGTACCCGTCGCCGCCGTCTCCACCGGCACGAACAACGTCGTTCCGACGCCCATAGACGGAACAGCCGCCGGTGCAGCCGCCGCGCTGGTCGCCGCGGGCGAAGCGTCGGTCGACGATGTCACCGTCTCGCACGGGACGGTCGCGGCGACCGTCGAATCGAGCGCCGGGACGGAGACGCTCCGCGGGCTCGCGACGCTCGGCGTCGTGGATCGGTCGTTCGTCGGCACCCGTGCGGTCCTCGACGCTTCGGAGTTCATCGGCGGCGTGGTCTCGCGGGCGAACCCCTCCGAGATCGGTCTCTCCGGCGTCGCCGGGGCGATCGTGGCACACGATCCAGACGAAGCGGGCGGCGTCGGGGTTCGCCTCGGCCCGGCGGACGCGACACCGCGAAGCGTTCGCGCGATGACCGTTCCGGGCGGCGTCGACGTCGTCGGCATCGAGGCGTGGGATCGGCTCGACGACGAAGAAGAGACGACTTTCGACGTGGACGATGCGGTCCTCAGTGTCGACGGAGAGCGACACTTGGAACTGCAGGACGCGCACGTCGCCGTCCGACCGGTTTCCGAAGGACCCCGAATCCTCCAGTTCGATGCAGTTTTCGACGCGGTTCAGGGGCGAGGCTGTTTCGACGCGGGCGAGTGACGGCGAGCGAAGACGGTCACTCGCTCGCCGTCACTCGTTGCGTTCCCACTCCACCGAGATGTCGACACTCTCCCCGAGCGCCCGCTCGACGTAGCAGGTGCGCTCGCCCCGCGTCACGATACCGTCGAGCGTCTCGTCGTCGGCGTCGGCGGCGAGGCTCACGGTCACGTCGATCGACTCCAGTGGCCCCTCAGCGGGCGATCCCGCGACATCGACCGTCACGCCGTCGAGGGGCACGTCGCGCTTTCGCGCCTGGAACCCGATGCTCGCGGAGAGACAGGCCGACAGCGCGCCGACGAGCATGTCGACCGGCGACGGTGCACGCCCGGAGCCGCCGAGATCTTCGGGCTCGTCGAAGGTCCACTCGAACGATCCCGCAGACACCGTTCCCGACACCCCGCCGTTCGTCCGGGCGACGGCTCCACGTTGGGGGAGCGTGACGTCACCGTCACCCTCATCGGTCGAGGGGTACTCGCTGGAGCCACCTTCGGCTCGTGTCGTTTGGACCACCTCGGGAAACAGCGGCCACGGGTCCGTCAGGTGGTCCGCCAGCGTTCCGAGGAACCGCGCGGCGTCCGCCCCGTCGACGATCCGGTGATCGAAGGAGAGATCCAGCGGTAGGTGTCGACGGAACGCCACGCCGTCGTCCGGGCCGCGAACCGCCTTCTCGATCAGGGTGTTCACCCCGAGGATGGCGATCTGCGGCGGATTGATGATCGGGTCGAACGATTCGACGCCGAGGACTCCCAGATTCGTCACCGTGAACGTTCCGCCCTGCAGGTCGTCCATCGCGTACTCGCCCGAGAGCGCGCGCTCGGTGAGCTCCCGACGCTCCGTCGCGATCTCCGCGAGCGACGACGCCCCGACATCTCTGAGCGCGGGTGCGATCAGCCCCTCCTCCACGTCGACGGCGAGACAGACGTGTTGTTGGTCGTAGATCCGGTGAACGTTGTCTTCGAACGTCGCGTTGAACGCCGGGTGCTCGTTCAGCGTTTCGGAGAGCGCGCGGACCAACACGTCGACGAGCGAGATGTCGGTGTCGAGTGCGGTCTCGGCCGCGTCAACGGCCGCGAGCAGCTCTTCGGCGTCAACCTCGCGATGCTCCGTCACGTGGACCGCCTCGCGATAACTCTCGCCCAGTCTGTCCGCGATGGTGCGTCGCATTCCGGTGAGCTCCCGCTCCTCGCGAACCGACGGGCGGACCGAGGCCCCGGCCGGTCCGCCGCCCCCGGTCGCGTCCTCAACATCGGACTCGGTGATGGCACCGTCCGGTCCCGTCCCGTCGACCGTGCTCAGGTCGACATCAAGCTCGGACGCTCGCCGTTTCGCTCTGGGCGAGGCTCTGACTGTCCCCTCCGAACCGGCGTTCTCGGCGGCTCGCTCGACGTCTGTTTCGGTGATCGATCCCTGCGGACCGGATCCGTTGACTGCGCTCAGGTCGACCGCAAGTTCGCTCGCTCGTCGCTCCGCTCTGGGTGATACCTTCAACTCGGCGGCCGAGGCACCCCCAACCGACGTGCTCTCGGTCGAACTCTCCGCCGACCGGCCCGCAGATGGCTCGGTTCCCGCGGCAGCCGCCCCCGAATCGGTTGAGGCAGCCGCCGTCGATTCGATCGGCTCGGCAGCCGTCGCTGCGGCCGATTCGGCGGCGGCCGCCTCGATATCTGCTTCCAACTCTGAGATGTCCTCGTCGCTCGCGGAGACGATTCCGATCGGATCGCCCGGCTTGACGGTCTCACCCGCTTCGAGGAACGTCTTCCGCAGCACGCCGTCCTCGCGCGAGTCCACCTCGGCGCTCGTCTTCTCGGACTCGATGTCCGCGATGGTGTCGCCCTCCTCGACCGACTCACCCGGAGCGATCCGCCACTCGATGAGCGTTCCCCGATCCATCTCCAGACCAAGCTTCGGCATCCTGACTATGTATGCCATACCACACCCATGATCGACCATAATGTTAAATTCCTATGAGGTTTCGCATATCGAACGGAACGATCGAAGACGAATAGAGCGATGTATCGTTCTCAGCCCAGAACGATTCGTCGGGTGGGCGACGACAACGAAGTTCGCGAGAGCGGCGCCCACGGACACCTGATCGCAGCAGCGGCGGTGCCGGTCGGCGCGCCGCGGTTGTCACGGCGCGCGCGTCTCAGAGCAAGAGCGAGACGACCGCCAACACGAGGAAGATGATCACGAACCACTTCGCGATGGTCATCGAGACTCCCGCGACGCCCCGAGCGCCCATGACCGCCGCGACGATCGCGATAATGAAGAATATCACCGCCCACTGGATGAAGTCACCGGAAAACTGCAACAGTGACGAGCGTCCCAACGCGAACAGCGATGGTGGATCCATTACGAGCGCCAGTTGACTGAAGTCCATGGTTGGATCACAAGCGACCCGGCATTAGTTATGGAGCCACAATGTCGATCGAGTGCGAGTAAGCCTGTCTGAACGCGGGTAAGCTCACCTAACTGCGAGTAATCTCACGTGAACGCGTCACGCAGGACCTCCAAAGAGTTGCGACAGCTATTCGATATAGCGGTTATCTGTATATGGTGGCGTTTACCGCGACAGCACCCACCGAGACGGCGTCCGACGACCACGACGATAGCGACGACCGCCCGACAGCGACGGGCACACCGAAACTATCCGGGGCGACGTTTAACGCCGTCCCGCTATTCCGACCGATATGGATCCGGATCTGGACCGATTTACCTCGCGGCGATCGACAGTGTACGGACAGCGAGGCGTCGTCGCCACGAGCCAGCCGCTCGCGAGCGAGGCGGGCATCGAGATGCTGCGCGAGGGCGGGAACGCGTTCGACGCCGCGGTCGCGACGGCGGCCGCGCTCAACGTGGTCGAGCCGACATCAACGGGGCTCGGCGGCGACGTGTTCGCGCTGTACCGCACCGCCGACGGCGACGTGGGCGCGATGCGCGCCTGCGGCGGGGCGCCGGCCGACGCGACCATCGAGAACGTCCGAGGCGCCCTCGACGACACCGAGGACGTCTCCTCGTACTACCCCGATGACGGGGGGTACGCGGTCGATGACACCGGAGACGCCGGGATGCCCTTTTACGGTCCGCACGCGGTCACGGTCCCCGGCACGGCTCGCGGGTGGGAGGCGACGATCGAGGAACTCGGCCGACTCACGCTCGCGGACGCGCTCGCGCCCGCGATCCGGTACGCGACCGAGGGGTATCCGGTCTCGGAGATCATTGCGTCCCACTGGACGGGCGCCGAGGACCTCTTCACCGACGACCACGCCCGCGAGGCCTATCTGTTCGACGACGAGGCGCCGGCGGTCGGGGAGACGGCGACGCTCCCGCGACTCGGCGCCTCGATGAAGCGGATCGCCGAGGAGGGCGCCGACGTCGTCTACGAGGGCGAGATCGCGGAGGCGATCGCGTCGGAGGTCCAGTCGCAGGGCGGGTTCATGACCGTCGACGACCTCGCCGACTTCGAGGTCGAGTGGCCGGAGCCCATCTCGACGACGTACAACGGCGCAGAGGTGTACGAACTCCCGCCGAACAACCAGGGACTCATCGCGCTGGAGGCGCTCAACATCGCCGCCGAACTCGGCGCCGGCGAGTACGACTACGACACCGCCGAGCGCGTCCACTACTTCGCGGAAGCGCTAAAGCTCGCCTTCCACGACGGTCACCGCTACATCACCGACCCCCAGTACGAGGAGGTTCCGCCGCTGGCGTCAAGCGAGTGGGCGGGCACGCGCGCGACCGAGGTCGGCTCTGCGGCCAATCAGGACGTCTCCTTCGGTGTTCCGGGCACCAACGCAGAGGACGCCGACACCGTGCTTCTCACCGTCGCCGACGACGAGGGGAACGTCGTCTCGTACATCAACTCGCGGTTCGCGGGCTTCGGCTCCGGGCTCGTCGCCGGTGACACGGGAATCGCCCTCCAGAACCGGGGCGCCTCCTTCTCGCTTGACCCGGAGCACCCGAACGCCCTCGAACCGGGGAAGCGGCCCTTCCACACGCTGATTCCCGGTCTCGCTCGCTTCGGCGAGAACGACTGGGCCGCCTTCGGCGTGATGGGCGGATACATGCAGCCACAGGGGCACGTCCAAGTGATCTCGAACATCGTCGACTACGGGATGCCCCTCCAACGAGCCCTCGACGAAGCCCGCTGGCGCTACCGCGAGTCCGGCGAACTGGCGCTCGAACCGCACTTCGACGACGAGGTGGCGGCGAAGCTGGTCCGGAAAGACCACGACGTGCGGACGCTCTCACCGGTCATGTTCGGCGGCGCGCAGATCGCCCGCAACGAGGACGGGACCCTCTCCGCGGCGACCGAGCCGCGGAAAGACGGGACCGCACAGGGGTACTAACCGAGCGGCGCTCTGGGCTCGATCCGGCGGCCGATCCGCTCTAAGTACACAAATGACAGACAATCACAATTAGTGGCGGTTTTAACCAGATCAAAGAACCTAGTATCGGTTGTATACGCGCCCTAACGGGCGCATTCTGCCTTCTTGTCGGATCTGATCGTCGACTGTGGTATTTGTGTGTGTGGGTACATTTATAACCTCCCGTATGGTATTCCGTATCAGAATGACGCGACGAATACAGCGGCGAGATGTACTCAGAGGCGCCGGCGCAGCCGGCATTGCGGCGATTGCTGGATGCTCCACCGACGACGGGTCGGGCGGCGACGGCTCAGGTGATGACGGGTCGGGCGACGGCTCGGGTGACGACGGATCGAGCGACGATGACGGATCGGGTGGCAACGGCGGATCCAACCTCCCGGATGCCGTGATGGTCGTCGGCTTCCCGCAGTCCGGAATCCAGCTGTTCCGGGACTTCTACTCGGAGTTCGCGGACGAAGCGCCGGACCTCGACATCGTCGTTCCGGACGGGCTGATCGACGCCGACCTTCCCGGAGAGGTCGACAACGACATGAACAACGTCATCGGTACCGCCCCGTCCGCCGACGGCCCCGGTGCCGACTTCTTCTCCGAATCGTACGAGGAGGAGTACGGCGAGGCCCCGGGCGTGTTCACGGCGCAGGCGTACGACGCGATGGCGGTCAACATCCTCGCTGCGACCGCCGCGGGCGAGAACGACGGGACCGCGATCCGCGACCGGATCCGGACCGTCGCGAACCCCGGCGGCGACGAGTTCGGGCCGTCTGAGCTCCCGGAGGCCGTCGAAACCGTCGCCGGCGGCGATCCGGTCCACTACGTGGGCGCGTCGTCGAGCGTCGATTTCGACACCAACGGCGACATCGCCACCGCGGCCTACGACGTCGTGGACTTCCAAGACGGCGAGTTGGTCACGCTCGACACGCTCGAATTCGGTAACGAACTCAGCGACGAGGACTTGGAGGCAACCGCCGAGGACCCCGTCGGCGTCGACGAGTTCGAGGCGATGATCGGCGTGTTGATGCCCGAAACCGGCGACCTCGGCTCGCTCGGTGGCCCGATCCGCGACGGCGCCCTGCTCGCGGCCACGCAGGTCAACAACGCGGACCTCTCCGTCACCGTCGACACGCGCGTCGAGGACACACAGACCGATCCGCAGGCCGGCATCTCCGGCGCCAACGCGCTCGTCGACGCCGGGTACGGCGCCGTCGTCGGCCCGGCCTCCTCTAACGTGAACATTCAGGTGGCAGACCAGGTGCTGATCCCCAGCGGCGTCGTCGGGATCTCGCCGTCCTCGACGGACCCGAACGTGACGGACCTCGACGACAACGACTACATCTTCCGGACCGCCCCGTCCGACCTCCTGCAGGGGCCGGCGATGGCGGAACTCGCCGCCGGCGAGATGGTCGGCGCCGAGTCCTCAGGGACGCTGTACCTCAACGACGCGTACGGGCAGTCGCTCGAAGAGCAGTACGTGGGCGCCTTCGAGGAGATTGGCGGAACGATCGGCGAGCGTGTCTCCTTCGAGCCCGAGCAGGCCACGTACTCCAGCCAGTGGTCGAGCGTGCTCGATCTGTAAGATCGGCCAGCCTCGAACCCGACTCCGACCGTCCGATTTTTCGCCTTTTTTCACCCACACCGCGAGCGACGCTTCGAGATCGTTGCGGGACCGTCCGATCACCACCGACGCCGCCGGGTGCCGGTAGTCGCTGTTGAACGGTAGCTGACGAGACAACAAAAACGAAAAACGACGAGGCAGGAACGACCTGTCCCGCGGTCGACGACCGAACCGACGTACCGACGTACCGCTGAGCTATCCGCCGAGGAAGTCCTTCCGCACGTCCTCGTCGCCGAGCAACGCCTCCCCGCGGTCGGTGTAGCGGTTCTCGCCGTTGACGAGAACGTAGCCGCGGTCACACCGGCGGAGCGCCTCCTTCGCGTTCTGCTCGACCATCAGGATCGCCGTCCCGGCGTCGTTGATCTGATCGATCCGGTCGAACATATCCGAGACGAGGTCGGGCGCCAGCCCGGCGGAGGGTTCGTCCAGCAGCAGCAGGTCCGGATCGAGCATCAGCGCTCGCCCCATCGCAACCATCTGTCGTTGCCCGCCCGAGAGCGTCCCCGCCTTCTGTTCCTGTCGCTCGCGGAGGATTGGGAACCGATCGAAGATCTCCTCGATCTGATCCTCCGGCACGCTGTCGAGGATGTACGCACCCATTTCGAGGTTCTCGCGGACGCTCAGTCCCGGAAAGACGTTGTCCGTCTGCGGGACGAAACCGATCCCTTCTCGGATAATCTGCTCGGGCGCGAGCCCGTGGATCTCGTTGCCCTCGAACTCGACGCTGCCGTCCATGTACGTCGTCAGTCCGAACACGGTCTTCATCACTGTCGACTTCCCGGCGCCGTTCGGGCCGACGATGGTGACGTACTCCCCGTCGGTGACGTCGAGGTCGACGTCGGTGAGAATCTGGAGGTCACCGTACCCGGCGTCAAGGTCGCGGATCCGGAGGATCGCGTCGCCGTCGACGGTGTGGGCCGTCCCGGCTTGGGCCGCCTCGTCGACCGATTCGTCTCCCACCTCGGCGGCGGCCTCGTCGGCGCTCATATGTCCTCCCCCAGGTACGCCTCGATCACCTGTTCGTTGTTCCGAATCTCGTCGCCGGTGCCTTCGGCGAGGACGCTTCCCTGGTGCATGACGATGACGTGTTCGCAGTTGTTCATGATGATGTCCATGTCGTGTTCGACGAGGAGGAACGTGTACCCCTCCTCGCGGAGCTGATGGATCCGGTCCAAGAGCTTCTCTTCGAGCGTCGGGTTCACGCCCGCGAGCGGCTCGTCGAGCAGGACCAGTTCCGGATCGGTCATCAGCGCCCGAGCCATCTCGAGGAGCTTCCGTTGGCCCCCGGAGAGGTTACCGGCGTGTTCGGTCGCGAGGTGGTCGATCTCGAAGAAGTCGAGCGTCTCCCACGCGCGCTCGCGGATCTCTTCTTCCTGTTTAACGACCTCGCCGCGGAGTCCGGGAGTGACCGCGCGGATCGCCGACTCTCCAAGCTGGCCTTTCGGCGCGAGCATGAGATTTTCGAGGACGGTCATCTCCTCCAGTTCCCGCGCGATCTGGAACGTCCGCACGAGTCCCTTCCGCGCGATCTGGTAGGGCTTGAGCCCGGTGATGTCTTGGTTTTTGAAATAGATGTTCCCCGCGGTCGGCTCGTGGACGCCGGTGATGCAGTTGAACGTCGTCGACTTCCCGGCGCCGTTCGGTCCGATGAGCCCGGTCAGCGAGCCCTGTTCGACCTCGAAGGAAGCCCCATCAACGGCGGTCACGCCGCCGAAGCGCTTGACGAGGCCGTCGACGCGAAGCGGGACGCCCGTCGGCGTTCGTTTCGCCGCCTCCTCGACGGCGCTGTCGTTCGCTTCCGGCTCGTCGCTCGTCGCGGGCGATTCGCCCACGGCCGCGTCGTCCGCGTCGGGAATGTCGCTACTCATCGGTCTCACCTCCGTGTGGCCGCTCCGAAAGGTCGACAGCGGCCGCCGTCTCGATTCGGTCGCCGAGCAGGCCGTCCGGTCGGCGGTGCATGATGAACACGAGGACGAACCCGAGCAGAACGAACTGCAGCGGGGCAATGTTGTCCGTCGCGTACGCGAGTAAACCGACCGGGTCGAGCGAGACCAACGCGTCCGCGAACGACGGCGGCGTCTCGGCGTCGATCACGTCGCGAAGCGCCGAGCCGACGCGGCGCGGTCCCTCGAACAGCACCGCCGCGAAGACGATACCGCCGAGGACGGCGCCGGTGTTCGATCCCGACCCGCCGATGATGACCGCGACGAAGATGTAGAACGTCAGTAGCGGCATGAACTGCGGGGTCGGCGAGACGTTCCCCTGACTACCGAACCAGAGGATGCCGGCGAGTCCCATCAGCGCACACCCGATCACGAACACCTTGATTTTGATCAGGTCCACGTTCTTCCCGAGCGAGTCCGCGACGAGTTCGTCCTCGCGGATCGCCTTGAGCGTCCGCCCGAACGGCGATCGACCGAGCCGCTCTAAGAGAACGTAAAAGCCGAGCACGAAGACGGCGAGCACGGCGACGTACCCCCACCCGATGAGGATCGAGTTGGAGATTCCGAGACCGCCGTCACCGAAAATGCCGAAGACGAGTTCGCCGAACGCCGTCGGCGTTCCGGCTTGTCCATCGACAAGGAACAGCTCTCGGACCGGATTCTGGGGCATCCCCATGCCGCGACCGCCGCCGGTACCGACGCCGAGCGTCTCGCGGAGGGCGTTGTCGAAGCTGCTCGACTGTAAGAAGAGCCGGATGATCTCCGAGATGCCGAGCGTGACGATCGCGAGGTAGTCGGCCTTCAGTCGGAGCGCCGGAAGCGCGGCGAGTAGGCCGACGACTGCGGCCACCAGCATCCCCGCGACGATGCCGACGGGCAGCGGGAGTCCGAACCCGGGCGGGCCGAACGCCGGGTCGGGGGACCGAACGACGATCCCCATCGTGTAGACGCCGAGCGCCATGAAGCCGGCCACGCCGATGTTGAACAGTCCCGCGTACCCCCACTGGAGGTTCAACGCGAGGGCGGCGAGCGCGTACACGAGTCCGAGGAACGTGAGCGTCCGCATTAGTCCGACGACGCTGTTGAGGCCGTTCGTGAACGTCAGGAGCGTCGCAGCGAGGTAGATCACGAGCAACGTGCCGAGCACGAGCCCGAGATCGCTGCGCCGCGCGGCGTCGAGCAGCGCGCCCGTCGCGCTGTCGGGGGTCGATCCGGGTCCGTCGGGGGCCGAATCGGCACCGCTCATGCGGTCGAAACACCTCCGAAGAGCCCCTCGGGACGCAACAGGAGCATGAGGATCATCACGGCGAACGCCGCGGCCTCGTTGAAGTCGGACGGGATCCAGATCGTCGAGGTGGTAAAGACGATCCCGATCACGAGCCCGCCGGCGATGGCGCCGTAGACAGAGCCGATCCCGCCGAGGATCACCGCGGCGAAGATCAGAAGCAGCAGCAGCCAGCCGAAGTCGAACTGGATCGTTCCGCGGAGCAGCACGTAGAGGTACCCCGACGCGCCGGCGAGTCCGCCGCCGATGATCCACGTCGCGGTGACGACGCGCTCGGCCGGGATCCCCGTCACGAGCGCGAGGTCCTTGTTGTCGGCCATCGCGCGCATCGCGGTGCCGAGCTTCGTGCGCTGGAGCATGAAGTGCATCGCGATCATGAGCCCGAGCGCGGCGACGACGATCGTCAGCTGGTGGGCGTTCACCGAGAGGCCGAGCGGGTCGAACGCGAGGTTCGAGGCCTCGACGCTCGCGGTGACCCCACGGCGGTCGGAGCCGTACACGAACTGGAGCAGATACCGGACGATGAGCGCGGCGCCGATAGAGGCGATGAGTATCGAGATCCCGTCGCGGTCGCGCATCGGTTTGTAGAACGCCCGGTCGAGCACCAGCGCGATCAGCGCGGTGATCACGAAGGCGGTGACGAGACCGAGCAGGACCGCGCCCGGCGTCGAGAGGATGTGGGCGCCGATATCACCCGATGTGGCGCTCCCGGCGTCTCGGACCGATAACAGCGTGCGGATCGGTATGTCCCCGAAGCCGGCGACGAGAAAGGCGACGCCCCAGCCGGTGAACGCACCGACGCTGACGAGGTCGCCGTGCGAGAAGTTCGCGAACGAGAGGATGCTGTACGTCATTGAGAGGCCGATCCCCGCGAGCCCGATCACGAGCCCGATCACGAGTCCGTTCCAGAGGTTGGACCCGAGTCGGCCCGTTGAGAGCGACCCGCCGAGCGGTCCGACGGAGACTCCCGCGAGCTTCGCGGCGAGGTCGACGAGGAGCAGGCCACCGAGGAGCGTGACGAGGAGAAGACCCGGCCGGCCTCGCGCCGCGTCAACGATCGACGATTCAGTTGTTCCCATGTGTGCGTCTCACTGACGCAGGGTGGGATATGGAGAGGTAAATAACTCGCTGTTCCGACAAGCATACCGAAGGCGGAATACGGGGAAAACAACAGCTAATTGTCAGCAATTCGACTCGGGCGCGCTGTCGCCGCTCGGTGCCTCGTGGCCGGTGGTCGTCCGGCCCGCGGCCCGTCCTCAGTCGCCGCCCGCGGCACGCGCGTGTCGGCGGGCGTCCTCGGCCGAGCGCCCCTCTCGGAGGAGCGCCTCGACGAACAGCTCGCCGGCCTTGTACGAGGAGCGGACCATGGGGCCGGACGCGCAGTAGAGGAAGTCGAACTCCGTCTCGGCGACTTCGCGCCACACGTCGAACACGTCGGGGTGGACGTAGTCGAACACGTCGAGGTGCGAGCGCGACGGCTGGAGGTACTGCCCGAAGGTGACGACGTCGACGCCGACCTCCCGGAGGTCGCCGAGGGTGCGGTACACCTCGTGGTCGTACTCGCCAACACCGAGCATGAGGCTCGTCTTCGTGTGGATGTCGGACTCGCGGTCGACCTGATCGAGCACCGCGAGCGACTGCTCGTAGTCGGCCCGCCGGTCTCGAACGGGCCACTGGAGCCGCTCGACGGTCTCGACGTTGTGGGCGATCACGTCGGGTCCGGCGTCGACGATTCGGCGGATCGCCTCGGGGTCGCCTTGGAAGTCCGGAATGAGCGTCTCGACGAGAATTTCCGGGTCGCGCCGCTTGATCTCGCGGATCGTCTCGGCGAAGTGTGCGGAGCCGCCGTCGTCGAGGTCGTCGCGGTCGACGGAGGTCAACACGACGTAGTCGAGACCGATCTCCGCGACCGCGTCGGCGACGTTCGCGGGCTCGTCGGGGTCGAGCGGTCCCATCCCGCCGGTCTCGACATCACAGAAGTTACAGCCGCGCGAGCAGCGGTCGCCCAGCAGCATGAACGTCGCCGTTCCCGGCCCGTCCCGGCCCGACCAGCACTCGCCCATGTTCGGGCAGTTGGCCTCCTCACAGACGGTGTGAAGGTCGCGATCGCGGAGCGTCTCCGTGATCTCGGTGAAGCGCGTGCCCGACGGCGGACGCGACTTGAGCCAATCCGGTTTCCGACGGCCGCGTTGCATACCCGACCCACGGCGGCCGCGTGCAAAAGCGTGCGGGTCAGTCCCGTTCCCCCGGTCGATGGCCGCCGCCGTTCGGCCGCCCCGCGGTGCGGATACTCCTTACCTATCCGACATCAATACACTTTTATTATCCTGTTCAGATACCGAACTATTCGGATGTTCAACATTGATCGCGCGGCGATCACGGACGGCCCGGTGGGGAGGGTGCTCCTCGCGCTGGCGGCCCCGCTCGTGGCGCAGAACCTCGTGTACGTCGCGAACGCGCTCGTCGACACGTTCTGGCTCGGTCGCGTGAGCGAGGACGCCGTCGCCGCGGTCGGCCTCAGCCTCCCGATCCAGTCGCTGCTCGGCGCGACGGTTGTCGTCGCCGCGGTCGGCACGCAGATCCTCGTCGCACAGCACGCCGGCAGCGGGGACGACGCCGACGCGCGACGCCTCGCAGTCAACGGGAGCCTCGTTGCGCTCGCGATCACGGCCGCCGTGGCGATCCCGGTCGTCGTCTACGCCGAGGAGCTGGTGACGTTCCTCGGGGCGGACCCCGCGCTCGCGGGCGTCACGGCGACGTACCTCGCGATCATTGTCGCCGTGCTCCCCGTCGGAGCGGTCGGCGACACCGTCGAGAACTGCTTTACCGCCTACGGCGATACGCGGGCTGTCTTCCGGGTGACGGTGCTCAGCGTCCTCGTCAACCTCGTCGCCGCCCCCGCGCTGATCTTCGGCGTCGGCCCGCTCCCGGCGCTGGGCGTCGCCGGCGCCGCCCTCGGGACGGCGCTCTCGGGCGTCGTCGGCCTCGTCCACGTGCTCGCGTACGCGGCCGGGATCCGCCGCGACACGTTCCGGCTCACCCGTGAGGCGTTCGCACTCGACGCCGACGCCCTCCGTGAGATCGTCTCGGTCGGGCTTCCGCTCGGCGGCCAGCGCGGGGTGAGCGAACTCGTCCGCGTGCTCGTCGTCGGGCTCGTGGCGATCGCGGGCGGCGCGGCGGGCGTCGCCGCCTACACCGTCGGTGCGCGCGTCGCCACCCTCGCGATCGTCCCCGCGCTCGGAATGCAGCAGGCCGCCCAGTCGATGATCGGCCAGAACCTCGGCGCCGACGCTCCGCGTCGCGCCCGACGGACGACGACCGTCGGAACCGGAATGGTCGTCGGCGGATTCCTCGCGCTCGGCGTCGTCCAGTTCCTGCTCGCGGGCCAGATCACCGACCTGCTCGCGCCCGACCTCACCGCCGCGGGCCGGGAACTCTCTGTGCTGTACCTGCGGATTCTCGCCGCCTCCTACTGGGCGCTCGGCGGGACGTACACGCTTTTGGCCGGGTTCAACGGGGCCTCACGAACGCGGACCTCCTTCGTCGCAGACCTGATCAAGTACTGGGCGATCCGCTTTCCCATCGCCGTCGCCGCGGTGCCCGTGACGGCGACGTTTGGCGCGTTCGGGTTCGCCGTCGCGCCCGGCCTCGGCTGGGGCGTCGAGGCCGTGTTCTGGGCGGTCGCGGTCTCGAACATCGTCGGGTTCCTCGGGCTCGGCGCCTACTTCTGGTACACGACCCGTCGAGGGATGTTCGCGAACGCCGCTGAACGAGCCAGAGGTGGCGCGACGGCCGACGCCGCGGACGACTGAGAGGCGTTGTGTTTCGGGCGCGACCCGTGAGTTACTCCAAGTCGTCGGCCTCGACCACAGTCGCGAACTCGCCGTCGAGGTGTGCGAGCGCGACGCGGTGTGAGGTGTCGGCGTCGATGGCTTCGCCGTCGTATCCCTCGCGGTCGTGAGTCGCGGTTGCGTCGGCGACGACGACCACCTCGTAGCCGCGGTTTTCGGCCATCCGGGTCGTCGTCGAGACGCAGTGGTCGGTGGTGAGCCCGCAGACGACGAGCGTGTTGTACCCGCGCTCGCGGAGCCACTCGTCGAGCCCGGAGTCGAGGAACGCCCCGTTGACCGTTTTCTCGAATGTCGCCTCGTCCGCTCTGGGCGCCGTCTCGGGCTTCCACGCGAACCCCGGGCCGTCCGGTCTGAGCGGCGACCCGGGCTCCGTCGAAGCGTGTCGCACGTGCGCGACGGGGCGGTCCCTCTCGCGCCAACGTGCGAGCAGATCGGCCGCGATCGTCTCCGCTTCGGGGTTGTTGCGCTCGCCCCACCCCGGCTCGTCGAACCCGACCTGAAAGTCGATCAGGAGGAGGACGGCGTCGGAGGGGACGGCGTGCCCGCCCCGCACGCGGTCCGCGTCAGTCATCGCCGAGCCCCACGGTCGTGGCGGGCGACCCGGCGTCGGCGGCGCGCCGGTCCGCGAACCGTCTCCACGCGCCCGGTTCGAGCAGGGCGGCCGGCGCTTTCGGATGCTCGCGGGTCGGCTCCAGCGGGCACGTGTCGGGGCTCGCGTCGTCGTCCTCACGGAAGAGGTACTGTTTCCACTCGCGGTCCCCCTCGGCGCCCCAGTCGCCGAGGTCGGCGTGGGGACAGACCCCGTCGTAGTCGGCCATCCGCGACTGGATGGCCTCGCGGGCGTGTCGGCCCGCCGCGGTGTCGGCGGTGATGCCGTCGAAGACGGCCCGCGGCTGGAAGGTGATCTCCAACCCGACCGGCGAGTACCGGCTCAGCCGCTCGTCGTAGAAGGGCGCTCGGGAGGTCGGGAACAGCGGTTCGCCGCCGAAACAGAACTCCCAGTGCGGGTCGTCCGGGTCCGTCGGGATGTCGTCGGGCCACGGCTCCGGGTCGTGGACGTGGAGGAACGCCAAGACGTGCCAGAGCCGTTCGTGGTAGTAGGCCTCACCGCGGTCGCCCGACGGCGGTCGGAAAAAGACCGCCAGCGGCGCGCGGTCCGCGTGGTCCTCGTAGGCGTCGAGATACTCAACGAGTACGTCGCGGAATCGGAGCAGGGCGGCGGGGTCGGTCGTCGACTCGCAGGCGGCGTACAGCAGCTCTCCCTTCCGTTCGACCTCGATGCCGAAGTAACAGGGGAACGGCGAGCCGTCGCGCTCGCCGAGCATCGACTCGCGGAACGTCCGGTAGTGCTCTTGCAGCCAGCCGGGGGCGTCGTCGACCCGATCGTGGAGCGTCTCCTGGTCCAACAGCACGCCCTCGGTGCCGGGCTCGTTCATACCGTTCCTGCGCGGGCGGACGGCTTTTGGCTTTCGGCGATCTCCGATCGGTCGGAACGCCGCGACGGCCGATTTATAACTGGCCGCGCTCAGATGAAGAATCCCTTAAAAGCGTTGATCACTGCCCACTTGATCCCTTCGAGAATCTGACCGTCCTCGCCGCTGATCACGATATCGTCGTTGGCGACCGCATCTCGGAACGCTGCGGCGGGGTTGTCGGCCGCGGTGATCGCTTCGAGCGTCGCTCGGTCAGTCGTGATCTTCCGCACCGCGTCCTCGCTGCGGCTGTCGTCGAGATCGGTGATGCGATTCCGATCGTCCATGGTGACCGAGTACGTCACTTCAGACGCGCCGTCCTGAATGTAGATGTTAGTCGTCCCGGCGAGGTTGACGGGGCCGAGGTCGACGGCGTCCGCGTTCGCGTTGTACGCCGGAACCATCTCTTCGAGCGATTCGTACAGGTCGTCGCCGCTGTCCGTCTGGGCGACTGCACCGCCAGCCAACGCGCTCACGAGCAGGACCGCAACGGTGAGGATCAGAGAGATACGTGTCATAGTAGTTCTACATATATATCGCAGTACAAGTATAAAACGTAGAAGGATACAGAGTAATGCGAGAGTACTCCGAGTATTCGATCACTACTTCGGCGGGCGAACTCAGTCGCTCGTCACCGCGAACCGCGAGGGGTCGCCGTCGGCGGTCGGCGTCGTAAGTAACGAGACACCGACGGTGAGGACCGCCGACAGCACCATCAGGCCGAGCGCCACGTCCCACCCACCGACAACGGTCCGTGGTAGCGTCGGCGCGAACGGCGCGACCGCCGACAGCACCACCGCGAGGTACGCGATCTGCGGGACGAGGACGCCGACGAGCATACCGGTTCGGGTCGTCCGCTCCCAGTAGAGCGCGCAGATAACGGGGAGCGCGAGGAGGGCAAACCCGGAGAACGCCGTGTCTCCCACTTCGATGAGCGTGCCGGGCCGAAGCAGGCTGGCGGCGAACGCGAGCGTCGCGAAGGCGGCGACGCCGACCCGCGCGATCCACGCCTCGCGGCGCTCGGAGGCGTCGGCGTTGATCACGGGCCGGTACACGTCCCGCGTGAAGTACGACGACCCGGAGAGCAGCATCGAGTCCGACGAGGACATCATCGCGGCCATCGCGCCGGCGATGACGAGCGCCGCGAACCACGCGGGCGTGTACTCGTTCAACACGACGGGGAGCACGTTCGCGCCCTCGGGCACGTCAATCGGCATCCCGACCGCCCACGCGCCGATCATGAACGCGGGAACGAACAGCAGGAGCACGAGCACGGGCCACAGCACGAACGACCGTTTCAGCACCTCTCCCGATTTCGCGACGAAAAAGCGCTGGTTGATCTGCGGGAACATCGTGACGCCGAAGCCGATGGTGATCGCCGAGGAGATAATGAACCCGGGCGAGTAAAGGCCGCCGCCGAAGCGTCCGAACTCCGGCCGCGCGTCGATCATCGACCCGGTCGCCGCGCCGAGCCCGCCGACGGCCGAGAGCACCCACATCGCGGCGATCCAGACGACGGAGAGCATGAACAGTCCCTGGAGCGTGTCGGTCCACGCGACGCCGCGCATGCCGGCGAGGACGACGTAGAGGATCATGAATACCGTGACGAGCGCCGCGCCGCCCCAGTAGGGGACCGCGCCGTCTGTGAGTCCGACGAGCGCCTCGCCGGCGCCCATCTGCTGGAGCATGACGTACGGGAACAGCCACAGGAGGCTCACACCCGCGACGAGTGCGCGGAGCCCGACCGACCCGAACCGGTCGCCGAGCATCTCTCCGAGCGTCATATATCCATTCTGGTTGCCGATCAGCCACTGTCTGTACCCGATGACGTACCAGAGGACGGCGAACAGCACGCCGTCGAGCGTCCCCATCACGATCAGCCACTCGGGGCCGGCGGCGTACGCGAGATTCGGCCCGCCGAAGAAGGTGAACGCCGACAACAGCGTCGCGAAGGTGGTGAACAGCAGCACGACCGTCCCGAGCGACCGACTCGCGAGGTAGTAATCCTCGGCGGTGACCTCGGAGACGCGGTACGCGATCAGCCCGATCGCCAATGCGAACAGGAGGTAGCCGACGATGATGCCGAGCGAGAGCCCGAGCGTCACGGCCGATCACCCTCCGTCGACGACGCGTCCGGCTTCAGCCCCATCCCGCGCTCCCACGCGCCGCTCCGGACGAACCGGGAGAACAGAACGGTACACAGCGCTAACCACGCGATATGCCACCAGATCCATACCGGCAGCCCGGCGACGATCCGATCGACGCCCCACAGCGGCCACGGCACGGCGAACGTGACGAGCACCGCGAACGTCGGTATCCACACGAGGTCTCTCCGCGAACGACTCATGGTGACGAATAGCGGCTGATATCGCTTAAATACCACCGATCAGTTTCGATATTGCGCTTTGGAGAATAATTCTCTTCAAACGTCGACGACGGAGAGTCGTGCGATAACTATTTTCGATGACGCTGACAACGACACACGGACGGCGACAACCGTCCGCATCTCACCATTCACCCATCATGAAAGACACAGAAAAATACCTGATCCACGCCACCATCGCGGCCGACGGCGTCGTGGAGCGGAGCGACGTCGTCGGCGCGGTGTTCGGGCAGACCGAGGGGCTCCTCGGCGAGGAGCTCGACCTGCGCGATCTTCAAGAGTCGTCGCGGGTCGGCCGGATCGACGTCGCCGTCGAGTCCGAGAACGGCCAGTCGTTCGGCGAGGTTACGGTCGCGTCGAGTCTCGACAAGGTTGAGACGGCGATCCTCGCCGCGGCCCTCGAAACGATCGACCGCATCGGTCCCTGCCACGCCTCGGTCGAAGTGACGAGCATCGAGGACGTGCGGGCGGCCAAGCGCCGCGAGGTCGTCGAGCGCGCCAAAGAGCTGATCGCCGGCGGTTTCGAGGAGACGCGGCTCGCGAGCAACGACATCCTCGAAGAGGTTCGCGAGGCGGCCCGCGTCGAGGGTATCGTCGACTACAGAGGGCTGCCGGCGGGACCGCGTGTCGGCGACTCCGACGCCGTCATCGTCGTCGAGGGGCGCGCGGACGTCCTCACGCTGCTCGACTGCGGGATCAAGAACGCGGTCGCCGTCGAGGGGACGAACGTCCCCGACGCGGTCGCCGACCTCACGTTCGACCGGACCGCAACGGCGTTTCTGGACGGTGACCGCGGCGGCGAGCTCATCCTCCGCGAACTCGCGCAGGTTGGCGATATTGATTACGTCGCGTTCGCCCCGCCCGGCGAGTCGGTCGAGGATCTCGACCGCAACGCCGTCTTCGAGGCGCTCCGCGGGAAGGTCCCGTACAGCAGCCTTGCCGAGGAGCCGAACCTCCGCGAGGCGGCGGACGAACAGCCGACCTCCGGCGGCAGCCGCCGCACCCGCGGCACCCGCGACAACGACGGAGCCGCGACCGACGCTGATCCCCTCGTCGACGACGGTGGAACCGACAACAGTGGAGTCAACGATGACGGAGTCGACAACACGGGGACCGATAACGGATCCGACGGCGGCTCAACTGCCGACGGTACTGCCGCCGACGGGAGCGCTACCGGCGTCGTCGCCGACGGGTCCCGCGGTGCAACCGAAGGCGGCCTCGTGGAGGCGGTCGAGGACGCACCGGCTCCCGCGGCGATCGACGGCGACGCGTCGTCGGCGGCCGCGACCGAGGACACCTTGACCGGCGACGCACCGGCCGACGACGCACCGACCGACGCCGATTCGGCCTCGGAACCGCCTGCCGACGACGACGGTTCGGGAGACGCGACCGATCCCCCGGCGGACGACGAGCCGCGCTCGCTCGAAGAGCACGTTCAGGAGGTCGTCGACGCGAAAAGCGGCCTCGCTCGACTCCTCGGCGACGACCGCGGCGTTCTCGCAGAGGTCCCCGCGGCCGACGCGTTCGATGCGGTCGAGAACGCTGAGACGGCACCACACACCATTGTCGTCGACGGACGGATCGACCAGCGACTGCTCGACGTGGCGGCCCAGCGGGGGGTTCGAGAACTGCTCGGCCGCGACGTCGGCGAGTTCGTCAAACGGCCGGTCGGCACCCGCGTACTCACCGTGGGCGACCTCCGCGCCGGAAGCTGAGACGTTCGGATCTCCGAATTTCTTCTTTAAACCAGTCCGACGGCGCCGAGCAGCGCGAACAGCGCGTCGCCGTAGCCGAGCGAGACGACGAGTCCGACCGCCATCGGAACGACGAACGGCATCCCGGGGGACACCATGACGCGGTCCGCCCGGGCGACGACCGCCAATCCGCCACGGAGCGTCTCGGCGTCGGTGCCGTACGCGCCGTGATCGATCGATGAGAGGAATCGCTCTGCGGCCCACGGATCGTCCCCGGTGGTCGCTTCGCCGTCGGTTGATTCGCCATCGATCCGGGTCACGGTTCCGCCGTCCGTCCGCGGACCGACGTGGGTCCCACCGTCGGTCGGGTCGAACGTCTCGCCGACGCTGTCCGGGTCGCGGAACCGGTCCGGATCCGTCCGGAGGTCCGCGAGCGTGATCCCGCGCCAGCGGAGGTACATCCGGAGCGCGTCCAGATCGACCCCGTGCCGCGTCGGTCCCGCGTCGTCCTCGAACAGCCGCCCGTGCCGGTCGGGCAGCGAGTCAGTTGCGACCGGTCGCGCGAGGAACATCGACGCCGAACGCTCACCTCGGACGAGGTTGGCCGCGGCGAGACCGATCGGGTACGCGAGTCCGAGCAGGACCGTGTTGGTGAGGATCGTCAGCGAGAACACACCGATCTGGGTCTCGACGAGCGGGAGCGTCGTCCCGGCGACGGTGTACTCTGGGAAGGTGGGAAACAGGATCGCGAGAGCGATCAGCGCCTTCGCGTCCGCCCCGCCGAACGCCCCGAGGTACCAGAACGCGTAGCCGAGCGGCGCGACGAACAGCAGGCTGATCGCCGCCTGCACGAGGAACAGCCGTCCGTCGAAGCCGGCGAACGGCCACAGCGTCACCCCTTCCCAGACCAGAAGCAGCACCCCGAAGGCGTACAGCGGGGGCCACAGTCGGTTCGGGAGGCGTCGGGTCCGAACGTCCCGCAGCGCCGCCCACGCGAAGACGGGGACGACGAACAGGCGGAGCGCGTCCGGCAGCGTCGCGAACATGTCACCACGGGGGACGGCGGTGTAATTAGGCGTTCGGGTTCGGGTATCGCGATCGATACTCGCACTCGCCGACGGCGCGACGCTCGCGGTCGCCGCGGGCGTCGGCAGTTGCGGTCGCCGATGGTGCGTCGTCGCCCGCCAGACCGCCGCCGCTTTGTGTCCCCGACGCGGACGCCGACGCAATGCGCCGCCGCGTCGGTACGAGTCTCTACGCCGGGTTCCTCTTCGTTGTTCTCGGCGCGATCGCGTGGGCCACCGGCCAGCCGTTCGTCTTCCCGAGCCTCGGTCCGACCGCGTTCCTGCTCGCGTTCGACCGGCGGAGCGATCGCTCGCGCGCCGCGAGGATCGTCGGTGCCCACGTCATCGGCGTCACGGCGGGGCTCGCAGCGTGGTCGGTAGTGGCAGCCGGTGTCCCGCTGACCGCGACACCGGCGGCGTTCTCTCCGGCGGGGTTCTGGCTGGCTGCGAGCGCGACCGTCTCGGTGATGGCGACGACGTGGGCGATGATCGCGACCGACGCGATCCACGCGCCCGCCTGTGCGACCACGCTTATCGTCTCGCTCGGCCTGCTGTCGACGCCGGTGCAGGCGGCCGTGATCGTCGCCGGCGTCGCCGCGCTCGTGGGGGTCCACGCACTCGTGATCCGGGCGTTCAAACGGCTTGTCGGCGACTCGCATCCCGCGTATCGGAATACCGATTGATTCGGTCGGGCGTCTCGTCTGTCCGGACGCCGCCCTCGTTCATCCCTTCGACCCCTCCGACAGCTCCGGTCGCCTGTCGAAGACCGAACACACCGGCTCGGGGTCCGCGAGATGCGGGACTTCGACCGTTCGGTCACGGAGTTCGATCGCGACGGTCGCGGTGCCGAGTCGGGCGTCGAGCCGATCGCGCTCGACGCGGAGATCCGTCTCGTCCCACGCCTCGACCCGCCACAGCGCGGTGTCGAACAGACGGTCGTAGGCGACGAGCGCGCCGTCGCCCACACGGTACTCGACGGCGCCGTACCGGAACCAGTAGTCGAGCCCGAGAAAGAACGCGGGGAGCGCAACGCTCGTCGCGAGCAGGAGCGCGACAAGGACCCACCGATCGCTGAGCGCGTATAGGCCGGCGGCGAGCAGAGACAGGATACCGAGGTACACGAGCCCCGGGTGCCGCGGCGCGTTCGTGATCCCGCCGATGAGCCGACCGCGGAGGGTTGGACGCACCCGCTGTGGCGCGTCCGAAAGCGGATCCTCGACCGGATCGTCGGCGGGCGGGTCGTACGCCCACCCGATCTCCAACGACGACGACTCGTCGAGAGCCGCGAGCCGGTCGCGGTACAGCCCGGCGAAGTCGAAGGCGGCCTTGACGCCGACGATCCCGATGAGCAGTGGAAGTCCGACTGCACCGGGAGCGACCGCCGACAGTTCGGCGTCGGGCCCCACCGTCGCCGCGGCGATCAGCGTGACGGCGAAGAGACCCCCGACGGACACCGCGCCGATCCTGAAAAAGACACCTTGAACCGCAGTCTGTGCGCTGTGCTCGCGATACGCACCCTTATAAATGTAGTCGACGAGCGTCGTCGCGCCCTCGGTCGCGAAGATCGCGAGCGCGGCGAGGGTCACCGAGTCGAGCGCGGCGGAGTCGAGTCCGCCGTCGACGGCGACGCCGACGGTGACCGCGCCAGCGACGAGCCACACCGCCGCGAGAATCGGGACGACGATCGGGAGCACGAGAAGCGTGGACAGCCGGATTCGGAGCGCGGTTCCGGGCACAGAGATCGCAGCACGCCTCGCCGCGAGCGGACCGCTGATCAGCGTCTCGGGCTCGATATCCGAGGGACGCCCGGCGAACAGCGCGCGGACGACCGCCCAGACGGCGGCGATTCCGAGCTCGAACCAGTAGAGGCTCACGAGCGCGGCCGCGTTCCAGCCGAGGGCGACGACGCCAGCGAGCGGGAGCAGGTTGGAGACGAGGAGCGCGAACGCTCGCGGGCGACGACCCCGAGCGAGCGCTCCGAGGAACGGGACGCGGTCGGTGGAGGGCATCTGTTCGAGCGATCCGACTGGGAGTTTATAAGTGGTCGGTGGAGGTCACCGGACCGGTCCCGCGTCGCGGTGGAGGTACAGGTACGCGAGCACCGGCACGATCGTGAACACGAGCGTCGAGAGCCCCCAGACGACCGCGTAGCGGCTCCCGCGCGCCCTCGCGTCGCGGTAGATCCACGCCGCGGCGGCGACGACGACGGCGTATATCACGAGCGTGAGCGGGAGCGACCACGGGAGGGTGATCCCGGAGAGGAGCGCCATTGCCGTCGAGTCGACCGCCGTCGCTTATAAATCGTCGGTCGTCACGTCGGATGCGTCGCCAGCGTCACCAGCGTCACCAGCGTCGCCAGCGTCGGACGTACCCGATCCCGACCCCGTGAGGTCCGCGCTCATGACGAAGTCGGGTTCTGCGGCGACCGGGACCCGATTCGCGCCCGTGTCGCTCACGTGCTCGACCGTCTCCGGGATCAACACCCGAGTCGCGTCGGCACCCGCGGCGGCGGCGTCCGCGGCGATCGATTGATAAAGGGCGCCGGCCGCGTCGACGTCGCACCACGCCGAGACGCCGTATTCGGCGACTCGTTCGGTGTCGCCGTCATCAGTCGGGTATTCAGCGATCCGCGTTCGGACCGCGAAGCCGGCGATCGGACCGTGACCGGAACCGGCGTTCGCAGCCGTCTCTGCGACCGCGAGCAGCCGCCCCTCGTCGTCGGCGGTTCGGAGTCGCTCCCGAGTGAGCGCCGAGCAGGCCCACGATTCGCCGGGGTCGAGCGCGAGCCCCCGAAGGTGGTCGCGGGCGTCGCTGTCGGTCCAGAAGGCCCACGCCGCGTTCGGGTCCGGGTCGTTGACGGCGCGGAATCCGGCGGACGCGGCGTCACCGGCGTCGTCCGCATTTGCCGAGTCGGTCGCTCCCGCTTCCGGCACCGGCTCCGCGAACCGGAACTCCGTCGCCGGCTCGAAGCCGACCGCGCGCGACTGGCCGAGCCCCATGACGTTCCACGAGAACACCATGTTCCGGCAGACGGTCGCTCCCTGCTCGCGGGCCCACTCCAGGGCGGCGGTCGAGAGGGCGGTGCCGACACCGAACCCGCGGGCCGCGGGGTCGACGCGGATCCCCTGGCCCCACGCCTCCCACTCGGTGAGCAAGGCGCTCTGGATGCAGCCGACGACGGCCTCGCGCTCGCCCGGCTCGGCCGCGCCCGTTCCGTCGCCCTCGACCAGCGTGTCGCCGGTGGCGCGGTCGGCGCGGTCGCGAACGATTTCGCTCCCGGCGACCGCCTCGGCCGACACCGTCGCCACGAGCGTCTCGCGGTCCGGGTCGTTCGACGCGGCCCACTCGGGGAACACGCGCGGGATGTAGTCGTCGTGGCGCTCGCCCCACGTGTTCCGCGTGAATGCGGCCACCGCCTCGGCGTCGGCGGGGCGGGCCTCGCGGACGACGACGGCGGGGGCCGATTCCGCGTCGGAGGCCGTCATCGCCAGGGTTGTGACTCCGCGGTCAGCTCGCCCGCGAGGTCCCGGCCCATCGCGTCCGCGGCGTCGCCGGTGTTCGCCAGCGCCCACATCAGCTTCACCTTCGCGGTGCCGGGGAGGGTGTCGCCGGACTCGACGACGCCGGCGTCCAGCAGGTCGCGGCCGGTGTCGTACACGCGGTCGCAGACGCGGCCGGCGAGACACTGGCTCGTCATCGCGACGACGGTGCCGTTCTCGACCAGTTCCTCGATCCGCGGAATGAGGTCCGTGTGGACGTGGCCGAGTCCGGTCCCCTCGATCACGACGCCCGCCTTCCCGTCGAGGTAGTCCCACGCCGCCGGGTCCATCCCGGGCGTGAACTTGACGAGTTCCACGTCGCTCTCGAGGTCGGACGCGAGGTCGGCGTCAGCCCCTTCCTCGCCCCGCGGGAGCGGCTCGCGGTTCCACTCGATCGCCGCGTCGGCGGCGTCGCCGTCGGCGCCCGCCTCGGCGGCGGCCTCGTAGTCGACGACCCCGAGCGGTGCGGCTCCGACTGTCTCGAAGGCGTCGCGCCGGGAGGTGTGGTTCTTCCGGACGCGGGTGCCGCGGTGGAGCGCGCAGGCGTCGTCGGACTGGGTCGCGTGCATGCAGACGAGCGTCTCCGCGTGGTCGGCCTTCGCGGCCTCGACGGCGCACACCGCGTTCATCACGTTGTCGGAGGAGGGGCGGTCCGCGGAGCGCTGGCTCCCGGTGAACACGATCGGAACCGGCGAGTCGAGCATGAACGAGAGCGCGGACGCGGAATACTGCATCGTGTCGGTGCCGTGCATCACGACGACGCCGTCGGCACCGGCGGCGATTTCGTCTTCGACCGCGTCGGCGAGCTCCCGCCAGATCGACGGATCCATGTTCTCCGAGAGAATGTTGGCGACGACGCGCCCGCGGTAGTTCGCTCGCCCCGCCAGATCGGGGACGGCCCGCAACACGTCCTCGGCGTCGAACTGTGCGGTGACCGCGCCCGTCCGGTAATCGACGGTGGAGGCGATGGTGCCGCCGGTGGAGATGAGCGAAATAGTGGGCAGGTCGTCGTCAAACGTGATCTCGGACGCCTCGCCGCCGCCGGCGTCGGCGCCTCCGTCGACGTCTCTGGCGCCGGATTCGAGCACTTCGACGTCGGCTTCGGCGCGGTCGACGCCGACGTTGTACCCGCCGTCGAGCTTGACGACGAGGTGGTCGTGGGTCGTCGAGGGGAGCAGTACGCCCTCGTTCGTGACGTCCTCGCGGTCGACGCGGACGCGATCTCCCGGTTGCATACCACCCGCTTCCCCTGCGGCGGACTTGAATCCAACCGTTCGGTGCCGACGCGCCGAGCGCCCGCGAGCCGGTACGTCTGTTCCAGTATGCCTTTTAAACGTCGCCCCCACTGTCGGCGTATGAACCGCGACGAGTTTGCCGCGACCATCGATCACACCGTGCTCGGCCCGGAAACGACGTGGGCAGACGTCGAGACGGTCCTCGACGAAGCCGCCGACAACGGGATGAACGCCTGTATCCCGCCCTGTTACGTCGCCGAAGCGGCCGAGTACGAGAACGCGCCGGAGACGATCGCGACCGTCGCCGGCTTCCCGCACGGTCAGCACGCGCCGCTGGCGAAGCGCGACGAGGCGGTCGGCGCGTGGAACGACGGGGCCGACGAGATCGACCTCGTGATCAACGTCGGCCGGCTGCGAGCGGGCGAGGACGACGCGGTCGCCGCCGAGATCGCCGACGTGGTCGCCGCGGTCCCGATCCCGGTGAAGGTGATCATCGAGACTGCGCTCCTGAGCGACGACGAGAAGCACCGGGCCTGCGAGGCCGCCGTCGACGCCGACGCAGACATGGTGAAGACCTCGACCGGATTCGCCGACGGCGGCGCCACCGTGCCCGACGTCGAGCTGATGAGCGAGTACCTCCCGGTCAAGGCCTCCGGCGGCGTCGGCTCCTACGAAGATGCGATGGCCATGCTCGACGCCGGCGCGGTTCGGATCGGCGCCTCGTCGGGCGTCGCCATCGTCGACGGCTACCCGGAGTGACCGCCTCCGCCGTCGCCCCGTTCTTCGGCCCCCGCGCCCGCCCCCGTTCCTTCTCCGTGAGAATCCCGTGATACACATTTGTAGGCCGCGCCCCTATCTGGAGGTATGAGCCACGGAGCGAAATCGACAGGACTGGACCTCGACGCCGCGTTCAAAGCGTTCGGTGCGGTCGGAATCCTCATCTCTGTCGTACTGATCGTCGGCGTACTCGCATTGACCGACCCGTTCGGCAACTACGTCACCACCTCGCCCGCGGTGTTCGGGAGCCTACTGTCGACGGTGCTGCTCGTCGCGGTCGGCTACGCCGCGTACGCGCTCCGCCGCCGGTAAACTGTCGGTGAACTCACGACTGAGCGCCGAACACTGAACGCTTCGCAAAACGAGACCGGAACCGACCTTAGCTCGACGCCTGTACCGAGTCCGTCCGCTCGTACTTTTCCTCGAACTCCTGGATGAGCTGGCCCATCTTCGCGTACCAGTCGTTGAGCATCCGCTGCATCTCGTCGGTGATCTTCTCGGGGTCGGTCGGCGAGTAGACGTGGTAGTACCCGCCCTGGTCGTAGTTGATCTGCTCTTTGGTGATGAACCCGGTCTGGAGCAGGCGCTGGACCGATCGGTACGCGGTCGACCGCTCGCGGTCGACCGCCTCGGCGACAGCGTCGATCGTCATGGGCTCGTCGCTCTCGACGAGCACCGTGAAACACTCCCGATCGAGCGGCTTGAGCCCGTGGAAACACTCCAGTAACCCTTCACATTGGATGTCGCGCTGGAGCTGTTCCGATAACGAATCTGGCATAGTATTGGCTGTTCGTACGATACGGCCCGGTAAAAGGCTTGTGTGTGGATAATACAATCTCGCGATATCCTACTAACCGGCGAGCCGATCGCGGACGACTGGAGCCACCCGCCGCGGGCTTACGCCGACCGCGGCGGCGGCACAAGGAAGACGTTCCCCGTCGCCCTGGCGACCACCTCTTCGGAGACGCTACCGAGCAGGAGCCGGCGCAGCCGACTGCGACCGCGGGAGCCGAGCAGCAGCGTGCTCGGATTGTGGTCCACCTCGGCATCAAGAATCTCGTCGGCGGGGTCGCCCCGGCGGATCTCCGTGCGGGCATCGAGCCCCCACTCGTCGAGTCGACCGACGAGTTCGTCGAGGCGGTCCTCGGGGTCGGGGCCGCCGCTCACGTCGTCTTTCGGCGATTCGACGTGCACCAGCGTGACCTCCTCCGTCGCGTGCCGGAGGTACTCGAACGACTGGAAGGCGCGCTCGGCGTTCTCGGAGAAGTCCGTCGCGAACAGCGTTCGCTTGAACAGATGCCGGCGGATCGTGTCGGGCTCGTCGACGCCGCGCTCGATCCGGTCGACGAGGAGCGGCACGACCGTCGTGCGGGCGAGGTTGCGCGCGGTCGACCCGATCACGCGGTTCTCCAGCGGGCTCTTCCCGCGTGACCCGACTAGCACCAGATCCGCCCCGACGGAGCCGGCGATCCCGTTGATCCGGCGATGCGGCGTTCCGCGGACGACGTGGGTCTCGACGTCGAAGCCGGCGTCTTCCACGATCGACCGGTAGCGCCGGAGCGCCTTCTTTCGGCGCTTTTCGAACCCCATCCCGGGCATACCGGAGTGGACGTTCGAAGGGACGACCGTCACGATGTGGATCCGCTCGACGCCGATCCGACCGAGGCAGTTCAGCCCGGTTTCCGACTCGATCATCGACTCGCTGGCCGTCGAGAGGTCCGTCGCGATCACCGCGGACTTCCCGCTTGCCGCCGATTCGGTCATCGGCGATCGCCTCGCCATTCAATCGCTCGAACCTCACCAATAATTCTCATATCACACAATACTCGTGTGTCGGGAATAAAGCTCCCGGTCGTCTCGCTACGGGAGACCGTGTGCGACTGGAGTCCGCCGGGCGGTCCGCCGCCGGCCCGACCGCTCGAAAGGATATAAACAGCCGGCGGTCGAAGCGGATCGCATGACTGACGAGACGATCGAGACGGCCGTCGAGCGGTTTCTCGACGGAGCGGAATCGGTGCTCGACGACTACGATCAGGGGTACGCAGACGCCGACGCGACGCTATCGGTGGTGCGCACGCACATCGACGAGTTAGCGGTGGCGGTCGACGAAGACGACACGGAGACCGAGTAACCGACACGGCGGTCCCAGCGAACCCGATGACGGCCGATCCCGACGACCCCGATGCGCCGAGGACCCCAGCGACAAGAGTCCGACTCAGGGGCGCGCCCCGATCAGTTCGCGGACCCGGGCGACGTGTTCGCCGAAGACGGGGTCGCCACGCTCGCGCGGCCGGTCCACGTCGACGTCGACAACCTCTTCGACGCGGCCGGGTTCGGCCGCCATCACGACGATCCGGTCCGCGAGCGTCACCGCCTCGGCGACGTCGTGCGTGACGAAAAGCACGGTTTTGCCCGTCGACTGCCAGACGTCGAGCAACTCCCGCTGGAGCATCTCGCGGGTCTGCGCGTCGACCGCACCGAACGGCTCGTCCATCAGGAGCAGTTCGGGATCGACCGCGAGCGCTCGCGCGATGGCGACGCGCTGTTTCATCCCGCCGGAGAGCGATTTCGGGTACGAGTCGCGGAACTCGGAGAGCCCGACGAGGTCGAGCATCTCGTCGACCCGCCGCTCGCGCTCGGCGTCGGTGCGGTCGCTCCGCTCGAGTCCGAACCCGACGTTCTCCGCGACGGTGAGCCACGGGAAGAGGTGGTATTCCTGGAACACGACGCCCATGTCGGTCGTCGGGCCGGTGACCGGGGTATCCCCGAGCATCACCCGCCCGTCGGTGGCGTCGGTGAGTCCGGCGATGATCCGGAACAGCGTCGTCTTCCCGCAGCCCGAGGGGCCGACGAGACAGACGAATTCACCCTCTTCGACCGCGAAAGAGACGTCGTCGAGCGCGCGGACCGGAGTCCCCTCGCCCGCGTAAGTCTTTCCGACCCGGTCGACGGCGACGCCGGACTCGTCGCTCACGCCTGCCATACTAACACCCGCCGTTGGGCCGCGCGGAACGCAACGTCGACGAGCAGGTACATCAGGCTCAACACGAGGATGTACGCGATCACCTTGTCGACGAGGAGGTTGTTGCTCGCCCGCAGTATCTCGCGGCCGACCCCCGGTACGCCGAAAATCTCGGAGGCGACAACGAGCATCCAACAGCGACCGAGCCCAGTGCGGATCCCGGTCGTGATCCCCGGGAGCGCCGCCGGAATGACGATCGACCGGACCATGTCGAGATCCCCGCGAACACCGAGCGTTCGGCCCACATCGAGGAGGTCGTTCGAGACGCCCTCGACCGCGCCGTACGCCGCGTAGAAGTTGATCCAGAACGCGCCGACGGCGATGATAAAGGCGGCACCGGCGTCGTTGATTCCGAACCACGCGATCGCGAACCCGATCAGCGCGAGCGGCGGGACCGGTCGGAGAGTTCGGACCAGCGGCGCCGTCACGTCGTCGAGGAGATCGCTCCACGCAAATGCGACGCCGGCGCCGACGCCGAGCGCCGTCCCGACGAGAGTCCCAGGTATCCAGTGACGGATACTCGACCACAGCGCCGCGGTCATCGTGCCGGAGGCCAGTTCTTCGGCGAACGCGTCCACGACCGCTCCCGGCGGGGGCAGCACGTACGCCGGCTGGGTGAGCGAGACGAGGTGCCAGAGGAGAACGAACCCGGCGATTCCGGCGACGCCGCGGACGAGCCGCCCCGGATCGTCGAGGCCGATGCCGGTCGCGATCGCTGTGCCGGCGTCGCTATCGCCGTTGCCGTCGAACCGTTCGCCAGTATCAGTCGCCATCAGAGCGAGTCGTATATCTCGAGGTCGAAGATCGCCTCGGTCGAGAGCTGTTCGTCGATCTGTCCGTTGTCGGCGGCGAACTCGGAGAACACCTGCGTCGCATCGGTGATCTCGTTGGGGTCGGTGATGAAGTTCGACAGCGGCGAGTCGAGCGCCTTCCGCGCCCGGTCGACCGGCATCCCGATCCCCTCTTCGACGTGCGCCGCGGTGGCGTCCGGCTCGTCCGCGATGAACTCCGTGGCGCGAACGTGCTGTTCCAGGAACTGCGTCGCGACCGGGGAGTCGCGGACCGCGTCGCTCATCAGCGTGACCGCGGCCGGCTGGCCCGGCAGGATATCCGCGGCCGTCCGGAGCATCGTGACGGACGAGCCCTCCTCTTCAGCGATCGTCGGCACCGGCTCCATGATCGAGGTGCCGTCGACTTCGCCGTTGGCGATCGCCTGCCAAACTGCGCTGGCGCCGTTGATCTCGGTGATCTCGACGTCTTCGCCCGGTACAGCTCCGATCTCGTCGAGCCAGAAGCGCAACAGCACGTCGGGGACGCTCCCCTGCGGGAACGTGCCGAACTGGAACGGCTCGCCGTGCTCGTCTTCCCACATCGAGAACGCTTCCGCGCCGTGCTCCTCGAAGTTCGCGTGGAGCGACTCGTCGGCCATGATCCCCATCGGCTCGCGGATGTTCGCCGCGGTCACCTTCGCGGGGATCTCGCGGTCGATGACGATCATCGCCGGGACGACGCCGAACATGGCGATGTCGATCTCGCCGCCACCGAACGCCTGGACGATCGACGGACCGTCAGTGAACTCCTGGCCGGTGATCTCGGCGTCGATGTCCGAAAAGTACCCCTCGCCCTCCATCACGTACCACTGCAGGTCCGGATAGATCGGCATGTGAGCGACCGTCAGCTCGTCGAGGTCGCCGTCGCCGCTCCCGCCGCCGAGACAGCCGGCGAGACCGAGGGCCGCAGATCCGCCCGCGGCCGCGAGAACAGATCGCCGCGACGCTGACGTGTGTCGTTCGTACATACGAAGGGAACGAGACCGTCGGTCAATACCCCCGCGCCACCAGCAACGAGGGCACGTACCGGTGACGGTCGAGAGTCGAGCAAGCCGCGGAGTCCCGTCCCGAGGCCGCGTCCAGCCGGTTATTTTCGCCTACACAACCGTCCGTGGTCGACGTAATACTTGCCCGCAGTGCGGTGGCAGCGCCCGACGCCGCGCCGACCCGCCGTCGTTTATAATCGCGCCCGCGAACGGTGGCGTATGGTCTCGGAGATCTTCGACCCAGACGCGTGGGAGCCGGTCACCGACGAGTTCGACGACATCACCTACCACCGAGGCGTCGACGTGCCGGTCGTCAGAATCGCGTTCGACCGCCCAGAGCTTCGCAACGCGTTCCGACCCGGGACGGTCGACGAACTGTACGCCGCGCTCGACCACGCCCGCAAGCAGGCGGACGTGGGCTGTGTCCTCCTCACGGGCAACGGCCCCTCGGAGAAGGACGGCGGCTGGGCGTTCTGCGCCGGCGGCGACCAGTCGGTCCGCGGCGACTCGGGCTACGAGTACCGCGACGACGACGAGGCCGACGAGTCGGACGACCCGCTCGTGCGAGAGGCGCGGGCCGGTCGGCTCCACATCCTCGAAGTCCAGCGACTGATCCGGTTCATGCCGAAACCCGTCGTCGCCGTCGTCCCCGGCTGGGCCGTCGGCGGCGGCCATTCGCTACACGTCGTCTGCGACCTGACGCTCGCCAGCGCGGAGCACGCGAAGTTCCTCCAGACCGATCCCGACGTGGGCTCGTTCGACGGCGGGTTCGGCTCCGCGTACCTCGCCAAACAGATCGGCCAGAAGAAGGCCCGAGAGGTGTTCTTCCGCGGGAAGACCTACTCGGCCGAGGAGGCCGAAGAGATGGGAATGGTGAACGAGGCCGTTCCGCACGACGACCTCGAAGCGGTCGCGATCGAATGGGCCGACGAGATGACGAAGAAGTCGCCGACCGCGATGCGGATGTTGAAGTACGCGTTCAACATGACCGACGACGGGATGGTCGGCCAGCAGGTGTTCGCCGGCGAGGCGACCCGCCTCGCGTACATGACCGAGGAGGCACAAGAGGGCCGCGACGCGTTCTTAGAGAAGCGCGAGCCCGCGTTCCGCGACTACCCGTGGCACTACTAACCTGAAAATCCGCAAAACGGGCCGCGACGGGGGCGTGCTCTCCCGAGCTACGCGGTGTCGTCGCCGTTGAGGAACGCCGCGACCGACTCGCGGTTCGGCAGGGCGGACATCCCGCCGATGTCGCGGACCGACAGCGCGGCTGTCGCGTTGGCGAACGCGAGCGCGTCGTCGAGCGCCTCGCCGTCGCTTGATCCGTCCTCATCTGGCTCCTCCTCAGCCGAACCCTCTCCGTCCGACCCCGCCCCCTCAGCGAGTCGCGCGAGCAGCCCCGCGGTGAACGCGTCGCCGGCGCCGGTGGTGTCGCGGCTCTCCACCGTGAACCCCTCGTGTCGAACGGTCGTCTCGCCCCAGGGTGCGTCCACCGTGCTGGCGGCGAGCGCGCCGTCCGCGCCGAGCGTGACGACCGCCGTGTGCGGGCCGAGCGCACAGAGGTCGCGGGCGAGCCCCGCGCCCCACCGCGAGGAGAGCCCGGTCTCGGCGACGTCTTCCTCGCTGCAGAACACCACGTCGCTCGACTCGACGACCTCGCGAAGCGCCGCGAGCACGTCGTCGGCCGCTCCGTCCGCGACGAGATCCGGTCGGTAATTCACGTCGAACGACACCGTACACCCGTGCTCGCCGGCCCGGGTCGCCAGTTCGACCATCGCCTCCCGTCCGCGGGGATGGGTCAGCGCCACGCCGCCGAGGTGGACCCACGAGGCGGACGCGAGCGCGTCCGTCGGGACCGCGTCGGGGCCGAAGCCGAACGTGACGTCGCCGGCGCCATAAAACCGGAACCGACGGTCGTCGGCCTCGGGCGGTGACACCACCGCGAGCGTCGTGTTGCCGTCGACGCGTTCGATCCACGTCGTCGGGACCGACTCGCTCCCGAGCGTCTCGGCGAGGAAGTCGCCGAACGGGTCGTCACCGAGTCGCGTCCAGAAGGCGGGGACGACGCCGAGGCGCGCGAGTCCGACCGCGACGTTGGCCGGCGCGCCGCCCGGACGGTGTGAGAACCCCTCGACGTCGCGTAGTGTGGCCCCCTCGCCGGGGAGGAAGTCGACGAGCGTTTCTCCGGCCACGAGGATCTCCGGCATTGCGTCAATGAGGAGCGCCGGAGGGTATGAAACTATTCGTCCGCGTCGGCGGCCGCGACATCCTCGGCGACCGCTTCGAACGCCGCGAGGATCACGCGCTTGCAGGCCTGTCCTTCGGTCGTCCAGTGCTGCGCGTAATCGAGCATGTCGTCGTAGATATCGGGCTTGCAGCCGGCCGCCTGGGGGTGGCCGCCGCCGTTCACTTTCCCGGCGACCTCGTGGGCGTGCTGGAACCCCTCCGAGCCGCGGATCGACGCGGAGCCGGCGGGCTTCACGATCACGGCCGCGTCGGCGCCCGCCTCGCGGAGCGCCTCGGCGACCTCGTTCTGCGAGCACCGGCCGTACGTCACGGCGACGGTCCACTCGCCGACCTCGTGGGTGACCGCGCGGTCGACGGCGGCGGCGATGCGCGCCTCCTTCTCGACGCGACGGTCCGCGACGTACGCCCGAACGGTCTCCGGGAGGTCGGCGCCGTACGCGCCGACGATCGTCGTGTACTCCTCGCTGCCGGCCCAGTAGGAGTAGTCGGCCAGGTCGTCCGATCGCGGGTCCTCTTTGATCCAGAGGTCGTGGTCGCGGGTCACGGCCGCCAGCTCGGTCCAGCGGTCGTCGAACTCGTGGTCGATGGAGCGGAGCGCCACGTCGGCGGTGCACTCCTCGTCGGACTCGCCGACGACGAGGTCGACGCCGAGGTCGCGAACGGCTGCCGCCGTCTCGGGGTCCCACTGGTGGTGGTCGAACCAGCGGATCGAGTCGGTCGACTCCGCGAGCGCCTCCAGCGGCTCCGCGATCCACTTGTAGTCGTCGGGGCACAGGTCACAGACGAACAGATCGATGTCGTCGTCCGCGTACGCCAGCACGCGTTCGAGCGACGTGTCGATCGAGTACGGCCCCGCCGCGACCAGCCCGACGGGCGACTGCGTGTGGGCGTCGGCGGTCGGGTCTGCGTCCGGATCCGCGGTCGCGTCGTCAGCGTCGGAATCGTCGTCCTCGTCACTCTCGCCGCCGTCGTCCTCAGTGAGCCGGGCCTCGATGGCCGCCTCGAAGTCGGCGGCGTCGAGGGCGGCGTCGTACGCCTCGCGGATCATCGCCGCGCAGGCGAGTCCGTCGGCGTCGCCGTCGGCGATCACGATCGCCTCACTCCCCTCGATGGTCTCCTTCGCTCGCGTCTCGGCGCGCTCCTCGTCCAGCGAGTCCGGGTAGAAAAAGCCCTTGCCCGGCAGCCGCGTGTACCGCGAGCGGGGGATCCCCGCCTCGTCGATGAGATCGTCGTCCATACCGTCGAGCCGGGCGGGAGCGGGAAAACTCCGCCGTTCTCTGGCGTGGGGTCGCGGCGCTCGTGGGCGTCCCCCGCTCAGATCGTCGTTCGCCGCGGGTCCTCGTCGGTGAGCTGGCGGACGGTCAAGACGGGAACCGGGCACGTCCGGACCACGCGCTCGGCGACGGAGCCGATGAGGAACCGGTTCTCGCCGTGTCGCCCGCGCGTCCCCATCGCGACGATATCGGCGTCGACGTCGCGGGCGTACTCGGATATCTCGGCCGCCGGCCGTCCCTCGCGCGCCTCGACCGTGACGTCGAGGGTGGGGTCCCGATCGATCGCGGCGTCGGCGACCTGGTCGAGCGCCTCTCGGCCCCGGTCATCGAGCGCGTCGCGGAGGTCGTCTCTCACCTCGTCGGGCGTGGACTCGACCTCGCCGCTGTCGATGATGTAGACGGCGTGGACCTCTGCCTCGAACCGCGCGGCGATGTCGACCGCGAAGTCGACGGCCCGGCGGACGCTGTCGGAGCCGTCGGTCGCGATCACGATCGTGTCGAACATAGCCGGGCGTTCGCCGCAGCGCCACCTAAAACCCGGCGGTCGGATCCGGTGGCGCAGTATATAAAACACGACCGCGACGCCGACCGCGACTCCGACATCCGATCATAAATGAGCGGTGCGGTGGCGCGCTCCGGTGAGCGCCGCAACGCGGCGCGAATCCGAGCGCGAGGGACGCGGCGACCGAAGGGAGCCGCGAGGCTGGGGAGGCGTGAGGTGCGGTTGCAGTCCGGCGAGTGGAACGAGCGGGAGCGTAGGAGATCGCAGTCCGCGCAGCGACTCTTTATAAATAAATCCGCCCGCAACCGCCGCCCGCAACCGCCGCCCTACGCCAAGAAGACGTGTCGTGGCCGGTCCGCGAGCACCTCGCGGCCCCACTGGACCGTCTCGCGGAACTCGTCGGAGCCGAAGAAGGCCATCGCGTCCTCCTTGGCCGTCCACTGGCTGGCGATGAACATGTCGTCGGCGTTCTCGACGTTGATCATCAGGTCGGTTTCGAGGTGGCCCTCCATCTCGGAGAGCAGGTCCTCGACGCCGTCGAACGTGTCGACGAAGTCCTGTCGGTGCTCGGACTTCGTCGTGTAGAACATCCCCATCGTGCCGAACCCGGACTCCTCGCCGGCGCGGCCGACGACCTCCGGCAGCTCCGAGAGGAACCCGGCGGCGGTCTCGGCCGCGGAGGTCGTCTCCCAGATGGAGACGACGGCGGCGCGGTCGGTGTGGCGGCCCTCGTACACCGCGGTCTTCACGTGGGTGCCGTAGTGGTCGAAGTTCCCGCGGAGCCCCTCGACCTCGTCGAACAGGTCGTCGACGTCGGCCTCGCTGTACAGCACCGTCGCGTACACGTCCTCGCCGTGGGGCTTCCCGGCGTAGATGTTGAGATCCGCGAGTTCGCCCCGGATGTCCTCGTCGGCGGTCCCCTCGTCGTCGGTATCCGTCCCGTCGCCGCCCGTGTGGGGGTGGTCGCCCTCGCCGTGGTGATGACCGCCCCCACCGTGAGCGGGGTGGCTCTCACCGGAGTCGGCGCCGGTCGCTTCGTCGTCCGCCTCGCCGGTCGGCACCGTCTCGCCCGCGAGGTACGCGCCGAGATCGGCGGGCGGGAACCGCCGCCCGATGTAGAACTCGCCGAACTCGCCGTACCGCGAGGAGGCCGGGTCGAACCGCATCTCGTAGACGATGTCCTTGATGTCGGTGGGGTCCGAGCCGAACAGGGTGACGCCCCACTCGTGGCTGTCGAAGCCGACGGAGGAGGCGATCACCTGCTTGATCTTCCCGGCGTACTGCTTGCCGACCTCGCCGTGGTCGGCCATGAGGTCGGCGCGGTCCTCGAAGCTGAGATCGTACCAGTTGTGCTCCTCGCCGCGCCGTTTGCTCATTGGGTAGAAGCAGACGTACTCGTCGTCCGGAATCTCCGGCGTCAGCTTCCCCTCGATGTAGCGTCGGAGGCCGGCGTCGACGGAGTCGGGGTCCTCGAAGTACTCGTCGGAGACGTAGCCGGAGACCTCCGTGACGGAGACGTACGAGGTCGTCCGCTCCGTGAACTTCGCGAGCGCGGTGTCCTCGAACCGGCGCTCGATCGACGAGAGGTCGTCGAGCGTGGGTCGGAAGTGGACGAAAAGCAGATCGGCCTTGTGCCCGAGCACCGAGAAGAGCCCGGAGTCGCCCTCGTCGGCGTCGGCGACCAACTCCCGGTGTTTCAGGAAGGACTCGCCCTCCTCGATCGCCTGACGTCGCTCTCGCTCGGGCGCCTCGCGCCACGCGTCCCAGTCGATACTGCGGAAGTCGTGCAGCGAGAACCACCCCTCCTCGGTCTGTGGAGCCTCGACCATACGTCGACTTGGGTCGCCGGGACTTAGGGGTTTGTGAGTCGTCGTCGCGTGTCCGGGCCCGAAGTCGTCTCGACGAGTCGAGCGGCCGGAGTTGTGAAACGTCCAACACTATTAATCGGGACGGGCGCGTTGGTGACGCATGGCAATCGCTCGGCACGAACGCGGACTACGGGCGGACCTGCGGGCGCTGCTCTCGCAGGTCCATCCGGTGTTCATGCTGCCGCCGCTCGCGGCCTCGTGGTTCGGTGCGGCCGTCGCCGGCGAGTTCGCACTCACGGTGGGTGCCATTCACATGTGCGCGATCTTCTTTGCGGTGTACACGGCACACGTGAAGGACGGCTACGTCGACTTCTACCGGCGCGGCGAAGACGACGACCACCCGATGACGGTCCGCGGCTGTCGTCTCTCCCTTCTCGCCGCCGGCGTCGGCTTCGCCGTCTGTACGCTCGCGCTCGGTGTGCTCGTCGGTCCGGGCGCCGCACTCGTCACCCTCCCGACCTGGTTCATCGGGTACCTCCACGCGCCGCAGCTCGATACGAATCCGCTCACCACGACGCTGGGGTACCCCACCGGTATCGCGCTCGCGCTGCTCGGCGGGTTCTACGTCCAGACGGCCGAGGTGACCGCGACGATCGTCGGATTCGCGCTCGTCTTCCTCGTGACGCTCGCCGGGGTGAAGGTCATCGACGACGAACAGGACTACGCGTACGACCGGTCGATCGACAAGCGGACCGTCTCGGTGCTGCTCGGCCGACGGCGCGCCCGGACGCTGGCGTTCTCCCTGCTGATGGCCGGGCTCGTCGGCGTTCTCTGGGGGACGGTCGGCGGACTGTTCCCCCCGTCGGCGCCGGCCGCGGCGCTGGCGTTCGGCTCGATAGCACTGGTCGCCGGGCGAGCGGGCCCGACGATCGCGACGATGCTCCTGATCCGCGGCGCCTACGTCTTCCTGGCCGTCCTGCTCGTGGCCGTCTGGTTTCGACCGCTGTCCGGCACTCCGCTTCCGGACATCACCGTTCTCGGGCCGTACACGTACCTCGCCACCGAGATCGCCTTCGGCACGCTCGCGTTCGGCCTGCTTCGCTACGCCGACGCGCTCCGTCAGTCGGCCCGGACGATCGCCGCCCTGTATCCGATCGCGTACCTCTGGGACTGGTACACGCTGGAGGTCGGCGTCTTCGAGATCACGATGCGCACCGGGTACGATCTGTTCGGGATCCCGATCGAGGAGCACCTCTTCATGATCGTCGTGCCGGCACTCGTCCTCGGCATTCACGAGACCATCCGGAAGCTCTCCGCCGAGTCGGCCACGTCGTTCGAGTCGGACGAGTCGGACGACGCGTCTCGAAGCGATTCGCACACGTGAACGCACTCGCGGTTCGACCGCCGATTGACGTCCGACCGAAACGCTTTCACGACGACTCAGAAAGGTAGGGGCAATGCGGAAAAGCGGGCCGCCCAAAGGACTGATCTCGTACCTCGTGTTGGAGCTGCTCGACGAGCGTCCCCGGTACGGGTACGAGCTGCTCGGCGAGATCACGGCAATAAGTGGCGGCCACTGGGAGCCGTCGTACGGCTCGGTGTACCCGATCCTCTACAAGTTCGAGGAAGACGGCGTCGCCGAGCGCGTCGAACGCGCCGACGAGCCCGACCGGAAGTACTTCGCGCTCACCGAGACGGGCCGCGAGGTGCTCGTCGAGAAGCGCCGCGAGATCGGCGGCGAGGCCATGGACTTCGGCGACGTCGTCCTCGGGTTCTACCACCTGTACGCCGCGCTCGCGACGGACGGCAGGTTCGCGGTCGACGACGACGCCGGCGACTGGAAGTTCTCGGAGCGCTACAGCGCGTGGATCGTCGAGCAGACGATCCGCCACCACGAGCGCGATTTCGGGGAGTTCGAGCGGATCGACGCCACCCCCGAGGAGTTCCACGCCGACTGAGCGGCGTCTCCTCCGATCCGACCCGATCTGCCCCGGTCTGCCGTCGTCGCCGCCGGCATCGACACCGGATCGCCGCGACACCGATCGCCGCGGCGTTCACTGCAACGCTCGCCACACCGACCGGCCGGTCCCGAAGGTCTATACGACGGAGCCGCGAGTATCCGGACAATGTCCACCGACGAACCGTCCGTCCCGATCGTGTGCACCGAGTGCGAGACGGAGACCCGCGTGCCGCTGTCGGACGTGGCCGACGCCCTCACCAGACACAACGACGGGAAGCACGACGGCGAGGAGATCGCCGAGGTCGACCCCGGGTTAAAAGACCAACTCGCCGATCTCGTCGCCGAGGACCTCGGACTGTTCGAGGAACCGTAACCCGTTCCCAGACGGTCTCGTTGCTCGGCGGCACCGAATCGAAGGTCGCATCCTGTTCTCGGCGGCCGCCGCTGGAACCGTTTGATGGCGGCGGAATCGTTTGAGAACGGAGGGGATCGTTCGAAGGCGAGGGTTTAGTGCCGCCCGCGCCAACGAGACGGTAGCACCCACATGGTACCCAACGACACCCGTTCTGTCGGCGAGCTTGAGGGACGCGTCGAGGCCTTCGACTCGACGCCGCCGTCGGCGCTGAGCGACGAGGAGTGCGCACAGCTAACCGACGCCCTCGTCGCGCTCGCCGACGCGTACGGAGCCCGGGGCGAGTTCGACGCGGAAGCCGAGCTGATCGCGCGACTGGACCGGTTACGCGCCGCCAGACCGGGATCCGACGTCGACATCCACCTGGCGAGCGCGCTCGCGAACGCGACCGAGGTACACGACCGCGCCGACGTCTACGAGACCGCGATCGACCCCGACCGGTTAGAGGCCTACCGCGACCGGATCGAGGAGCTGTACGAACACCGACCGGAGCCGGTGATCGCCGCACCGCTGGCCCGCGCGACGGCGCAGACGGTCCACGCGAACAGAACGGCCGAGCGACGCGATCGGATCGGACCGCTCTTGGACCGACTCGAAACGGTGTACGACGCCCACCCGGAGCCGGATATCGCCGCGTCGTTGCTCCGGGCGTACGCGCACGCCGAACTGTACCTCGACGCCGACGTACAGAGGCGCGACGAAGCACGAGGCGACGAAGCACGGGGTGACGAGGACTGGGACCGCAACGATCCGACCGGCGACCGCCTCGCCCGCGCCGAGGAGCTATTTAAAATGCACCCGGACGGCGAGGTGGCCGCCGGGCTGGCCGGAATCCTCGCGGGCCGGACGAACGCGGACGCCGAGCGAGCCGCCGTCGAGACGATCGAAGACCGGATCGGACGGATCGAGGCGCTCGCCGACCGGTACCCGGCACACGAGTCGGAGATCACCCGCTGGCTCCCGGTCGCGACCGCGAACGCAACGCGCGCCAGCTTCGAGACGGCGGACGTCGGGCGGGTCGAACACTGGGCGGCTCAGACAGCCGACTACCACGAACGGCTCGCGACCGCGTCCAGCGCGACGTGGGCGGCGGTGGCGACGTTCTTCTCGGCGCGGGCGTCCTTCTACGACGGCGACGTGGCGGCCGGGGAGGAGAAACTCGAACGGCTCGAAGCGTTCGACCGCCGGTACGACAACCCGGTATTCGCTCACTGGCGGAGCCGGGCGATGTTCGACGCGGCTCGGAGCTACGTGGAGACGAACCATCCCGAACAAGCCCGTGAGATGGCCGCCGAACTGGCCGCGTTTGCGGTCGGCCATGAGGACCGTGAGGCGATCGAATCGGGGCTCGAATCGCTGTACGCGCACGCGCCGCAGATGTTCGACGAGGAACGGTTCGAGGCGGAGGCCGATGACGTCGACGCGGAGACTGGCCGTGTCGACGCAGAGACCGACCGTGTCGACGCAGAGACCGACCGTGTCGACGCGGAGACCGGCGCGGACACCGACGCGCCGGCCGCCGCCGGCGAATCTCGTGTCGCGGACCACGAGGTTGCGGTCGAGCCGACGTCGTCGATCGGTGCGCCCGGCGACGCGTCCGGGGAGACGGCCGTCGACGCGACTGCATCGAGCACCGATAATGGGAGCGGGTGCGGATCGTGTGGCGACGACGGCTGCGGAAGCTGCGGGAGCGATCGGCAGCTGGCTGAGCCGGCGAGTCTCCCCGTACTGGTCGCCGCGGCCGCCGCGCTCGCCGTCGTTGTCCTCTCGATCGCGTACACGCTCTACCGAGCGGCGGGCGCCGCGAGGCACGCGCTCGGCAGATCGTAACAGACACAGAACCCGGCAGCGCGTCGCGGCGAGTGGAGGATGCGGCAGCCACCCGATGATCGGTTTAGCTGTCTCGGTGATCCGTCGCCCGTATCGCGGGAAGTCGGCGCCAGTCGCGGACCCGGACGGTCGTATTACCGTCGGCTCCGCGGTGGCGATCAGTCGTCCTGTGCGAACGCACCCTTCGGATGGCCTTTGTGCTGGAGGTTGCGGTTGTCGCGCTTCCGCGTCGCCGTCGCCGGGATGACGTCGTCGACGCCGGCTCGCGGGCGGCCGGTGTAGCCGTGATCGGGATGCTCAGAGCAGTGCGCCATCGCGTCGTGGGATCCCTCCCACGGCCCTTCGGTGCAGTCGTCTGCCGTGCAGACGAACACGATGTCGTCAGACATGTTAGCTGACGATTCCCAGTAGGTGTATAAAAACGTCACAGCCAGATTATCAGAATAGATATCTGAAGTGAATCCCGCCGGACAGGTCCGGTATCGACGGCAGGCGATCAGTCGCTGGCGGCGGGGGCACCGAACAGTTCGACGCTCGTGCCGTCGAGGCGGCAGTCTTCTAAGGCGTGTTTGGCCGCGAAGCCGGCCTCGTGGGCGGACGCGCCGCGGCCGACCCCGACCTGCAGTTCGACGTCGACGTCCTGTTCGACGTGAGCGACCGCGTCGGCGAAGGCCGATTCGGGGAGGTCCGGGCAGACGGCGATGATGTTGTCGCCGCCGACGAAAAACGAGAGCGCGCCGTGCGTCTCTCGGAGGTATCGCATCAACGAGGCGTAGGCCTGTTCGATGTTGATGAACGTGTCAAACTCGTTGAGCCGATCGGTGTACTTCCCCGTGGCGTTGACCACGTCGAAGTGCGCGATCTGCAGGTCCGTCCCGGTCGTCTCCGTGAGGTACTCGCCGTCGAGCACCTCGGTGCGGCCCTCGTCCTGTGCGCTCCCGACGGTCTGCAGTCGGTGGTTGGCCGCCTCCAGCGCGTCGACCGGTCGCCGAGCGACCGCGGTGCCGAGACTGACCGTCACCGGGTAGCGGTTCCTGATCGACTCCTGGAGCGTCGCGTGGGCGGCGCCGTCGACGCCGTTTGTCACCGCGATCATGTTGTCGAAGCGCGTGAAGAAGATGTACGCGTCGCGATGGCCGAGAAATTGGGCGATGTCGGCGAACAGCCGCGACTGGAGAGTTTGTAGGTCCATCTCCCGTCGCGGCTCCGGCGTCACCGTCCACGGGCCGTAGTTGTCGATCTGGACAAGAGTGACTTGGGTCGTCGTCACAGTGGCCGTCAGTTGGGAGCGATGCCGCTTTACGCTTCCGTTATCCCGAAGATGGAACCGGTATCGCATCTGGAACTCCGATCGCTTCCGTCGCCGGCCGGCTCGGCGGTCTGTCATCGGCTGGCTCGGCGATTCGGGCCGCGACCGATCGGAGCGCCGGGAGCGTTCGGGGGACCGAGGCGATTCGGGTGCGTTCGGGGGCGTCCGGTGCGTAACCCCTACAGCCGTCGCGCTCCGACTTCCTCCATGGGATTCAGCGGCGCCGTCCTCGACGTCGACGGCACGGTCGTGCGGGGCAACGAACCGATACCCGGCGCGCCAGCGGGATACCAACGGCTCCTCGAGGCGGGGATCGAGACGCTGTTCGTCTCGAACAATCCGACGAAGGCGCCGCCGGCGTACGTCGACCGGCTCGGCGCGGCGGGATACGACGTGGACGCCGAGCAGGTGTTCACGGCCGGGACGGTGACGACGCGGTACCTGCGCGAGCACCACGCGGACGACGAGCTACTGTGTATCGGCGCGCCGGGACTGCTCGACCAGTTCGCGGCAGCCGACCTCACCACGACGGACGACGTCGACGCCGCCGACGCACTCGTCGCCTCGATCGACCACGAGTTCGACTACGACGACCTCTGTACCGCGCTCTGGACGCTTGATCGCGACGTGCCGTTCATCGGAACCGATCCCGATGTCGTCATTCCGGCGCCCGGCCGAGACGTGCCCGGGTCAGGGGCCGTGATCAACGCCATCGCCGGCGTCGCCGAGCGCGACCCCGACGTCGTGCTCGGGAAGCCGTCGGACCCCGCGATCGAAATGGTCCGTGAGCGGCTCCCCTATCCGCCTGAAGAGTGTCTCGTCGTCGGTGACCGGCTCAACACCGACATCGCGCTCGGCGAGCGCGCCGGGATGGCCACCGTGCTCGTCCGATCCGGCGTCACCGACGACGACGTACTCGCCGCGTCTGATGTATCCCCCGACTACGTGCTCGACGACCTCGGGCAGATCGACCGGGTTATCGGCTAACGGAATCGAGGCGGAACGAGAGTCTGGTCGCGGACCGAGCGTCCGGCTACACTACGGATCGGCGGGCTCCACCGTGTTCGTCGCGGTTCTCACTTCCGCCACGTGGAAAATATTTATATAATATAACCGCAACCGCTCAAACATGGGAGTGGTTGACTCACACGAGGACGGATCCGGCGACGACGAGGAAGACCCGGAGCGGGCGGTGCGCGTGCTCGAAGGACACGCGGTACAGTTCAACGAGTATCGGTACTGAGGCCGCTCGTCGGCGCCCCGTCGTTTCTATCCCGCTTGGCCAGCGAGCGGCGGTGCCGAGAGACCGGCCGCTGTCGGGACCGTTAAGTGCTCGTCCCGGGTAGCCGGGGGTGTGATACCGAGGCTTCGACGTGCGAGTATCTTCGCCGCGGTGGCCGCGCTCGCGGTGTTCGCGCCGGCGCTCGGTGACGCCGCGGCCGTGCCGTTCCTCGTCGTCGCCGGCCTCGCCTTTTTCGGGATCCGTGACGGCGACTGGTTCGAGACCCTCGCGCTCCCGGGCGACAGAGAAGCGGAGCGGCTCTACGGACTCGCCGCCTTTGCACTCGCCAGTGGCGGGCTCGCGCTGTTCGCTTCGATCCCTCGCGTTCCCCTCCCGTACGAGGCGTTCGCCGCTGCGACGTTGGCCGTCGGCGGCGGCCGACTCGGCCGCGAACTCGTCAATCCGCACACCGCCGACGAGTTCCCGCTCGTAGCCGGGTACGTTACGGGCGGGACCGCTGCCGCCCTCGCTGGACAGCTTCTCGTGCGACTCCAAGCGCCACCGGTCGCGGAAAGCGTGAACGCGGCCGGCGCGTCCGGTCTCGTTGTCGAGGGAAGCCTTTCCGCCGCCTCCGTCGGCGCCGAGCTTCCCGGCCTTGTCTTCTTGGCGGCCGTGGCGGCGCTGACGGCGGCGTTCGTCAGGTCGCTGGTGTTCGCCCGGGACGCGCACATCACCGTCATCGTCGTCGCGTTCGCGGTCTGGGGGTTCATCGTCTTGGCTCCGACGGTCAGCGCCCCGCTCATCGCCTTCGGGCTCGGCGTGACCGCCGTCCTCGGCTACGTCTCGTTCGCGCTCGGCACGGCGTCCGTTCCCGGGATGCTGACGGGCGTGTTGGCCGCGCTGCTGGCGGTCGTGCTCGGCGGGATCGGCTGGTTCGCCACCCTCATGTCCTTTTACGCGATCGGCGGGCTTGCCTCGAAGTACCGGTTCGACGAGAAGGCGGATCGCGGCGTCGCTCAGGAGAACGAGGGCGCCCGGGGCACCGGCAACGTCCTCGCCAACTCGGCGGTCGCGCTCGTCGCCGTCGTCGGCTACGCGGCGAGCGCCCACGTCAACGTACCGCCGTCGCTGTTCGGGTTCGCATTCGCCGGCGCGACCGCGACCGCGATGGCGGACACGCTCTCCTCCGAGATCGGCGGGCTGTACGACCGACCGCGACTCGTCACGACCCTCAAGCCGGTCGCGCCCGGAACCGACGGGGCGATCACGTGGCAGGGCGAGGCGGCCGGGATCGCGGGCGCACTTATCGTCGGCGGGCTCGCCGCGGTCGGGATGCCGTTGGGCGACGCCGTTTCGGGCGGTGCGATCGTCGTCCTCGCGGGCGTCACCGGGATGACCGTCGACAGCCTCCTCGGCGCCCTGATCGAGGGTGAACGGGTCGGAAACCAGGCCGTGAACTTCCTCGCGACGCTGTCGGGAGCGATCGTGGCGGTCGCCGTCGGGGCCGCGGTCGGGGTGGTGGTGTGAGATGACGGCTGAAACCGAGCCTCCCGAGCCTCCCGACCCCCGTGTCCGGGCTGCGCGCCCACGGGATGCGGAGGCAATTCGCGACCTGCAGACGCACCTCCGGCAACCGAACCCCGATCTGCTAGAGTACGGACTCGCGGTCGGCGCGGCGCTCGTGAGCGTCGCCGACGGGCAGGTCGTCGGGTATCTGCTGCCGGTCGACGCCCCGAACGCGATCGGCGTCCACCTGACCGAGCTCGTCGTCGCCCCCGAACACCGCCGAGAGGGGCGCGCCCGCGGGCTGCTCACGGCCGTCATCGGCGACGCGGACGGTCCCGTGACACTGCAGGCGCACCCCGACAACGACGGCGCGCTCGCGCTGTACGACGAGCTGGGGTTCGAGGTCGTCGACCGACGGTCGGACGCGTACGCCGACAGCGACGCGCTCGTGTTGCGGCGGGCGTGAGGCGACGCCTCGTCCCGTGAAACGAAGACAGACACAAGGCCTATTCGACCCCCGCGCGTCCGCCGAGACATGAGCGAGCGCGACGCGGAAACGGGGGGCAGTGACCGGGCCGACGGGGCGACCGCGCCGAATGAGATCGAAGTCGATTTCGGCGATGACGGACTCGTGCCCGCGATCGCCCAGGACGCCGACTCGGGCGAGGTGTTGATGCTCGCGTACGTCTCCCCTGAGGCGTTAGAACGGACCCGCGAGACGGGTGAGGCGCATTACTACTCGCGGTCGCGCGAGGAACTGTGGCATAAAGGCGGTTCCTCCGGCCATACGCAGGACGTTCGCGAGGTCCGCGTCGACTGCGACGCCGACACCCTGCTGTACCTCGTCGACCAGCGCGTCGGCGCGTGTCACACCGGCCACCGGTCGTGTTTCTACCGAACCGTCGACGGCGAGCACGTCGGCGAGCGTGTCTTCGATCCGGACGAGGTGTACTGAATGGGTCGCGCGGCGGGCGATTCCGACGCAACCGACGGGGCCGACACGACCGACGCGACCGACCCGATCGCCGAGGCTGGCGAGGCGGCCGCGACGCTCCGCGAGCGGTACGACGGGCTTCGTCGGATCGAAGGGCGGATCGCCGACCTCGGCCCCGAACGGGTCGACGCCGCTGTCGACGCGTACCGACAGGCCCACCGGGTGCTCGACCAGTACGAGGAGGACGCGGTCGGCACCGGCGACTTCGGCTCGTACGTCCAGTTCGAGGGGGAGTTCGCGCACGCGGTCGACGTGGGCGACGACGCGCTGGCGGCCGACGCGTTCGCCGCCGCCGACGAGGCGGTGGACAAACGGCGGCTCTCGGAGCGCGACTTCGACGCGGCCCGTGAAGCGCTCGAACCCGCCGGGGAGTACCTCGAACTGCTGACCGATCGCGACGAGGCCGTGGACGACTACCGAGCCGCACGGAAGGCGGCGGTCGACGCCCGGAAGGCGCTCGATGGGCGACTCGACGAACTTCGCGAGGTCACGGCGATGGCCGACGCCGACCTCGACGCCGACGTCGATCGCCTCCGCGATCCGATCGAGGAGTACAACGCGGCGGTCCGCGAGGCGTTCGAGACGTTTTATAAGTCGGCGTCGGCCCGCGACGTGTTCGCCTTCCTCGATCGTGCTGACGGGACGCCGTTCGTCGACGCGGACGTGCCGCCGACGGATCTGTCCGACTACGTCGCCGAGTACGCCGCCGGCGAGGAGCCGCTGCCGACGCTGCTCGAGTACGCCGACTACTCGAACTCCAAGCTGGAGCACTACGTCGACGACCCCGGAGCGCTCCGGACGGCGGTCGCGGTCCATCGAACCTACATCGAGCGGCTCGACGCCGAGCCGCTGACGCTCGACTGGCCCCCCGAGGAGGGCGACGCGCTGGCGTACGCGATCGACGAGCTGATCCCGCTGGTCTCGCGGGTCGCGGACGACGAGACGGTCGCGACGCTGCGCTCGATCCGCGAACTCGCCCGAGGTGATGGGTTCGAGCGACTCCGCCGTGCGGCGGTGGTCCGCGACGCGCTCGACGGTCCGGAGCTCGCGCTCATCGAGCGCGGTGTCGCCGACGACCGTGTGCGCGAGGCGGAACGGACCCTGTCGATCGTCGAAGACGTGCTGGCGGAGACCGAACGGGAGTAGCAGAGGCGAGTGGGAGTAGCGGATTTTTAAGAGCCGCCGGCGCCGACGTGCGGTATGACCCGATTCGACGCCGCGACCGAGGCGGAGCGGCTGCAGCTGTTCGCGGACGCGGCGGCCGCCCACCGGAGCCGGTCGAGCGACGTGATGACCGTCGACGTCGACCCCGAGAGCGACGTCACCGACGGCGGCGAGGTGCCGCCCTGGATCCAGCTCGCGGGCACGGAACTCGTTCTCGACTGCACGGACGACGAGCTGGAGCGACTGAAAGGTCTGCTCGGGGAATTCCCCGAGTTTCGGATCGACGAGCTCGTCAGCCCGGAGGACGCGGAGGGGACGAACGCGGTCGTCACCGCGCGCTCCGACGCCAACCGCGTGGCCGGGTTCATCGAGCGCGCGTTCCGCGAGGTGTACGGTCTCGACGCGGGGTACCGGGCGTGGGTCACCGCGATCTGACCGGCCGGCCGACACCGCCGTCAGAGCCACCGCCACCGCCGACGAGTGTTTACGAGGGCGGGCCGTACCTCAGGTATGAGCTACCCGGTCACCTACTACTGTCCGCACTGCGGGACGCTGGTCGAACTCGACCGCGACGGCTACCTCGCGGACAAGTCGGTGACGCCGTACCCGCTCGAAGGCTGGCGGTACGTCGCCCCGACCGAGCCGTTCGAGGACGGAGACGAGCGGGGCGCCGGTGCGGGCGGAGCCGACAGTGCGGGCGAAGCCGACAGTGCGGACGAAGCCGACGGTGCGGGCGGCGTCGACGGCGTCCGATTCGTATGCGGCGAGAGCGACGGCGTCGTCTGGGATCCCCATGACGGGGTGCGCGGCACCGACATCGGCGGCGACGAACCGTCACGCCGGCCCGACACGGATGCTGTCGGCTGCGGCGAGCCGTTCTACCTGTCGTTCGTCCGTTTCGAGGCGGGCCGCGAGATCGACCCTCGTGCCGAGACGGAGCTGGTGGAGATCGACCCCGATCCCCGTCAGCGCGCGCCCCGCGGACCGGACGGGCCGGGTGGGGGCTTCTGGTGACCCGTCGACCGGGTCGTCGGTTCTGACAGCAGAAACCTGCCCGTAGCATTATGCCAGCACGGTCCAACAAGTGACGTATGCCGGACACCAAGTCAGGCCGTGACAAGCAGGCTCGCGACGCGGAGCGCCGCCGGATCCAGCGCGACATCTCCGAGGCCCGAGCGCGCGGCGACGAGCCTGAGCCGGAAGACGACGCGCCGCCGGAGTGTTACCGTCGTGGCTGTACCGAGCCCGCCGCGTTCTCGGTCACCGAACGCTATCAGGAGGACACGGGCAAAGGTGCCGTTGAGGCGACCGCGCTGCTCTGTGTCGAGCACACGGTCGCGGAGGGGCCCGCCAACTTGGACCACGCGTACGACGAGTACGTGTTCCGCATCGATCCGATCGAGGGCGTCGACGTCGAGATTGAGGCGTAATCGACATCACGGCCACGAAATCGATAACCGAGAAGCCCGCCGAGTCGACGACGACAGACGCCTGACCGGCGGCGACGACAGACAAACCCCTTAATGGGCGAGCGAGAAGGGCCGGATATGGAAAGCATCAATCGGACCGCGATCGAGCTCGTCGACGAGGCGCTCGACTTCGCCGGCGAACTCGACGTCGTCGGCTACGAGCTGGACAACGGCGCCACCGTCGTCGACTTCGGGGTCGACGCGAACGGCGGCGTCGAGGCCGGCCTCCTCCTCGCCGAGATCCAGACCGCCGGGCTCGCGAACCTCCGCACCCACATGGGCGAGGTCGCGGGCGCCCCGCGCCAGTACGTCGAGCTGTCGACCGATCACCCCGCCGTCGCACTGCTCTGCTCGCAGAAGGCCGGCTGGGAGCTCGCCTTCGAGGACGGGTTCGAGGGGCTCGGCTCCGGCCCGGCCCGCGCGCTCGTCGGCCAGGAGACCGAGTTCGAGCGCGTCGGCTACTACGACTCCTCGGAGTTCGCGACGCTGACCGTCGAGTCGACGACGCTTCCGACCGAGGAGGTCGCGGAACACGTCGCCGACCTCGCCGAAGTCGACCCCGAGGGCGTCTTCCTCCCGACGTACGCGACCGGTTCGACCGTCGGCTCCGTCGCGACCGCGGCACGCGCCGCCGAACTCGCCGTCTTCCGCCTGCTGGAGCTCGGCTACGAGCCCACTGACGTGCTCCACGCGTCCGGCGCCGCCCCGATGGCGCCCGTCACCCGCGACGAGAACCTCGCGATGGGCCGGACGAACGACGCGCTGGCCTACGGCGGCGAGGTCCACCTGCAGGTCGCCCGCGACGACGACCGCTTCGACCAGATCGTCTCGACGGCCCGCGAGGAGTACGGCACGCCGTTCGTCGAGGTGTTCGAGGACGCCGACTGGGACTTCTACGAGGTGTCCGAGAGCGTCTTCGCGCCCGCGACGGTCACCGTCGACGTCGTCGACGGCCCCGTCTACACCGTCGGCGAGACGGACGAGGAACTGCTCGCGGAGTCGTTCGACTACCGCTGATCCGGAGGCCGCTCGCCCGATGCGACTCAAACCGGTTCCCGAACCGCCGACCGCCCTCGCCGACCTTCGCGAGTACCAACGAGCGGTGCCGCTCGTTCCGGGACGCACCGACGACTGCTGCGCCCGGCTCCGCGACCGGCAGGATCTCCCAAGCCGCCAAGTAGCGAACGACTGGCTCGCGTTCCTCCGGACGCTCGGGCTGGTCGCAGAAACCTCGCGGGGGTTCGTCCGGATCGACGCGGAACCGACCCCCGACCTAGTCCGGGCGGGCCTCCGTGAGGGGGTCCTCCTCGTCCCGGAGGCGCTCGACGCGTTGCGGACGGCCACGTCCGCCGCCCCGCTCACGCCGGACGGGCTGTTCGAACGGACCCGAGAGTCGGTTCCTCGGCACGACCGCGCCCGGGATCCGGAGTGGGAGGAATCCTGGCGCGAGCGCGCGGACCGACTTCTGCGATGGCTCGCACTCGTCGACCTCGCCGAGCCGGTCGGCACCGAAGCGGACGGCTACGTCGCCGGTGACGCGCTGGCGGCCGACCCCGAATCGCTCGCGCGCGCCTACTACGACGCCCTCGACGCGGGAGAGTACGACCGTCTGGAGGACCTGCTCGACCCGACGTTCGTCCAGCGACGACCGGATCAGACGTTCGAGGGCCGCGACCGGTTCGTGGCGTTCATGCGCGACGAGCGGCCGCTGACGGACACGACACACGCCGTCGACGCGGTGTTCCCCGAGGGACCGGGCGTGGCGGTCCGCGGCCGGCTGCTCGATGCGGGCGGCGACGAACTGTTCGCGTTCGTGGACGTGTTCGCGGTCGCGGACGGGCGAGTGACCGGGCTGGAAACGTACGCGCGGTCCGAGTGAAGGGTTGGGAGCCGTACGCCCGATCCGGGTACCGGCTCGGCGGCGGGAGGCCCGGAACCCCTTTTAATTGGGACGACGACCCTTCGGGTATGATCGACGAGACCGTCGCCGAGATCCGGGCGATGCGGACCCACAGCACGTCGGCGGTGGCTGTGAAGGCGACGCAGTCGCTGGCGGAACTGCTCGACCGCGAGTACGTTACGGCCGACGAGTTCGAGCGCGACCTCGAACACAACGCGGGCGTACTGCGGCGCTCGAACCCTTCCCACGCCGCGCTCCACAACGCGATGCGCGACGTCGAGCGCTCGATCGTCGGCCAGGCGACGACCGTCGAGGGCGCCAAACAGCGCTTGGAGGATGCGATCGCCCGAGTCATCGACGACATCGAAACGGCCAAAGGCGAAGCCGCCGCCCACGCCGCGGAACGCATCGAAGACGGCGACACCCTGCTCGTCCACGACTACTCGACGACCGTGCTCGAGACCATCGAGAACGCCGTGCACGACGGCGCCCACTTGACCGTCTATGTCACCGAGGCGCGTCCGCGCACCCTCGGGCGGAAGACCGCTCGCGTGCTCGCCGGCATGTCCCGCGTCGACGTGCGGATGGTCGTCGACAGCGCGATGGGGTACGCGCTCCGCGCCTGCGACCGCGTCCTCCTCGGGATCACCTGCATCACCGGCGGGACCTACTACAACCGGATCGGCACGTTCCCCCTTGTCGTCACCGCCCGCGAACTCGGCGTCCCCGTCACGGCCGTCGGCTCCGGCGCGAAAACCATCGAGGAGTTCCGTTTCGAGAACGAGTTCCGCGACGCCGTCGAGGTGATGCGCGAGCCGGTCGAGGGCGTCACGATCGAGAATCCGAGCTACGACGCGACTCCGATCGGCATGATCGACACCGTGATCACCGACGAGGGCGTCGTCGAGTAGCCGGCTTTTCACCGGCCACATCTCGGAGGTTCTCGTGTCGCCGTCAGCGGTTCTCTCCTCGCCGATAGTGGTGCTCTCCAGCGCAGCCTGTCGTTCGTTTCAGTGGTGTCGACGGGTCGTTCCGGTAGCGTCAGTGGTTCGTCACGACACAACCACGGTTCGTTACGCCCGATAGCGGATCGGACGAAAACGCTTTGTGTGCGCACCGTGTTAACGCATACAATGAGTGCCAATCCGGGCTCGACGGTCGCCTTTCGGATCCCCACTAGGGACCCGATGACGGTCGAGTGCGCGAGCCTCTCGTGTGAGATCGGGGGGGTCGCGACCGAACCCGGAGCGATCACCGCCGCCGTCTTCGCCGGCATCGTCGCCCTCGTCGCGTTCGCGTACGTTCGCGACGCCAAGACTGCCGCCCGTCAAGAGCGGCGGCGCGTCCTTGATGAGGGCGACGCATTCGCCGAATTCGCCGATCGCGTCGCCGACCTCGACCCGGCACCGGCGGAGTCGCCGACATCGAGTGCCGGCGGCTCGGTCGCCCGAATGTACCGAGTCGACCGGGTCGCCAGTCCGCGTAGCGGCCCAGGCAGCGGCGGCGACGTGCGATTGCGGCGCGTGCTCGCCGCGTACCGCGACACCGTGATGTCGTTACCGCATTACAGGGCGGAGTACGACGAGACGATCCCGGAGAGCCTCGCGGCGGAGTTGGGCCCCGACACCGCGACCGCGTTGGCGTCGAACGGGACCCTCTCGACGGGTGCCCAGTCAGCGCTCGTCAGTCGGAGCCGACGGGCAGCGACGGCGCGGTCCTCACTGGCGGACGCGATCGGGACGGAGATCGACGCGCTCTGTGCGGTCGAAACCGACCTGACCCGCGTCGACTGCCGCCGGCGCCGACTCCTCGAACACCTCGACGGCATCACCGGTGACCGGACCGACGCCGCGATCGACATCTGGGAACGACTCGACGGGCTCGAAGATGAGTGCGAGGAGATCGCGGCGGCCCGACAGCGCGCCCTCGACGATCCGCCGATGACGCCCGATATCGCGACCCCGAACGCGGACCGGGCGTTCTACGGGTACCTGTACGCGCCCACCGACGGACCGCGGTACCCCGTGTTGGCGCAGGTCTCAGAGCTTGCAGACCGGATTCGGTCCGACGGCGATCGAGTCGCGAGCCTGATCGGGAGTGGTCAGTAGCGGGAGTCGTCGAGTCGGATCCGGTCAAGCCGAAGCGCTCCACCGCCGAAACCCCAGAGCCGATGTGGCTCGGGCGCGAACGACGATCGATGAGTGACGGAGAGGACGCCACCAGCGAGGACCGTAGGAGCGACGCGGCCGGTGTGGGCGACGATGGACGCACCGCCCACGCGAACGCCGGATTCCGGCGCCTGTTCGGCGACGATGCTCTCACCTTCGGGCTCGGCTTTCCGCTCACCGGCGAGCGTCGTTCGACCCCGGATCCCACCGAGGAGGTCCGACTCGCGGAACGCGCCGAAGCGCTCGGGTTCGACGGGCTCTGGGCGAGGGACGTTCCGACGTACTGGCCCCGGTTCGGGGACGCCGGCGGCGCGTTCGACCCGTGGGCGCTGCTGTCGCACGTCGCCGCTCGCACGGAGACGATCGCGCTCGGCACGGCGAGTGTCGTCCTCCCGTTGCGCCACCCGATCCACCTCGCGAAGTCGGCGGCGACGGTCGACCGGCTCTCGGGCGGGCGACTCGTTCTCGGGGTCGCCTCCGGCGACCGCGACCCGGAGTTCGACGCGTTCGGCGTCGACCGCGACGACCGCGGGCGGGCGGTCCGCGAGCGCGTCGCCGCGATGCGGGCCTGTTGGTGCGAGGAGTTCCCCGAGATCGAAGGGGCGTGGGGCACGCTCGACGGCGACCTCGATGTGCTCCCCAAGCCGACGACGGAGACGCTGCCCGTGTTGCCGACGGGCAACGCGCGACAGTCGACCGAGTGGATCGCCGACCGCGGCGACGGATGGCTGTTCTACCACCTGCCGGACGAGACCCTCCAGAGTTACCTCGCGGAGTGGCGGGAGCTGGCGGGCGAGAAGCCGTTCGTCATCGCCGTCGGCGTCGAGTTCGCCGACGACCCGACCGCGGACCCGGAACACCGTCACCTCGGCTATCGCGCCGGCGTCGAGTGGTTCCGCGAGTACTTCCGGCGGCTCGACGGGTACGGACTCGATCACGTCATCGTCGGCCTGCGCGGCGATGACCCCGAAGCGGCGATGGAGACGTTCGCGACGGAGATTCTCGACGGATCGTGAGACGAGGCGGCGGACTCATCCCGTAACGCCTGATTGCGCGCGATCGCGTCTGTCGGGGACGGACCATCGCGGGCACTTTATACCCCGCAGCGAGTATCTTTGAACGTGGTGGCAGTGACGACGTGTTACCCCCACTGAGCCCCTTGTGATGAGGGTTTTCCACCGAGCCACCACGTTTCCACGAAGCGCATCTTGAGCCAGCGAGCCGTGGCGCTCGCACTCGGAGCGTGCGAGCGAGCGCGAACGAAGCAAGCGGGCGAGCACGTTCGAGAAGCGAACGGCTCGGGGGTCGCGATCTCGGCGCCAAAATCGGGCAGTCGTTCGGGGTTCGGCTCGGCCGGGGTTCGGCTCGGCCGGCGTTCAGTACGAGGCGGCGCGCTTGTCGAGACCCGCGGCCTCGATGTCCTCGCCGTCGACTGAGGTCCGGAGCACGTCCATCCCGTCGTCGCGGTCGATGTCGAAGTTACGCGCGTACAGCTCCTCCAACCGGTCGTACTCGGCGTCGGAAATGGGGGGAACGTCGCTCGCGGCGCTCCACGCGGCGATGTCGTCGGCGTCGCGGAACGTCGGGGTCACGGACGCGACCTCGTCGTGCGCGAGCAGCCAGCGGATCGCCGCCTGCGCTATCGTTCGGGTTCCGTCGGCGTGGTCGGGGGTTTCGAGGAAGCGGATCGCCTCAACCTTCTCCCAGCCGGTCTCGTACCACTCTTTGGGTCGGTGTGAGCGGTGGTCGCCGTCTTCGAGGACGGTATCGGGCGTCACCTGCTCGTTGAGCAGGCCAGACGAGTGCGGGACGCGAGCGATAACGGAGGTGTCGGCGTCCGCCTCTCGGATCGCGTCGACGAAGTGGCGGCCCGGCTCCTGTTCGAACAGGTTGAAGACGGTCTGGACCGCGTCGAACTCCTCGTATTCGACGGCGGCCTCGCCCTCGGCGAGCCAGCCGATCGACGGACCCAGCGCCCATCCGAGCGCGCGGACGCGCCCGTCGGCCTTCCACTCACGTAGGAGGTCGCGGACCTCGGGCGTGATGTCGTCGACGTTCGCGTTGTGCAACTGGAGCAGGTCGACGTAGTCGGTGTCGAGCCGGTCGAGCGAGCGCTCGAGGGCGGTCTCAAGGTACTCGCGGTCGAGTTCTTTCGGAAGCTCGCCGTGTCCCGCTTGCGGGTTGTTGTAGAAGTCGTAGCCGATCTTCGTCGCGAGCGTCACCTCGTCGCGCCGACCGTCGATCGCGCGGCCGATTATCTCCTCGCTGTCGCCGTGACCGTACACGTCGCCGGTGTCCACGTATGCGACGCCCGCGTCGAGCGCTGTTTCGACCATTTCGACCGCCTGTTCGTCCGAGCGGTCGCCCCACCAGTCGGTGCCGACGACCCACGCGCCGAAGCCGATCTCAGAGACCTCGACGCCGGAGTTCCCGAGTTCGCGGTGCTGCATACCTCGATTTGGGGATCGGACCACTTAGCGGGTGCGGTCTCCCTCACGCCGCGGGACCGCGACCGGATATTTATAAGCTCAGCCCGAGCGCCGCCCGCCGCCGCGCGGCCGGCGACGGAGCCGGAGGCGGGGCGGTGAAGACTGCCTAATGGCTCAGCGCCCACGGATAGCCGCCGTGGTTGTGCCCATCGCCGTGATCGTGTCCGTCGCCGTGGTCGTGCCCGTCGCCGTGGTCGTGCCCACCGCCGTGGTCGTGTCCACGGTGGTCAGTCTCGGGCGATCCGCTCGCCGTCGCTTCCAGCGTCTCGTCGACGCGCAACACGAGGCTCGCGGTCCGAACGGCGGTCTCGAGACAGCGCGCGGGAACGGCGACGGGCTCGACGACTCCCGCGTCGAACGCGTCTCGGACCGCACCGGACCGGTCGATCCCCGCCGACGTTTCCCCGCGGTGATGGCGGGCGCGGAGGGCGGCCAGCGCGTCGATCGGGTCCGCCCCCGCGTTCCGGGCGAGGGTCCGCGGGATCACGGTCACCGCGTCCGCGAACGCGTCGAGCGCGAGCGCCGAACGGTCGTCGATGCTCGCCGCTCGATCCGACACCGCGCGGGAGACGGCCATCATGGGGGCGCCGGCGCCCGGAACCACGCCGCCGCCGCCCGTGGCGTGGCGCGCGACGGCGAGACAGTTCGCCACGATCCGCTTCGTCTCCGCGGCGACGTGCGGTGTCCCGCCCCGCAAGAGGAGCGACTCGTGGGACTCCCCCGGGAGGTCCGTGAACGTGATCGCGGTGCCGCCGCCGCCGACGGAGCGACGGCGAACCGCCCCGACCGAGCCGAGCGCGCTCCGGTCGAGGTCGGAGACCGCTGTCACCGCGGTCGCGTCCGCGGCGCGGGCGAGCGCGTCGAACTCGTCCCGCCGAGTGCGCTCGACCGGGAGCACGCCGTCGCGGGCGAGTTCGGTCCGCAACTCGTCGTCGACCGACTGCTGACAGACAAGCACGTCGACGTCGCGGTCCGTGACCGAGCGGATCACCGCTCGTCTGGCCGCCCGTTCGTGATCGCGGATCGCCGCGAGGTCGTCCGCATCTCGAACCGCCACCGATCCGGCGGCACCGTCCACCGGGAGCGTCACGTCGCCGTCGACGAGCGCGACCGTCGGTTCGACGAGCGCCCGGCCGCCGTCGGGTCCGGATGCGCTGACCCCGAGCCCGTCGGTCCCGAAGCCGTCGACGGTCGTCGACGATTCGTCGACGTCGACGAGGATCCCTTCGACCCGCTCGGAGTCAGCGAGCGCGCCGCCGGGGTACGCGTGAAGCGTGAGCCGCGCCGCGTCGAAGTCTACCGATCGCAGGGCGCCGACGCTGAGGTCGGCGAACCGCTCGGTCGCGGCCGCGTCCCAGCGTCCGGTGACCGCCGTCGCCGCCACCGCTCGCACCCGGGGGTCGTCCGGCTCGACCGGCACGCTGAGTTCGCGGAGCGCGTCGCGGGCGTGGCCGGCCGCGCGAACGTACCCGTCCGCGATCGACGTGGGATGAAGCCCGTCGGCGACGAGCTCGTCGGCCGCGTCGAGGAGTTCACCGACGAGCAGCGCCGTCATGGTGGTCCCGTCGCCGACGTGACGCGCGTGGGCTTGAACGGCGTCTCGTATCACGCGGCCGATGGGGGCGTCGATCTCCATGGCGTCGAGCACGGTCGCGCCGGTGTTCGTCACGACGACGGTTCCGCTCCGGTCGATCACCATCTTGTCCAGCCCGTTCGGGCCGAGCGTGCTTCGGAGGGTAGCCGCGATCGCTCGCGCCGGGGCCGCCGCACCCGTTCGGAATCGGGTCCGGTCAGTCGGGTCGATCACCCGAGGGGGTCGTCGGTGACGACGAGGTCGCCGCGGTCGGCCCGGTTGTCCAGGTTCCCCGGAGAGATGTCGAACTCGAAGACGCCCTTCGGCACCGCCAGCGTCGAGCACGCGTTGGGGACGTCGACGACGCCGCTTTGGCGACCCTCGGCGGGGACGGTGCCGAGGATGTGAAGCGCCTGCTGGCCTGTGTATCCGAACTTCTTGAGGTAGTCGATCGCCTGCAGACACGCCCGGCGGTAGGCGACGTGCGAGTCGATGTAGCGCTGCTCGCCGTCCTCGGTCACGGAGTAGCCGCAGAACGTGATGTAGTCCTCGAAGTTGGGACCGCGGTGGCCGGGCTCGAATATCGGGTGATCGACGCCGTGTTCCTCCATGCCGTTCTTGATCAGGTCGAACTCCACGTCCGCGTACGCCGCCATCTCGATCGCGCCGCAGAACGTGATCTCGCCGTCGCCCTGCGACGCGTGGAAGTCGCCGAGTCCGAACTTCGCTCCCTCGACGTAGACGGGGAAGTACACCGTCGACCCGATAGAGAGGTCCTTGATGTCGTGGTTGCCGCCGTGTTCGCGCGGCGGAACGGTTCTGGCGGCCTCTTTCGCCGCCTCCTCGGCCACCTCGGGGTCCATCTCGCCCATCTGCGCGCCCTCGGTGGTCGGCGGGTTCGCGACGCCCGGTTCCGCCTCGCCGGTCGGGTGGTTCGGGATCGAGCTCGGGTCCTCCGCGTGCTTGTCGATCAGCTCCTGTTCCCGCTCGTTCCACTCCTCTAACAGCTCTTGGCTCGGTGCACATCCCGCGAGCCCGGGGTGGATTTTCCCCTCGTAGCGGACGTCGGGGACGTGCCGCGAGGAGACGGTGTAGCCGTCGAGGTCCCAGATCGACTTCGCGGCGGTCGGGAAGTGGTCGGTCAGGAAGCCTCCGCCGTTCTGCTGTGAGAAGGTCCCGGTGAAACCGAACTCCGAACGGTCGTTCAAGGGTCCCATGTCGTGGAACTCGACTTTCAACAAGTCGCCGGGCTCCGCGCCCTCGACGTGGACGGGACCGGCGAGGTAGTGGACCTGCGTGAGGTCGACGTCTCGGACCTCGTTGGGGTCGTCGTTGTCGGTAATCTGGCCGCCCGTCCAGTCCAACGCTTCCAGTCGGATCGTCTCACCGATCGACGCCTCCACGACCGCCGGGATGTCCGGATGCCATCGGTTGAACGGCTTGGCCGTCGGCTGTTCATCTGGTGGGCTATCGACGTCGACCTCGAATTTGACTTCTGGCATATGGCACCACTTGACAATACAGTGAACTGAAACAAAAGTGTTGCTGCAAGAATAAGTCTTTTGAGACAACAAGAACTCCCGAGGGATGTTCTGGTGCAGCGGCATCGGGGTTGGGAGCCGGTGCGCGGGCGTCGCACAACCGAATCCCTTTGAGGGACGGCGACGAACGTGCGACGATGACAAAGCGACACGTGTCCCTGCCCGACGCCGCGGAGGCCGGGGTCCGAGGGTTCATCGACGAGGTGGACGAACGACTCTCCTCGGACGAGGACACCTGTGAGGTCGTACGGGACACCCTGATCGACCTCTACGGCGACCGCGATCGCTGGGAGGCGTGGCAGGACGGCGAATCGGTGCCGAAAGCCGAGCGCGTCCGCTTGCAGGGGTACGACCCGTGTAACGCGACGCTGGAGTCGGAGTACTACGCCGAGAAGGACGAGGAGGAGTTCCAGCGGTCCAAACACCTCCAGTGGCTCTGGCGGCAGTTCGACGCCACGCCGATGGCCGACAACGTCGAGTTCGCGCTCCGCTTCCGTCAGATGCTCGGCACGCACCTGTTCGCCGAGTGCGGCGACAACTGCCGATTCTTTAAGGGCATCTCCGTCACGTACGGTCACAACATCGAGATCGGCGACAACGTCGTCATTCACGACGACGTGCACCTCGACGACCGCGGGAAGCTGACGATCGGCGACCGCGCGTCGATCTCGGACGGCGTCCACCTCTACAGCCACGACCACGACATCGTCGACCAGACCGAGGTCCGCAACTTCCACACGATCGTCGGCGACGACGCCCGCGTCACCTACGACGCGATGGTGCGAGCCGGTTGTCGCGTGGGCGAGAACAGCGTCGTCGGCGCGCGCTCGGTGGTGCAAGGCGACGTTCCCGACCACCACGTCGTCGTCGGCGCGCCGGCCCGCAGCGTGCGCGTGAAGCCGGGGTGGGAGGAGGCGGCCGCAGAGTTGGAAGACGGTCGGCTCACCGACCGACAGGACGAGCGCGAGATCGAGTACGAACTGCCCGCCGATCTCGAGCAGTTCGACGAGTTCCAGCGAAGCCGTACGCCGCCGAAGTAGCACCGCTCGGCGCTGTTGAATCCCGCAGACCGACCGCGTGGAGACGGGGTAATTACCCAAAAACTCCCGTGAGACGGCAGTTCGAGGCCGGACCGTCCGGCGCACCGCTTCTCTTCACGTCGTCGCGTCCGATCCAAGGAGCACCGGGAGGATATCCCGGAGGAAGTGGACGAAGACGACGAGCAGAATGGGGGCGAGGAACACTCCGTACCAGCCGAACGCCACCGCACCGAGAACGTACATCAGGAGTATCAGGCCCATGTTGAGCTCCCCCTTCGAAACGTACGACCGGATGAAGATGTCGGGAATGACATCGACGATCACCACCGTTGCGAGGAGAAACGCGGCCGGGAACCAGAGCGGGATCTCTCCCCCTGACACGCTCTGCCAGATGAGATAGCCGGCGTAGGGGAGGTAGACGAGTTTCGTACCGACGGTCGGAATGAGCGTGCCCACGCCGGTCAGGAGTCCCAGGAGGATCGGGAATTGGACGCCGGCCCCGGCCGGAGCGGCGAGGTCTAGCCCGTAGTAGACGACGACGGCGAGGAGACCGGTCACCCCGATCGTGATGAGGTTCCCGGTGTAGATCGTCGTGAGGTCCGCATCCACCTGCTCCAGGAAGGCTACGGCGGAGGGTTGGTTCTCGAAGGTCCGCCGGAACCAGCGAGCGATTTTGTGATCGTCACGCAGGAGGTAGAACGCGAGCGTGAAAGCCACGAAGAGACGCAACAACCAGGTCGTGGCCGCGGCGGCGAATCCTCCCACCCTGGAGACGTTGTTCCGGAGAACGCCGAGTATTCCTTGTCCGTCACTTCCCGAGACGAGGTTGACGTAGGGTTCTAAGGCCGTTCTGAGCTGTTCGAGATCCGCGATCGCGAAAAACTGGTCGACCTCGCGGATCCCAACAAACACGGTGTACGCCAAGATGAGGAGAATCGGTAGACCGACGGTCAGGAGGGTGATCACCGCGCTGCTGTTCGGTCGATCGGTCCGCTGATCTACCCATTGGTAGATCGGCCGCGTCGCGTAGTAGAGGAACACGCCGACCACGAGCGCACCGACGAACGAGTAGAGGACGAACGCCACCATAACCGTGATCAGGGCTCCGACGAGAATCCAAGCGACCGAGCTGTGACCACTCGTGAGAGGGGGCGCCATACGCACCGATCCGAGCCCGGAAGCAAAAGTCGTTGGCCTCCATGCGTTCTCTCAACCCCTCTCTCGGCAGATACCGTCCAACCGGACCAGGTTCCGACCGGCGACCAGCACGCCTATCCCGTTTCGGCTTCCGTCAGAGTCCGAGTGACATGCTATCGGCCGCCAGTATCGTTATTTGTCAGCAGCGCCTGCTCTAACTTGGTGTTATATAAATGACAGGAAAACAGATCCTGATGATCGTCGGCGACTTCGGAGAAGACTACGAGATCATGGTCCCGTACCAGGCGCTGCAGGCGGTCGGTCACGAGGTCCACGCCGTCTGTCCGGAGAAGGAGCCGGACGAGACGATCAAAACGGCGATCCACGACTTCCGAGGCGACCAGACGTACCTCGAGACTCGCGGGCACGACTTCGCGCTCACTCACGGGCTCGACGACGTCGACCCGGCTGACTACGACGCGCTGGTCGTCCCCGGCGGCCGCGCGCCCGAGTACCTCCGCGGGTACGACGTGGTGCTCGACACGGTGCGTCACTTCTTCGAGGCCGACAAGCCCGTCGCGTCGATCTGTCACGGCCCGCAGATCCTCGCGGCGGCGGGCGTCCTCGACGGCTACGAGATGACGGCGTACCCCGCCGTGCGGCCCGAAGTCGAAGCGGCCGGGTGCTCGTGGGTCGACGGGGTCACCACGGACGGGAACCTCGTCACCGGGCAGGCGTGGCCCGACCACCCCGAGTGGATCGCGCAGTTCCTCGACGTGCTCGGGACCGAGATCGAACACGGCGCGCCCGCCGCGACCGCGGACTGATCCGGTCTCCGCACACGCTTTTTATACGTTGGCTCCGCCTGCACGGCTCTTTATGAGGCACGCTACCGTTGATCGACCCATGACTGACGACGACGGCGAGACGACGGAACAGGCGATAGACACGCGCGGCGCGCCTTCTCGGCTCGGCCGCGTCCTCCTCGGCGTCGGCCTCGCCGCGCAGGCCTCCGAGGACTTCCGCGACATGGAGGACACGATTGAGTACGCCGAGTCTGCGGGGGTCCCTGAACCCGACCTCACGGCCCCGTTCGCGTCCGGTATGATGGTCGTCGCGGGGGTGGGGATCGCGCTGTGGCGGGCTCCGCGGCTTGCCACCGGCGCGGCGGTCACGTTCCTCGCCGTCGTGACGGCGACGATGCACGACTTCTGGAACGCCGACGAGGAGGACAAAAGCGGCGAGCGGCTCGCCTTCTTCGGGAACCTCGCGATGCTGGGCGGGGCGCTCGTGTTCCTGCGGGAGGCCTTTAAATAGAATCCGCGTCGAACCGCGCGCCAAACTCCGCCGCCTACTCGTAGTCCTCGTACGTCGGGAGCCCGTCCTCGGGCGGGAACTCCTCGACCGGAACGGCCGTCTCGTCGCCGCTCGCCATGTCCTTCACCGTGTACTCGCCGTTCTTCAAGTCGCGCTCACCGACGACCACGACGGTCTCGGCGTTGATCGAGTCGGCGTACCCGAGCTGAGCGCCGAACGAGCGGCCCGAGACGTCGCTCTCGACGACGATATCGCCGCCGAGCCCGCGGAGGTCGCGGGCGAGTTCGGCCGCCTCGCTGCGCGTGTCGCCCACGGAAAGGACGTAGTAGTCCGTGGTCAGCTCCTCGTCGGGCCAGACGCCAGCCCGCTGACAAAGGAGTTTGAGCGTCGCGTGACCGGGCGCGACGCCGACGGCGGGAGTGGGCTGACCGCCGAAGCTCTCGATGAGGTCGTCGTAGCGCCCCCCGCCGAAGACGGAGCGGGACACCTCGCCGATGGAGTCGAAGCACTCGAAGACGACGCCGGTGTAGTAGTCGAGCCCGCGGGCGGTCGTCAGCGACACCTCGCAGAACTCGCCCGCGCCGAAGTCGTCGGCGGCGGCGAGCACGTTCCGGAGGTTCTCGACGGCGTCCTCGACGTCATCGCCGCCCGCGTCGGCGATCGCATCGAGGTCGTCGACCGTCTCGACGCCGGTGATCAGGTCGTCGAACTCGCGGGCGGTCGCGCGGTCGAGCCCGGCGTCGGAGAGGAGCCCGAGGTACTCGCCGTCGTCGATCTTCGCGCGCTTGTCGACCGCGCGGATCGCGGCCGCGGTGTCGACCGTGTCCGGGTCGGCCGCGAGCGCCCGAACCAGCCCGCCGAGGATGTCGCGGTGTGAGACGCGGAACTCGAAGTCGTCACCGGTGAGCCCGAGATCGGTGAGAGCGTCGGCGGCGACCGCGAGCACCTCGGCGTCGGCCTCGGGCGCGGACGAGCCGAACACGTCGATGTTCGTCTGGTAGAACTCGCGGAAGCGACCCTGCTGGACCTGTTCGTAGCGCCAGAACGGGCGGGTCGACATCCACTTGATCGGCTTCGACAGCTCCTGGCCCTTCGCGACGACCATCCGCGCGACGGTCGGGGTGAGCTCCGGCGTCAGCGACACGCCGCGACCGCCCTTGTCCTCGAAGGCGTACAGCTCCTCGACGATCTCCTCGCCGGACTTGTCGACGTACATCTCCGTCCGTTCGAGCGCGGGCGTGGCGATCTCGCGAAAGCCGTACCGGCTCGCGGCGCTCTCGATCGCGTCCGTCACCTCTCGGCGGGCCGACTGCTCGCCGGGGTAGAAATCGCGGAATCCCTTGAGTCCGTCGTACATGGACCCGAGTTCGGCGAGCGGCCGCTTGAAAGCATCCTTTCGGGGCGGTACTCGCGCCCCTCGGTACGTGGTTCGTGGTTGTCGGAGCGGGTATCGCGGTCGACGAGACGCGGCTCGTCCCGCCTAGTCGTTCTGATATTCCTTCTGGAACCCGCGGAATTCGGTCCGGTGGGCCTCCTCGTCGGAGAGCAGCGTCACGGCGAGGTCTTCGGTGACCGGATCGTCCGCGTCCTCGGCGGCGTCGATCAGGTCGCGGTACGTCGCGATGGCTCCTTCCTCAGCGTCGAGCACGCCGTTGATGACTGCCAGTACGTCAGTGGAGTCCTCGGGCGGCTGGAGGGAGTCCTGCTTGGCCGTGAACTCCGCCGACCCCGGTGGGCGCGCGTCGAGCTGTTTGAGCCGCTGTCCGAGCTGTTCGGCGTGTCCGAGCTCCTCTTGAATGTCCTGTTTGAGACTCTCTTTGATCTCCTCGGCGCGGACGCCGTCGAGGACGATGGCGTTCGTCTGGTAGTTCATCACAGTCTCGATCTCGTCGGCGTACGCCGTCCGAAGCAGCTCGACTACTCGGTCAGATGACATACACGGCACTACGGACGCCGGACCAAAAATCGTTCCGGCGATCCTGGACCGACGAGAACTCGGCAGTCGTGCACAGATCGACGCGCGGGTCGATTAGTCGCTCCGTCCGTGCACGTACGTCTGGTCGTGGTCGGGGAACACGTCGTTCACCATCTCCTCGCCGTACTCGTCAGCGATGAGCGTCCGGAGTTCGTCCTCGTAGTCCGCCTTCGGCACCTCCTCGCTGGGTCCTTGCTGGACGTCGAACGTCGCCTCGACGAGCCGGTCGACTGCGTGTCTACCGAACCCCGAGAGCGGGGAGATGTAGTCGACGCCGTGACGGTCTTCCAGACTCTGCGCCTGCGCGCGGGAGACGGTCGGCACGCGGTCGTCCCGGCGCGTGCCGTCAGCGATCGCGTCAACCTCACGGCTCGCGATCGTCTCCAGCGCGTGCTGGTGGACCCGCTGGATCCCGTTTCGCGGATAGCCGTCGGTGATCATCGCCTCGACGACCTCCTCGGCGACGGTTCGGTCGAGTTCGACGCGTTCGAAGGGGAAGCCGAGTTCGGTGGCCGCTCGTTCCGCGTGCTCCCAGTCGTCGGTGAGCCCGAAGCTCCCGGTGACGCAGCGCACGTCGTAGAACCGGTCGAGCAGATGAGCGGCGAGCGAGGAGTCCTTCCCCCCGCTGTACAGGAGCGCGAGCTCCATCTATCGCCGCCGGATGTCGAAGCTCTGCTGATCGGGCTGGAGCTCTTTTAAGAGATTCCGCATCTGGTCCTCGTCGATGCGCCCTTGGACGCGACCGCTCTGAGCGAGCGCCGCCACCTGCTGTTTCACCTTCTCGCCGAACTCCGGTTTCGACATCGCGACCGCGTTGAGCCGCTGGCGCGCCTTGTCGGTGAGGTGCTGTTTGAGGACGGCCTCCTGTTGGGCCTCCGCGCGCTCCTGCGCCTCCTGTTGGGCCTCAGCGTCGCCGCCGCCCTGCTCGCGCTCGCGGAGCTCCTGCATCTTCTTTTCTCGCAGTTCCTCGAGTCGTTCGTCGTCGGGGTTCCCACTCATACGCCCGTCTTCTCGGTCCGTGCGAAAAACGATTTCGGAGGGATCTGTCGCGATCCGGCCACCCGTCGCAGTGGCGGCGCGCGGAGCAGCGGTCCGCGCCGCTTAAACGGCTCCTCGGCGTATCCGCCGGCAATGAGCGAATCGCGGGAGTTCTGTCCGCGCTGCGGCGACGCCGTCCCCGAGCGGCGGGACCCGCTGCCGGGCGAACCGCGGGGACGGGATGCGCTGTTGTGCGACGACTGCTACTTCGAGGACTTCGATCTCGTCGACGCGCCCGACCGGATCGAGGTACTGGTGTGTTCCGGTTGCGGCGCGGTCCGCCGCGGCGAGTCGTGGCGCGACGTCGGCGCGCGCGACTACACCGACGTGGCGGTCGACGAGGTCGCGGAAGCGCTCGGCGTCCACGTCGACGCCGAAGACGTGGACTGGGGCGTCGAGCCCGAGCAGGTCGACGAGAATAACGTCCGGATGCACTGTCGCTTCTCGGGAGTCGTCCGCGGGACGCTCCGCTCCGCGGAGGTGACGGTGCCCGTGAAGATCTCTCGCGGGACCTGCGACCGCTGCGGGCGCATCGCTGGCGGCTACTACGCCGGGACCGTGCAGGTGCGCGCGGACGAGCGCGAGTTGACCCCCGAAGAGCGGGCCGAAGCGCTCTCGATCGCGGAGTCGTACGTCGCCGATCAGGAGGCCGACGGCGATCGCGAGGCGTTCATCACCGAGGTGAAAGAGACCGACGACGGGCCGAACATCAAACTCTCGTCGAACCGACTCGCACAGAACGTCGCGACCCGCATAACGGAGGCGCTCGGCGGGAGCTTCGAGTCGTACCCGACCCTCGTCACCGAGGACGGCGACGGAAACGAGGTGTACCGGGTGACCTTCGCGGTTCGACTCCCGCGGTACGCCGCCGGTGAGATCATCGACCCCGAGGACGGCGACGGGCCGGTGCTCGTCACGAGCGTCTCTGGTCGTCTCCAGGGCGTCAGGCTCGCCACGGGCGAGGCGTACACGTCAGACTTCGAGGACGCGAACGCGCCCGACGCCGACCGACTCGGCACCCGCGACGACGCCGCGAAGACGACGGTGGTGACCGTCGAAGATGAGAACGCGATTCAGGTGCTTGATCCGGTCACCTACGAGGCGAAAACCGTCCCGAACCCCAGTTTCGTCGACGCCGATGCCGACACCGTGCTCGCGTTCGAGCATAGCGGCAAGGTACATCTCGTCCCCGAAGCGTAGCCGCGAGACGGCGGTCCCCGACGCACCGCTCGACGAGTTGAGAAAATTGCGGTCGGAGGAAAGCCCCGAGCAGTCAGCGGTTTCGGACCTACCGACGATTGCGGATCGATCAGCAGTTCTGGATCAGTCGGCGTGAACGGCGCGCTCGTTTTCGAGCGCGGCGGCCCGCTCCGACTCGGTGACCTCGATGCCGCGGCGCTCGAGTTGGTCGATGAACTCGGACTCGCTCAGACCGGCCTGTGTGGCCGCTTGAGAGAGTGTCAGCGTTCGCGCACCGTACAGCGTCAGCGCACTCGCCAGCCCCTTGGTTGCCATACTTCCGGATCCGGCGTGAAGGTTTATGAAGGTTACTACTTCATTGAGGGACCTAACACACCTTATACGATATATATTGACAGTTGATCAGCGCCGCGATGTATAACCACTACCCGCGACGGCCCGGTGGAATTATCACTCGCGACCGACGTACCGAACGTATGAACCGACAACAGTTCTTCGCGCTGTTCTTCGCGTTTCTCATGGTGAGTTCCATGGCGGCGTGGGGCGTCTCGTTGATATAACGAAACCCGCGTTTGCGGCCGCCTCCGCGCCTTCGTTAGCCGTCGCCCCAGACATCGGAGAGCGGGTGATTCCGGCGGCGCTCGGCGTCCGCCTCCGAACGAGTCCGCGTCGCGTCGCCGTCTCCCGACGAGCCGGCGTGGCCTCCCGTTCCGGATCCGGCGTCGGCGCCGCGTTCGCTGCCGTCACCGCCGTCACCGTCGCCGCTACTGTTGCTGCCGCCCCGAGTCGATCCGCTCGGGCTCGTTCTGCGGCGGCGGCCCGCCCGCGCCGGTCCGGACGGTTCGGCGTCGATGCCAGCGAGCGCGGCGCCGGGGTCGAACGCGGGTAGCGTCGGGGTCGTCATCGCCTCGATCTGGTCGCGGAACCACGGCGGCGTGTCGGCTTTCGCCCGGTCGAACAGATCGAGCAGCGAGTCGTCCGCGAGATACGTCGCGCCGTAGTCGTCGGGCGCCCGGACGACGCGTCCGCAGGCCTGGATGACCGTCCGCAGCGCCGTGCGGTGGTACCAGGCCCACTGGTCGTCGGCGAGCCGGCGGGCGACACGCGAGTCGTTGGTGTTGCGGTAGGGGGCCTTACACACGACCTGCCACCGGCAGAGGCCGTCTTTCAGGTCGAGCGCCTCCTCCATCTTCACCGAGACGAACACCTCCGGCTCCGCGCTCGCCTTCCACGCGTCCAACTCCGCGTCGCGGTTCGCCCGGCTGTGCCGCCGCACCCGCGCGGCGACACCGAACTCGCCGAGCTTCTCGACGAGTCGGCCGGCGATGTCGTACGAGTGCGCGTGGATCAGCCCCTTCTCGTCGGGGTGTTCGGCCATCAGCCGGACGACGAGGCGAGCGATCTTCGGCACCGTCTCGTCGCGGTGCTCGTAGGTCATCGACCCCTGTGTCACGTCGTACAGCCGGCGGTGCGCGAGCGGGAACGTGTGCTCGACGTCGACCAGCGCGACGTTCGCGGGGTTGAGGCCGACGCCGCGGCAGAACGCGTCCTTCGAGAGGATGGTGGCCGAAAGCAGCGCGAACTTGTTGCCCCGGTCCCACACCGTGTGCTGGAGGTAGCGCGCGGGGTCGAGCGGCTTGATCGCGAGCGCCGATCCCTCGCCGTCGGGCTGGTCGACGACCCACGTCGTCGGCGACTGCGGGTCGCGGTAATCCTCCAGAAACCACCCGAGCTCGGAGATCAACTCGCCGAGCCGATCTCGACGGGCCACCTCCTCGCGGTCGAGCTCCGGCTGGCCCGTCAGCTCGTCTTTCGCGCGCTTGGCCACGTCGCGGAGGGACGCGACGAACCGTGCGGTGCGGTCGAGCGCGTCCTCTTCGGGACCCGCGTCGGCCTCGACGTCGGGCACGCCGACCTCGTCCCAGACGGGCACGCGATCCGGCGAGAGGTCGATCGTCGCGTACATCTCGGCCCACTCCGCGAGCCCGTGCGCCTCGTCGATCACGACCACGTCGCGCTTGCGGAACACGTCGGAGCCGGCGGTCCGCATGAAGTACGCGAGCGTCATGGCGGCGTATCGGTTCCCCGAAGCGATCGCGCGGTCAGAGAAATACGGACAGCGGTGTTTCACCGAGCAGTCGAACCCCTGCTGGCGGACGCAGGGTGCGCGGTTGACCGGGGTGTCGTGTTCGCCGGGGAGGATGCAGTCGTAGTTCGACTTCCCGCGGATCACCGCCAGGTCGTCGAGGAGGTCGTCGGCCTCGACGTCGTCGATCTGCGACACCTGCGGCGTCGTGTAGTAGGCGCCGGTCGCCTCGCTCGGTGCCGTCTCTTCGACGGTGCTGGCCGCGCCCATGATCGCTCGGGCGAGCAGCGATTTCCCGCTACCCGTCGGCGCACGCACCAAGACCACGTCGTTGCCGGCGGCGTAGGCATCGCGGATGTCCGCGACCGCCTGCTCTTGGGCGCCGCGGAAGCTCGGGGCGGGGAACTCGGCAGGGATCCGATCGGGGTCCACAGCCACTCCTCGCGCGCTCTCGAAATTAAACCCTCGCTTGAGACCGCCGCCGGCTCCGACCGGCCAGTCGCTATTGACGGCGGCGCGGATGAACTAGGAACTACCGGATCGTTTATGATGATCGACCGGGACGAATCTGATATGAACTGGCAGGAGGCCGAACGGACGTTCACGGACGACGCCGTCGTCCGGGAGACGCTCCCGCGCATGTTCGAGCGGTCCGCCGATCGGCACGCCGATCGACTCGCACAGCGGTACAAGGGCGGAATCTACGACCGTTCGCTGGTCTCCGCGGGCGTGCTTTCGCCGGCCGCCGCGGGCGAGTACGCTGACGTGACGTACGCCGAGATGCGCGCGATCGTTCGGCGCCTCGCCGCCGGCTTGCGGGAGATCGGCGTCGACGCCGACACGCGGGTCGCCCTCTACGCGCAAACTCGCATGGAGTGGGCACAGACGGACTTCGCCGCGCTGGCCGCGGGCGCGACAGTGACGACCGTGTACGCCTCCTCGTCACCGAGTCAGGTTCGATACCTGCTCGCGGACCCAGAGGCGACCGTCGTGGTCGCCGAGAATCGCGATCTGCTCGACGAGGTGCTCGCGGTCGTCGACGACCTCCCGCACGAGATCGACGCCGTCGTCACGTTCGACGATGTCGACAGAGGGGATCTCGACGTCGGGGCGAATGCCGGCGCCGACGGTGCGTCCTCGCTCGACGCCGACGACGTGTACACCCTCGGTGAGATCCACGAACTGGGGGCCGACGCCTTCGACGAAGCGACCTATGATTCGTGGATCGACGCGATCGACCTCGACGACCTCGCGAGCCTCATCTACACCTCGGGTACGACGGGCCAACCCAAGGGCGTCCGGCTCAGCCACGCAAATTTCCGAGACAACGTCTCGCAGTGTTACCGGCGGTTTGCCGATCGTCCCGACCGCGACCCTGAGACTCCCGGGATCTCCGCCGAATCAACGACGCTCTCGTTTCTCCCGCTCGCGCACGTCTTCGAGCGGATGGCCGGCCACTACATGATGTTCGCGGCGGGCGCGACCGTCGGGTACGCCGAGAGCCCGGACACGCTCCGGGAGGACTTCGGGCTCGTGCGCCCGACGACGACGACGAGCGTTCCGCGCGTCTACGAGAAGCTATACGACGCGATCCGCGATCAGGCCAGCGCATCGCCGGTGAAAGCGCGCATCTTCGAGTGGGCGGTCGACGTGGGGCGGACCCACCACGAGACCGAGAATCCGGGAGCGATTCTCGACGCGAAGCGCTCGCTCGCGGACGCGCTCGTCTTCTCGTCGGTTCGCGAGGCGATCGGCGGCAACGTCGAGTTCTTCATCTCCGGCGGGGGGTCGCTGTCGGCGGAGCTGTGCGCGCTGTACCACGCGATGGACCTGCCGATACTGGAGGGGTACGGGCTCACCGAGACCTCGCCGGTCATCTGCGTCAACCCGCCCGAGGAGCCGAAGGTCGGGACCATCGGTCCGCCGGTGGTCGACACGGAGATCGCGATCGACGGCTCGGTTGTCGGGGAAGAGGCCGCGGACGTGCCCGGCGACGTGGGCGAACTCCTCGTTCGCGGCCCGCAGGTGACCGACGGATACTGGAACAAGCCGGAGGCGACCGCCGACGCGTTCACGGCGCCCGACCGGCTCCCGGACGACGCCGTCGTCGCGGGGACGGCGCCCGACGAGCGTGTCGGCGGGAGCGGAGGCGGTGGTGACGAGGGCGAGGGAGGACATGCGGCCGCCGAGCCGTGGTTCCACACCGGCGACATCGTGCAGCTCCGGCCCGACGGTTACGTCGCCTTCCGGGAGCGCGCGAAACAGCTACTCGTGCTCTCGACCGGCAAGAACGTCGCGCCGGGACCGATCGAAGACCGGTTCGCTGCGAACGAGTTCGTCGAGCAGTGCGTCGTCCTCGGCGACTCGCGGAAGTTCGTCTCCGCGCTCATCGTCCCCAACTTCGAGCGACTTGACGCGTGGGCTAAGACCCGAGGTATCGACCTCCCGGACGACCGCAAAGCGATCTGTCGGGACGAGCGGGTTCGCGAGCGCATCCAAGAGGAGGTCGACCGCGTGAACGAGGAGTTCGAGCCGTACGAGCGGATCAAGCAGTTCCGGCTCGTACCCGAGGAGTTCACCGAGGAGAACGACCTACTCACCCCGACGATGAAAAAGAAGCGCCGGAACATCCTCGACCGGTTCGCCGACGAAGTCGAAGTCATTTACGAGGAGGCGTAGACGGAACCCGACGCTACCAGCCGGTTACGCCCGCCACAGTTGCGTGTTACCCAAACAGTAGAGGAACGCGATCCAACCGAAGAGCAGTCCCGCGATGATGACCAGGAAATCGGCCAACTTGGTGCCGAAGGCCAGGTCGTACCCGATACCGACGGTCAGGAGCACTAACGAGATGGCCAGCAGCAGGTGACACCGCCGTTCGGCCTGTCGTTTCATATTTCTAACACTCGCGAACGTCATAAATAGATTTCGTCGGGTTGACATTCACGTCGCCGACAAGAGGGGCGCTCTGACGCGCGTATTGACCGCCTACGCCGCCAATCGCCTACGCCGACGACGGGGTCGATTCGGCGGAGTCTTCGTCGACGGCCCGATCGCCGTCGGTCGGCTCACCGAACGCGTAGACGGTGTTGTGTCCGATCACCTCGACCTCGAGGAAGTCGCCGACCTCGACGCCGCGCTCGGCCGCGTGCTGGATGATGATCTGCCGGTAGGCGCCGTCGCGGCACTTCACGGAGTCGCCGGTGCCCTCCTCGACGACGAGGGCCTCGAAGGTCTCGCCGACCATCGCCTCGTACGCCTCGCCGACGACCTCCATTTTCAGCTCAGACATCGCCTTCGAGCGCTCCTTTTTTACCGTCCCACCGAGCCCCTTCATCTCGGCGGCGTCGGTGCCGGGGCGCTTCGAGAAGCGGGTGACGTTGATCTTCTCGGGACGGACTTCGGCGAGCAGGTCCATCGACCGCTCGTGGTCGGCCGCCGTCTCCGTGGGGAAGCCGACGATGAAGTCGGTCGAGAGCGTCCAGTGGTCGAGCCCGTCGTCGAACGCGGCGACGACCTCGCGGAACTTGTCGACACGGTGTTGGCGGCGCATCTCGGCCAGTACCTCGTCCGAGCCCGACTGGACCGGGGCGTGGATGAAGTTGTACAGCTCCTCGTTGCGCGCGAACACGTCGACCAGCTCTTCGTGGATCCCGTGGATCCCGCCGGGGTTCGCCATGCCGAGGCGAACCCGGAACTCGCCGTCGATGTCGCAGATGCGGTCGAGAAGCTCCGGGAGCTTCCGGTCTCCCTTGTCCCAGCCGTAGACGCCAGTGTCCTGACCGGTCACGCGGATCTCCTTCGCGCCGGCGTGGACCAGTGCCCGCGCCTTCTCGACGTTCTCCTCGACGGACGGGGAGTCGACCCGGCCCGTCGCGAACTTCGTGATGCAGTACGAACAGTTGCTCATGCAGCCGCGGGCGATGGGGAGAATGCCGACGACGCCGTCCAAGACGGGCTCCGCGTCGGGCGTGACCGTCGGACACTCGCCGTTGAGCGCGTAGGTCGGAACCTCGTCCCAGTGGAGGATTTCGGCGTCGATGCCGGCCTCGCGGAACTGGTCGCCCTGCGCGAGCGCCATGCAGCCGGTGACGACGAGGTCGGCCGTCTCCGCGGCCAGCTCCTCGGCGCGTCGCAGCATGTTCCGCTCCGTCTTCTCGACGACCGTACAGGTGTTGAGAATGGCGACATCCGCGTCTCCGGGGCCGTCGGCCGGCCGGTGACCGCCGTCGCGAAGCGTGCGCTCGATCTCCCGGCTTTCACCCCGGTTCGAACTACAGCCGTACGTTTCGATGTGATACGTCGCCATCGAGTGGGCGTACTACCGGTCCCGCGGGCAAAAGCGCGACGGATCGGGGAGGGTGAGGAGAGGAAGGGGAGACGAGGAGATCGGGAAGCGACGACGTAGCCCGCGTCAGTCCTCGGCGACCGCCGTCGCCGTCGGCGTCTCGGCCTCCGGCTCTGATGCGGCCTCCGGTTCGACCTCCGATGCGGCCTCCGACGCGGCCACCGCCTCCGGATCCGTCGGCCGCTCCGACTCGGGAACAGGCGCATACACCGAACGACGGGCGTCGCGGGGGCACAGCCCCTCCTCGACAAGCCCGACCTCGGTGAGCTTCTCCACCGCGAAGCGGACGGTCCGAGTGGAGAGGCGAGTTTCCTCAGCGAGTCCGGTCTGGTCGAACCGGCCCTCCTCATCGAGGACGTAGTAGACCAGCTTGGCGCTCGGCGGGAGCGGCGCGAGTAGCTCGCGGGTGTCGTCGTCCATGTGCGTTACACACGGGCGAATCGGCCATAATCGTGGCCCGGGTGTGCGCGCTCGTCGCACGCCAGCCGTGGGCTTATAAACGAGACAGGTTCGGGACCGAATCCGGACGGGACTCACGTGTCGGTCGTGAACTCGAAGCGCGCGCCGTCGCAGTCGTCGATCGCCATCGCCCAGCCGTGTGCCGTCGCGATCTCGCGGACGATCGCGAGCCCGAACCCGGTCCCGTGCGGGTCGCCGGAGATCCCGTACGCGGTCGCCTCCTCGGGGTCGACATCGAATCCCGGCCCGTCGTCCGCGACATAGAATCCATCCGGCAGCGTCCCGACGGTGACGGTGACACCCGGACTCGACTCGCCGCCCTCGTCGATGTCCACAGAGCCGTGTTCGACGCTGTTGGTGAACAGGTTCTCCAGCAGCGTCCGGAGTCGTTCGGGATCGGCGTCGATCTCGACGCCGTTCGCCGGCGGATCGAGCGTCGCCGTCGCGGTGTCGACGGTCCGCCAGGCGCTGGCGGCCGCCTCGGCGAGGCCGACCCGCTCGGGCTCGTCAACGGTCTGTCCCTGTCGCGTCAGCGCCAGCAGATCATCGATGAGCTCCGCCATCCGGTCGTGTGCGTCCTCAACCTGATCAAGCTCGTGAAGGGCGTCCGCATCGTCGACGAAGCGTCGGGCTAGTTCGACCCGCCCGGCCGCGACGGTGAGCGGGTTCCGCAGGTCGTGTGAGACCAGCCCGGTGAACTTCTCTAAGCGATCGACCTCCCGCTGTAGCGCCGCGTCGCGCTCGCGGAGCTGTTCGGTCCGCTCGGCATGTCCGAGCGCGACGGAGACGTTGGCGCCCAACACCCGCGCCAGCTGGATCGCGGTGTCGTCGAAGAACCCTGGCTCACGCGAGCCCAGCGACATGACACCGTGATCACCGAGCGGGACGATGAGCAGGCTCCGGAGATCGCCGTACTCGAGGGCGGTGTCGATCGTCTCGAGATCGTCGACGACCATCGGCTCGCCCGTTTCGAACGCCTTCCAGATGAGGCTCTCGCCGGGACCGAAGGGCGGGCGGTCGCCGATCGCGTCGGTCGCCTCTTCGCTGATGGCGGTGGGAGACAGCACGTTCGCGTCAGCGTCGTACAACCGGACGCCGCTGTTCGGGAACTCGAGGATGTCGATCGCCGCCCGCGCGGCGAGCGCGGCGATCTCCTCGCGGTCGCCACCCCGGAACATCTCGCGGGTCGTCTCGTGGAGCTTCCGGAGCGTTCGCTCGACGCGTTTTTGCTCATCGATATCGGCGTAGACGCTGTACACCGTCGTCTCTGCCGACCGCTCGATCGGGATGACGCTGAGGATGAAGTCTCGGAGTCCGTCCGTCGTGTGGCGGCGAACCTCGACGCGGAGCGGCTCGTTGTCGGCGATGACCGCGTCAACCGAGATCCGGTCGGCGTCCGACGGGATGATCCCGTCGCGGATCTCCTGATACCCGTCGGTCGCCGCGTATCCGAACGTCTCCTCGAAGGCGTCGTTCGTGGCGTCGAGTCGCCGTCTCCCGTCGTCGGTGGCGACCGTCCTCACGACCGGTAGCGGGAGGTCTTCGAACAACGCCGCCAACCGGTCGCGCTCCGCGCGGAGCGTCGCCTCCGTCTCGATCTGTTCGATGGCGTCGGCCGCGTGGGCGGCCAACAGCTCTGCGAACTCGACGTCTCGCTCGTCGAACGCGGCGTACCCGTCCGAGACGGCCTGAAACACCCCCCACGAGCCGATCGGGACGCTGATCGCCGATTGGATATTGTCGGCGACTGGGTCGGCCACGCGCGTTCCGTCGACGCGATCGGACGCGGACCGATCGTCTACTTGCCCAGCGTCGTCCGTCGTCCGACCGCTTTCACTCGAACCGGGTGCCGGTCGCCCGGGGTTTTCTGGATCTTCTAAGTCGTCCGGGTCCGTGGGGTCGACGCTGAGGTTGTCGACCACCATGGTCCGCTCTTCGGCGGCCGTCATTCCGACGACGCCCTCCCCCAGCGAGAACACGCGGACTTCGTCCTCACCGACGCTCTCCGACAGCGCGGCGGGGACCAGTCGATCCCCCCGGCGACGAGCGCTCATGCAGCGGTCGAACTGGAGAATGTCCTCGGCGGCGTCAACGAGCCGATCGAACACCTCGGCGACGCTCTCCGCGCCCGATACGTCGGAGGCGAACTCGTGTATCGCGGTGATCTTCGCGTTCACCTCCCGAAGGTCCCGCTCCGCCCGCCGACGACTCAGGGCGTTTTCGACGCTGTTCGCGAGCATCTCGTAGCGGTCCCGCCCCACTCCTTTCTGGAGGTAGTCGGTGACGCCCGCAGATATCGCCTCGCTCGCAATCTCCTCGCTCCCTTTCCCGGTGAACAACACGAAGGGCACGCCGGGGTCGACGGCGCGGACCGCGGCGAGGAACTCCAGACCGTTCGTTCCCGGCATGTCGTAGTCGCTGACAACGCAGTCAACTCGCTCGGATTCGACGACTGCGAGCGCGTCGGCCGGGTCGGTTCGCGTCACCGTCTCTACGCTGTCCGCGAGCCGCTCGACGTACGTTGCGGCCAGATCGGCCGCTCCCGGTTCGTCGTCGACGAGGAGGACGCGGCGCGGGCCGCCGCCGGCCGGTTCCGAACCGTCGAAGGGAGTATCTGCTACGCCGTCGCGGTCGCCCCCGGACCCGGGATCCATGCCTGCAGGTCACACTACGGGTAATTTTACTTTTCGCTCCGATGAGCAGAACTGAGAATTCCAAAAAACGGCGGTGATTCGGGACGGTGTGTCGGTCCGCTACAGGAAGTCTTCGACGTGGTCGGCGACTTCCTCGGGGGTGTCGCCGACGGGGACGCCCGCGTCGTTGAGCGCGTCGATCTTCGACTGCGCCGTGCCCGTGCCGGAGCCGGAGACGATGGCGCCCGCGTGGCCCATCCGCTTGCCCGGCGGCGCGGTGCGGCCGGCGATAAAGCCGGTGACCGGCGTGTCCATGTGCTCGCCGATGAACTTCGCGGCTTCCTCCTCGTCCTCGCCGCCGATCTCGCCGCACATCACGACCGCGTCGGTCTCGTCGTCGGCCTCGAACGCCTCTAAGGCGTCGATGAAGGAGGTCCCGATGATCGGGTCCCCGCCGATGCCGATGGCGGTGGTCTGGCCGATCCCGCGCTCGGTGAGGTTGTCGACGACCTGGTAGGTGAGCGTGCCAGAGCGAGAGACGAGTCCCACGTTGCCGTCGGAGAAGATGTTGCCGGGCAGGATGCCGAGCTTCGCCTCGCCGGGCGTGATGATCCCGGGGCAGTTCGGTCCGAGCAGTCGCGTGTCAGTCTCGCTCAGGCGCTTGTTCACCTTCGCCATGTCCTGAGTCGGGATGCCCTCGGTGATCGCGACGGCGAGGTCGAGGTCGGTGTCGAGCGCCTCGAAGATCGCGTCGCCGGCGAACGCCGGCGGCACGAAGATGACGGACGCGTCCGCGTTCTCCGCCTCGACGGCCTCGTCGACGGTGTCGTAGACGGGGACGCCGTCGACATCCTGGCCGCCCTTACCGGGGACTGCGCCGGCGACGACGTTGGTGCCGTACTCGATCATCTGGCCGGCGTGGAACTTCCCTTCCCCGCCGGTGATTCCCTGTACCACGACGCGCGTGTCGTCGTCGACGAAAATGCTCATTGGGTCACCTCCTCCGCGTTCTTCACCGCACGCTGGACCGCAGCCTCCAGCGTCTCCTCGACCTCGATCAGGTCGGTGTTCAGGATCTCCATCCCCTCCTCGGCGTTGGTGCCCGCGAGGCGGACGACGACCGGCTTGGGAATTTCGTCGAACTCGGCGAGCGCCTCGTTGATTCCCTTGGCGACCTCGTCGCCGCGAGTGATCCCGCCGAAGATGTTGAACACGACGCTGTCGACGTTGGGGTCCGAGAAGACCATGTCGAGCGCCTTGGTGACGCGCTCGGCCTTCGCGCCGCCGCCGATGTCGAGGAAGTTGGCGGGCTTGCCGCCGTAGTGGTCGACCAGGTCGAGCGTCGTCATGACGAGCCCGGCGCCGTTGCCGATAATGCCGACGTTCCCGGAGAGGCGGACGTAGTCGAAGCCGTACTCGCCGGCCTTGCGTTCGAGGTCGTCCTCATAGGACTCCTCGGCCAGTTCGGCCAGTTCGGGCTGGCGGAACAGCGCGTCCTCGTCGATGTTCATGACGGCGTCCGCGGCGATCACGTCGCGGTCGCTCGTGATCATCACGGGGTTGACCTCGATCTCGGAGGCGTCGCTGTCCTCGTACAGGTCGTACAGCGTCGAGAGGATCGACGCCACGTCGAGCGCGACGTCCGCGTCGACGCCCGCGTTGTAGACGACCTTCCGGGCCTGATACGGGTGGAGCCCGAACGCGGGGTCGACGTGCTCGCGCGCGATGGCGTCCGGGTTCTCGGACGCGACCTCCTCGATGTCGACGCCGCCCTCCGTCGACACCATCAGGACCGGTTCGCCCTCGCCGCGGTCCATGGTGACGCCGACGTACAGCTCGTCGACGAAGTCGACGCCGGCCTCGACGAGGACCTGGTCGACCGTGTACCCCTTCAGGTCCATCCCGAGGATATCCTCGGCGTACTGCTCGGCCTCGTCGCGGTCGGTCGCGATCTTGATCCCGCCGGCCTTCCCGCGGCCGCCGACGTGGACCTGCGCTTTGATCGCGGCCGGGTAGCCGATCTCGTCGACGGCGTCGAGCGCCTCCTCGACGGTCGTCGCGAGCCGGGAATCCGGTACCGGGATCCCGGCATCCGCGAAGATAGTCTTCGCTTGATGTTCGTGTAGTTTCATCCGTGTTAACTGCCGACCGACGGCGGCTTAAATGGTGCCGATCCGGCGCGAGCGACCGGGTACGACCCCGCCGAGCGCACCGGCGAATCCGTCGACTGTGACGCGTCTGGCGATCGGCGACAGCTCGACCGGCGATGCGGGACCGAGATGTCGAGTAGAATTGTCGCTTATAAACCGCCGCGGTGGCGTGCTCAGTCGTCGCCGAGGATGACGCGGTGGGTCATCGCCTCGGGGTCGAGCACCTCGTCGGCCTCGTCCTCGGTGAGGTAGCCGCCCTCGATCGCGGCCTCGCGGACGCTCTTCCCCTCTTTTAAGGCCGTCTTCGCAACCTTCGACGCCTTGTCGTAGCCGATCGCGGGGTTCAGCGCGGTCGCGAGCGCCATCGACTGCTCAACGCGCGTCTCGCAGTGCTCTTCGTTGGCCTCCAGCTTCGCGACGAAGCGCTCGCCGAACGTCTCCGAGACGTTCGCGAGCAGCGCGGCGGACTCCAAGAAGTTGTGCGCGATGACGGGTTTATAAAGGTTCAAGTCGATCTCGCCGCGGGCGGCGCCGGCCGCGATGGCGGCGTCGTTCCCGACGACCTGCTTGTGGACCTGGTTGACAGACTCGGCGACGACCGGGTTGATCTTGCCGGGCATGATCGAAGATCCGGGCTGGTTCTCCGGCTGTTCGATCTCGCCGAGCCCGTTTCGGGGACCGGACGCGAGCAGCCGCAGGTCGTTCGCCATCTTGTTGAGGCTGCCGGCGATCGTACGGAGCGCGCCGTGCGCCTCCGCCATCGCGTCGTGGGCCGCCTGCGCCTCGAAGTGGTTGTCGGCCTCGCGGAACGTCGTGTTCGTCTCGTCGGAGATGTACTCCGCCGCCAGCTCCGGGAAGTCGGGGTGCGTGTTGAGCCCGGTGCCGACCGCGGTGCCGCCTAAGGCGAGCTCGCGGAGGTTCGACTGCACGTCGGTCGCGCGCTCGATGCCCTTTGCGGCCTGCGTCCGGTAGCCGCTGCACTCCTGGCCGAGGCGGACGGGCGTCGCGTCCTGCAGGTGCGTCCGACCGGTCTTGACGACGCCGTCGAAGTCGGTCTCCTTCGCCTCCAACTCGGCGTGGAGCGTTTCGAGCGCCGGGACGAGGTCCTTCTCGACCGCTTCGAGGGCGGCGACGTGCATCGCCGTCGGGATCACGTCGTTCGACGACTGGCCGTAGTTGACGTGGTCGTTCGGATGGACGACGCGGTCGCCGATCTCGGCGCCGGAGATCTCGGCGGCGCGGTTGGCGATCACCTCGTTGGCGTTCATGTTCGAGGAGGTGCCGGAGCCGGTCTGGAACACGTCGACCGGGAACTGGTCGTCGTGGTCGCCGGCGATCACCTCGTCGGCGGCCGCGACGATCGCGTCGGCCGTGTCCTCGTCGAGCAGTCCGAGGTCGCGGTTCGCCTGCGCGGCGCCCTTCTTCACCACGCCGAGCGCGCGGATGAACCGGCGGCTCATCGGGATCCCAGAGATCGGGAAGTTCTCGACGGCGCGCTGGGTCTGTGCGCCCCAGTAGGCGTCCGCCGGCACCTGCATCTCGCCGAGGCTGTCCTCCTCAGTACGGTAGTCGTCACCCATGAGCGAGGGTTCCGGCGAGACCGGGTAAAAGGTATTGAATGCGGGGCGATCCGCCGGGACGAACGGGGCCGATCGAACGAGCGATCACTCCCGGTTTGCGACCCACCCGGCGAGCCCGACGAACGCGAACACCATCACGAGAAACAGGACCAACATCCACCCGAAGCCCGAGGCGAGCGCCTCTCCGCGGAGGAACTGCACGCCGAGAAACACGGCGACGACGAGGGCGACGATCGGCCACGGCGCGTCCTGCAGTCGCGTCAGCAGTTCGGGAGAGAGCCGCATTGCCGGACGTTGCGAGGGTGAGTATATAAATCGGACTCCGGTCAGCCGGCGATCAGCCGGTGGTCAGCACGGCCGCGAGATCCGATCGGTACACGATCGGTACGCGATCGGTACGCGATCGGTACGCGATCAGTACGCGATCAGCGCGACCGCGACGACCGCGGCGACGATCCCCGCCGCGTCGCTGACGGCGAGCGAGTCGCCGAGGAAGACGATACCGAGGACGGCGGCGACGACGAAGTACAGCGCCGTGATCGTCGTCGCGATTCCCGCGGCGCCGGCCTCCAGCGCGGCGTAGTACGCGACCGCGCCGATTCCGGACGCGACGCCGGCGAGCGCGGCGATCCCGATCGCGGTCGGGTCGTTCCCGAGGACGTTCGTCCCGCGGTGGAGGATGTACAGGCCGGCGACGCCGATGCCGACCGTGTACGAGACGACCATCGCCGCCTCCGGCGCCATCGACCGCGTCGCGATGTCGGCGAATACCGCCCAGAACCCCCACGCGATCGCGCCGATCAGCGCGAGTACGACGACGTGGTTCACGGCTCGTCGATCACTCCTCGTCGGCCGGGAGCAGGCCCGCCTCGCGGAGGTCGTCGTCGAGGGTCCCGTCGCCGTGCTCCGCGTAGTCCTCGGGCGTGTACGTCTTGATCTCCAAGGCGTGGACCGTTCGGGTCATGTGGTCGCCGACGGCGTCGTAGACGCGCTGGTGCTGGTTCACGAGCGACTCCCCCTCGAACGCGGGCGAGACGACCCACGCCGCGAAGTGGGCGTCCTCGTCCTCGTCGTCGTGGATCCGCGGGGTCGTGACGCGGGCGACGGCGTCCGGAATCCCGGTTTCGATGAGCTCCGCGATCTCCGACGGCTCGATGGTCATACCCCGATTCGGGGCCGGCTCGCCAAAAAGCGACCGCATGATCGCGGACGAGAGACCGGGCTCGGATGTGAGCGCACGCTCGCGGACGGGACACCGGCCGCAGACGGAGGACCGGTCGCACTACCGCTCGAAGACGAGGCCGTAGTGGTACGGGGGGAGGTCGACCTCGCGGGTCAGACGCAGATCGCTCGCGCTCTCGACCGCTCGGCGGGTCTCTTCCGAGGTGAGCCGCAGGTCGGTCGGCGGGCCTCGGGGCTCGCCGCCGATCGTCGTCTCCTCGCGCGGGCGGTCGTGCCAGTTCACGACGACGAACCGGCCGTCGGCGGCGAGCGCCGCGGCAACCCCCTCGACGAAGCCGGCGCGGTCGCCGATGCCGTGAAACGCGTTCGCGAGCAGCGCGACGTCGACCGGCTCGGGGAGGTGCGCCGCGAGGTCGCGGGCGTCCCCGCGGACCGGCACGACGTTCTCGATCCCCTGCTCGGCGGCGAGCGATTCGAGCTCCGCCAACAGCGACTCGTCGAGGTCGATCGCGTACACGCTCGCCGGGTCGACGATCCGCGCGGCGGGGAGCGCGAAGTAGCCGTTTCCACACCCGATCTCCGCGGCCCGATCGCCGGGCGAGAGTCCGAGTCGCCGGAGCGTGTCGCCCGGCGTCGGCCAGATGCGACCCCACCAGTCCCAGTCGGGTTGGCCCGTGTTCCGGAAACGATCCATGCCGACCGTAGCGATCGCCCGAAGTTATCGATTGGGATCGGGCCGTGAGATCGAAGCCTCCCGATCACGGCGCATCTCGGACGCGATCGCGAGAGGTGTACTGCCGCCACGGTCAAACCCGATCCGCGCAAACGTGCGAGTATGCGACGCGACGTGCTCCTCGGCCGACTCCTCTTGGTGCTGTCCGTCGCCGCGAGGCGCCTATTCGCGCCCGTCGGCGGCGCGTGGCGGGTGCGGCGGTGGCTGTCGCAGCTCCTCCACGCGCTCCCGTCGTCACGCTGGGGTCCGATCGGGCTCCACGCTCCGCCCGAAGCGGAGTACGCCGGCACGTGGACGGTATCGCCGGCGACGGCTCGCCGCCGACTGTGGACCGAGTTCGGCTGCTCGGAGCTGCCGATCGCACAGCTACAGGCGTACGACCGGAACGGGACGCCGGTGTTCGAGGCGGGAAGTGTCGCCGTCTGGCCGGACGGCTATCGCGGCCGGTGGCAACTCCACGTTCGGCTCTTCCCGACGAGAAATGGCCACACGGAGCTCTGGGCGCACCGCGAACACAACCTCTTCGTGTCCCCCACCGATCACCGTGCCGGGAGGTGTCTCGATCCCGACGCGGGTGAGCGGTGGCTCAGGCGACGCATAGGCGCCGAGCTACGGCGGAGTGCACGTAGCTCGATGACGGGACCCCCGTGACGGGAGCCGCCCCCTCGGCGAACCGCTCCGTGACGCCCGCCGGTCCGAGTTCGGTCGGTTCGATGAGTGAGAACACGTTTGTCGTCGGAGCCGAAACGACTCCCTCAGATGGCTCCACGGGACGATCTGCGAGAGACGGCCGACGCCCTCGACGGCTCCGTTGTCGTCTGCGGCGTCGGCAGCTACGCCGACGCTCTCGCCGGGCAGACGTTTCCTAACGCCCGATTCGTGACGGTGGCCGAACTCCTCGCCGATGACGCCCCCGCCGTCGCCGCCGCGGTGGTCGCCGTGGACCCGACGGCGATCGCGACACCGGACGGGGCGGACGGTGACGCCGCGAGCGATCCCCTCCAGGCGCTCACAGCGATCGACGCGTTCACCGTTGCGGTCGTTCCCGGCGGCGACGCCGACGCGGACGAACTGTCGGCGCTCGCAGAGCGGGTCGACGCAGTGCTGATCGTCGACAGCGAATCGGAGACACCCGCGACTGCCGGGAGCAACGACTCGCCCGAATCGGTCGCGATCGGGGACGCGATCCGGTCCTTTCTCGCGGTCGTTCAGGAGCCCGGATTCGTCAACCTCGACCTCACCGACGCGCAGACGGTGCTCTCCTCGGGCATCGCCGCGCTGGGGACGGGGACGGCCGCCAGCGAGGCGCCGGCAGCCGCGGTCGAGGCGGCGTTCGACGACCTCCCCGAGGAGGTCGATCCGGCCAACGCGAGCGCGGTGCTCGTCGACGTCGTCGTCGATCCGGTGACCAGTATCTCCGCCGCGACGGACGTGATCGCAGCGGTGCGCGAGCGTATCGAGACGGATGCGAACGTCATCTGGGGCGGCGCCGTCGACGAGTCGGCGATCGACGAGATTCGCGTTCGGATCGTCGTCGCCGACGTTCGATACGCCCCGTCTCCGACGGCCGGCGACCCGTGTCCCCGGTGCGGCGTGTCACTCTCCGCGTACGCGTTTGGGACGCGAGAGACGCTCTCGTGTGACGCGTGCGGCTACTCCGGGATCGCGATGCGGCGAAAATGAGGCGACCGGTGGTTCGCCGTTCAGTCGTCTGACGGTGCCGACGAGCGCGACTGCCGCGTCGCATTGACCGGTTTCGCCAAGATGTCCTTCCGACTGGCGTCCCACTCCGAGAGGGCGTAGACGATCCCGTACAGCAGGGCTGCACCGATCGGGAGCAGGATCACCGGTGTGATCCCAGTGGCTCCCCACGTCAGCAACAGCAGCGCCGAGACGGCGAGCACGGTTATCGCGTAGTACATCTGCGTCCGCACGTGATCGATGTGGTCTGCGCCCGTGAACGTCGATGCGAGGATGGTGGTGTCGGAGATGGGCGAGCAGTGGTCGCCGAAGATCGCCCCGCTGAAGATCGTTCCGACGGCCACCGGCAACAGCGCCGGGGTGCCGCCGCCGACGCTCCACGCTAGCGGGATCGCGATGGGCGTGACAATCGCCATCGTCCCCCACGACGTCCCGGTGGAGAACGCGACGAGGGCGGCCGCGAACAGCACGACGAGCGGGAGCAGGGTCGGAGTGACGAACGACTCGGCGACGTTGGTGACGTAGACGCCCGTCCCAAGTGCGGTGGTCACCGTCCCAATCGTCCACGCCATGACGAGGATCGACAGCGCGGTCAGCATCATGCTGAAGCCGTCGATGACCGTTTCCATCGCCTCGTCGAGGGTGGCGACGCCGCTGACGACGCCGAGCGTGATCGCGACCGAGACCATCGTGAACGTCCCCCACAACAGGGCGTCGACGAACTGGGCGTTACCGACGATGTCGAGGGTCGAGGCACCGGGGTCAGACGCTGCGAGTCCAGTGTAGAACGCACCGCCGATGACGACCGTGATGAGCGACAACACCGGGACAAGGAAGAACCGGAGCTTCGGCGAGTCGGTCAACAGGTCTCCGAGGCTGTCCTCCGCGCTCTGCATCGGGACCGCGTTGTCCCGAAGCAGTTTCCCCTCCGTCCACGATCGATGTTCGGCCGTGAGCATCTCGCCGAAGTCGCGTCGGCTGAGCACGATGATCCCGACCATCACCACCGCCAGGATGCAGTAGACGTTGAACGGGATGCTCTGGATGAACAGCGCGAACGCCCCGGGTACCTCACCTGATTCGGCCGAGATACCCGCCGCAGAGTATCCCTCCCGAATCATACTCAGTTGGTAGACGACCCAACTGGAGATCCCGAATGTGGCGACCGGTGCGGCCGTCGAATCGATGATGTACGCGAGTTTCTCACGGGACATGCGCATATTGTCGGCCATCTCCCGCATCGTCGTGCCGACGATCGCGGTGTTGGAGTAGTCCCCGAAGAACCACAGCATGCCGAAGACCCACGTCGCGAACCCGACCTTGCGTTGGGAGTCGAGCCGCGACGTCGCGGCGTTCGCGATCGCGGACGCGCCGCCGAGCCGCCAGATAAGCGCGACACCGGCCCCGAGGAACAGCACGATCAGCATGATCTTCGCGTTGAACGTGCTCTCGCCGATCGAGGAAACGACCCAGTTGAGCGACTGGACCACGCCGATGTTCGCGGTGACGATCACGGCACCCGACCAGATGCCGAGAAACAGCGACAGGATCGGCTTGCGCGTGACCATCGCGAGCACGATGGCGAACAGCGGCGGGAACAGCGATATCGCGCCGTATGTTTCAACCGCCATTGTACACCTCCGAAATAAACGGGAATATGCGCCCGAAGGTGACATTCGATGGCATTTTCGCGGACGTTCTACGCGGAGTTGACACCATTTCGGCCACAGTTGCGTTTTATCTGTGATAAGTGTACTCTGCAATAGAATGCCCCATCATATCAGGTCATAATATTCTATATATTAAATATAATGATCATTCAGGACGGGGTGTGGATCCAGCGGGTATCGGCTCTCTTCGACACGCGTTCAGTCCACTCGCACGACCGACACACATTCGACCGCTCTCCAGTCGCACCATCAACCGTCGACCGACAGCAGTCATCGGGCGACAGCAGTCATCGGGCGACAGCAATCATCGGGCGACAGCAATCATCGACCAGCATGCGACACAGGTGGGCGCTACAGCGAGATCTTCGCGCCCGCTCCCGCCTCCACCGCGACGTTATAAACCGTCGCGCTCGTAGCCGTCAGCCACGAGCTCGCTCATGAGGCGTAGATCCCCGGCGTCGAGCCTGGTGTCGCCGAACTCTCCGGTCTTGGCCACCTCGTCGGGGAGGTCCGCAAACACTGCCTCCACGAGCGGAGCACCATATCCGACGGGAGAGTCGCGTCGTGGACTTATTACCTGTCGGGGCGACGGGAGCGCATGGACGTACTCGTCATCGGCGGCGGGATCGTCGGCCTCTCGACGGCGTACTACGCCGCCGAGCGCGGCGCAGACGTGACCCTCGTCGAGAAAGGATCGCTTGGCGGCGGGAGCACCGCCCGCGCAGCCGGCGGGATCCGCTCGCAGTTCTCGACGCGCGTGAACGTCGAGCTTTCGCTCGCAAGCAAGCCCGTGTGGGACAGATTTGCGGAGTCGTTCGGCGTCGACATCGGCCTCCGAAAGAACGGTTACCTGTTTCTCGCCCGCAGCGAGGCCGTCGGGGAGCGGTTCCGGGAGAACGTCCGGCTCCAGCGCGACCTCGGCGCGGACAGCGAATACCTCACGCCTACCGAGGTGGGCGCGCGCTGGCCCGGGATCGACCCGGAGCCCTTCGCCGGGGCCACGTACAACCCGGATGACGGCGTCGCGGACCCTAACCTCGCCGTGCAGGGGTACGCCGCTGCGGCCCGCGAACTGGGCGTCGACATCCGCACCGGGGCGACCGTCACGGACGTCCAGCGTCGCGGGAATCGGGTCGTCGGTGTCGACGTTCGGACGGACGACGGACGGGAGCGACACGACGCCGACTGGGTCGTCAACGCGGCCGGGGCGTGGGCCGCCGAGATCGGGACGATGGCGGGCGTCGATCTGCCGATATCCCCGCGTCGCCGCCAGATCGCGGTTGTCGAGCCGACGCCACCGATCCCCGAGTCGGCGCCGCTCACGATCGATCTGGAAACGGGCTCGTATTTCCGGCCGGAGCGGGACGGGATCGCCCTCGTCGGCGGGCACTTCGCCGAGCGCGACGACCCCAATGCGGGCCCGAGCGTCGATTCGGCAGCCGATCCAGCGGTCGATCCGGACGCCTTCGAGACGGGGATGGACATCGAATGGGCGGCCGAGGCGGTCGAGCGCGCCGCCGACTGCGCCGCGTACTTCGGGCCGGAGACCCGAATCCGGCGCGGCTGGGCCGGGTTGTACGCGGTCACCCCGGACCATCATCCCGTCATCGAGGCGTCGCGGCCGGGGCTCGTGACGGCCGCGGGCTTCTCCGGGCACGGGTTCCAACACGCGCCCGCGACCGGGCGAGTCGTCGCGGACCTCCTGTTTGACGGCGCGTCGTCGGTCGTCGACGTCTCGGCGCTCGACCGCGAGCGGTTCGAGCGGGGAGACTCGCTCACCGAACGGAGCGTCGCCTGACGGGCGAGCGACCCCCGCCCCTTTTGAGGGCTCGCGTCCACCGTCCACGTGATTCCCGTGTCATCCGAGTGCCCTCGGTGCGGTTCCCCGCTGTCGACGTTCGCGCTCGCCGGCGCCACGGCGGTGGCCTGCGACGACTGCGGCTACGCCGGCGTTGAGGCCGATCACTCGGGCGAACCGCGGCTCGTCGAGAGCTGGGAGGACGCGATCGCGCGGTTTCAAACGGATAAGGACTGACTATGCCTACCCTCGACATCACCGACGCCCACCGCGACCGGATCGAGACGCTTCGCGAAGAGTTGGCGGCGGCCCACGCCGGCGCGTATGCCTCCGTCGACACGGACGATGCGCTGGCGTACCTGCTCGACCTCGCCGACGCCGTCGACGACCCCGACCGCACCGCAGACCCGGAAATTGTCGGGGACGCGGCCGAATCTGGGACGAGAAACGGCCCCGGAGACGCCGGTGACAAGGCGGCTGTGTCGGACGACGCTGGGGCCGACGACGACGGCGGTTCCGGTCAGCTCAACGCGATGATGAGCCTGCTCGACACGCACGAGGACAAGTGGCGCGAGGGCGACGGCGACGTGCGATACGAGGTCGACCTCCCCGACGGCACCGTCGAGGCGGCGCGCACGAAAGACGACGTGCGGGCGCTCCTGTTTAAAAACTACTGAGGCCGATCATGGGGCTCCTTTCGAAACTCACCGGGTGGACCGCGAACCTGTTTGGCGGCGGAGACAGCGACGGATCGACGGCCGAAGACGAGACTGACGAGACTGACGAGGCCGCCGATTCGGCCGGCGATCGCGACGGCCCCGACGAGCACACCGTCGATCGACTCGATCCGGGCGCCGCGACGGAGCGCCGGGCCGCGGCGACCGACGACGCCGTCGACGCGCTCCGCGACGTTCGCCGGTCTCAGGAGGAACGCGAGGCGGACCGGTCCGGCGCCGAGCCCCCGACTGACCCCGAGCCGGCAGGCGACCAAGGCCGGTCGTGACCTGCCGTCGTGCGAAGCGTTAGGGTGCCCCGGTCGAACACCGATCCATGACCGACGGCACCGATGCGAGCGAGGGACCGGACAGCGACCCGCACACAGCGTACGAGTACGTCGATCGGGCGATCGAACTCGCCTCGCAGTCGGTCGACGCGGGAAACACGCCGTTCGGCGCCCTCATCGTCGTCGACGGCGAGATCGTCGGCGAGGGACACAACGAGACGCGGACGGGCGACGACATCGCCGCCCACCCGGAGATGACCCTCGCGCGCTGGGCCGCCCGCGAGCTCGACCCGGACGAGCGGGCCCGCTGTACGATGTACGCCAGCACCGAGCCGTGCCCCATGTGCGCGACCGCGATCCATTACGCCGGGCTCGATCGGGTCGTCTTCGGCGTCGACGGAGAGACCCTGAACGACCTCTCCGGTGATGTCGTCACCATCCCCTGTGAAGAGGTCATCCGCCGCGCCGACGGGGACACGACCGTGGAAGGACCGATCGCGACGGAGGCGGCGATGTCGCTTCACCGGTCGTTCTACGGGGAACAGTAGCGTGAGCGTCTACTTGATGACCCGCCGCCAATGACCGACTCTCCCGAGATCATTTCCGTCGGCGCCGCGGCGATCGACGAGTGGTACGACGTCACTAACATTCCCGCGCCCGACGGGGGCGCCTACGCCAACGACGTGGCGACCGCCTTCGGCGGCGTGGGCGCGAACGTCGCCGTCGCGCTCGACCGCCTCGGCCGAGACGTGGGGCTCGTCAGCCGCGTCGGCGACGACGAGTACGGGCGACGCGCCCGAGAGTATCTCGCGAACACGAGCGTCGACACCGGCCGCGTCCGCGTCGGCGACGACCCCACGACGCGCTCCGTGATCCTCAGCGATCCGAACGGCGAGCGAGCCATCGTCACCACCGGAGCGAGCTTCCGCGAACTCCGGCTCGACGCGGCCGATCGCGAGGCGATCGCCGCCGCGGATGTGGTCTTCCTCACCGCCTACACCCCCGACACCGTCTCTCGGGAGATCCTCCGGATCGTCGATTCGGCCGGCGAGGACGGCGAGGACGGCGAGGACGGCGAGGACGGCGAGGACGGCGAGCCGCCCCGGCTCGTCTTCGACCTTTCGGGCCCGGTTGAGGAACTGGCCGGCCGTGGGACAGGGCCGCAGACGATCCACCGACTGCTCCACCGCGCGGACCTGTTCGTCGCCGGCGACGTGGCGGCCGCCGCGTACTTCGGCGGTCGGGACGCCGCAGTCGATCGAATCGCCGCGGCGCAGGCGAGTCGCGATCGCTCGGGCGATGGCTGGCCCCGCGCGGCCCTCACTCACGGCGCCGACGAGATGACCGTCGTCGCCGACGGGGAGCGATCCGAGTTCGAGACGTTCGACGTTGACGTGGTGGACGCGACGGGCGCCGGCGACGCGTTCGTCGCGGGGCTGATACATCGGTGGCTCGTCGGGGAATCGGAACGAGACGCAGGAATCGCGGCGGGCGTTCAGTTCGCGGCCGCGATCGCCGCGATCAACTGTACGGCCCGGTTCACGCAACCGGGGCTGCCGGACCGCGAGGCAGTCGACGCGTTCCTCGCGGAGCGGGGCGTTGGAGCGCACGATACCAGAGCGGAGGATGTCGGAGCAGAGGGCGCTTGAGCGGAGGGTGACGACGGTTGATCCCGCCCCGAGTTATCTGACCTCGTCGGCCCGCGCCACCAATTCGGCGACGCGCTCTGAATCGACCGGCGCCGTCGTCTCGCCGCCCTGTTTGAGCGCCGTGCCGACGATGGCGCCGTCGGCGACGGTCAGCACGTCGCCGATCGTGTCGGCGCGGACGCCGCTCCCGACGAGGACGGGCGTGTCGAGCCCGTGCGACTCGCGCTCGGCGACGACCGCGTCGAGGGCTTCGTCGTCCATCGCTTCACCCGTCCCGCGGCCGGAGGCGATCACAGCGTCCGCGAGCCCGCGTTCGGCGGTGTCGGCGAACGATTCGGCGGAGTACCCCGCCGCCGTGAGCGGCGCGGAGTGTTTCACGTCGGTGTCGGCGAACAGCCCGACGTCGACGCCGAGTCGCTCGCGCAGCCGGAGCGTCTCGTGCGCCTTCCCCTCGACTATCCCCTGGTCCGTGACGCGCGCGCCGGTGTGGACGTTCACGCGGATGTAGTCGGCGCCGACCGCGGCGGCGACCGAAATCGCGGCCTCGGCGTCGTTGCGAAGCACGTTGATCCCGAGCGGAAGGTCCGTTTCGGCGGCGACCGCGGTCGCGCCTCGCGTGACTCCCGCGACGACCGACTTCGGCACGTCGTCGGGGTAAAAGGGCGCGTCGCCGAAGTTCTCCAGCATGATCCCGTCGACGCCGCCGCGGTCGAGCGCGCGGGCGTCGCTCGCGGCCCGTTCGATTACCGCCGCCATCGCCGCCTCGCCGTCTGCGGGCGCCTTCGGCGCGCCGGGCAACGGCGGGAGGTGTACCATACCGATCACCGGCGCGTCAGTGCCGAACGTGGCCTCGAAATCCATGATACCGACCGAAGGACCGCCCATCGTATAAACGTCGCAGTCCCGCGTCGACCGCCGAATTGCGGTGTCACCGCTTCCGAGGCGATTTATAAAAGCGTCTTTGGGATTCTCTTTAGAACTGCGGTGCGGTGGCGCGCTCCGGTGAGCGCCCCTTGGGCGCGAATCCGAGCGCGAGGGAGTCGCGAGCGCCTTTATAAAGGCGCTCGCGGCGAGGCTGGGGAGGCGTGAGGTGCGGGGCGGTGTCGTGCGGGGCGGTGTCGTGCGGGGCGGTGCCGTGCGGGGCGGTGTCGTGCGGGTCGGGGCATTCGAAGCGGTTCTCGCGTCGGCAACGATTTATGTGTGATCGACGAGTTCCGCAGAGCGTTCGTGGCGTTGTCAGCACCACCGACGCCACCGACGCCGGCACCAACGATTTATAAGTCGGTCGCGACCGAACGCGACTCCAACGCGATGACCCTCGACGTCGACGCCGATCGGGCCGCCGATCGCACCGGCGAGGTGACGCTCGTCTTCTCACTGGGCGCGGCACGGCGACTCGCCGATCCGGCCGCGGTCTTCGCAGATGCTCGCACGTGGAGCCGCTACGTCGGCGTCGTCGCCAACGAGGCGGACGCCGTCGCGGCGTTCGCCCGCGAGCGCGGCGTCGAGAACGACTACGCGCTCCGGAGCTGGGACAAGTGGGGGACGCTCGGCGACGTGTACACCGAGGCCGGTACCCCGAGACACGTGTTCGTCGGCACGACAAACTCGGACCGGCGACTCGCAACCCACGTCGGCTTCGAGTTCCGCACCGTCCGCGAGGCGGCCGAGAAAGCCGGCTGGGAACTCGCGGAGCCGGGGCGCTCGCGAGACGACGGCGGGGTCGTCGACCGACTCCGACGGCTCGTGACCGATCGGCTGCGGTGATCGGCCGCGAGCGTGCCGACCCCGCGAGCGTGCCAGCCCCCTGACCCTTATCAACCGAACCGCTCCCAGACGCTCCCGTGACCCCTTTCAGCGACGTGGCTCGCGCCGCGTACTGCCCGCGACAGCTGTACTACGCCCGCCGCGACGACGACCGGCACGTCCCGCCCGACGCCCGCGCCCGTATCGACCTCGCCTTCCGGTATCCCGCGCTCGTCGACGCGCCGGATCGCACCCTCCGCCGGCTCCCGATCCGCCGTTCGCCGGCCGCGTACCGCCGGAACCTCTCACGGCTCCGCGAGCGCGACGACTACGACCGGCTCGTCGACCCCGATCGCGAACGCGCGTTCGTCTCCGGGAAGGACTGCCACGGAACGGTACACAAGGTGCTCGCGGGCGGGTGCGACGGTGGCGACTCGGCCGACGACGGGCGCCCCGACGACCCGCCCGTCCCCACCGTCGTTTCGCCCGGCGAGCCCCCCGAGAACGGCGTCTGGGAGCCGCAGTCGGTCAGGGCCGTCGCCGTCGCGAAGGCGGTCGCGTGGGAGCGCGAACGAGAGGTTCCGCGCGCGCTCGTCGAGTACCCGAGCGTCGGCGCGATCCGCGAAGTCCGGCTCACCACCCGGCGGAAGGCCGCTTATCGCCGCAGCCTCCGTGCCGCCCGCGCGATCGACGGCCCACCGTCGCGCGTCGACGACGACCGGTGTGCCGCCTGCGACTACCGCGAGCGGTGCGGGGTCGGCCGGCGGTCGTTCCAGTCGCTGCTCGGGTGAGAGGTCTCTATGGCGAGAAGGATGTTCCGCACTCCGTGCACGTGAATCGAAAGCGCCCCTCGTCGGTCAACTCGGTCGCGTGCGGGTGCTCCTCGCCGCACTCGCGACACTCGATCAGCGACTCGATCTGGTCCCAGTCGTGGCTGGCACCCGGGGCGCCGAACGCCCACCCGACGACCGACTCGTCGGCGTCCTCGCGCACGAACCCGGACTGGAACTCGCCCGGTTCGAAGCGGATCAGCTCGCCCGCGCCGACGTCGACCCGCTCGCGCTCGCGGCCGACCTCGAAGGTGGCGGTGCCCGAGATGACGTAGAAGATTTCCTCCTGGTCGCCGTGTGCGTGGAGTCCGCCGGCGAAAGCGTCGCCGGGTGCGAGTTCGAAGTAGTTCATCGCGACGTGTTCGGTGCCGAGCGCCCGCGAAACAGGTTTCCGGAGGTCGTGGACGCCCATCGGGTTCGTGACGACGTCGACGTCGTCGATAGCGACGGTCCGCATGGGAGGTCGTCTCGCGCCGCCGTCAAAGCTGTCACGATCACTCCACTTATCCGTGTGTGAGTCGTCAGCACGGATACGAATGACACGAGAGACTCGTGATCGTTCGGAGGATAGAGGAAGTCGCCTCGCGGCGGCTGGCTGCGAAATTCTCCGACGATAGCGACTCCGGGGCACGACCGCCCCGCGGCGGCACCGACCCAGAATCCACCGACGAGCGGACGGACCACCTTTTGACCCGAACACCACTCACCACACTCGACGAGGTACAGCTCTTAGACACCACCCTGCGCGACGGCGAGCAGATGCCCGGCGTCTCGCTCACGCCCGCGGAGAAGGTCGACATCGCCCGCGAACTCGACGCAGCCGGGATGCACTTCGTCGAGGCGGGCTCGGCGTGCACTTCCGCGGGCGAGCGCGAGGCCATCCGTCGGGTCGCGACGGAGGGGCTCGACGCGACCGTGACCAGCTTCGCCCGCGGCGTGAAAGCCGACGTCGACCACGCGCTCGACTGCGGCGTCGACGGGATCAACCTCGTCGTCCCGGCCTCGGACAAGCATGTCGAAACGAAGGTCGGCTCGACCCGCGACGACGTCGTCGACACGACGGTCGAACTCGTCGAGTACGCGACGGACCACGGCCTCTGGGTCGAGGTACTCGGCGAGGACGGCTCCCGCGCCGACCTCGACTACCTCGAACGCCTGCTCGGCGCTGGCCTCGACGCCGGCGCCGACCGGATCTGCTACTGCGACACGGTCGGCGCGGCCGACCCCGAGCGCACCGCTGCGGTGGTCTCTCGGCTCGCCGACCTCGGGCCGACGAGCCTCCACACCCACGACGACCTCGGCTTCGGTGTGGCGAACGTCCACGCCGGGCTGACGGCCGGCGCCGACACCGTCCACGGAACGGTCATGGGCGTCGGCGAGCGCGCCGGAAACGTCGCCCTCGAAGAGGTCGCCATCGCGCTCGACCGCTCGTACGACGTGGAGACGGTCGAGCTGGAACGGCTCTACCGGCTCTGCCGAACCGTCTCGGAGGCGACCGGTGTCGCGCTCCCGCCGAACAAGGCGGTCTGCGGCGCCAACGCCTTCGCACACGAGTCCGGCATCCACACCGACGGCACTCTGAAGGACGGGACGATGTACGAGCCGTACCCGCCCGAGACGGTCGGGCGGGAGCGCCGGCTCGTCCTCGGGAAACACGCCGGACGGGCGGGCGTCAAAGCGGCGCTCGCCGAACACGACGTGGCCGACGACGACGACGAGTTGCGCGAGGTCGTGAGCCGCGTGAAAGACCTCGGCGACCGGGGCAAGCGCGTCACCGACGCCGACCTGCTGGCGATCACAGAGGACGTGCAGGGCCGCGAGCGCGACCGCCACGTCGAACTCGTCGACCTGTCGGCCACCTCCGGTGGAAACCTCCCGACTGCCTCGGTCCGACTCCGCGTCGGCGACGCCGAACGCGTCGCCTCCGGCACCGGCTCCGGCCCAGTCGACGCCGGGCTCGAAGCGGTGCGCGCCGCGCTGGCGGGCGACGGTGCCGGAGAAGGCGTCTCCTTCGAACTCGACTCCTACCACGTCGACGCGATCACGGGCGGCACCGACGCCGTCGTCACCGTCGAAGTCGACCTCTCGCGGGGCGACCGCTCGGTGTCCGTCTCGGCTGCGGACGCCGACATCACCCGCGCCAGCGTCGTCGCGATGGTAGATGGGCTCGACCGACTTCTCGCTGTTGCGGCCGAGGACGGAGCGGAGCCCGACGCGGTCTCGGTTGCCGACGACTGAGCGTCTGGTCGCGGGTAGTCGGTGATAAGTAGCCGGTCGCAAGTGGCTGGGCGCGAGCGAGCGCAGTCCTATTGCTTCTCGCCGCGCAGCCACACGTAGTCGCAGTCGTCGAGTCGGAACGTGACGCCGCCCTCCGCGACGTGGTAATCGCCGTCGCCGACGACGTGCTCAACGGTGTCGGGGTCGGCATCGAACCCGACCACCTCCTCGCGGTACTCGTCCGCGAGGTTGTGCGCACAGAGGAGAATTCGACCCTCGTGATCGAACCGGTGGACGCGTGTCTCCGTGTGATCGGCGTCGAGCGCGCGGTAGTCGCCGCGAGCGATCTCGGGACACGCCTCGCGTGCGGTCACGAGTTTCTCGACCCGCGAGAGCAGCGAGTCGGGGTCGTCGCGTTGGGCGGCGACGTTGACGCGGTCGTACGCGTACTCGCCCTCGTCGACCACCGGGTTGTAACAGTCCTCGGGCGCCGCCGTCGAGAAGCCGCCGTTCGCCGAGTCGTCCCACTGCATCGGGGTGCGGACGGCCTCGCGCTCGGGGAGGTCGAGGTCGGCGCCCATCCCGATCTCGTCGCCGGACTGGAGCGCGACGGATCCGGGCAGCGCGAACAGCAGACTATGTGCGAGCGCGATCCGGTCGGGGTCGCCGCCGTACAGGTCCGCGAGCCGCAGGCGGTGGCCGCGCTCGAAGATCCACGAGTCGTCGGCGTCGTCGCCGAAGTACTCGCGGGCGTGTTCGAACGCCTCCTCGGGCAGCTTCAGGAGGTTCCACTCGTCGTGGTTGCGCAGGAAGTTTACCCACGTCCCGTCCTCCTCGATGTCGGGCAGGATCTCCTCGGTGCGCTGGAGGGGCCACGTATCTTTCACACCGACCGCGTACGTGAGGTGCGCGTTCATCACGAAATTGAACTGGAGGTGGAACGCCTCGCCGTCGCCGAAGTAGTAGTCGAGGTGTTCGGGCTCGTCGTCGGCCTCGGCGAGCAGCACCGCGTCGTCTTGCTCCGCCTCCACGACCCGCCGCATCTCCTTGAACAGCTCGATGGAGTCGCCGATATCGGTCTCGTCGAGCGTCGTCGCGTTGTGCCCTTTGGACATGAGCATCGGGTGGGCGGCGTCGATCCGGAAGCCGTCGACGCCCTGATCGAGCCAGAACCGGAGCACGTCGTACAGCTCCTCGCGGACCGCGGGGTTCGCGACGTTGAGGTCGGGCTGGTGGCCGTAGAACTGGTGGAAGTAATGTTTCTCGGCGACCTCGTCGTACGACCAGACCCCGTCCTCGTACTCGGGGAAGATGTTGCCGCGCTGGTGGGCGTCGTCGAGGTGGCTCGTCCACAGGTAGTAGTCGTGGTACTCGGACTCCGGGTCCTCGCGGGCCCGCTGAAACCACTCGTGTTCGTTCGAGGTGTGGTTGAACACGAGGTCGGTGAGCACGCGGATGTCGCGGTCGTGAGCGCCCTCGGCGAACGCCCGGAAGTCGTCGAGGGTGCCGAGCCGCTCGTCGACGCCGCGGTAGTCGGCAACGTCGTAGCCGTTGTCGCGAAGCGGACTCGGGTAGAACGGACGGACCCACAGCGCGTCGACGCCGAGTTCGTCGAGGTAGTCGAGCTTCTCTATCGCGCCGCGGAAGTCCCCCCAGCCGTCGCCGTCGCTGTCGTTGAACGTCTTGATGTCCAGCGAGTAGATCGTCGCGTCCTCGTGCCAGTCCGGATCGCTCATGGGTTGGGTACAACACCCGGGGTTTGATTTCTTGCGATTCGATCGACCGGTCGAGGACGCTGCGGCTCCGCCGCCGTCTTCATCTCCGTCTCCGCCTCCGCCCGCGCCTCCGCCTCCGTCCCCAGCCGTCGGCGTCTGACGGGGTTTTTATTCGTTGCCGACCCAACGTCGTCCGTGAGCGTCGTCGTCGCGGTGAAACCCTCGGCTCGGAAGCGCAACGCCAAGGTGGGTCGGCTCGTCTTCGAGGACGGCCCCTGCCACGCGTTCGAGAGCCGAGGGGCCGCCGAGCGCTGGGCGGCCGACCTCTCGACGGGCGACGGCCACGTCTGGGTCGCGAGCGCGCATCCCCGCGACGGCGACGACGCCGACCTCTATCTCGTGTCGCGGGCGACGAACGCGAAGCTGGAGGCGGCCTACGACAAACGCCGGCGCCGGCTGCGCGGCGGTGACGGCCCGACACAGGAGTCGCTCGGGACCCAGCCGTAGCGGCGTCCCCGCTACTCGGCCGGGACCTCGACGATCGCGTCTTCGTACCCAGCGACCGCCTCCATCACGGCCGTTCGGTCGTCGTCGTCGACGTCGAACGCGGCCAGTGCGTCGTCGAGGTGCGTCGCGATCGCACCGAACTCGGAGCCGGTGATTCCCATTCCGTCGTGAGCGGAGTCCATATTGTCGCCGTCGTACTCAACGGGACCACCGGCGACGGCGCTCAAGAATTGCGTCTGGTGAGCCTTCTGGGCCGTCATGTCGACATCTTCGAAGTGATGTGCGACCCGGTCGTCGTCGAGGACTCGGTCGTAGAACTCGTCGACGACCGCACCGATCGCCTCGCGTCCGCCCAGCCGCTGATAAAGCGTGTGCTCGTTCACGGTCGGATCTGCCGACGACTGATAAAGACCCTTGCTCCCGCTCCCACTGACTCGGGTTTCGAACCGAACGTGTTCGCGCCCCCGAGGGGTTCCGGTTTCGGTACCGGTGCCGACGTCGACGCGGCGAGGGATCGCGCTGTGAAGCGACGTCGCTACCGGGTCGAAAACGCGAGAGAAGCGCCGAGGCGGAGATTTGAACTCCGGTGTCCGAATGGACAGTAGATTTCGAATCTACCGCCTTGGCCAGGCTAGGCTACCTCGGCTCACTTCCGTGTTGGATGGTTCCGCTGTTATGCGTTTCGATCGCCGGCAACGCTTTTCGGGACGGCTCGCGTGCCTCCCGTATGGATGTCCCCGAAGCCGCCGCGGCCTGTTCGCGCGTCGTCGACGAGGTCGGCGGTGCGGTCGTCGCCGACCGCGAGTTTCTCGACCGCGTGACACTCGGTATCCTCGCTCGCGGCCACGTCCTCTTGGAGGACGTGCCCGGCACCGGTAAGACCCTCTCGGCGCGCTCGTTCGCGACCGCGCTCGGCCTAGCGTTCTCGCGAGTGCAGTTCACGCCCGACCTCCTCCCGAGCGACGTCACCGGCACCAACGTGTTCGACGAGAGCGACGGTTCCTTCTCGTTTTCGCCCGGCCCGATCTTCGCGAACGTCGTGCTCGCCGACGAGATCAACCGCGCGCCGCCGAAGACGCAGGCCGCGCTGCTGGAGGCGATGGAAGAGGGACAGGTCACCGTCGACGGCGAGACGCACGCCCTCCCGAGCCCCTTCTACGTGATCGCGACGCAGAACCCCGTCGAGAGCGAGGGCGCCTTCCCGCTCCCCGAAGCGCAGCTCGACCGGTTCACGATCAAGACCTCGATCGGGTACCCGGACGACGACGGCGAGATCGAACTGCTTCGCCGACGGGCCGGCCGCGCGGCGCAGTCGCCGACGGTTGACCGCGTGCTCGACTCCGACGCCGTCGGCGACCTCCGCGAGGTCCCCGAGACGGTTCGAGTCGACGATGACCTCCTCAGGTACATGGCGTCGCTCGCCCGCGCGACCCGCGAGGACCGACGCGTCGAGGTCGGCGTCTCCCCTCGCGGCACCCAGCGCCTCTTCGAGACGGCCCGCGCGGCCGCCGTGCTCGACGGTCGAACGTTCGTCACGCCCGACGACGTGAAACGCGTCGCGGAGCCGACGCTCGCGCATCGGCTCGTCCTCACTCCAGACGCCGCCGTCAACGACGTCGACAAACGCGACGTGATCGCGGACGTGCTCGGTCGGATCGCGGTGCCGACCGTCGAGGCGCCGGAAACCGGCGCGGACTGACCCGAATGCCGGCGCTACTCCGCGTCCCGCTCCGCCAGCAGCTCCGTCGCCGTGAGTAGCGACTCCAGCTCGATGTCGTGGTCGGCGAGCAGCTCCGCGGCCCCCTCCTCGCGGTCGACGACGACGAGCACGCGGTTCACGGTCGCGCCCGCCTCGCGAAGCGCCTCCACCGCGTCGACCGCCGACTGCCCGGTCGTGGCGATGTCCTCTAACACGACGACCTCCTCGCCCTCGTCCAGCCGCCCCTCGATGCGGTTGCCGGTGCCGTACTCCTTCGCCTGCTTGCGCGCGATGACGTACGGGCGACCGAGCTCCGTGGCGGTCACGGCCACGAGCGGGACCGCGCCGAGCGCGACGCCGGCGAGCTTCGCGTCAGTCTCGGCGAGCCGGTCGGCGAACGCCTCGGCGACGAGCCCCAGCGCGTCCGGGTCCGTCTCGAAGAGGTACTTGTCCACGTAGTAGTCGCTCGTGCCGCCGTGTGAGAGCTCGAACTCGCCGAATCGGACGGCGTCGGCTGCTCGCAGCGCGGCGATGAGTTCGCGTCGTCGCTCGTCGTCCATCATACTGTTGAGGGACGCCCCGGCGATTATAAACGGGTCGGAACGGCGTTGAGTTGGACCGACAGAAACCGGCCACATCGATAGTCGGTCGCGGCCGCGGAACATACAAACCGCTCCTCGTCCAATACAGTGACATGTCATCACCGCTCGCGGACGAGCCGGTCGAACCGTCCGAGGAGGGCGACGAGCCGCTCACCGACGACGAGTACACCGGGTATCTGGACGATCTCGGGAACGCGTGGGAAGTCGTCGACGACCACCACCTCGAAGCCACCTACGAGTTCGACGACTTCGCGACCGCCCTCGCGTTCACGAACGACGTCGGCGAACTCGCGGAGGCGGAGGGGCACCACCCCGACATCCACCTCTCGTGGGGCGAAGTCGGCGTCGAGATGTGGAGTCACGACATCGACGGGCTCCACAAGTCGGACTTCGTGATGGCCGCGCGAATGGACCAACTCTACGCCGAGTACGACGACGAGTGAGTGAGCGAGTGAGGATCCCGAATGGAACCGTGGACTGGGGCCCGAGGACGACGGTGCCGCGACAACGGACGGGTTTAAAACCCTCCCGGCGAAAGTGGAGCCAATGAGCGCGAACGTCTTCCTGGTCCCTATTGACCCGGAGAACTTCGATCGAACGGTCCGGTCTGCAGTCGACCTCACCGAGTACGACGACCGCCCGGATTCGCTCGCGAACCTTGACGAGGCCCGGCTGTGGGCCGTCGACGACGACAGCGGCAACGGCTCGACCTTCGAGCGGATGGCGGAGGGTGATCTCCTGCTGTTCTACCACGACGGCGAGTACCTCGCGACGGGGCGCATTGGGACGACATTCGAGGACCCCGACCGCTGGGTCAGCAGCACGTTCTGGACCGCGTTCCCGACGACCCGCGTCTACACGGTCACCGACTTCGCGGCCGTCTCCGCTCCGAAGCGCGCCGTCAACGCGATCTTCGACTACTCGAAATCGTACACCCCCGGCTTCATGCGCGTCGCCGACAGTCGGGTCACCGCAGATCTCACCACCATCGAGTCCGCGATCGCTCACTACACCAAGCGTAACGCCTGAGCCGCACCGCAAAACACCGCTAACACCTCTCGTTTTCCTCGGCAGTTCTGACGTTAGACCGCTTCGAGCAGCGCCTCGTAGGCGGGTTCGTACCGCTCCGCGACGGTAGACGGAGCGCCGCGTTCGTCGCCGCCGAGCGCGGGGAGCGCGGCGGTCGACAGCGGCTCGATCATTTCCGTCACCGTTCCCGTGTGTTCCTCCATCGTCCCTTCCCGCGGGCTCCCGGAGGCGACCGCGCGCGCCTTCGCGTACCGGTCGCCGGCGTAGATCCGTGCGCGGCCGGGCTCGACGACGGCGACCGCATCCGGCTCCACCGGTCCGTCACGCGAGAGCGGTCCGGCGACATTTGCGTACGATTCGACGACGACGGGGACCGGCGTCGCCGCGATCCGCTCCGCGAGTCGGTCGAATGCGGGGAGGTAGCCGGACGCCATCACGTCGTTGAACGCCGCCACGTCGCTGACGCGGGTCGCGTCCGCGAGCGGAAGTCGGTCGACGAGCGCGGCCGGGAGGAGCCCGGCCGCCTCGGCCGCGCCGTTGACGACGAACCGTGACCCCGTCGGAGTGGTGACGCGATCGCAGAGGAACGTCCGGTCGGTGTCTCCGAGCATCCCGGTCCGCCCGGGCGTGGGCTTCCAGAGCCGGTGGACGGGGTTGATCGACTCGGGTGTGATTGCCCCCGTCGCTGTTTCCCCTCCCGTTTCTCCCGACGCTGTCTCCCCTGACGCCGTCTTCGATTCCGCCGACGTGGCCGCCCGCGCGAGCGGTTGGGTGCTCGCTGCCGCGAGCCGCCGCGCATCTTTTCCGTAGAGGCGGGCCGAGTCGGTCGCGATCAGGTAGTCGTCGTGATCGAACCAGTGGTCGTTGCCGGCGCGGGGCTTCACGCCGACGGCGTCGCCAACGCGCGCCGCGAGACTCGCCACCAGCCCGGTCGAGAATGTCGTCTTTCCGGCGTCGACGCGGGCGCCGCCGGCGACGAGCAGCACCGGCGGGTCCTCAGCTCGATGGCCGATCACGCGTCGGACTCATCGCTTCCGTCCGCGTCGTCGAGCGCGTGTTCGGCGACCCCGTAGTAGCCTGGGCCGTCTTCTTCCAGGGGTTCGGCGATCACCATGTCCTCGGCGTGGGTCATCACCCACGGAATCGCCCAGTCGATCAGGACCGCCTCGGTGTCGGGATCGACGTCGGCCTCGGGCTCGAGCCCCTGTAGCAGGCGGGCGATCTCCGGCACCGTGTACATGAGGTCCGGCTCGAACAGCTCTGCGGGCTCGTAGAAGTCACACGGATACGTCGCGTCGAACGTCGACTTCGGTTCCGGCATGGTCGGCGGTAGACGGGCAACGCCGTAAATGCTGCCGATACGGTCGGCGTCGTCGCCGTCGCGGGGGTGCGCGCTCTCCACCCAGAACGTCGCTGTCGCAGTCGCTCTCGGCGATCGTCCTCGTTCAAAAAACGTCGGGATTCGACGCGCGTCTCGCGGCGTCCGGGCGGTTACTCGAAGAGCTCGACGGCCTGCTCGTAGCGGGTCGCGGGCTCGTTCCAGTCGACGACTTCGAAGAAGTTGTCGACGAACTCGCCGCGGGCCGGGCCGTAGTCGTGGTAGTAGGAGTGCTCCCACACGTCGAGCGCGAGGATCGGGTGACCGCCCCAGATTGCGCCCTGGTCGTGCTTGTCGACCACGACGTTGCGAAGCTGATTCGAGAACGTGTCGTACACTAAGAGCGCCCAGCCGCTCGCGCCGGAGGCCGCCGCCTCGAACTCGCCCTTCCAGGCCTCGTACGAGCCGAAGTCCTCCGCGATGCGGTCAGCGAGCGCGCCTTCGGGCTCGTCGCCGCCCTCCGCGGACATGTTCTGCCAGAACAGGTCGTGGAGAATGTGTCCCGAGGAGTTGTGCGTCACGTTGCGGATGGCGCCCGCCGACGAGGAGAAGTCACCCTCCTCGCGGTTGGCTTCGAGGGTCTCTTCGGCCGCGTTCCAGCCGTTCACGTAGCCCTGATGGTGGGTGTCGTGATGCCATTCGAGCACCTGCTCGGAGAGGTGCGGTTCCAGTGCGTCGTAGTCGTACGGTAGCGGATCGAGTTCGTAGCTCATCGTTGAATCACCTACCGCGAACATGTGCCGGAAACCTGTTAAAGATAATGAGTGTGATGATACCACACGTCATTAGACGTGAGTGTTACCGGAGTTCGCCGCACGCGAGTGATAGCCTTGCGGTTCATGCGGAACTGGCGATACGGGAGCCGGCCGCTGTGCGGCCATTGGCCGCCGATTTATAACCAAAAGTAATTTCGCCGAGCAGACGCGGCGCGAAGTGCGCCACGCGCTTACGGTGGGACTGGGATTTGAACCCAGGAAGCCGTGAGGCTACCGGTTTTCAAGACCGGCGCAATAGGCCGCTCTGCCATCCCACCACGTTCCGACGCTCGGGGGCGTCCGACTAAGGGGTGTCGGTCTTCGGTCTACGGTTAGTCTCGCACCACTCGCTCCTCGCCGTCCTCGACGATCACGTCCAACCCGTGTCCGTGGACGAACGCGGCGGTGTAGTCGGGGACGACGCGCTGTGCGGCGAACCGCGCGCGCAACACGGGGACGGCGTCGAGCAGGTCGTCGCCGTCGATCATCGACGGCGAGGACGCGAGGAACTCGACGTCGAGGTCGGCGTCGCGGCCGCGCGCCGCCAAGGTGGGGAGGTTCGGGGCCTCGAACGCGCCGTCGAAGTCGATCGGCTCGGTGAACCCGGCGTAGTAGGTCCGTCCGCGGGTGGACGGACCGAGCACGACCTCGTTCGTCCGGAGCTTCATCGCGGCCGAGTCGATGACGGTCCGCGAGAGCAGCGGCGCCTGCGGGGTGACGACGGCGACGGAGTCGGCGCCCTCCTCCCGGAGGAGGTGCGTGACGGTGTTGCCGGCGCGCGCGCCGAACGAGGAGCCGACCTGCCGCTCGAAGCGAACGTCCTCGGTGCCGCCGAGGGTGTCGGCGACGAGCGTGCGCAGCTCGGCCTCGGGGCTGGTGTCGGTGCGGTACTCAGCAGGGAGGTCGTCGTCGACGGGGTAGTTGACGAGGAGTTCGCCGCCGGAGCGGTCGACCGCGAGCACGGCGTCGCGGAACAGCGCCTCGTACAGGTCGGCGGCCTCGGCGGTCGATAGCGGCGTCGATTCCGCGAGTCCGGTCGCGACGAGCCCCTCGCGGGGCGGCTTCGCCAGCAGAACGACGACGGTCATACCGGATCGAGTCACCCGCGCGCCTTCAACTCGCCGTTTCGATCGCGGGCGGGCCGACCGCTCAGGAGAAGTCGCGCCGCATCGCGATCTCGAACCACGGGCACAGCCGAAGCTGACGGTACAGCGCCGGGTGCTCGTGGAGGTGGTCGTAGTCGGCCCACAGCATGCCGCCGATCTCCGCCTCGTCGGGGTCGAGCGCGGTGTCGTCGAGGGTGACTTTCAGCACCGAGCAGACCTCCCACTCGACGCCCTCGTTGGGGTAGTAGCGCTTGTACTCGAACTTGTCCGTCACGCGGAGGTCGTCGTACTGGTCGGGGGTGATCCCGAGCTCCTCTTCCAAGCGCTGTTCGGTCGCGTCCTCCTGTGACTGCCCCTCGACGGGGTGGGAGGCGACCGTGCCGTCCCAGTGGCTGTCCCACAGCCGCTTCGTGGGGGCGCGCTGGGCCAGGAGGATCCGTCCCTCCCCGTCGTAGACGAGACAGGTGAACGCGCGGTGGCGGATGCCGTCACCGGTATGCGCGTCGAGCCGGTTCACCGTCCCCTGTTCGGTGTCGTCGGGGTCGACGGCGATCACGTCTTGCAGCGCGTTCTCGTGGTCCGTATCGGTGTCAGCGCCTCCGGCGGGATCGGAGACGGCCGCGTCCTCGGAGCTCATGCGAGGTAGGTCGATCACCAGGGCTAATAAGCGTTCGATACGCCGGAGCGGGTCGAGTCCGACGGCGTCCACCGACCCGGCGCCAGGCGTGGTTCGACGGGTGCAGTTCGACGCGCTTAACCGCGTGCCACGGCTACCTCGCGCGGATGAGTGACCCGGCGCTCGACGTTGTCGAGTTCGTGTTGACGACGCACCTCTACACCGAGAACCGCGACCTCGACGAGAACGACCTCCCGCCTCGCTTCCGGCGGGTGTTCTGGTCGGATGATGCCACCGACGACGCTCCCGGCGGCGTCGAGCGGCCGCTCAAGGCAACGAGCGAGACGACCCGCACCGCGACAGGCGTCGAGCATCCGTGGGACGCCGTCTCGGACCTGCTGTTCACCCAGCGGACCGAGTTCTCGGGCGAAATCTCTATGACGCAGCCGGGGATGGCGCTGGAGTGGTATCGCGACCACGCCGATGACGATCGGATCGGATCCAACCCGACGATCGTCGCCGCGCTGGAGGCGGCCGACGACCTCGACGCGCCGGTGACCCACGAGGAAGCGCGCGACGACGTGCGACCCATCCAGGCCGACCGGGTCTGGATAGACGCTCTCCTCAAGGAGTACTTCGACGAGGACGATGACGCGGAGATGCTCGATCTCGTCAACGTCCGCGCGCCAGAGGAGATCGAGACGACGCTCGCGGATCTCGTGCTCACCGGCGATCAGGAGGGCGAGATCCAGAAGATCGTCAAAGCGATCGAACACCGCGAGTACCTCGCGAGCATCGGGCTCCGCGAGATCGGGAAGCTGCTGTTCGTCGGACCACCGGGAACGGGGAAGACGACCGTCTCGAGGGCGCTCGCGCACGAGCTGGGCATCCCCCTCGTCGAGGTGAAGATGTCGATGATCACGAGCCAGTACCTCGGCGAGACGGCCAAGAACGTCGAGAAGACGTTCGAGGTCGCAAAGCGGCTCTCCCCGTGTATCCTCTTTATCGACGAGTTCGACTCCGTCGCGAAGACCCGCCGCTCGGACGAGCACGCCGCGCTCAAGCGGGCGGTCAACACTCTCCTCAAGTCGATCGACGAGGTGTCGCTCGTGCGCGACGAGGTGCTCTTGATCGGCGCGACGAACCACCCGGACCAGCTCGACGCGGCCGCGTGGCGGCGCTTCGACGAGATCGTCAACTTCCCCAAGCCCGACCGCGACATGCGCGCCGACATCCTCCGGGTCGTCACTCGGCAGATGCAGATCGCCGACTTCGATCCCGAGGAGGTCGCCGACCGGACGACGGGGCTCACGGGCTCCGATCTCCGGATGGTCCTCCGCGAGGCGGTCCTCGGTGCGCTCACCGAAGACCGGATGACGATCACCCAGGAGGACGTGATGGAAGCCGTCGCGGACTTCGAGGAGCGCGACAACCTGAAGAACATGGACATGATCGACGGCGAGGGCGCGGAGGTGCTCGGCGAGACGGACCCCAACGGGCAGGACCACACCCATGACGACCAGTCGTCACACGACGACGCTGCCCACGACCACGGGGCCCACAGCCACTCGCACGACTGAACCGCGGCGAAGCAGTTCTTTTGGGCATTTAAAAGATAATTCAGTCTGTCTCGAGCGCGGTCAATACAGACACACCGGCGATTGATACCGAGAGTGGATGTTGCAGACCTCGCCAGCGACGTGATATAAATAGACGCGAGCGGCGACGACGATCATTTATAACTGAACGAGGCGGTCGGCGTCGCCGGCGCTTCGCGCCGGCTGCAAGCGAGAGCTTCGCTCTCGCCCCGCGCACCTTCGAGCGCTCGCGTATCGTGCGAGCGCGAGACAGTGCGCGAGGGACGCAGCGGTCGCTTATAAGCGACCGCTGCGAGGCTGGGGGAGGCGTGAGGCTGCGGTCCCGCGAGCAACGCGAGCGGGAGCACGGAAGTCGCAGCCCGCGCAGCGAACGGAGTGAGCGAGCAGGACCGTCTTCCGGCGGTGCTGTGCGGTTGGGGCTTTAGAAGTTATCACCGCGTCAGCAACGACTGATACACAGCCGACGGCAACACCACTGCTCACTGATAAACGATCGCGCCACCGGATCGATTTACCCGCTCCCGTCATCGATCGGACCTCCTCCTACTTCTCCTGACGCTGCTGCCGTCGATTGAGGTACTTCATGACCGGAGTCGCACTCATCCCGTGCAGGATGATCGACATCAAGACGACGAATCCGACGAAGGCCCAGAGCTGTTCTGCCGCGATGAGCAGTTCTATCTCCTGAAACGACGACTCCGCCAGGGCGTGAGAGAGATAGTAGAACGAGCCGATACCCCGAATACCGAAGAGCCCGATCACGATCCGCTCCGGCCAGGAGGCAGCCGTTCCGATAAAGCTGAGAATCCCGGCCACCGGCCGAACGACCACGAGAAGGGTCATCCCGACCAGTGCTTCAGTCCACGTTAAGGGTCCTAATAGCCCCCCGGCGATAGCCCCGCCGAACAGTACGAGAACCGTCGCCAGTAAGAGCTGTTCGACGACGACGGCGAAATCGTGTAGCTCCACGTAGTAGTCGTGCTCCCACTCGAAGTGTCTGAGTGTCAGTGCTCCCACGAAGACGGCAATGAAACCGTACCCCCCCAGTAGTTCGGTCACGCTGTACGCGATTAGCGTCGTTGCCAGCGCTTCGACCCCTGCCATTACCTCCTGACCGCCTCCCATCATCTCGGCGACGCTCTCAGTCGTGGGTAACCGAAACAGAAACCGCCCCGTGAGATCGCCGATCACGTAGCCGAGCACAGCCCCCGCCACGATCTTATAGAGGACGTCGACGAGAACCCAGTCGATCAGCCATGACCAGGACGCTCCCTCTACGAGCGTTGCCCCGGCCGCCGCGATAGCCAAGTTCGTAAGCGGAAAGGCCAGCCCGTCGTTGAAGCCGGCCTCCGAGGTGAGTGAAAATCGAACCGTCCCCCACCGCTGTCTCGGGTCCTGTTCCTCTTCGAGTTCCGTCAGCGGCGCGTCCGACCCGACGTCTGATGCGAGCACCGGATCGGTCGGCGCGACCACGGCTCCGAGTAAGATGGCTGTGGCCGGCAGCAGACCGAGGACCCCCCACGCGAGGACCGCCATTACCCCAGCGGTGATCGGGAGTGCAATGAGAATCAGTCGCCACGCCGCGGACCACGTCTTGAGGGAAAACGGGCGGTCGATCTTTAACCCCGCTCCCATAAGTGAGATGATCACGACGAGTTCGGTGAGCCGCTCGGTCAGGTAGGAGCTCTCGATCGGGTTGAGAGACGGAGTACCGGGAATAACCGTGAACAGGAGGACCCCGAACGTGACGTATATGATCGGAAACGACAGTGGGCGGTGTTCGAGCAGCCGTGGCAGAATGGCTGCCCCCAAGATCGCAATGCCAATAATCAGTAGTCCGATTTCGTAGGCAGCCATCCGCGTTCATGTTGGAATTCTAACTAGGAAAGTACCGGGGTGGCTTGCGCTGTCTTCCACATATAGAGGATTTCGGTCGATTCCGGAGCGATGACTGCGACCGGCCTCAGGAAACACACGCCGTGTTTCCTTCGGCTATGGATTGATAGCGATCATGCTGCTGTCGGCTCCGCCCGCACGCCGACGACCGTGTAACCGAAGCCGCGCTCGACGATCCGCGGATCGAACCCGACGGCGTCGAGCGCCGTCGCCAGGTCGTCGGGCGCGTGAAACTGGGACGCCATACCGAACGCGTGCTCGCCCGCGACGAGGACACGACCGAGCGGGTGCGTCGGATCGAACTCGCGGATCACGAGCGCGCCGCCGGGCGCGAGGACTCGCGCGGCCTCCCGGAGCGCCGCGTCCTGGTCGGGGAGGTGGTGGAAGGCGTCCACGATCGTGATCGCGTCGATCGTCGCGTCGCGGAACGGGAGCCGGCCGGCGTCGCCGGCGACGCCGGAGAGCCCGCGGACCGTGTTGGCTCGCGCGAGCATCCCCGCCGAGGCGTCGACGACGGTAATATCGGGACCGGTCAGGGCGGCCGCGGCCCGGCCGGAGCCGCCCCCCACGTCGAGCAGCCGGTCGATGGGGCGAGTCGCGTGGCCGAGGCCCGCGGCCAGTTTCTCCCCGTTCGCGGGCGGCATCGCGAGGTCGTACAGCGGGGCCACCCGATCGAAGAAGTCGACGTCGCCGACACCGTGCATGACCGTCTTCGACGGCGGAGCGACTTAAAAGGAAGCGCGGGAGGCCCGACTGCATTTATATACCCGCGCCGTAGGACCGGCATGGAATTCTCGCTCGTCGGTCAGCCGGGCTCGGGCGCAACCCTCCGGCTCGACTACCGGGCGTTCGCGTACGCCGGGAAGTTCGTCGGCGGCGCGCCCGGGAAGGCGGTGCTCAGGACGCCGGACGGCTCGCCGGCGGTGCCGGAGTGGGAGCCGGCGGAGGCGCTCCCTCCCACGGTGGAGGCGAGCGAGTTCGACGACGGCGTGTACGCGGCCGTCTCCTTCTCACCGGATCGAACCGATCCCGAGTGCTGTCGACTCAGGTACGTCACGGTTCACACCGCGCGCCGCGGCGAGGGGCTCGGCCCGCGGCTCGTCGATCGGACCGTCTCGCGGCTCGCCGCCGACGGCTACGCCCGAGTCCGGATCGCGGTCAACAACCCGTTCGCCTACGTCGCGCTTTATAAATCCGGCTTCGCGTACACCGGCGACCGAACCGGAATCGCGGAACTGGAACTGGCGCGGCCGGCCGACGAACCGGTCGGGAAAGCGGGTGAGCCGGCCGTTCCGGAGGACGAACCGACCGCTCCGGCGGAGCGAGTCGCCGCCTATCGAACCGGTCTGCGAGTGTTCCTCGACGAGGCGCGCGCCGGTGATCGCGACCTCGACCCCGCGGAACGGCGGTTCATCGCGGCGCGGCTCGATGACGACTTGCCGCCCGACGGCTGACGGTTGACGGGTCAGTTCAGCGCCCAGATTCCGTAGTTGAGCGCGGTCGCGAAGCCGATCCACGCGAGGTACGGCACCAACAGCAGCGCTGCTCGCCGGTCGACGCGCGCGAAGGCGGCCATCGTCGCGACGACGAGCGGGATGAGGAGCGCGAGCACGACGAGCCCGAGGTCGGCGCGTTCGAGCCCCCAGAAGACGGGCGACCACGCGACGTTGACCGCGAGTTGGACGGCGAACAAGCCGAGCGCGACCCGCACGTTGCGGGCGACTCCGAGCCCGTTGTTTACGTCGCCGCTCCGCCGGCGACCCGTCACGTAGACGAGCGCCGCCGCGGCGCCGAGCATCGCGTACAGGATCGGCCAGACGACGCCGAACGCCCAGGTGGGCGGGTAGTACGAGGGCAGTTCGAGGGCGGCGAACCACGCGCTCTCGGTCGCGGTGAACGGGACGCCGATCGCGCCGATCAGGTTGACCGCGATCGCCGCGAGGACGATGAGGGCCGCGTCCCGTCGGTCTGGCAGGCGAGTTCGGAAAGCGGGATCCATACCGCCCACTACGGCGGCGAGCCGCTTAAAAACCACTCAGATCGCGTCGTAGTCCTCGCGGAACGTCTCCAGCGTCGCGGCGAGCACGCCGATGACGATCGGGCCGACGAAGAGGCCGGTGAAGCCGATCGAGTAGACGCCGCCGAACACGCCGAGAAGGATGATCGCCGGGTTCAGGTGAGCCGACTGGTCGATGACGATCGGTCGCGCGTAGTTGTCGAACAGCGAGACGACGAAGAGCCCGTATAACGCCAGCAGGACCCCGGCAGTCACCTGATCGACGACGACGAGGTACGCGGCCGCGGGTCCCCAGACGAGGAACGCGCCGATGAGAGGGAGCAGCGCGAGTACGGCCATCACGAACGTCCAGAAGACGACATTCGGAAACCCGGCCGCCCAGAGACCGAGCCCCGCGATGAGCGCCTGCAACACCGCGACCGAGATGTGACCGATGACGACCCCGCGGGTCGTCGCGTCCACCTTCTCGAAGAGGTCGTCGGTGACGCTCGGAGGCAGCGGGATCGTCGACCGAAGCCACCGCAGAAATGCCGGTCCGTCGAGGAGGGTGTAGTACACCAAAAACAGCGCCAGCGCCAGCCCGAGCGACGCGCGTAGCGCACTCGTTACAACCCCGCTGAGCCCGCCGAACAGCGAGTTGAGAAGGAGTTCGCCGGCGGTCGCGAGTAGTTCGTCAATTTGGGGATCTTCACCGGTGAGCGCAGCGACGCGGGCTTCGATCGCGGCGACATCGACGCCGGTATCTCCGGCAGCGATCGCCGTGAGATCCCGGAAGAACACCAGCGAGATGTACGCCAGCGGCAAGATGACGGCGACGATCGACGCGAGGAGGAGGGTCACCGCCGAAACCATATTGCCGAGTGGTGGGGACAGCGGCTGCCGGAGGCGACGAGAGAGTCGTCGGTGGAACGGGAACAGGATGTACGCGAGGATCGCCGATGCGATGACGTACTCGATAAACGGGAGGATGATGAGGACCGTCACCAGCGAGACGATGCCGATGAGAAACAGGAGGAACGATTGCCCGCGATTCATGGCGGCATCTCTCGTCGGTAACGTATAAACGTGGCCTGTGGCGTCGCTCCGGCGGTGAGGGGTCGTTGACCGCGGTTGTGCAGAGATCCGCCCCGCTCAGGCGCTCGCTTCGTCCTCGTCGAGTCCGGGCGCCGCGGTCGGGTCGACATCTTCGGGCTCGGCGGTGTCGCCGCCCACGACCGTCTCACCGTCGTCCGTCTCGACGTACACATCGTCGGCGAACCCGGCGAGCGCGTTCTCGTACTCGGGTGTCTCCAGCCTCTCGGGGGTCGCGGGCGCGTCGGCGACGCCGTCGACCGGCCGGAACTCGCCGAGCGGGTCGTCGATCGTGATCCCGTGCTCGGCGAAGAAGGACTCGTAGCGACGGTAGTGTTCCTCCAGTTCCTCGCCGGGGATCTCCATCATCTCCGTCCAGCCGTGATTGAAGAAGTCGAAGTTGGCCTGCACGTGGGTGATCTCGCGGGCCTCGGCCTCCGTGAAGCCGGCTTCGAGGGCGGCCACGTAGGCGTCCATCGTCGCGTCGAAGAAGCTATCGAGGTGGTCCCGGCGCTCCTCTCGGCGCCCTTCGTCGGCCTTGTTGAGGAAGATGCTCGTGTGGAGGTCGACGAGCTTGTCGTTCGCGACGTCGCCGACGATCGGCGTCGTCAGCGCCTTCTTCGCGGCCCAGTGGCGGATGTTCTGCCGGATCTTCATGAGCGCGGTTAGGGAGCAACGACCTTGAATCTGTGGCGGGCCGCCCGACAACGGGAGTCGAAGCGGTCGACGAAATCGTTATTGTGCGAGAAACACAATACACAGGCAAGATGACCGCGACGGAACCCGACGACGACTGGGCGAACCGGATCGAACACCAGCGGCAGGCGAAGACCGAGCACTTCCGCGATTCGGCGCGATCGCCGCTGCCGATATCGATGCGCGGCGACGCATTCCCCGGATTAGCGTACTACGAGCCGGACCGGTCGTTTCGGTTCGTGCTCCCCTTACACGAGCACGACGACCCGGAGACGGTCACCGTCGAGACAACCGCCGACGGCGAGCAGACGTACCGCCGTTGGGGCGAGTTCCGGTTCGAGGTGGACGGCGAGGAACACGCGCTGCAGGCGTATCGCCCGGCCGACGGCGCAGATCGGTTCTGGGTCCCGTTCCGCGACGCGACGAACGGCGAGGAGACGTACGGCGCGGGGCGCTACCTCGATCTTGAACCGGACCGCGACCGCGTCGACGGCGAGTGGATCGTCGATTTCAACGACGCATACAACCCGACGTGCGCGTACAACCACGCCTACGAGTGCCCATTGATCCCCACCGAAAACTGGCTCGACGCGCGGATCGAGGCGGGCGAGAAGAACTTCCCCGCCGAGCCCGCTGGCGTCGACGAGCACGGCTCCGAGTAGCGCGACCGGATCGATACGTCGGCTGATCATTTTGTCGGGTGAACCGCTGAGAACCCGATATCCGGGGGGAGAAGCGACCGCGAGACGGTCTGTCACGGTCGTCAGCGCGGATGACAATCCACATTAACCCCGAATCCGAACAGCCGATCATGAGCGATTCGTACGTGATCATCGGTGACGGCATCTCGGGTGCGTCGGCGGCTGAGACGCTCCGCGAGGAGGCACCAGACGCCGAGATCACGGTTCTCACCGACGAGGGGGAGTCCCTCTACAACCGGATCCTGATAAAGGAGTACGCAAAGGGGAAGCTCCCTGAGGCGCCGATTTCGATCCACCAAGAGGAGTGGTACGACGACCACGACGTCGACCTCCGGCTCAACACCGTCGTCGTCGACATCGACGTCGAGAACGACGCGGTCCACACCCACGAGGGGGAGACGTTCGAGTACGACACCCTGCTTCTCGCGGTCGGCGGGACCCCCCAACAGCTCCCGGTCGGGAACGCCGACGCCGACGGGATCCACCACTTCTGGACGTTCCAGGACGCCCGGAAGATCAAAGCAAGCGTCGAGGACGCCGACAACGCCGTCATCGTCGGCGCCGGGCTCCTCGGCATCGACTTCGCCGCCATCTGTGGCGCACAGGACGTGGAGGCGAAGTACCTGATGCGCGGCGACGCCTGGTGGCGCTACGCGCTCTCCGAGGAAGGCGCCGAGATCATGCACGACGCGATGCGCGAGCGCGGTGTCGAGCCGGTGTTCGGCTCCGGCGTCGATCACTTCGAGGTCGACGACGACGGCCACGTCGAGGCCGCGGTCGACCCGAACGGCGAGCGCTACGAGTGCGACTTCGCCGGCGTCGCCATCGGGCTCAACTTCAACACCGAACTGGTCGAGGACACGCCTATCGAGACCGAGGACGGCATCGTCGTCGACGAGTTCATGCGGACGAGCGTGGACAACGTGTACGCCGCCGGCGACATCACCACGTTCAACGACCTCGTGCTCGGCGAGCAGGCGAAGAACGGCTCGTGGGGATCGGCCAAAGAGCAGGGAACGGTCGCCGCCCGCAACATGGTCGAGTACGGCAGCGAGGAGTTCGAGTGGGTCTCCTCGTACTCGATCACGCACTTCGACTTCCCGTTCCTCTCGTTCGGCCACCCGACGCTCGGCGACGACTCCGTCGAGGCCACCACGGCCGACGGCGAGTGGCGACGGGTCGCGCTACAGGACGGGAAGATCGTCGGCGGCGTGCTCATCGGCGACCTCTCACCGCAGTCCGCATTCAAACAGCTGATGCGCGAGGGCCGCGACGTGAGCGACCAGACCGATCGGCTCATGGAGCCCGGTTTCTCCGTCGACGATCTGGCGGCGCAGACGGAGCAGTAAGCGTCGGCGGAGCAGCAAGCACTGGCGGGACAGTCAGCCGCGAGGGTCCTTCTCTCCTCGCACGGTCGCGAGGAATCGGGATTCGGCCGACGGCGAGCCATTCAATACCTTTTCACGCTCCCATGATCTCTCTGCTACCCAATGGCTCGCGGATCGTCTCCCGATCGGTCGTCGGTGCCCGATGACGGCTTCTTTCGGTCGTTCGTCACGGAGTGTTCGGACCCGGTCGTGTCGATCGACCGCGACGGCGCTGTCGTCTACGCCAACCCCGCGACAGAGGCTGTCCTCGGGTACGATCCCGTCGAGCTCCGGGATCGACAGCTCACCGAGCTGATCGCCGATGGCGCCGCGGACGAGCGGGTCCGCTCGCTTCGGGGGCGGTTCGACGCGGTCGAGGGACTCGCCGATGCCGGACGCTTCGCGTTTCCGGCGCAGCACGCGGACGGGCACACGCTCACGTTCTCCGTACAGTTCCACGAGCACGCGGCGGACGGGGCCGCCGCCGACTCGGACGCTCGGGTCTACACCGGCGTGTTCCGGGATGCCGTGGCGGACCCGGCGGACCGCGAACTCAAGACGTTCCGCAACCTCGTCGAGCAGGCCGGACACGCCATCTACGTCACCGACACCGACGGGACGATCGAGTACGTCAACCCCGCGTTCACCGACCACACCGGCTACGAGCCCGCCGACGCGATCGGCGACACTCCGGCGATACTCAACTCCGGGGAGATGCCCGAATCGTACTACGACTCGCTGTGGGCGACACTCATGGACGGGGACGTGTGGGAAGAGGAGATCGTTGACAGGCGCCGGGACGGCAGCCTGTACCACGCCCACCAGACGATCGCTCCCGTATTCGACGAGACGGGGGGGCTCTCGCGGTTCGTCGCGATCCAGACGGACATCTCCGAGCGGAAGGCGGCGATGGGGCGGCTGAAACAGTACCGCGACATCGTCGAACAGCTCGACGATCCGATCCTGTTGCAGAACCGCGCGGGCGAGTTCGAACTGGTCAACGAGGCGGTGAGCGAGTTCGCCGGTGTCTCCCGCGAGGAGCTGTACGGCACCGACGAATTCGCGTTCATGGACCCAGCGACCGCGAGCGAGATCGACGAGCGGCGCCGGGAGGTCCTCGAAACGGAAACAATGTCCGAGTACAGCGTCTCGCCGTCGTTCGACCGGAGCGACCGCGAGGCGACGTTCAGCACCCAGCGGTACCCGTACTACGACGGGGACGGCGAGCTAGCGGGCACGTTCGCGATCTGTCGGGACATCACCCAGCTGAAGGCTCGCGAGCGCGATCTCGAACGCTACGAACGAGCCGTGAACGGCGCGACAGACCTCATCGCCGCCACCGACCGCGACGGCCGGTTCCTCTTTGCGAACCCGCAGTATCGCGCGTACCACGGGATCGAGGTCGACGACGTGCGGGGGCTCACCCTCACTGAGGTGATCGGCGACGAGCGGTACCGCGATGTGAGCCGATACGTCGACCAGGCCCTCCGGGGTCACACCGTCGAGTACCGAACGACGGGGACACATCCAGAGCGGGGAACACGAACCTTCGACGTTCGGTATTTCCCGTTAGAGCACCGGGACGCCGAGGAGGCCGGGGGCGTGGTCGCGGTGCTTCGCGACGTGACCGAGAGCGTGAACCGCGCGCGTCAGCTCAGCGTCGTGGACCGCGTGCTCCAGCACAACCTGCGGAACGCGCTGACGGTGATTCGAGGGCGGGCCGAACAGCTCGTCGCGGCCGGTGCGGCGGATCTGTCCGGTCTCGACCCCGACGAGGTTACCGATACGGACAATGTCACCGGCGGAGTCGATGTCGCCGACGCGGCCTCGTACATCGTCGCGCGGGCCGATGACCTGTTGACGACGAGCGAGAAGGCGCACCACATCACCGAGATGCTCGGCGATGCTCCCGAGACGGAACCGGTCGACGTGGCGCGGACGGTCGACCGCCTCGCGGCGACGGCCGCCGCCGAGTGTCCGAACGCGTCGGTGTCCGTTTCGACGCCCGACGACGGGGACGCCGTCGCCGCGGCGACGGACTGGATCGACCGGGCGTTCGACGAACTGATCCGGAACGCGATCGAACACCACGACTGCGAACACCTGACCGTCGAGATCGAGGTCCGATCGACGGCGGAAACGGTCGAGGTCAGGATCGCCGACGACGGCCCCGGGCTGACCGGGATGAATCGCGACGTGCTGGAGACGGGCGAGGCCGTCGACGCGCTGTACCACGGGAGCGGGCTCGGGCTATGGCTCGTGTACTGGGTGATCCAGCAGTCTGGGGGCTCGGCGACAGTCACCACGCGGGACCCTCGCGGCACCGTGGTGACGGTCAGCCTCCCGCGAACAAAAGCGTAAGCCGGAGGTTTGTGGGAGGTTTGTGGGCGTGATGGTTTGGCGGCTCGACGGCGGACGACGCAGTGGCTCGACGATTCAGCGGCCCGCTATTCCCGCGGATTCGAGGTGGACGCAAGGTTTATCATTACTAATGTGGTAAGTTACCATATGCCACTCAGAGAGACAGGGAGACAAATACGGCTCCGGCGTACCGGACGGGTGCCGGTCGACGCGCGGGTCCGTCACTACGACGAACTCGACGAGGATACGCAGGTCGCGATCCGGGAACTGGCGGGGCGACCGCGAACGGCCCCGGAGACCGGTGATCTCGACGACGGCGACGTGGTCAAATTCACCGACTACTACGAGGTCCGCGCGCGCTGACGGCGACATCGACGAACGCCACCGAAACCGCGATCGGGCGGCGGGAGGGCGTCCGATCGAGTGAGTGACTCCCGAAGCGAAGTTGTTTTCGCCCGCCGGACTGAACCCGAACCATGGACAGTGGCGGATCTAGCGACATGACGTTGGCGTTCGAGTTGAAGGCCCTGAAGGTCCTTGCGGACCCCAACGACGTGTTCAACAACGCTCGGCAGTGGACGGAGTACGTCGGCGTCGTCAGCGAGAAGCCGACCTACGTCGTCACCAACTTCACTCGCAAACACCGCGTGCGCCAGGACTTCTTTTCGGGGCCGCGCGGCGTCGAGGAGAGTTTGACGAACATCGCCAAGCAGTTCGACACCGACCGGCACGTGTTCGTCGGCGTCGATGAGGAAGACGAGGCCCTCGCCGAGGCGACCGGCTGGGAGTTCCTCCACGTCGAGGATGCCGCCGACGCGGCGGGTTGGACCCTTGCAGGCGACGAACCCGACGCGGAGCCTGCCGAAGAGCCCTCTCGCGACGACTGGCCCTGAGCCGGCCGCCGCCCGGACGCCGCCCGACCGCGGTTCGCTCGACCGCCCCGTCGGAGAGGTGTTTTCACTGTTGACGAGAGACGTGGTGTCATGAGCGACGCGCCCGACCACGACGGGAACAACGACCACCGCGACCACGGGAGGAGCGAGAGCCACGACCACGACGAGAACCACGATCACCATCACCACGACGCCGATTCCGTCGTGGTCGCGATCGTGACGGTCTCTTCGTCTCGTTCGATGGATGGGGGCGATCCCTCCGGCGACTACGTCGCATCAGCGTTCGAGGCGGCCGGTCACGAGGTCGCCGTCCGCGAACTCGTCCCCGACGAATACGACAGCGTGCAGGGCGCCGTCGACCGACTCGCCCGACGAGAAGACACCGACGCGGTCGTCACCACCGGCGGCACGGGCGTGACGCCGGACGATGTGACGCCGGAAGCGGTTCGAGGTCTCTTCGCCAAGCGTCTCCCCGGGTTCGGCGAACTGTTCCGCCGGCTCTCCTACGAGGAGATCGGGACGCGGACGATCGGTTCACGGGCGACCGCCGGGGTCATCGCCAACGCGCCCGTGTTCTGTCTGCCCGGGTCCGAGAACGCGGTCAGACTCGGCGTCGACGAGGTGATACTCCCGGAGATTAAGCATCTCGTCGGCCTGGCGAGCCGTGGAGTGGCGGACGACTCCGACGACGAGAACGAGAACGCCGACGAACACGCCTGACGCGGACGACCCTGACGACGCGACCGACAGTCACACCGACGCGAGAAAGTTGCGGATGAGGTCGTGACCGGCCGCGGTCAACACGCTCTCGGGGTGGAACTGCACCGCCTCGATCGGATGCTCGCGGTGGCGGATCCCCATCACGATCGGTTCGCCGTCGTGGTCCGTCGTCGCGGTCACCGCGAACTCGTCGGGCACCTCGGTGGCGGCCAGCGAGTGGTACCGCCCGGCACGGAACCCCTGATCGAGGCCGGCGAAGACCCCCTTACCGTCGTGGTCGACCGGGAAGGCCTTGCCGTGGATCGGCTCCGGCGCGTGGCCGACAGTGCCGCCGTACTCGTAGACGGCGGCTTCGAGCCCGAGACAGACGCCGAGCGTGGGTACCTCCGGCGAAAGATCCCGGAGGACGGCCATCGTCACGCCCACGTCGCGGTCGTTCTTCGGGTGACCGGGACCGGGGCTGAGGAGGATCGCGTCGGGGTCGGCGCGCTCGATAGCCGCGAGCGAGACCGTGTTCTTGAGCACCTCGACGTCTATCGGCTCGTCGTCCTCGCCGATCGGCTGATCCGAGACGTACTCGACGAGGTTGTACGTGAACGAGTCGAAGTTGTCGACGACGACGACCTTCATTCGTCGACCTCCGTTCCCGCGGCGAGCGGGTCCTCGGTCGGGGGCGCTCCCGTCCGAATCCGGTCGATCGCGGTCAACACGCCGTCCATCTTCTGTTCGGTCTCCTCGTATTCGGCGGTCGGGTCGGAGTCGGCGACCAGTCCCGCGCCGGCGCGGACGGTCACGGTGGTCTCGTCGGTGTCGCCGGCCTCGTCCCCCTCGCCTCTCTCGTCGCCGGCGCCCTCGTCGAGCGTCGCCGTCCGGATGACGATCGCGAAGTCGGCGTCGCCGGTCCACGAGTAGTAGCCGACGCCGCCACCGTACGCCTCCCGCGGGGTCGATTCGAGGGCCTCGATGATCTCCATCGCGCGCACCTTCGGTGCGCCGGTGAGCGTGCCCGCCGGGAACGTCGCTCGCGTCGCGTCGAACGGGTCGGCGTCGGCCGCGAGCGTCCCCGTCACGGTCGATTCGATATGCTGGACGTGGCTGTACTTCAGCACGTTCATGAACTCCTCGACGCGGACCGACCCCGGCTCGCTCACGCGGCGAACGTCGTTTCGCGCGAGGTCGACGAGCATCGTGTGTTCGGCGCGCTCCTTCCCGTCCGCGAGCATCTCGCCGGCCAGTCGGCGGTCCTCGACCGGGCTCGTCCCGCGGGGGCAGGTGCCCGCGATCGGGTTCGAGACGATCCGGTCGCCCTGCACCGACACGAGCGTCTCCGGACTCGCCCCGACGATACTGCGGTCGTCGTGGCGCAGGACGTACATGTACGGCGACGGATTGACCTCGCGGAGCGCCGCGTACAGCCCCAGCGAGTCGACCTCGCCGCGGAGCTCGCGGCTCCGCGAGATCACCCCCTGGTAGATGTCGCCGTCGAGGACGTGTCGTTTCGCGGTCCGAACCGCCTCCTCGTACGCCTCCCGCGGTTCGGCGGACTCCGATTCGACGCGGATCCCGTCCGGTTCGGGGGGCGACGCGTCTGCCAACTCGGCGGCGACGCGCTCGGCTTCGGCGACGAGGTCGTCGTAGATCGCGGCCGGGTCGTCGTCAACGCCGATCAGGGGCGTGAAGACGAGTTCGACCGTTCCCTCCATCTCATCGAAGACGACCGTCCGCGTCGTCAGCGCGAACTCCGCGTCCGGAAACGCGGTCTCGGGTCGGTCGACGCCGACCTCCTCCAACCAGAGGTCGTAGACGGCCTCGTACGCGAGGAAGCCGACGAACCCGCCCGAGAGAATCTGGCGGTCGGTGTCGGGGAACCCGCGCAGGCTCACGTCGGGGAACGCGGCGCGGATCCGGTCGATGGCGTCGCCGGCGCCGGGACCGAGCGTATCGTCGTCATCGCCGAGGGAATTCCCGTCGTCGACGTCGCCAACGAATTCGGCGGCCGGACCGAGTCGCGTCACGTCCGTCCGGTCGGGGTGGACGGAGACGATCGCCTCGGGGTCGTAGCCGACGAACGAGTAGCGCGCGTGTTTGTCCGCCTTCCCCCCGGCGGTGAACGCGCCGTCGGGGTCGCTGGAGGCGACTTTCTCGCCTGATTCGAGGAGGAACCCGTACGGGCCCTCGCCGACCAGCGTCGCGTACGCGGCGAGAGGGGTAACGTCCGGGTCGAGCGACGCGGACGCGCGGACGACAACCGGCTTCTCGGCGTCCGCGGCGAGATCGACGAAGGCGTCCTTCGAGCGGTCGAGCGGGGTGCGTGCGTCGTCCATGCTCACGCCAACTCCATCTCCCGGCCCGCGTTCGCGACGAAGCGGGCGATCGCGTTGTGGTCTTTCCGACCGTCGGTGAACTCGACGCCGGACGCGACGTCGACGGCGAACGGGTCCGCGACTCGGACCGCCTCGGCGACGGTGTCGGCTGTGAGCCCGCCCGCGAGGACGACGGGCGAGGTGAGCCGGGAAGCCAAATCACCCGCCTGCTCCCAGTCGTGCGTCTCGCCCGTCCCGCCCGCACCCGACTCGTCGGTCGAGTCGAGCACGAGCGCGTCGGCGACGGCGTCGAGCTCCTCCGCGCGGGCCGGGTCGTCGGCGTCGACCGCGAGCAGCACCTTCCGTTCGGTCTCCGCGCGGACGTAGCGGATCTCGTCGGGAGTCCACTCGCCGTGGAGCTGGAGGGCGTCGGGGCCGATCGTCCGGACCAGATCGACGGCGCGCTCGGCCGATTCGGGCATCGTGACGAGCGTCGCCGTCACGAACGGCGGGACGGCGGCGAGCAGCTCCGCCGCCGCGGCCGGGTCCACCTCCCGCGGCGAGTCGACCGGCACCTCGGCGATGACGCCGACCGCGTCGGCGCCGGCGTCGATCGCGGCGCGGAGGTCCGCGTCGCGCGTGAGCCCGCAAATCTTCACCCGCGCCATCAGTCGTCCTCCGAGCCGGCTGCGGCGGTCCCCTCGGTCCCGGTCGACTCCGATTCGCTATCAGCGCCGCTTTCACCGTCGTCGCCGCACAGCGCCGCGAACTTCGCGGCGGCCGCACCGGTATCGATGGCCTCGGCGGCCCGCTCAACGCCGGCGGCGAGGGAGTCGGCCTCGCCCGCGACGTAGATCGCGGCGCCGGCGTTCGCGAGGATCAGGTCGCGCTTCGGGCCGATCACGGAGCCGTCGACGATCCCGCGAAGGTCGGCGGCGTTCTCCTCGGGGGTCCCACCGGCGACCGCCTCGATCGGGGCCCGTTCGAGTCCGAGGTCGCTCGGCGTGAGGGTGAACTCGGTCACCTCGTCTCCGTCGACCTCGGCGACGACCGTCTCGTCGTGGATGCCGATCTCGTCCATCCCGGCACCGTGAACGACGAGCGCCCGTTCGACGGGCATGTGCGCGAGCGACCGCGCGATCGTGGGGACGAGGTCGGGGTCGTACACGCCGAGCACCTGCGCGTCGGCGCCGGCGGGGTTGGTGAGCGGGCCGAGCACGTTGAAGATCGTCCGCATTCCGAGCTCCTTTCGCGGACCGATGACGGCCTTCATCGCGGGGTGGAACACGGGCGCGAGCATGAAACCGATCCCGTCGTCCTCGATCGCGGTCTCGACGGCGGGGGGCTCGGCCTCGATGTCCGCACCGGCGACCTCGAGCACGTCGGCGCTGCCCGACGACGAGGAGACGGAGTAGTTGCCGTGTTTGGCGACCGGGACGCCTGCGCCGGCGGCGACGATCGCTGCGGTCGTCGAGACGTTGATCGTGTTGTAGTCGTCACCGCCGGTGCCGCAGGTGTCGACGAGCGGCTCGCGGTCCGGTTCGATCGTGCGCGCAGCGTCGCGCATGCCCTGTGCGAATCCGGCGATCTCGGCCTCCGTCTCGCCTTTCGCCCGGAGTGCGGCGAGGAGGGCGCCGATCTGCGCCTCGGTCGCCTCCTCGAAGACGAGCCGCGCGGCCTCGCGCGCCTCCTCGACCGTCAGATCCGTCCCGTCCGTCACGCGTTCGACCGTGTCGTTGATATCCATATTGTCCACCAATGTATTGTTTCGCGTTATGATGTACAAGTATGTACACTAAGTTAACGCTGTCGCCGCCGCTCGGTGTCGCTCGTGCTGCAAAACCCGTCGGCAGGTGGCTGTGCGTCGCGCCTATGCGTCCCGGAGCGCGGCCGTTCCGTCGGCTTCAACGACGACCACGGGGACTTCGGCGCCGTCGACCACGGTGTCGGTCGTGGAACCGAAGACGAACCGACCGACCGTCCCGGTCGTGGGCGCACCGACGACGACGAGGTCGTAGTAGGGGGACTGCTCGACGATCGCGTCCGCTGCGCTCCGCGCCTCGACGATCCAGCGGTCGGCCCGCTCGAAGTCGCCGAGGCGGTCGTCGGCCGCCGCGAGCAGCGTCTCGCCGGCGGCGACGCGGTCGGGGGTGTCGCCGTCGTTGCCGTCGTTGCCGCCGACGCCGTTGTCGCCGCCGTCTTGTCCATCGGTCGCGTCCAACTCGGCGGCTTCGATCGCGGCGTCCGACGGGACGACGTGGAAGAGTTCGAGCCACGCGTCAGTCGCGTCCGCCAACCGTCTCGCCAGATCGACGGTCGCTCCGGAGTGCGGACCGGGACCGACGGCGACGAGGATCGAGGAGATCCGGTTCGGACGCGTCGGTCGGGACTCCCCTTCGAGCCTCGCGTGAGCAACTGAAGCGGTCGTCGTAGCCGCCTCAGTGACAGCAGGTTCGACGATCGACTCGCCGGATCCCGGATCGTGCTCTGCACTCGGGGGCGTGGATCCCGCGGAACCGGTCTGATCGTCGGCGTCGCTCCCGTTCATGTGTCTCCGTCAGACAGACGCATGATAAATCCTGCTGGTCCGACCCGCCGCGATCGACGCCTCCGGGTTGGGTGCCGCTGCTCGCTGCGTTCGACTGTCGAACGCGTACCGATTGCGGGTGATAAAAATCGGTGGTGTCAGTTATTCCGCCGGACGGCTACCGAACGCCGTGGCTTAGATGACGCGGTTCTGCAGGTAGTCGAGGTGTTTCGCGTTGTAAACGATCTTGACCTCGTCGGTCGCCGGGCTACCGATGCAGGTGAGACGGACGTTCTTCTCTTCGACTTCCTCGTCGGAGAGAATCTGCTGCATGTCCATCTCGATGTCGCCCTCTTTCACGATGGACGCGCAGTTCGCACACGCGCCGGCGCGGCACGAGAAGGGCCAGTCGTAGCCCTGTGCCTCGGCGGATTCGAGGATGTATTCGCCCTGATTCACTTCGAGGGTACCGTAGTCCTCGGCGTCGAGGTCGGCGCCGGCCGCCTCCTCGAAGAGGTCGTCATCGTCCATCGACCAGCCGTGGTCGTCGAGCACTTCGTAGTTGAGGTATTCTACTGTAGGCATCACCTGCGGGTTTGATGCCCACCTCATTAGGCTTTGCTGTTCCTCGTCTTTGGCGGTCGATCCGGAACCCGCACGAGTGCCGGCCATGGCTGTTCGGCCCCTCGATCGATACCTGACAGTCCGAGATCATGTCTGGGCTGAGGTGGGTAACAATCAAGAGCAGACGGTCCCTCTCGGTGATCGATGAAGGAGTCCGTCGTCGCCGACTTCGTCGGCCGCGTCCACACCGCCGACCTCGGGAGCGAGGACCCCGTCACGGGACGTATTCTGCTGAGCCAGCGCCGGCTGGTGCTCGCGACGGACGGCACGAAGACGACCGTACCGCTCGCGGACGTGTTCGACGTGGCCGTCGGCACCGTCCCCGGCGATCTGCAGTCGTTTTTCAGCGACAGCGTCACCGTCGCCTACGACGGGGACGACCGCAGGCACACGGCTCTCGTCGAGGGCGAGCCCGACGACATGGAGCAGTTCACGCGGCTCCTGTTCAAGGCGCTGTTGCGGAACGTCACCGTCACGGTTCGCCACCCCGCGAAGGTCGGCGGACGCGTCACCGACGCGACCGACCACACGGCGTCCGTGACCCTCTCGCCGGGCGCGATCGGCTTCACCAACTGCCCGGAGCCCTTCCGGGTGACCCTCTCGACCGTCATCGACTACAAGCGGACGGGCCGGACGCTCTCGGGGACGAAACGCCCCGCGCTCGTGTTCCGCCACGTCCCTGACACGCAGACGGTCACGTCCATCGCGACCGTCCCGGACGAGCGGACGCTGAACGTGCTCGGACGGTACATCAAGCTCGAATACGACGAGGCCATGGACGACCTCGAATCGTTCGATCCCACCGAAGAGCAGCTGGAGGTCCTCGTGTCGATCTACTCGGCCGGCGGCGAGGCGAACATCGCGGAGATCGTCACCGGCGACGTCACCCAGACATCGATGGTCCTCGATCAACTCCGGGAGGCGGAGCTCGTCGTCGACGGCGACACGGGCGCCGCGCTCACCCGAAAGGGGCAGATGATCGCCACCTCCTACCTCGAATCGGTCAACGCCTGACGCGAAGGGACGCCGCCGCTGACGGACCCGATCAGTCCGGCCCGTCCGGACGAGCCGACGCGCCCAACCGACGCACTCGGGGTTGAGTGACGATTCAGGGGAAGTTTCATGCTCGTGGGCGTGGAGGGTATTCACATGCCAGATGACCACCACGGGCGTCCGACGAAGCTCGACACCGTGGCCCGCGATCGGGGGGTCGACGCCCCGGCCCGTTCCGGCTCGACGGCGGACGGAGCATCAACCGGTCCCGGCCCGCGGGTTGCACGCGTTCCCGAAGCGCACGTCCACGACACGTTCTCGGTCGACGGGATCGACACGAAGCAACGGGAGGCGCTGTTGGAAGCCGTCCTCCGCGACTACGACGGCGTCAGCGCTGCATCGGCGACCCAACGGAACGGTACCGTCGGCGTCCATCACGACCCCGATGTGAGTCGGGACGACCTCTGCGAGACGCTGTCCGCGTGCGGACTCGTCGTCGCGCCGGGCGACGACGCGTTCGTCACCCGTCGCGCGTCGCAGTTCGCCTCGGCCCGAGTCGCCGTCGCGGTGCTGTTCGGGCTGATGGTCGCGACCCCGTACATCGGAGTGCTCTACCCGACCCGCGTCGAGTGGCTGTTCTACGACCCGGTGACGGTCGCGTACCTCCAGTCGATCCTCGATTCGGCGGTCGCGACGCACTTCTTCGTGAACCTCGCGGCGCTCTCGGGGATCGCGTTCCTCGTCGCCTGCGGCCCGATCATCCGCCGGGCGATCGGCGCGGCCGCCGAGGGACGGCTCACGAACGAGGCGGTGTTCGTCGGCGCCGTCGTCGCCGTCTTCGGGTACAGCACTCTCGCGGCGTTCACCGGCTTCGGCGGGAACGTCCACTACGACCTCGTGGCCTACGCGACCGCGGGCGTCACCCTGTGGAACCACTTCGGCGCCGACGACCCGACCGCGGACCCAACGACGACCGCGGACCCGACCGCCGACCAACCCGGAACCGACGACGACCCGATTGCGATGACCGACGGCGGCCGCTAAGGCGGCGCTGATCCAGACGAATGCCGGCTGTCGGATTTCACGCGTGGCTGTTTAAGCAGAGCTAGTTCGTCGTCTACAATGCTATTGAAAGAGACGACGGATGTGAAGGCACCTCCAGAAACCGTCTATCGATTTTTCGAGGAGATGGAGGAGAACTACGAGCGATGGCACCCCGATCACATCGCGTTCCGTTGGACAGCGGGAAGCGGGTTACAACAGGGCGCAGAGGCCTATTTCGAGGAGCGGATTGCAGGAACGGTACAGAAAAAGACGGTGAAATTCGTAGCGGTAACTCCTGACCGATACTTGGAGTTCAAGCCCACATCGCTACTGGTTGGCCTGCTTATGCCGCACATCAGCTTCACGATCGACGCTCACTCGGACGGCTGTGAACTCACCCAGCGGATCAACGTGCGAACGGGACCGATTGGCGCCCGACTCAACAAGCGGGAGTTCGACGCCGTCCGAACACACATGCGAGAAGAGGGCGAAAATTTGAAACGCATCGTCGAAGATGAGGAGCGGGTCCCGTAGGAAAGAACCGACAGAGCGGTGCTTCTTGATCGAGTGCGGGAGTGAGTGAATCGGTTCGGTGGCACGATTGTTTATAAGTGGAGCAGTGGTGTTGCTGTCGGCTATTTATAAGCCGTTGATAGCGGAGTGGCACTGTTAAAACCCTAACCGCACCGCAACCGCACCGCAAGCGCGCCTCACGCCTCCCCAGCCTCGCACGCGCTCTCGCCGGCGGCTTTGCCGCCGGCTGTCAGAGGGACCGGAAGGTCCCTCTCTACTCGTGACCGCTTATAAGCGACCACTCGAAGGCGCGCGCCACCGCGCCGTTTATTTATAAATGGCCGTCGCCGCCGTTCACATTCATCGATATACCGCATCGTCACCGGCGATCTGCAACAACCACTCCTGTAATCGGTTATCACGCTGCCTGTGCTGAGCGATTGGGGTGCGAAAATCACCGAGTTCCACTGGGTTCAACACAATCGTGAGTACCGATCACACCCAACCGAAAACAGAATCCGTGTACACTGTCATGGATTGCTGGTTGCACCACTCATATGTGGGCGTATCGTATCGATTGTCGTATGACAGGACCGCCGATCCACGACTTGCACTTCGCGGAGGAACCGAGCGTCGACCAAGTCCCCGGTCCGAATTCGCGTCGCCTTCTCGACAAACAGGAAGCCATCGACAGCAGCGCGGTCGCGTACCCGAACACCATCCCGCTCGCGTTCGAGGAGGGTCGCGGCGCGACCCTGAAGGACGCGGACGGCAACGTGTTCCTCGACTTCTTCGCCGGCATCGGCGTGTACAACGTCGGCCACGCGAACCCGTACGTCAACGACGGCGTCCACGCGCAGATCGACAAGCTCACTCACTCTGTCGACTTCCCGACGGAGCCCCGCCTCGATCTCATCGACAAGCTGGACGAGATCGCGCCTGGGAGCCTCGCCGGCAACAACCGCTTCGTCTTCGGCGGTCCCACCGGCAGCGACGCCGTCGAGGCATCGATCAAGCTCGCGAAGTACAACACGGACGGAAACGGGCTGCTCGCGTTCCGCAATTCCTACCACGGGGCGACGAGCGGGGCGATGAGCATCACGTCGAACAAGAAGTTCAAGAAGCCGTACGCACCGCTGCTGCCCGACGTGGTGCACGCGCCGTTCCCGTACCCGTTCCGAGAGGGTCGCTCCCCCGAAGAGTCGGTCGACCGCGCGCTTGAGGAGGTCAGAGCGATCGTCGAGGAGCCGTACGGCGGGCTCACGGACCCGGCGGGTATCTTCGTCGAGCCCATCCAGGGCGAGGGGGGCGTCGTCGTCCCGCCTGAAGGGTTCCTCTCGGGGCTGCGCGAGATCGCCGACGAGAACGACCTCCCGCTGGTGTTCGACGAGATTCAGGTCGGGATGGGGCGCACCGGCGAGTGGTGGGCGTCCGAGCACTACGAGGTGACGCCGGACGTGATGACGACTGCGAAGGCGCTCGGCGGCAACGGCCAGCCGCTGTCGGGGACGATGTACCACGAGGACCTCGACACGTGGGGGCCGGGCGACCACGCGGGCACCTACCGAGGACACGTCCCCGCGATGGTCGGCGGACTGCGCGCGATCGAGTACATTCAGTCGCACGACCTGCTCGATCACGCGACGGAGGTCGGCGCGTGGATTCGCGATCGCCTCCGCGACGCGGGCGAGGGCGATCCGGGGCTCGGCGAGGTGCGCGGTAAGGGGCTGTTCGTCGGCGCCGAGTTCGTCGACGCGAACGGCGACCCGGACGGCGACCGCGTCGAGGCGATCCAGCAGTACTGCTACGAGCACGGTGTGCTCGTCTGGACGGCTGGACAGTACGACAACGTCGTGCGGCTGCTCCCGCCGCTCGTTCTGACACAGCGGCAGGCAGAAGTCGGGACCGAAATTATCGCCGACGCGATCGCGGCCACGGCCGAGTAGTCGGTCAGCGATCAACGCCGTTCGCGGGCGGGTTGTACACAGTATCTGTTTGTAATATCCACGGTAAATTTATACTACTGCTGGCAGATCCACTTCGTAGACGCCTTGTTACCATGCCACGGGAACACATTTTCGACGAGGCCGAGTACGAACGGCGGGTGGCTCGGACGAAAGAGCGGTTGCGCGAGCGCGATCTCGACGCGATCGTCGTCAGCGATCCGGCGAACATGAACTACTTGACCGGCTACGACGGCTGGTCCTTTTACGTCCATCAGGCGGTCGTGGTCACGCCCGACCGCGACGAACCCATCTGGATCGGTCGCGACATGGACGGCGACGGCGCGCGGGCGACGACACACCTGTCGGAGGAGAGCCTCCGCGCGTACAGCGACGACCACGTGCAGTCTCCGAAGGACCTCCACCCGATGGATTACGTCGCCGGCGTGCTCGAAGAGCTGGAGGTCGCGGACGGCCGCGTCGGCCTGGAGATGGACGCCGCCTACTTCACCGCGAAGTCGTACACGCGGCTCCAGCGGAATCTCCCGGACGCCGAGTTCGAGGACGCGACGCTGCTCGTCGGCTGGATCCGGGTGAAGAAGTCGGAGGCGGAACTCGAGTACATGCGGCAGGCCGCACGGATCTCCGAGAACGCGATGCAGGCCGGCCTCGACACCGTCGGCGAAGGCGTCCCGGAGTACGAGGTCGCCTCCGCCGTCTACCAACAGCTGATCGAGGGGACGGAGGAGTACGGTGGCGACTACCCGGCGATCGTCCCGCTGATGCCGTCGGGCGACCACACCGGCACTCCCCACCTCACGTGGACGGATCGAGAGTTCGAGGCGGGCGATCCGGTGATCATCGAGCTCTCCGGCTGCCGCCACCGCTACCACTCGCCGCTGGCCCGGACGACGTTCGTCGGCGACCCGCCGGCCGAACTACAAGAGACCGCCGACATCGTGGCCGAGGGGATAGAGGCGGCGCTCGACGCCGTCGAGCCCGGCGTCACGTGCGAGACCGTCGAGAAGGCGTGGCGAAACACGATCAAACAGTACGGGCTGGAAAAGGAGGACCGCATCGGGTACTCGGTGGGGCTCGGCTACCCCCCGGACTGGGGCGAGCACACGGCGAGCATCCGTCCGCACGACGACACCGTCCTCGAAGAGGACATGACGTTCCACATGATCCCCGGCATCTGGACCTCGGACGTGGGCATGGAGACCAGCGAGACGTTCCGGGTTACCTCGACCGGCGCAGAGACGCTGGCCGACTTCCCGCGCGACCTGTTCACGGCCTGACCGGTCTCCTCCCGGTCGCCGGTCTCACTCCGGCGTGACGACGGCGTTCTCCAGCTCCTCGCCGTCGTCGAGCGCGTCGACGTTGCCCGCGACGATGTCGGCCAGCCGGTCCCAGTGCTTCGGGGTGTGGCCGCCGGTGTGCGGGGTGATGAGGCAGTTCTCCAGGTCCCAGAGAACGTGGTCCGACGGGAGCGGCTCAGGGTCGGTGACGTCGAGGGCGGCGCCGCGGATACCTCCTGTCTGGAGCGCGGAGACGAGCGCGTCGGTGTCGACGAGTCCGCCGCGAGCCGCGTTCACGACGACCGCGTCGGGCGGGAGCGTCGCCAATTCCACTCCACCTACCATGCCGCGAGTCATCTCGTTGAGCGGGCACGCGAGCACGACGTAGTCGCTTCGGGCGAACGCTTCGTGGATGTCGTCGTCGTCGAAGCCCAACACCTCGTCGGTCGGACCGCCTTTCTCCGGCGTGTACCGGATTCCGATGGTCTCCACCTCGAATCCGTCGAGCCGCTGGACGACCGCCTGTCCGATCGACCCGAGCCCCACCACGGTGACCGTGCTGTCGGTGAACTCGCGCGACTGGAAGTGGCGCCACTCGCCGTTCGCCTTCCGGCGGAATCCTTCGTGGAGATTCCGCGCGAACACGAGCATGTTGGCGATCGTTTGCTCGGCGATGCCCGGGGCGTGGATACCGCCCGCGTTCGTCACGGCGACCCCGTGCTCCCGGAGGGCGTCGGTCGGAACGTGATCGGTGCCGGCGAAGGTGCACGCGAACAGCTCCAGTCGGTCGGCGCGGTCGAGGAGGTCGGCGTCGAGCGTGATGCCGGTCACCACGCGCGCCTTCGGCACAAGTTCGCGCTCCTCGGCGGGCGTCCGAGCAAGCGCAACCGTCCGATCCGGGAGCCGGTCGCGGAGCGCGTCCGCGTACGACGCCATCGACAGTCCTTCCGTTCCCTCCCGCAACACGACGACATCAGGATCAGCGGTCTGTTGTGAGCTCATGGGCTGTGGGCGCGTCGAGACGACGCGTTGGCCGATCATTACGAGGGGCTCGTTTAGCCTTTTGTGTATCTCCAATACACGACAACTGTGTATTATTAAGGGATTCGAGCGAGAGTGTGTCACTCATGAACGAACCGATCCGGGATCGGCTCGCCAGCGTCCGCAGACGCTTCCACCGCCATCCGGAGCCCGCGTGGCGCGAGTTCCTCACGACGGCGACGCTCGTCGAGGAGATTCGGTCGATCGGCGTCGACGAACTCGCGATCGGGCCAGACGCGTACGACCCGGCTGACCGCATGGCCGTCCCAGAGACGGACTTCGAGCCGTGGATCGACCGCGCCCGCGACCGCGGTGCGGACGAGGAGTTACTCGACCGCATGACCGGCGGGAACACCGGCGCCGTCGCCGTGCTCGACCGCGGTGACGGTCCCGCGATCGGGCTTCGCGTCGACATCGATGGGCTGTTCATCGAGGAGTCCACCGATCCCTCTCACGATCCCGTCGACGAGGGGTTCCGCTCCGAGATCGACGGGACGATGCACGCCTGCGGGCACGACGCTCACATGACGTGGGGGCTCGCGGTCCTCGAAGCGATCGCCGAGAGCGACTTCGCGGGGCGACTGGTCGTGTTCTTCCAGCCGGCGGAAGAGACCGGCGGTGGCGGCCATCCGATGGCCGAGAGTCGGTTCGCGGACGACCTCGACTACCTGCTCGCGGTCCACGTCGGTCTCGATCACCCGACCGGCGAGGTGGTCGCCGGGATCGAGAAGCCGCTGGCGATGGCGCACCTGGACGCGACGATCGAGGGGACCTCGGCACACGCCGGGAAGGCGCCGAACGATGGAGACAACGCGATGCAGGCGATGGGGACGGCGATCGTGAATGCCTACGGGACCCCTCGACACGCCGGCGGCATGACGCGAGTCAACGTCGGGAAAGCCGAGGCCGGCACTGCGAGCAACGTCATCGCCGAACGCGCACACATGGAGGCCGAGGCGCGCGGCGAGACGACCGAGCTGATGGAGTTCATGAAACGCCGGTTCGAGCGCACCGTGGGCGCCGCCGCGACGATGCACGGGTGTCAGGCGACCGTCGACGTGGTGAGCGAGTCGCCGCGAGCGGACAGCGATCCGGAGCTACAGGCGCTGGTGACCGCTATCGCCGAGGGCGTCGACGGAGTCGACACCGTGCTCCCGGCGGCGGACTTCGGCGCGAGCGAGGACGCGACGTTCCTGATGGAGCGAGTCCAAGAGGAGGGTGGGCTGGCGACGTACCTCATCGTCGGCACCGACCATCCGACGAGCCACCACACCCCGACGTTCGACGTGGACGAGCGGAGCATCCAACACGGTGTGGACGTGCTCGTTGGCGCGATCCGCGACCTCGAACGGCGACACCCCGTCCCCCAGGTCGAGGACGAGGCGGCGATCCGTACCGATCGGGACTGAGCGGGACTGAGCGCCGATTCGCTCGGATCGAGCGCCGACAGTCGGGTCAGTTGGCCGGTGCGCTCGCGCTGACGGCGTCGACCGCGTCGAGGAAGATACCCGTTCCGAGCGCGATTTCGCGTTCGGTCGCGTCCAGCGGCGGTAACAACCGGATCGTCTTCGCCCCGCACCCGAGCGTCAACAGCCCGCGGTCGAGGGCGGCCTCGACGACGGCGGAACGACGCTCCGGCGTGTCGAACTCCACCGCGAGCATCAGTCCTTTGCCACGGACATCGACGACGGAATCGGGCGCGTCGTCGCGGAGAATCTCTCTCGCCTGGCGGCCGCGCCGAGTCGCGTTGGCCAGCAGGTCGTGTTCTTGAATCGCCTCCAGCGTGAACGCGCCCATCATCGAGCCGAGGAGGTCGCCGCCGCCGAACGTCGAGCCGAGGCGGTTCTTCTCGGTCGGGAAGACCTCCGACCGTGAGATCGTCGCGCCGACGCGCAGCGCCTTCGCGCTCGCGATGACGTCCGGCTTGATGGCGTAGTGGTCCGCCGCCCACATCTCGCCCGTCCGGCCGACGCCCGACTGGATCTCGTCGACGACGAGCGGGATGTCGTACTCGTCGGTGACGGCCGCGACCTCGTCCATGAACGCCTCGCTTGGGAAGCGGTAGCCGCCGACGCCCTGGATCGGTTCGAGCGTCAGGAACGCGATCTCCGACGGGTCGATGTGGCCGCCCTCGGGCGCGAGCATGCTCCGGAGCTGTGAGCTACCGCCCGCGAAGAACCCACAGTCACAACTCGCGGCATCGCAGCCGCGATCCGCACAGAACGGAACCGTCTCGACGCCGCTGATCTCGGGGTACTGACGCGTGTACACGTCTTTGGACTTTGTCAGCGAGAGGGTGCCGAGCGTGCGGCCGTGGAAGCTCCCGGCGAAGGCGACGCCGTACTTCGCGGGGGCGCGGTAATCGTGCGTGATCTTCATCGCGTTCTCCATCGCCTCGGCACCGGAGTTCGAGAGGAACACCGTGTCCATCCCGTAGTGGCTGGTGACGTCGGTCAACCGGTCCATGAGGTGACTCGATCCGGGGAAATCGGCCTCCGCCGGGCTCGGCCCCGACCCGAAGTACATGTCCTGGCCGGCGATCTTCATCGGCTCGACGAGGTCGAACTCCCGCAGTTTCGAGAGCACCTTCTCGTTGTTGTAGCCGAGCGGTGCGGCGCCGATGTGACAGGTAAAATCGAGCAGGACGTTGCCGTCGACGTCCGTGACGAATGGCCCGTCGGCCTCGCGGGTCACGTCCCAGACGAACTCGTGGGAGTACTCACTGGGCGCGGAGTGCGACTGGTGGAATTCGATCCAGCGCTTCGCGTTTGGGCCCGGCAGCGCGTCCGCGATGGGTTCCGCCGTGTCCCTATCCATACACAGTTTGTGTGTATGTTATACATTAAAACTTATTATTAAATACCGCAACGGGTCGGGTGCGCAGGTCGTCAATCGTCGTCCGACCCGGCGGATTCGGCCGAACTGGACCGGGAGCCGTCGTCCGTACCCGGCCCCCACAGCACGGTCTCCTTTTGGAAGAGCACCTGATCGTAGTTCTCGCCGAAGTCCTTGATCAGCGATAGCATCGCGAGGAAGCAGACGAAGGCGAACGGCGTTCCAGTGATGATCGCCGCCTGCTGGAGCGTGTTCGCGCTGCCGGTGCCACCGAGAATCATCAGGATCGCCGCGGTCAGCCCGAGGACGACGCCCCAGAAGATGCGGTTGATGTTCGACGGCTTGGCCTTCCCGCCGGTAGTCATCATCGAGACGGCCAGCGTCGAGGAGTCCGCCGACGTGATGAAGAACGTCGTCACGAGGATCATGAACGCGTAGATCAGTACGGACCCGATCGGGATCGTCAGTGACGCTCCTCCGAGGTTCAGCGAGAAATTAAGCGCCTCGAAGAGGATGAATCCGGACACCTCCGCACCGGCCTCGCCGGCCATCACCGCGCTGAAGTCAGCGATACCGTTGTGTTGCGCCCAGACCGCGGTGCCGCCGACGAAGGTGAACCACGGGATGGTGGCCGCGGAGGTCGCGACGATCCCCGTGAATGCGACCTCGCGGACGGTCCGTCCCTTGGAGATCCGAGCGATAAACAGCCCGGCGAACGGAGACCACGAGAGCGCCCACGCCCAGTAGAACACCGTCCACGCGTTGACCCAGCCGGTCGCACTCGCGTCGCCCGACCCCATCGGCCCGGCGCCGGTGAAGAGACTCATCGAGACGAAGTCGGTGACCATCCCGCCGAACGCCTGCGTGCCGAGCAGCACGAGAAACAGCGTCGGGCCTGCGATGAACGTCGCGAACATGAGCACGACGAACAGTATCATGTTGAAGTTCGAGAGCCGGCGGATCCCCTTGTCGACCCCGAGCACCATCGAGGTCGTGAACAGCAGGGTCATCATGGTGACGACGAGCAGGATCCCGATATCGCCCATGCTGATTCCCCACTGGTAGTCGAGTCCGGTGACGAACTGGCTCCCGATGAATCCAAGCGACGTGGCGACACCACCGATCGTCGCGAAGACGGCGAGGATGTCGACGACCTTCGCGAGCGGGCCGTCGAGGTTGTCGGCGCCGAGGATCGGCGTGAGCGCCGAGGAGACGCGCAGCGGGACGTTCTCGTAGTTGTACGCGAAGTAGCCGATCGCGATGCCCATGATGGTGAACACCGCGAGCTGCGGCAGCGCCCAGTGGAACAGCGTCTGCTGGACCGCGACCGTCATCGCCTCGGCCGTTCCGCCCTCGACGTTACTGAAGAGCGGTGAGGGGCTATCGTAGTAGAACAGCGCCTCGGTCGGCCCCCAGAACACGACGCCGGCCGCGAACCCCGCGGAGTACAGCATCGCGAAAAACGACAGGAAGCTGTACTCCGGCGTCTCGTCGCCGAGCTTGATTCCTCCCCACGGCCCCACGATCAAAAAGAGGAGGAACAACACGATCACGAACACGATCAACATCATCGCCCAGTTGAACGCGCCGAGTAGCTGGGTGTTCAGCGACGAGATCCCCTCTTCGACGGCGGACGGACTGACGAAGAACGCGACGATCACGCCCAAAGTCAACAGGGCGCCGAACGCGAACACGAGCGGATCGATCTCGTCTCGGAACTCCTCGATCACGCTCGGTTCGGAGCCGCTCATCAGGAGACACCCCCACGACGGCGACGGCTGCTTGATCCACGGTGCCTCCGTCGATCGAATACCATGCTACGAGGTAGCATGGTATGAGAATCGAATGTGTACACAATAAGCGTTTCTCCACGTGCGATATTCTATACGGATCATGTATATTGTATAGACGATCAACATGATAGTCGTCTAATATCTAATCGAGAGATATTTACAGAGATGATCGCGAGATACTGGACAGCCACCGAGAAACAGTCAGAATTGGCCCAACCATCCGACTAATCCACATCGATACTCGGGCAGCGCCGAACCGATATCGAATTGATACCGCCGCGGAGGACCGGTCGGCGGGGAACTACTCGTCACCGATATTCGTTACCGAGCAGATCAGACCGTCCCGCGTCGATCAGTTCGTCAGCTCTTCGAGCGTGCGCTCGTGAGAAGCGGCGCTTTCCGTCAGCCGTTCGGCGAACTCGTCGACGCGCTCTTTGATCTCCTCGCCGGCTTCCTCCGGCGAGAACGACTCCGACATGGTCAGCAGGCGGATGAACGCGCGGAGTTCCTCGTCGGTAAGCTCCGCGAACTCGTCGTTTTCGAGCTTCTCGACCACGTCGTCGACGTCGATCTGCCCGACCGGTTCGACGTTGAACTCCACGTTGACCATGCGGTAATTCGACCCGGCGAGCCGCTGTTCCGCCTTCCCGACGCCTTCCGAGAGCATGTCCTTGAACGGCGTGTGGTACCCCATCGTCCCGAGGTGGAGGAACGCGAGCATGTCGGTGATTCCCTGCGTGTACGCTTGGCGGTCCTCGTCGGCCGGGTCGAACACCGTCTTCCGGTCGCGTTCTTCGAGACACTCGAAGAGGATGCTGAAATCGAGGATCCCGTTTCTCACGCGGCGCCGAATTCGGTTCCGTTTCTGTTTCCGCGAGTGATCCGTGTAATCCGTCTTCCGTCCGAGCAGAAAGTCACGGTCGGACGGAGTGAGGATTCCGCGAGGCCGGTCCGACTCAGCCGCCGCCTCCAGCGACTCCGGCACGTCGTTCTGGCTCATACGGGACACAGCGGTGCCACCCGATTAACAGTACTGATCCCGCGAACGAGCGCCGCTGAGAGTGCCGATTTTCCCTGTTCGCGACCCGTCACGGGCGACGACGTGAGAGTTCCACGATCGCATCTGACAGCAGCGTGACGCCGATCTCCAGGCTCTCTTCGTCGATATCGAACGTCGGGGTGTGGTGGCTCGTCGGGTGATCGGTGCCGACGATGAGGTACGTCGCCAGTCCGCCCTCGTTTTGGACCTGCTGCATCAGATACGTTCCGTCTTCGCTCACGCCGAACTCTTCGGTCGGGATCACGCGGTCGACCCCGTCGACGCCCCACGCCACGTTTCCGACGACCTCCCGAAGCGCCGGATGGCTGTCGACGCACGGCGACTCACTGATCACACGCGGAGTGACGTCACAGTCGTGTAGCTCGGCGGCGGCGTAGAGTATCCGTTCGAGTTCGGTGCGCGCGTACGTCATCAGCGCGGTCGTCTCGCCGCGGACCTCGGCGTCGATCGTCACCTCCTCGGCGATGACGTTGCTCGCCGATCCACCCTCGATCCGTCCGACGTTCACCCGCGTCTCCCCGTCGCGGTGGCGAGGAATCCCGTACGCGTTCTGGATCGCGACTGCGGCCGCCTGCATGGCGTTCGCTCCCTCGTTCGGCGCCTTCCCCGCGTGTGCACTCGCGCCCTCGAACGTCGCCGTCAGGTGCGCCATCGCCAGCGGGCTCTCGACGCCAGCGACGATCTCGCCCGTCGGGTGGTCCAAGCCGACGTGGAGCGCGAACAGGTAGTCGACGCCGTCGAGGTGCCCGCTCTCGGCCATCGCCTTCCCGCCGCCGGAAAGCTCCTCTGCCGGCTGGAAGAACACCTTGACTGTTCCCTCGAACGCACTCTCCGTGACCGTCTCTAACGTCCCGAGCGCGATCGCGAGGTGCGCGTCGTGGCCGCACGCGTGCATGTACCCCTCGTGTTCGGACTGGAACCCCTCTGACGCCGGCTGGTGATCGCTCTCCACAGACTCCCGGATAGAGATCGCGTCGAGATCGACGCGAATCCCGATGCACGGCCCCTCGCCCTGCGAGAGCGTCGCGACGACACCTGTATGTCCGCCCGCAGTACGCTCGAGGAGGTCCTCGGTGACTCCGGCACGACGGGCACGGTCGAGCCACGGTCGGATCTCGTCGTCGTCGGGGACGGCCATTCGCTCGTCGGCTGCGAGCGCCTCGCGGCCGACGGCGATCTCGTCGACGCCGATTCGCTCGAGTTCCTCGACGACGCGGGCAGTCGTTCGAAACTCGCGCCATCCCGGCTCCGGGTGCCGATGGAACGCCCGTCGGAGCTCTGTCAGTCTGGCTCGCGCATCGTGGGCCATCGTTCCGAACCCAAAGCGGTCGGGACACTTAATCATGGTATCCGTTTCGGCGCGATCGGCCGGGCCTCGCCAGGAGCCTCGGCTCCCGGCCTTCGCATTCGCCCTCGCGGTGACGTTTGCCGCCAGCACGCCGCTCCTCAGCCCGGTCGGCTACCAGACGAACCTCATGGTCTACGGGCCGGGCGGCTACAAGTTCACGGACTTCACGCGCGTCGGCGCGCCCTTCCAGGTTGTCCTGACCGTCGTCACGACGGCCGGCATTGCGTTCTTTTGGGGACTGTAGCCCGGCCGATCCGGTATTTGAAGAATTCGATTGTAACAGAGCCTCGAGCCAACCGATCCGTCACCTGTGGCCCTCCGCTGCGAACACCTTCCGCTGAGCGGCCCGTAAGTGCTGGGTGAACGTCGCTCGCGAAATGTCGAGTGTGTCGGCGAGTTCGCCGGTGTTGTTGTGCCGCGGCCGCTCGAAGTAGCCCGCCTCGACAGCGAGTTCGAGCACCTGTCGCTGTCGGTCGGTCAGGTCGTCGACCACCTCGGTGCTCGACGTCGTGGATTTGTCTGTGGTCCAGAGCGTCGTCACGGAACCATCGCCACAGAGTTCCGAGAGGGCGTCAACACACTGCTGGACGGTGGTTTCCCCACCGAGAACGGCCAAAATCCGTGCGTGTCCGCCGCCGACACTGATCTCGGAGAGCGAGACTCCGGCGTCGACGAGCCGTGTTTCGGGAACCGGCGATTCGGCGATGAGTCCGCAGTGGATGACGTTGTCAGTTCGGTAGTAGTCGACCGAGACGATAGACTCGGTCGCGCCGACTGCCTCCGAGAGGTCAGCTTCCGTGACTCCCTCGGCGGTCGTCACGTAGAGCGCTTCGCGGTCGTTTCGAGGGATGACCGTCGCTGCGCGGAGCGTCGACTCACCGGGCAGTGCTGCCGTAAGCGCAAGCAGTGGGTGGCACTCACCGCTGAGCGTGAATTCGACGGTTGCCGTGGCAGACGAGAGGAGCGTTCGCTTCCAAGCGGTCGTCTGGAAGGCGTATCCGACCGTCTCGGCGTACTCGGTGAGCAACGCTCGCTCGCGGTCGTCGATCTGTGACGTCCGGCTATAGACAGTCAACACACCGAAATACACCTCGTGATGACTGATCGGGATCGCGGCTATCGATCGAACGCCACGGTCGACGGCGGCCTGCTCCCAGTCGGTCGATTCGGTTGCTGTCCTCTCGCTGGATGGCAGCGAATCGAAGACGGGCTCGGCTGCGTCGAGTGCGCGGAAGGCGGGTTCGGTGCAGTCGGTTGGCCGCGTCCCGGGCGTGATCGCGGCTTCGAGATAGTCGGTGTCGCCAGCCGTCGACAGGGGGATGACGCCCCGGTCGTCGTCGAGAAGGGCGATCCACGCACAGGCGTAGCCGTCGTCGACGAGCCGTTCGCAGATGTTGTCGCCGAGTTCCGACCGCGTGGCCGAGGCAGTCACGATGTCGAGCAGCGCCTCCTTGTGCCGGCGTTCGCGGGCCAACGCCCGACGAGTCCGGTCGGCCGTCACCACTGACACGATCCGCTGGGCAAGCCGCGTCGGTTGCCGGCTGAGGTGCAGCTTCGGGATGTAGTCGGTGACTCGCTCGCCGATCGCGTCGCTGGCGACCGCTTCGTCGCCCTCGCCGGTCACTAGAATAAACGGCAGTTCGGGGTTCTCGGTGCGGACCTCGGACAGCAGGTCGAGGCCCGTGCCGTCGCCGAGTTGGTAGTCGCAGACGATACAGTCGGGCGTCTCCCTGCGGAGAGCGTTCGTGGCTGCCGCGAAACTGGTCGCTGTCGACACATCGAGGCCAGTGTTCGAGCGTTCGAGCAGTCGGCGCTGGGTCCGGACCCACGTCTTCTCGTCGTCGATCAACAGCACCGATATCGGCCGAGTCGACGGTGCCGAATCCGAGCCGCTCACGATAGCACGCTCACGCCTCACTCGCGTGTTGCCTGCGACCGCGGCCGGATGGAGGGGTGTGTGGCTGATTCATGCTGTCCCGTGTTCTCCTCCCGTATTAAAAATGATACCACCACATAGAGGTATCTCCATCTCGTCGCTCGCCTCAGGACGCCCGCGGCTGGGTTTCGATCTCGAAGCGCACGCCGCCGTCGGAGCCGTCAGTGAGCGAAAGCGACCAGCCGTGGGCTTCGACGATGGTCCGGACGATCGCCAGCCCGTAGCCCGACCCGCTACCGGTAGAGACGCCGAAGGCCAACATATCCTCCCGCCGGGCGGCCGGAATGCCGGGTCCGTCGTCTTCGAGATAAAAGCCCGATCCCGCCTGGAGTTGACCGATCCGAACGGTCGTCGCCCCTGCTGACCCGTCGACTGCGTGGTCGACCGCGTTCTGAAAGAGGTTCTCGAACGCTTGCTGGAAGCGGCTGGCATCCGCCTGGAGCGTACAAGTCGTCTCGACGGCTAACTGGAGATCGCCTGTCTCGACGACGTTCCACGCGTCCTGGGCCATCGTTTCGAGATTGCAGTCGGTCGGCGTTTTCACGTCCGTGCTCTCGCGGGCGAGCGCGGGCAGCCCTTCGGCGAACTCGCGGAGCCGACCGTGGACGGTGTCGAGATCCGCCAATGACTGATTGACCTCCGACTGCGACGAGTCCAGATCTGCTCTTATAAGATGGACGAGTCCCTCCGCGGTCGCCAGCGGCGTCGACAGGTCGTGCGAGACGACGCCGGCGAGTCGTTCGAGCTGTTCGTTTTTGGCTTCGAGGCTCTCCTGTTGGCGCTTTTGGACCGTGATATCGGTCAGCGACAGGATACGACCACGAGGATCCGTGCCGCCGGTCGAACCGGTTCCCCGGAGCCGAACGAGGTACTGCCGCGGGGCGCCGTCGACCTCGAGGACGCACTCCATCGCCGTGTCGAGATCGGAGTGGAGATCGTCGCCTTCGAGCAGCGTCTCTGGAAGAAACTCGGTGAGATCGGCCTCCTCGACGGGGTCGCTGGTGGCAACCAACTCGTGTGCGGCCCGGTTCGCGTCGAGGACCCTGTTCGACGTGGTGACGACGAACACCGGGTCGTCGAGGGTGTGAAAGACCCGCTCGTGAGCGACGGGAACGAAGCCGGCCAGTTCGGCGCGCTGGACGATCACCGCCAGCGGGATGCCGGTGATGACGAAGACGACGGGCGTGAGGTCCGCCGTCGGAATCGGCCGAAACCCGAGGTGAAACAGGCCGTTAGCGAACCAGGGCGCGCTCAGACAGGCCAACAGCACCAGCGACTGGCGTCTGTACAGTTGGTTGTTCGTGACGGTCTCGCTGACGATGAGGCCCGTCCCGATCAGGAGCAGGCCGTAGGAGTAGACGATATTGATCCGGTGGCCGATCGCGGGCGGCGTTTCGAGCAATTGGACGCCGTCAACCGTTCGGACGGCCAGCTCCGCATAGAAGTACGGATGGTGCTGGGCGGTCCAGACGAGCGCGAGAACGCCGGCGGGAACGACTGATAGCAGGACGAGACGCCGCCGTGAGAGCCACGCCTCGCGGTCGGTGTACCGGAGGGCGAACACGAGCCAGACGAGTGGGGCAGTGACGACAGAGAGGTACGACAACTGGATGAAGCCGAGCAGCCACGCCTCGGTCGACGACGCCAGATAGCCGACGTAGGTGGCCGCCCAAAAGCCGATGACGAGCAGGAACAGCCCGAAGGAGAACGCGGGCTGTCGGCGGTCGTATTTGACCAGTAGCGCGACCGCGAGCAGCCCACCGACGAGTGCTGATCCCGAGTAGGCGACCAGCCCGAACACGTACATGCGTCTGTAGCTCACTTAAACACCGACCAGTACCACTCTATCGGTTCTCGCCGCCGTGGACGGCGGTGCCAGAAATGTTTATTGAGAGACAAGTAAACGTACAACCCGCCGACATACCACTATTCGCTGGTATCTTGCTTATGACGGGTCTCTCAGTACTACCGACCAAGCAATGCGATCGAGTTCACTGGTGAAATTCGTCGGACGCCCGTTATTTCAGCCCGCCCGGAATCGGTGGCGGGCCGTTCGTCGACCGCCCTTCCCGTCGACGTCGACCGACCACGCGCGCCGAGTCGCTGCGGTGTCGGCCCACGAGGGTCGATGAGGGGCCTTCGGCTGGCCGCGATCCTCGCGGTGGCGATGGTGGCGCTGACGCTCGCGGCGGGCGTCGGGGCCGCCGATCCGGTTCCGCTCGATCCCGACGAGGATCTCACTGGTGAGGGAACCGTCGACGCTCCCTACGAGATCAGCAACGCCTCCGAACTACAGGCAATGAGGGGTGATCTGAGCGCGAGCTATGTGCTTACTGCGGATATCGACGCCAGCGAGACGAAAGGCTGGTACGACGGCAAGGGCTTCGAGCCAGTTGGCGAGGATGATCCAGACGTCAGGTTCACGGGGACGTTTGACGGTGATAACCACACGATTTCGGACCTACATATCGACCGAGGAGAGGATTACGTCGGTCTGTTTGGATTCGCTTATCGTGGAAAGATCGAACACGTTGGACTCGAAAACGCTGATATCACTGGAAATGATCAAGTTGGCGGGCTCGTCGGCTTCAACTCGGTCGAGATAATCGATTCCTCTTTCAACGGTACAGTCAAGGGCACAACCGATGTCGGTGGGCTCGTCGGCGCACAGAATGGAGACATAACCAACTCGTACGCCACCGGTACAGTCGACGGAGATAACCGGGTCGGTGGGCTCGTCGGCCTCGGTTATGGGGGAGATGTCATCGACTCGTACGCCACTGCCACAGTCAACGGCGGGGAGGCCGTCGGTGGACTCGTCGGCGGAACGATTGGTGACACAATCGACTCGTACGCCACTGGTACAGTCGACGGCGGGAATTCCGTCGGTGGACTCGTCGGCGGAACGAATGGTGACATAACCGACTCGTACGCCACCGGTACAGTCGACGGCGGGCAGAACGTCGGTGGACTCGTCGGCGGAACCTACTCTTTGAGTCATGTGACACAGTCATACGCTATGGGCGAAGTCAACGGCAGTGACTACATCGGCGGACTTGTCGGCAAGGTCACCGACGACAGCGTGGTGAACGAGTCGTATGCCATCGGTGAAGTTACTGGCACAAATAATGTCGGCGGGCTCGTTGGAGTTACTACTGACCGCGGCGAGGTCAACAACGCCTACTGGGACACCGAGTCGACAAACCAGTTAGCGTCCGATGGCGGTGAGGGGCTCACGACCGACCAGATGACTGGTGCGAACGCCTCGGCCGACGGCAACATGGACGGCTTCGACTTTGAGAATACGTGGTACCTTACCGTGGAGTATCCGTCGCTTGGTCCTCCCTTTGAAGGTGAGGGTACGGAGGCCGAACCGTACGAAATCGAGGATGTGTTCGACCTCCAGGAGATGCAGAAGGATCTCTCAGCGAACTACACGCTCACGCGAGACGTCGACGCTATTGAAACAGAAGGCTGGCACGACGGGAAGGGATTCAAGCCGATTGAGGAGTTTACTGGTTCGCTCGATGGGGACGGTTACGCGATTTCGTCGCTCTATATCAACCGATCCACCCAAACCACGGGCCTCTTCGAGGGGGTCAACGGTGCGGTCATCACCAATGTCGCCATCGAGAATGCAAACATCACTGGCGGGTTCTCTCATACCGCTGGGCTCGCTGGGTACTTCAATAGCGGCAGCACCGTCTCGAACGTTTCGGTTTCGGGAACCTTCCGTGGAAACAGCAAAGTTGCAGGCATTACGGGATATAGTAATGGAAACCGCTTTGAGAACATTTCGGGGAACGTAACCGTTCACGCCAAAGGCTCGGAGGCTGGCGGACTTATTGCGTCTTTGGAAGACAGCCATCTCGAAGATGCGAACGCAGTGGTCCGGATTACCTCGACCGGTGACAAAGTCGGTGGGATTGTTGGAACCGCCTCCGGAGAGACGATCACAAATGTGTCGGCTACCGGCACGGTTGTCGGCAACGAGCAGGTCGGCGGAATCGTAGGGGGACTATACGAAAGTGAGTTACATGCGTCATCGTCGACAGTTGATGTCAATGGAGAGGCGCAAACTGGTGGTCTCGTCGGGGAAATCAGCGAAGGATCGGTCACGAGTAGTTCCGCACACGGTCCAGTCAACGGTACGAAGAATGTCGGCGGCCTGGTTGGAGTCAACAGAGAGGGATCGATCAAAAATAGTTCTGCACACGGATCGGCCGACGGAACAGAGAATGTCGGTGGTCTCGCCGGGTTTACTGAGGGCGATTTAAGTGGAAAAGACGCCGTGGTCGTTCAGTCGTTCGCCACTGGGATCGTCGATGAAGAGGACTCCGCGAGCTATTCTGGCGGTCTCATCGGACGTGATGACGTGAGCGACATTGAGGATTCTTACTGGGACATCGAGTCGACCGGCCAGGACGACTCCAACGGTGGAACTGGTCTCTCTACCGATCAGATGACGGGCGTCAACGCCAGCCAAAACATGGCCTTGGATTTCGACGGGCCGTGGTACCATCCGTCTTTAGTTAGGAGATGAATCGCTGTACTGCGGTAGCTTATCGAGGCTTCTTTTCGAGAGGAATGAGGAAGTCGAGTCTGTGTACAACCAGACTTCCTCATCTCGAATTATGCGTCGGCTC